>Ga0074198_1000033_pt1 | contig 249373 bp, 206 predicted proteins | sample EPASupsiteSAE323_FD_64527 | JGI IMG/M metagenome (GOLD analysis project Ga0074198, IMG submission 64527) | Bioremediated contaminated groundwater from EPA Superfund site, New Mexico - Sample SAE3-23 | ecosystem: Environmental > Aquatic > Deep subsurface > Groundwater > Contaminated ...
GTCACCGGCACCACGCCGAACCAGGTAGCGGCGTTCTGGGTGAAGGTCAACGCGGACCTCAGTACCAATCAGTCCATCTATATCTACTACGGTAAGTCAGAACAGGCGACCGCTTCCGACGGCGCCGGCACGTTCCTCAACTTTGACCTGAAACCGACGATGGCGAATCCCATGATATCCGGCGGTAATAATCATTCTCTGGTGCTTAAGGCCGACGGGACGGTGTGGGCCTGGGGACGCAACGCTTCAGAAGGCGAATTAGGTGACGGCACCATCTTGAACCGTTATAGCCCGCAACAGGTACCGGGTTTGAGCAATATCGCTGCGGTCAGCGCGGGGTATTATCATAATCTGGCGTTGAGGAATGACGGCACGGTGTGGACCTGGGGATATGCGGAATACGGCCAGGCCGGTAACGGCGTGAATCAGATCTGCCAATTGACAGCTCAGCAGGTTCCCGGGTTGACTTCTGTAAAATCCATCGCCGCGGGGGCATACCATAGCCTGGCGTTGAAGACCGACGGTACGGTGTGGGCCTGGGGATACAATAACTACGGCCAGGTTGGTGATGGCACGACGACCAACCGGTCGACGCCGGTACAAGTCAGCGGCCTGACCAATGTGATCGCCATTGTCGCGGGTTCATCACACAGTGTCGCGTTAAAGTCGGATGGTACGGTGTGGGCCTGGGGATATAACACCTACGGGCAAATCGGGGATAACAGCGCGTCTCAGAGGAATACGCCGGTGGCGGTCGTGAACCTGACCGGCATCGTTTCCATCGCCGCGCATGAGATCGATAGCATGGCGTTAAAGGCTGACGGCACGGTCTGGTGCTGGGGATATAATGCCCAGGGCCAGTTGGGCGATGGGTCGACTTCTCAGAGGAATGCGCCGGTCCAGGTTTCCAATCTGACCGGGACCGTGGCGATCTCGCAGGGCACGTACTCGTCCTACGCGTTGAAGAGCGATGGTACGCTGTGGAGCTGGGGATATAATGCCTACGGCGAGCTGGGTAACGGCAATACGATTGATAGATCCATTCCGGCCCAGGTAGGCGCGGGATTGTCCCAGGTCGTGGCATTCTCCGCGGGGGCAGTCCATTGTCTGGCGCTTAAAGCGGACGGGACATTGTGGGCCTGGGGGTATAACAATAACGGCCAGCTGGGTGATGGGACTACGCTCAACAGATATCTCCCGATACAGGTGCCCGGCATTAATCTGGGCGGCCGGTTGGACAAGACCGGCGGCATTTATACCCTGCCGAATCTTACCAGTGCGCCGGTAGACGTATACTTCGCGCGGAAGGCTGTGGCTACCGATCCTGTCCTGGGAACGGTCAGCGCGGAGCAGACGACCGCGGGGTTGAGCTCGACCTATACCTTAAGCGGCGGGACAGCCACGATCTATGTTAAGGATAGCGCGGTCGAGACTATCGCGCTCACCGCTACCGATGTTAATACTAAGACCGGCGCCAGCGGGAACATCGCGGTCCTCGCGTCCAGCCTGGGAAGCTCTTTTGAGGTCAGCGGCATCACCGATCCGGTGGCGGCGGGCGATTTTTCCAGCGTTACGGTCCGGCGCAAGGACGCCTCCGGCGCCACGGTTACCGGGTATACCGGGACTGTCCATTTCACTTCGACCGACGCTCAGGCGATCCTGCCTTCGGACTACACGTTTGTGGCGGGCGATAGCGGCGTGCATACGTTCGGTTCCTGGGTGATCCGGTCAGGCGCCGGGTCGCGGAACTGGAACGGTATTACCTCTTCCGCGGACGGAACGAAGCTTGTGCTCGCGGCGAATGGCGGATATCTGTATACGTCGACGGATAGCGGCGCTACCTGGGTGGAACGGACCGGCGCGGGATCGCGCGATTGGACCGGATTGGCCTCCTCCTCGGACGGGGCTAAGCTCGCGGTAGAAGCGGATAACGGGTATATCTATACTTCAACGGACAGCGGCGCTTCCTGGACGGAACGGACCGGCGCGGGAGCGCGTGTCTGGAAGGGTATCGCGGCATCTTCGACCGGAACGAAACTCGCGGCGACAGCATATGGCGGGTACATCTATACTTCGATAAACAGCGGTTTTACCTGGACGGAACAGACCGGATCAGGATCGCGCAATTGGAGGGGCATCGCTTCTTCGTCAGACGGCACGAAACTCGCGGCAGTAGTAAGCGGGGGAAATGTTTACACCTCGGCGGACAGCGGCGCCACCTGGACGGCGCAGGCCGGGTCAGGATCACGGGATTGGCGCGCCATTGCTTCGTCTTCCGATGGGACGAAACTCGCGGCGACAGTGAACGGCGGGTACATCTACACCTCAACGGACAGCGGTGTTACCTGGACAGAGAGAACGGGAGTGGGTTCGCGGTCATGGACGGAATATTCCATCGCTTCATCTTTCGACGGTATGAGGCTCGCGGTAGCGGCACAGGATGGGTACAGCTACACGTCGACGGACGGCGGCGTCACCTGGACACAGCGGGCATGGTCGGGTTCGCGCGTATGGCAGGGGATCGCTTCGTCTTCAGACGGCTTAAAGCTCGTGGCCGGGTGCTGGGGGGGGTATATTTACACCCTTGTTTTCGCGAGTCTTGACGGTGTTACGCTCAAGACCGTCGGCGAGCAGAATGTGGTGGTGAATGATACCGCTGATACGTCGCTCAAGGGGACCCAGACGGCGATCACGGTCACGCCGTTGTCGGCGATCGCTTCCTATACTGTAAGCGCCACTACCCCGCAGACTACGGGCAAAGGGTGGACCGAGACGGTTACCGCGAAAGATTCGTACGGTAATATCGTTACCAGCGCTACGAACAATGTGACAGTAAGCAGTACGAGCGCGAACGTCGGTTTCTACAGCGGTTACTCCAACGGTATCCTTTCCGGGTATGCCTATCGCAAACAGATCAACCTGGCCGGCGTTGCCGGAGCGGGGACGGGTTACCAGGTGAAGGTGAAAGTCGGCGAGTCGGCGGGTTCTACCGGCGCCGATTTCAATCTGGGCGGTAGCGCGTCGCATTTCCCGAACGATATCGTGTTCCTTGCCGACGACCAGGCGACGCAGTTGAACTATTATTTGGAACAGACCACGGGCACTACGCCGAACCAGGTGGCGACGTTCTGGGTCAAGGTCAACGCTGACCTGAGCTCCAACCAGAGCATCTATGCGTATTACGGCAATGCCTCGGCAACCACGAGCGCTTCCAACGGCGCGAATACGTTCATCAGTTACGGCATGAAAAAGGGCGAGTCGCATTCCCTCGGCAACGGCGGCGTGACGCACAGCGTTATCCTCAAGTCCGACGGTACGGTCTGGGCGTGGGGAAGGAATAATTACGGACAGTTGGGAGATTCCACTACTACCGATCGCGCGTATCCGGTGCAGGTGGCGGGGTTGAGCGGTATTGTCGCGGTGGCGACGGGGTATAATCACAGCCTGGCGCTTAAGTCCGATGGTACGGTCTGGACCTGGGGGTGCAATGATTACGGCCAGTTGGGTGACGGCACTACGGGATACCGTTTCGCGCCGGTACAGGTGCCCGGGTTGGCCGGTATAACCGGGATCGCCGGCGGATTCGATTTCAGCCTGTTCCTGAAAAGCGACGGTACGGTCTGGTCCAGCGGCTACAATAATTACGGCCAGTTGGGCGACGGCACAACGACGATCAAGTATTCGCCGGTGCAGGTCCAGGGTATTACTACCGCGCTGGCCATCTCCTGCGGGTATAATTACGGCCTGGCGCTCAAGAGCGACGGCACGCTCGTGAGCTGGGGATATAACGGCCACGGCGAACTCGGCGATAACACCACCACGAATAAATACAGTCCGGTGGCGGTATCCGGTTTGACCGGAGTCGTCGGGGTTTGCGCGGGAGAATATTTCAGCCTGGCGCTCAAGAGCGACGGCACGGTGTGGGGATGGGGATATAACGGGTACGGACAGATGGGTGACGGGACCACCGGTTCCCGGTACGCGCCGGTGCAGGTCAGCGGCCTCACAGGTGTGGTGACTATCGCCGCGGGTACCACGTCGCATGCTTTCGCGTTGAAGAGCGACGGTACGGTATGGAGCTGGGGGCAGAATGACAACCTTCAGTTAGGCGACGGGACTTCCGCCGCTTACCGCGTGCTTCCGGCGCAAATCACCAGTCTTTCCAATGTCGTGGGCATTTCCGCCGGCGGCAGTACCGGCATGGCGCTTAAGGCGGACGGTACCCTGTTGATGTGGGGGTACAATAACTACGGCCAGTTGGGCGACGGTACGACGACCAAGCGGAGCCTGCCTTCCCCTGTCTATGGCCTTAATCTGGGCGGCAGGTTTGACAAGACATCGGGAGTTTACAGCATCCCGGCGCCGGCCGCGGATGTTTATTTCATCCGTAAATACGCTCTTTCGGAACCGGCGATCTCTTCTGTGGGGAACGGCGAAGCGAGCGGCATCACGGGAACAAACTATGCCTTGGTTAACGGCGTTGCGACTATCTACCTGAAAGACGATATCGCGGAGACAGTCGCGATTACCGCTGTCGATGGTAACGGCAAGACTGGTACGTCCGGATCGATCGTGATCAACCCCGGGGCTGTTGTCGCCGGTTACCACGTTAGCGCTACTAATCCGCAGACGATCAATATCGGCTGGAGCGAAACGGTAATCGCGAAGGATGCTCAGGGCAATACGGTTACCGGCGCTTCCAACACCATCAATCTGACCAATACCGGTTCGGCCCGGTTCTATACCAACAGTAGTTACAGTACTTTGGCGCCGAACGGTACGGACAGCGGGTACCGTAAACAGATCACCATTACCGGGGCCGCGGGCGCCGGAACGAACAACCAGATACGTATTAAGGTAGGGGAGTCGAGCGGTTCTGTGGGGGCGGATGTGCATCTAGAAGGCCACAGTTTGAATTTCCCGAACGACATCCGTTTCTTCGCTTCCGACGGGATCACCCAGTTGAGCTATTATCAGGAGCCCGCGGTCACCGGCACTACGCCGAACCAGGTGGCGGCGTTCTGGGTGAAGGTCAACGCCGACCTCGGCATCAATCAGCCTATCTATATCTATTACGGCAAGTCCAGCCAGGCTACGGCTTCGAATGGCGCGAATACCTTTATTGTCCATGACCTGAAACAGGGCAGGGGGAATCCGGTATTCTCCGCGAGCAACTCATTCAATACTGCGCTGAAACCCGACGGTACGGTCTGGTCGTGGGGATATAACAACTACGGCCAGCTGGGCGACGGGACGATGATCAATCGCTATACTCCGGCGATCGTGCCCGGCTTGAGCAATATCGTTGCCGTTACGAACGGGGCTCAGCATGCCATGGCGCTTAAGTCCGACGGTACGGTCTGGTGCTGGGGGTATAACGAACAGGGGCAGGCCGGCGATGGTACGTATGCCAGTAATAAGTTCGCGCCGGTGCAGGTGTCCGGATTGACCGGTGTTGTCGCGATCGCCGCCGGCGATAACCACAGCCTGGCGTTAAAGTCTGACGGGACAGTGTGGGCATGGGGATACAATTACTACGGACAGGTCGGCGACAGCACTACTACCGACCGGCGTATTCCGGTGCAGGTCGGAGGGTTGAGCGGCATAGTTGCCATCGCCGCGGATCATCATTACAGCCTGGCGCTTAAGAGCAACGGTACGGTGTGGTCATGGGGATATAACGCGTACGGAGAACTTGGAGATAACAGTACAAGTAACAGAAGCGCGCCGGTACAGGTCGTGGGTTTGACCACTGTCACGCAGATCACCGCCGGCGAGCTCAACGCGCTGGCGTTGAAAACCGATGGCACCGTTTGGGGCTGGGGATACAATGCCCAGGGCCAGCTCGGCGATAGTACGGTTTCGCAGAGGAACACCCCGATCCAGGTGACCAACCTGAGCAACGCGGTGTTCATCCAGGCAGGGGGATATTACAGTGTCGCGGTAAAGGCGGACGGGACAGTCTGGACATGGGGCGATAATGGCTCCGGACAGTTAGGCGACGGGACCGTCACACAGCGCAACGTGCCGATCCAGGTGCTGAGTTGGCCGGGGTCGTTGGTGACGGTAAGCGCGGGTTATAATCATGTCGCGGCGCTTAAATCCGACGGTACGGTATGGGTCTGGGGAAGCAATAATTACGGCCAGCTTGGTAACGGAACCACGGTTAACTGTTATCTGGCGAGTCCTGTTCCCGGATTCAATCTGGGAGCGCGCCTGGAGAAAACCCGCGGGATCGCGGCAAGCGTATCGAATTTCACCGCGTCTCCCGCTGATGTTTATTTCCTGCGCAAGGCGACGGTTTCCGATCCCGCGATCGGTCAGATCATGGCTGAGCAGGCAGTTGCCGGCATCATCTCAAGTTATACCCTAAGCGGCGGGCAGGCGACCATCTATCTGAAGGATGCCTCTGCCGAATCTCTTACTATCACCGCGGCTGACGCGAATCTCAATACCGGTACCAGCTCCGCGGTCACGGTCAACGCCAGCGCGAACGGTTATTTCGCGGTCACCGGCATTACCGATCCGGTCACTGCCGGCACCGCTTCCGCCGTCACGGTGACCCGCAAGAACGTTTCCGGCGCTACGATCACCGGTTACACCGGCACGGTGCATTTTACTTCCACGGATTCCCAGGCAACTTTGCCGTCTGATTACACATTTGTCGCGGGAGACAACGGCGCGCATACTTTCAGCGGCGGCGTTACCATGAAGAGCGTGGGCGAGCAGACGGTGACGGTCAACGATACCACCGATACCGCGATCAGGGGAACGCAAGCCGCGATTACAGTTACTTCTGCCGCGGCATCCGTCGCCTCGTATACAGTCAGCGCTACTACTCCGCAGGTCGCGGGCCAGGGGTGGACCGAAACGGTCACTGCTAAAGACAGCTATGGTAATACGGTGACAGGAGCGGGCAATGCCGTTACCCTGAGCAGTACCAGCGGCAATTTGCAATTCTACAGCGGGTATTCCAACGGGACGCTTGCCGGATATGGGTATCGCAAATTGATCAATTTGTCCGGCGCTACCGGAGCGGGAACGGGTTACCAGGTGAAGGTGAAAGTCGGCGAATCGGCGGGTTCCACCGGTGCCGACTTCAATCTGGGCGGCAGTGCCTTGAATTTCCCGAACGACATTATGTTCCTGGCCGGCGACCAGGCGACGCAGTTGAGCTATTACCTGGAACAGACTGCGGGCACCGCGCCGAACCGTACCGCGACGTTCTGGGTCAAGGTCAACGCCGACTTGAGCTCTAATCAGGCCATCTACGTCTATTACGGCAACGCCTCGGCAACCACAAGCGCTTCCAATGGCGCTACGACATTTATCGGGTTCGACTTCAAGCCGGGCGAAAGCTGTCCTCTGATGAGTTCCGGCGATACGTGTATCCACGCGCTCAAGCCCGACGGGACAGTCTGGAACTGGGGATATAACGGCAACGGCGAATTGAGCAACGGGACGATCGCTTCTCCCTGGTATTATCCCCTTCAGGCATCCGGGTTAAGCGGTATTGTTTCCGTAGCCGCGGGATATAATCATAACGTCGCGTTGAAGAATGACGGAACGGTTTTGACGTGGGGATATAACGGGCATGGCCAGGCAGGCGACGGCAGTACTACCAATTATAAGGTCCTGGCTTTGCCGGTGCTCGGATTGAGCGATATTAAAGCGATTACCGCCGGAGGGTATCATACCCTGGCCTTGAAATCCGACAATACGGTGTGGAGCTGGGGGTATAACGTGCACGGCCAGCTGGGAGATAATTCAGTTACTGTCCGTTCCACGCCGATCCCGGTGACCGGTTTGACTAATGTGGCCCGGATAGCCGCGGGAAGCGGTTACAGCCTCGCGCTTAAGACGGATGGCACTGTCTGGTCCTGGGGGTATAACGGGAACGGTCAGTTGGGCGATAATTCCACTACTGAGCGTCATGTGCCGGTCCAGGTGCTGGGTTTGACCAATGTGGTTGCCATCAGCGCCGGCGAACAGCACAGCCTGGCCCTGAAATCCGACGGCACGCTGTGGGCGTGGGGATATAACGGGTATGGCCAGTTGGGCGATGGTTCAAATTCCAATCGGCTGGTTCCCGCGCAAGTGACCCAGATCGACGGAGTAGTCGCGTTAGCCGCCAGCTATCACTCTACCATGGCTCTCAAATCCGACGGTACGGTGTGGGCATGGGGATACAATAATTACGGCCAGCTTGGCGACGGCACGACGTTCAATCGCTCTCTCCCGGTGCAGGTTGTCGGTTTGACCGGGGTCGCCGGTATTTCCGCCGCGTATTATACGCACGCCGCGTTGAAATCCGACGGTACGGTCTGGACCTGGGGATACAACAACTACGGCCAGTTGGCCGACGGCAGTACGGTCAACCGGTATATACCGTCCCGGATAGCCGGTTTCAATATCGGCGGCAGGCTGGAGAAGACTTCCGGTATATACAGCCTCCCGAGCCCGATCACCGCTCCTACGGATGTGTATTTTGTCCGGAAATATTGCGCCACAGAGCCGACGATAACTTCCGTGGGCAATCAGGAAGCCAGCGGGGTAACGGGTAACAGCTATACTCTGGTAAACGGCGTAGCGAATATTTACGTGAAGGATAATACCGCGGAGACGTTCACCATTACCGCTGTCGACGGTAACGGCAAAACCGGCACCAGCGCGGCGATCACGGTTAATTCCGGGGCGCCGGCCAGTTATACGGTGAGCGCGACTACTCCGCAGGTGGTCAATACCGGGTGGAGCGAGACCGTCACCGCCAGAGATTCTCTGGGCAACACAGTCTCCGGCGCTTCCAATACCATCAATTTGACGAGCACGGGATCGGCGCGGTTCTATACCAGCAATACGTACGCCACGCTCGCGCCGAACAGCACCGGGATCAGCTATCGCAAACAGATCACCATCACCGGAGCTGCGGGCGCCGGGACGAATAACCAGATACGTATTAAGGTAGGGGAGTCGAGCGGTTCCGTGGGCGCGGATGTGCATCTGGAAGGGCACGCGCTGAACTTCCCCAACGACATCCGTTTCCTGGCGTCGGACGGGGTCACTCAGTTGAGCTATTACCAGGAGCCCGCGGTCACCGGCACCACGCCGAACCAGGTAGCGGCGTTCTGGGTGAAGGTCAACGCGGACCTCAGTACCAATCAGTCCATCTACATCTATTACGGAAAATCAGAACAGGCGACCGCTTCCGACGGCACCGCCACATTCCTTAGCTATGACCTTAAGGCCGCCGGCGGCACCTCGCTACTGGCCGGGTCTCTTGAGCTGAGTATGGCGCTGAAACCTGACGGGACGATCTGGGCCTGGGGGCGCAACACTGAAGGCCAGCTTTGCGACGGGACCAACATCAACCGGTATACGCCTGTCCAGGCGTTGGGAATAAGCGGCGTCGCCGCGATCTCCAGCAGGTATTACAATACGCTGGTGCTCAAGGCCGACGGCACGGTATGGGCCTGCGGTAACAATGACTACAGCCAGGTTTCCGGAGACAATACTTTCTCCGCCCGGTTCAATTATGTCCAGATCCCGGGGCTGAGCAATGTCATCGCCGTTTCCGCGGGCTATTACCATAATATGGCGCTTAAGGCGGACGGGACGGTGTGGACGTGGGGCTATAATTACTACGGCCAATTGGGCGATAATACGGGTACGAATCGGTATGCCCCGGTCCAGGTGAGCGGTTTGAATGGTGTGGTGGCGATCGCCGCGGGCGCACAGCACAGCATGGCGCTTAAGAGCGACGGAACGGTCTGGTGTTGGGGATATAATAATTACGGACATTTGGGCGATGCTACCGGTACCAACCGTTCTCTGCCTGTCCTGGCAACCGGCCTGACGAATGTGGTCGCGATCGCCGCGGGCGACATGCATAGCGCCGCATTGAAGTCCGACGGTACGGTCTGGATCTGGGGATATAATGCCCAGGGCCAGTTAGGTGATGGTACGACATCAAACCGCTCCAGCCCTCAGCCGGTGGCCGGCCTGTCCAATGTGGCGGCGATCTCGCTGGGGTATAATCACACCATGGCGTTGAAGAATGACGGTACGGTCTGGACGTGGGGTTACAATAACTACGGACAGCTCGGTAACGGCCAGACGATAAACCGGCCCTCTCCTCAGCAGATCAGTTTAACGGGAGTGGTGGCGATCTCCGGCGGTTCCAACCACAGCCTGGCGCTCAAGGCCGATGGCACGATATGGACGTGGGGAAACAATAACTTAGGCCAGTTGGGCGACGGCAGTACGATTAACCGGTACATGCCGGAACCGGTGATTGGTTTCAATCTTGGCGCGAGACTGGAAAAGACCGGAGGTATCTACAGCCTGCCGAATTTCATCACGTCGCCCATCGATGTGTATTTTGCGCGTAAGACCGTTCCCGCGGCTGATCCCGTTGTGGGCCAGGCGGGCGCGGAGCAAACCACCGCGGGCCTGACTTCAACGTATACCTTGAGCGGCGGCACAGCGGCCATATATATAAAGGATAGCGTCGCCGAAACGATTACTCTTTCCGTTACCGATGCCACCGGCGCGTCCGGTGTCAGCGGCGGTATTGTGGTCAATTCTACCCGGATCGGCGCGGAATTCGAAGTCAGCGGGATCGCCAGCCCCGTGACCGCGGGCGCTTCTTCGAGCGTCACGGTGCGGCGTAAAGACGGCACTGGCGCGACCATTACCGGCTATACCGGCACAATCCATTTTACCTCTACCGATCCTCAGGCGGTGGTACCAGCCGATTACACGTTCGTAGCCGGGGATAACGGGACGCATACTTTCAGTGGTAGTGTCGTCCTGAAGACGATTGGCACACAGAAATTAATCGCTACCGATACGGTGGACGCGAATATCAGCGGCATCCAGCAGGTCACGGTACAGTCTGCCGCCGCGGTTGCTTCGTACGCGGTGAGCGCCACTACTCCGCAGACCGCCGGCAAAGGCTGGACGGAAACCGTTACCGCGCAGGATGCATACGGCAATGCGATTACCGGGGCATCGAATGCCGTTACGCTGTCCAGTTCCAGCGCCAATCTCAAGTTCTATAACGGTTTCTCCGGCGGGGTGTTGCCGGCGTACTCGTACCGGAAGCTGGTCACTATTTCCGGCGTAGCAGGCGCGGGCGCGAATTACCAGGTGCGCGTCAAGGTGGGCGAGTCGAGCGGCGCAAGCGGCGCCGATGTGCAGTGTGAAGGGAACAGCCAGAGCTTCCCCAATGATATCCGGTTCATGTCCGAGGCGCAGGATGTGGCGCTTCCGTATTATCTGGATACTACGACCGGCACCACGCCGAATCGCACCGCGACGTTTTGGGTCAAGGTCAGCGATGACCTCTCGGCGAATAAGAATATCTATATGTATTACGGCAAGTCCGAGGATACGACGGGAAGCGATCCCGCGGCGACTTTCATCGCTAATTTCAAGCCGGGGAAGAATGCCGTTTTCGGCCCGAGCGATGATCACAGCGCGATCCTGAAATCCGACGGCACGGTGTGGTGCTGGGGCAGGAATAACGCGGGGCAGTTGGGCAACGGTTTGTGGGCTGATAGTAGCATACCCGTCCAGGTCGCCGGATTGACCGGGGTTGTCAGCATAGCGGTCGGCGGCAGTCAGCATACGCTGGCTTTGAAATCGGACGGCACGGTCTGGGCGTGGGGATATAACGGGTACGGCCAGCTGGGAGATAATACGTACGCCAATAAGAATTATCCGGTGCAGGTCGTCGGATTGACCGGTATCACGGAAATCAGCGCGAGCATTCATTCCGGCTACGCGTTGAAATCAGACGGCACGGTCTGGGCTTGGGGGCGCAATGATTACCGTCAGCTGGGAGACGGCACCACGACTAACCGGCCGACGCCGGTTCAGGTCTCCGGTCCGTCCGACATCGTTTCTATTCACGGCGGCTGGACTCATGCTATGGCGGTCAAGTCCGACGGCACGGTGTGGTTTTGGGGTTGGTCCACTGAAGGCCAGGCCGGAGATGGGACCAGCGGGTCGGGCAATTATAAGAATCCTCTGGTTGTGCCGGGGTTGACCAACGTCGTGGCCTGCGCGCCGGGCTATCACAGCTACGCGTTGAAATCCGACGGCACGGTCTGGGCATGGGGATATAACTCCCAAGGCCAGTTGGGCGACGGTTCTACCTCCGCGCGGTATTACCCCTTCCAGGTAACCGCGTTGACCAATGTGGTCGCCATAGCTTCGGGCGTGCATCATTCGATATTCCTGAAATCCGACGGCACGGTCTGGGGCATCGGATATAACAATGTCGGCCAGGTCGGCGACGGCACCCTTACCGACAAATATTCACCGGTCCAGATAGGAGGACTCACTAATGTGGTCGCGATCGCCGCGAACGCGTACAACAGCATGGCGTTGAAAGCGGACGGCACCGTCTGGGGATGGGGAGGCAATACGTACTATCAGGTCGGCGATAAGACTACCGGTAATCGCACGTCTCCTGTCCAGGTTCCGGATTTGAATATCGGCGGACGATTCGAGAAGACCGGCGGCGTGTCCAGTCTGCCTGCCCGCACTCCGCAGGATAATTATTTCATCCGTAAATACGCGGCTGTCGAGCCCGCGGTGGTTTCCGCCGCGGCCCAGGAAAGCCGCGGGGCCGAGGGGAACAGTTATACGTTGGCGAACGGTGTCGCCACCATTTTCGTGAAGGATGACGTCGCGGAGGTTCTGACCATTACCGCCAGCGACGCGGGCAGTAAGACCGGTACCAGCAACGCGATTACCGTTAATTCCGCCAACCTTGCCAATTACACGGTCAGCGCGACTACCCCGCAGGCGGTCAACATCGGCTGGAGCGAGACGGTGACTGCCCGTGACGCGTACGGAAACACGGTGACGTCCGCTTCCAACAGCGTTAACCTGGTCAACAGCGGTTCCGCGAAGTTCTACGCGGACAGCGGGTATTCCACCGTGGCCGCCAACAGCCTTGGCGCCGCGTATCGTAAGGCGCTGGCGATTACCGGCGCAACGGGAGCGGGCACGGGATATCAGGTCAAGATAAAAGTCGGGGAATCGGCGGGCGCGGCCGGCAGTGACGTGCACCTTGCGGGCCACTGCGTTACTTTCCCCGCGGATATTCGTTTCCTGGCATCCGACGGCATCACCCAATTGAATTATTATCAGGAGCCGGTAGTTACCGGCACTACCCCGAACAGGATCGCCACGTTCTGGGTCAAGGTCAACGCCGATCTGGGTTCCAACCAGTCGATCTTCATCTACTACGGTAAGTCGGGACAGGCGACCGCTTCCAACGGCAGTACTACGTTCCTCATCCATGATCTGAAGTGGACGCGGAATATCCCGGTTATCTCAGCGGGGTATTCGACGATGCAGGTCCTGAAACCCGACGGCACAGTCTGGGCGTGGGGCCGGAACGATTACGGCCAGTTAGGCGACGGGACGACGCTTTCCCGCGGTATTCCGGCGCAGGTTCCCGGGTTGACCGGCGTAGTCGCGGTCAGCGCGGGATATTATCATACCCTGGTATTGAAGTCCGACGGCACGGTCTGGGGATGGGGATATAACGGTTCCGGGTGCCTGGGAACGGGAGAATGGGGCAATAAGTTGTTCCCTGTTCAGATGTCCGGAGTGAGCGGTATCATCGCTATCTCCGCCGGCAGTGACCATAGCATTATGTTGAAATCAAACGGTACGGTCTGGGCGGCCGGCCGCAATGATTACGGCCAGATGGGTGACGGGACCAATACGTACCGGGCGGTCCCGGTGCAGGTGAACAGCCTGACCAATGTCGTGGCGATCAGCGCGACGGCTGGTTTTAACCTGGCATTGAAGTCCGACGGCACAGTCTGGGCATGGGGATATAATGGGAATTATGAATTGGGCGACGGGAGCACCACGAACCGTTCCGTGCCGGTCCAGGTCAGTGGGTTGACCGGTGTGGTCGCGATTGCCGCTACGTGTAATAACGGGATGGCGTTGAAGGCGGACGGTTCTCTCTGGATATGGGGGTATAGCGGACAGGGACAGATCGGCGACGGATACGCGAGCAGTAGGCCGGCGCCGGTCGCGAACGCGTTGACCAATGTGGTTGCGATTTCCGGCGGGACTCAGGCGTGCGCTTTGAGAGCGGACGGCACGGTATGGACCTGGGGATACAACAACTACGGGCAGTTAGGCGACGGTACTACGTATAACCGTTTCAGCCCTGTGCAGATCAATCTCAGCGGTGTTATCGGCATCTCCGGTAACGCGTATAACAACCTGGCATTGAAAGCCGACGGGAGCTTGTGGACATGGGGATATAACGATTATTATCAGATCGGCGACGGCACGACGACGAACCGTTTGTCGCCGTACCAGGTGCCGGGTTTCAATCTGGAATCCAGGATCGACAAGACTTCCGGCGTGTACGTCCTGCCGAACTTCATCACCGCTCCGAAGGATATTTATTTCCTCCGTAAGGCGGCCCTTCCCGAGCCCGCGGTGAGCCAGGCCGGCGTTGAACAGACGACTGCGGGAACCGCTTCCAGCTATACCCTGACGAACGGCGCCGCTACCGTGTACCTGAAGGATAGTACTGCCGAAGCCATTACTATTAGCGCTAACGATAGTAATAATAAGGCTGGGACCAGCGGGATGATCACGGTGAACTCCTCCCGCATCGGCACGGAATTCGAAGTCAGCGGCATCAGCGATCCCGTCGTGGCAGGTGCCGCGGCGAACGTTACCGTCCGCCGCCGGGACGGTTCCGGGACTACTATTACCGGGTATACCGGGACGGTGCATTTTACCTCGACCGACGCGCAGGCGGTGTTGCCCGCGGATTATACGTTCCTTGCGGAAGATAACGGAAGCCATACGTTCACCGGCGCGGTGACGATGAAGACCGTCGGCGAGCAGAAGATCATTGCTACGGATACGGTGAATGCCGCGCTCAGCGGCGCCCAGGAAGCGATCACGGTCACTCCGGATGCGACTGTCGCGGGCTATGCCATCACCACTACTACGCCGCAACAGGCGGGCACGAGCTGGACTGAGACGGTGACCGCCAGGGACGCGTACGGGAATATGGTTCCGTCCGCCTTCGCCACGATCACGATGACCAGTTCGAGCGGTAATGTGAAATTCAGCTCAGCCGTGACCGACTATATCTACCGCAAGCCGGTAACGATCGCCGGAGTCTCCGGCGCGGGGATGAATTATCAGGTAAAACTGAAGGTGGGAGAGTCCGCCGGTTCTACCGGAGCCGATTTCAATCTCGGCGGCCATTGCCAGGACTTCCCGACCGATATCAGGTTCATGCCGGAGTCGGGCAATACCGCCCTTTCGTATTATCTTGACGGAACAACCGGTACCACTCCCAATCGCGTGGCGACATTCTGGGTCAAGGTCAGCGACGATTTGAGCGCGAGCCGGAATATCTATGTCCATTACGGCAAGACCGGCGATACTTCGGCCAGTAGTGCCGCGAATACGTTCATCGCGACTAATCTGAAACCCGGAAAGAATATCGTCGTCGGCGCGGGAGAGGATCATGGCGCCATCTTGAAATCCGACGGCACCGTGTGGTGTTGGGGGCGTAATAATTACGGTCAACTGGGCGACGGCACGACCGCGGACAGTCAGATCCCGGTCCAGGTCTCCGGGTTGAGCGGGGTGGTTAGTATCGCCATCGGTTCTCAGCATAGTGTGGCCTTGAAGTCCGACGGTACGGTGTGGGCCTGGGGATATAACGCGAACGGTGAATTGGGTGATACGACTACTACTAATAGGTTCGTGGCGGTGCAGGTGTTCGGATTGACAGATATCATCGCGATCAGCGCGGGGTATCATTACGGCATCGCTTTGAAATCCGACGGTACGGTCTACAGCTGGGGCTATAACAACTATGGCCAGTGTGGAAACGGGACAACGACGAACCGGCCGACTCCCGGGTTGGTTTCGGGGTTGAGCGGCATCACTTCGATATTCGCGGGGTATCATTTTGGTATGGCGTTGAAATCTGACGGCACGATTATGGCATGGGGGTATAACGGTCACGGCCAGATAGGGGACGGGACGACCACTAACCGGCCTGCGCCGGTGCAGGTGTCCGGCATGGCCGATGTCATCGCTATTGCCGCAGGCCATCATGGTTTTGCGTTGAAATCCGACGGTTCTTTGTGGGGCTGGGGATATAACGCGTATGGAAGTATCGGCGACGGCACCACCACGAACCGGTCGTTACCGGTGCCGGTAGCGATCAGTAACGTAGTGGCAATCTTTCCCGGTGTGCATACCAGCTACGCGTTGAAGAACGACGGTACGTTCTGGGCGTGGGGATATAACGCGTATGGCCAGGTCGGTGATGGTACGTTGATCGATCGCGCGTTCCCCCTTCAGGTTCAGGGCCTGACTAATGTGGTCGCGTTTTCCTCGAACCACTGTTTCCTTGCCGCGGTGAAGTCCGACGGCACTGTCTGGGGCATGGGATATAACAATTACGGCCAGGTCGGCGACCGTACTGCCGTTAGCCGGCTGTATCCTTTCCAGATCCCGGGTTTGAATATCGGCGGCCGGTTCGACAAGACCGGGACTGTCGCTTCATTGCCCAGTTCCAATCCGCAGGACAGCTATTTTATCCGTAAGTACGCTTCCATTGAGCCTTCCGTGTCGGTTGTCGGGCAGGAGATGGCGGGGAGCGGTTCCGGGGCGGGACAGAACGTCTATTCCCTGGTGAACGGGTCGGCGACAGTCTATGTGCGCGACGATACCGCGGAAACGATCACGCTTACCGCTACCGATGCCGGCGCCAAACAGGTCACTTCCGGGCCGATCGTCGTCCAGCCTTTGACTGCGGTAGGGTATCAGATCACCGCGACTTCTCCTCAGGTGGTCGGGATAGGGTGGAGAGAAACACTCAGCGCCCGGGATATTTACGGTAATATCGTGGCGAATGCTTCCAATCTGGTGTTCATGAAAGGTATCTCCGCTACGGGAGGCACGACTGCTACCAGCGGTAATTACAAGATCCATACATTCACCTCGAACGGCTCGTTCACGGTTACGGAGCCCGGTAATGTCGAGGTATTGGTGGTGGGCGGCGGCGGAAGCGGCGGGAACCATAGCACTACCAACGCCAACGGCGGCGGTGGCGGCGGCGGTGTGATCTATAATCCTTCGTATGCGGTTGTTCCGGGGACGTATACCGTGACCATCGGCGCCGGCGGCGCGGCGATCCCGAATGCCACTAACAGCCGCGGTAACAACGGCGGAGATTCACTGTTCGGTTCGCTGGTCGCGCGGGGCGGCGGCGGCGGCGCTACCACCGGCACCGGGCTTCCCGCGTTTTCCGGCGGGAGCGGCGGCGGCGGCGCGATGAATGGCGGAGTCGCCGGATATTCCACCCAGGAGGGCGGATATGGGAACGCCGGCGGGGCAGGGGTGTTTTCGTGGACGGGCGGCGGCGGCGGCGGCGCGGGTTCTGTCGGTATTCCCGGCACGAGCGGTTCCGCGCCGAGCGGCGACGGCGGGCGCGGTTTTGCCTGCGCGATCACCGGGACGACCGTGCGTTATGGCGGCGGCGGGGGCGGCGGCGGCAACAGTTCCGAACGCGCCGGCGACGGGTATGACGGCGGCGGCCGCGGTTTTGGCACCACGTCGTACTACAATTATAATTCTTATCCTGTCGGGACCAACGCGTCGACGGGCGGGAGTTCTACGCCTAACGCGCTTCCCAATACCGGCGGCGGCGGCGGCGCTGGTTCCTACTGGGCGCCTAACGGCGGCTGGAGCACCGGATCAGGCGCGGGCGGTTCGGGTATCGTGATCGTGAGATACACCGTGCCGGCAGTGACCGAGGGAAGCGTCAAATATTACAACAGTAATTCCTATGCCACGGAAGTCACCAGCTATTCCCTCTCGTCGGGGTTGGCGGATATCTTCGCGAAGGATCTCACCGCCGAGACTATCCGGATAGCGGGGTACGATTATAACGGCCTGGTGGGACAGAGCGGAGATATCGTTTTGAAGAACACGGCGTCGTACACGATAACCACGTCTACGCCGCATACCGCGGGCGAAGGATGGACCGAGACCGTGACCGCTAAAAACTATTCGGGCGCGACCGCGACGGACCCCTCGGCATCGGTCACCATGACCGGCACAGGCTCGGTGAAGTTCTATACCAGCAATACTTACACTACGGAGACCACTACCTACGCGCTTTCCAGCGGCACTGCCACGGTGTATGCCAGGGATACGGTTGCCGAAACGGTCACTATGACTGCCACGGATACGGATGGCAAGAGTGTGACGAGCGGCAGTATCCTGGTGAATCCCGCGGCCATCGCTTCCTACACTGTGCCCAACCCGACCCCGCAGACCGCGGGCGTGGGCTGGAGCGAGCAGGTACTGGCCAAGGACGCGTACAACAATACCGTCACCACGGATTCCTCGACGCAGGTCGTATTCCAGGCAGGCCTGGGGGGTGCTTTCTACAGGCCTATCACTATCACCGGTTCCTCGGCCGGCGCACAGACCAATTACCAGATCAAGTTGACCGTATATAAGGGTGTCGGCACGGGTTCCAACGGGGTGGTGTACCTCAATAACCACGCGTTGAATTGGGGGACTGTCCCCAACGATATACGGTTCACCAACACAAGCGGTACGCAGCTTCCCTACTGGATCGAGAGCTCGGACGCGAACGGCGCCATTGTGTGGGTGAGAGTCGATGCGATACCTGCATCTCCTTCGACGGCGACGATCTATATCAACTACGGTTCCAGTTCGATGTCCAGCGCCAGCAGTTTTACGTCGACGTTTGATTCTTTCAACTACTGGGAGGGATGGAAACAGCTTACGGGTACTGATTGTTCCGGCCCTTCCGGCTGGAATACCTCCACCGCGTTCGATGACAGCTCGTGGACTACGCTTCCTCATGTCGGGGGGGATTATTGGACTACGGGCAAGGATGCTTGGATACGCCGGATAATCATGTTGCCGAGTGTCAGCACGTCTACCATGACTATAGGCGCTGACGACGGTGTGCAGTTGTACGTCAATGGGGTAGTGGTGGGTGATGTGGGATGCGGCGGTGCTGCGTTTAGCTGCCATTGCTATGGGGCGGGGACCGAGACAGTGACCTTGAGTTCGCTGAGGGTTGGGGAGAACCTTATCGCGATCCGGGGTACTGATAGTGCTGTCGGCCAAGCTGCTTATGTTTCCGCCATGTCTGTGCCTAATATGCGTTCACGCAACCGTGTATATCCTGAACCTTCAGTTGGAATGGCGGCGGCGGGTGGAGAGGTCTTTGCGACCAATGCGACAGTTGTTTTCTGTACCGATGACGGTTATTCCACCGTGAATACGTCAAAGACGTACTCGTTGAATTCCGGCGCCGCCACTATTTATCTTCGCGACACCAAGACTGAGACGTTCCAGCTCAAGGCGACTGACAGTAATCTGAAGTACGGTTTCTCCGGGAATATTACCGTCCAGCCCGCGACCATCGCTTCCTATACGGTAACCGGTAGTTCGCCGCATGTCGTGGGTACCGGTTGGAGCGAGACTATCACCGCAAAGGATCAGCACGGCAATATCGCTACCACAGATTCCACCACGGTCGTCACCATGAGTAGCTCCGGCTCGGTGAAATACTATACCGACAACACTTACGCGACCGAGACGACGACATACACACTCAACGCCGGCCAGGCTACGGTCTACGTCAAGGGGCTGGGTAGCCAGAGCCTGACGCTTACGGCGACGGACGCCAATAGTAAAACCGGCACATCCGCGTCGATCACGGTCAATCCGGCGGCGATCAGCGCGGCAAGCGTGACTATTGCCGATACCACCTCGGGACAGCCGTCCAACCTGACCTGCGCGTTCACCATCACCAATCCCGTCGTCGCGGGCGATACGGTGAATATCATCTTCGATAACGATTTCGACATCCTCGCCGCGGCGTTCGTCAGCGGTAACGCGGGTTCGACGATCACCGCGCGCTCGAACCATATCCTCGTCCTTAATCTCGGCACGCCGGTCGCGGCCGGAGGGAGCCTGAGCCTGCAATTCAGCGGGATCGTCAACCCGACTGCCGGGCAGGTAACCGATAATTACACCATCCAGACGAGGAAGAACGCCACCAACCTGGTGATGGACAGCGGCACGGCCGCGGGCACCACCATCAAGGGCGTCCGGGTGCTTTATCCCAACGGCGGGGAGTTCCTGGAGGCGGTTAAGGACTATACTATTACCTGGGAATATCACGATGTGGCTGAAGTGACCATCTCGTATTCTGTCAACGGTGCGGCCTACCAGATCGTCAACGGCGGCGGCGGGCTTGATCCTGCTCCCGGCCAGTTCACCTGGACCATTCCCCCCACGGATGTATCCGGGAACGTGCGGGTGAAGATCACTGCTTCGGGCACTCCGACGCAGGAAGACGCTTCGGATGCCGCGTTCTCGATCATCCCCGCGCGCAGTGTCGCGTTCACGCACCCGGTGATCAGCGATACCTGGGTCATGGATACCGACCACGCGATCACCTGGAATTCCAACTATACGACACCTGCGACGGTAAAAATAGAGTTCAGTTCCGACGGGGACAATTACTCCGTTATTGCCGAGAGCGACGGGACCGCGAATGACGGCATCGTCACCAACGCGCGCCCGGCCGAGATCTCCGGCACTACGCTTAATACCCTGACCTGGAGGGTGCCGATCCTGGCCGGCCCGAGCTCGTACTGCAAGATGCGCATCACCGCGACGGATAGTTTCGCCAATCCTCCCGAGGAGTTTGTCGTCAACTCCCAGGCGTTCGGGATCAGCTGGCCCACGCTGGTACTGGGAGAGGTCAGCGGCGAATTGATCTCCGGGGATAATTACGCCATCACCTGGACGAAGGACGGCAAGTTCTCCGACTACGTGCAGATATTCTACGCGCTGGATTATAACGCCGTGGCGCAGACCGGGACATGGGTCGCCATCGATGAAGGCACCGCCCTGGAAGGGCCGGATCCCGTGGCCAACGACGGCATCGTCGCCAACGACGGCAGTTATACCTGGAAGATACCCGAGAACATCGCCGCCACGTCGGTGGGCTTCAAGATCATCGATACCCAGGCGCCGGAGATGGTCAACGCGTACAGCCAGAGCGAGTTCACCATCCGTTATCCCGTGATCGAACTGCTTACGTTCCCGGACGGCGAGCCGCAGGATTATGACGGCGCGTTCGCCCTGGTCAAGGGCGATACCCGCACGGTGCGGTTCACTACCGAACGGAATTTCGGGACTAAGCTCAGGCTACAGTGCGTCAGCGGAGGGTCCACGATATTCACGTCCGCCGCAATCACCGATACCGCGGCCAACCCCGAGCTTTACAGCTGGACCATCCCCGTGGATGTGGAGGGGAATGACCGTCAGATCAAGATCGTCGACAGCACGCGGCCGATCGAGAGCAACCTCTCGGACAGTTTCCGGGTCCTGCCGCTGGCGAAATACCGGGTGCTCAGGCCCGCGGCCGACGAGGAAGTCGTGCCCAAGGAGAGCGCCACGGATTATTATGTCAGCGATACCGCTAAAGGCATCACCTGGTACGCCATCGGCGACCGGGCGCGCAATATCGCCAACGTGAAGCTCGAATATGTCAAGGACGGGATCGCGTCCACCATTGTCAATTCCACCGCCAATGACGGCAACTATGAATACTGGAAACCGCTTTTCGCCAACAAGACCGACAACATGAAGATCCGGGTGAGCGGTGGAACGAACTACGATACCACCGCCATCACCACCGATTCGCCGCAGTTCAAGGTGCGCGCGGAGTTGAATATTACCAGCCCCGCGGCGGGGACGAGCTGGAATATCAACACCACCAATAATATCACCTGGAACACCTACGGCAAGATCACCAAGGTGAAGCTGGAGTTCTATAACGGCACGCAGTGGTATACGATCGTCGACAACCTGGACAATACGGACGCGGACGGCAATTACCTCGGTAGTGTCAAGACGTATGCCTGGACCATCCCCAATGACGACGCCTACCGGTGCCTCGCGGGCGGAAAGATACGCGTGAGCGCGGTGGAACCGGCGCAGTCTACCAGCATCTCCACCGAGGTAGCCAACATCACGGTCGTCGAGCCCACGCTGACGGTGAGCATCAATCTGCCTTCGTCGGGCAATTGGGTCTGCGGCGATACCCAGCGCATCTCCTGGGCATTCACCGGCGGGCTGACGCCGTCAGGAACGCTGAGGGTCTCGTATACGACCCAGGATGAGAGCTTCGATCCCGCGGCGGTGGCCGACGGCAACTGGGTTACCCTGGCCGATGTCTCAACTGCGGTAACCTATTATGACTGGCTGTTGGACGCCGGTTTCAGCGGCAAGTTTATGGCGATAAAGGTGAAGGATATCAACGCTAATCGTCCGAACACCAAAGGTGTTTCCCCGGTGTTCAAGGCAGTCCCATCGCCGGTGATCACGCTTACCAATCCTCCCGCCGGGCTTACGTGGCGCGTGGGCGAGGACAGGACCATCAGCTGGACCGGTGTCGAAGGCATCAATGACGGATCCCTGAAGGTGGAATATTCCCTGAACAAGACTGTCTGGACGACGGCGGCGGACTCCGCGGGCAATCTCGCGGTGAACCTGCCGGTGGCGGGCAGTTTCAACTGGCGCCTCCCCAAGGCCGCGCTCCCGGTGGACAAGACCACCCAGACCGTGTATCTGCGCGTGGTCGATACCCAGCGGTTGGCGACGCCGATGTCGCCTACGGAGATGAGTGTGTCCGTACTGCCGGTGCAGATCACCATTACCGCCCCCGTGACGGGAGATAAGTGGGTAGTCGGAGAGACGAAACAGATCGCCTGGACGAGTGTCGGCGGCGACGGCGGCGAGACGTTCAGCGCCGTCCTGCAGTACCGGCTCAAGGACGATTCGATCTGGAAGAGCATCGCTACCGGTGTCGCCAGCAACGCCAACGGCCCGACGACGTATAACTGGACGGTGGAGCGTTCGGTGGGCAAGAACCTGGTGCGTGTGGTCGAGGAATATCGCAAGGACCTGGTTACCGCCGCCTGGGTGGCCTCGCCTGAGTTCGACATCTACGGCAAGGTCAGCACCGTCACCGTCCCCGGGGTCTCCCTGCGGGTGGGCACGGCGTATAATATCAGCTGGACTACCGACGGGGCGATCCCGTCCAACCAGATACAGATCTACTATTATGTGAACGATTTCGCCGCTACCAAGGTGCTGATCGCGGACGGGACCTTGACGCCTCTGGTCAGCCCGTATTCGTGGACGGTGCCTAACGCGCTGGCGGACGGTATCAGGATCAGGGTGCGCGATTATCGCATGCCGGATAACGCTAATTCCTACAAAGACTCGTCGGTATTCCGGATCCAGCCCGACCTGGCGATGTCGCAGTATCCCGGCAAGACCGTTTCGGAGTCCGTAACCGTGGGCTCGACCCAGTACATCAGCTGGGTCGCCAACGGGACCATGCCGAAGGTCAACCTGCAGTGTTCAAAAGACGGCGGTACCACCTGGTTCGATATGTCGCTGGTGACCGAAGGCGGTTCCACCCAGGTCGATAACGTCGAACCGTATACCTATAATTGGACTGTGCCCGATTCCATCACCGGCCAGGCCAAGGTCCGTCTCTACGACCCGGATCGTCCCGCCACGCTCTATCATGTGTCGGAGAACAACTTTAAGATCGCCGGGCAGTTGAACCTGATCTCGCCCAACGGCCTGGAGACGTGGGTCATCGGAACGGACAAGCTGATCAGCTGGTCCGTGGTAGCGGGAACGATGTCGCGGGTGAAACTGCAGTACACCGCCGACGGCGTCATCTGGAAGAATATCGCGATCGTCGATAATACCACGCCGTTCAATTACACCTGGACCGTTCCGGATGATTTCTCCGAGAACGCCAAGGTCCGCATCACCGAAGAGAACGGCCTTTCCAACGACGAGCGCTCGGAACGGAGCTTCAGCATCATCTCTCCGAAGATCACCCTGAGCTTCCCGACCACGGCCAACGTCGGCACCGCCTCGTTGACCCAGAACCGGGCGTATAACATCGCCTGGACGACTGAAGGTTCGACCGCGAACACCGTGAATATCGTCTGCTCGTTCGACAACCAGCAGACCTGGGTCACCCTCGCGGCCGACCGGCCCAACGCCGCGACGGCGAGCCTCGCCTGGATACCCGCGCAGACGAGCGTCAGCGCGTACCTTAAGGTCGTCGAGAACAGTACCACCCATCCGCGCGCCGAGGCATCGAGCGGCCTGTTCAACATCCTGCCCACGCCGGTCATCACCGTGGTGAATCCGACCGAGCCGTGGATCGCGGGCAAGGCGTATGTGATCCGCTGGTCGACGGTGGGCGTGGTGCACAATAACCTGTCTATCGATTTTACCCGCGACGGTTCCGTCGGGAGCCCGGAATGGGTCAATATCGCCGGCGCGACTGTCGGCGAGGCCAATGACGGAACCTATACCTGGACGATACCGGCGTTGACCGATCTGCTCAACGACGCCCCGCACGCCAAGATCGGCATTTCGGATAAGACCCCGTATTACGGGACCGATACCGTTTCCGGCCTCAGCGCGGAATTCACCCTCGCCATACCGAAGGTCACCATGGTCAGGCCTAACGGCGGCGAGGTGTGGGCGGTGGGCGACGCGGTGCCGCTTGCCTGGAGCTATGAAGGGGCGGTGCAGGGGCCGATGAAGATCCGGTATGCCACGTCGGGATCGTCGTTCGACCCGTCGGGCGTTGAGGCGGCCGATCTCATTGACAAGACCGCCAGCCCGATGACCTATACCTGGACCGTGCCCAACGCGGTCGGCACGGCGGTCATGGTGGGTGTCAAGGACTCCCAGCGCCCGTACAGCCGCGACGAATCCAACGCGGCCATCGAGATCATTCCCGCCGCGCTGATCAAGGACATCGCCGTTACGTCGGATACCGAGCCGTCGGGCGGCGTCATCGAGGATCCGATGACCATCTCATGGAAGGTCAGAGGCCTCGCGGTGGGCAATGTCACCATCACTCTGTGGGATGACGTCAACCTGAACGATACGCTGGATGCCGGAGAGGCGACGTACACCGCGGCCGACGGCATTTCCCGCGGGACCTCCGATACCGCCGATCCGTACAGCGGCAAGTATACCGGGAGCTTCAGCTGGACCGTGCCGCAGAGCGTCCTGCCGTCGTCGACCCTAAAACTGAAAGTGGCCGACGGGGCCGGCCATTCCGCCGTTACCGCGGGCCATTTCCGCATCCGCGGCGGCTTCGGATTCCGTAATGAGACGGATCATGCCCAGGCGTTCGCTGCGTCGACGGAATGGAAGGCCAATTCGCCGCATACGATCATCTGGTACAATAAAGGGAATTTCGCCGAGGTAAAACTGGAGTACGCCACGAAACTCGAAAGCGGCGAATGGTCCGATTGGAAACTGGTCTTCCCCGGGCAGGAGTGGATCGCGAATACGCCCGATGCCCAGAATTACACCTCGTTCGCCTGGACGGTGGCGGATCCCAATCTCGATGAGGCGACGAACACGTACCTGAGCGAGCCGCCGTCGTATTACCTGGTCAAGGTGCGGGTTACCAACCGCAGCGACGAGACCATCTACGGCGAGACCCCGGTGTTCAAGCTGGGATATTACACCCTGACCTGGAAGGTGAAGGATTACGACAACATGGCCCTGCTCGACGGGTTGACCGTGCGTTCCGTCAATCCCGACGGCAAGATATACTGGAGCGTCGCGTCGGACAAACTGGGCGTCGACCCGGTGGTCGCGACGAAAGTCTATACCCGGCGCTATCCGTATAACGCCAAGATGACCACCTTCTGGTCCAAGGACGGGTATATCGAACGCGCCGATAACGAGCGCACGGTCAATCAGACCCTGGATATCACGTTCCTTCTGGAATCCCGTTTGTCCGCCCAGCAGGAATTCAAGGTGTGGGGTAATTTCGCGTATGACGAAGATTCCGACAAGCTGACTTCCAACGTCTGGCTGGAAAAGAAGGGCACGCTCATCACCGGCGCCGACGAAGATCTCGGCAAAGCCGCCGAGGGCGAGGTCGCCGGGGCCAGCGTCGTGATTTCCGACGGAACCACGCCCATCGAGACCCTGACCAGCGGGGCGCCGGACGCGAACGGCAGTTTCTGGTTCACCCGTTCCAGCGCCACGGCCGCCAGGACGAGCGGCGGGCTGGGGTTGGTCAGCGGCAAGACGTATTTCGCGAAGATCAACATCTGGTACCGCGAGCGCCAGTATTCCTCCGGTTCCAGCTTCGATATCAGCATCAGCAAGAAGCTGAAGGAGATCGCGGAAGCGATCAGCTCGGTGACGACGGCCATCCAGGCGCAGACCAGTTCGATCGCCGCCCAGGTGACGGAGAAGATCACGCCGAAGGTGGAAGAGATCAAGGTCGAGACCGCCAAGATACTTACCGCCGCGGAGTCGACACTGCCCGAGAAGATCAATACGATGCGCGATGAGATCACCGCTAACATCAAAACCGACGTCATCCCGCACGTCCAGTCGGGCATCCTCAACCGCGACAATATCGTTAAGTCCGGGGAGAAGCTGACTATCCGCTACCGGACCGCCGCAGGGCTGTCGCCGCAGATCGATATCTACGATCCGCGGAACGTGGCGAAGGTGAATAAGGCGGCGATGACGGCGGCGGATGCCTCGGGTGTATACGAGTATACCGCTACATTCTCCAGCGCCTGGGGCGTCGGCGACTTCACCGTCGTCTGCTCGGAATCGACGCGGGGGACGGTGGACGCGTTCGTCCTCACCGTGGTCCAGCACGATCTGGACGAGATCTCCGGCCAGACTTCCGCGATCGTGGGGAACACGAGCGGGCTGAGCAAGTTCAAGAGCGCCGGGGAAACGCTCGCGACGCTTAACAGCCAGTTCAAGCTCCTCGATCAGGCGTTGTCGGGCATCAGCGATAAGATATCCACCAATGTTGTTTCGCAGACAAAAGAAGTTGTAAGTGATTTGGAATCAGTATATAATCAACTCCAGGGCTTGAGCGCGCAGTTGAAGGAACTTGGCGGTGCCAAGGGCGTCAACCTGGAAAAGCTCTATGAGGTTTCCAAGGACAAGAAAGACGACCTGACGTACCTGAAGAACAAGACTTCAGAACTGAAAGCGGTCATGGATCTGAACCAGAAGATGATCGAAAGCAGCAGCAAGAAACCCGTGGTCCAGACCTGGATGGAGTTCAAGTAAATGAGGCGACTTTTCCTTAGCTTCTGTCTCGTGTTCCTGGTTACGCCCGCCTGGGCGGGCGTGACCCTGCGTGTCATTGCCGTCAATCCTTCCGAGGAACTGACTCAGACAGTTCCGATCAAAGTATACCTTCCTGTCGAAGTGAAGCCCGAGGACGTCATCAACAAGAACGACCTGGAGATCGCCTACGATACCCAGCAGGGCAGTTATTATGTCTTCGGCGAATACCAGATCAAGCCCAAAGAGATGCTGGAGAAGGAAGTGGAGATCAAGGATATCTGGGTGATCGAGGATGTCCAGATCGCCGCTTTGCGCAAGGAGGCCCGGGATGTGTTCCGGGGTTTCGAGAAGACCGCGTACGCCGAGAGGGCCGCGGCGATGCACACGGGCGTGGAGAAGAAGCTTCAGGAGATCGAGGGTATGATGAAGTTCGCCGCCGCCAGCAACCCGGCTCAGCATATCTCCGATTACCGGTATTGCCTTTCATTAGTCGCCGCGGTCAGGTCGGACCTGGTGGCGGCGAAGACACTTCTCGCGGAAGTGGCGCCTGCCGGCGCGGCGAAGCTGAGTTGGAAGATCATCGTTTTCATCATCGGATTCCTGGCCATTCTCAGCGTGGGCTTCTTTCTTATCTGGCAGTATCAGGCCAAGATGGAGAAGGGGCTCAACCAGAGCTGAGGGAGGATCATGAGAACCAGCTTTGTCCTCCTCGCATGCGTCCTGGGCGCGGCGCTTGTCCCGGGCGCGGGAGTTTCCCGCGCCGAGGTCATCTCATCGCTCTGGCAGACGCAAAAGTCCCAGCATTTCATCATCTATCACCAGGGCGCTCCCGCGGACTACGTGACACGGCTGGTTGACCAGGCGGAACGGTATTACGAAAGCGTTACCGACCGGCTGGGATACCGCAGTTTCTCGTTCTGGAGCTGGGACGATCGCGCGAAGATATTCCTGTATCCCGATTCGGCGAGTTATCTGGGGGATACCCGCCGGGCGGCGTGGTCGGGCGCGTCGGTGAATGTCAAGACGCGGACCATTTCCACGTTCATCGGCCAGGAAACGTTCATCGATTCCATGCTCCCGCACGAGATGGCGCATATCATCTTCCGGGAGTTCGTCGGCCACCGGAAAGACCTGCCGTTGTGGCTGGATGAGGGTGTTGCCGGCGTGCAGGAGGAAGGGAAGCTCGCGGAGCGCCTCACGCAGGCCGTGAACCTGATCAAACGGGGGGTCTACATCGGGTTGAAGGATCTCTCCGATATCCGTGATTACTCCCTTGTCGTCCCGCAGGTCTTTTACGCCGAGTCGTGTTCGCTGGTCAATTTCCTGCTGGAGAAATACGGCCGGGAAAAATTCCTCGATTTCAGCCGCGCCCTGCGCGACAAGGCGGACTGGCAGGATTCCCTGGAACGCTGTTATCAGTTCAGGAACCTGGGTGAGTTTGAGTCGGCATGGAAAGAATACTATGGGCGGCAGAACCGCGTATCCGGTGACGATGCCGGAAAGGAGCTTTGATGCTGGAGATCAATGTCCTGGTAATTGAAGATGACCCCGAATCCGCTTCCCTGCTGGAGAAGACTATCAACGAAAGCGGGTATAAAGCGTGGGTAGTCAACGATCCCCAGGAGGGGCTTAACCTCTTGCGCAACATGCCGTTCGCCGTAGTGATCACCGAGATGCGCTCGGCAAAGATGAACGGCGTGGAGGTAACGAAGGCCGTGCTCAAGATCAATCACGATGTCAATGTCGTGACGGTCACGTTCTATTCTTTCATCAGTTCGGCGGTCGAGGCCATGGCGGTGGGCGCGTACGGATATATCACCAAACCGTTCAACATCATGGAGATAAAGCTGGTCACGGAGCGGGCGGTGGAGCGCCATCTTCTGCTCAATAACAGCAGTGAAAAGGACTATTACGCCCAGTTGTCGGTGCTTGACGGGCTGACCGGGCTGTATAACCGCCGGTATTTCGAGCAGTTGATGGAGATCGAGTTCGCCCGCCTGCGCCGCCACTCGGATTCCTTCTCGGTGTTAATGATTGACATTGATAACTTTAAAATTTATAATGACACCAAAGGCCATCCCGCCGGTGACGCGTTGCTGAAAAAGGCCACGGAGGTGTTCAAAAACACCATGCGGGAGATAGATTCGATCTGCCGGTACGGCGGGGAGGAATTCGTGATCACCCTGCCGCAGACGGACAAAAAAGGCGCTCAGCAGGCGGCGGACCGCCTGCTGGTGCAGGTCAGGGTGTACCTGGCCAATACCGTCAGTATCGGCATCGCCACGTTTCCCGAGGACGCCTCGGACGGCAAAGCGCTCATCGAACGGGCGGACACCGCCCTGTATGAGGCCAAGCACAGCGGGAAGAACCGGTGGTGCGCGGCGAACGGGAAGGCATAAGGCCATGCAAGTCAGCGTGCTCGATCCCCGGGGGGCGGTGTGGGAAGGACAGGCTAAAGCGGTGACCCTGCCGGCCGAAGAAGGCGAGATGTGCGTCATGGATTTCCACCAGACTTTTTTCGTCCGCCTGACGCGCGGGAAGGTGCGGTATCCCGGCGGGAGCGCTTCGGTCCTGGAAGGCGTCGCGGCAATGAAAGGCAATAACCTGAGAGTCTTCATAGAAAGGGGTTCTTAGATGTCGAACCTTACGCTGACCCTCATCATGTTCCTGAGCACCGCCGGCCCCTCCGCGGTCATCGCTTTTGTGGGGTATTCCGCCGTCAAATCGGTGGCGCGCAATCCCTCGGCGTCCCCCCGGATATTCATCGCGATGATCCTGGCGTTCATTTTCGCCGAGGCGATCGCGGTCCTGGCGCTCTTGATCGTCTACAACCTGTTTAACCGCTGACCATGATAGTCCAACTGCTGATCATACAAGCGATCATCTTCGTCGGGCTTATCTTCCTCCTGCGTTTTCTTTTCTCCCGCAACCTTAACTCCGCCGTCGCCAGCCTCAACGCCCTGCATGAAGAGAATAGGGTGAAGGAGGCACAACTGACCAACGAGCTCAAGCGCGCCCAGGAAGAACGGGAGGCCGAGGTCCGGCGCGGCCAGGATGAGGCGGCGCAGATCATCGAAGAGGCGAAACAGGACGGGATACGCCTGCGCAGGAAGATGGAAGAGGATGCCAAGGCCCAGGTGGAGCGCATCGTCCTGCAGGGCAATGAGGAAGTGGTCAAACTCAAAGAGGCCGCCCTGACGACCCTCGTCAACCAGGGGCTTGACCTTGCCGTGGAGATGATCCGCGAGGTCTTTACCGAGGACAATAAACAATCCCTTCAGTTCGAGTTCACCAACGACATCCTCAGGGAGATCGCGGTCCTTCCCCGCGATAAATTCCCCGCCACCGTCAAACACGTGAAAGTCATTTCCAGCCATCTTCTGCAGGATGCCCAGAAAGAGCGCCTTGCCGCCATCCTCAATGAAAAATTCGGTTTCTCGCCTACTCTCGAAGAAGCTACCAGCCCCGACTTGATCGGCGGCCTGATCCTGGATATGGAAGGGTTGATCATCGACGGTACCATCAAGAACAGGCTTCGCCGGCTCATCCCGCATCTTAAGAATAAGGGCGCATAATCGATGCATATCGACGCGTTAGAGGTACATGAACTAGGCAGGGTCGAGGAGGTCAGGCAGGGCATCATCAAGATCAGCGGCCTGCCTAACTGCGTCTACGGCCAGATGATCGAGATCGGCCCCGAACGGCTCAAGGGCATGGTGACGGAATTCAGCCCGCGCACGGTGCTGGGGATCGTTTTCGGCGACGAGCATAAAGTGAAAGTCGGCGACGCCGTTTACGGCGAGGGGAAGCCGCTGGTGGTGCCGGTCGGCGGCAATTTCATCGGCCGTATCGTCGGGGCGCTCGGCCAGCCGATGGATGTCCAGGAAGAGATCGTCTATGGGGAGCTGTATCCCGCTTTCCGCAACGCCGCCGGGGTCATGGAGCGCGAGCCGATCGACCAGCCCCTCCAGACCGGCATCAAGATCATCGACCTCGTCGTTCCCGTCGGAAAAGGCCAGCGCGAGCTTATCGTCGGCGACCGCCAGACCGGCAAGACCTCGATCGCCCTGGACGCGATCATCAACCAGAAGGGGCGCGACGTCATCTGTATCTACTGCTGGATCGGCGGCGCTCATTCCGCGTTCAAAAAGATCATTTCGGTACTTCAACAGAAGGGGGCGATGGAATATACCCTCGCGGTGTGCGCTTCCGCCGGAGCTTCCACCGCCGAACAGTACCTGGCGCCGTATACCGCTACCGCGATGGGGGAATATTTCATGTACCAGGGACAGGACGTCCTCGTCGTTTTCGACGACCTGACGAAGCACGCCTGGGTTTACCGGCAGATGTCCCTGCTGATGGAGCGCCCCCCGGGGCGGGAGGCCTACCCCGGCGACATATTCTTCCTGCATTCACAACTGGTGGAGCGCGCCGGCCGGCTTAAGCCGGAATTCGGCGGCGGTTCCATGACGTTCCTTCCCATCGCCGAGACCCTTCAGGGGGATATCACCGGGTACGTGCCGTCGAACCTGGTCTCCATGACCGACGGCCAGATCTACCTGAACTCCGGCCTGTTCCAGGAAGGCTTCAAACCGGCGATCGACCTGGAACTGTCCGTGTCGCGTATCGGGAGCAAGGTGCAGTGCCCGGCGATCCGCGCGCTTTCCCGCGGCCTGCGCTACAAATACGTGCAGTACCGCGCCCTGTTGCGGCTTACCCGTTTGCGCACCAGGCTTTCCTCCGAGGCGACGCAACAGCTGGAGGAGGGCAAGGTCCTCTACGAGCTCCTGGTCCAGGAGAACGGCGCGCCGGTCTCGCTGGCGGAAGAGATCATCCTTTTTTACGCGCTGGAACGCAAGATCCTCACCGCGTTCGGGATCGAGAAGGTGCGGATGTTCAAGGAACATATCCGCGCGTATATGGCGCAGAAGGAGCCCGGATTGCTCGCGGATATCGACAAGTTCCGCGACTTGTCCGATGACATAAAGAAACGGCTGGATAACGCCATCAACAGCTATATGCGCGAAGCCGCGCCTATTTAGCGGATATGATACCTGTCGCCCGGCTCAAGAAGAACCTTGATTTCAACCGGAACCTGGGTGAGATCATTGAAGTCATGAAAGTGGCGGCGACCCTGCAGTTCAACGCCCTGCGCACCAGTCAGGAGCCGTTTGTCCGGTTCCGCGCCGGCCTTGAGGAGGCGTTCGCCGTCGCGGCCGCGGCGCCCAGCGCGGGCAGGAGCCGGTTCCTGTGGGGCAAAGAGGACATGCCCGGCGCGATCGTCCTCATCAGTTCCGATGAGGGATTCCTCGGGGAGCTCAGCGCTCTTTTGGTGAACAGGCTGTTGTCGGTCTATCGCAAGGGTGACCAGGTGATCGTCGTTGGGGAGCAGGGCGCGAATTACCTGCGCGATCTGGATATCCCGTTCGAGGCGTACCCGTCGTTCACCGACAAACTTGAGTTCAACCTGATCCAGGGGCTGCGCGACCGCGCGTTCGCGCTGTTCAACGAGGGGAAGGCCGGCAAGGTCACCGTTATCGGTTCGCAGTTCGTGAACATCTCCCTGCAGCAGGTGGAGTCCGCGGTGTTCCTGCCGCTGGGGCAGATCCTGCCGATGCCGGCGCCGTGGAAGAGCGGCCATGAGGCGATCATCGAGCCCGATCTCGACGCGGTGTTTGTGGAGTGGGTGCGCCTGTGGATGCTCAGCCGCCTGTACCAGATGTGCTGGTCGAGCCGGCTGGCGGAATGCGCCGCGCGCATCATGCACCTGGAAGGCAGCGGCAAGGAACTGGGCCGCATGAACCAGCAGTTGCGGCTGGAATATTTTAAATACCTGCACGGGCTTTCCGACAAGACGATCCGCGAGATCGTGGCGGCCCGGCTGATGATACGCAATTAAGGGCATATGGAAAAAACGTACAAAGGCATGGTTATCGGGGTCTACGGTTCGGTGGTAGACACGCAGTTCGAGGGCGAACCTCCGCCGCTCAACGCGCTCGTCAGGGTCGCCATTCCTCAGGGGAAAGAGGTGGTGCTTGAGGTCGTGGAGCACCGGGAGAATAACGTCTGCCGGTGCCTGGCGCTGGATTTCACGTACGGGGTCGGCAGGAACATGCCGGTGACCGTGTCGGAAGCCGGGCTGGTCATCCCGACCAATCCTTCCAATCTGTACGGCCGGGTGCTCAACGTCCTGGCGAAGCCGATCGACCATAAGGGCGATATCCCGTTTAGCGATGTCGTTCCCGTGCACCGTTCCATCTCCGCGTCCGACCTGAAGATCAGGCAGAAGGACACGATCAAGAATGAGATGATCATGACCGGCATCAAGGTCATCGATTTGCTGTTCCCTTTGATGAAAGGTTCCAAGACCGGCCTGCTGGGCGGCGCGGCGCTGGGTAAGACCATCCTTATCCTGGAGATCATCCATAATATCATCAGCTACCAGAGCGGCACCTGCGTCTTCGCCGGCGTGGGCGAGCGTATCCGCGAAGGGAACGAGCTGTATTACGAATTCCAGCGCACCGACCTGTTGAAACGGTCGATCCTTATCTTCGGGCAGATGAACGAGCCTCCCGGCGCCAGGTTCGAGGCGGCGCAGACCGCGGTCGCCCTGGCGGAAGAGCTGATGGAACAGCGCCAGGACGTGCTCCTGTTCATGGACAACATATTCCGTTTCGCCCAGGCGGGCGGCGAGCTTTCGACCCTCCTGGGGAGGATCCCGTCGGAAGCGGGTTACCAGTCGACGCTGACCACCGAGATCAGCCAGTTGCACGAGCGCATCCGGTCGCGGCCGAATTCGAGTATCACCGCCATCGAGGCCGTGTACGTGCCGGCGGACGATCTTACCGACCCGGCGGTCGTTTCCATATTCTCCCACCTGGACAGTATCATCGTGCTTTCGCGCGCCCTTGTCCAGCGGGGGCTCTACCCGGCGATCGACCCGCTTTTGTCGTCCACCAATTTCCTCAACCCCGCTATCGTGGGGAGGAGGCATTTCGATATCGCGCAGGAGGTTATGCGCCATCTGCGCAAATGCGAGGAGCTGGAAAGGATCGTTTCCATCATCGGCAAGGAAGAATTGTCCCAGGCCGAGAAGGTTATTTTCGACCGCGCGCGCAAGATCCAGAATTTCCTTTCCCAGCCGTTCTTTACCGCCCAGACATATTCCGACCGGGAAGGGCTGTACGTGAACCTGGAGGATACGTTGTGGGGATGCGAGAAGATCATCAGCGGCGATTTGGATAAGATCGATGAATCACGGCTATACCTGATCGGCGGATTAGGTAAAACTCTGGGGTAGACCATATGGGATATCGTCTGGGAGAGATACTGATCAAAAAGGGTTTTATCACCGGTGAGCAGCTGGACTCGATATTGAAAAAAGAGCCTCCGTCCGAGGAGATCCTCGGCGTGGAACTGGTCAAGGCCGGGTATCTCAACGACGGCCAGCTCCTGCAGGGCGTGGCGGAACAGATGGGACTGCCGTTCTGCGCGAACCTGCGCGAGACGCCCATCGCCCCGGAAACGATCAAGGCGGTGCCGCCGAGTTTTGTCCAGCGCTACGGTTTCATGCCCCTGCGCCTGGAGGGCAAGACCCTGACCATCGCCGTGCATAATCCGATGGGTGTGTGGCTCAGCGAAGACCTCAAGCTTCACCTGGGATTTCAGGTTCAGAGAGTCCTGTGCACGAAGGCCGAGATCGACGACGCCATCCGTGGCCATTATGGCCTGGTTTCCGGGACGGTGAACCAGATCCTGGCCGAGAGCTCGCCGGAACAGAAGTCGCAGTCGCAGGGCGACGTCGAGGATATCGAGAAGAGCGCGGGCGCTTCGGTCATCAAGCTGGTCAACCAGATACTGTCGGAAGCGATCCAGATGAACGCCACCGACATCCACCTGGAGCTGTACCAGCATAAGGTGCACCTGCGCTACCGTGTCGACGGGGTCCTCCAGGAGATGAAGGTTCCCGACGATATCTATTTTATCGAGCCGGCCATTGTTTCGCGCATCAAGGTCATGGCGCATCTCGACCTGGTGGAACATCGCGTGCCGCAGGATGGCCGGGTGAAGGTGAGGTTGCAGGGCGGGCAGGAAGTCGACTTAAGGATCTCGATCATCCCGGCGTACTTCGGGGAGAATGTGGTCATCAGGATCCTGCCGACGGGCGTCATGCTTGACATGGCCCGGATCGGGTTTTCTCCCGACGACCTGGCGCGCATCGGCAAGGTCCTGCAGAAGCCCCACGGCATCATCCTGCTCACCGGGCCGACCGGGAGCGGCAAGACCACGACCTTATACAGCTGTCTGAGTAGTTTGAATAAACCCCAGACGAAGATCATCAGTATCGAAGACCCGGTTGAATACGCTCTCGAGGGGATCACACAGATACAGGTCCAGCCGAAAGTCGGGCTTACCTTCGCCGGGGCCCTGCGCAGTGTCCTGCGTCACGACCCCGACATCATGATGATCGGCGAGATCCGTGATCCTGAGACCGCGGACCTGGCGATCCGCTCGTCGCTTACCGGCCACCTGGTCTTTTCCACCCTGCATACCAATGACGCGCCGTCGGCGATCTCCCGCCTGATCGATATGGGGATCGAACCGTTCCTGCTGGCGTCTTCCCTCGAGGTGATCATCGCCCAGAGGCTGGTGCGCCTTTTTTGCGCGCAGTGCAAGGGAGCCGGATGCGGCGCGTGCCATAATTCCGGTTTCAAAGGCAGGTCGGCGATCTATGAGATCCTGATGGTCGACGACCGGATACGCAAGATGGTCCTTGCCCGCGCCTCGGCCAGCGATATCAAGAAACAGGCCAGGGAGTCGGGGATGAAGACACTGCGGGATAACGGTATGCTCATGGTCGCCCAGGGGCTGACGAACGAGCAGGAGATCACGCGTGTCGTTGAGCTGGAGGAGTAAGTGGAGTTTTCCTACAAAGCCAAGAAAAGCCTGGATGAGATGGTCGAGGGCGGCATAGAGGCGGATTCCCTCGAGCAGGCGATAGAGAAGCTGGCGCGCCAGGGAGTCGTTCCGGTAAGCATCGTGCCCAAGGGCAAGGCCGCGCAGGTAGCGGCGGCTCCGGCCGCGGCCACCGGGCGCGTGGCGCCGTGGAACCTCAAAAAAGTCATCCTGTTCACCCGCAAGCTCCATAACCTGACCCGGGCGGGGGTGGAACTGCTCAGCGCGTTGCGCATGCTCCAGCAGAATACGTCCGACCCTTCGGAAAGCCGGGTACTCGGCGAGATCATCAGGAATATCAAAGAAGGTGTGCCGCTTTCCGACTGTTTGGGGCGCTATCCCCAGTGTTTTTCCCTCTTATACGTCAGCATCGTCCGTACCGGCGAGAATACCGGACAATTGAAGGAATCGTTCGCTCAGCTTTTGGTCTATCTTCAGCGGCTGGAGGACCTGCGCGCGAAGATAAACCAGGCGCTGGCATATCCGATCTTCATGAGCGTGGTCGGGGCGGGCACGATATTCGTGATGCTCACGTTCGTTTTTCCGCGCCTCGTCGTCATGTTCACCGATCTTCAGGCGGCACTGCCGTTGCCGACGAGGATATTGATGGCCGTCAGCGAGGCGCTCCGGCATTCCTGGATGTACATCCTCGGGGCGGGTTGTCTCGGCTGGATCATCCTCGCGAAGATGTCCGGGGAACGCCAGCGGCTGATGATGTTCCTGCGCTACCGCCTGCCGGTGGTCAAGGGGCTGGTATATAAACAATCGGTGGCGAATTTCTCCACCAGCCTTTCGCTCCTTTTAAAGAGCGGCATTACGCTGATATCGGCGCTCCAGACCGCGACGCCGGTCATCGGAGATCCCGAGCATATCCGCCAGCTTGACCAGGTCCGCCAGAGCATCAAAGAAGGCGTCCCGTTCTCCCAGGCGCTGGCCCAGCACCGCATATTCCCGGAGTTCTTTGTGCAGATGATCCGGGTGGGCGAGGCGGGCGGCAGGCTGGACAGTATCCTCGCGGATATCGCCGAGTCGTATCAGCAGGAGATCGAATCCGACCTTAAGATCCTCAGTTCCCTCATTGAGCCCGGGATCATCCTTTTTATCGGTCTGGTGATCGGCGGTATGATCATCGCGGTGCTTCTGCCGATCTTCAACCTGAGCGTCATGTTCAACGGATAGACAATGAAAGAAAAGATAATCATGGAATTCTCCGAACGGTGGCTCAAGGCCGCCGTCGTCGAGGAACGCGGCGCGGGGCCGGGTAAGGTCAAGGGGCTGTACCGTGAAGCCATCCAGCCGGACTCCTTGAGTTTTTCCGACGCCATCACCCGGATATACGCGCAGGCGGGGAAGAAGAAATTCGCGGAAACGGCGGTCGTCATCGGCAGGAGCAAAGTGACCGTGCGCCGGATCGACCTGCCGTCGCGGGATAACGCGGAGATCGGGCAGATGCTCGGCCTGCACGTCATCCGCCACGTGCCGTATCCGAAAGAAGAGATCATCTGGGCATACCACAACCTTGGTTTCGACGGGATCAGCAACAGCCATATCCTCCTGGCCATCGCCCATCGCGACATCCTTCGCAATATCTTCAACTCTTTCGTTTCGCTCGGGATCCAGCCGGAGAACATCCTCCTGAGTTCGCAGGGCGTCGTCCACTATGCGCGTTCATCGGCCAAAGACCCGGCGCCGTTCCAGCAGGTCTGCCTGGTCCTGGATATCGACAGCGCTTCCAGCGAATTGATGGTGGTCAACAAACTCCAATTGAGTTCCAGCGTGGTGATCTCGCAGGGCGCCGAGGGGCTGGCGTCCGAGGGCGGCCCGGTGCGGTTTGTGATGGAGCTCAAGCAGGCGCTCTCGGCGTTCAGGGACGAACTGTCCGCGCAGAAGGACGTCACGGTCTTCGTGACCGGGGTGGCGGGAGGCGTCGAGGAGATCGGCGGGTACCTGGAAAAGGAGATGGGGCTGAAGGTCTGCCCCCTGCAGTCTCCCGCGACCGATACCACCCGGGATATCTCGTTTGCCTCCGTGCTCGGTTTCAGCGCCCCGGCGAGGAAGGACGATATCGGGTTTACCCTGCCGGAGATCCAGGTGAAGAAAGAAATGAAGCAGAAGCTCCGTCAACTGCTCATCCTTGGGGTTTGCTGTATTTACGTGTTCATCATGGCGGCGCTCGTCGCGTTCTCGTTCCTGAGCCAGCGCGAGGCGTATTTGGAGAAGGTAACCCTCGCGGTCAAACTGGTAAAATCGCGCAATGAGGGGTTGACCGATGTCTCCCGCATGGTGGAGCTGGCCCGGCCGTACATGGAAGCCCGTGTCACGCCGTTGACCGTCCTTTACGAGATGGACCGGCTGTGCCCGGAGAACATCGTGTTGACGAATTTCGTGTGGGACAGGAAAAAAGGGCTGGTTATCCGCGGTTACGCCTACGAGATGCCCGATATTTTCAGTTTTGTGAACGCGCTGGACAATTCCCCGTTGTTCAAAGGGATGAAGACCCGGTCGACCCGGCGCCACAAGATCAAGGATAAAGAGGTCGTCGACTTCGAGATAGGTGCGAAATGAGAGAATTGAGCAAGAACGAGAAAGTGCTGGCGGCGTCGGTCCTGGCGGTGTCTTTCGCGCTCGTCTTCAACGTGCTTATCCTTAAGCCTTTGCGCGAGAAGCTGGACCTGGCCGAGGGGGAGATCAGCAGGCAGGAGCTTATTTTCAGGAGATATTCGGGGTTGGAGAAGAAGAAAGACAGCCTGCGGGCGGAGTACGCGAAAGCCGAGAGGCACCTGGGTTTTAAAGGATCGGACAACGAAAAGACCGCCGCGGTCCTCAGCAGTGTCGAGGCCGAAGCGCGCAAGGCCGGCCTGGTGATCGTGGACATGAAACCCATCGAAGGGACGCCGGGGCGTTCCGGGACGGCGTCCATTTACCGCGTCCAGATGACCGCTGAGGCCGATATGGCGAAGGTCACGGAATTCCTGTATGGCCTGGGGAACGCGGCGATACTGTTTAACGTGGAAAAAATGAGCGTGGCCACTAAGGACGAAAGCACCGGCGTCATGAAGATGGAGGCGGTCATCGCCGCCATCTGCCTCGCCTAACAACGGAGACTGTGCGATGAAAAGAGCCTTTACGCTGATCGAATTGATGCTGGTGGTGATCATTATCGGGGTGCTCGCGGCGATGGTGGTGCCGGGGCTTGCCGGCAGGTCCGAGCAGGCCCGGACGCAGGCGGCTAAAGCCGATATCAGCGGCAGTTTGTCCACCGCTCTGGACCTGTATGAGATGGATATGGGGACCTATCCGGAGAGCCTGGAATACCTCCGGGAGCGCCCGACGAGCTCCGACAGCTGGCACGGCCCGTATATCAAGAAGAAGGCGAACGATCCGTGGGGCCATCTCTATATCTACAAGTTCCCCGGGGAGCATAACAGCGCCAGCTACGACCTTTCCTCCGCCGGCAAAGACGGCCAGCCCGACACGAGCGACGATATCGTCAACTGGGAGAATTGATTGTCCCCGCGCAGACCGCCTGTCACCGCGTTCACGTTCGTTGAAGTGCTCATCAGCACGGTTATCCTTGGTTTCGGCCTGGTAGTCGTCCTGCAATCGTACATGGCCGCCGCCAACGCCGTCAAGACCAGCGAGAATCTCATGGCCGCGTCGCGCTTTGTCCGGGACAAGTCCGTCGATCTGGAGGTGGCCGCGTACGAGAAAGGCGGCCTTTTGCCCGGCACGGAAAAAGGGGTTTTCCTCTCGAAGGGGAGGGAATTCAGCTGGAACGCCGCCGTCACCGGGATCGATACCCCGAATTACCTGTCCGAAGATACCGTCGCCGCCGCTGTCACCATCGGGTGGAAGGAACGTTCCATCGCCCGGAGCGCGGCCGTCGTGAGTTACCTCCCCAGGGGAAAAATAAAGGAAGAGAACGTCACGCAATGAAAAAAGGGTTCACGCTCATAGAACTGCTTCTGGCGTCGGCGATGTCGGCGGTCATCGGGCTGGCCGTTTATTCCACGTTTTATATGGGGATGAGCGTGTGGCGCCGGGCGGGCGCCGTCAGCCTGCAGGATAAGAAGCGGTTGATCCGGGTGGAGCGGCTCCGGAAGGACCTTCGTCAGACATTCGTTTTTCGCGGCGACGAGATCCCGTTCGAGGGCACCAATACCACGGTGAGTTTCCCCGCGATTGTCAATTCCTCGGTCGTCAGGCTGGTATATTCGTTCGACCCGAAGAACAGGGCTGTGCGCAGGGGGGTCCAGGGGCTCCCGGAGATCATCGCGGCGAAGACTAAGGAAGAGAAACCGGCTCCGTCGTGGGCGCCGTTCCTCGAAGGCGTCGACGACGCGCGCGTGGCATATTTTTCGTTCGACCCGGCAAAGGGCGCGTACCGATGGAAAGGATCATGGGAGGAGAAGGATTCCCTCCCGCGCGCGGTGCGGTTCACTATAACATTCCCCGGCAATGAGACCTTCAATGAGACAGTTTTTGTCCCCGCGGGCTGAATCCGGCAGTATCATCGTCGTATCCATGTGGATACTGATCGTGCTGACGATCCTGGGATCGGCGCTGGGGAATTTTGTCGCCGGCCAGGTGAAATTCGCCGATCTGCTCAGCCGGGTCACGGTTTCCTCGTCCCTTGCCCGGGCGGCCTGCCGCGACGGGCTGGAGGAGCGGCGCGCGGACCCGTTCCCGGGGTATGATACCGTCGGGGAACTGGGGCGCGAGCGGAGCCGCAGTTTCAGCGACGGGACCGGGTATACGTACTATTTTGAGGATGAACTGGGTAAAATAAACGTGAGCACCGCGTCCAAGGACGTGCTGGCCCGGCTTCCGGGCATGGACGAGGACCTGGCGGAAGCGGTCGTCAACTGCGGCCGCCGGCCGTTTCGCGCCGCCGCGGAGCTTCTTCTGGTGGAGGATATGACCCCGGAGAAATTCGCGAAATTCCGGGAACTCGTCACCGTGTACGGGGACGGGAAAGTGAACGTCAATACCGCGTCTCCCGAGGTGCTGGAAATACTGGGGATGGATGAGGAGCTGGCGCAGAAGATCGCGCGGTACCGTAAGGAATCCCCCGGCCCCGACGAGAAGAAGGGGACCGATGACGACGGGGCGTTCACTAATCCCGGCCTTGTCCTGACCCAGCTCCAGAAGTTCGATGACGACCTCAGCGTGCGGCAGGAGCAGGACCTTATGGCCCTGCAGAAATCGCTGGCGACCTCTTCGCGCTACCTGACGGCCCGGATAGGCGCCGTCGTCCGGGGAAAAGGGCTCAACCGGTATTCTGTCGTCATGGATACCGGCAAAGATCAGATCATTTTTTGGTCGGAATAACCGCTTGACACGCGTCATGCCGGCGTATATACTATATTCCCGTAGCAACAACAGGTGGACTTCAAGAACAACGGCGTTTATTGGAGTGGGTGCCGTATCTCCAAAAACGCTTTTTTTATTGCCTACCTCTAAAAAAACATGACAAAATTCATTTTCGTCACCGGCGGTGTTATTTCAAGCCTCGGCAAAGGTATCGCCTCGGCGTCCATCGGCAAGATCCTCGAATCGCGCGGGCTTAAGGTCAGCGTCATGAAATTCGACCCCTATATCAACGTTGATCCCGGCACGATGAGCCCGTACCAGCACGGGGAGGTTTACGTTACCGACGACGGGGCGGAGACCGACCTCGACCTGGGCCACTACGAGCGGTTCACCAATGCCCGGCTGGGGCGCTGTAATAACGTGACCACCGGCCAGGTCTATCACGCGGTCATCAGCAGGGAACGCCGGGGGGATTATCTTGGCAAGACCATCCAGGTCATCCCGCATATCACCAACGAGATCAAGGACCGGGTCAAGAAAGTCGCCGGGGTCTCGAAGGCGGATGTCGTGATCGTCGAGATCGGCGGCACCGTGGGCGACATCGAATCCCTGCCGTTTTTGGAAGCGGCGCGCCAGTTCAAGCTGGACATGGGGCAGGAGAATGTCATGTTCATCCACCTGACCCTCGTCCCGTATATCCGCACCGCCGACGAACTCAAGACCAAGCCGTCCCAGCACAGCGTGGGGACTCTGCGCGAGATCGGTATCCAGCCGGATATCCTCATCTGCCGGACGGAAAAACAGCTTTCGCCGGAGCTCAAGGAAAAGATCTCGCTGTTCTGCAACGTGAGGAAAGAGGCGGTCATCGAATGCATGGACGCGCGCTCGATCTATGAGATCCCGCTCCATTTCAAGGATCAGATACTCGATGAGATCATCCTCGGCCATTTTCACCTTATCTGCAAGCATTCGGAACTGACGGCATGGCAGAAGGACGTGGTCGGCAAGGCGCTTGCCCCCCGCGACCGGGTCACCATCGCTCTCGTCGGGAAATATATCGGCCTTCAGGATGCCTATAAGTCGATCTACGAGGCGCTCGCCCACGCGGGGATCAAGAACGACGCGCGGGTCGAGGTGCGCAGGATCGATTCGGAGGATATACAGCGCCGCGGCGCCGGGGCATTGCTCAAGGATGTGTACGGGGTGCTGGTTCCCGGAGGGTTCGGGTACCGGGGTATCGAGGGGAAGATCCAGGCGATCCGCTTCGCGCGGGAGAACGGGATCCCGTTCTTCGGGTTGTGTCTCGGGATGCAGTGCGCGGTGATCGAATTCGCGCGCACTGTCTGCGGGCTTAAAGGCGCCAATTCCACGGAATTCAAGCCTCAGTCAAAGGCCCCGGTCATCTGCCTGCTCAAAGAACAGCATGATGTGACCGAGATGGGCGGGACGATGAGGCTGGGGGCTTTCCCGTGCCGGCTTAAGAAGGGCACGGCCGCGTACCGCCATTACCGGAAAGGGTTGATCTCTGAACGCCATCGCCACCGGTACGAATTCAACAATAAATACCGTAGCCTGTTGGAAAAGAAGGGGTTGGTTTTCTCCGGGATCTATCCGGCCCGCAATCTGGTCGAGATGGTCGAATTGAAAGGCCACCCGTTCTTCGTCGCGGTCCAGTTCCATCCCGAATTCAAATCCAAGCCTGATGCGGCCCATCCGCTGTTCGCCGGCTTCATCAAAGCCGCGCTGGAGAGGGCGCGCAGTAAGGTTGAATATCAGGGAAAGCCGTAACACCTCGACAGGACCCGCATCTGTCGAGGTGCGGGTCCTGGGTAGTACTTTACTCCCTACCTTTTTATAGTATAATAATTGGGCTATGAAAGCGATACTCGCGTTAGAAGACGGCAGGATATTCAAAGGGGAATCGTTCGGCGCTCCCGGGGAACGGTATGGGGAGATTGTTTTCAACACCAGTCTGACCGGGTACCAGGAAGTGATCACCGATCCGTCCTATAAGGGGCAGATCGTGGCGATGACCTATCCTTTGATCGGCAATTACGGGGTCAATCCCGAGGATTGCGAGTCCGCGCGGCCGTTCCTTGAGGGGTTCGTGGTTAAGGAACTGAGCAAGATCGCCAGCAACTGGCGCAGTACGCAGGGGCTTTCCGAGTATCTCGCCGGCCATAATATCCTGGGCATCGAAGGCGTGGACACCCGGGAGCTGACCCTGCATATCCGTCAGGCGGGCGCGCTTAAGGCCGTCCTGTCGACCGAAGACAGTAACGAGAAACGGCTGGTCGGTAAGGCGAAACGCTCGGCCGGGCTGGTGGGCGTCGACCTGGTCAAGGAAGTCAGTTGTCAGAAGAAATACGCCTGGCAGGGGAATCCTTCCCGGCCGGCCTTTAAGGTCGCGGTGATCGACTGCGGGGTGAAATACAACATTTTGCGCAGGCTCGCGGTGAACGGCTGTGCCTGCACCGTGTTCCCCGCGGAGACCTCGGTGGACGATATCCTCGCGTATCAGCCGGACGGGGTCCTGCTTTCCAATGGCCCCGGAGACCCCTCCGCGGTCTGGTATGTGATCGAGACGGCGCGCCGGCTTATCGGCAAGGTCCCGGTATTCGGGATCTGCCTCGGCCACCAGATGCTCGGCCAGGCGTTCGGGGGGAAGACCTATAAGCTTAAGTTCGGCCATCACGGCGGCAACCAGCCGGTGAAGGATGTCAAGACCGGCAGGGTCGCCATCTCCGTGCAGAACCACGGGTTTTGCGTGGATATAGATTCATTGAACAAGAAAGAAGTCGAGATCACCCACGTCAACCTCAACGACGGGACGCTCGAAGGGATGCGCCACAAGAAGCTTCCGGTTTTTTCGGTGCAGTTCCATCCGGAATCGGCGCCCGGGCCGCATGACGCGGATTACCTGTTCGCGCATTTCGCGGCGTTGATGAAAAAGCACAAGAAAAGGAAATAGATGCCCCGTCGCACCGATCTGAAAAAGATAATGCTCATCGGCTCCGGTCCGATCGTCATCGGCCAGGGGTGCGAGTTCGATTATTCCGGCACCCAGGCCTGCAAGGTCCTCCGGCAGGAAGGGTACAAGGTCATCCTGGTGAATTCCAATCCCGCCACGATCATGACCGATCCCCAGATGGCGGACAAGACCTATATCGAGCCGATCACGGTGGAAATGTGCGCCAAGATCATCGAGCGCGAGCGGCCTGACGCGCTGTTGCCCACGCTGGGCGGGCAGACCGCGTTGAATACCACGGTGGGGCTGGCCGAGTCGGGAGTGCTCAAGAGGTTCAAGGTCGAGCTCATCGGGGCCGACATCAAAGCGATCAAGAAGGCCGAGGACCGCAGGCTTTTTAAGGAGGCCATGCAGAAGATCGGCCTCGACCTTCCCCGCAGTGATAAGGCCTATACGCTCGACGAAGCGGTGCGTGTCGCCAAGGCCATCGGTTTCCCGGTGATCATCCGGCCGAGTTTCACGCTCGGCGGGACGGGCGGCGCGGTGGCGTATAACCTGGAGGAATTCCGGGGGCTGGCCAAGCACGGCCTTGAGGCGAGCATGATCAGCGAGATCCTTATCGAGGAATCCGTCATCGGCTGGAAAGAGTTCGAGCTTGAGGTGATGCGCGACAGCAAGGATAACTGCGTCATCATCTGCTCCATCGAGAACCTCGATCCCATGGGGGTGCACACCGGCGATTCGATCACCGTGGCGCCCGCCCAGACGCTGACCGACAGGGAATACCAGAAGATGAGGGACGCTTCGATCGCCTGCATCCGGGAGATCGGCGTCGCTACCGGCGGTTCCAACGTCCAGTTCGGGGTGAACCCGAAGGACGGCAGGATGGTGATCATCGAGATGAACCCGCGTGTTTCGCGGAGCTCCGCGCTGGCCTCCAAGGCCACGGGGTTCCCGATCGCCAAGATCGCCGCGAAGCTCGCCGTCGGCTATACCCTTGACGAGATCCCCAACGATATCACCAAAGAGACCCCGGCGTGTTTCGAGCCGTCGATAGATTACTGTGTGGTCAAGATCCCGCGCTTTACCTTCGAGAAATTCCCCCAGGCTGATCCGACGCTTACCGTATCGATGAAATCGGTCGGCGAGGCGATGGCCATCGGCAGGACATTTAAGGAGGCGCTCCAGAAAGGGTTGCGTTCGCTGGAGATCAAGAAGTTCGGGTTGGAGAGCGTCATGTTCAAGGATCCCCGGGTTATTGCCGCCGATCCCGACTGCCTCGACGCGATCAGGGCGGGATTGCGCACGCCTAACGCCGAGCGGATATTCTACCTGGGCGACGCGTTCCGCGCCGGCATCTCTTTGGAGGAGATCCAGGGGCTTACCGCCATCGACCCCTGGTTCCTGCATAATATAAAGGAGATCATTGAGGTGGAGGCGCGCCTGGCCGCGGCCGGCGCCGACGTGCCGCCCGACTTGCTTATCCGCGCCAAACAGTACGGTTTCAGCAACCGTCAATTGGCCGTGCTGGGAGGGAATAAAGAGGAGGAGATCGCCGCCCGCCTTTTGGCGCTCAATATCCGTCCCGATTTCAAACTGGTCGATACCTGCGCGGCGGAATTCCAGGCGTTCACGCCGTATTATTATTCTACGTACGAGCAATAATCCTTCCGATCCGACTTTTCAATTGACAACCGGCTAAACCGTTATACAATAATGACATCAGGAGTTATAGATGCCATTATTCAGCGCTGAAAGCAGGGACAACTCTTTTTTATGACGGGTTGTCCTTTTTCTTTGGGCGTGTCTTTACACTCGGAGGGTTTATGAGAGAGAATCATGTCCAACTGGCGGCACTGCTTGTTGTTGTGCTGGTCATCATCACGTTCGCCCGGTATAACGCGATGGAACAGACGGTGACCCGCAAGTCCATCGAGACGATCTCTATGAGCATCGACCAGGTGACGACCCTGCTTAAGAACAACGACGCGCGGTATGAGCAATCCATCGCCAAGATTTCCGAGTTGGAGGCGCGCCTGGCGCAGAACGAACAGCAGAAGGATGAGCTTTCGTCGCAGGTCGAGTCGCTTTCGGCGCAGATGCACACCTTGCGCGTTAATCAGGCCAGGGCGGTGGAACTTCGCGCGATCGATATCAAGAAGCCCGCGGGAAGATAGATCGAGGAGAGAAAAAGGGGACAGACACCTTTTTCCCGTAAAATAAAGATGCGGAAAAAGGTGTCTGTCCCCTTTTTACGAAAAAACGTACCTGTCCTTATTTTTTGCTATATAATAAGCCATACAACACGGGAGCGCGATGGAAGGGTTTTCGATCGAACGCAGGATCTATTATCATGATACGGACGCCGGCGGCGTGGTGTACTACGCCGGGTATCTCGCGCATCTTGAGGAAGGCCGGACTGAGATGTGCCGGGAGCGCGGGGTCGATACCTTTCTCCTGAAAGAACAGGGCATCGTTTTCCCGGTGGTGCACGTGGAGGTGGAGTATAAATCGCCCGCCCGGTACGCCGACATCGTCCGGATCACCACGAGCGTCGAGAAGGTGGGACGGGGCTCGATACATTTTTTTCAGGAGATCACGCGGGGAGGACAGCTTTTAGTCAGGGCGCGGACGGTCTGGGCCTGTGTGGACGCCGATTTCAAGGGCCGGCCGGTCCCCGCTGAGGTGGCGCGTCAACTGTCGGGGGCGGACAATGCCTAATTACGAGATCGTCAAAAAGTTCTGCGTGTTGCGCAAAAGAGAGGTGCGGCTTCCGGCGACCTATGTTTCCGAACCGGGGGGCAGTGATAAGCTGGTGGAGGATATCAACGATTGCATGGACCGGGACAGCGCCTGCGCGGCGACGGGATGCAGGTTTTGCGCGGGCACGAATGATCCGTTTGGAGAGAACGCATGAGCAGGGGTTTTGACAACGAGAAATACCTCGCTGAACAGACGGAAGCCATTACCCGGCGGGTGGGGCAGTTCGACAACAAGCTGTATCTGGAATTCGGCGGAAAGCTCTGCTTCGATTATCATGCCGCGCGGGTCTTGCCGGGATATGATCCCAACGTCAAATTACGCCTTCTCCAGAAGCTTAAGGATAACGCCGAGATCCTGATGTCCGTGTATTCGGGCGATATCGAGAAAGGGAGGGTGCGCGGGGATTTCGGGATCACCTACGACTCGGCGACCTTCAAGCTTATCGACGACCTGCGCAAATGGGACCTGGAGCTGACCGGTGTGGTGATCACGCGTTACAGCGGTCAGTCGCTCGTCGACGTTTTCATCAACAAACTCCGCCGCAGGGGCATCCGCGTTTTTAAACAGTATCCGATCGACGGCTATCCCGCGAACGTCGACCTGGTGGTCAGCGAGAACGGGTTCGGCAGGAACGAATATATCGAGACCCATAAACCGATCATCGTCGTCACCGCCCCCGGGCCGAACAGCGGGAAGCTTTCCACCTGCCTTTCCCAGCTGTACAACGAGCATACGCGGGGGATCAACGCCGGGTACGCCAAATTCGAGACGTTCCCGATCTGGAACCTGCCCCTTAAGCACGCGGTGAACGTCGCCTATGAGGCGGCAACCGCCGATATCCTCGATTTCAACCTCGTCGATCCGTTCCACCTTAACGCGTACAGCCAGACCGCGATCAATTACAACCGCGATGTCGAGAGTTTTCCCATCCTCAAGATGATCCTCGAGAGGATCTACAGCGATAAAGGTTCCCCGTACAAGTCGCCTACCGACATGGGGGTGAACCGCGCCGGTTTCGGCATCGTCAACGACGAGGCCGTCACCGAGGCGGCCCGCCAGGAGCTGATCCGCCGGTATTTCCGCTACAACGCCGAATCCGTCCGCGGCGTCGGGCGCCGGGAGACGGTCGACAGGGTGATCAGCCTGATGGAGGAGATGGGCGTCAGGATCACCGACCGGCCTGCCGTGATGAAGGCGCGCGAGGCCGCCGAGGACGCGGAAGCGGAGGGGAAGGGGAACAACGGTATTTTTTGCGGCGCGGCGATCCAGCTTAAGGACGGACGCCTGGTGACCGGGAAGAACTCGCGGTTGATGCACGCGGCATCAAGCCTCCTCCTGAACAGCTTGAAGGCGCTCGCCAAGCTTCCCGACGAGATACTTCTTCTTTCTCCTCAGATCATCGGGCAGATCTCGCGGTTGAAAAAAGGCATGCTCGACATGGAAACGGAGAGCCTCGATCTGGAAGAGACGCTCATCGCTCTTTCGATCAGCGCGGCGACGAATCATACCGCGGAGCTGGCGCTTAAGAAGATCCCCGAATTAAAAGGGTGCGAAGTCCATATGACCCACATCGCGACGCCCGGCGACGAGGCGGGGCTCATGCGTTTGGGGGTCAACTTGACCACCGACGGTAAGTTTTCTTCCCCGAACCTGTATAACGGCGGATGATCCGCCGGCCATAACCACGGGAGCGTGTATGTCGATCACAGTCAAGTTTCTTGGCGGGGTCAGGACGGTAACCGGCTCCAGCCATATGATCACCACGCCTACCGCGCGCGTGCTTCTCGACGCTGGGTTGTTTCAGGGCAAGCGCGACCTTTTCTACGAGATCAACTCCACCTTCAGTTATAATCCGCGCGACATCGACGCCCTTGTCCTTTCGCACGCGCATATCGACCATTGTGGGAACATCCCCAGCCTGCTCAAGAAAGGGATGCGGTGCAAGATCTACTGCACCCACGCGACCCGCGATCTGTGCAAGCTGATGCTTGAGGACTCCGGAAAGATCCAGGAAGAAGATATCAAGTACGTCAACAAGATTAACAAACGCCTCGGGCTTCCGGCGCGCAAGCCCCTGTATACGAAGACCGAGGCGATCAAGGCGGCCCGGCGCAGGTTCCAGACGCTTTCATACAACCAGCGCGTGGGCGTGGCGAAGAATGTCTGCGCGACGCTCTATGACGCCGGCCATATCCTCGGTTCATCGACGGTAGTCGTCGAGGCGAAGGACGGCGATAAGACGACCCGCATCGGGTACGCGGTGGACCTGGGCAGGAAGAACCTGCCCCTGCTCAACGATCCGGTCTGCCCCGCGGGGCTCGATTACCTGATGATCGAGAGCACGTACGGCGGGCGGGTCCACGCGCCGATCGAGGAAGCGAAAGGGAAACTGCTGGATACCATCAAGCGCACCCTTGAGCGCAAGGGCAAGATCCTCATCCCGGCTTTCACCCTGGAACGCACGCAGGAAGTGTTGTATTTCCTCAGCCAGCTGATCCGGGAAAAGGCCATGCCGCCGATCCCCATTTATGTCGACAGCCCGCTTGCCGCCTCGATCACCGAGGTGTTCAAGTTCCATGACGGCTACATGAATACGCAGACCCAGCAGGAGATCAGCCGGGGCGACAGCCCGTTCGAGTTCCTCAACCTGCGTTTTGTCGAGGACCAGCGGGAGTCGAAGAACCTCAACGTGGACAAACGGCCGATGATCATCATCGCCGGTTCCGGTATGTGCGAATCAGGGCGCATCCTGCATCATCTGCATAACAATGTCGAAGACAGCAGGAATACCATCCTCATCGTCGGATACATGGCGCGGGATACGCTCGGCCGCAGGCTGGTGGAACGGGAACGTTTCGTGCGCATCTTCGGCGTCGAGCATCAGATGAACGCCGAGGTAGTGGTCATGAACTCGTTCTCCGCCCATGCCGACAGCAACGGGCTGGTGGAATATATCGGGCAGTGCATGCCGCTCAAAAAGGTGTTCCTGGTGCACGGGGAAGAAGAGCAGACCCGGGCGCTCTACGACGCCCTGCGGGAGCATAGCATCGACGCGTATATGCCGGTCAAGGACGAGGAGATCGAGCTCCCGTAGCGATAACTGTTGACGTTTCCGTTAAATACGGTTAAAATTAGTACCTTGACTATCAGGCTGCTGTTTTTAAAGTAGCCCTTAACCGATATCCTAGTAAGGAGGCACCATGGCTGGAGGTAAATCGACACCAAAGAAAGATAAAGCGCTGAAGATTTCCGGCGGTACGCTGGTGAAGAAGGGGCAGATCCTCGTCCGCGGCATCCCCGCGTATAAGGCGGGGGCCAACACCAAAGGGCGCGCCACGGTTTTCGCGCTGTGCGACGGAAAGATCTCGTTCACCAAGAAGAAGGTGCAGAATTCCGTCAGGACATTCATCAACGTCCTTCCGCAGTAATTAAAATAGGGACAGACACCTTTTTCCGGACGCGTTTCTCCCGGGCAAAAGGTGTCTGTCCCATTTTTATCTTCCTATGACAGACCGCGCCGCGCAGTATTCCCGCATCAAATACACCCTTTCTTTCATTGAGACCGCGTTATTGCTCGTTCTTTTGTTCCTGGCCTGCCGGACAGGCTGGGCCGCCCGGTTTCCCGGGATCCTCGAGCGGGCGTACGGGCCGTCGTTCGTCACCCTGCCGGTGTATCTCGGCGGCGCTTTCGCGGTGTGGTATCTGGTCAGTTTCCCGCTGAACTTTTACCAGTCGTTCCTTCTGGAACACCGGTTCGGCCTTTCCACACAGGGGCCCGGGGGCTGGTTCAGGGATCAGCTGATCTCCCTGGGGCTGGTCTACGCGTTCAGCCTGCTCCTGCTGTCCGCGCTTTTCTGGGCTGTGGCGCGTTTTCCCGTTTCCTGGTGGCTGGTCATCTCGTCCATCTGGGTCGCGGTGAACGTGGTTATCGCGCGCCTGGCGCCGGTCGTCATCGTGCCGCTTTTTTTTAAATACACGAAGCTGGCGGATGAGGAGTTGCGGGGGAGGATCATCGCCCTCGCGGCGAAGATGCGGGTGCGGGTGCTCGATGTCTTCGCGATCGACATGAGCAGGAAGACGGTCAAGGCGAATGCGGGATTGCTGGGATGGGGCGCCGGCAGGAGGGTGGTGGTCGGGGACACATTGCTTTCCCGTTACAGCGCCGATGAGATCGAGGTCATCCTGGCGCACGAATTCGCGCATCAGAAATTGCGCCATCTGCCCAAACTTCTGGCCGTCAACGCGCTGGCGGCGTTCGCCTGTTTCTTCCTGATGTACGCCACCGCCCCGTTCTTTCTCGCGGTATCCGGGTTGCGGCGGATCGATGACGCGGCCGCCATTCCCCTGGTCTTCGCGTATTTTGTCATTTTCGGGCTGGCGACCCAGCCGGCGGTCAATCTGGTGAGCCGGCGGATGGAGCGCAACGCCGACCTGATGGCCCTGTGTGCGACCGGCGCGGCCGGCGCATTTATTTCGTCGATGGAAAAGCTGGGGGCGCAGAATCTCGCCGACCGCGCCCCGCATCCGCTTATCAAGTGGTTCTTTTTCGATCATCCGCCGCTGGGCGAGCGTATCGCGTATGCCCGCCGTACCTCGACCAGAACCCGCATCTGAAATCTGGATGCGGACGCACATGTTTCAGATGCGGGTTCTGTCGCGGTGCTTTTAACTTTATGGTTGAAGTGTCCGTCCATTGAGGGTACAATAAGCTCACCTTTACCATCGGAGATTATGGAAAAAGAAGAGGCGATAGACAGGTTCCTCAAGGCCCTGCGGGTAGCGTTGAATTATATCTCGCTGTATTCGCGGGACCACCGTTCGTTCCTGACGGCTGTCGGGCAACTGCGGGAACGGCTGGAGGAGCTGTTCGCCTGCGTTAATCCCGTTGAGATCGGCTTTACGCCCACGGCGCTCGGCATCGGCGGGCAGAATTTCGAGAAGCTTTCCCTGCATAAAGAACTCGCCCGGTTATTTCACGCCCGCAAGATCAAGTCTGTCAGGTTTTCCCCCGGCATCACCACGGAAGAGCTTGTCCTGGTACTTGATACCCTCGCCCAGCCGGTGAAAGAGATCATCAAGACGCACGCGTTAAGCCGGCTGGTCGCCGACGGCCGGACTCCCCATTTTTCCGCGGAAGAACTCGATTATTCCCATCTTCTCAAGGATGAGGGCGATGAGGCCTCGGATGTCTGGACCTACCTGCTCCAGAATATCGCCGAGGAGGACGATCCCCGCAAGGTCGATGAATTCCTCGAGACGTTCGGGACGACGATCGGCAGGATCAAAGCGAAAGACCTGATCGAGGACGAAGAGCTCCGGTATAAGTTGAGCCGGCTTCTCGCGTATATCAAGGAAAAAGACCCGGATAAGTTCGCGGTCTGTTCCGCGGAACTCCTGCGTTCATTCATCAACGACCGGAGCCTTGTCGCTGATGAGCGGGTATCCCGGCTGAAAGATCTGTTCGTCGGCCTGGACAGCGAGGCGCTTTCATCTGTCTTATGGGAGAGTGTTTCGGGGGATGAGGGATTCGATACCCGGAGCCTGGAGATATTCTCCCTGCTGGTGGAGCGGGAAAAGCACGAGATGGTCGCGGATTCGCTCGTCAAGCACGCGGGACAGGAGCAGGGGCGGCACGTTGACCTGCGGCGGATGCGGAAGATGAGGGAGGTGTTCGCGCTCCCGAAAGCCGACCCGGCGGCGTCGTATATCCCGGAGGTCTACCGCAAGGCGATCATGGCTATCTCCGAAAATCCGCGGTTCGGCAAAGGATATTTGTTCGGCCGCGGGGAGTTGGCGGCGAATTACCACGGCGTGCTCCTGTGCCTGTTGATGCTGGAGCAGGACGATGCCCAGCGGGAAGAAGTCTTTGCCCGGCTCCTGGCGGCCTGGGATGAAGTGGCGGCCCGGCGCGATCCCGGATACATCCTCGCGCTCGCGCGGGCCATCGGATCCGCCGCCTCCGGACAGGCGGGGGAGTTGTCGCGTAAACTGCGCGCGTTCGTCGAAGAGGGTTCCTGGGGGGCGGATTTCCCCGGGGAACTCCGCGATCTGGCGCTTACGTTCACGGAAAGCGCGGTGGGCAGGGAGGCGTACCTGAAACGGATATTCGCCGACCCTCAGCCCGACGGGTTCATCATCAAACTGTTTTTCCGGCTGTTTCCCGGACAGGCCGGCGATTTTTACGCCTGTCTGGAGAAGCGGAGCTCCGATTTCGAGTTCATGTCCTGGGCCATCGGGGGGGTCAGGGAAGTCGACGGAGCGGTGGAGATATTGAAGACGATATTCGCCCTTTCCAACGATCTGGTCAAGACCGAGGCCGTCAGGGCGATGGAAGGCCTTCCCGGGGTCGACAAACAATTCCTCTTTTCCCTGCTTACCGACGGGAATTATTTCCTGAAGAAAGAGGTCCTGCCGATATTGATGAAGGACCGCGACGACGCCCAAAAGGCGCTGTCCGCGCTTCTTTTACTGCGCAATCCGTGGGGAAAGAACAACGACCTCCTGCTGGAGAACCTTTCCATCATCGAGGAGATCAACTGCAGGGCGGCGAGTGAGCACCTGCGTATCCTGGCCCGGAAGTTCTTCCTGTTCTATTCCGCGCCGGCCCGCAAGGCTAAAGAGATATTGGAGACGTGGCATGCTTGAGAAGGTCGAGAACGCGTTCAGGAGCGTGATCAACGCCCTGCAGATCGCCAAGCTGTACGGGACTTCCCACGCGAAGTACCGCAAGTCCCTCGATAAGGCGTATGACGACCTGCGGGAGATCGTTGTCCTGCGCGGCGAACTGGTCATCGGCATTATCGGCGAGGAGCTGGCGTTCGAGAAAGAGATCCTTTTCGAGCTGAGCCGGACCGTGCGCCCGATGATCGCGTATTTGAGCCAGCGCGAGATCGAGCGGCTTTCCTTCAACGCCAGCCTGTCCAAGGAAGAGCTGGATAAATTCATCTCGTTCCTGATGTTGAGCAAAGACGAAATGAAGCGCGGGGAGAACATCCTGGGCTCACTGCGCGGCATCTCCGCGGGGAAGATCAAAGTGGGCGGCGCGGATCCCCGGCAAGAAGGGATCGGGAGCGTCATCAATTATCTCACTCTTTACAACGATTCTCTGGGACAGGTTTCCAGCTCCCTGGAGAACGTCCTGGGCGCCCGTAAGATTGATAACATCGACCTTAAATCGAATGTCAGCGCGATATTCGAGAACCTGCTTGTCCATCACCAGGAATTGCTCAAGCTGGCGGTGGTCAAACGGTACGACATGACTACGTTCGTGCACATCTTCAATGTCTCGATCCTGGCCATGTATTTTTCCTCGAAACTCGGATTTTCCAAGGATGAAGTACTGGAGATCGGGATCGCCGCGCTTTTTCACGATATCGGCAAGATGTACATCTCGCGCCGGATCATCCAGAAGACCGACCGGTTGACCGATGATGAGTTCGACCGGATAAAAGGCCATTCCGTCCTCGGCGCCCGGATGCTCCTCCAGTACGTCGACAGCCTCGGCATGCTTCCTGTGGTCGTGGCCTTTGAGCATCATTTGCGGGCGGACGGAAAAGGTTATCCCCGGCTCGCGGTGCCCCACAAACCGCATATCGTTTCGTCGATCGTGTCGATCTGCGATGTCTATGACGCGCTGTTCGAGCGGCGCTCGTACAAGAACAGCTATCCCGCAAATATCATTTACACCCTGATGACGCGCGAACGGGAGAAATACTATGAGCCCGAGCTCCTGGATATTTTCTTCCAGATCGTCGGGGTCTGGCCTATCGGGACGGTGGTGGCCCTCAGCGACCGCCGCATTGCCGTTGTCCGCGACGAGAACGAGGACGACATCTTCTCGCCGGTTGTCGAGATCATTTCCGGGGGGGAGCGTATCCTGCTTGACCTGAGGGAGGATCGTGAGCGCCTGCGCGTCGAGCGGTCGCTCGATCCGCAGAACGAAGGGAAGGAATTCCTACCGCTGATTTAAATTAGGGACAGATACTATTTTCTTTTGCACGATCAGTAATGAAAGAAAATAGTATCTGTCCCTATTTTCTTAAGAATATTTGTTCAACTTTAAAGAAAAAGGTGTCTGTCCCCTTTTTGTCCCAAGTTGCCGGGTGGATTCAGATGCGGGTCCTGTCGAGGTGCGCCAGAAATTCCACCACCGCGTCCGCGGCGCGGCTGCTTGCCCCCGGTTCGCCCAGCATGCCTTTGATCTCCGCGAGCTCATCCCGCAACGCCTGCAGTTTTTCTCCGTCCCGCAGTAACGGGAGCGTCGCGTCGGCGATCTTTTCCGCCGCGCAGTCGAACTGGATGAATTCTTCCGCGACTTTCCTGCCTTTGATGATGTTGACCAGCCCGATGAACGGTATCTTGATCATCAGCCGCATGTAAAGCCAGGTGAGCGGGTGGACCTTGTAGAGGATGAACATCGGTGTTCCGATGATGCCGGTTTCCAGGGTCGCGGTGCCGGAACAGACGAGGCAGAAGTCGCTCGCGGCGATGCCGTCGTACGCCCTGCCGCTGACGGTTTTTACCGGCAGGCGGGGGTATGCCCGGCACATGCCGGTGAACATATGTTCAGGGACCGAAGGACTGCGCAGGATCACGAACTGGACTTTTTCCGGCGGCAGATAATCATTGATGAGGGCGGCTGATTCGAGCATGACCGGCAGGAGGGAGGAGACTTCTTTCCGGCGCGATCCGGGAAGCAGGGCCACCGTCAGTTTTTTCTGATGGAGCCCGGCGACGGCGAGGAATGCCTCCCGGGTAACGGAAGGTTTCACCGAGTCGAGCGCCGGGTGGCCGACGAACGAGACATCGACCCCTTCCCGTGAATAGAATTCTTTCTCGAACGGCAGGATGACGAGCATCTTGTCGACGTCCCGGCGTATCGCTTTTATCCGTTCCTTGCCCCATGCCCAGATCTGCGGGCTGATGTAGTAGATGACCGGGATGCCGCGTTTTTTCAGTTCTTTCGCCAGCGCCATGTTGAAGCCGGGATAGTCGATGAGGATCGCCAGGTCCGGGCGGCGTTTTTCTGTTTCCCTGAGGATATGAGTGAAGACCTTTTTGAATGTGGGGAGGTGTTTGAGCACTTCGAGGAACCCGACCACGGCGATAGAGGTGAGGTCGAAGAGCAGTTCCGCCCCTTCGGCTTTGAGCTTCGGCCCGCCCGCCCCGAAAAACCGGACGCCGGGAAGGCGTTCCCGGAGACAGCGCGCCAGGGCCGCGGCGTGGTGGTCGCCGGAGGCCTCGCCGCAGACTATGAGAATCTGGGTGTGTTTTTCCATAAGAGGTCGCGGATCCTGAGCGCCATCGCGAGAGCTTCACGGCCGTCTTTTCCCGAAACGAGGGGCGGGCGGTTTTCGGCGACGCAGGAAATAAAGGAGGCCAGTTCTTTCTGCAGGGGCTGTTCTTTCTCGATGGGAAGGGCTTCCTTGCTGATCCCTCCGGGGCCCCGGCGGTAGATGAAGGCGTGCTGGTTCATGTAATCGAGCGAGATATAGGCGTCTTTGAGGAAGATGCGGATCTTGCGCATCGCTTCGTCAGAGATCCTGCTGGCGGTCAGGTTGCAGACACAGCCGTTGCGGAAGGTGATGCGCGCGTTGGCGATGTCCTCGAAGGGGGTGAGCACGTTGACGCCCACCGCTTCGATGCGTTTCACCGGCGATTTGACCAGGCCGAGGATGATGTCGATGTCGTGTATCATAAGGTCAAGCACCACCCCGATGTCCAGGGAGCGGCGGGGGAACATGCTGAGCCGGTGGCATTCGATGAAATGGGGGTCTTTGAAAAGTTTCTGCGTCGACGTGAACGCGGAGTTGAAGCGTTCCACGTGGCCCACCTGGAGGATGAGTTTCTTTTTCGCGGCCAGGGAGATGAGCTCATCGGCCTGGCGCAGGGTGGAGGTGAAGGGTTTCTCGACCAGGCAGTGCACGCCGCGCAGGAGGAATTCTTTGCCGACGGCATGGTGCAGGCTGGTGGGGACGGCGATGCTCACGGCATCCACTTTCCCGAAAAGGTCTTTGTAATCCGCGTACCCGGCGGTGCCCAGCTCCGCGCTGACCCGGGAGAGGCTTTCCGGGTTGGTATCACAGACGGCTTCCAGGACGCATCCCGGGGTTTGACGGTAGATCTTCGCGTGCAACGCGCCCAGGTATCCGGTCCCGATTACGCCGATCCTGATTTTTTTCATAGCCTTACGTCCTTTTTACCATTCTAAACGCCTTTAACAGTAACGCTTTCGAATATATTGGAATAATAGCAAAAACTCGACAAAAGTCAATAAGTATGATAGAATCGTCTTCTACTATATAAGGAAAACCAATGAAAGCATATCTGCGACTCTTCCGTTTCTTGAAGCCGCATGCCGGCCTTTTTACCGTGGCCAGCGTGTTCATGCTGCTTTCCGCGCTGTTTGACGGGCTTTCCCTGACTATGCTCCTGCCCCTGGCGGATAAGGTCATGAACAACAAGCCGATCGTGCTTCCCGCGCATCTCCCGCCGTTCGTTACCGGATTCATCGGCAGGATCAACGCGATGGAGCCGCTGGTCCTGCTTAATTACCTCTCGGTCATCATCGTTATCCTGTTCGTCCTTAAAGGGTTCGTTTCGTTCATGCAGGGATACCTGATGAACGATGTCGGCCAGCGCGTGGTCACCGACCTGCGCGGCAGGCTGTACGCGAAGATGCAGAACCTTTCTCTCGAGTATTTTTCCCACCAGCGCGGCGGAGAGCTGATGTCCCGCATCACCAACGACGTCCTCCAGGTGGGGACGGCGGTCAATTCCGGGTTGGTCGATCTCATCTACCAGTCCCTGCAGGTGGTGGTATTCGCGGTCATCATCTTCTTTATCCATATCCGGCTGGCGTTCGTGGCCATCGTTATCCTGCCCATCATCTGCGTGCCGATGTTCCGTCTCGCGCGCACGCTCAAGAAGATATTCAAACGCAGTCAGGAGCGCATGGCGGATATCAACTCCATCCTGTACGAGACGATCCTGGGGGCGCGCGTGGTCAAGGCGTTCAACGCCGAAGGATATGAGAAGGCGAAATTCGACGCGGTCAACCGCGATTCGTACAAATTGTACATGAAGTCGACGAAACGCGTGCTGATGGCCGGCCCCCTGACGGAGGTTGTCGCGGTGTGCGCGGCGGTCTTTGTGCTCTGGTGGCAGGGCAGGGATGTCATCGCGGGCAAGATGTCGTTCGGCGTGCTGGGGCTTTCGCTGGCGGCGCTGTTGTCCATGGTGCGGCCGTTCCGCCGCCTCTCCCAGGTCAACGGCCTTCTGCAACAGGCGCTCGCCTCGAGCGACAGGATCTATGAAGTACTCGATACCCAGCCGACCGTTAAAGAGAAACCACAGGCGGCGGCCCTGCGGGGGTTCAAGACCGGCATTATTTTTGAGAATGTCTCGTTCAGCTACGGGCCTAATGAGGTGCTCAAGGATCTGAGCCTGAACGTGAAGGCCGGCGAGGTTGTCGCCATCGTCGGGCCCAGCGGGGCGGGCAAGACCACGCTCCTCGACCTTATCCCGCGGTTTTACGATCCTTCCCGGGGCAGGGTGCTTGTGGACGGGATAGACCTGAAGGAATATTCGCTCACATCCCTGCGCCAGCACATCGCTATCGTCACCCAGGAGACCATCCTGTTCAACGATACCGTCCGCGGTAATATCGCCTATGGTATTCCCGGCGTGAAACAGGAAGATATCGAGCGCGCCGCGCGGCAGGCGCATATCCATGACGTGATCATGCAGTTGGAGCTGGGGTACAATACGTTCATCGGCGAGCGCGGCACCAAGCTTTCCGGCGGGGAACGTCAGCGCATGGCCATCGCGCGCGCCCTGCTTAAGAACGCGCCGATCCTTATCCTCGATGAGGCGACGTCCCAGCTCGACACGGAATCGGAACGGCTCGTGCAGGAAGCGCTGAACCGTTTGATGGCCGGCAGGACCGTGTTCATCATCGCCCACCGCCTTTCCACGGTGCGCAACGCCGACCGGATCGTTGTCCTCAACGCCGGCCGGATCGTGGAGACGGGCACGCACGATGAACTGCTCAAGCGGCAGGACGGGCTGTATAAGCGGCTCTATCTGAACCAGGGCGCCCATGTGGATGAGGCGATCCGGGATTGATTTCAGGGCGGTTTGTGGTAAAATCGTAGTTTCCTATTTCAGAGGATGTACATATGATCTCGCTTAAGAACGCGGTCAATAAATTCAGCAAGGCGAATATCCTGGTCATCGGCGACCTGATCCTGGATGAATACATCACCGGGACGGTGGAACGTATTTCTCCCGAGGCCCCGGTGCCGGTAGTTTGGGCGAAAGAGCGCCATTTTGTCCCCGGCGGGGCGGCCAACGTCGCCAGCAACCTGCGCGCGCTCGGCGCCCGGGTCACGCTGGCCGGGGTCGTGGGGCAGGACGACAACCGCGCCGTGCTCCTGCGCAAACTTACCGGGCTGGGCATCGATCCGTCGGCGGTCATCAGCGAGAAAGGCAGGATGACCACGGTGAAGAGCCGCGTTTTCGCGCGGAACCAGCAGTTGGTGCGCATCGACTGGGAACATGTCGAGCCGATCTCCCCGAGCACGCGGGAGAAGCTCCTGGCATTCATGGCGCGCAACCTGAAGAAATACGACGCGGTGATCATCGAGGATTACGGCAAAGGGGTTTTTGACCGCGATCTGTTGCGGTCGCTCATTACCGCGGCGCGCGCGCAGAAGAAGATCATCACCGTCGATCCCAAAGAGGATAATTTCGAGCAGTATTACGGTGTTACCTGCATCACCCCGAACCGGAAAGAGGCGCAGAACGCCATCCGGTACCTGAAGATGAAGGATGACAAGAACGTGTTCAAGATCTATGACGATAAACTGGGCAGTCACCGGGATATCCGCAAGGCCGGGTACGAGATCCTGAACCACCTGGGGCTGGAGAGCCTGCTCATCACCCTCGGCGAGGACGGTATGTGGCTGTTCGAGCGGGGCAACGACGAGCATATCCCGACCGTCGCGCAGGAGGTGTTCGACGTCTCCGGCGCCGGCGACACGGCGATCGCGTCGTTCACGCTTGCCCTCGCGGCGGGCGCCGCCAAGGCGGATGCCGCCAAGATCGCGAATTTCGCTTCCGGCATCGTTGTCGGGAAGATGGGTACCGCCACGACGACCCGGGAAGAACTTATTGAGAGGATGGGAAGGCACGCATGAGAGATCGCACAGATAAAAAAGAAGTGATCGGCGTCATTCCGGCGCGGTTCTCCTCGACCCGGTTCGAGGCGAAGGTGCTTGCCGACATCTGCGGCAAGCCGATGATCCAGCATGTATGGGAGCGGGCGCGGCAGTCGCTTCTCCTGGACGACCTGGTGATCGCCTGCGATGACGAGCGGGTCGCCGAGAAGGCGCGGGAGTTCGGCGCCAAGGTCGTGATGACGGCCAAGGGCCACGCCTCGGGAAGCGACCGTATCGCCGAGGTCATCAATCCCATGGACGTGAAGGTGATCGTGAATATCCAGGGCGACGAGCCGCTTATCCATCCGACGATGATCGATCTCGTCGCGTCCGCGCTCATCAACTCGAGCGACGTGTACATGGCGACGCTGATGACGCGCATCACGGACCCGGCGCAGGTCGCGGATCCCCACACGGTCAAGGTGGTCGTCGACAGGAATAATTTCGCGCTGTATTTCTCACGTTCCCCGATACCGTTCCACGCCGCCAATTCCGAGATCAAGGAGCCGGTGTATTACAAACATATCGGCCTGTACGGGTATACAAAAGATTTTATTTTTACCTTTAAGAAAATGGCCGTCTCCCACCTTGAGAAGATCGAGAAGCTCGAACAGCTCAGGGTGCTGGAGGAGGGGTACCGGATCAAGGTGCTTGAGACGAAGTACGATACGCTCGGGGTGGATACCCCGGAGGATCTCGAGAGGGTGAAAGAACGGATCGCGAAAGAGAAACTTTAACCCGGGGCAGACTATGCAGCAGGTCAAAGTAACTACTACTATCCGTATCGGCGACAGACAGCCGCTGGCGCTCATCGCCGGCCCGTGCGTGATCGAATCCGAGGCGGCGTGCCTCCAGGCCGCGCGGCGGCTTAAGGAGATCGCGGCGAAGGCGGGGGCGCCGTTCATCTTTAAATCGAGCTATGACAAGGCCAACCGGCTTTCGCGGGATTCATTCCGCGGCCCGGGGCTGAAAAAAGGGCTGGCGATCCTGCACGCCGTGAAGCAGAAAGTGAAGGTCCCGGTGCTCAGCGACGTCCATGCCTGCGCCGAGGTCCGCGAAGCGGCCCAGGTGCTTGATGTCATCCAGATCCCCGCGCTTCTGTGCCGTCAGACCGACCTGGTCGTCGAGGCGGCGAAGACCGGCAAGCCGGTGAACATCAAGAAGGGGCAGTTCATGGCCCCGTGGGATATGGGTTCGATCGTCAAGAAAGCGGAGTCCTGCGGCAACCGGTCGATCATCCTTACCGACCGCGGTTCCTCGTTCGGGTACAATAACCTGGTCGCCGATTTCCGCGGCCTGGCGGTCATGCGCGCGCTGGGATACCCGGTGGTATTCGACGCCACGCACAGCGTCCAGCTCCCCGGGGGCAAGGGCGGTTCGTCCGGAGGCCAGCGGGAATTCGCCGCGGGGCTTTCGCGCGCCGCGGCCGCGTTCGGCTGTGACGGGCTTTTCCTGGAAGTGCATCCGTCGCCCGATTCCGCTCCCTGCGACGGGCCCAATATGATAGATTATAAACAACTGGAGACCCTGCTGAAACAGGTGACGGCGATACGAAAGGCGCTATGAAGAAGATCGATGTGGTAAAGAGGGCGCGCGAAGTTTTCATGATCGAGGCGGACGCGGTGCGGTGCCTCACCGGGCGGGTGGGGGCTGAATTCCGTACGGCGGTCGATCTGATGCTCAAATGCAAAGGCAGGATCGTGGTCAGCGGCATGGGCAAGACCGGCATCATCGCGGAGAAATTCTCCGCGACGCTGGCGTCCACCGGCACCCCGAGCCTTTTCCTGCATCTGGCCGAGGCGTCGCACGGCGACCTGGGCAAGGTCACGCCGGAAGATGTCGTGGTCATCCTTTCCAACAGCGGCGGGACCGCCGAGGTGAAGCAACTGCTCCCGTTCCTCAAGAAGATCGGTTCGCCGATCATCGCGCTGACCGGCAATACGGGTTCCGTGCTGGCCAAGTACAGCGACGTGGTGCTGGACGTGTCGGTGAAGAAAGAGGCGTGCCCGTTAGGGCTGGCCCCGACCGCGTCCACTACCGCCTGCCTGGCGATGGCCGATGCCCTGGCCGTCTGCCTGCTTGAGCTCAAGGATTTCAAAGCGAAGGATTTCGCGCTCTTTCATCCGGGCGGGGCGCTCGGCCGCCAGCTCCTGCTTACCGTCGCGGATATCATGCGCACCGGCGCTTCCAATCCGGTGGTCGATGAGGATATGAGCGTGTCCGGGGTCCTGCTGAGGATAACGAAATGCCGCGCCGGAGCGGCGTGCATTGTCGGCGCCAACGGCAGGCTTACCGGGATATTCACGGATGGGGACCTGCGGCGCCATCTCGAGACGGACGCCGACCTCCCCCGCCGCAAGATAAAGGATGTCATGACGAAGGGGCCGCTGGTGGTGCGCGCCGGCATGCTGGCCGCCGAGGCCCTGCGGATCCTCGAGCAGAAAAAGATAGACGAGGTCCCCGTGGTCGATGAGAAACATAAACCCGTGGGATTACTCGATGTGCAGGACTTGCTCAGAGCCGGTGTCGTATAAATGAACAAAGCCCTTATCGCCAAGATCAAGAAAGTAAAAGTCCTTTTGCTGGATGTCGACGGCGTCCTGACCGACGGCCGGATCATCTATGACTCCCGCGGGGGCGACTTGAAATTGTTCGATGTCCACGACGGCATGGGCGTGCACCTGCTCAAGAGGGCGGGCATCCCGACGGTCCTCGTCACCGCGAAAGGTTCCCGGGCCATCGCGCCGCGCGCCCGGGATATGGGCGTCGCCGAGGTCTTCGCCGATGTTTCGCCGAAGACGCGCGTGCTGGCGCTGATCAGGAAGAAATACGGCGCGCGGGAAGAGGAGCTGTGTTTCGCGGGGGACGACCTTGTCGATGTCTGCATCATGAAACAGGTGGGGCTGGCGGTCGCGGTGGCCAACGGGTGCGCCGAGGTCAAGCGCGTAGCCGACATGGTGACCCGTAAAAGCGGCGGACGGGGCGCGGTCAGGGAATTGGCGGAGCGTATCCTCAAGACACAGGGCACGTGGAAAAAGGCCGTGAGCGCGTATGAAGCGTAAGGTAAATTTCCTGTTTATCGCGGCGTTGGCGGCGGCGGCGCCCGTCTGGGCCGAACCCCAGCCGGCGCCGGGACAGATGGATAATTTCTCGCTTTCGGGTTTCTGCGAGAAAGGCAAAAAGAACTGGGATGTCGCCGGGACGTCGGCGGATATCGACGCCAAGGTGATCAAGCTTAACGACGTCCAGAGCAATCTCTACGGCGACAATTCCACGACGAAGCTTACCGCCCAGAAGGGCGATTTCAACCGCGATGACGGGAAACTGCACCTCGAGAAGGACGTGGTGGTCACGACGTCCGAGGGGGCGCGCCTGACTACCGATCAGCTTAACTGGGACCGGAAGTCCCAGGTGGTTTCCACTCCGTCAAAGGTGAACATCGAGAAAGCGGACATGGTGATCACCGGCGAGGGCGCGTACGGCAGGACCGACCTGAACAAGGTTGACCTGCAGAAGGACGTCAACGTGCGCATCGCGGGCGCGGGCCAGGGGCAGAAAGAGCAGAGGGCGCCGGTCAGCATCCGTTGTGACGGCGCTCTGCAGATAGATTACGCCGGGAATACCGCGGTCTTCAACACAAACGTCGTCGTGGTAACGGCGGATTGCCGGATCGAGAGCGATATCCTGGAAGTGTTTTTCAGCCGTTCCTCCCGGAAGGCCGGGCAGGGCCCCGATGATTTCGGCGGCTCGAAGATCGACCGGCTCGTCGCCAAAGGGAACGTGAAGATCACCCGTAACGATAATATCTCCTATTGCGAGGAAGCGACGTATACGGCCGCTGACCGGAAGGTCGTCCTTTCGGGTTCGCCGCGGCTGGTCATTTATCCTTCGGAGGGTTCGGATGCACCTGCTGGAAATTAAAGGGCTCTGCAAATCATACGGCGGTCGGCAGGTCGTCTGCGGGGTGGACATGCTCGTCAAGCGCGGCGAGATCGTCGGCCTCCTGGGGCCCAACGGCGCGGGCAAGACCACGACGTTCTACATGGTCGTCGGCGTCATCCCGCCCGACAAAGGAAAGATCGTTTTCGACAACCAGGACCTTACCGCCCTGTCGATCCATGAGCGCGCCCATTACGGCATCGGCTATCTTTCGCAGGAGCCGTCGATCTTCCGCAAGCTTACGGTCGCCGAGAATATCATGGCGGTCCTGGAGACCCTGCCGATCAACCGGCGGGAGCGCAAAAAGCGGCTGGAGAGCCTGCTTGAGGAGTTGAGGATCGCGCATCTGGCGAAGAGCAAGGCGTATACGCTTTCCGGCGGGGAGCGGCGCAGGCTGGAGATCACCCGCGCCCTGGTGACCAACCCGTCGTTCATCCTGCTTGACGAACCGTTCTCCGGCATCGACCCGATCATTGTCGGCGAGGCGCAGGAGATCATCAAGGAGCTTAAACGCAAAGGGCTGGGCATCCTGCTTACCGACCATAACGTGCGCGAGACACTTTCGATAACCGACCGCGCGTACCTTATCGCCGACGGGAAGATCCTCATCTCGGGGACCGCGGATGAGCTGATCTCGAGCCCCAAGGCAAAAGAGATCTATCTGGGATCGACGTTCACGCTGTAAGAAAAGTCCCCGCGCGCGCCGCGGGGCCGTTACCAACAACACACGAAAGGGAACCATGAAAACTGAAGTCAAGAAACTCAGCGATTCGGAGAGGGAATTATCCATCGAAGTCAGCGGCGACCTCGTGAAGAACAAATTCGAGGACGTCTTCAAACGCATTTCCAAAGAGGCCAAGATCAAGGGTTTCCGCCCCGGCCACGCGCCCCGCGAGATGATCGAGAAGGAATTCTCCGGGGTAGCCCACGAACAGGTGCTCAAGGAACTGATCCCCGAGCTGTACGACCAGGCGCTGGAGAAAGAGAAGGTCAGCGCGGTGGATATGCCGCAGATCACCGATGTGAAGCTGGAGCGCTCGAAGCTCTCGTTCAAGGCGAAGGTGGAGATCACCCCCGAGATCGAGATCAAGGAGTATAAAGGGATAAAGATCACATATAAGAAAGTCGCGGTCGCGGCCGACGAGATCAAGAAGAGCGTCGACCAGCTTAAGGAGCGCAAGAAGACCGAGGCGGTCGATGACGCGTTCGCCCGGGCCCTCGGGTATCCTTCGCTCGCCGAGCTGGAGAAATATATCGAGCGCCAGCTGTGCGTGCAGAAAGACAATGCTCAGCGCCAGGAAGTGGAACAGCAGGTCGTCGATTTCCTGACGAAGAAAGTGGAGGTCAAGCTTCCGCAGAGCCTGGTGAACAAGCAGTTGGAGGATTCGGTGAAGCACGCCAAGATGGAGCTGGCGATGCAGGGTATCCCGAAAGAGATGATCGCCCAGCGCGACGGGGAATTCCGTAAGGAGCTCGAACCGCAGGCGCGCACCCAGGTCAAGATGTATCTTATCCTTTCGGCGATCGCCCGCAAGGAGAATATCGCCGCCGACCAGCAGATGCCCCGGAACGTGATGGAGCTCCTGTTCAAGGAAGCGGCCTGGGAGATCACCGAGGCATAAGGGAGAGCGTTCGCGTCGCAGGCCGTTAACGAGGAGGTCACAACATGGGAATGGATATCCGTAACCAGACACTGGTCCCGATGGTCGTGGAACAGACCGCGAAGGGGTTTGAGCGCGCCTATGATATTTACTCGCGCCTGCTCAAAGACCGCATTATCTTCGTGGGCACGCCCATCGACGATATGGTCGCGAACCTCATCATCGCCCAACTGCTTTTTTTGCAGACCGAGGATTCCACCAAGGACATCAGTATGTACATCAACTCCCCCGGCGGCTCGGTGACCGCGGGCATGGCCATCTACGATACCATGCAGTTCGTCAAGTGCGACGTGGCCACCTATTGCGTCGGCATGGCGGCGAGCATGGGGGCGATACTGCTGTGCGCCGGCACCAAGGGCAAGCGGTTTTCCCTCCCGAATTCCCGCGTGATGATCCATCAGCCCTGGGGCGGGGTCAACGGCACCGCGGAGGATATCTCCCGTCACGCCGTGGAGATCCTCAAGACCCGCGATAACCTCAACGGCCTGCTTGCCCGGCATACAGGCCAGCCGCTGGAAAAGATACAGAAAGACACCGACAGGGACTTCTTCATGTCGGCGGAGGAATCCAAGGCGTATGGCCTGATCGACGACGTTCTGATAACGATAAAGAAGAAATAACGGCAACCAGTGAAAGGGAATTGACGATGAAAAAAAATTACCTGCTTACTCCCGGACCAACGCCGCTTCCTCCCGTAGTTATGGAGGCGCTCGCGCGGCCTATCATCCACCATCGCACCCCGCAGTTCCAGCAGGTGCTTAAAGAGGCGCATGAGGGGCTGAAGTACGTTTTTCAGACCGCCAACGACGTCTTCATCCTTACCTCTTCCGGCACCGGCGCGATGGAATCCGCGGTGATCAACCTATTGTCGCCTGGCGATACCGTCATCACCATCGATGCCGGTAAATTCGGCGAGCGCTGGGCCGAGATCTGCAGGGCCTACGGCATTACCTGCGAGGTGATCAAGGTCGAGTGGGGCAAAGCGGTTGACCCGAAGGTCGTCGCGGCGGCGATAAAGGGTTCCAAGGCGAAGGTCAAGGCGGTGTTCGCGACATTATGTGAGACGTCCACCGGCGTCGCCACCGACATCAAGGCGCTGGGCGACGTCGTCAGCAAGACCGACGCGGTCCTGGTCGTCGATACCATCAGCGGGCTGGGCGCCATCGATTTCAAGGCCGACGAGTGGCATGTCGACGTGGTTGTTTCCGGCTCGCAGAAGGGGCTGATGCTTCCTCCGGGGCTGGCATTCATCTCGATCAGCCCGAAAGCGTGGGAGCTGGCCAAAACTTCCACGTGCCCGAAATACTATTTCAATATGACCGCGGCGAAAAAGGCGTACGCTTCCACGGATACGCCCTGGACCCCGGCTATCGGCATCATCATCGCGCTCAATGAAGTGCTCAAGATGATCAAGGCGGAAGGGCTGGAGAACATCTTCGCCCGCCATCATCGCCTGGCGGAAGCGACCCGCGAGGGTTGTAAACAGCTCGGCCTGGCGCTTTTCGCGCCTGACGCGTATTCCGATGTCGTTACGGCGGTTAAGGTCCCGGAAGGGTTTGACGGCGAGAAGCTGGTCAAGACCATGCGCGATACTCACGGCGTGACTATTGCCGGAGGGCAATCGGAGATGAAGGGGAAGATCTTCCGTTTCGCGCATATGGGGTACATGACCGAGTGGGATATCATCATCGGCCTTTCCTGCCTCGAGAAGGTTCTCTTCCAGATGGGATATAAGTTCCAGCTGGGGGCGGGAGTCGCCGCGGCGGAGAAGGTGTTCGCGAAATAAAAGAGGATATTGTGCAAAACGGAGGGGACAGACACCTTTTTCTTTCTTTCTGCATGAAAAAGGTGTCTGTCCCCTTTTTCTTTTTCTTTCTGGCGCTGTCGCCCGCGTTTGCCGCGGGAGTGACGGTCAAGACGGCCGCGGATACCTGCAAAGCCGGACAGCCTGTTACCATCATCCTCACCAACGGTTCCGGCGAAAGCGTGTATTCCCTGGCCAAAAGCGGCGCGCCGGCTATGGCGGTGCGCAACCTTGAGATAAAGAACCCCCGCGGCATCTGGGACGCGTTCTTTTTGAAGAGCCGCAAAGGCAGTGACGCCGATTTTGAGAAGGCGGGTGAGCTCAAGCCCGGGGAGAGCGTTACCTTTTCCTGGACGCCTCTCGTCATGGAGGGGGGAAAGGAGCTTCCGGCCGTGCCCGGCCGCTACCGGATCACCGTTATCTACCACGCAGTGAAGGGTCCTTTCCGCACGTTCGGCACCGCCAAATCCAACGAATTCACGATTAAATAACGCCTCTTGAGGGGCGGTTTTTTTCTTTGTCTTTTAGCATGTATTAAGGTATAATAACATTTTGCATCGCGGTCCGCATTCATCGGTTTTTTCTTTTCCGTAATATATCCAAAAACAAGGAGCTGAAGATGGTACGAATACTGGTGAGCGATTCCCTGTCCGAGGAAGGGCTGAAGATCCTGCGCGAGACCGGCGATTTCCAGGTCGACGTCAAGACCGGAATGAAGCCGGATGAGCTCAAGGCGGCGATAAAGGATTACGACGCTTTGATCGTGCGCAGTGCCTCCAAGGTGACGCGCGAGGTTATCGCCAACGCCGAGAAGCTTAAGGTAGTCGGCCGCGCCGGCGTCGGGCTGGATAACGTCGACCTTCCGGCGGCGACGGAAAAAGGCATCGTGGTGATGAATGCCCCCGCGGGCAATACCATTTCCACCTGCGAGCATACCATGAGCATGCTTCTTTCCCTGGCCCGCAGTATCCCGCAGGCCAGCGCTTCGACGAAGAAAGGCGAATGGAAACGCTCGAAATTCATGGGGATCGAACTGTACAACAAGACGCTGGGCATCGTCGGCCTGGGCAGGATCGGCCGGGAAGTCGCCCGCAGGGCGCTCTCGTTCGGCATGAAGATCAAGGGGTACGACCCCTACCTGACGAAAGAGGTCGCCGAGGAGCTGGGCATCGAGGTGGTCGACCTTAACACCCTCATGGCGAATTCCGATTTCATCACCGTCCATGTCCCGTTGACCCCGGAGACCACGCATCTTATATCCGACAAGCAGTTCGCGATGATGAAGAAGGGCGCGCGGGTGCTTAATTGCGCGCGCGGAGGCATTATCGACGAAAAGGCGTTGACCACCGCGCTCAAGGACGGCAGGATCGCCGGCGCCGCGCTGGATGTTTTTGAGGCCGAGCCGCCGCAGGCGGATAACGAATTGCTTAAATTAGATACTGTGATCTGCACCTGCCATCTGGGGGCATCGACGGAAGAGGCGCAGGTCAATGTGGCCATCGAGATCGCCGAATGCGTCCGGGATTTCCTCACCGGCAAGGGCATCCGCAACGCGGCCAATTACCCGAGCATCGACGCCGAGCTTTACAAAGTGCTCAAACCCTATATCGGGGTGGCGGAAAAACTCGGTAATTTCTCCGCGCAGGTCATCAAAGGGCGGATCAGCGATGTCGATATCCAGTTCATGGGCGACATCACCAAATACGATACCGCGCCCCTTTCCATGGCGATCATGAAAGGGTTGTTGTATCCCGTGCTCCAGGATACGGTCAATTACATCAACGCTATCCCGCTCGCGCGCAGCCGTGGCATCCAGATACGCCAGACGAAGAATTCGGTGGACCAGGAGTTCGTCCACCTCATCAGCCTGACCGTCAAGACGGACGAGGAACAGCGCACGTTCGGCGCCACCCTTTCCGCCAAGCGCGAGCCGCGCATCGTCAAGATGGACGATTTCATCGTGGACGCTTCTCCCTCGGGCTATCTGCTGGTGATGAAGAACCGCGATGTCCCCGGGATCATCGGGAGCGTGGGCAGTATCCTCGGCGCGCACGGCATCAATATCGCCGCGATGGTGTTCGGCCGCAAGGCCCAGGGCGGGGAAGCGGTGAGTATCCTCAATGTCGACAGCCAGATCACCGCCGATATTATCGAGAAGCTTAAGAAGGTCGAGAATATCCTTGAGGTCAGGACCGTCAAACTTTAACGGGAGCCAGGTATGAAAAAGATGCTGGGTTTGGTGGCGTTCGTCGCGGTAACGCTGTCCGCGCCCGCGGCCGGCGCGGAACAGGCCGGGTTGCTTTTTACCGGCAGGACGCATGCGATGGTATATCCCTGCACCTGCCCGATCGAACCGTCGGGAGGCATCGCTCGCCGCGCCACCGCGGTGAAAGATTTCGCCCAGCAGAAGATCCCCTATGTCCTTTTCGATACGGGCGACGCGTTCGCCGGAGGGCTGATGGACCAGTATAAGTTGGGTGACGAGCTTGACAAGGCGCGCACCGAGGTCAATCTCAAGGCCCTGGAGCTGATGGGGTACAGCGCGGTGGCTATCGGGGACGCCGAACTGAATTTCGGCTGGGAATACCTGCAGAAGATCATGGCTATGTCGAAGATGGCGTTTATTTCGTCCACCATCCGCGGCCCGGAGGCCATCAAACCTTTTATCATCAAGAAAGCCGGGCGGATCGGCGTCGGGATCACCGCGGTGAGCCCGGAAAGCGCGCAACAAAAGATCCCCGGATCGCAGTTTATCTCTCCGGTTGAGGCTGTCACGCAGGCGGTTGCCGCCATGCAAGAGAAGAAATGCGGCCTCATTGTTCTGATCAGCAACCTGAACGAAAAGGAATCGCGCGATATAGTCCAGGCGGTCCCTGCCGTCGATGTGCTTATCCTGAACATGCCGGAAAAAGAGGGAACGGCCGATCCGCAGGGCGATACCATGGTTTTGAGGAGCTCCTGGCAGGGGCGTAAACTCGATAAGGCCGTTGTCACGCTGGCTCCGGGCAAGGATCCCGAGTGGCAGTTTACCGAGGAAGTCCTGTCCGAGAAGATAGCGGACGACAAGGGTGTCGCGGCGATCCTTCCGCAGTGTTTTTCCAACATCCGTTGTATGAAGCCGGGCCAGGTGGGCACGTGCGTGAATCCCGGGACCGCCGCCGCTCAGTGCCGGTTCGCCGCCGCTCCCAAGGTACGGTTGACCATCGTCGCGGCGAAAGACTGCCTTACCTGCGATATCCGGAACCCGTTGCGCGGGTTGGAAGCGAGGATCCCGGGGATTGAGAAGACTACGCTGGAGTATCCCGGGGCGCAGGCGGAAGCGCTGATGAAAGACCTCGGCATAAAAGAACTGCCGGCGTATCTCCTGGGCAAGGAAGTGGAGAAGGAGAGCGTGTTCACCGCGATGAAGCAGGATCTCGTGGCTGTCGGCGCGTATTACCGCATCAAACCGGAGATCGTGGGTTTCGGATATCTCCCGTCGCGGCCGCGGATCCCGGAAAAACTCGATCTGTTCATGGATCTATATATGCCGAATATGCAGCAACTCCTGGAGAACGTGAGGGAATTTTCCCCGGATATCCATTTCATCCTCCCGCCGGACGAACAGGGACAGCCCGCTCCCCGGCACGGCAGGGCGGAGACGGAGGAGTACCTGCGCGCGGTGTGCGTCGCGAAGCACGCTCCGGGATTCGCATATAATTATGTCACCTGCCGCGCGGGCGATCCCGAGAGCAGTTGGTGGGATAAATGCCTGGAGGGAGTCGATATCGCGCCTATTCGCGAGTGCGCGATGGGCGATGAGGGCGCGCGCCTTCTGGAGGAGAATACCGCGCTTTCCCGGGAGCTCAATGTGCAGAACGGGCCGACCTACCTGCATGAGAACAGGGAGATCTTCAGCTCGATGAACGTTCCCTCGAAGGAAGATATGCGCAAGATCATTATCAGGAAATAAAAGCGGTACGTAAGAGCTCAAACGAGAGGTGTTCTATGCCGACGATATATCTGATCGATGTGACTAACCGGGACGGCGTGCAGACGTCACGGATATGCCTTTCAAAACTGCAGAAGACGATGCTCAACCTCTATCTTGACGAGATGGGGGTGTTCCAGTCGGAATTCGGTTTCCCGATGACGCATCATGAGACCAATTACCTCAACGCCAACCTTGAATTGCAGAAGCGGGGCGCGTTGTCGAAAATACGTTTAAGCGGCTGGATCAGGGCGACGGAGGAGGATGTCGATGAGGCGTTCCGCCTGGTGCCCGCGCTTTCGTACCTCAATCTTTCCATCTCGACGTCCGACCAGATGATCGCGCACAAGTTCAAAGGCAAGCTCGACCACGCCAGCGTCATCAAAGAGATGGCCGACGGTGTCAGGAAGGCGCGCAAACTCGGGGCGCTCGCTCTCGGGGTCAACGCCGAAGACGCTTCGCGCACGCGCATCGAGTATCTGATCGAGTTCGCGCAGGCCGCCAAGGCCGCGGGCGCGGACAGGATCAGGTATTGCGATACTCTCGGGTATGATTCGCCGTGCAGTATCTACGCGCGCATCAAACAACTGGCCGAGGCGGTCAAACTTCCGATCGAGATCCATTGCCATAACGACCTGGGTATGGTCGTCGCCAATTCCGTGACCGGGGCCCAGGCGGCTAATGACGCCGGCCAGGACGCGTATATCAATACCTGCGTCAACGGCATGGGGGAGCGGGCGGGTAACTGCGACCTGGTCGCGGTGATGCTCGCGCTCAAATACGGAAGCGCGATAAAGGACAAGTATACGCTTGATCCGAAGCTCGACCTTAAAAAAGCGTGGAAGATCTGTAAATACGCTTCCTACGCGTTCCAGATCCCGATCCCGATCAACCAGCCGGGCATCGGTTCCAATGCCTTCGCCCACGAGTCGGGGATCCATGCCGACGGGGCGCTCAAGGACCGCCGGAATTACGAGCTCTACGATTACGAGGAGCTGGGGCGCGGCGAGCCGGAGGTGATCGAGACGGGCAGGCAGATCACGCTTGGCGAGTATTCCGGGATCAAGGGTTTCCGCAACGTGTACGACAAACTCGAGGTTATCTTTAAGGACGATAAGGAATCCGCCGAGGTGCTGGAACTGGCGCGCTACGCCAATGTCCACAACCAGCTTCCGCTCGTCGATGATGAGATGAAGTTTATCGCGAAGTACCCGGATATCGCGCGCAAGATATTCACTGTAAGCCCCTAGCGCAGAGGCGCAAACAAAGGCCACCGCGTAGGTTGTCAACCTGCGCGGTGTGAAACGTTGAAAAAAGGATAATTATGAATACAGTCATTGTGGGCGCCCAGTGGGGCGATGAGGGAAAAGGGAAGATCATCGACATCCTGTCCGCCAGGGCGGATGTCATCGCACGGTACCAGGGCGGCAGTAATGCCGGCCACACCGTGGTCGTCGAGGGTAAGGAATACATCTTCCATCTCATCCCCTCAGGTATCCTCCATAAAGGGAAGGTCTGTTGTATCGGCAACGGCGTCACCATTGACCCCGAATCGCTGATTACCGAGATCACGGGACTGCGCGCCGCGGGCATCCGCGTCGAGAAGTGCCTCCGCGTCTCGTCGCTGGCGCATTTGATCATGCCGTACCACAAGGTGCTTGATAAGCTCCGCGAGTCGAAACGCACCCACCGGATCGGCACCACGGGGCGCGGCATCGGCCCCTGCTACGCCGACAAGATCAACCGGTGCGGCATCCGCATGGTCGATTTGCTGAACCCGCGCGTGTTCCGGGAGAAGCTCACGGATAACCTTCTCGAGAAGAACGAGATATTCAAGAAGGTGTACGGCCACGGCGGTTTCCGTTTCGAGGAGATATACGCCACATATATCGCGTTCGGCAAAGAGCTTGCTCCGTTCATCACCGATACCGTTGTCCTGTTGAACGACGCGGTCGCGCGGCGCAAAAAGATCCTTTTTGAGGGGGCGCAGGGGACATTCCTCGATATCGATTTCGGCACGTATCCTTTCGTCACCTCCTCGTCGGCGACTTCCGGCGGCGCCAGCATCGGGACCGGTGTCCCCCCGGCGGCGATCGACAAGGTCATCGGCGTGGTCAAGGCGTATACCACCCGGGTCGGGGAGGGGCCGTTCCCCACGGAATTTTCCGGCCCCTTTCAGAAGTTCATCCGCACGAAGGGCAAGGAGTATGGCGCTACCACCGGCAGGCCGCGCAGATGCGGTTGGTTCGACGCGGTAATGGTCAGGAGCGCGATCATGGTTAACGGGATCGATGAACTGGCGTTGACCAAACTCGATGTGCTCGACGGGCTCGAATCGGTGCAGATATGCGTGGGATATAAATATAAAGGTAAGTTGTTCAGCGCGTTCCCGGCCGATTACGAGGTGCTGTGCCATGCGCGCCCCGTGTGCGTCACGCTTCCGGGCTGGACGAAGCCCGCCGCCGGTGTTTCCTCATTTGCCGCACTGCCGGCCAATGCCCGGGCGTACGTCAAACGGCTTGAAGTACTGCTGAAATGCCCGGTCAAGATCGTTTCGGTCGGCTCCGCGCGGAGCGAGACGATCTTTCGCTGAGCCCGGCCCTTTCATCCCGGTTCGATCTTCGTGGAAAAGGGCGTAATTCCCTTGACTGCGCATATCGCGTGTGTTATAGTGGCTCATTCCCCCAAAAAGCCTGTAAATGGCTTTAAATAATGATTTTGCGGGTTTTAACAGTGCGCCAAAATCAGAGGGCATCCTTTTCATTTTTTTCATCGGGACGGAGGTGTTTTCGATGGGAGATAAATTGAAGACCAGGGTCATCCTCGGCCTGGCTATCTTCAGCGTGATCCTTATGCTGACCAATCTTAATTCCTGCGGGACTACCCGTTCACAGGAAAAGAAATGGCGCTTTGAGATGGCTCAGCGGTTGGACTCCGAGGAGAAGGCGAACAAGGCGCAGATGGAACAGTCCGCGTCGGCGGCAAAACTCCAGAAATGCGGGGAGCAACTGCAGGAAAGCGAAAAAGCGCTCGACGCGGCGCGCAAGGCCCTGCTTCAGGAACAGGCGGTGAACGCGAACCTGAGGGGGGAGATCGATAAAGTAAGTAAGCTCAAGGATGCGCTCGAGGAGGACCTTAAAACAGCTCTCGCGGCGAACGTCAAAGCGGCGAAGCCGAGGAAATAGCCGGAACTGCGCGGGGTCCCTTGTCGGTTTGTACCGTTTCACAGCCAGGGTCATGGCTTAAGGAGGTGTGGTATGGCGATCCTACGGAAAGTGAAAGAGAAGATCAAGAAGGTGGTGGCGCCGGTACGCAAGAAGCTCGCGACAAAGATAACTCTTCCCGCGCGCCGGACGGCGGCGAAGAAAGCTTCCGCGGCGAAGAAGGTCCCGGCGGCGAAGAAGGTTTCCGCGGCGAAAAAGGCGGCGCAGTCCCGGCCCCTCGTCGTTGAAGAAGCCCGGAAAGAGATGCATGGCGCGCGGGAGACCGCGATCGAGACAAGCAAGTATTTCTCCTATGCCCCGGTAAAGCACCGCCGGGTGATGCCGAACGACCTCCCGTATAAGTACGAGAGGGACCGGCTGGTCCTGCAGGTGCGCGATCCCTGGTGGCTGCACAGCTACTGGGAAGTGGCTTCCCACACCTGGAATTCCCTCCGTGACCGGCTCAAGGACCTTTTCTACAGCGCGAAGAAAGTATTGCGCGTCTACGACGTCAGCAATATCATCTTCAACGGGAAGAACGCGCACCGGTTCTTCGACGTGGAGGTCAACCCGGACGCGATGAGCTGGTATATCGACGCGGGCGGGCCCGGCAGGTCATGGTGCGCCGATTACGGTCTTAAGCTGACGACCGGCGAGTTCATCACGATCCTGCGGTCGAACACCGTCAGTTCCCCTCTTGATGCCCCGTCCTGGGTCAGCGACGAGGAATGGATGGTCCCCGAGGAGATATTCGGGAGGCTTTACGGCATGAGTTTCGGTTTCGGCTCCAACGCCCCTACCAGCAAGGTCATGCAGGAACGTTTCCGCCGCGCGCTTTTTTCGGGCGCGCTTTCCTCTCCCGGCCTGGCGTCCATGTCCAGCCCGGCGAAGAAACAGCCGAAGGACCGCACGTTCTGGATGATGGTCGACTGCGAGCTCATCGTCTATGGGGCGACCGAGCCCGACGCCAAAGTGACGGTGCAGGGAAAACCGATCAAGCTTCGTCCGGATGGGACATTCACATTGAGGTATACTTTGCCGGACGGGGAACAGGTCATCCCGGTCAGGGCCGAGTCAGCTGATGAGGTGGAAGAGCGTGTCATTACCCCGATCGTTACCCGGCAGACAAAGACAAGTCAGAAAATGCTCAAGGAGTTCAGCCGTGAATAAGGGGTATCTTTGTATCGTCCTGCACAGCCACCTGCCGTTTGTCCGGCACCCGGAGCATCCGGATTTCCTCGAGGAGGACTGGCTGTATGAAGCCATCACCGAGACCTATATCCCGCTTCTCTGGGTGTTCGAAGGGTGCGTCCAGGACAAGGTCGACTTCCGGGTCACGATCTCGTTGACCCCGACCCTTATCTCGATGCTTACCGACCCGCTCCTTCAGGAACGCTACAGCAAGCATATCAACAGCCTGGTGGAGTTGTCGCATAAAGAGATCGAGCGCACTACCTGGCAACCCGAGTTCCAGTCGCTGGCGACGATGTACCTGAATCATTTCTGCCGGTGCCGCGACACGTTCGAGAAGCATAAGCGTAATATCGTCACGGCGTTCAAGGACCTGCAGGACCTGGGGAAGCTGGAGATCATCACCTGCGGGGCGACGCACGGTTTTTTCCCCCTGATGCAGGTGACGAAGGAATCGGTCCGCGCGCAGGTGCGCGTGGCGGCGAACCATTACGAGGCCACGTTCGGCCGCAGGCCGCGGGGCATCTGGCTGCCGGAGTGCGGGTACAATCCGGGAGACGACCAGTATCTCCGCGAGGCGGGGATCAACTTTTTCTTTACCGACGCGCACGGCGTCCTGCATTCGACTCCCCGCCCGAAATACGGGGTTTTCGCTCCCGTGTACTGCAAGAATTCGGGGGTCGCCGCGTTCGCGCGGGACCTGGAATCGTCCAAGCAGGTCTGGTCGTCCATCGAGGGGTACCCCGGGGATTACAGCTACCGCGAGTTCTATCGCGACATCGGGTTCGACCTCGAGTACGATTATATCAAACCGTATATCCATCCCGACGGCGTCAGGATCAACACCGGGATCAAATATTACCGGATCACCGGCCCGGGCAACCGCAAAGAGCCGTATAATCCCGAGTGGGCGCGGTCCAAGGCCGCCGAGCACGCGGGGAATTTCCTTTTCAACCGCCAGAAACAGGTGGAGTACCTCCATGATTTCATCGGGAAGAAGCCGATAGTCGTTTCCCCGTATGACGCGGAGCTGTACGGCCATTGGTGGTACGAGGGGCCGCAGTGGCTGGATTTCCTCATCCGCAAGATCCATTTCGACCAGGATACGATCAAGATGATCACTCCGTCGGAATATCTCGCCGAGAACCGGCGCAATCAGGTGGCTACGCCGTCATTCTCCAGCTGGGGCTATAAGGGCTACAGCGAGATGTGGCTGCAGGGGACGAATGACTGGATCTACAGCCATCTGGATATGGCGTCGACCCGGATGACCGAGCTCGTCAAGAGCTATCCCGACGCGCAGGGCATTTTCCGCAGGGCCCTTAACCAGGCGCTCCGGGAACTGCTTCTGGCGCAGAGCTCGGATTGGGCGTTCATCATGGGGACCGGCACCCACGTCAGCTACGCGGTAAACCGCACGAAGAACCATCTTTTGCGGTTCACCCAGCTTTATGACGACATCAGGAATTCATCGATCGATGATGGGTGGCTCGCCGATATCGAGGGCAAGGATAATATCTTTCCCGATATCGATTACCGGGTCCATCAGTAAGCCGAGAGGCCCTTCTTAACCAGCCGAAGGGCCCGTGACCTCCCAGGGAGCTATGGCAGAGAAACCCGCTATTCCGGTCCACATCGCCGTGATCATGGACGGCAACGGCCGCTGGGCGACCCAGCGCGGCCTGCCGCGTGTCGCCGGCCATCTCCGGGGAGCGCAGAGGGTCAAGGAGATCGTCAGGGCGGCGCAGAATGCCGGCGTGAAGGTCATCACCCTTTTCGCGTTCTCCACGGAGAACTGGAAACGTTCGCCGCGGGAAGTGGGGACGTTGATGCGCTATTTCCATGATTTTATCCGGAAGGAAGAGCCGGGATTGATGAAAAACGGGGTGCGCCTGCGGATCATCGGGCGCCGTTCGAAACTCCCGGCGCGCGTGCGCGCGCAGTTCGAGGCCACCGAAAAGAGGACCGCGGGCAACGGTTCGTTCACCATGGTCCTGGCGATCGACTACGGCGCGCGGCAGGAGATCGTCGAGGCCGTTAAACAGGCCTGCGCCCGGTGCCGCGACGGGGAGCTCTCTCCCGAAGATATCGACGAGGAGATGTTCTCTTCGTGGCTGTACACCGCGGGCCTCCCGGATCCCGACCTCCTGATACGCACCAGCGGCGAACAGCGCGTAAGCAATTTCCTGCTCTGGCAGTGTTCATACTCGGAATTCTATTTCGCCAAGAAACTCTGGCCCGATTTCGGCACCGCGGAGCTGGCCAAGGCGCTCGATGAGTTCGCGCGCCGGCGGCGCAGGTTCGGGGCTGTCTGACAAAACCATGTTGACTAAACGTCTTTACAGTACGCTGATCATTGTCCCGGTGGTGGTTGCCGCGTTATTCAATTACTGGCTGTTCTACGCGGTGATTTTCGCGTTTACCGTCTGCGGGCTGTACGAGTTCTTTACCATGCTCGAGCGCAAGGGCATCAGCATTTACAAATATTTCGGGATCGGGATGGGCGCGGTCATCCCGCTTTCCATCATGTTCCGGTTCGAGCTTACCAAGAAATGGGAGCTCCTGTTCATCGTGTGCGCCCTGCTTTTCCTGACGATCATGCAGTTCAAACGCCGGCAGAACAGCGGCGCGATCGTCGGCATATCGACTACCTTATTCGGGATCCTGTACGTTTCCTGGTTCTTCAGCTTCCTGGTCAAGATACGCCTGCTCGATAACGGTATCGGTTTCCTGGGGAGCCTGCTCGTCATCACCAAGTTGGGCGACGTGGGCGCGTACCTGATCGGTTCGCGTTTCGGGAAGCACCGGCTTATTCCGCGGATCAGCCCGCACAAGTCTATCGAGGGCGCGGTGGGAGGGTTGGTGTTCAGCGTCCTGGGGGCCTTCGCCTGCCAGGGGATGCTGCCGTTGCCCGGGTGGCACCTGGTGCTGGTCGGGCTGGTGCTCGGCGTGGCCGGACAGCTGGGAGACCTTTCGGAATCGCTGATGAAGCGCGATTGCGAGATCAAGGATTCGGCGGAAGTCATCCCGGGCATGGGCGGCGTGCTCGATATCATCGACAGCCTCCTGTTCACCGCCCCGGTATTCTATTTCTACATAACCATCGTACTGAACCTGTCCTGATCGCATGAAGCGTATCTCCGTATTCGGTTCGACCGGTTCGATCGGCAAAAATACCCTGGAGGTGGTGCGCCAGTTCCCGGGGAAATTCCGCGTCGAGTCGTTATGCGTCCATTCCAATATCGCTGACCTTGAGGCGCAGGTCAGGGAATTCCGGCCGCGCCTTGTGTGTATCGTTGATCCGGAGCGGGCGGCCAGGTTCAAGGCCGGGCGCCGCGTTACCGTGGTCAGCGGAGCCGCGGGGCTCAGGGAAATGGCGCGGGACTCAAGCGATACGGCGGTGATGGCGATCACCGGTTCGGCGGCGCTCGCGCCGCTTTTGGACGCCGTGGAGAGGGGCAAGGCGATCTGCCTTGCCAACAAGGAAGCGCTGGTCATGGCCGGCCCGCTGGTCATGGGGCTGGCGCGCCGCCGCGGTGCCCGGATCATGCCGGTGGACAGCGAGCAGTCGGCGATCTGGCAGTGCCTTCACGGCGCGGACCGGGAACGTCTGCGCAGGATATATCTGACCGCTTCCGGCGGCCCGTTCCTTGGCTGGGACAGGAAGCGGCTGGCTTCGATTACGCGGGGGGACGCGTTGCGCCATCCCCGCTGGAAGATGGGTGCGAAGATCACCATCGATTCCGCCACCCTGATGAACAAGGGGCTGGAGGTGATCGAGGCGATGCATCTTTTTGCCTGCGGGCCGGATGAGATCGAGGTGGTCATCCATCCCGAGTCGATCATCCATTCGATGGTGGAATTCATCGACGGGGTGGTGATGGCTCAGATGTCGGTACCCGATATGCGCATCCCGATCCAGTACGCGCTTTCGTTTCCCGACCGTTTCGGATCGCGCCTGGCGCCGCTTGATTTCTTCGCGCTCACGTCGCTTTCTTTCCGCCGGCCCGATCCGGCGGGATTCCCCTGCCTGGGGCTGGCGTACCGGGCGGCGAAGGAAGGGGGGAGCGTCCCCTGCGTGCTCAATGCCGCCAATGAGGTCGCCGTGAACAGGTTCCTGGAGGATAGATTGCGTTTTTGTTCCATACCGCGCTGTGTCGAGGCGGTCATGGATCGCCATAGGAAAATTGCCCGTCCCCGGCTGGACGATATCGTCGAGGCCGACCGGTGGGCAAAGGAACAGGCCCGGATAATCGCGGAGAAAATGAGATGAAAGAATTGATCGTCGGGATCTTCCGGTTTGAGAACCTGGCGGGCATTTTTTACGCGTTCATCGCGCTTTCGGTGCTTGTCGTCGTCCACGAATGGGGCCATTTTTTCGCCGCGATCAGATCGAAGGTGCGGGTCGAGGTCTTTTCGATCGGTTTCGGCAGGAAACTTTTCAGCCGCAAACGCGGGGGTACCGAGTTCGCCGTCAGCGCGGTGCTGGTCGGGGGGTACGTAAAACTTGCCGGCGACGATCCCGCTGATTTCAAAGGCAAACCGGACGATTTCCTCGCGCAGAAGGCGCGTACCCGCGCGGCGATCGTGCTGGCCGGTCCGCTGATGAATTACCTGCTGGGTTTTTTGCTTTTCGCTTTTGTTTTCATGATCGGTTTCCCGAAGATGGGCACTCACGTCGGTGAGGTGCTCCCGGGAACGGGCGCCGAGAAGGCGGGCATCCGGGCGGGGGACGAGATCGTCGCGGTCGAAGGGAAGCCTACGCCGGTGTGGGATGCGCTGACGGCTTCCGTGCGGGGGGCGAAAGGCAAGGATTCCCTGAGCGTTACGGTTCAGCGCGGGGGGGAGCGGTTCGAGACGGCCGTTTCTCTCAAACAGCGGGATTCCCTGGATGAGTTGATGCAGAAACGCAGGGTCCCTCAGTTGGGGATCAGGGCATCGACCGACCTTTTGACGAATACGGTGACGATCCGCTACGGGTTCTTCCGGGCGGTCGGGGCGGGCGCCGCGGAAGTGGCGCGGCTGACCGTGATGACCTATAAAGCGCTGTGGTTCATGGTCACCGGCAGGCTGGCCGCGGGCGATTCCATGACCGGCCCCGTGGGGATATTCGAGATATTCAAGAACGTCAAGACGCTCGCCGATTTCCTGATCCTTTCGGCGGTCCTGAGCGTGAGCCTGGCGCTGTTCAATGTCCTCCCGATCCCGATCCTCGACGGAGGCCATATCTTCTTCCTTATCCTCGAGAAGATCCGGGGCAGGGCGATCACCAAAGAGACCGAGGAAAAGATATTCCGGGTGGCGATGGCGCTTCTGCTCGCGTTGATGGCGTTCGTCACGTTCAACGATATCATCCGTTTCGGCTACGTGGGCAAGGTCAAAAAAAGCCTTCAGCCGGCGCATACCCAGACAACGGTGGTGCCCGATGGCGGGAAATGATCAGGTGAAAACACGGCGTAAGTCCCGGCAGGTCAGGGTGGGCGCGGTCCGCGTCGGCGGCGATGCCCCGGTCTCGATACAGTCGATGGCCAAGACCAGGACGAAAGACGTGCGGGAGACCGTCCGTCAGATAAACGGGCTGGCCGCCGCGGGGTGCGAGATCATCCGGGTCGCGGTAAAAGACGGGGAAGATGCCGCCGCGATCGCGCGCCTCAAGGAGCGGATATCCATCCCGCTTTCGGCCGACATCCATTTTGACTGGAAACTGGCGATGGCCTCGATCGAGGCCGGCGCCGACAAGATACGCCTTAATCCCGGTAATGTGCGCGCGCCGGCCGAAGTGGCCCAGGTGTGTAACGCGGCGCGGCGGGCCGGCATTCCCATCAGGGTCGGTTTGAATTCGGGTTCGGTCAGGCGTAAAGGCGACCAGGTTAAAGACATGGTCGATTCCTGTAAAGAATACCTGCGGTTGATGGAGCGTTTCAAATTCCGCGACATCGTGATCTCGCTTAAGTGCCAGGATGTGCGCGATACGGTCCGGGCGTACCGTCTGATGGCGGCCGCGTGCGACTATCCGCTTCATGTCGGGTTGACCGCTACCGGCCCGGCTTCGGCGGGCATCATCAAGTCGAGCGTCGCGATCGGGTCTCTGCTCCTGGACGGTATCGGCGACACGATCCGTATCTCATTGACCGCCGATCCCGTCGAAGAAGTGGCGGCCGGCCGGTGCCTGCTCCAGTCTCTCGGACTGCGGAATTTCGGGCCGGAGATCATCAGCTGTCCCACGTGCGGCAGGTGTCAGGTAAACCTGGTGGAGATCGTCAATGAACTTCAGAAGCGCATGACCGGCCTGCGCGCGAGGCCGTCGGCGAAGAACGCGCAGGTGGCGGTAATGGGGTGCGAGGTCAACGGGCCCGGCGAGGCGCGCCAGGCCGCGATCGGGATCGCGTTCGGCAAAGGCGCGGGGCTCCTTTTTAAGAAAGGCACGCCCGTGCGCAAAGTCGCCGCCGCGAACTGCGTCGAAGAATTGCTCAAAGAGATCAGGAAGCTATAGTATCCCCTCGACAGAACCCGCATCTGAAACCGGATGCGGGAGAGGGTTTCAGATGCGGGTTCTGATCCGGAAGTGTTGCCGGAGTGTACATCAGAAATTTCCCGGCCGGTAATCCCGGATAAGATTTCAGGTTATCGTGTGGCAGTAGTTTTGTGTGAGCGTGCGATAGGAATTTATCGGCGCGCGCGCAGGTAAAGGCGGGGATTGACCCGCTGAGTATTGAGAACGGTGATGAATGGTGCGTTGAGGTGCGGTTCGGTGCGTAAGTAGTCACCGAAACGCACCAGGGCATGCCGGCTGTCAATCCTCCGGTTGGCCGATAAATTCCGTGCACGCGAGGACAAAACTACTGCCGGGAAGGGCAGCAATAATCTTAAGGAGACTTCTATGTTGTGGTCAAAAGGTTTTATCCCTACATTGAAAGACGCGCCGCAGGAGGCCGAGTCCGCCAGTCACAAGCTCATGCTCCGGGCAGGGCTGACCCGCATGCTCATGGCCGGCGCCTATTCGTATCTTCCCCTGGGCCTGCGGGTCCTCAACAACATCGAGCGGATCGTCCGCGAGGAGATGAACGCCGCCGGTGCCAACGAGCTCCTGCTCCCGGCCCTCCAGCCGATGGACCTGTGGGTGAAGACCGGAAGGGACAAGACCGTCGGCGACGTGATGATCAAATTCACCGACCGGCGCGGGCGCAATCTCTGCCTCGGCCCCACGCACGAGGAGATCATCACCGACCTGGCGCGCAATCATATTTCTTCGTATAAACAGCTTCCGCTGACGCTCTACCAGATACAGACGAAGTTCCGCGACGAACTGCGCCCCCGTTTCGGGCTGGTCAGGTGCTGTGAGTTCATCATGAAGGACGCCTACAGTTTCGACCAGGACGAGGAAGGGCTGGATAAGAACTATCGCCTGATGTATGACGCGTATAACCGGATATTCAAACGGTGCGGCCTTAATCATCTGGCGGTCGAAGCGGATTCCGGTATTATGGGAGGCAACGCTTCGCACGAGTTCATGGTCCCCGCCGAATGCGGGGAGGATGTGGTGATGTATTGCCCGGCCTGCAATTTCGCCGGCCCGTGCAAAGAAGGCGCGCCGGCCGCGTGCGCGAAGTGCGGCGGTCCGCTCGAGAAAAAGAACACGATCGAAGTCGGCCACATCTTCAAGCTCGGCACCAAATACAGCGCCGCGCTGGGCGCGCAGTACCTGGACGCCAAAGGGAGCCTGCACCCGCTCGTGATGGGGTGTTACGGCATCGGCGTGTCCCGGCTGGTCGCGACGGTCATCGAACAGAACCACGACGCGTCCGGCATCATCTGGCCGCGGGAGGTCGCTCCGTACAAACTGATCGTTATGCCGCTGGATGTCACCGATGCCCAGATCATGGCCAAGGCGCGCCAGATGTACGATATGTTCGCGGGGCAGGGGCTGGATCCCCTGCTGGACGACCGTGACGAGCGGGCGGGGGTCAAGTTCAAGGACGCGGACCTCATCGGTATCCCGCTTCAGCTGGTCATCGGGAAATCGTTCCTTAAGGACGGGGCGCTGGAACTTAAAGTCCGCGCGGGGGGCGAGAAGATCGTCGATACCGAGGCGCGGGTCATCGAGGCGGTACGGGCGCGTACCACCGGCGGCAATCTTTAACGGGCGAGGCGGCCATGAATAACGAAGAGGTCATCGGGAAGGCGCGCGCGGTGTTCGAAGAGCTTCTGCCGGCGCGGGGGTTCGAGCTGATCGACGTTACCTACCGGTATGAGAACGGCCGGAACGTCCTCCGGGCGCTGGTGGACCGGCCCGCGGGCGGCATTACCATGGATGAATGCGCGGGGTTGAACCGCCAGATCGGGGATATCCTTGAAGAACGCGCCGTCATCTCCGATATATATAATTTAGAGGTCAGTTCCCCCGGCCTGGACCGGCCGTTGCGCACGGAACGGGATTTTGCCCGCAATAAGGGAAAACAAATAAAAGTGTTTTTATCAGAGCCGATAAATGGTAAAATAGAAGTCGACGGAACGGTGGGCGAGGTGTCTTCCCGGGAGCTGGCGCTTTTGACGAGCGACGGCCCGCTGGGCGTTCCGCTTGAGAAAATCAACAAGGCGAAGCTGATCATTTAAGCGAGGGAACCAAGGACGGTAAGGGTATGAGCAGAGAACTGGTCGCGATCATTGAACAGATAGAACGTGAAAAAGGCATCAAGAAGGAAGTGCTGATCGAAGCGGTTGAAAGCGCGCTTTTGAGCGCGGTCAAGCGCGTCATCGACGTCAAGCCCAACGAGAACCTGCGGGTGTCCCTCGATGCGGTGACTGGCGAGATCAAGGCGTTCAAGAACGAGGAAGAGATCACATCGGTTGATTTCGGCCGCATCGCCGCTTCCGCGGCGCGCCAGGTGATCATCCAGAAGATCCGGGAAGCCGAGAAGGACGTGGTGTTCGGCGAGTTCCAGGGCAAGGTGGGCGAGATCATCAGCGGGACGGTGTATCGCTTCGAGAAAGGCAATATCATCGTCGACATGCTCGGCAAGGCCGAGGGCATGCTCCCCAAGAGCGAGCAGTCCCCCAAAGAGGAGTTTCGTCAGGGGCAGAGGATCCGGTCGCTTATTTTTGAGGTGAAGAAGGATAATAAGGGGCCTCAGATTATCCTGACCCGCAAACACCAGAATTTCGTCAAGAAGCTTTTCGAGCTGGAAGTCCCCGAGATATACGAGGGGATCGTGGAGATCAAGTCGATCTCCCGCCAGGCCGGCGACCGTACCAAGATCGCGGTGTGGTCAAAGGATGAGAAGGTCGATTCCGTGGGCGCCTGTGTCGGTATGCGCGGCGGCCGCGTCAAGAATATCGTGAACGAGCTTTCCGGGGAGAAGATCGACATCGTCCGGTACAGCGACGACCTGAGGGAATACATCAAGGCCGCCGTCCTTCCCGCGGAGGTCTCTGAGATCAAACTGAACAAGGAAGAGAAACGCGCCGAGATCATCGTCGCCGACGACCAGTTGTCTCTGGCCATCGGCAAGCACGGCCAGAACATCCGCCTCGCTTCAAAGCTGGTGGGATGGGAACTGGACGTGCGCACGAAGGAAATGGCGGCGCGCGCGGCCCTGGAAGGGATGACCGCGCCCAAGCCCGCCGAGGCGGAGGCCGCGCCGGCCGTTGAGCCGCGCGCCGACGCAAGCGCGGAAGAGCCGGCAGTTTCCGGCCCGTCCATCGAGGAGCTTCCCGGCGTGGGGGCGAAGACCCTGGAGAATCTTAAAGAAGGCGGGTTTGACAGCCTGGAGTCCATCGCGCAATCGGATACTGAGAAGCTGACGGCGGTCAAAGGCATCGGGGAAAAGAAGGCCGAGACGCTGATAAAAGAGGCGCGCAAGCTGCTTAAGAAAAAATAAAGAGGGTAACGGGAAAGAGGGCAGTTATTAATGGATAAGGAACACAAAGAAAAAGCCAAGAGTGTCAGGAAGCCCCGGGCGAAGGTCGAGAAGCCCGCGGAGAAGTCCGTCAAGATAGACGCGAAGGCGGCGAAACCGAAAGTTACCGCGAAGCGCGCGGCGAAACCGAAGGAGAAAGCGGCGGAGACTGTTGCCGCCCATCCGAAGAAAAAAGCGGTAAGCCCGAAAAAAGAAGCCGCGGTTCACGCGGTTCCTCCGGCGCCCCATGCGGCACCTCACGCAACGCCCCATGCGGCGCCTCACGCCACGCCCCATGTAGCGCCTCACGCGGTTCCGCACGCACCTCACGCGGCGCCTCACGCAACGCCTCATGTAGCTCCTCACGGAGCGCCTGCGGTGTCCCATACGACTCCTCATGCGGTACCCCACGCGGCACCTCACGCTACACCGCATGCGGCACCGCATACCGCTGTTCCCGTTACTCCGGCAGTGAAGCCGGTGGTTCCCGCGCAAAAAGCCGCGCCTGTCGCGCCGGTTGCCGCGAAACCTCCGGTGGTTGCTTCTTCGGTACCGCCTGTTCCCCCGGCACATAAAGAAGTGCCGGTACGCGCTTCTGCGCCTCCCGCGCCCGCGCCTGTTCCCGTTGTCGAGAAACCGAAGCCGGAACCGCGCGAACTGGAGATGTCCATCCCCATTACGGTCAAGGACCTGAGTATCAAACTTCAGGAAAAACCGTCGGTGCTTATCAAGAACCTGATGCTCCTGGGCATGATGGCGGGGATCAACCAGTCGCTGGGCCAGGTGGAACTCGATAAGATCGCCGTAAAATACAATTTCAAGATCAAAGAAGCGCCCACAGAGGAAGAGGCGGCTCTTTCCGCGCACGATGTGCAGGATACCGCCGCGACACTAGTGCTCCGTCCGCCGATCGTGACCTTCATGGGCCACGTCGACCACGGCAAAACCTCACTGCTGGACGCGATCAGGAAGAGCAAGGTCGCCGAGAAAGAACATGGCGGCATTACCCAGCATATCGGGGCGTACAAGGTCAAGATGGAGCACGGTTCCATCACGTTCCTGGATACCCCCGGCCATGAGGCGTTCACCGCCATGCGCGCGCGGGGCGCCAAGTCTACCGACATCGTCGTGCTTGTTGTGGCCGCCGATGACGGGCTGATGCCGCAAACTCGTGAGGCGATCGATCATGCCCGCGCGGCGGGCGTCACGATCATCGTGGCCTTGAATAAGATCGACAAACCCCAGGCCGACGTGGATAAGGTCAAGAAACAGCTGGCCGCATTGGAACTCCTCGCTGAGGATTGGGGCGGAAAGACCATTATGGTCCCGGTGTCGGCAAAGACCGGGGAAGGCATCGATACCCTTCTGGAGATGATACTCCTGGAAGCGGAGGTGCTTGAGCTTAAGGCGAATCCCGCGCGGCTGGCTAAAGGCGTCGTGCTGGAAGGCAAGCTGGTCAAGAGCAAGGGGCCGGTCGCTACGCTCCTGGTGCAGAACGGCACCTTGAAGCCCAATGATAACGTCATCGTCGGTTCGATGTTCGGCAAGGTGCGCGCGATGTTCAACGACCGCGGCCAGCAGGTATTGCTCGCCCCGCCGTCGACTCCCGTCGAGATCCTCGGCATCAACGGCGTCCCGTTGGCCGGCGAGCCGTTCTTCGCCATCGAGGACGAAAAGACGGCGCGGGACCTCGCTCAGCGCAGGCACGAGCGCGAACGCCAGAAGCAGATGACGCCGATCAAGAGGATGGGGCTGGAGGATCTGTATTCGCAGATCAAGGAAGGCAAGCTCAAGGAGCTTAAGATCATCCTCAAGGCCGACGCGCAGGGCTCGATCGAGGCCATCCAGGACGCGATCAACAAGATCGTGACGCCGGAAGTCAAGATCATCGTCATCCACGACGGCATCGGTAACATCAACTATTCCGACGTGATCCTGGCGCTCGCTTCCGACGCGCTCATCATGGGTTTCAACGTGTCCGCCGACGACCAGGCGAAGGCCCTGGTCGATAAGGAAGGCCAGGACGTGCGCACGTACAACGTCATCTACGAGATCGTCAACGACATCCGCGCGGCGCTGGAAGGGATGCTTGAGCCGAAGCTCAAGAAAGTCTTTGTGGGCCGCGCCGAGGTGCGCAAGGTGTTCAAGCTGTCCACTTCCGGTATTATCGCCGGTTCGTTCGTCACTAAGGGCAAGATCGAACGCAAAGCGCACATCAACGTCGTGCGCAACGGCCAGGTAGTGCATGAAGGGGAATTGGGGTCGCTCAAGCGTTTCAAGGATGACGTGCGCGAGGTCGAGGAAGGTTTCGAGTGCGGTATCCAGGTGAAGGGCTTCCCCGAGGTGATGGAAGGCGACCTTATCGAGGCGTTCACCATCCAGAAGATCGCGCGTACATTGGATTAATCCGTAGATAACGGTTATATCGATTACACCTCGGAGGTGTTAATAGTCTATGTACACCTCCGAGGTGTAATCGGTGTAGACGTATACATATGCCCCCTAAGAAACGTATCCTCAGCGGTATGCGCCCTACCGGAAGCCTGCATCTGGGCCATCTGGTGGGAACGCTCGAGAACTGGGTCCGCCTCCAGGACGAATACGACTGTTTTTTCATGGTCGCGGACTGGCATGCCCTGATGGGCGAGTACGAACATCCCGCCGCGCTCGCGAAATATTCCCTGGATAATGTCATCGACTGGATCAGCTACGGCATCGACCCGAAAAAGTCGACGCTGTTCATCCAGTCCCGCGTGCCGGAGCATCTTGAGCTGTTCATGACCTTTTCCTGCCTGACGCCGCTGGGCTGGCTCGAGCGCTGTCCGACGTATAAGGAACAGTTGCGCGAGGTCACTACCCGCGACCTCAATACCTACGGTTTTCTCGGTTACCCCGTGCTTCAGGCCGCGGATATCCTTGTGTATAAGGCGAACGCGGTGCCGGTGGGCGAGGACCAATTGCCGCACCTTGAACTGACCCGGGAGATCGCGCGCCGGTTCAACAGCCTGTATAAAAAAGACATATTCCCCGAGCCCGCGGCGCTTCTGACGAAGGCCGCGCGCCTCCTCGGTACCGACGGCCGGAAGATGAGCAAGAGCTACGGCAATGCCATCAGCCTTTCCGACGACGCGGATGCCCTTCGCAAGAAGGTTACCTCGATGGTCACCGATCCGCAGAGGATAAAACTTGCTGATAAAGGCCATCCGGATGTCTGCGGCGTGTACGCGTATTACGCCTTTTTCTTCCCGGAAGGGACGGGAGAGGTCCGCCAGTGGTGCGAGAACGCGGGGATCGGCTGTACCGAATGCAAGAAACGCCTTGCCCAGCGGCTGGTGGAGAAACTCGCGCCGTACCAGGCGAAACGCCGCGTCCTCGAGAACGACCCCGGCGCGATCGCCAGGATACTCGCTGAGGGCGAGGCGAAGGCGCGCGAGACAGCCGCGGCGACGATGCGGGACGTGAAGGCGGTGCTCGGCATATGACCTACCGGATAAAGCTCGAACTCTTCGAAGGCCCGCTCGACCTTTTGCTCTACCTGGTCAAGAAGGACCATCTCAATATCTACGATATCCCCATCTCCACGATCACCGAGCAGTACTTGTCGTACCTGGAGCTGATGAAGATCCTCGACCTGGGCATTGCCGGCGAGTTTCTGGTGATGGCGGCGACGCTGATGCAGATCAAGTCCAAGATGCTCCTTCCGCCTGACGAGAATGTCCAGGAAGAGGAGGAGTCCGGCGATCCGCGCGAGGAGCTGGTCAAGCAGTTGCTCGAGTACGAGCGTTTCAAGGAAGTCGCGCAGGAACTGCGCAAGCGCGAGACGGACCAGCGCGAGGTGTACCGCAGGCCCCAGCTGGACCAGAAAGAACTGCCGGAGGCCCCCGCGGCCTATTTCGAGGCGAGTATCTTCGACCTCATCACCGCGTTCTCCAAGGCGCTTGAGGAGACTCCGAAAGACCTTTTTTACAGCGTCATCAAGGAAGAATTCACCATCGAGGATAAGGTGCACCAGATCCTGCACCGTCTCCTGATCAACTCATCCATACGCCTCACGGAGCTGTTCTCCGAGGCGAAGAACAAACTTGAGATCATCGTCACGTTCCTGTCGGTCCTGGAGCTCATCAGGCTCAAGGAGATCGTTGCCCGCCAGGCGGAAGCGTTCGGCGAGATCGATATTGTCAGGAACCAGCAGAATATAATCCCCGATGGAGCAGAGACCGAAGAAGGATCGGAGCAGGGATAGCGACGGCATCGAATTCATCAACGGGCAGATCGAGCCGCGGGTGAATCCGCTCCTCCATGACCGCCAGGACAGCGAGGAAGACGCCGTCGTCAACCTGTCACTGCGGCCGGTAAAGCTTTCCGAGTTCGTGGGGCAGAAGGACCTTGTCGACGCCCTTACCGTGTGCCTCACCGCGGCGCGCGAGCGGAAAGAGCCGCTCGAGCACGTGCTGTTATCCGGCCCTCCCGGACTGGGCAAGACCTGCCTCTCCCACATCATCGCGCACGAGATGCGCACGAAGATCACCGCCACTTCGGGCCCCGCGATCGAACGCGCCGGCGACCTCATCGGCATCCTCACCAATCTTGAGAAAGGCGATATCCTGTTCATCGACGAGATACACCGCCTTTCGAAGGTGGTCGAGGAATTCCTCTATCCGGCGATGGAGAATTCCGAGATAGATTTCGTCATCGACAAAGGGCCGTACGCCAAGACGATAAAATTCCGCCTCAAGCCGTTCACCCTTGTCGGCGCCACGACCCGTTCGGGGCTTCTCTCCGCGCCCCTGCGGAGCCGCTTCGGCATCTTCCATCATCTTGATTTCTACGGGAATGAGGAACTGGCGACCATTGTCCTGCGCAGTGCCAAGCTCCTTAACGTCGATGTGAGTAAAGAAGGCGCCGCCGAGATCGCGCGGCGCGCCCGCGGCACGCCCCGCATCGCCAACCGGCTCCTGCGCCGGGTGCGCGATTACGCCCAGGTCAAGAAGGCCGGGGTGATCGACGCGGTGGTGGCGTCGGCCAGCCTCGATGAGCTCAAGATCGACGCGCACGGCCTCGACGACCTCGATCGCCGGGTGCTCAAACTGCTCATCTGCACGTTCGACGGGGGGCCGGTGGGCGTCGAGTCGCTCGCCGCCAGCCTCAATGAGGAGGCCGATACCATTTCCGATACGGTGGAGCCGTACCTGCTCAAGGCCGGGTATCTCAAACGCACCTCGCGCGGCCGGGTCGCCACCAAGCTCGCGTACGAGCACCTCGGCCTCGCGGTCCCGGAAAAGCAGGGAGAGCTGTTCGAGAAATGATCCAGGATCTGGGGAAAACATTCATCCTCTTCGGCGGCGTCCTCCTGGTGGTGGGGCTGGCGATTTTCGCGGCGGGAAAGTTCCCGTTCCTGGGAAAACTGCCGGGGGACATCCTCATCCAGAAAAAGAATTTCACCCTGTATTTCCCGTTAGCCACCTCGATCGTCATCAGCGTCATCCTTTCCCTGGTATTCTGGTTGTTGTCTAAACGGTAACCTGCGCCTCTACACCTCGGAGGTGTAATCAGGACTATTAACACCTCCGAGGTGTAAGGGCTCCTCTTATGAACTTAAGCGATTTCGATTATCATCTTCCTAAGGAGCTTATCGCCCAGCGGCCGCTCAAAGAGCGCCAGTCCTGCCGCCTCATGGTCGTTGACCGCGCCGCGGGGACCATTTCTCACCGCATCTTCGCCGACGTGCCGGGATATTTCTCCAAGGGCGACGCGATCGTGATCAACGATACCAAAGTGCTGACCTGCCGTTTGATCGGCAAGCGGGCCAGTGGTGGAAAAGTGGAGCTATTTCTGCTTTCCGCCCGGCCGGCGCCGGATGGGCGCGCGACGGTTTGCGAGGCGATGATCAGCCCCGCGCGCGTGAAAACAGGGGAGACCGTTTTTTTCAGTTCCGCTTCCTGTTTGGTGAGCGCGCGCAATGAAGTCACTTTCCCGGGGATGGGGATCGAGGATGTTTATGCCCTGGGCCGGATACCCCTGCCGCCGTACATCAAGCGCGAGCCCGACGCGGACGATAATGAGTATTACCAGACGGTATATTGCCGCGACCCCGGTTCGGTGGCCGCTCCCACCGCCGGCCTGCATTTTACGCCCGCCCTGCTGGATGAGCTTAAGGGAAAAGGGGTGGATGTCTGCGCGTTGACTCTGCATGTCGGCACCGCGACCTTCAAGCCGGTGAAGGTCGACGACATTACACAGCATGTCATGGGGAGCGAGAGCTACAGCATCCCGCAGGCGACGCGGGATATCCTTTCCCGCGATCCCCGGACCTGCGCGGTGGGCACGACTGCCTGCCGCAGTCTGGAGAGCTGGGCGGCGGAGGGGAAGGAGCAGGGAGCGACTACGCTTTTTATCTATCCCGGGTACCGGTTCCGGGTGGTGGACCGGATGCTGACCAATTTCCATCTTCCCAAGACCACGCTGTTCATGCTCGTCTGCGCGCTGGGAGGCTATGACCTGATGCGGCGCGCGTACGGCGAGGCGGTGCGGGAGGGATACCGTTTTTACAGTTATGGCGACGCGATGTTGATAGTCTAAGGGTTTTGGTATATAATACGGCCATGGATATCGGGCTCATCGGATCCTTCAAACGGCTTTCCAGATGGCTGAGTTCCATTACTGTCCTGATCGGCGTGTTGGTCATCGCCGGCTGGGCAGGGGATATCCATTTCCTGAAAACAGTCCTTCCCGGGCTTGTCCCGATGACCCCTCTGACCGCCCTCAGTTTCATCCTTATCGGCGCCGCGGTTTTTACGCTCAGCCTGCCCGTCGGCCGGAAGGTGGAACGGGGCTGTTCCTGCCTGGCGCTTCTGGTGTGGAGCATCGCCTTCGTCACACTGATTGAATATTGCCTGTCCGTCGACCTCGGTATAGATTCGTTGCTGTTCGCCCGTCAGGTCGCCGGAAGCGGCGTCTTCCCCGGGCGCATGTCGCCGAACTCCGCGCTGTGCTTCCTGCTTTCCTCCGCGTCAGTCCTGTTGTTCTCGCTGTACCGCACCCGGATGTTCTCGGCGTACGCGTACACGTTCCTTCAGGGGATCGTCGCGTTCCTGGCGCTCGTCGGGTATGCCTACGGCATCGAGGGGCTGTACGGGTTCAGTATGTACAAGCCGATGGCCCTGCATACGGCATTTTCTTTCCTCCTGCTTTTCTTTGCCGTGGTCCTGATGCGGCCGGAAACCGGGCCGGCGAAGATCGCCGTCTCGACGACTGAAGGCGGCCGGTCGATGCGCCGGCTTATCCCGGTTGTCCTCGTCGCGCCGTTCCTCCTGGGATGGCTGGCGGTGGAGGGGTATCACCAGCATCTCTATCAGATATCGTTCGGCCTGTCCATCCTTACGGTATTTATCACCATTGTTTTTTCCGCTGTCATCTGGCAGAACGCGCTTTCCCTCCATAAGACCGACGTGCTGAAACTGCGGGCGGAGCGTAAGGCGGAGGAGGAACGGGATTTTACCGTGAAACTTCTGCGGAATACGACCGCCCCGACATTCGTCATCGACGCGCGCCACCGCGTGCTGATCTGGAACAACGCCTGCGAGCATTTGACCGGTATGTCGGAGAAGGAACTTGTCGGGACCACCGATCACTGGAAGGCGTTTTATCCCGACCGGCGCCCCTGCCTCGCGGATCTCCTCCTTGACGGCGAATGCGTGCGCCTGTGCAAATATTACAGCATGTTCGGCAAGTCGATGGTCCTGCCGGAAGGCTGGCACGGCGAAGGCTGGTTCAATAACCTGGGCGGCAAGCGGCGGTATATCGTTTTCGACGCGGCCCCCGTGTGCGATCCCGGCGGCGACGTGATCGCGGTGATCGAGACCATCCAGGATATCACCGAGCGCGTGACCGCGGAGGAATCGCTTCACGAGACCGAGGAGCGCTACCGCGAACTTATCCAGAACCTCCCTGTGGGGCTGTTCCGTTGTACCCCGGGCAGGGACGGCCGGTTCATCATGGCCAATCCCGCGGTCGCCCGCATGTTCAAATTCGAGTCGGTCATGGAATTGGCCGGGACGACGATCGAGCGGCTGTATGCCGAGGAAGACAAAGGGGAACAGTTCGTCCGTCGTTTCGGCGCCGAGGGGAGTATCATCGGGGAAGAGATCAGGTTCCGGCGCAAGGACGGCAGTTTCTTCTGGGGCGCGGTCACCGCGCGGCTCATCAAAAGCGCGGCGGGGAGCGTCATGTTCTATGACGGGATGATCGAGGATGTGACCGAACGCAAACGGATAGAGGAGATGAAAAGCGATTTCGTCTCGATGGTCTCCCATCAGCTTAAAACCCCCGTGGCGCAGATAAAAGGGTATATCTTCAATATGCTGGCCGGCATAACCGGCGAGGTCAATCCGAAACAGCGCCAGTATCTCGAGGACATGAAAGAGGTCAGCGACCGGAATTACCGGCTTATTTCCGACCTGCTCAATGTTTCCCGGATCGAGCGCGGGGTGGTCAGCGTGGAGCTCGCTCCGCTGGAACTGCGCGAAGTCGCCGATACGGTGATGAACGATTACTACGAAGCGGTCGCCCGTAAAGGGCTGGCGTTCAAGGCCGAGGGGTTGGAGGATTCCGTGGTGGTCATGGCGGACAAAGAGAAATTCTCCGAGGCGGTCGCGAACGTGGTGAATAATGCGTTGAAATTCACCGCGGAAGGCGCGATCACGGTGCGGATACGTTCCGGGGTGGCGTGGGGATATCTTGAGGTGGAAGATACCGGGCCCGGCATGGGGCCGGAAGCCATCGAACGGCTTTTTCACAAGGATGCGGCTATGTCGGGGGCGCCGACCGCGGGAGGCGGCGCGGGGCTGGGGCTTTTTATCGGCAAGAACTTCATGCTGTTGCAAAAGGGCGATGTGACCGTTGAGTCGGCGGTGGGGCGGGGGACGAAATTCACGTTCTCCCTGCCGCTTGTCCCGGCGCTCTAAGCGGCAGTTCCATTCACGAGGAGGAGTCTATGGATGTGAAAGGCAAGATCCTGATCATCGAGGACGAACCGGGTTTCCGCCGGATATACCGTGACTTGCTGGAGAGCGAGTCGTATGAGGTCATCGAGGCGGAGGACGGCGAGAAAGGACTGGCGTCGGCAAGGACGGAGAATCCCGATCTGATCCTCCTGGATATCGTCATCCCGCATCTCAACGGGTTCGAGGTGCTTAAGCGCCTGCGCGCCGACACCGTGACCCGCGATATCCCGGTGATCATTTTTTCCGTCCTTGGCGACAAAGATACGGTCAAGAAAGGGCTTGATTCCGGCGCCAATGATTTTGCGATCAAAGGATTCTATTCTCCCGGTGAGATGATGGGGAAGATCCGCGCCCTGCTTAAACGGCAGGATATCCGTAAACAGCTGGTCACGTACCGGCTTGAGCTTCATGACGGCAAGGCGGACGCGGCAAAATTCCAGCATGACCTGGGCGCGGGCAATAATTTCGACTGTCCCGGGTGCGGGAATAAACTTGTCATCGAGCTGATCCCGGATTACGCGCGCACCGACGGGCGCTGGTTCCTGGCGCATATGGTGTGCCCGCACTGCGCGCGCGTTTTCTGATGAGGATCGGGTATCCTTGCATCAACCGCGGTCTCGCCTGCCGTTGTACCCACGGGTTCCGGCTCGCGTCGTATTCTCCCCACCGTCTGGAAGAGGCGGTCCGGGCCAATCTCGACGGCCTCCAGGGGATATTGGAATTCAACGCCGCGCGCGGGATACTATTCTTTCGTATATCCTCAGATATCGTGCCGTTCGCGTCCCATCCGGTGATGTCCGTCCGTTGGCAGGAGCGTTTCCGCGGGCGTTTTGCCCGGATCGGCCGGTACATCCGCGATCATGCCATCCGCGTCAACATGCACCCCGACCAGTTTACTCTCATCAATTCGCCGGACGAAGCGATCTTCGCGCGGAGCCGGGAAGAACTGCTGTATCACGCCCGGGTGCTCGATCTGCTCGGCCTCGACTTGACCAATAAGATCCAGATCCATGTCGGGGGCGTCTATGGCGATAAAGACAGCGCGATCGCGCGGTTCGTCGCGCGGTACCGTTCTTTGCCGGAGCGGATACGCCGGCGGCTGGTGGTGGAGAACGACCATGTGTCGTACAGCCTCGAGGATTGCCTGCGGGTCCATCAGGCGTGCGGTATCCCCGTGGTGCTCGATGTCCTGCACCAGCGGGTATTGCGCGGCCCGTTCGGGGTGAAAAAGGCCCTGGCGCGGGCGGCGGCGACCTGGAAAGGCGTTGACGGGATCCCGTTCGTGGATTACAGCCTTCAGGCGGAAAACGGACTGCGGGGGGCGCACGCGGAGTCGATCAGGGTGCCGGAGTTTCGCCGGTTCCTGTCGCTGACCCGGCCGATCGATTTTGATGTGATGCTGGAGATAAAGGATAAGGAAAGCAGTGCGGCGAAAGCGGTGGCGGCGGCGGGGGAAGACAAACGGTTTTTCAGACCTGCAATAAATTAGGGACAGATACTATTTATTCTGAAATTTGAATTTCAGAATAAATAGTATCTGTCCCTAATTTACACCTGCAGTATTGAGCGGGTATATTCCGCGAGGGCGCGCTTGTAGGCGCCGCGCATAGATGATCCTTCCAGAAGGGCCGCCGCTTTTTTCGCGCACGCGGCTATTTCCGCCGAAGCTGTAGCCAGGGCGCCGGAGCGCGTGATGATCGCGCGCATGGTTTCAAGGTCGGCGCGTCCCACATTGTCCTTCGAGAGCACGCGTTTTATCGCCTGCCGGTCGGTAGTCCCCGAATCCCTGAACGCGTAAAAGACGAGGAGCGTCTTTTTCGATTCCTGCAGGTCGGTGAGGACGGATTTGCCGATCTTTTTCTCGTCGCCGAATATCCCCAGGATGTCGTCTTTTATCTGGAAGGCCCTGCCCAGGTATATCCCGTAATCGAAAAGCCTCCGCGTGTCCGCGTCCGGCGCGCCGCCGAGGATAGCGCCGATGGAAAGGGGGCAGGCGAAGGTGTAGCAGGCGGTCTTGTAGTCGTAGATCTTGTAGATGTCGGCCTTGCGGACGTCTTCCATCCGGGTCGCGCCGTAGATAAGCTCGATGAACTCGCCGCTTCCGGTGTACATCGCCGCCTCGATGAAACGTGTGAGCGCTTTTTCTTTGCGTACCGGTTCTTCCCGGACGGCGAGGAAGGTCTGGATGGCCATGGCGTAGAGGATATCCCCGGCGACGATGGCCAGGTCCTGGCCGTTGAACTTGGTTCCCGTTGACCGGCAGAAACGTTTTCCCAGCACTTTGTGCATCGCCGGCAGTCCGCGGCGGGTATCCGACCGGTCGATGATATCGTCATGGATGAGCATGAAATCGTGCAGGAGCTCGATGGAGAGGGAGCTGGTATAGATCCCGGGGCGCGCTTTCCGGGCGAAGCCCAGGTATCCGGCGCAGAAAAGCACCGGGCGCACGCGCTTCCCCGGCCTGAGCAGGTACTCTTTGAAAAGAGGGTTCAGGTCGGGTGAGATGCGGCCGAGGCCGTGAGAAGCCTCAAGCGAAGAGACGTATTCCCGCAGGCTTTTCTCGACGTTATTTTTTATTTGTTCGAACATGTTTTTATGTTAACATAGAACCCGTCGCGCAACAAGATAATTTGGATATGGGACACTATACACTCATAAAAAAAGACAAGGATTCCCGCGCCCGGCTGGGGAAAGTGGCTACCGCCCGCGGCGTGATCGATACACCGGCCTTTATGCCCGTCGGCACCCAGGCGACGGTAAAATCCCTTTCGCCTTGCGAGGTCGCCGAATGCGGCGCCCAGATCATCCTTTCCAACGCCTATCACCTTTTTCTGCGTCCCGGCATGGAAGTGATCACCCGCGCCGGCGGACTGCATAAATTCATGAGCTGGAACAAACCGGTGCTGACCGACAGCGGCGGCTACCAGATCTTCAGCCTGGCGCTTTTGCGCAAAGTCTCCGACCAGGGGGTGGAGTTCCAGTCGCATATCGACGGTTTCAAGCATTTCCTTACCCCCGAGGATGTGCTCGGCATACAGCGCGACCTCGGTTCGGATATCATCATGCCGCTCGACGACGTCGCGCATTATCCGTGCGAACGGGATTTCGCCGAGCAGGCGATGAAGCGCACGGTGATGTGGGCGAAGCGCCAGAGGGACGCGTTCCTGGCAAGTGAGATGCCCGCGAAACAGCAGTTGTTCGGCATCGTGCAGGGGGCGACCTACACGGACCTGCGCAAGGAGTGCGCCGAACGGATGATCGAGATCGGGTTTGAGGGCTACGCGCTGGGCGGGCTTTCCGTGGGCGAGCCCAAAGACGTGATGTACCCGATGGCGGAGTTCACCGCGGCCCTGTTGCCGGAAGACAAGCCGCGCTACATGATGGGCGTGGGCCTGCCCGAGGATCTGGTGGAATGCGCCGGCCACGGGGTGGATATGTTCGACTGCGTCGCCCCGACGCGCTACGGCAGGAACGGGACGGCGTTCACCAGCACCGGAAGGCTTGCCGTGCGCAACGCGCCGAGCACGTTCGATTTCGGGCCGCTCGACGCCGACTGCGGCTGTTACACCTGCAGGAATTTTACCCGGTCGTACCTGCGCCATCTGTTCAATACCAACGAGACGCTGGGGCTGAAACTCCTGTCCCTGCATAACGTCTATTTTTACCTGGACTTGATGCGCCGCCTGCGCCAGGCCATCGCCGAAGACCGTTTCGCGGCGTTCAAGAAAGAGTTCCTGACGAAATACACCTCCGGGGCGTAATATGAGAATAGACATCATCACAATATTCCCGGACATGTTCGCTCCGGTCCTTAACGAGTCCATCATTAAGCGGGCGCAGGAAAAGGGCAAGGTCTCCATTTTTGCCCATAACCTGCGCGATTACACCCACGACCGTCATCGCACCGTCGATGACCGTCCTTTCGGGGGAGGCGCCGGCATGGTGCTCAAGCCCGAGCCGCTCTTTGAGGCGGTGGCGGCGATCCGCAAGAGCGCGGGGAAGAAGTACGCGAAAGCGCGTTCCCGGGTGATCCTGATGACCCCCCAGGGCGCGCCGCTGACCCAGGCGTCCTGCAAACGCCTCAGTAAATATTCCCATATCATCATGATCTGCGGAAGGTATGAGGGGGTGGATGAACGGGTCCGCCAGATGTGCGATGAGGAGATATCCATCGGCGATTATGTCCTGACGGGAGGGGAACTGCCGGCTATGGTAGTGGCCGATTCGGTGGTCCGGCTCCTGCCCGGAGTCCTCGGGGATAAAAATTCCTTGAATTTTGAGTCATTTAAAGGTAATCTATTAGAGTATCCGCACTATACCCGACCCGCGGAATTCCGCGGTTTGAAGGTCCCGCCGGTGCTTTTGGGGGGCGACCATAGGGAAATAGAAAAATGGAGAGAAGAGCAGGCGCTCCAGAGGACGCGGCAGCGTAGGCCTGACCTCATAGAACGTGATTCCGTGAAACGGAAGAAAAAAGGAAGGTAACAACATGGATCCCAGATTGACAAAGATCACCGCTGAATACATGACGAAAGAACATCCCGCCTTTGATGTGGGCGACACCGTCAAGGTAATGACCAAGATCGCCGAAGGCGATAAAGTTCGCCTCCATCCGTTCGAGGGGCTGGTCATCGGCCGCAGGGGCCAGGGCATCGCCAAGACGTTCATCGTGCGCAAAGTCTCTTCCGGCGAAGGGGTCGAGAGGATATTCTCGCTGTACTCTCCCGAGATCGAGCGGATCGAAGTCCTGCGCCGCGGCAAGGTCCAGCGCGCGAAGCTGTATTACCTGCGCAAGAAGGTGGGCAAGCGCGCCACCCGGATCGAAGCGGCGGACGCGGTGATCGCGCCGAAATAACCCGGTCCTTTTCGCTATCGTTTTTTGTTCCATGGATGAGTTTGCCGCCGTCGCGCGCAAACTCATTCCATTTACGGGGGCCTGTGACAACGGCCGGCGCTGTGTTATTATATTATGAGCGGAAATTCAAGCGGGAAGGCAGGGACCTGGTCGTTGGGATAGATGAAGCGGGCAGGGGCCCCTTGGCGGGGCCGGTAGTCGCCGCGGCGATCATCCTTCCGGAGCATGCTTTCGTCAGCCGCGTTGATGATTCCAAAAAGCTTTCTCCCGCTCAGCGGGAGCGGGCGTTCCTGGAGATAACGCGGGATTCCCTGTATGGTATCGGCATCGTCAATGAGCAGGTCATCGACCGGCTGAACATCTACCACGCCACGCGGGTGGCGATGGAGATCGCCGTGGAACGGCTTCTTGAGAAACTCCCCGTTCCGGCGGAAGGCCGCATTCAGGCGATCGTGGACGGGAATATGGTGCCGCGCGTCCCGATCCCGTGCCTGGCGATCGTCGGGGGCGATGGCCGTTCCCGGAGTATCGCCGCCGCCTCGATCGTGGCCAAGGTCACCCGGGACAGGATCATGGATATCTACGACCGCGTCTTCCCGCAGTACGGTTTCGTCCGCCATAAGGGCTATGGCACCCAGATCCACCGGGAAGCGCTCAGGAAATACGGCAGGTCGGCCATCCACCGGAAAAGTTTTACCTGTGAATAAAGCCCTTCTGGGAGCGCACAGCGAGGAGATCGCCGCCCGGTTCCTGCAGTCGCGCGGGTACCGGCTGGTCCTGCGCAATTACCGGGCCCGTTCCGGCGAGATCGACATTATTGCCCGGGACGGGGATACGGTATGTTTTGTCGAGGTGCGCAGTAAGAATTCCCCGGGATTCGATCCGGCGGAATCGATCGACGCGCGCAAACGGCGCAGGATCGGCCGCGCGGCGGTTCAGTATCTGAAAGAGAACGGGCTTCTGGAATGCCCGGCGCGTTTCGATGTGGTGTGTATTCGCGGCGGGGCGGGGGAGCTGATCAAGGACGCGTTTGATCTTGAGGAGGATTAATTCATGTACGGCGAGACGCTGAAAAAATACGTTGATGATCTTGCCGCGCGCCTCCCGGCGCCCGGCGGCGGTTCCGCGGCGGCCGCGTGCGCGGCGTTGGGCGCGGCGCTCAACAGCAAAGTGGTCAATTTCACGCTGGGCAAACCCAAGTACGCCAAATACGAGAAAGAGCTTCACGGCCTCATCGACCGGTCGGAGAAATTACGGCGTGAGTTCCTGCACCTGGTCGATCTTGACGTCGTGGCGTACCAGAGCAAGGATCCGCGCAAGGCGATGGATATCCCGCTCATGGTCTGCCGTCTCTGCTACGAGGGGGCGAAGATCTGCCTGCCCATGGCGAAGAAAGGGAACGTGAACCTGATCAGCGACGTGGCGGTGGCCGCGGTCCTGCTGGAATCGGCGTTCGTCTCCGCGTATTACAATGTCCTGATCAATCTCCGGTCCATCGACGACCCCCGGTTCGCGCAGAAGGTGAAGAAAGAGCTCCAGACGAAGAAACGCGCCATCGCGCGGATCCGCAAAGTCACGGAGGTGTATGTTGGCAAAATTATTGGAGGGTAAACCTCTCGGGGACCGGATCAAGGAAGAGCTGAGGCAGAAGATCGCCGCGTCCGGCAGGAAGCTGACCCTTGCCAGCGTGCAGGTGGGGAGCAATCCCGGGTCGGATGTGTATATAAAGTCGCAGAAAAGAGCCGCGGAGCTCCTGGGCATCGAATATCAACTGCATACGCTCGACAAAGAGACGGGACAGGCACAGCTGGTGGAGTTCATCGGTTCCCTGAACACGAACGCGAGTGTGAACGGCATCATCCTGCAGATGCCTTTGCCCGCGCACATCGACCATAAAGCGATGCGCCTGCATATCGCCCCCGGAAAGGATGTCGAGGGCATGCATCCGCTTAATTTGGGCAGGCTTGTTTTCGGCAAAGCGAAGGTGCTTCCCTGTACCGCCGCGTCGGTCATGGAACTGCTTAATTCCACCGGCATCGATTACGCCGGGAAGGAGGCGGTCATTGTCGGCCACAGCGAGATTGTGGGAAAACCCGTAAGCCTTTTGTTGATGGAGAAACTCGCCACGGTCACCGTCTGCCATATCGGTACTTCGCGGGCGGGGAAGCTCCAGGACCATGTCGCGCGCGCCGAGATCCTTGTAGTCGCCGTGGGCAAGGCCGGGGTGATCAAAGGCGAGTGGATCCGGGAGGGCGCGGCGGTGGTGGATGTCGGGATGAACCGCGCGGGGGAGAGGCTTGTCGGCGACGTGGAATTCGCGGCGGCGGAAAAACGGGCGGCCTGGATCACCCCGGTTCCCGGCGGAGTCGGCCCGTTGACCGTGACCATGCTGATGCGCAACCTGGTGGAAGCCAATCTGTGAGAACCATAGCCCTCCTTACCGTTTCCAATATCTTCATGACCTTCGCCTGGTACGGCCACCTGAAATACAGGAACTCGCCGCTATGGATCGCGATCGTGGTCAGCTGGCTCATCGCGTTCGCCGAGTATTGCTTTCAGGTGCCGGCCAACCGTATCGGTTACGGGACATACAGCGCGGCCCAGCTCAAGACCATTCAGGAAGTGATCACGCTCATCGTGTTCTGTGTCTTCTCGGTAGTGTACCTGCGCGAGGGGCTGAAGTGGAATTATTTTGTGGGATTCGGTTTTATCATCCTCGCGGTGGTATTCATCTTTAAAAAATGGTGACAGCGACAGTGGAGAAGATTACCCCGGTATTTTGCCGCCACTACGGCGTCTGCGGCGGCTGTGATTTCCAGGACCAGGGATACGCCGATCAGCTGGAGTATAAAACCACCTATTGCCGGAATCTCTTCGCGTCATTCGGGTGCGCCCCCGATCCGATCATCGGTTCCCCCCAACAGAAATTCTTCCGCAACAAGATGGATTTTTCCGTCGGCGGCCTGCCGCAGGCCCCCGCGATCGGCCAGCGCCGTAGCGGCCAGTTCGACCAGCTTGTCGATCTCGCAGAGTGTCCGGTATTCAATGCCCGCGTACCCGAGCTTCTGGACATCCTGCGCCGGTGGATCGTCGAGAGCGGTATCGCGCCGTACGACCTGAAACAGCGTACCGGGGAATTGCGGTATGTCAGCCTGCGCGATTCCAAGTCGCACGGGGAACTGATGGTCACGGTGATCGCGGCGCTCGGCCCGGAAGAGCTGGCGCGCCAGGCGCGGTACCGCGGGTTGTTCGAGCGGCTGGCCCACAGCCTGCCGGTGAGCTCCCTGTTCCTGGGCTGTAACACGGAACGCAGTGATACCGCGTTCAGCGGCGAGCCGCGCCTGATGTCGGGGAACGGCTATATCCGCGAGACGGTGAACAATGTCGAGTACATCATCCGTCCCCGCACGTTCTTTCAGACCAATTCCGCCTGCTGTGAGCGGTTATACGATGTCATCCGCCATTGCGCCGTGGGGCTGGAGGGGCGTATTTACGATGTCTACTGCGGTTCCGGCGGCATTACCCTTCAGCTTGCCGCGGTGGGGAGACAGGTCACCGGCATCGATATCTCGGAGCGCAATATCGAGGACGCGAAACAGAACCGCGATCTCAACGGCCTGACGGCCGATTTCATCTGTTCCGACGCCGACGCGTTCATCAGGGGATTGCGCGACCCTGAGCCGTGGAGCATGATCGTCGACCCTCCGCGAAGCGGCCTCTCGGGGAAAACCATCTCCGTCCTTCTGGATAACGGCCCGGCGGGAGTGATCTACGTTTCCTGCAATCCGCTGAAATTGCGCGACGACCTCAAAAAACTTTCAACCGCGTACACCGTGACCCGCCTGGCGCCCGTGGACATGTTCCCCCATACGCGCCATATGGAAGTGGTGTGCGTCCTGCGCAGGAAATAAAAAATTAGGGACAGATACTATTTATTCCGGAATATCAATTCCGGAATAAATAGTATCTGTCCCTAATTTTTTACGCGCCCGTCGTCTGCGGGGTTTCTTTTACCGCTTTGATCCCCAGGAACACGAACGAGAAGTAAATGGCCATATAGAGGAGGGGGAAGAATGGGAGCGTGATCCGCGCGAGGTCGGCGATCGCCGCCAGGGCGGTCGGCGGGACAAAGGCGTACGTTCCGATATTGAGGAGCGAGGGATACGGAAGCCCGCCTTTCTGCGCGGCGTTGAGTAACATTGAAACCGGGCTGAAGAGCATCAGCATGAACAGCTTGGCGATCACCTGCAGGCAGAAGATGAGGATCAGGGCTACGGGGAACGCCAGGAATGATGCCCTGCCGGCCCATTGCGTGATCCGTTCCGGCGTGACTTCAAGCCGGAAGGAATTGTTGTAATTTATCCTCAGCCCCGATCCCATGGGGATAGCGCTGAAGTATTTCGTTTTTCTTATATCGTGTATCGTGACCTCGGCTCCGCCGTTCGTTTTGATCTGTTTCGTGTAGACTTCGTTAGCCGTGATGATGAAGGCGTCTTTGCCGGCATCCAGCATCTTCCGGGCTTCCACCGGGTCGGGGATGACCGCGAGCGTGAAATTCCCTTTTTGTTTGATATAGGGAGCCGCCGGCTTGACCAGCGCGCCGTCTTTGATCTCTACTTCGGGGAAATCTTTCGCGGTTTCTTCGAGATTCCGGATGAGGAAGGCCTTGGCGGCGGGAATGTTGATGACCAGCGTGATGGTGGTCGCGGCGGCATAGACCAGCGCGACGCCCAGCGCCAACAGCATCAGGAAGCGGAAGCTTTTTCCGAACGGTTGGCCGGCGATCTTTGTGTATTCTTCAGGTATGAAACCGTACCCTTTCATTATTCCTCCTTGGTGAGCGGTATATAACGAACACTGTACCTAATAAATCCCTGTCCGTCAATTAATTTTCTCCACAATCTCGCTTTATAGTACCTAAAAAGTACTATATAATACCATAGCTTAGATATATAATATCCGCAGTATATCAGGATATACTTAGTTTTGGGAATGAGGGATGCTAAAAAGGAGGGCGGGATGATAGTCGACGGGTTTTGGCCGGTGTTTGGGTACGGGTGCCTGGGCGGGTTCCTGGCGGAGTTCCTGAAGCTGTATAGATTCCGGGAGAATTTTTCCGCGATCACGTATCTGAGATCGGTTCCGTACTGGATAGTGACCGCCGGCATGGTCATCATCGGCGGATTTGTCGCCACGTTCTACGGCATCGAGATGGTCAACGCCCCTCTCGCCGTCAATATCGGCGCGTCGGCCCCGCTCATCCTGTCCACGCTCGCCAATACGGTGCCGGTCATTGCCAAACCCCGGAAGGCGCCCGCGCAGATCCGGGCGTCGTTGTCTTTCGTGGAACTCAAGCCCGATCCGGTGGGATTCTGGGAGATAGTGCGCGGGGTGTAAAAGCGGTTTTCGCGCTTCTGTTGGGAACCGGCGCTCTCACACGGTGAGGGCGCCGGTTTTTATTTGAGGTAAAAGCAGGCGTTTTCGCTTTCATTAACTTTTGACAATACCGTCATTTTCTAGTATAGTTAACCCTATGACATTTGCGGAAAAAATCAGGCGGGGGATCCCGGTTGTTACCGACGAGATCGGCCCTCCCAAGGGCGCCGATACCGCGAAGATCCTCGAGGAAGCGGAGCTGGTGCGCGATAAGGTCGACGCGCTGAATGTGACCGACCTCCAGAGCTCGGTGATGCGCCTGGGTTCGCTCGCCGCATGCGCTATCCTTAAACAAAAAGGATTCGATCCTATCCTGCAGGTCACCTGCCGGGACAGGAACAGGCTCGCGTTGCAGTCGGATATCCTTTCCGCGGCGAGCCTGGGCATCGGGAATCTCATGGCGCTGACGGGGGATTATCCCACCGCGGGCGACCATCCCGAGGCAAAACCGGTTTTCGACCTTGATTCCGTACAGCTCCTGCGGGCGATCGGCGCCCTGCAGTCGGGCGCGGATATGAACGGCAACAGGCTGGAAGGGCCCGCTCCGAAGTTTTGCCTGGGCGCGGCGGTCAATCCCGGCGCCGACCCGCTTGAGCCGCAGATAATCAAGATGGAACAAAAGGTGGAGGCCGGGGCGGAATTTTTCCAGACCCAGGCGGTTTTTGACCCCGCGGTGTTCGAGCGGTTCCTGTCGAAGATCCGTCACCTGAAAGTGCCGGTTATCGCCGGGGTCGTTTTTCTGAAATCCGCGGCCATGGCGCGGTACATGAACAAGAATGTCGCCGGTGTTTCGGTGCCGGATAACCTGATACAAGAGATGGAGAGGGCGACGGATAAAGTGGAGACTTCCGTCGCGATCTCCGTCCGCCTCATCCGCGACCTTAAGCCGATGTGCCGGGGGATACACCTGATGCCGATCGGCTGGGGGAAGTACGTGCCCCGGGTCCTGGAGCAGGCGGGATTAACACGGGAAGGATAATGAACAGAATCGTGATCATCGGATCGTCGGCGGCGGGGCATACCCTCGCGCTCGGGCTTCGCGCGAAGAAGGTACAGTGCGCGATCACCCTGGTGACCGAGGAAAAATTCCCCGCGTATGACCGGAGGAAGCTGGCCGGGTATTTCGCGGGCACGGTGAAGGAAAAAGAGCTTTTCCTCTGCGCGGCGGATACCTACGCGAAAGAGGAGATCGCTTTTATCAAGGAAGCGAAGGTGACGGGCGTCAATGCCGAGCGCCGGACCGTGTACATGAAATTCGACGAGAAACGCGATTCCATCGGGTATGACACCCTTGTGGTCTGTTCGGGCACAAAGATCAGCCTGCCGGAACTTCCCGGTATCCAGAAAGAAGGGGTTGTCGCCTTCAACGGCCTGGCGGATATGAAAGCGGCGAAATCGATCGTGATCAGCGGCCCGGTATGTTTTTTCGGCGGCTGGGACAGCCGCGCGGCGGAACTCGCCGCGGTGCTCCATGCCGAGAAGAAGGAAGTAATATATTTCGGCGCGCCTCCGGCCGGCGGGATAGCCGGCGGGGTGCAGGTGGTCGACAGCCGGGTGGCCGAGATGATCGGCGAGTCCGGCCTGCAGGCGGTGAAGCTCCAGGAAGGCAAGATCATCGGCACGAGTTTCGTCATTTGCGCGGGGCCGCGCCTGGCGTCCACGGAATTCCTCAAGGATACGGGGGTGGCGTTGGAGAACGGGTGTATCACCGTCGACGGGGCCGGGCGCTCCAGCAAAGACAGGATCTACGCCTGCGGCGCGGTCACCGGGAAGAGTGATTCCTGGGAGGACGCGGTAAAACAGGCTGAGGCTTTGACGGATACGCTTGCGGCGATAGCGGCACAATAATCTTACGGAGGCGGTAATGTCGGACGTACTGGTTCAATTAGGGACAAAAGGGGCTGACGCGGTGATCGCCCTGACGAAAGCCTCGCTGGCGAAAGCCGGCACGGATACCGCGGTCGGTTTCCCCGAGACCAATTATTATCTGCCGATCATCCACGGGCTGTTCAACGTGGAGGTCAAGACGGTCGCCGACTGCCTCACGGTGCTTTCGGTGTGCGAGGGGTTGAACAAGAATGTCGCGGCGTCCAACGGGTTTTCCATCCCCGGCGCGCTCGGCCCGGTCCTCAATAAGGGCTGTGCCACGCTCGTCTGCGAGGAGATGCTCGCGGCGCTGTTCAACGCCGACAAAACGCATCCTAAGGGAGGCATCGGGTTCATCCCGGATAAAGTCCTGCGCCTGCTTGGCCTTCAGCTGGTCGACGGCCGTATCGCCGGGGTCGCGGTCATCCTCGGCCCGGCGAAGGACGCCGACGCGGCGGAGAAACTGGTGCGCGATTTCCAGACCAACAGCATTGTCTGTTTGCTTGCCGGTAGCGCGAATGGGACAACATTCAAACAGCAGCTCGAGAGCAAGGGCGTTGAGATCGGGCTGGATAATTACATCGTGCCGCTGGGCGACGATTATATCTCCGCGATCTACGCGGTCAATTTCGCGATCCGGGCGCCGCTCATCTACGGCGGCTGTAAACCCGGACAGTGGCAGGCGGTGGCCGAATACATGCAGAAACGCGTGCCGGCGTTCATCGTCCTTTTGAGCCACGTGGACGAGGTCATCGTGGCTACCGGGCTGGGCGCGCTGGCGTTCGGCGTGCCGATCATCACCGACCTGGAAGTGCCGCAGTTGGGCAAGATCGACACGACACAGCATGAGGCGCTCGTCACCGAGAAGGATTATTCCAAGATCGTTTCCAAATGCCTGCTTACCCGCGGCATCAAGGTGAAGGTCGCCAAGGTGAATGTCCCCGTGGCCTATGCCGCCGCGTTCGAGGGCGAACGCGTGCGCAAGGAGCAGTTATACGCGGAGTTTGGCGCCAAGGCGGGCAAGGCCTTTGAATACCTGACCACCAAAACGCTGGAGGAGGTCACTGACGGCAAGGTGGAGGTCATCGGCCCGGATATCGACAGCCTTAAGGAAGGGGAGAAGAGTTTCCCCCTGGGGATACTCGTCGAGGTCGCCGGCCGCAAGATGCAGAAAGAATTCGAGCCGATCCTGGAGCGCCAGATCCACCGTTTCGTCAATTACGCGCAGGGCGTGATGCACGTCGGCCAGCGCGACATGAACTGGATCCGTATCTCAAAAGACGCGTACGCGAAAGGGTTCCGCCTGGCGCATCTGGGCACGATCCTGCACGCGATGCTCCATCAGGAATTCACCGCCATTGTCGACAGGATCCAGGTGAAGATCTATACCCGCAAAGAGGACGTGGAGAAACTGCTGGCGCGGGCGCAGAAGGTCTATGACGAGCGCGACGAGCGGTTGAGCGGCATGACCGACGAGTCGGTGGATCTGTTCTATTCCTGTTCGCTCTGCCAGAGCTTCGCGCCCAACCATATCTGCATCATCTCGCCGGAACGGCTGGGGTTGTGCGGGGCGTATTCCTGGCTTGACGCGCGGGCGTCGTTCGAGATCAATCCGACCGGGCCGAACCAGCCGCTTTCCAAGGGCACGGTGCTTGACGAGCGGCTCGGCCAGTGGGACAAGATCAACGAATTCGTCTACGATAAGTCCAACAAGACCGTCGAGACGATGAGCATGTATTCGCTGATGGACGCGCCGCAGACGTCGTGCGGCTGTTTCGAGTGCATCGCCGCGGTCGTGCCCGAGGTCAACGGGGTGATGATCGTCAACCGCGATTTCTCCGGGATGACGCCGGTCGGCATGACCTTTACCACGCTTGCCGGGTCGGTGGGCGGCGGGGTGCAGACCCCGGGTTTCCTCGGTATCGGCAAACTTTACGCGGCCTCCCGGAAATTCATCTCCGCCGAAGGCGGCCTGCCGCGGCTGGTCTGGATGCCCAAAGAGCTTAAGGAAGCGCTGGGCGAACGCCTGGTGAAACGCTGTAAGGAACTGGGGATGCCGGAGCTCGTTGACAAGATCGCCGATGAGACGGTCGCGACGACCGCCGAAGAGCTGGCGCTGTACCTGGAAAAGGTCCAGCATCCCGTGCTCAAGCTTCCCCCGTTATTCTGATAGTGTTACCATACACCTGTCAGGTGTCAATAGTCCGTATTTACACCTGACAGGTGTAATTTTTTTCTCTCCTCGAGAATTCTTTTACACCCGACAGGTGTATTTTCTCCGCGCATTATATTCCCGCCCGTTGCCTTGAAATCATACTATATATATGTTATATTTTTTTACTCGTTCCTAAACCATTCAAAATACGCTGGATACTATTAGGAGAATGATGCCCAGAAAGATCGTAGCGCTATTTTTGGCGATGGTTTTTCCTTTGCAGTCCGCGGCCATGGCTAATCCGGTCATGGCTGTTCCGGCCGCGGAGGGGGCATTTTGTCCTGTCCTGGCGCGCGGCATCTCGCGCGGGCCGGAGGGGATCCATTTTTCGCTGGATAACGGGGACGTGAAAACGCGCCCGGGCGAAGAACTGGACAGGTTATCCGGATATTTCAAGATCGGGCTGGCGCTTCCCAACGACGCGTTCTGGGTGAACCTGCGGCCGGATGGCGGCGCGCGGATGATCGACCCCGACCTTGAGCGTACGGATATGGGGCAGGTACTGCTTGCCGCCGATGTCCAGCTCAAGAAAGACCTCGCGCGTTTGACTTCGCCCGCTACCGAGACCGGGAGGAAATACTGGGAAAAACTTTATGCCAAAGCCGAGACGCTGGCGGGACAGGACGCGGCTTCCATCCCGACGCTTTCCCGCCCGTGGATCGTGCCGGGCGAAGTGGTCATGGTCCAGGCGAAAGACAACTCCGGCGTTCATATCTACAAAGCCCTGCTCAAGGTTATGCTCGAGCAGGATTACCTCCAGGGTTCCCCCACGTACAATTTCCGGAATGGACGGTCTAAAGAGCTTAACGATTACGCGGCCGGGCTTATCCGCGAGATCATCATTCCCCGTCTTAATAAAGAGATCAATTCCGCCCGCCGGTATGCCGCGCTGAGGCAGGTGTATTATTCATTGATCCTCGCCCAGTGGTATAAACGGTCAGGCGGCGCGAGGGCGGATACCCGCGATCTTTCCGGCATGGTGTCGAGATCACCCTGGTCTAAGGAAACATATTTCCGCGAGTATCAGCAGTCTTTCCGGAACGGGGAATACGATATCTCCGAGGCGCGCGACGGCCGCGTCCGGCGCTATGTCAGCGGCGGTTTCGTTATGGGGGATGTCATCCCCGGCACTCCGGCGAAAACTATTGCGGAGATCACTTCTCAGGAGCGCGTGCTGTTGGACGGCGGGTTCCGGGGTACGCCGAAAATGCAGGTGTCCCGGGAAGATGATGGCCAGGTTTTCATTGAGCCCTTGACTGAGGCGCAAGCCACGAAACTTTTTAATGAGGCGATCGAGACCGATAACCGTATCCATGAATTGTTCCTTTCGGATAAGGCGTATCCGGTCAAGGCCCGGGAGTTGTCGGGGTTGCTGACGCTGATGGAAACGCAATTGTTACGTCTCGACGTGCTTACCGCGGCGGATATACGGGAGGTGTCCGGGCTTCACGCGCGGTTGTACGCCCATTTTACACGGAGCGCGGATGCCAGCGACGGGGAACGCAGGGCCATCTATGACCGGTACATCAGCAATCTGGTGCCGATCGACAATTTCTCCGATGACCTGGTGCCCTGGATCAGTACGCGCCGCATCAACTGGAGCGAGGTCCCCAGCCTGCATACCCTCTGGAACATCCTGCACCAGTGCCTGTTGATGGACGCGCCGAGTATCGGCATCGGCACGCAGACGACTAAAAGGATCGACGGGTGGGATCGTGATTTCGTGATCGTCGGTCAACACGACGAGTACGTAGACAGGCTTCTCGGCCTGTTCGAGGGGATAAATAAAGGGGAATACTCTTCCATTATCATCGTCAATGAAGGGCGCGGCAGGTTCGCGGTGAATATCCGGGAACTTCCCGAAGGGCATGCCGGGGTGGTGCACGTCAGCTTCCCCGATAATACCGTCGAGTGGAGATTGTGGATGTATTCCGAACGGCAGGCGGTCATCGAGGAAACGCGTTTCCGCAACGCCGGGTTCACACTGGTGAGCTCCCGCGGCAATTATGTGCTCGGTAGTGAGAGCGCGGATTATCTCCCGGAGGTGCTTTCGGTCGTCGTCGACAAGGATGAATCGTCCGCGCTCAAGGACGGCGGACAGGCTGTGAATATGCTCGAGCAGGCCGGGATTGCCCAGTGCCTGCGCGAGGCGGTTACGGAGCAGGGACTTGTTTCCCGGATGTCCGCGGACGGCCGGCGCCTGGAATTGCGCGCCGCGAAGGATGAACCGGCGGGTTTCTTCTACTGGAAGTTGATGGGCACGAGATCGGTCAGCCTGAAACTGCATGTGCCGTACGGGCTCGTGGATAAAAAATCGCTCTTGAAGGACGTGGTGAAAAGATTGTGGGCAAAAGGCCTGGAAGCGAAAATTTTACCCGGGGCCGTCGGTTCGCAGGGGCTTCTGGTCGTTTGGCCGGAGCGCGCCGCGGCGCGTGACGGAGGGGAGATCAGGCGGATTATCGAGGAAACGGGGATCAGTGAAGCCGTGCAGTCGGCCGCCGGGAAGGCGGGATATTTCGCCATACTCGATCCGCGTCTGCCGTCGGTTAATCTCTATGCGCTTAACGGCCGCCGGCCGGAAGGCGGTTTTGTCTGCAAGATGGTCGGCCGGAAGGTCCGGCTGAGCCTGGTGTGGACACATGAGGGGCGTTCGTCGCAGAAAATGCTTACCCTGGCGCTGGCGGCGCTGGAACAAAAGGGGCTGATCGTTTCCCGGGTCCCGGGGATCCCGGTGATCGTCGTTTCGCTGGCGCGGGAAACCGAGCTGACGCCGGACGTGCGGGTGCTTCTGGAATATCTTTCCGATCCGGCCAGCGACCCGGCTTCGGAGCGTTTCGAGGATCGCGTGTCCGACCTGAGTTATCTGACCGAGTACGGGGAGGAATTCGACGAGGTTTTGTTTTCCCTGTTGTGGAAAGATTTTGAGAAGTATTACCGGGGGTTGGATCGAGTGTTGACGGCGATACCCCGGGTCAAAAGATATCCGGGTTCGATGTTCCATCTGCAGGAGGCGATACAAGGAGCGGCCGGAGATATCGTGGTCTCACGGTTTCCGCAGATAACGCGGGCCAGGGCGTTGACATTGGTCATGAGGACCGGAGGGCTCTTTTCTCAGCAGGTGCTTTTCCGGAAAAACATAGATCCACGGCTATTGACCGACGGCGGCGGCGCGGCGAAAAAAGACGGCGGCGTGGGCGGCATCGACCTGCGTTCGCTTCCGGTCGCGGGGGTTACCGCTGACGCTCTTCTGCGCTCTTTGTCGGGCGGCCGGGAGACGCGGATCGCCGATCTTGACGCTGAATTCGGCAGGCTCACCCGTCTTTTCGGGATGGACGCGGCGCCTTCCGGCCAGCGGATCAAAGAATTCGTGCTCGCCTGCTGGAGGGGGGGCGAATGGGGCCGGCGTTCCGGCGAAGCGCGGGAATGCCTGGCGCGGTTATTCCGGGCGCAGGAGGCCCGGTCTGAACCGGCTGACGGCGATACCCGGCTCCTGCTGGCGGTGGTGTCCGGGAGCTAAAAACTGTTGCGCGCGTTAGTGTAATGATTTTTACTTGACAGTGGGGGGATAATCGGATACTATTAATTATATATTTCCTGCCCCTCAGGCGGGGAACGCGCAGTCAGAAAACAGGTCTAACCTACCCAACATTCTGATTATCATACAAAACAATAACGAGACGAGTGGTTGATCCTTCTGCCGGCCATCCTCACTATTTCCATGGTTACATCAGTACATGCCTAAGCCGAAACTATTCCTTATAGACGCCACGGCGCTTTGTTACCGTGCGTTCTACGCGATCAGGGAGCTTTCCACCTCTTATGGACAGCCCACGAACGCGGTATACGGTTTTATCAAGATCCTGAACAAGCTTTTGCGCAAGCAGAAGCCGGAATATATGGCGGTCTGCTTCGATGTCTCGAAAAAGACATTTCGCAGTGAGAAATTCGCCCAGTATAAGATCAACCGCAAACCCACGCCTGACGGGCTCCTCAACCAGATCCCGGTCATCAAGGAAGTGATCCGGGCGCACGGCCTGCGCATCTTCGAGAAAGAGGGGTATGAGGCGGATGACGTGATCGCGGCGCTCGCCCACGAGGCATCGGCGCGGGGCATGGCTTCGGTGGTTGTCAGCTCCGATAAGGACCTGCTTCAGCTGGTAGCGGACGATGTCAGCGTGCTCAGCCTCCAGAAAGATGAGGATGTTGTGTACGACGCCGCCGGCGTCCGCGAGCGGTTCGGCCTGGAGCCGGCGCAGATCCCCGACTATATCGCCCTTACCGGCGACACGGCGGATAATATCCCGGGGATCAAAGGGATCTCTGATAAGCGCGCGGTGGAACTGCTGGTGGAATACGGGTCGGTGGAGAAACTGCTGGAAAACGCCGCCGGGCTCAAACCCGAGAAGCTTAAATTGGCGGTGGAGCTTAACGCCGCCCAGATACGGCTGAACAAAGAGCTGGCGATGCTGACCACGGCAATCGAGCTGGGTTTCGATCCGGACGAGCTTAAGGTGGGACAGCCCGACCAGCGTAAATTGTTTGATCTTTTTAAACAGCTGGAATTTAAAGGATTGCTCAAGGACCTGGATCTGCCCGGTGAAACGGAGGCATTGGAAGTCGCCGGGATCGCGGACAGCGAACTTGCCGGATATCTCGGCCAGGGCGAAGCGCTTTTCGTGAACGGGTCTTCCCTGGAGGACCTGGTTTTCGGCGCGCGCGGGAAATTTTTCCGCGTGGTTCAGCCGGGCGAGCACCTGCGCGCGGCGCTGGGCGATGGCTCGATACAGAAGACCGGCCACGACCTGAAGAAACTCCGGGTCGCGCTGGACCGGCAGGGCGTCCGGCTCGAAGGGCTTTCGTTCGACACGATGATCGCCGCGTACCTGCTCAATCCCTCGAAAGGCGATTACGGGCTGGCGGAACTGGCCTGGGAACTGACCGGTAAATTCTATAAGAGTGATACGCTCGATGTCCCGACCGGCCTTTTGCTGGTCACCCGGATCACGCCGCTCCTTGAAAAAGAGCTCAAAGAAAAAGAATTATATCCCCTTTTCCGCGACACGGAGATGCCGCTCGTCGCGGTGCTCGCCGATATGGAAGCGGAGGGCATCAAGCTCGATACCGCGTTCCTGGAGAAACTTTCCGCGGAATTGCGGGAACGCCTGGACGGGCTGATGGAGCGGATCCACGCGCTGGCCGGCGGCACGTTCAACATCAACTCGCCCCTGCAACTGCGCGAGGTGCTTTTTGAGAAGTTGCAACTGCCGGTGTACAAGAAGACGAAGACCGGCCCGTCCACCGACGAAGAGGTCCTCACCCGGCTGGCCGACAAACACGAGATCGTCGCCTACCTGCTGGAATACCGGCAGTTGAGCAAGCTCAAGTCGACCTATGTCGACGCGCTTCCCGGGCTGGTCGATCCGGCCACGGACAGGGTGCATACCCTTTTTAAACAGACAGGGACGGAAACCGGGCGGCTCAGTTCCGCCAATCCCAACCTGCAGAATATCCCGGTGCGCACCGAGCTGGGCAAGAGTATCCGGGGCGCGGTCATCCCGTTCGACGCGGAGAGCGTGATCCTCGCCTGCGATTATTCGCAGATCGAACTGAGGATCCTGGCGCACATGAGCCGGGATGAGACGCTCGTCGCCGCGTTCAAGGACGGCAAGGATATCCATCGCATCACCGCGGCGCTGGTCAACGGGGTCGCGGAAAGCGACGTTACGCCCCAGATGCGCGACCTGGCCAAAGCGGTGAATTTCGGTATTGTGTACGGTTCGACCGCGTTCGGGTTGAGCAAAAGCCTGGGGATCGGCATGGAAAAGGCCCAGGCGTTCATCGACGCGTATTTTGCCCGCTATCCGGGCGTGAGGGGATGGATAGACGCGGAGATCGCCGAGGCGGCCAAAACCGGGTTCGTCACCACGATCCTGGGCAGGCGCCGGTATCTTCCGGATATCACCAGCCCCAATCCGCAGGTCCGCCAGCTCGCCGAACGCCAGGCGATGAATACGCCGATCCAGGGATCGGCCAGCGACCTGATCAAGTGCGCGATGATCCTGGTGCAGGAACAGATATCCCGGAGGGCGTTCCGGGGCAGGATGCTCCTGCAGATACACGATGAACTTCTGTTCACCGTGCCGAAGGCCGAGTTAAAAGATTTCGCGTCCATGGTGGCCGACCGGATGGAGAATGTCCTGAAATTGCGCGTGCCGGTGAAGGTCGATGTCTGTTCCGGCCGCGACTGGTGCCATATGGCTCCGTTGGAGTTATAAGAGGAGAGTTTGAATGAAGATCGCGTTTTGCGCCAGTGAAGTCGTCCCGTTCTCCAAGACCGGAGGACTGGCCGATGTCTGCGGGTCTCTGCCGTTGGCGCTGGAAAAGCTCGGCCAGGAAGTTGTGGTCGTGATACCGTTGTACAAGGCGGCGCGCGAGCAGAAGGCGGCCGTCCTCACACGGTTCAAAGACGATATCTGGACTACGGTGATCGGCAGGAACACCCGGGTCTATTTTGTCGAGAACGACGCGTATTTCCATCGCGACGGGATCTACGGCGACAAGGCCGGCGACTATCCGGATAACCTGGAGCGGTTCGCGTTCTTCAACAAGCGGTGCCTGCGCCTGTTCCGCGAGACCGGTTTCCGGCCGGATATCCTGCATTGCCATGATTGGCAGACGAGCCTTTTGCCGGTGTATCTCAAGGCCCTGCCGGCGGAAGACGATTTCTTCGCGAAGACCAGGACGCTGTTGACCATACATAATATCGGGTACCAGGGTATTTTCCCGAAAACGGAATATCCTTTGACGGGGCTGGACACGAAATATTTCAATCCCGGCCAGCTCGAATATTACGACAAGATCAATCTGCTCAAGGGCGGGATTATTTTCTCCGACGCGATCAATACGGTCAGCCGTACGTACGCCCGGGAGATCCAGACGAACGAGTTCGGTTTCGGGCTGGAGGGAGTGCTCAAAGAGCGCGGCGACGACGTTTTCGGCATCGTCAACGGGGTCGATTACGATATCTGGGACCCGGAGACCGATCCTCATCTGGCGAAGAAGTTTTCCGCGGACAAATTCAAGGATAAAGCGAAGAATAAGGCTGACCTGCAGAATGCCTGCAGTCTTCCGGTCAAAGACCTGCCGGTCATCGGTATCGTCTCGCGCCTTGCCCAGCAGAAGGGTTTCGATATCATCTGCCAGTCTGTCGATGAGATCTGCCGGCTCGGCGTGCAGGTGGTCATCCTCGGGTCGGGCGACAGGAAATATCACCATCTTCTCGCGGAGGTGGCGCGCAAACATCCGGAATCCGTTTCGCTCAACTCCGGTTTTAACGACGAGTTGGCGCATAAGATATACGGCGGCGCGGACGCGTTCCTGATGCCGTCGCGCTACGAGCCGTGCGGCCTGGGACAGCTCATCGCGTTCCGGTACGGCACGGTGCCGATTGTTTTCAAGACCGGGGGGTTGGTCGATACGGTTTCACCGAAGACGGGCTTCATCTTCGACAATTACAGCGCCCCCGATCTGGTAAAGACGGTGTCCAGGGCCGTCGCCCGGTATACCGGCCATCGCGCGGAGTGGAACGAGATGGCGGCGCACGGGATGAAGCTCAATTTCTCATGGGACGAGTCCGCCATGCAATATGTCTGCCTGTATGAAAAGATCCGTTCCTAAGACAGTTATCGGGCTTACCGGAGGGGTGGGCACGGGAAAAAGCACCGTGGCCGGGATGTTCCGGGCCGCGGGGGCGCGCGTCATTGACGCCGACAGGATCGCGCGCGTGCTGGCGGCTCAGGGGAGCCCGGCGTATCGCGCGATCGTCAAACGGTTCGGGAAGGGTATTGTGGCGAAAAGCGGCGCCATCGACCGCGCCGCGCTGGGGCGCCTGGTCTTTGCGGACGCCGCCCTGCGGAAGGAACTCACCGCGATCCTGCATCCGGCGATCATCCGCAGGATAAAAAAGGAAGTAACGGGCATCACGAAAGGGCTTGTCGTCATCGACGCGCCGCTCCTGTATGAGACAGGGCTCCACACATGCGTGGACGCGGTCGTGGTCGTTAAAGCCTCGCGCGAGGCGCAGGTGCGCCGCTGTAACGCGAGGTCAGGGCTTTCCCGGGAGGAGACCCTCTCGCGGATCGCCGCGCAACTCCCGCTGAAGGACAAGGTCCGGTCAGCGGATTATGTCATAGACAACAATGGGACATTGAGACAGACTGAAAAACAGGTGGATTCAATAAGGAGGAATGTGTGGAAAAGTTAGACATCGGTAATCTGCAGGCAATGAAGATGTCGGAGCTCAACAAGCTCGCCAAGGAGTTGCAGGTCAAGGACGGCGTGAGCGGGTTGAAGAAGCAGGACCTCATCTTCAAGGTTCTGCAGGCCCAGGCGGAAAAGGAAGGATTGATGTTCGGGGAAGGTGTCCTGGAGATCCTGCCTGAGGGTTTCGGGTTCCTCCGCTCCGCCAATTATAATTACCTGCCCTGCCCGGACGATATTTACATCTCGCCCTCGCAGATCAGGAAATTCGACCTGCGCACCGGCGATACCGTTTCGGGCCAGATCCGTCCGCCGAAAGAGGGGGAGAAGTATTTCGCCCTGCTCAAGGTCGAGGCGGTGAATTTCGAGAACCCGGAGGACGGCAAGGACAAGGTGCTCTTTGACAACCTCACCCCGATCTATCCCCGCGAGCGGTTCATCCTGGAAGGGAAAGCGGATGAGGTGTCGACCCGCGTCATGCATCTGTTGACCCCTATCGGCAAAGGACAGCGCGGTATGGTCGTCGCCCAGCCGTACAGCGGCAAGACCGTGCTCCTGCAGAAGATCGCCAACGCGATCGTCAATAATCATCCCGACGTGGTCATGCTTGTCCTGCTTATCGACGAGCGCCCGGAAGAAGTTACCGATATGCAGAGGAACGTCAAGGGCGAGGTTGTTTCGTCCACGTTCGACGAGCCGCCGGAACGGCATATCCAGGTCGCCGAGATCGTGCTGGAGAAGGCCAAGCGCCTTGTCGAGCATAAAAAGGACGTGGTCATTCTCCTCGACTCGATCACGAGGCTTGCCCGCGCCTATAACTCGGTCGTTCCGCACTCGGGCAAGGTGCTTTCAGGCGGTATCGATTCCAACGCCCTGCAGAAGCCGAAGCGTTTCTTCGGCGCGGCGCGCGCGGTGGAAGAGGGCGGCAGTTTGACGATCATCGCCACGGCGCTGGTCGAGACCGGCAGCCGCATGGACGATGTCATCTTCGAGGAATTCAAGGGCACCGGCAACATGGAGCTCCAGCTCGACCGGAACCTGTTCCAGAGAAGGATCTATCCCGCCATCGACATCAAACGTTCCAATACCCGCCACGAAGAACTGCTCATGAAAGACACCGAGCTGAGCAAGGTCTGGATACTCAGGAAGGTGCTCAACGAGCTTAACAACGTGGAAGCGATGGAGCTGTTGATCGAGAAACTGGCGAAGACGAAAAGCAACGAGGATTTCCTGAATTCGATGAATCATTAACACTAACAACACGGTTACACCTCCAAGGTGTAAAACAAGAAGGAGAAAACGATGAAAGACAAAACACACCCGACATACAAAGACGCGACGATTGTTTGCGCCTGCGGCGAGACCATTCACACGCGTTCGACCAAGCCTTCGATCCGCGTCGAGATCTGCTCGAAATGCCACCCGTTCTTCACCGGCAAGAACAAGCTTCTCGACTCCGCCGGCCGCGTCGACAAGTTCATGAAGAAATACGGAAAAAAGAAGGAATAAAACAAAAAATATAAATTAGGGACAGATACTATTTTCTTTCGCATTTTATGCGAAAGAAAATAGTATCTGTCCCTAATTTACCGATTTTTACTATGGCTATTAATATCGAAAAATTAAAGAAGCTGGAATCCCGTTGCGTTGAGCTCGAGGGGCTCCTGTCCGACCACGCGGTCGTCGCCGATACCGAGCGGTGCGGCAAGCTCGCGAAAGAGCTTTCCGACCTGCGCGCGCCGGTCGCGTTGTACCGCGAATACCAGCGGCTGGTCCAGGAGATCGCGGAGCTGGAAACCATGCTCAAAGAAAAGCACGACGGAGATTTCCTGGAGATGGCGCGCCTGGAATTGCCCCAGCTCCAACAGCAACGGGGAGAGACCGAGCAGAAGATAGAGAAGGCGCTCGAGGTCGAGGACGGGGATGCCGGCAAGAACGTGATCATGGAGATCCGGCAGGGGACCGGCGGGCAGGAGGCCGCGCTTTTCGCGCAGGACCTGTACCGCATGTACGCGAAATACGCCGCGGCTAAAGGCTGGGAAGTGGAACTCATGTCCGGCCATCCCACCGATGCGGGAGGTTTTAAGGAAGTCGCGTTCAGCGTCAAAGGGCGGGACGCCTTCCGCAGGCTCAAGTTCGAGAGCGGGGTGCACCGCGTCCAGCGCGTGCCTGAGACCGAGTCGCAGGGGAGGATACACACCTCTACCGCTACCGTTGCCGTCCTGGTCGAGCCGGAGAACACCGAATTGGTGGTCGCTCCCAGCGACCTGAAGATCGAGACCTATCGCGCGTCGGGCCCCGGCGGCCAGCATATGCAGAAGACGGATTCGGCCGTGCGTATCACCCATATCCCCTCGGGCCTGGTGGTCGCCTGCCAGGATGAGCGTTCCCAGGGGAAGAACAAGAGCAAAGCGCTGAGGATCATCGGGGCCAGGCTTCTGGACATGAAACAGCAGGAAGACGCGAAAAAGCTTTCGGCGGCCCGTAAGGCGCAGATCGGCACCGGCGACCGCAGTGAGAAGATCCGCACGTATAATTTTCCCGACCGCAGGGTCACCGACCATCGCGTCAACCTGACCATGTACCGGTTGGAGGCGATCATGGAAGGCGACCTGGATGAATTCACCGGGGAACTGTTGAAGGTGGCCCGGGAGAAACAGGAGCAGGCGGAGGAAGCCGCCGGGAAAACCCAGGATTGATATACCACCATAGGACCCGCATCTGAAACCGCGGTTTCAGATGCGGGTCCTGTCAAGGTACATGAATGAAACAGAGCTGGTATTCACCCGTGTCCTGAACTGCGACCGGGTTTCCCTTCATCTCGACAAGGCGCGCCGCCTGACTCCGGGGGAGTCGGGTTCCGTCGCTTCCTGCTTCAAACGCAGGATCGCGGGCGAGCCTCTCGCCTATATCCTCGGCTCCTGCGAATTCATGGGGCTCGAGTTCAAGGCCGATCCCCGCGCGCTCATCCCGCGGCCGGAGACCGAACTGCTGGTTGAGGCGGCGATCCGGTATGCCGGCGGTTTCGCGGCGCCGGTCATCGCGGATATCGGGACAGGCAGCGGCGTTATCGCTGTTTCCCTTGCTAAATTCCTCCCATCTGCTAAGATTATCGCAGGAGATATTTCCGAAGCCGCGTTGCGGCTGGCGGAGGAGAACGCGTCCCGTAACGGCATGGGCACGCGCGTCGTGTTCGCGCGTTCCGACCTTTTTTCCGGCCTGCGCGAATATTCCTGCGATATGATCGTCACCAACCCGCCGTATATCGTTTCGCGCGAGATAGACGGGCTGGCGCCCGAAGTCCGGCGCGAGCCGCGTCTGGCATTGGATGGGGGGGAGGACGGGCTTCATTTTTACCGCAGGATCTGCGCGGAGGCGCCCCGGTACCTGCGCCCCGGAGGTTTTTTGCTTATGGAGATCGGCGCGGGCCAGTGCCCGCCGGTCAGGGCTCTCATCGAAGGTTCGGGGTTGCTGCGGGTGAAGGAGGTGCGGGAGGATTACAGCGCGATCGAACGGATCGTCGTCGCCGTGAGGGAATAAACCTTTTGTTTTCATATCGGAGAGCTGACTACTACTATGGATAAACTGGTTATTGAAGGCGGGGTAAAGCTTAAAGGCGAAGTGACCGTTTCCGGTTCCAAGAATTCCGTTCTTCCTATATTAGCCGCGACACTGCTGACTGACGCGCCGTGCGTGATCCGCGGCGTCCCGAACCTGCGGGACGTCAATACCATGCTCAAGATCCTGCGTTCGCTGGGCAAGTTCGCTGATCTGGATAAAGGCGTAGTGCGCGTGACCGCCAACACGAAGGCCGAGAGCTGGAGCGCGGATTATAAGCTTGTCTCAACGATGCGCGCCTCGTTCTGCGTGCTGGGGCCGCTGTTGGCGAAACATAAGCAGGCGAAAGTCTCTCTTCCCGGCGGCTGTATCATCGGCGTGCGCCCGGTCGACTTGCATCTTAAAGGCCTTAAGGCGCTGGGCGCTTCCATTGAGGTCGACGGCGGATACGTCATCGCCCGGACCCGCCAGCTTAAAGGGGAGCACATGTATTTGGGCGGCGAGTACGGTTCGTCGGTCCTGGCAACCGGCAATGTGATGATGGCCGCCTGCCTGGCCAAGGGCAAGACGATCATCGAATCCGCGGCCTGCGAGCCCGAGGTGGCCGACCTGGCCGAGTTCCTCATCAAGATGGGCGCGCGGATCAAAGGCCACGGGACGCCGATCATCGAGATCGAAGGCGTCGCGCACCTGCGCGGGTGTGATCACCGGATCATCCCGGATCGGATCGAGGCGGGGACGTTCATGCTCGCGTCGCTGATCACCGACGGCGATCTGGCGATACGCAATGTCCAGCCGTCCCATCTGTTCGCGGTGATCGATAAACTCAAAGAGGCGGGCGTCACCATCCGTCATTCCGACGGGCTGATGCGCCTTTCCCGTAAGAAGGATATCAACGCGATCAGCGTCAACACGCTCCCGTATCCGGGGTTCCCGACCGACATGCAGGCGCAGGTCATGAGCCTGATGTGCATTACCCCGGGGATCAGCGTCATCACCGAGAAGATCTATCCCGACCGCTTCATGCACGTGGCGGAACTTAACCGCATGGGCGCGCATATCCATCGCGAAGGGCCGCACGCCATCGTCGAGGGGGTCAAGAAACTCTCCGGCGCCCCGGTCATGGCCTCGGACCTGCGCGCCTCCGCGTGCCTCGTCCTTGCGGGGCTCGTCGCCAAAGGGAAGACATCGATATCGAGGATCTACCACCTTGACCGCGGGTACGAGATGATCGAGAAGAAACTGGAGGCCTGCGGCGCGCGCATCTGGAGAGAAAAGGAAGAGTGATATGGGCCACCGGATAATCCTGATCGACAATTACGATTCGTTTACCTACAACATCGTCCAGTATCTCGGCGAGCTGGGGTGCGACGTGAAGGTGTTCCGCAATGACAAGGTCACCGTAGAAGAGGTCGCCCGCCTCGATCCGGAGAGGATCGTCATCTCTCCCGGCCCGGGCGGCCCCGAGGGCGCCGGGATTTCCTGCGCGGCGATCCGCTATTTCAGCGGAAAATGCCCCATCCTGGGCGTCTGCCTCGGCCACCAGTGCATCGGCCATGTGTTCGGCGGGAAGGTTTCGCGCGCCGGGCGCCTGATGCACGGCAAGACCTCGCTCATCCGCCATGACGCCACGGGGGTATTCCGCGCCATCGCGAACCCGTTCCGCGCCACGCGCTATCATTCGCTTATTGTTGAGCGCGCGGGACTGCCGTCGTGCCTGCGGATCACCGCCTGGACGAGGGAAAAAGAGATCATGGGGCTGGCGCACCGCCACTATCCCGTCTTCGGGGTGCAGTTCCATCCCGAGTCGATCATGACCGAGAACGGCCGGGCATTGCTTAATAATTTCATACGTATATGATATCAGGGATCACTCAGAAGCTGGAGGGAGGGAACGACCTGACCCCCGCGGAGATGGACGCGGCCATGGAAGGGATCATGACCGGCGCCTGTTCGACGGAGGAGATCGTCGCGTTCCTGTCCGCGCTTTCCGTCAAGGGAGAAACGATCGATGAGATCGCCGCCGCGGCGGGGACTATGCGCCGCCACGCGATCGCCATCCGTTGTTCCAATCCGACGATCCTGGATACCTGCGGCACCGGCGGCGACCGGAAGAATTCGTTTAATATCTCCACCGCCGCGGCCTTTGTCGTCGCGGGGTGCGGGGTGACCATCGCCAAGCACGGCAACCGTTCCGTCTCCAGCCGCTGCGGGAGCGCCGATATACTTGAGGCGCTGGGCGTGAGGATATCCCTCGCGAAAGAGAAGGTCGAACAATGCCTTGCCGAGGTGGGCATCGCGTTCCTCTACGCCCCGGATTTCCATCCCGCGATGAAATTCGCCGCTCCCGCGCGCAAGCAGATCGGCCGCCGGACGATATTCAATGTCCTGGGCCCGTTATGCAATCCCGCCGGTGCGACGAACCAGCTTATCGGCGTGTATTCGCCGGAACTGGGGCCGACGATCGCCGCTGTCTGCGGTAAATTGGGCACGAGCCATTGCCTCGCGGCGCACGGCGCCGGGGTCATGGATGAGATCACGACGACCGGCCCCACCCAGATCAATGAGTTCAAAGGGGGGAGCGTGAAGAGCTATTCCATCGCCCCCGGGGATTTCGGGTTCGCTATCGCCGGGTTCGAGGACCTGGCCGGCGGCGATGCCGCCGATAACGCGCGCATCATGACCGGCCTTTTCGACGGCGACCGGGGGCCGAAGCGCGATATTGTCGTATTCAACGCCGGCGCCGCGATCTACGCCGCGGACAAAGCGGGGTCGATAGCGGAAGGCGTGGCGATGGCGAATGAGGCGCTGGATTCGGGCGCGGCCCAAAAGAAATTCACGCAGTTGCGGGATTTTACCGGGAGATAAGATGGCAAAAGATACGCTCAAAGAGATTGTCGCGAAGAAAAAAGAGCGCCTCGCGCTCGCTAAACAAACGGTGAGCGAGGAGCAGATAAAGGCGGCGGCCCAGGCGCAGTCGCCGGCGTTGCCGTTCATCGCCGCGGTCAACCGTCCCAAACAGATATCGCTTATCGCGGAGATAAAAAAGCAGTCGCCCTCGGCCGGGCTGATCGTCGATAATTTCGATCCCGCCGCCATCGCCGCCATATATAAGGAAGCGGGAGCGCAGGCGATCTCCGTATTGACCGAAGAGGACTTTTTCGGGGGGAACCCCGGATCCATCGCGGCGGTCAAGGCCGTTGCCGGCCTTCCCGTGCTCCGGAAAGACTTTATCATCGAACCGTACCAGGTCTACGAATCGCGCGCGCTGGGCGCCGACGCCATATTGCTCATCGCGGAGCTCCTTTCAAAAGATTCCATCGCGCAGATGATGGAGATCGCCTGTTCCCTGGGGATGGAGTGCCTGGTGGAGTCTCACGGCGAGAAAGAGCTGAAGAAAGTGCTGGGGATAAAGGTTCCCCTGCCCGAGGCGTTATATAAAAAAGGCGTCAAGGGCAAACAATACATCCCGTTCCTCGTCGGCCTGAATAACCGCGACCTGCGCACTCTGGAGACGGATTTCAAGACCACGGAGCAACTGTACCCGCTTGTCCCCAAGGACCAGCCGGTGGTCGTCGAGAGCGGCATTAAGCGGTACCAGGATGTACTTTTCCTGAAGGTGCTCGGAGTATCCGCGGTGCTCGTCGGCGAATCCCTGCTCAAGAGCCCGGATATCAAGGAAGCGGTGCTCGATTTGATGAGCTGGTAGGATCGTTTGAGCAGCCCGGGCTGTTGTTTCCCGAGCGAATAACGATTTTAGCCAAAGCAGCTTGAGTAGCGAGGGGATCGAGGCCGGGGCCGAGACGCCGAAGCTGTTCGAGCAGCATCTGCCAGAGCAGATGCTGCGAGTTCTGCAGGCGCCGAGCTACGAAAGACCTTTGGCGTTAAAAAATCGTCTTGAGCGAGGGAATAACAGCCCGGGCTACTCAACTAATGACATGGTTAAAGTAAAGATTTGCGGTATCACTAATCTCGATGACGCGTTGGCCGCTGTGAAAGCGGGCGCCGACGCGCTGGGCTTCGTTTTCTACGAGAAGAGCCCGCGCTATATCACGCCGGTCGAGGCGCGCCTGATCATCCGCCGCCTGCCGAAGCGGGTTTTGAGCGTCGGTGTGTTCGTCAATGCCCGTGAGGCGACGATACGCCGGATCGCGCGGGAATGCGGGCTGGACATGCTCCAGTTCCACGGCAGTGAGTCGCCGGAGTTCTGCGCGCGGTTCACGGGGGCCAGGGTCATCAAGGCATTCCGGATAAAAGACCGGGCCGCCGCGGCGCGGGCAACGCGCTACGCCACCTTCGCGCGCCTGTTCGACAGTTGCGCGGGAACGGCGTTCGGGGGCACGGGGAAACAGTTTGACTGGTCGCTGGCGGCGCCGGGGCGCGCGGCGGGAGTGTTTTTCCTTTCCGGCGGGCTTGATGCCGGTACCGTGCGCCGGGCAGTCGCGTCCGTCCGTCCGCAGTGGGTGGATGTTTCCAGCGGGGTGGAAGCGGCGCCGGGAAAGAAAGATCACGCCAGGATGCGGGATTTCGTGCGCTCCGCCAAGGGTTGACAGCAGAGGGGCGCTCTGTTAAAATAATAATTTACCGCGAATACAAGTTTCTCATACAAAAGGAGATATAAAGGATGGCACTCTCAGGGCTCGATATCTATAAATTACTGCCGAAAACCAATTGCAAACAGTGCGGGTTTCCCACGTGCCTCGCGTTCGCCATGCAGTTGGCTAAGAAAGCGGTGAGCCTGGAAAAATGCCCGTTCATCAGCCCGGAAGTCAAAGCGCGGCTGGAGCAGGCGAGCGCCCCGCCGATCCGCCCGGTCACGATCGGCGCGGGAGAGAAGGCGCTGGTTACCGGCAATGAGACGGTCATGTTCCGGCATGAGGAGAAATTCCGCAGTCCCTGCGGCCTCGGGTTCATTATCGACGACAGCCAGGGCGACGCGGCGATAAAAGCGTCGGTGGAGGCCATCCGTAAATTCCGTCTTGAGCGCATCGGTCAGCTTCTGGAACCGAACCTGGTCGCCATCAGGCAGACCGGCGACGCGGCGCGTTTTGCGGCCGCGGTGAAAACCGCTGTGACAGCGGGCGCGGGCGAATTCGGGCTGGTCCTGGCCAGCCGTGATCCGCAGGCGCTGTCACAGGCGCTTGAGTTTTGCGCTACTGGGCGTCCTCTGATATTCGGCGCCGACGCGGGGAATTCCGCCGCGCTCTGTGAACTGGCGGCGAAATGGAAATGCCCGATGGTCATCAGCGCGCCCGACCTTGAGGGGCTGAGCGCGCTTTCCCAGGCGTGCGCCGCTAAAGGCGTGCAGGACCTCGTGCTCGACACCGGAAAAAAATCCGCTCCCGATAAATTGTGGGACCTGACGCAATTGCGCCGGCTGGCGCTGAAGAAATCGTTCCGGAGCCTGGGTTTCCCGGTCATCGCCGTCGCCGACGACCCCGATCCGTACGCGGAGACCCTGGAGGCGGCGACCTATGTGCTCAAATACGCGTCGATCGTGCTGGTGCGCAACCTCAAGGCGTGGGAGATGCTCGCGCTGATGGCCCTGCGTCAGAATATCTATACCGATCCGACGAAGCCGCTCCAGATCGAGCCCAAGGTGTACAGCTTCGGCAAGGTCACCGAGAAATCGCCGGTGCTCGTCACCACGAATTTTTCGCTTTCATTCTATACCGTCGCCGGGGAAGTCGAGGCGAGCAAGGTTCCGGCGTACGTGCTCAGCGTCGATACCGAAGGCCAGTCGGTGCTTACCGCCTGGGCGTCGGAGAAATTCACGGCGGAGAAGGTCGGCCAGGTTATCGTAAAATCGGGTATCAAGGAGATGGTGAACCACACGCAGATCGTCATTCCCGGGTATGTCGCGGTGATGAGCGGCGATCTTGAAGAGGCATCGGGATGGAAAGTGGTCGTCGGTCCCAAAGAGGCGTCCGGCATCCCGCAGTTCCTCAAGAATCTGCGCAACTAGAAGAACCTCCGCACCTAACCGGAAGAAGGCTTCGCATGGATAAATTCAAGGTAACATTCCTCCCTGACAACAAGACGGTGGAGGTCGAGCGTCATCGTACCGTGCTTGCCGCCGCGATCTCCTGCGGTATCTATATCAATTCCGCCTGCGGCGGCGACGGCGTCTGCGGAAAATGCAAGATCATCCTCCGCAAGGGCGTGCTTTCCTCGCCCGCCTCCGGGATGCTCAGCGAGGACGAGACGGAAAAGAATTATTACCTGGCCTGCCTGGCTTCGTTCGAGAGCGACGCGGTGATCGAGGTGCCGCAGGAATCGCGCATCGACCTGGAAGCGCCCAAGTCGCCGGAAAGGGGCGAGCAGGCGGAGGAGATCCGTATCCCCGAGGGGAACGGCGCGCGCCACGAGAAGCTCCTGCCGTTGTGCGAGAAGATGTACCTCCAGCTCCCCGCGCCGACCGCGCAGGATAACATCAGCGACCTCGACCGGGTATACCGGGAGATGGACAAGACGGGCAAGATCACGTCTCCCACTACCGCTCTGGTGAACGTGCGCACCCTGCCGCGCCTCCTGCGCGATTCCGAGTGGAAGGTCACCGTGACCATCGCCCGCCGGCGCACGAGGTCTGAGATCCTCGCGTTCGAGCCCGGCGACACGCACGCGAAGAGTTTTGGTATCGCGTTCGATATCGGCACTACCACCGTCTCCGGACAGCTTATCGACCTGAAGAGCGGCGCGGTGCTCGGCACCAAGGCCGCCTATAACCGGCAGGCCGCGTACGGCCCCGATATCATCACCCGGATCATCTATTCGCAGAAACGGGAGGGCTTGAAGACGCTCCATGACGCGGTCACCGACACCCTTAACCTCATCATTGAGGGGTTTACCCGGGAATTCTCGATCGACCTCAATACGATCACCTGCGTGTTCATCGCGGGCAATACCACGATGATGCACCTGCTTATGCAGGTCGATCCGCGCCATATCCGCCGCGACCCGTACGTGCCCGCGTTCAACTCGTTTCCCGGCGTGCGCGCGCAGGAAGTCGGCATTTTCATCAACCCGCGCGGCCTGCTGTATATCGCCGCGGGGATCTCCAGCTATGTCGGGGGCGATGTCACCGCGGGGATTCTCGCCTGCGGCATGGATACCGCCAAAGAGCTGTGCCTGCTTATCGACATCGGCACCAACGGCGAGATCGTGCTGGGCAACAGCGAGTTCCTCATCGCCACGTCGGCCTCGGCCGGCCCGGCGTTCGAGGGATCGGGGCAGAGCTGCGGCATGCGTTCGGCTTCCGGCGCGGTGCAGAAGGTCAAGATCACCGGGAAGACGATCGAGCTCGACCGCATCGAGAACGCCGCCCCGCGGGGGCTCTGCGGCTCGGGGTATATTTCCGCCGTCGCCCAGATGTTCGCGCGCGGCATCCTGGATAAGAACGGCAAGCTGGTCCCGGAGGCGTCCGACCGGGTGCGTCCGACGAGCGAGGGGCTGGAATTCGTGCTCTGCCGCAAAGGCGAGATGGACGCGGCCAGGGATATCGTCATCACCGAAGCGGATATCGAGAATATCAAACGCGCGAAAGCGGCGATCTACGCCGCGGTGTCTATCCTCGTGCGTAAGATGTCGTTCTCCATCCGGGATATAAAGAAGATCTTCGTGGCGGGAGGGTTCGGCACGTCGCTGGATATCGACGCGGCGATCGCCATCGGCCTCCTGCCGGACGCCGACCGCGCGGTGTATTCATTCGTGGGGAACAGCTCCCTGACCGGCGCGCGGCAGATGCTTTTGTCGCAGGAGCTCTACCGGGTCTCCGGCCATGTCGCCGGCAAGACCACGTACCTGGAGCTGTCCGGCGACCATGAATACATGGATGAGTATACGGCGGCGTTGTTTTTCCCCCATACCGATATCGACAGGTTCCCTTCACTGAAACGATGAAGATCGCGGTCGCGGGCAAGGGTGGAACAGGCAAGACAACGATCAGCGCCCTTTTGCTCAGGTACCTTATCGAGAAAAAGGCCGGCGCGGTGCTGGCGGTGGACGCCGATCCCAACAGCAACCTCGGCGAGGCGCTGGGCGCGCAACCGCAGAAGACCATCGGCCAGGTCATCGACGGCGTGGCGAAGGACCCGGACAAGATCCCCGCGGGGATGACGAAGGACCGTTTCATCGAGTATGAGGTCCAGACGATCCTCCAGGAGGGGCGTGGATTCGACCTGCTGACCATGGGCAAGCCGGAAGGGCCCGGGTGTTACTGTTACGTCAATAACGTCCTGCGCGGCGTCCTCGAACGCCTGGAAAAAGGATATGAGCTGGTCGTCATCGACAACGAGGCGGGGCTCGAGCATCTTTCGCGCAAGACGACGGGGATCGCGGATTGCCTGCTGGTGATATCGGATCCTTCCGCGGCGGGCCTGCGCGCGGCGGCGAGGATCAATCTTCTGGTAGATGAATTGAAGCTGAAGATCGGGGCGCGGTACCTGATCATCAACCGGGGAGTCCCCGGCGTTCCGCCCGTTACCTCCGGGCCGGAGTACGCGGGGATGGTGCCTGACGATCCCGCGGTGAGCCTGATGGGCCGGGAGAACAGGCCGGTATTCACATTGGAAACTTCATCCCCCGCGTTCATCGCGGTCAGGGAGATCATGGATGCGATTTTCGCGAAGGCGCGACGACAAGCATAAGGAGCAAGGCGAACGATGAGCGTTGAACCGGTGATCGAGAAATGGCAGGGCAGGGTACTGGAAGTGAAGGTCGGCGCGACGAAGGAACAGGGCGGGACCCGTTCCGCGCAGATCACGCTGGGAGGCCAGGCGTGCCTGCCGTTCCTTAAACAGGAAGGGCAGATGCCGAACCCGCCGGTGATCGCGTTCGAGGTCTGGGATTCCGTTCCGGCCGACTGGCCCGCGCCTCTCGCGGCAAGTTTCTCCGATGTTTTCAATGATCCGGCGGCATGGGCGCGGAAATGCGTCACGGCCTACGGCGCGCGGGCGATCTGCCTGAGACTGCAGGGCGCCCACCCGGATTGCGGCAACATGAGTATCGACGCGGAGGCGAAGATCCTCTCCGCCGTGCTGAAGGCTGTTTCCGTGCCGGTGATCCTCAAAGGCTGCGGCGAAGACGAGAAAGATAACGCGCTCCTGCCGGCGTTGAGCGAAGCGGCGAAAGGTGAGCGCCTGCTTATCGGTTCGGCGGTGCAGGACAATTACAAGACATTGACCGGCGCGGCGCTGGCCGACGGCCACGCGATCATCGCCGAGTCGCCTATCGACGTGAATATCGCCAAACAGCTGAATATCCTCATCACCGATATGGGGCTGTCCGCGGACAGGATCGTGATCGATCCGACGATCGGGGCGATGGGCTACGGGCTGGAATACGCGTATTCGATCATGGAACGGTGCCGCCTTTCGGCGCTTTCCGGAGACAAGATGCTCGCGCTCCCGTTCATCGGGTTCGTGGGCCAGGAGACCTGGCGCGTGAAAGAAGTGCAGAGCGCCGAGGGTGAATTCCCCGGTTTCGGGAGCGTCCAGGAAAGAGGCGTTGCCTGGGAGACGGTTACCGCTGCGGCGCTCCTGCAGGCGGGATGCGACCTTCTCGTCATGCGCGACCCGAAGGCCGTTGCCCAGACGCAGAAATACATCGACAACCTGATGGGTGTGAAGAAATAAGTGAGGGGATACCCCGCATGTTCGTGATCGGCGAATTGATCAACGGGATGTACGCCTCAGTGGCGCGCGCCCTCCAGGATAAAGATAAAAAAGCGGTCCAGAAGCTGGCGCTTGACCAGATCGGGGCCGGGGCGGACGCGCTTGACCTTAATTGCGGCCCCGCGTCGCGCCAGCCGGCTGTCGATATGCCCTGGCTGGTCGAGACGGTCCAGGAAGTCACCGCTACGATGCTGGTACTTGATTCGAGCAAGCCGCAGGCGGTCGAGGCGGGGCTGAAAGCGGCGAAGAATCCGTGCATGATCAATTCCACTACCGCGGACAAAGCGAAACTTGATATCCTCGTGCCGCTGGCGATCAAATATAAGGCCCGGCTGATCGGCCTGGCGATGGACAGCAAAGGTATTCCCCGGGATAAGGACCAGCGGCTGGAACTGGCGGCGACCATCGTGGCCGCCTGCGTCGACGCGGGCTTCCCGGTCCGGGACCTGTATCTTGACCCGATCCTCCTGCCCGTCAATGTGGGCCAGGCCCAGCTCGCGTGGATACTGGAGGCGATACGCGAATTCAGGGTCATCTCCGAGCCTTCCCCGAAGACGGTGGTAGGGTTGAGCAATGTTTCCCAGGGCACCCGTCACCGGGGGCTGGTGAACCGCGCGTTCCTGGCCATGGCGGTTTCCGCCGGACTGGACGCGGCGATCCTCGATCCGCTGGATCGCGAACTGATGGACACGATGATCACCGCGGAACTGCTGATGAACAAACAGATATTCTGCGATTCGTACCTGGAAGCGTATAGAAAGAAATAGAGCATGTTACCCGATAAAAAAGGATATTTCGGCGGGTTCGGCGGGCGGTTCGTCCCGGAGACGCTTATGGCGGCGCTGGACGGGCTCGCGCGGGATTACGCCCGGCTCAAGAACGACCGCGCTTTCAAGAAAGAGCTCGCGGCGTATCTTTCCGAATACGCGGGCAGGCCGACGCGGCTGTATTTCTGCCGTGAGCTCAGCCGGCGGCTGGGCCAGCGCATTTACCTCAAGCGCGAGGACCTTCTGCATACGGGAGCCCACAAGATCAATAACGCCCTCGGACAGGCGCTTCTGGCGCGGCGCATGGGCAAGACGCGGGTGATCGCCGAGACCGGCGCCGGCCAGCACGGCGTGGCCACCGCCACCGTCGCGGCGCTCTTCGGCATGGAATGCCTGGTGTACATGGGCGCCGACGACATGGCGCGTCAGAGCCTCAATGTCTACCGCATGAAACTGCTTGGAGCCGATGTCGCCTGCGTCAACGCCGGTTCGCGCACGCTCAAGGACGCGATCAACGACGCGATGCGCGACTGGGTTACCAATCTCAAGGATACGTTCTATATTTTCGGCACCTGCGCCGGGCCGCATCCCTATCCGATGATCGTGCGCGATTTCCAGGCGGTGATCGGCAGGGAGGCGCGCCGGCAGATAATCGCTAAAGAAGGCCGGCTCCCGGATTATCTTGTCGCCTGTGTGGGCGGCGGGAGCAACGCCATCGGGTTGTTCTCCCCGTTCTTTAACGATACGAACGTGAGATTTATCGGCGTCGAGGCCGGAGGCAAGGGCAAGAAACCCGGCGAGCACGCCGCCACATTGAGCCGGGGCAGGGTGGGCGTGCTTCATGGGGCGAAGTCGTTCCTGCTGTTCGACGACAACGGCCAGATCGTGGAGACCCACTCCGTCTCCGCCGGGCTGGATTACCCGGGGGTGGGGCCGGAGCATTCCTATTATAAAGTCGCCGGCAGGGCGCGCTATGAGAGCGTCAGCGACCGCGAGGCGCTGGCGGCATGCCGCATGCTCGCCGAGGCCGAAGGCATCATCCCGGCGATGGAGTCGTCGCACGCGCTCGCCTGCCTCCCGCGGTTATGCAAAAAGATACGCAAAGGGTCGTTGATCGTCGTCAATCTCTCCGGCCGCGGCGACAAGGACATGGAGATCATCAGGAATAACGTGAAACTATGAATCGCATCGAGCGCACATTCAAAGAGCTGAAAGCGCGGCGCAAGGCCGCGTTCATCGCGTTTGTCACCGCCGGCTACCCGGACCTCGCGGCAACGGAGAAGTTGATCGCGGAATTCGGCCGCGCCGGGGTGGATATCATCGAACTGGGCATCCCGTTTTCCGATCCGCTCGCCGACGGCCCGCTCATCCAGAACGCCTCGGTGGAGGCGATCCGCAACGGCGCGACCATGGAAAAGATCATCGCGATGGTCAAGCGCGCCCGGCGTTCCACGGATATCCCGATCTGCTTCATGACGTATTACAATCCCGTGTTTGTCATGGGAGAGAAACGGTTCATCGCCGCCTGTCGTGACGCGGGAGTCGACGGCGTGATCATTCCCGACCTGCCGGTCGAGGAAGGGAAGAAGTTCTCCGCCGCCGCCCGGCGTTCCGGGCTGGACACTGTTTTCTTTGTTTCCCCCACGACCGCCGACAGCCGCCTGCGGCCGATCTCGGCCGCGTCGCGCGGGTTCATCTATTATGTTTCGCTCGCGGGGGTGACCGGGCCGCGCGCCCGGTTGCCGCGGGAACTTAAGAATCAGGTTACACGCCTTAAAGCATTCACGGATAAGCCCGTGTGCGTCGGGTTCGGGATATCCTCCCCCGCGCAGGTGAAAGAGGTCGGCGCGTTCGCCGACGGCGTCATCGTCGGTTCGGCGATCGTCAGGAAGATAAAGGAAAACATCGGCAATCCCCGCATGGTTTCCGCAGTCGCCGGTTTTACCGCGCGCCTGGCCGGGAAACCTTCCCGGAGGTAAGATGCAGTATCAGAAAATGGTTTTGGATAACGGGTTGAAGCTGGCCGGGTGTGAGATGAAGGACAAGAATTCTTTCGCCGCCGGCGTCTGGATCAATACCGGTTCCCGGAACGAGAGCGCCCGCATATCGGGCATCAGCCATTTCCTCGAGCATATTGTGTTCAAGGGGAGCCGCGGGTATTCCTGCAAGAAACTCAAGGAATCGATCGAGGGGGTAGGAGGGTCGTTCAACGCCTTCACCTCCGAGGAGATGACCTGTTACTGGATCAAGCTTCCCGCCCGGTACTGGGAGCTGGCGCTCGATATCCTTTCGGACATGGCGCTGTATCCGCTGATGAAAGACGCGGATATCGAGAAAGAGCGCCAGGTCATCCTTGAGGAGATCAAGATGTACAAGGACCTTCCGCAGAGCTATGTGCATGAGATGCTCGACGGCCTGCTCTGGCCGGGGCATCCGCTGGGCAGGAGCATCCTTGGTTCGAACGAGACCATGAGCAGGCTCAACGCGCGCGACCTCAGGGAGTACCATCGCGCGCAGTATACCGCCGCCAATATGGTGGTCAGTTGCGCCGGCAGGATGGATTTCGGCGCGGTGGAACGGAAGGTTTCCGGTATATTCGGGCGGATGGCCCAAAAACCGGCCAATACCTGCGTTCCGGCCGGGAAACAGGCGAAGCGGCCCGTGTTCAGGCTCCTGCATAAAGAGACGGAGCAGGCCCATGTGGCGCTGGGGTTCCCCGCGTTGCGCAGGGACCATCCGTTGAAATACGCGCAGATGCTGTTGCAGGTGATCCTCGGCGGTAACAGTTCCAGCCGCCTTTTCAACGAGATCCGGGAGAAACGCGGGCTCGCCTATGAGATCGGCGCGGAGGTCAAGCGCCTCAAGGATACCGGCGCGTTCATCGTGCACGCGGGCGTCGCCAACAAGAAGCTTTCTCAAGCGGTCCGCCTGGCCCTTTCCGAACTTGCCCGGGTCAGGAAGGATCGGGTCCCGGCAAGCGAATTGCGCCGGGCCAAGGAGTTTTGCACCGGACAGATGATGCTTTCCCTGGAAGACAGCCTTACCCATATGCTGTGGATCGGGGAGCCGGCGCTCCGGGGCGAGAAGATGTATAGCCTGGAAGATATCATGCGCAGGATCAACGCGGTGAGCGCCGAGGATATCCGTACCGTGGCCCGCCGCGTCTTCACGGCGCGTTCAGGCCGCATGGCGGTCATCGGGCCGTTCAAAGGGCGGGAACGGGAATTGGAAGGATTACTGCGGTGCTGAGCTTCCTTTCGCATTTCGCCGGCGTGATCATCCTGGGTATTCTTGCCGTTTGTTCATTCCTGCTTTCGCTTTCCGAGACCGCGCTTATCAGCATCAATAAGATCAAACTGCGCCATATGGTGGACAAGGGGGTTCGCCATGCCCGGGAGGCGGAGGATTTGGTTACCCATTCCGACCGGTTGATCGTGGCTGTCCTTGTCGGGAACAACTTCGTCAATATCGCGTTCTCCGTCATTGTTACCGTCATCTGCGTCGATCGTTTCGGCGGGCAATGGGGTGTGGTCGTGGCCACGGTGGCGACCACGATCTTCATCCTTACCTTCTGCGACATCCTGCCCAAGATCGCCGCCCTGAAGCGGCCGGAGCGCATGTCGCTTTTTGTCGCCCCGATCATGAAGGTGTATGTAGGTTTCACCGACCCGATCGGCCGGTTCTTCACGCGTATCAGCGACCTGTTCCTGTTGATGCTGGGCATCCGCCATTCCGGCCGTTCGCCGCTCATCACCGAGGAAGAACTGCGGTTGATGATCGAGGTGGGCAAGGAGGAGGGGGTATTGACCGATGATGAGCGGCGCATGCTCCACCGCATCTTCGAGTTCGGCGATACCCAGATCAGCGACGTCATGGTCCCCCCGGAGAAGATCGTGGCCATCAGTGCCGGCGCCACATCCGATCAACTCCTGAACACCTTTGTGGAGCAGGGCCACGCGCGCCTGCCGGTGTACAGGGACTCGATCGATACCGTCATCGGCGTTATTTACGCGCGCGATCTCCTGTATATCATGAGGGATAAGGGGCTGTTCCTGCTTACAGACCTTGTCCATCAGGTGATGACCATCCCGCCGACTATGCGGATCAACGAGGTGCTCCGGAAGTTCCAGTCCGGCCAGGTGCAGATCGCCGTCGTGACCGATCCCGGGGGCAAGACCCTGGGGCTGGTGACCCTCGAGGACCTGACCGAGGAGATCGTGGGCGAGATAGAGGAACAGTATACGCGCAAGCGCTGAAGGGCCGGCGGCAGGTTGACAGGGCGGGTAAACTGTGATACACTGAGGCATAATTTTAGCGCGGAAGGCACGCGCCCGGAATACTACTACTTCACTCAAAGGAGGCTGGAGATGGCGGAAAAAGGATATTGCGTCAAATGCAAAGCGTCGAAAGAGATGAAGGATGAGCAGAAGGTCACCATGAAGAACGGCCGTCCCGCCATGAAGGGCAAGTGCCCCGATTGCGGTACCGGTATGTACAAGATCCTGGGGAAAAAATAGATCCCATGCGGACCACGCGAAAGAAAGACGTAACCGAAGAATCCCGGAAACTGGCTCTTAAGATCGCCCGCGGCGCGCAGTCGAAGAAGGCGCTCAAGACCGTTATCCTCGATATGCGGGAACTCTCCAGTTTCTGCGATTATTTTGTCATCGCCAGCGGCTCCTCGCTCAGGCAGGTGAGCGCCGTCGCCGATGGCATAGAGGAAGCGATGGCCGCAGAGGGGATCAAACCCATGTCGCAGAGGCACGGGGGCGATGAGTCCGGCTGGCTCGTGCTGGATTACCGGACGGTAGTCGCGCACATCTTCTACAAGCCGGTGCGGGATTTCTACGCCCTTGAAGAGCTCTGGGCCGACGCCAAGAAGGTGCGGGTCACCAAAGCGTAAGACAACGTATCAAAAAATGCCTTAGGGATCTTTCCCCCAAGGCATTTTTTTTGGACAGGACACTATGCAGAGAGAGATACAGGAAAAACTGCGGGAGCTGGTCGCGCGGTCGGCCGGGGAGCTCGGCCTTCCGTCGGGGAGCGGGTTTGAGTTCACCCTGGCTTCCGGTTTCGGCGACATCTCCTGTAACGCCGCGTTCAAGCTCGCCGGCCCGGCAAAACAGCCGCCCCGGGTCCTCGCGCAGAAGATCTCCGAGCAGGCGATGAAACTGCTTCCCGGAGCTGATCTGGCCCCGGTCATCAAGGATATCAAAGCCGAGGGAGCGGGATTCATCAATTTTTACCTGAGCGGGGCGTATTTCCGCGGCATGCTCGCGGGCATACTGAGTGAGAAAGACGCGTTCCTGCGCCGGGAAGCCGACGCGGGCAACAGCGATCCCGTCCTTATCGAATACGTCAGCGCCAATCCCACCGGATCACTTTCGGTGGCGCACGCCCGCCAGGCCGCGGTCGGCGACGCTCTGGCATCCATCCTTTCGTTCATCGGTTTTAAGGTCTCCCGCGAATACTATCTTAACGACGAAGGCAACCAGATCAATATCCTCGGCAAGTCGGTGGCGTGCCGCCTTGCCCAGCTTAACGGCGAAAAAGTCGAGTTCGAACCGAACTATTACCAGGGCGATTATATTGTCGATATGGCCCGCGAGGTCAAGGAGAAGAACCTTCCGACGGACCACCTGGGCGACTGGGCGGGCAATTATATCCTCGCTATCATCAAGAAAGAGCTCGACGATTTCCAGGTGCATTTCGACAACTGGTACAGCCAGAAAGCGCTGGCCAGGAGCGGCAAGATCGAGAAGGCGTTCGAATACCTTAAAGAGAAAGGGCTTTTGTACGAGCAGGAGGGCGCGCTCTGGTTCAAGAGCACCGATTTCGGCGATGATAAAGACCGCGTGGTGATCAAGACCGACGGTTCCCAGACGTACCTCGCCCCGGATATCGCCTATCACAAGGATAAATACGACCGCGGTTTCAAGAAGATAATCGATTTCCTCGGGCCGGACCATCACGGGTATATCAGCCGGCTCAAGGCCTCGGTGCAGGCGTTCGGCCATGACCCGGAGTCGCTGAACGTGGTCATCGTCCAGCTCGCCAGCATCTTCCGCGACGGCAAGGCCGTCGAGATGTCCACGCGCAAGGGGCAGTATATCACCCTGCGCGAGGTCCTCGACGAGGTCGGTGTCGACGCGGCGCGGTTCTTCTTCATGATGCGCCGCACCACCAGCCATCTCAATTTCGACCTGGAAGTGGCGAAGAAACAGACGCCGGAGAACCCGGTGTACTATGTCCAGTACGCGCACGCCAGGATCAGCAGTATTCTCCGGCAGGAGTCCCCGGTGAAGCCGCCCGATGACGCGCTGTTGGCCCGGCTTACGGAGAAAGAGGAGCAGGCGATGCTCCGCAAGCTCTGGGAATTCTCTTTTGTCCTGAATATCTGTCATCAGACGAGCGATCCGTATATGCTGACGGTGTACCTCCAGGAGACCGCGGAATCGTTCCACCGTTTCTACGACAAACAGAGGGTGCTCGGGCTGGAAGACAAGGACCTCACGCAGGCGCGGCTGTACCTCATCATGGCCGCGAAGATCGTCCTGGCCACCGGCCTGCGCCTGATCGGCGTTTCAGCTCCCGAGAAGATGTGATTTTCTGCCCGCGTACCGGCACATGAGTTCCCCGAAGATCCTCAATACCCGTATCTCCTTACCCGAACTGTGTTTTGAACTCAGCTCAAATCTCGCTATTTCGCCGGTCATCGCGCAGTTGCTGGTCAACCGCGGCATCCGGAGCCTGGCTGAAGCGCGTGATTTTCTTGCTCCGGGAGCCGGCGCGTTCCATGACCCGTTTTCTTTCACGGAGATGCCGCTGGCGCTCAATCTCATCCGCACAGCGGGGCGCGAGAAACAGAATGTCCTCTTATACGGGGATTACGATGTGGACGGCGTCACGTCGCTTGCCGTGCTTACGCGGTCACTTTCCCGCTACGGCATTACCGCGGCGCATTATATCCCGCACCGGGTGAAGGAAGGGTACGGGTTGAACGCGGGGATCATCGCGCTGGCGAAGGAAAAGAAGATCGGACTGCTTATCACCGCGGATTGCGGTACGAACAGCGGGGAGATCATCACGGCCCTGCGCGCCGGCGGGGTCGAGGTCATCGTCACCGACCACCATGAGCCGTCGTTTTCCGGCGACCATCCGGCCTCGGCGCTCATCAATCCCAAGGTCGCGGGCTCCGGGTACCCGTACCGGGATCTTGCCGGGGTAGGGGTGGCGTTCAAGCTGTGCCAGGCGCTTACCGGGGAGGCGCTGGAGGATGAACTGGATATCGTGGCGCTGGGAACGGTCGCCGATTCGGTGCCGTTGACCGGGGAGAACCGGACGATCGCCGCCGCGGGGCTCCGGCGCATCGCTTCCACCGTCAGGCCGGGGTTGCGGGTGCTGATGGAGTCAGGCGGTATCGACGGCAGAGAGATAAACGGTGAACATGTCGGTTTTATCCTCGCGCCGCGCCTCAATGCCTCGGGCAGGATGGATACCGCGGAAAAAGCGTTCGAATTGCTGATGTGCGCGGACCGGGAGCAGGCGGCCGCGCTGGCGAAAGATCTGGAGGGGTATAACCGTTTGCGCCAGAAGACGGAGGCGCGGATACTGGAGGAAGCGCAGGCGCTCATCGACCAGGAAGTGAATTTCAAGGACCACAAAGTGATCGTGGTCGCCAAAGAGGGCTGGCATACCGGGTGCCTGGGCATCGTGGCTTCGAAGATCGCCGGCAAGTTCTACCGTCCGGCGATCCTCATCTCGCTGGATGGGGAGGGCCGGTGCCGGGGGTCAGGCCGGTCGATCAAGAATTTCCATCTTTTTAACGGCCTGCATCATTGCGGCAGTCTGCTGGAAGGGTACGGCGGCCATGAGCACGCGATAGGCATGTCGATCCTGCCGGAGAATATCCGGGAATTCCGCGACCGGCTCAACGCGTTCGCCGCCGACCGGCTCAGGATCGAGGACCTCATCCCCTGCGTGGAGATCGATATGGACCTGGGGTTGGGTGAGATCACCCGCGAATTGATCGGCCAGATCGAACGGCTGGAGCCGTTCGGGGAAGGCAATCCCGAACCGGTCTTCCATACCCCCGGATTGAGGGTTAAAGGCCAGTCGCGGGTGATGGGAAGGCAGACGTTGAAATTCTGGGTTACCGACGGGTCGGCGACCCTGCCGGCGATCGGGTTCGGTATGGCGGCGATGCAGGAGAGTGTGCATGCCAGTAACGGCATCGATCTGGTGTACCGGCCGAAGATCGACAGCTGGCAGGGGATGGATTCGCTCATCCTGGAAGCGAAGGAAATAATCCTGAAGTAAAAAGGGACATTAAAATTAGGGACAGATACTATTTATTTGGAAATTTAATTTCCAAATAAATAGTATCTGTCCCTAATTTCAGATGCGGGTTCTGTTCTTTTCGGGGTCTGAGTTTCTTAAAATGAAAAACCCGCGTCTGAAACGGCTTCAGGCGCGGGTTTTGATTTTTTCGCGGGGTATTACGCTTTTACTGCCTTATTCTTCGCCGCTTTGACGACTTTTCCCGCTTTGAGGCACCGGGTGCAGATATAGGCCTGGCGGGTGTGGCCGCCCAGCTGGATGCGTATTTTCTGGAGATTGGGGAGGAACTGGCGCTTGGAACTGCGCACGATCTTACTGCCGGTACCGCCCTTTTTCTTCAACATACCTTTTCTGACCACTGACTTGCCGGTCATCGCTTTTTTAGCGCAAATAGCACATATTTTTAACATGGGTTTGCTCCTTGGATTGAAATAGTCAAACGGACGTATTTTCGTAGTATAGCGTAATTGGTTTCTTTGTCAAGCCATTTAGTAAAGATTTCCATTGAAAATGGGGGGAAAGTGTGTATAATTAATACTTTCCGGCCTACGGCCGGTTTTTACGCAAAAAGTAATTGCATAGTGGGTGATTTATGGTATACTAGAAAAACTGCTCGGAATCCAGGAGAATATCGCTTAAAATCCGGTTTAGCTGGGTTACGCCCGCCGCGTGAGGGGCGAACACAGGCTAAATATAAAGGAGGAGTACAAATTGCCGTCTGAATTGATCAAACAATTACTTGAAGCTGGTGTCCACTTCGGCCATAAGACGTCCCGTTGGAATCCCAAGATGAAGAAATTCATTTTCGGGGAGCGTAGCGGCATCTATGTCATCGACCTCGAGAAGACCGAGGAATGCCTGGCAAAAGCGAGGGATTTCCTCGTTGAGCTCGGTTCAAAGGGCGACTTCGTCATGTTCGTGGGGACGAAGAAGCAGGCGCAGGAAGTCGTCAAGGCGGAGGCTCTGCGTAGCGGCATGTACTATGTCACCGAGCGCTGGCCGGGCGGGATGCTGACCAATTTCGCCACCATCAAGAAGTCCCTCAACCGGCTTCGCGAGATCGAGACGATGAAAGAGGACGGGACCTTCGAGAAGCTCACCAAGAAAGAGGTGGCCCTGCTTATCAAGGAACTGGCCAAGCTCAACAAGAACTTCTCCGGTATCGTCGCCATGGAGCGCATGCCCAAGGCGATCTTTATCGTCGATACGAAAAAAGAGGAGACCGCGGTCCTGGAAGCGCGCAGGTTGAATATCCCGATCATCGGCCTGATCGATACCAATTCCGACCCGGACCTGATCGAATATCCCATCCCGGGCAATGACGACGCCACGAAGTCCATCCGCGTGGTCGCGACGTATCTCGCCGACAGCATTATGGAAGGAAGGAAGAAGTTCCTTTCCTACCTTTCGCAGGACGGCGTTGCCTTAAAGAAGGGCGTTGAGGCGGTTAAGGCCGACGGCGTGCTTCCGGAAGAAGAGGTCAAGATCAAGGAGATCGGCGAGATCATAGAGACTACGATAGATACCGCCAAGGACGAGACGAAGAACGCCAAGCGTCCCCATCCGGTCGTTGATAAAGACAAACTCAGAAAGAAGGCCTAACTACCATGGAAATTCCGGTCAGCTCCATCAAAGAACTCAGGAATCTTACCTCCGCGTCCGTCGCGGATTGCAAAAAAGCGTTGCTTGACGCCAAATGCGACATGAAAGCGGCTCAGGCTCTCCTGCGCAAGCGGGGGCTTGAGGCGGTGGCGAAAAAAGGCGAGCGCGTGGCGAAAGAAGGCCGCGTTGAGGCCTATATCCACCACGGCAACAAGATCGGGGTGCTCCTGGAAGTGGACAGCGAGACCGATTTCGTGGCGCGAAACGAGGCTTTTGTGCAATTCACCAAGGACGTGGCCATGCAGATCGCGGCCACCAGCCCGTTGTATATCAAGCTGGAGGATGTCCCGGAAGAGGTCCTGAAGACCGAGAGCGACAAGGAACAATTCTTCAAGAACCATGTCCTGCTCGAGCAGGCGTTCATCAAGGATCCGGCGCTGGCCGTCAAGGATCTGTTGGGGACACTGGTAGCTAAATTCAACGAGCGTATTGTTATACGCCGTTTCATCCGGTACAAGCTTGGCGAATGAGCGCATCATCTGCTGTCTACAAGCGGATCCTCCTGAAGCTCAGCGGGGAAGCCCTTCAAGGCACTAAAAGCCACGGTATCGATCAGCACGTCCTGGTTTCCATCGGGAAACAGATCAAAGAGATCAAAGGGATGGGGGTCGATGTCGCGCTTGTGCTGGGCGGCGGAAATATTTTCCGGGGCCAGGAGAACACCGCGTCGCTCGGCCTTGACCTCGACCGTACCGTCGCCGATTATATGGGCATGATGGCCACGGTGATCAACGGCCTCGCTTTACAGGACGTCCTCGAAAAGCTCGGTGTGCCTACCCGCGTCATGACCGCAATCGATATGGAACGCATCGCCGAGCCGTACATACGGCGCAGGGCGATCCGCCACCTGGAAAAAGGGCGCGTGGTCATTTTCGTGGCCGGTACCGGCAACCCGTATTTCACCACCGATACCGCCGCGGCGCTCAGGGCGATGGAGGTCGGCGCCGACGTGATCCTCAAAGCGACGAAGGTGGACGGCGTTTATACCGCCGATCCGATGAAGGTCAGGGACGCCAAACGTTTTGTCCAGCTCAAGTACCTGGACGTGCTTAAGAAGAATCTCAAGGTCATGGACGCTACGGCGGTCAGCCTGTGCATGGATAACAAACTGCCGATCGTCGTTTTCAGCATGGCGAGAGAGGGGAATATCCGGAAAGTGGTCCTCGGGGAAAAGATCGGGACTACCGTAAAATAGAGAAGCGGAGGGAACACATGAACGCGAAAGAAGTCATCCACGGTACCGAAGACAAGCTTAAGAAATGCGTCGATTTCGTGTTGCGTGAGTTCTCCGAGATCAGGACCGGCAGGGCCCATCCCGGCCTCGTCGAGGGCCTGCATGTCGATTATTGCGGCACGCTCATGATGCTCAAACAGCTCGCGCAGATCTCGGTTCCCGATCCGCATATGGTCGTCATCGCGCCGTGGGACCCGTCCGTTATCGTCGAGGTGGAGAAGGCGATCCTCAAGTCGAACCTGGGGATTACCCCTTCCAACGACGGCAAGGTCATCCGCCTGGCGGTGCCTCCGCTTTCCAAAGAGCGGCGCCTGGAAATGGTGAAGATCGTTCATAAGAAAGCGGAAGACGGCAAGGTGTCCTTGCGCACTATCCGCCATGAGGCCAAGACCCAGCTCGAGAAGCTCGAGAAGGACAAGGTCGTCTCCGAAGACGACAAGTTCCGCGGGATCGATGAGATACAGAAACTGGTCGACAAGTATACTGCCAAAGTCGACGAGGTCCTTAAGGCCAAGGAAAAGGAAGTTCTCGAGTTCTAAGCAGATTTTTGTAGGCGCCGGCACCCGACGCTGATAGGAATTGCGTCGGTGTGGCCTCGTGGCCTATACCCAATAGGTATTGGGGGCCTCTAGCTCATCTGGTAGAGCACCACCCTTTTAAGGTGGCTGTGCCGAGTTCGAGTCTCGGGAGGCTCAATTTTTTACATAATGACGGATGGATATACCCCGTGTACCCGGCGCGCAGCACCTGGCGCGAGGCACCCCGCGTGATAGGATGCGCGGGTGTGCGATAGGTATCGCGGACGTGGCGGAATTGGCAGACGCGACAGCCTTAGGAGCTGTTGGGGTAACCTGTGGGGGTTCAAATCCCTCCGTCCGCATGATTTTTGGGCAGTACACAGTGTTCCTTAGTCCGGCTTGTTTGCGGGAGTAGCTCAGTTGGTAGAGCGCTACCTTGCCAAGGTAGTTGTCGCGGGTTCGACCCCCGTCTCCCGCTTTTAATTTTTTGAGCGTCTGAAAAAGGAGACAACGGTATGAAGATCATGGATTTCCTCTCAAAAAAAGCGATACTGGCGGACCTTACGGCCACGAAGAAAGAGGACGTTATCAAGGAGCTCGTCGATCTTCTGATCAGCGCCGGTGATCTGGACAAGAACTCCCGCGCGAAGGTGCTTGATTCGCTCATGGAGCGCGAGTCCCTGGGTTCGACGGCCATCGGCCAGGGGATCGCCATTCCTCACGCCAAATCGGATTGTGTCGGGAAACTGGTCGGCGCGTTCGCCCTTTCCAGGAAAGGCGTCGATTTTGATTCGCTCGACGGCGAGCCGGTCTATATCTTTTTCCTGCTCCTCGCGGCGCAGGATTCCGCCGGTCCGCATCTCAAGGCGCTGGCCCGTATCTCGCGGCTTTTTAAGGATAAATACTTCAGAGAGAACCTCCGCAACTGTGACGACGACAAACAGGTTATAAAGGTAATCAGCCAGGAAGACGACAAGATGTAGCAGGGGCGGTAAAATGAAGCTCAAGCGGCTTTTCATGTGGCTGTATCCCGGCATAGGGATCAAACGCTGGATTGTCCTGTGCGCATTCGGAGTCATCCTGCTGGTCTACGGTTCAAGCGGCCTGCGCTTGCGCGGCGAGGATTATTTCGTCCTGCGCGTCCTTGACTTTGTTGTCCTGGCGTCCGGCATCATCATCCTGATACTCGGGATCAAGCATCTGATGACCTCGTTCATCAACGCGGTCATCCCGCCCTCACGGGAAAACGGCCTGGTCGATATTCTGTACCAGCGCAAGCAACTCTCGCGGGGCCCCAAGATCGTCGCGATCGGAGGGGGCACCGGGCTTGCGACACTGTTGACCGGCCTTAAAGAATACAGCTCCAATATCTCCGCTATCGTCACCGTCGCCGACGACGGCGGCTCATCGGGCCGCCTGCGCCAGCAGTTCGATATCCTCCCTCCGGGCGATATCCGTAACTGTCTTGTCGCTCTCGCCGACGCCTCCACGATGATGCGCGATCTTTTTCAGTACCGTTTTGAGGAAGGCTCGGAACTGGCCGGCCATAGTTTCGGTAACCTGTTCATCACCGTGATGACCAGGCTTACCGGTGATTTCGAGAAGGCTATCCGGGAGACGAGCAAGGTCCTCGCTCTGCGCGGCCAGGTCATCCCGTCGACCCTCGATAACGTGGTGCTCGCGGCCGAGCATACCGACGGCACGGTCACGGAGGGGGAGTATAAGATCCCCCTGGCGAAGGTGCCGATCAGCAAGGTGTTTTTGAGGCCCGCCCACCCTCAGCCGGCGCCCGAGGCGATGAAGGCGATCGAGGAGGCGGATATTATCGTGCTGGGGCCGGGTTCGCTGTATACGAGCATCCTGCCGAACCTTCTGGTAAAGGGGATCCCCGAGGCGATCGTCGCCTCGAAAGCGATAAAGATATACGTGTGCAACGTGATGACCCAGCCCGGGGAGACGGAAAGATATTGCGCCTCCGCCCACGTCAAGGCGCTCATCGAGCACAGCAACCCGAAGATCATAGATTATTGTGTCGTCAATAACGGCAGGATCCCTCCCGCGATCCTGAAACGCTACGAGGAGCAGGATTCGATCCCCGTGGCGAACGACAGTTCGTTCATAGAGAACGCGGGATACCGCGTCCTCGGCGCGGATGTCATTTTCATCGCCGACGATATGGTCCGCCACGATCCGTTAAAACTGGCGAGCCTGATCACCGGTCTGATAGACGAGGTTTAACCGATGGTTTCAAGTAAGACAGTCACAGTACAGAATAAGCAGGGGTTGCACGCGCGCCCCGCGGCCCTGTTTGTCCAGGTCGCCAATAAGTACGAGTCGCGCATTACGATCATCCGCGATGAAGAGCGGGTGAACGGAAAGTCGATCATGGGGATACTCATGCTCGGCGCCGAGCAGGGCGCGCGGATCACGATCGAGGCGGACGGCAAGGACGCGGAACTGGCGCTGGTGGAGCTCGAGAAGCTGGTGACGAAAGAGGAATCGAAATGATCACGCTCAAAGGCATAGCGGCGGCGCCGGGCATCAGTATCGCCAAGGCGCACAAGATCGGCAAAGAGGAACTAGATGTGCCGAAGCTGGCCATTGGCGTCGAGGAGATCCCGCTCCAGATACAGCTTTTTGAGGAAGCGCTTATCTCCACGCGCAAAGAGATCATCGAACTGCAGAAGCGCATCGCGCAGGATATGGGACAGGAAGAGGCGCAGATATTCGACGCGCACCTGCTCGTCCTTGAGGACAGGATGCTTATCGAGGAGGTCATCTCCCGCCTCAAGAAAGAGCAGGTCAACGTTTCCTACATATTCCATGAGGTGCTCAAGAAATATATCGAGGTGTTCTCCAAGATCGAGGACGAATACCTGCGGGAACGGACCGCCGACCTTAATGACGTCGGCAAGCGCGTGCTCCGCCATCTTCTGGGGGAGGAGCACCGGGGGCTGAAGGACCTGACGGAAAAGGTCGTCGTTGTCGCGCATGACCTGACGCCATCCGAGACCGCCGCCATGCACCGCCAGCTGGTCAGCGCGTTCGTCACGGATATCGGCGGCAAGACATCGCATACCGCGATCATGGCAAAGTCCCTGGAGATCCCGGCGGTAGTCGGCGCCGGGGACGCGACCGCCAGGATCAAGACGGGCGATATCCTCATCATTGACGGGAGCATGGGGATCGTCATCGTCAATCCCGACGAAGATACCCTGCGCATCTATCAGGAAGAGGGGCTTAAGCTCAAAGGGCTGACCGAGAAGTTCCTCGTGGTTAAAGACCTGCCGGCGGTCACGCTGGACGCGCGCAAGGTCGAGATCAACGCCAACATCGAGCTTCCCGTGGAGATAACTTCGGTGAAACTGCACGGCGGCGGCGGGATCGGGCTGTACCGCACGGAGTTCTTTTACATGACCCGTACGGAAGTCCCGACGGAAGAAGACCATTTTCAGGCGTATAAATACGTGGCCGAGGCGATGAAGCCCGGGCAGGTGATCATCCGCACGCTCGATTTGGGCGGCGACAAGTTCATTTCCCAGTTCCAGATGCCCAAGGAGATCCAGCCGTTCCTCGGCTGGCGGGCGATCAGGTTCTGCCTGGCGCATCCGGATATATTTAAACTGCAACTGCGCGCGATCCTGCGGGCGTCGCATTTCGGCAAGCTCAAGCTTATGTACCCGATGATCTCAGGGGTAGAGGAACTCAGGCAGGCCAACGCTATACTTGAGGAATGCCGCCAGGAGCTCCGGGAGAAACGGATCCCGTTCGACGAGGAGCTTGAAGTGGGCGTGATGATCGAGGTGCCTTCGGCGGCGATGACCGCGGACATCCTGGCGAAAGAGGCCGATTTTTTCTCTATCGGCACCAACGACCTTATCCAGTATTCGCTCGCGGTCGACCGGGCGAACGAGAAGGTCGCCTATCTTTACGAACCGGCGCATCCGGCGGTGCTCAGGCTGGTCAAGGGGATCATCGAAGCCGCGCACGCGAACAATATCTGGTGCGGGATGTGCGGGGAGATGGCCTCGGACGAGAGCTTCGCGCTTTTACTGCTTGGTTTCGGGCTGGATGAGTTCAGCATGCCTTCGCTGGCGATCCCGCAGATAAAATATATCATCAGGTCGGTAACGCTTGAGCAGGCCCGGCGCATCTCCACTGAGGCGCTGACGCTGTCGACCGCCAAGGAAGTTGAGAAGTTTATGCGGCTTAAACTCAAGGAAATCCTGGCATGAAAGCATTGATCCTCGCCGCGGGATACGGGACGCGCCTTTACCCGTACACGAAGAATTTCCCGAAGCCTCTGCTGGAGATATCGGGGAAACCGATCATCGGTTACCTGGTCGACAAACTGCTGGCCGAGAAGGCGGTTTCCGAGATCATTGTGGTGACGAACGCCCGGTTCCACCGGAATTTTACCGCCTGGAAGAAGGGGGTGCGCGGCCGTTCGCGGATCACGATCGTCAATGACGGCACCCGTAGTCCGGACGATAAGCTTGGCGCTATCGGCGACATGGAATTTGTTTTCCGTAAACAACGCCGCGCCGCGGATTTCCTTGTGCTGGGCGGTGATAATTTCTTCAAAGAGCCGTTGGACGGTTTTATCAGCTCCGCCCGGCGCCGCACGGATGCGGTCACGATCGGGGTTTTCAGGCTGAAGGACCGCGCCGAGGCGCGGAATTTCGGCGTAGTCGAGTTGGACAGGAGCGGGCGGGTAGTGTCGTTCGAAGAGAAACCCGCCGCGCCGCGTTCCAACCTTATCGGGATGTGCCTGTATTACCTGCCGGCGCGGGGAACCGGCCTGTTGGCCCGGTACCTGGCCGACCCGGCGAATACGCGGGATACGATCGGTTCGTATATCCGGTGGCTCAGCAGGCAGGGGAAGATGTACGGACATGTGTTCAAACAGTCGTGGTATGATATCGGCAGTCTGAATTCTTATAAAGAAGCGCGTAAAACCGCGAAAGGAGAAACCAGAAAATGAAAAAGTCATTCTTCACCTCTGAATCTGTAACTGAGGGCCATCCGGACAAACTCTGCGATCAGATCTCCGACGGAGTGCTTGACGATATCCTTCGCCAGGATCCGCGCGGCAGGGTCGCCTGTGAGACCTATGTCACCATGGGGCTTCTGATCGTCGGCGGGGAGATCACTACCGGCGGGTACACCGATATCCATAAGCTGGCGCGCGGCATTATCCGCGAGATCGGCTATAACGATCCCAAATACGGTTTCGACGCGGAGACCTGCTCGATCCTCAACGCGATCCATTGCCAGTCGCCCGACATCTCCCAGGGCGTCGATACCGGCGGGGCCGGCGACCAGGGCATCATGTTCGGGTACGCCTGCAAAGAGACGCCGGAATATATGCCCTTGCCGATCCAGCTCGCGCATAACCTGTGCTCGAGGCTCGCGGATGTGCGCAAGAAGGGTATCCTTAAATATCTCGGGCCGGACGGGAAGTCCCAGGTCACCGTTGAGTACCGTGACGGTGTGGCGGCGCGCGTTGACGCGGTCGTCATCGCCAGCCAGCATACCGAGGAAGTGCTTGATAAAAAGGGCGACCGGATCCGCGATGATATCCGCGAGGAGATGATCGACGTGATCGCCGGGCCGGTGCTTAAGAAATGGGTCGACAAAGACACCAAATACTACGTCAACCAGACCGGTAAGTTCGTCATCGGCGGGCCTCAGTCCGATACCGGGATGACCGGCCGCAAGATCATCGTCGATACGTACGGCGGCATGGTGCCGCATGGCGGCGGCGCGTTCTCCGGCAAGGACCCGACGAAAGTGGACCGCTCGGCGGCCTACATGTGCCGGTATATCGCGAAGAATATCGTCGCGGCGGGGCTGGCGGAGAAATGCACCATCCAGCTCTCGTACGTCATCGGCTACGCCGATCCGCTTTCGATCTTCGTGAACACCTATGGCACGGGCCTGCTTACGGAAGAGCAGTTCGTCCAGCTCATCCGGAAGAACTTCGAGCTTAAGCCTCAGGGCATCATCAACAGCCTGAAGTTACGCAACCCGATCTACCGCAAGACCGCGGCGTACGGCCATTTCGGCCGGATGGAACCCGGTTTCACCTGGGAACTGCTGGACAAGGTTGCCAGCCTGAAAGAACAGGCGCAGAAACTGGGCGTGGGCAAGCGTTCCAAGAAATAACATCCGATAAACATACTCACGCGAGGAGATTCAATGAAATACGACGTCAAAGATATGGGGTTAGCGAAAAAAGGCGCGTTGCGCATCGAGTGGGCGCGCAACAACATGCCGGTCCTGTGCATCGTCAAGGAACGGTTCGGGAAAGAGAAGCCGCTCAAAGGGCTTTCGGTCGCGGCGTGCCTGCACGTGACCACCGAGACAGCGGTGCTCATGGAAGTGCTCAAGGCGGGCGGCGCCGACGTGGTGCTGTGCGCCTCGAACCCGCTTTCGACCCAGGACGATGTGGCGGCGTCCCTCGTCAAGAACCTCGGGATACCCGTGTTCGCGATCAAGGGCGAGGATACCAAGACGTATTATTCGCATATCCAGGCGACGCTTTCGGTCAAGCCGGATATGACCATGGATGACGGGGCGGACCTGGTTTCCATCATCCACAAGGATCCCTCGAAGTTCCCGAACATCATCGGCGGCACGGAAGAGACCACGACCGGTGTCATCCGCCTGCGCGCCCTCGCGGGGCAGGGGAAACTGCGCTATCCGATCATCGCGGTCAATGACGCGCTGACGAAGCATTTCTTCGATAACCGTTACGGCACGGGCCAGTCGACGATCGACGGCATTATTCGCGCCACCAACAAACTGCTCGCGGGATCGCATTTCGTGGTCTGCGGCTACGGGTGGTGCGGCAGAGGGCTGGCGATGCGCGCCCGGGGCATGGGCGCCAACGTCATCGTGACGGAGATCGATCCGCTTAAGGCCATCGAGGCGATCATGGACGGCTATCTGGTCATGCCGATCATGGACGCGGCGAAGCTCGGCGACGTGTTCTGCACCGTGACCGGCGATATCAATGTCATCCGTCCGGAGCATTTCAAGGTCATGAAGGACGGCGCCATCCTCTCGAACTCCGGCCACTTCAACGCCGAGATCGATATTCCGGGGCTGGAGAAGATGGCGAAATCACGGCGCACCATCCGCGATTTCGTCGTGGAGTACACGCTTCCCAACGGGAGGAAGATCAATCTGCTCGGCGAAGGGCGTTTGATCAATCTCGCCGCGGCTGAAGGCCATCCGGCGTCGGTCATGGATATGTCGTTCTGCAACCAGGCGCTCAGCGCCGAGTTTATGCGGAAGAATTACCGCTCCCTGAAGAAGGATGTTTTCAAGGTGCCGGATGTCATCGATAACGAGATAGCCCGTCTTAAGCTTAAGGCGATGGGCATCAAGATAGATACGTTGACCGCTGAACAGAAGAAATACCTGTCCAGCTGGGAAATGGGAACCTGACATACGGATGTCACACCGGCGCCTCTTATTGCGCCGGGTGTTAAGTTCGCCCCAATCCATCAAATTGGATTGGGGATTGACGACGGGTTCTAGGAGGTTCCTTCGATGTCTTTCAGACGTATAGGAGTATTGACCAGCGGCGGGGACGCGCCGGGCATGAACGCCGCGATCCGCGCGGTGGTGCGGAGCGCGCTTTACAGCAACCTTGAGGTGCTCGGGATATTCCGGGGCTACGAGGGGTTGATCAACGAGGATTTAAAAGTCTTCGACCATCGCTCGGTTTCCAGCGTCATCGCCCGCGGCGGAACGATCCTCCGGACGGCCCGGAGCCCCGAGTTCATGACCGAGGAAGGCCAGAAACACGCGGTGAACACCGTCAAGAAATTCGGCCTGGACGGGTTGGTGCTTATCGGCGGCGACGGGACGTACCGCGGCGGGATCGCGCTCTCGCGTAAATGGGGCGTGCCCTGTATCGGCGTCCCCGGGACGATCGATAACGACTTGAACGGCACGGATGCCACGATCGGTTCCGATACCGCGGTCAATACCGCGCTTGACGCTATCGACAAGATCCGCGATACGGTTACCTCGATGGAGCGCATCTTCGTCGTGGAAGTGATGGGCAGGGAATCGGGATATATCGCGATGCAGGTCGCCGTCGGCGGCGGCGCAGAGGAAGTCCTGATACCCGAACGGAAATTCGAACTCTCGAAGATGTGCCACGAGATCGTGGAAGGCAACATGCGCGGCAAGGTCAGCTGGATCGTCATCGTCGCCGAGGGGGCGGGGAAGGGCGAGGATATCGCCCGGCAGATAACCGAGATGACTTCGCTCGAGACCCGGGTGGCGGTGCTTGGGCATGTCCAGCGCGGCGGTAGTCCGACCGCGAAAGACCGGCTCCTGGCCAGCACGCTCGGGGCAGAGGCGGTCAGGCTGTTGATGAAAGGCGAGTCGGGGCTTGCCGTGGGCGTGCATGACGGGGCGGTCGTAAGCGTGACCCTGGAAGAAGCGGTCGCGAAGAAACAACAGGATACCGAAAGTTATTTCAATCTATTAAAAATGTTGAGCTGACAAGGAGAGAAGATGGGAAGACGGCCTACTGATGTTCAGGATTGGGTGATGGAACTGGTTAATACCGACGACGCGGCGAAGAAGAAAGAGATCGCCAAGAAGATCCTCGACCTCGCCTACAAACGGGGCGTATATCCGGCGAGTATCCACGAGCTGTATGTGGCCCGCGGCAAGGGCGAGTGGTCGGGATTCACCGTTCCGGCGATGAACCTGCGTTCGATGACGTATGACCTGGCGCGCGCTATTTTCCGCGTGGCCAAGCGCAATAACGCCGGCGCGTTCATTTTCGAGATCGCCAAATCCGAGATGGGCTATACCAGCCAGCCTCCCGTCGAGTATTCAAGCGTCATCCTCGCGGCGGCCGTCAAAGAGGAATATACCGGACCGGTCTTCATCCAGGCCGACCATACGCAGGTCAACGCCAAGAAATTCGCCGTCGACCAGGCGAAGGAGATCGAGGGACTGCAGGCCGTCATCGCCGACGCGGTCGCCAACGGTTTCTATAATATCGACATCGATTCTTCGACGGTCGTCGACCTGACGAAGACCGACCTGAAAAAACAGCAGTTCAATAATTACCACATCTGCGCGAAACTCACGCAGTTCATCCGCAGGATCCAGCCGCGGGGCATCATGGTTTCCGTCGGCGGCGAGATCGGCGAGGTCGGTATGAAGAATTCCACTCCCGAGGATCTGCGCGCGTTCATGAACGGGTACGCACAGTCCCTGCGCAAAGGGCTGGTGGGCATCAGCAAGATCAGCATTCAGACCGGCACCTCGCACGGCGGCGTCGTCCTTCCGGACGGCACCATCGCGCAGGTCAAGCTTGATTTCGAGACCCTGCGCGCGCTTTCCGAACTGGCGCGCAAGGAATTCGGCATGGGCGGCGCGGTACAGCACGGCGCCTCGACACTTCCGTCGGATATGTTCCATAAGTTCCCGGAGACCGAGACGGTGGAAGTGCACCTGGCGACGGAATTCCAGAACATGATCCTCGACAGCACGCATTTCCCGAAAGACCTCAAGGCGCGGATGTACGAATGGCTGAAGGAGAATTGCAAGGATGAGCGCAAGCCCACCGACACCGACGACCAGTTCTTCTATAAAGCGCGCAAAAAGGGTCTCGGGGCATTCAAGAAAGAGATCATGGGCATGCCGGAGGATATCCGGGACGCCATTTCCGCTGAGTTGGAGGCGAAATTCGAGTTCCTCTTTAAACAGCTCAAGTGCATCAACAATAAGGAACTCGTTGATAAATTCGTTACCCTGAAACGGGTGATCGTGCGCAAACGGGCCGAAGGCGCGGAAGTAGTGCACGACGGCGAAGGCGCCGACTAGGTATTCACCCGATACACCTCGGAGGTGTTAGTAGACTATTAACACCTCCGAGGTGTATCGGATCAGTTATGGGAGAGCGTTATGCGATCCGATATGATCAAGAAGGGGTTGGAGCGGGTGCCTCACCGGGCGCTGTTGCACGCGACCGGCCTGCGCCGCAAGGATCTGGACCGTCCGTTCATCGGAGTGGCCTCGTCTTTCACCGACCTGGTCCCCGGCCACAGCGGTATGCGCGATCTCGAGCGATTTATCGAGCGCGGGATCTGTTACGGCGGCGGACAGCCTTTCTTTTTCGGGATCCCGGCGATCTGCGACGGCATCGCCATGGGCCACCTGGGCATGAGTTATTCACTGGCGTCGCGCGAACTTATCGCCGACAGCGTGGAATCGGTCTGCCAGGCGCACCAGCTCGACGGCATCGTATTGTTGACCAATTGCGATAAGATCACGCCCGGCATGATCATGGCCGCCGTGCGGCTGAATATCCCGGCGATCGTGGTGACCGCCGGTCCCATGCTTTCCGGCCGTTACCACTACGACAAAAAACTGGCATTCGTGCACGATACGTTCGAGGCGCTGGCGCGGGCCAAGAAGGGCGATATAACGGCGAAAGAGCTTTCCTGCCTCGAGCAGGAGGCCTGTCCCGGGCAGGGCTCCTGCCAGGGGCTGTATACCGCCAATACCATGGCCTGTCTTACCGAGACCATGGGCATGTCGCTGGCCGGTTGCGGCACGGCGCTGGCGGGCATGGCCCGGAAACGGCGCATCGCGCAGGATTCCGGTGAGCGCATCGTCGAATTGGTGCGCAAGAACATCTGTCCCCGTGACATCGTCACGCGCAAGTCGCTGGAGAACGCGGTGATGGTGGACATGGCGCTGGGCGGATCGAGCAATACCGTCCTGCACCTGGCCGCTATCGCGCACGAAGCGGGGATCCCTCTTGACCTGAAACGGATCGACCGGATCAGCCGCAGTGTGCCCCATATCACCAGGCTGGAACCGGCGGGAACGCATTACATGGAAGACCTGGAGTTCGCCGGCGGGATACCCGCGATATTCAAGCGGCTCAAAGGATGTCTTAACGATACCCAGACCGTCACCGGCTTACGCGTGCACCAGATCGCCGACGCCGCCGAAATATACAACGAGGATGTGATCCGCGACAAGGAGCACGCCTATCACGCGCAGGGCGGCATCGCCGTCCTGTTCGGCAACCTCGCGCCCGGCGGCGCGGTGGTGAAGCAGTCGGCGGTGAGCCGGAAGATGATGAAATTCACCGGCAAGGCCCGTATATTCAACCGGGAGGAAGAGGCCATGAAGGCGATCCTCAACGGGAAGGTCAAGGCCGGTCAGGTAGTGGTGATCCGCTACGAAGGCCCCAGCGGCGGCCCGGGCATGCGCGAGATGCTCGCGCCGACCTCGGCAATCGTCGGGTTGGGCCTCGCGGATTCCGTGGCGCTGATCACCGACGGAAGATTCTCCGGCGGCACCGCCGGGCCGTGCATCGGCCATGTCTCGCCCGAAGCGGCGAGCCGCGGCCCGATCGCGATCTTGAAGGACAACGATATCATCACGATCGATATTCCGGCCCGGAAGCTCGAAGTGAAGCTTTCGCGGGCGCAGATAGCGAAACGTTTCAAGAGCTGGAAGCCCGTTCCTCCGAAGATCACTACCGGGTACCTCGCGAGGTACGCGCGGATGGTGAGCTCGGCGGACAAAGGCGCGGTGGTGAGTTAACGGTCCTCTTTTACACCTCGGAGGTGTAAAAGAAAACCCGTCGACGAAAAACACCTTACACCTCCGAGGTGTAAGTCAAGGAAGATATGACCGGCGCAGAGATACTCATAGAATGTCTTAAACGCGAGGGAGTGGAAGTCATCTTCGGCTATCCCGGGGGCCAGGTATTGCCCCTGTTCGATAAGCTGTATAACGCTCCGTTCACATTCATCCTCCCGCGCCATGAACAGGCGGCGGCGCACGCGGCCGACGGGTACGCGCGGGCGACGGGGAAACCCGGCGTCTGCATCGCCACGTCCGGGCCCGGAGCGACGAATCTGGTCACCGGCATCGCCACCGCGTACATGGATTCCATACCCATGATCGCCATCACCGGGCAGGTGAAGAGCTTTCTTATCGGCAACGACGCGTTCCAGGAAGCCGATATCACCGGCATCACCCGGCCGGTGACGAAACATAATTACCTCATCAAAGACGTCAACGATATCGCGCGCACCGTGCGCGAGGCGTTCTATATCGCTACGACCGGCAGGCCGGGCCCGGTGCTTATCGACCTGCCCGCCGATGTCCAGATGCAGGAAGCGCCGTTCGTCTGGCCGGAGTCGGTGGAGATGCGTTCGTACAAACCGACTTATGCCGGCCATCCGGGACAGATCAAGAAAGCGGCCAGGCTTATTTCCCGCGCGTCGCGCCCGATCATTTACGCCGGCGGCGGGGTGATCGGTTCCTCGGCGTGTCTTGAGCTTCGTGAACTGGCGGAGAAGATCCAGGCCCCGGTCACCATGACCCTGATGGGGCTGGGCGCTTTTCCGTCGACTCATCCGTTGTCGCTGGGGATGCTGGGCATGCACGGCACCGCTTACGCGAACCACGCGATCATGGAATCCGACCTTATCCTTGCGGTGGGGGCCCGTTTCGACGACCGCGTGACCGGCAAACTGGATGCCTTCGCGCCCAAGGCGCAGATCATCCATATCGACATCGATCCGTCATCCATCAGCAAGAATGTGCGCGTGCATATCCCCATTGTGGGCGACTGCCGTACCGTACTGCGCGATTTGATACCGGAGATAAAGAAAAAGCCGGACACCGGGGCGTGGCTGGGGACTATCGCCGAGTGGAAGAAAAAATTCCCCCTCAGGTACGAGACCAGCGGCGGCCTCAAGCCTCAGTATGTCATCGAGCAGATCTGCAAGATAACGAATAACGAGGCGATCCTCACCACCGAAGTCGGCCAGCACCAGATGTGGGCCGCGCAGTGGGGGAAATATATCTTTCCGCGTTCGTTCATCTCATCGGGCGGGCTGGGCACCATGGGCTTCGGGTTCCCCGCGGCGATGGGCGCCAAGATGGGCCGGCCGGAGAAGACGGTCTTCGACATCGCCGGCGACGGTTCCATCCAGATGAATATCCAGGAGATCGCGACCTGCGTTTGCAATAAGATCAATGTGAAGGTGGCGATCCTCAACAACGGGTATCTGGGCATGGTGCGCCAGTGGCAGGAGCTTTTTTACAAGCGCAGGTACTCGCATACGACGCTGTTCAATCCCGATTTCGTGAAACTCGCGGAGGCGTACGGGGCGGTGGGCATCCGGGTGTCGAAGAAAGAGGATGTGGCCCCGGCCATCGAACGGGCGATCGCCACGGACAATGTCGTTTTTCTCGATTTTCAGGTGGAGCCGGAAGAGAACGTGTTCCCGATGGTTCCCGCGGGAGAGGCACTCAACCAGATGAGAGGGTTGGCATAGCCATGAGACATACGGTTTCGGTCACGGTGGAGAATAAGTTCGGGGTCCTGGCGCGCGTGGCGGGGCTGTTCAGCGCCCGCGGGTACAACATCGCGTCGCTGGCGGTGAGCGAGACGCTTGACCCTTCGATATCCTATATGACGATCGTGGTCGACGCCAAGGACGAGGCGATACTCGAGCAGATCAAGAAACAGCTCAACAAGCTGGTGGACGTCATCACCGTCACTGATTTCACCAAGAAGGAGCACCTGGACCGGGAGCTGGTGCTGGTCAAGGTCCGGTGCGGGGCGAAAGTGAAAGCGAAACTTGAGGCGTTGCTGAAGAAACATATCGGCGCGCTCGTGCAGTGCAAGGACGATACCGCCATTATCGAGGCGGTGGGCGGCCAGCAGGAGATCAAAGCGCTTCTCGAGGCGTTGCAACCGTTTTCCATCACGGAATTGATACGTACGGGCAGGATAGCCCTCGCGTAATAAAACAAGAGGAGGAATCAAATGGCAAAAGTCTATTACGATAAGGACGCTGACCTTAATCTTCTGAAGGATAAGGCGATCGCGATCATCGGGTACGGGATCCAGGGCCGGGGACAGTCGCTGTGCCTGCGCGATTCCGGCTGCCGGGTGATCGTTTCCGAGATGGAGGGGACGCCGAATTACGAGCAGGCCAAGAAAGACGGGTTCGTTCCCGTTACCGCCGCGGAAGCCGCCAAGGCCGCCGATATCATCCAGATCCTTACCCAGGACCATGTCCAGGCGAAGGTCTATACCGAATCGATAAAGCCGAACCTGAAAAAGGGCAAGGCGCTTTGTTTCTCGCACGGTTTCAATATCCGTTTCAAGCAGATCAAGCCCCCGAAGAACGTCGACGTTTTTATGGTAGCCCCGAAAGGGCCGGGCGCGCTGGTGCGCAAGATGTACGAGGAGGGCAAAGGCGTCCCGTCATTGGTCGCGGTGTACCAGGATGCCACCGGCAACGCCCTGCAGTTGGCGCTCGCCTACGCCAAGGGGCTTAAGGCGACTACCGCCGGCGTCATCGAGACCACTTTCGAGGAAGAGACCGAGACCGATCTTTTCGGCGAGCAGGTCGTGTTGTGCGGCGGCGCTTCCGCGTTGATCACGGCCGGTTTCGATACGCTCGTTGAAGCGGGATACCAGCCGGAGATCGCGTATTTCGAGGTGCTTCACGAGCTCAAGCTGATCACCGACCTGATCCAGGAACGCGGTATCAGCGGTATGCGCCGGGGCGTTTCCAACACCGCCTGCTGGGGAGACCTCGCCTGCGGCCCGCGGATCATCACCGACCGGACCCGGAAAGAAATGAAAAAGATACTCAAAGAGATCAAGAGCGGCAAGTTCGCCAAGAACTGGATCAAAGAGAACGAAGAGGGCAGGCCGAATTTCAACAAGCTGATGGCCGCAGGCGACACCCACAAGATCGAAGCGGTGGGGAAGCAGTTGCGCGAGATGATGCCCTGGATGAAGCACTGAGCGGATGTCTTTTGGAGCGGTGGATGGGATGAGAAAAACAACAGCGTTTATCCTTGCCTTCGCGTGCGTGCCGCTTTCGGCGGCCCTCGCCCAGGATGAACCGGTAGCTCCGCCGGTTGAAGCTGTCGCGGCGGAGAAAAGCCAGGCTTTGGAACCGCAGGCGGCGCCGCCGGTTCAGCCGGAGAAGCCGGTTGCTCCGGCGCCGCTGGTGTATGAGAATGCCCAGGCGGGTATCCGTGTCACCGTTCCCGCGGGCTGGCGTTCCTACAGAGGCGTGCGCCGCCATCCGGAGATACTCACGCTGTTTTCGCGGCTTCCGTATGAGTCGGCGGATACCGATAATCCCAAGATCGTCCTGATCAGGGAACCGGCCGGCAAGAAGCCGGCGGATTCCGTTCTCGCGGTCGCGTACCGTCACGCGGAAGTGGTCAGGCTGATGCGGAATCTCAAGGAGAAGGTGGCGAATACCATCCTGCTTGAGCCTCCCGTCCAGGATCAGGGACGCGCGTATGCCCGGCTGGCGTACGAGATCACCTCGATCGGCAAAGACAAGGCGCTGGATATCGCGCGTTCCCGCGAATATGTTTTTCGGGGTAACGACGGTTTCTACGTGCTCCTGTGCGGCGCGCCGCCCGAGGTATTCGAAAAGCACACCGCCGATTTTAAAGCTGCGGCGGACAGTGTGGTCATCAAATAGGCAGGTACATAACGTACACTAATATGGAAAAACTCACGATCTTCGATACGACATTACGTGACGGGGAACAGGCGCCGGGCGCCTCGCTCAACGCCAAAGAAAAGATGGAACTTGCCCTGGCCCTCGCCGGCATGGGGGTGGATATCATCGAGGCGGGTTTTCCCGTTTCTTCCCCCGGCGATTTCGATTCCGTCAGGGAGATCTCGCGCGCGGTCAAAGGCCCGGTCATCTGCGGCCTCGCCCGTTCCATTCAGAAGGACATCGACGCCTGCCGCGATGCGCTGAAGCCGGCGAAACGCGCGCGCATTCACGTCTTCCTGGCCACGTCGAAGATCCATATGCAGTTCAAACTCAAGAAGGCGGAGGACGAGATCCTGCGCCTGGCGGCCTGGGCGGTGAAATACGCGCGCAGGTTCAGCGATAACGTGGAATTCTCCCCGGAAGACGCCTCGCGCACGGAAAAGCAATTCCTGTACAAGGTAGTCGAAGCCGTGATCAAAGCGGGCGCCGGTACGGTGAACATCCCCGATACCGTCGGCTACGCCCAGCCCGAGGAATTTGGCGCCCTTATCAGGGGCATCCGGAACAACGTTCCGAACATCAACAAAGCGGTGATCTCCGTGCATTGTCATAACGATCTCGGCATGGCGGTCGCCAACTCGCTTTCCGCCGTGTATAACGGCGCCCGTCAGGTGGAGTGCACGATCAACGGCCTCGGCGAACGGGCGGGCAACGCCTCGCTGGAAGAGATCGTCATGGCCATCGCCACGCGCCCCGATTTTTACCGGGATATCCGGACGAATATCCGCAAGGACAAGATCTATCCGCTTTCGCGCCTCGTCAGCTCGCTGACCGGTTTTGTCATCGCCCCGAACAAAGCGATCGTCGGGGGCAACGCCTTCCGCCACGAGTCGGGCATCCATCAGGACGGCGTGCTCAAAGAGCGCACTACGTACGAGATCATCGATCCCGCGGTCATCGGTTTCAAAGTCGAAGGGATCGTGCTCGGCAAGCATTCCGGCAAGCACGCGTTCAATGAGCGGCTGAAGTCGCTCGGGTACCGCCTGGGCGAGCCGGAGCTCGTTGCCGCGTTCGAGCGTTTTAAGGTGCTCGCCGACAAGAAAAAGGATATCTTTGACGAGGATCTGCGCGCTATCGTCGATGAGGAGATCAAAGGCGTGGAGCCGCTCTGGCAGCTTGCGGGTTTCGAAGTGTATTCCGGCACTACCATTACCCCCAGCGCGGTCGTTACCGTTACCCGCAAGGGCAAGGCGATGAAAGGCTCCTCGGAGGGCGACGGCCCGGCGGACGCCTGTTTCAAGGCTATCGACAAGATCACCCGCAAGAAAGCGAAGCTCCAGGATTTCCGCCTCGAGTCGGTCACTTCGGGCAAGGATGCGCTGGGTTCCGCCAGCCTCAAACTCACCAGGGACGGCAATACGCGCGCCGGCATCGGGTCGAGCACGGATATCATCGAGGCGGCCATCAAAGCGTATCTTGACGCGATCAATAAACTGGAAGCGGCCCGGCCACGGAAAGATCTGGCCAAGCCGTAACAGCCTCCCATTATGGAAGCACACGAAACTCCCGCGTTGTACGGTGTCCTGGGATATCCCGCCAGCCACAGCCTTTCTCCCGCGATGCATCAGGCCGCGTTTGACCATCTCGGCATCCGCGCCGGTTACCATATCTTTGAGGTCAGGCCGGATGAGCTGAACGCGTTCCTCACAGACGCGTCGGCCCGGGGCATCAGCGGTTTCAATGTCACCATTCCCTATAAAGAACAGATCATTTCCCTGCTGGATTATGTCTCTCCCGACGCGCGGCTGGTCGGCGCGGTGAACACGGTCAAGGTCAGGTCGGGCCGGCTGGAGGGATTCAGCACCGACGGGCAGGGTTTCATAGCGGACCTCGCCGCGCGCGGCGTCGACCCGGTGAAGAAAAAGATCTGCGTCATCGGCGCCGGCGGCGCCAGCCGGTCGGTGTGTTTCTCCCTTGCCCAGAGCGCGCCCCGGGAACTGGCGGTCTTTAACCGCGACATCCGCAAGGCCGCGCATCTTGTCGACCATCTTCGCGAGCATTTCCCTTCCATCGCGTTCCGGCAGGCGGACTCAGTGGACGCCCTGGATATTCCCGGAGCGGATATCCTTATTAATGCCACTTCCGTGGGCATGAAATCCGATGATCCACAGCTGGTGGAGGAGCGGTTTTTCCACGAAGGGCTGTTTGTTTACGACCTGGTCTACGCGCCCGCGCGGACAAAGTTCCTGGAAACGGCGGAAGGCAAAGGCTGTCGCACCGCGAACGGGTTGGGCATGCTCCTGTTCCAGGGGATGTTCTCGTTCGAGATCTGGACCGGCCATAAGCCGCCGAAAGAGATAATGGAAGCGGCGTTGAACCGCGCTATCGCGAAGGCGTGAAGTCTTTGCCCGGGCATTGTTCGAGCGCATGGCCGATTTTAGCCAAAGCAGTTTGAGCGGCGAGGGTATCGAGGCTTTGGCCGAGACGCCGAAGCTGTTCGAGTAGTATGCGCTAGAGCGCATACTACGAGTTCTGCAGGCGCCGCACCCGGCGCTTATTGGAATTGCGCCGGTGCTTCTCCTGTGCGGAGAGCCGCGAAAAATCTTTGGCGTCAAAATCGGCCTAAGCGAGAAAATGCCCGGGCTAAGACTTGAATTGATTTGTGAGAGCGATAAGGAGGCAAGATGGAGATCATAAAGAAGATCTACGTGACGCCCAAGGGTAATGTCGAGGGCGTGCAGGTGAAGTCCGAGGTGTTCAGCATCCTGCTTGTCGGCGGGAAAAAAGGGACGCTCGTCTGCGGGGTATTCGACCTGGGTATCATGCAGGGTTTCAACATGCCCGCGGCGATCGTGGAGAGCTCGCCGGCCAATCCTATCGGGACGCTGGAGCGTTTTCCCCTGCGCAAGATCGCCAAGGTCAACGATAAGGCCCGGGCGCTGGGCATCGAACCCGGCATGGACGTGACCGCGGCGTTCGAGATCATCGCGTAAGATATGCCATTCCTCAAAAAGCACTGGTTGAAAGGGCTGTTCCTGGCGGCGGTGGGATTCTACCTGACTACCGCCATCGCCGGTTGCGTGACGGCGAAGCGGCTCGAGCCGATCGCCATGCGTTTCTCCGATTATTTTTACGCCAGCTTCAACGCCGGCGATTTCAACCGGATGTACGAGACCGGCGCGTTCGAAGGGTGCAGTAAGTGCACTATCAAGCTGGATAAATTCAAGGGCATCATGGAATTCGTCATGGCGCGCCTGGGGCCGGCGCGGAGTTGGAAGAGGACGGGCTACGCGGCAGGACGGCGGGGCGCGTATATCCGGATCGTCCTCAATTTTACGGTGGCCCGGGAACACGGTGAATCCCGCGAGCGCATTGTCATCGATACAAAAGGAGAAGAATGGCTGGTCACGGATTATGCTATCGCGTCGGAAGGGCTCAAGCGGCGGTAAGCGTTGTTTGTGTTGCCGCGGCGGCTATTATTTTTTCCGCGGTGATCGCCCGCGCCCAGCAGGCGGAGAAGGAGTCGTTCGGCGAGGCGGCGGTCGGCACCACGTTGAAGGTCATGGCTAAGGCCTATGTCACCACCATGGACCTTAAAAAATTAAAGAAGCGCCATACCGAGCGGATCGAGAAAATGGATGAGCAGTCATTTCAGGCGGCATACAATAATACGCTGACGATCGTCAGGTACAGCCCCAAACTACGGAGCGATTTCGGTCTCGCCGATGACCTGGGCCGGGAGGAGGCGCTGGAGCGTCTCCGGAAACTCGATAAAAAGACCCTGTGCCGGATGATCGATGCCGTGCCGGATAAAGTGCTTATCGCCAAGTTCAAGGCATTCAGTTCCCGCCATTCGGATGAACTGGCCGGCAAGGACACCGCGGCTCAGCTCCAGGCCGGCTGGAAGTCGTTTACCACCAGACTTGAGAAATAATATGGACAGCGCTTTGCAGGAACGGATGCGCGGACTGGGCATCCGGGAACAGGATCTCGAGGAAAAATTCGTCCGGTCTCAGGGGCCGGGAGGCCAGAACGTCAATAAGACCTCGACCTGCGTGTACCTCAAACATCGTCCCACGGGCATAGAAGTGAAGTGCCAGCAGGAACGGGCGCAGTCGCAGAACCGTTTTTTCGCGCGGGTCCTTCTGGCCGACAAGATCGAGCGGATGATCATGGGACAGGCGCGCGAGGAGCGCGCCCGGCGCGAGAAACTGCGGCGGCAGAAACGCAAACGTTCCGCCGCGTCCACGGCGCGCATGCTTGACCGCAAGAAGCGCCATGGGGAAAAAAAGAAAGCCCGCGCCGCGGTGCGTCACGACTATTAGGAGCGAGAATGGATCAGCGCGTACGGAAAAATATCCTTCGGGCGATGGCGAATGAGATGACCGAGTTTCAGATCTATTCCCGGTTGTCCCGCCTGGAGCGTAATGGCGCCAACCGGCAGGTCCTGGGGAGGATCGCCGCGGAAGAAGCGAAGCATTACGAGCTTTTCTCCACTCTCACCGGAACGCGGGCGCGCGCCAGCCGGGTGAAGGTGTTTGCCTATGTCCTGTGCGCCCGGATGCTGGGTTTGAGTTTTACGTTGCGGCTGATGGAACGGGGCGAGGAGCTTGCCCAGGTTTCCTATGACACGCTCAAGGCCGCCGATCCGCGCATCGAACAGGTGATCCGCGATGAGCATGACCATGAAGTGGAACTGCTGGGGCTGATCAACGAGGAGGCGCTTGCCTATACCGGTTCGGTCGTCCTGGGGCTTAACGACGCCCTGGTGGAACTGACCGGCGCGCTGGCGGGTTTCACCCTCGCCTTGCAGAATTCCCGTTTGATCGCGATCGTCGGGGTGATCACCGGCATCGCCGCGTCCTCGTCCATGGCCGCGGCGGAATACCTTTCCACGAAGGAAGAGGGGCAGAGGAGCCCGGTGAAGGCGAGCGTCTATACCGGCATCGCCTACACGTTGACGGTCATTCTGCTGGTTATGCCGTTTTTGCTCCTGCCCAATCCGTTTGTCAGCCTGGGGATCACCGCGGCGCTTGCCGTGGGAGTCATCTTCGCGTTCAATTTCTATATCTCGGTAGCCAAGTGCCTCCCGTTCCGCCGGCGGTTCATCGAGATGGTCTGCATCAGCCTGGGAGTAGCCCTGTTGAATTTCGGCATCGGCATGCTTCTCAAGAAGTACGTCGGCGTAGGGGATTGAGAAACCGGTTTATCACGGAGAACCGCACATGATCGAGAGCGTATTCGTCTTTATCGTCGGATCGATGGTCGGAAGTTTCCTTAACGTGGTCATCCATCGCCTGCCGCTCGAGGAGTCGGTGGTTTTTCCTTCTTCGCACTGCCCGAAATGCGCCAAATCCATCGCCTGGTACGATAATATCCCGCTTGTGAGCTACCTGGCGCTCGGGGCCCGGTGCCGCCACTGCCGCGCGCCGATCAGATTCCGCTATTTCATGGTGGAGCTGGTCACCGCGCTGTTTTTCCTCGTGTTCTACATGACCCGCGGCCTGGGGGTCGAGTTTTTCATGCTCAGCACGCTGGCTTGCCTGCTCATCGCCGCCACGTTCATCGATTTCCAGCACCGTATCATTCCCGACGAGATCTCTCTCGGCGGTATCGTCGTGGGACTGCTGTTTGGCCTCGCCGCGGGGGTATCGCGCGCGCCGTGGTCGATCGATCTCCGTTATTTCTTCGATTCGTTGCTCGGGTGTCTCGCCGGCGGGGGCATTATCTGGTTCACGGGCTTCCTGTTCGATGTGGTGTATTTCAAACTGCTCAAGAAACCGCCGATCCAGGGAGAGACTGAGTCGATGGGCGGCGGCGATGTCAAACTGCTGGCGATGGTCGGGGCGTTCCTGGGATGGAAGATCGCCCTGTTGACGTTCTTCATCGCGCCGTTCTTCGGCGCGAGCGTGGGGTTGTTCAATATACTGGTCAAGAAGGACCATACCATTCCCTATGGCCCGTTCCTTTCGCTGGCGGCCCTCATCTGTGTTTTCTGGGCCCAGCCGATACTCAGTTTCTTTTTCCTGCGATAGAGGGAGGCGGAAAATGAGGGCGCTGGTGTTGTTCTTCGTGGCGATCATGGCGGCCGCGCCGTTCGGCGCGGCGGCGGAAACAGGAGAGGATCAGATGCGCATATCCAGTCCCGCGTTTGAGAATGGCGGGAAGATCCCCGCGAAATACAGCTGTGACGGGCAGGACGCGAGCCCGGAGATCGCTATTGAAGGCGTTCCCCCCGGGGCGCAGAGCCTTGTCCTTATCGTGGACGATCCGGACGCTCCCGGCGGCACCTTTGTCCACTGGGTCATGTATAATATCCCGCCGTCGACAACCGTCATTCCCGAGAACGGCAGTGCCGGTACTCAGGGGGTCAACAGCGGCGGAGAACAGGGCTGGAATTCGGTGTGCCCCCCGTCAGGGAGCCACCGGTATTTCTTCAAAGTGTACGCGCTTGACGCGGTGCTTTCCCTTTACCCGCAGGCGGCAGATAAGCGGGCGGTGGAAGCGGCGATGCGCGGCCATGTGCTGGCTACCGCCGAGATCATGGCGACGTATTCGCGCCCTTAGGTATCAGGAGGCAAGATGTATTTTATCGTAAAACTTCTGCTTAACACGCTGTCACTGCTGGTGGTGGTGAAGCTGGTGCCCGGCATCAGCGTTACCGACTGGGTGACCGCGATCATCGCGGCGCTGGCGCTGGGGGTCATCAACGCGGTCCTGCGCCCCGTGCTCATCGTGCTGACGCTTCCCCTGAATGTGTTGAGCCTCGGCCTGCTGACGTTCGTGATCAACGCGGCGTTGTTTTATTCCGTTTCGGCGTTCGTGCCCGGTTTCGCGGTGGCCGGTTTCGGCGCCGCGTTCTGGGGATCCCTGGTGTACAGTATCATCAGCTCCGTGCTCAGCGCTTTCGCCGTTCCTCCCCGCGCGGGTTTCTCCGCGCGCCATCATCACCATCATCCCGCGCCGCCGGGAAAGTACCGGGACGCCATCGATGTGGAGCACCGCCACGCGGATGGATGACGGCTCGCCGTGGCCCCATAAATTAGGAAAGACAAAGCCTTTCCGATATAGTATAATCAATTCGTGAAAACGCTAAACCAGTTTTCCCACGGGTTCCAGACGAGGGTGGGGCTTTTGCTGATCGGGGCGATGCTGTTTACCGCCGTCCTGAGCGAGTTCCTCATCTATCGCCTGGCGCTGAACGCGCAGTTCCAACAGCTCAGGGAGCAGCTGGTCATGGTGGCGCGGACCGCCGCTCTGGCGGTGGACGGCGACGGGTTGGCGCGCGTGCCGCTTTCCCCGTCCGGCGTCAATTCCCCGGAATACCGCGTTACGGCCAGGACCCTGTCCCGGATCAAGAAGTCCAATCCCCGGATAAAGTATATTTATACCATGGCTCGGAGCCCGCGCCCGGGTATCCTTCAGGTTGTTGTCGATCCTGTTTCTCCCACTCCCGAAGAGCGCGGCCGCCATCTTTCGTCATTGCCCGGGACCCCGTATAACGCCGCCCGTTTTCCCGCCATGCTCACCGCGTTTGACCGTGCCCAGGCGGATCGCAGTCTTACCGTCGATGAGTGGGGGGCGACGCTTTCCGGGTACGCCCCGGTCTTTGACGCGGCCGGCAGGGCCGTGGCGATACTGGGCGTCGATGTCGCCGCGGACGATGTCTACGCGATACAGCGACAGGTCCACACGCGCGCGCTGATCGTGCTGGTAGTGAGTGTCCTGGTGTCGCTGGCCGTGTCGCTGGTGCTCGCCCGGAGGATCGCGCGGCCGATCCAGCGCCTTGTCGAAGGGACCCGCCATATCGGGCGCGAGGAGCACTATCGCGTGAGCGTCGACGGTTCCGATGAGATAAAAGAGCTCGCCGAGTCGTTTAACGACATGGCGGCCAGCCTGTACAAATCGCGCCGCCGCCTGCACACCTATTTTTACCGGAGCGTCCAATCGCTCATCCGCATCCTTGAGGCGCGGGACCGGTACACGAAGGGCCACTCGGAACGCGTGGCGGAGTACGCGGCGAAGATCGCGGTCCGTCTCGGCCTGCCGGCCGAGCAGGTGGAGCTCCTGCGCGATACCGCGGTGCTCCATGATATCGGGAAGCTCGGCATCGAGGAGAGGATACTGAACAAGAAGGAGAACCTGACCGGGGAGGAATGGGAGACGATCCGCCAGCATCCGATCATCGGGGAGCAGATCCTCGCCCCGATCCTCCTCAACAAGGAGCTCCTGGCGGTGGTGCGCAGTCATCACGAACGGTATGACGGCACCGGGTATCCCGACCGGCTCGCCGGGCCGGCGATAAAGATATTCGCGCAGATACTGACCGTCGCCGACGCGTTCGACGCGATGACCTCGCCGCGTTCATACCGCCCGGCGATGGCTATGGATAAGGCGGTAGCGGAGCTCAAGCGCCATCGCGGCAGTCAATTCGCCCCCCGGGTGGTCGATGTCTTCGCCGATATCCTCCATGAGGAAAGGCTGGCCGGCGGGGAACACAAAAGAAGGGATTATGGGAAAACTTAAATCGTACCTGTTGACCGGCATCATCATCGTGATCCCCGTTTTTCTGTCGATCTACATCCTGATCGTCGTCTTCAATTTCCTCGACGGCCTGCTTGGCCGGTTCCTCAATACGCTTTTGACCGCGACGATCGGGTTTTACATCCCCGGGACGGGGTTTGTCGCATCGCTGGCGCTGATCGTCCTGACCGGGTTTTTCGCTGAGCGCCTGCTCAAGCGCCGGATGGCGCTCAGGCTGGAGGCGGTGTTCGCCGGGCTCCCCCTGATCCGGAATATCTATCCGGCGCTTAAACAGGTGTGCCTGTTCGTCTCACAGCAGAAGCATTTCGGATTCAAGAAAGTGGCCCTAGTGGAGTATCCCCGGACGGGGTGCTGGAGCATCGGTTTCGTGACCAATGAGCAGTTCGACGCGTTGAGCCGGGCGACCGGCAGGGAACTGGTTTCCGTGTATATCTCCACCACGCCGGGGCCGCTTTCCGGATTGGTATTCTTTTTCCCGAAAGAGGAGGTTCTTTTCCCGGAGATGAGCGTCACCGAGGCGCTTAATATCATCATCTCCGGCGGTGTTTTCAAGGGAGATCTGCCGCAAAAACCTATTGTGTCCGGCGGCGCTTCGTGATACCATTGGTCGTTTCCCGTGGTTATCGGGTTTTAGTGAAAGTGGAACCGAAGCGAATGAGAATCCTTAAAATACAACGACGTACCGCGGACCGCCGCCTGTTCCGTTTTCTCCAGAAGCGCGGCCTGATAAAGACCCTTGCTCCTTCCGCCCGGATCATGAATTCCCGTTCTCCCAACGGATGCGTGGATACCGTGTATGTGTCGGCGCCCCGCTTCGGAAGCCATAAGCTTATCTGCGTCAAGCCGAACTCCAGCCGGATCAAACTCAACTCCCACCCTGATAATGAGGAATTCATCCTTGTCGATGGACGGAACCCGTCTTCGCGCGCGAGGCCGCTGTATCTGCTGATGGCCCTTTCCCGCGATACGGTGATCCGAGCGAAAGCGGCCGCGGGAAAGCTCAGCGCGAAAGATTTTCTGCTGGTCAGGATGCGTTTTAACCATCCGGATACCTGTGTTTTCACCATGCTCAAAGGTACGCCGCATTGCGAGGTCGTATTCCCCGGTCCCGGCGGCGCGCCGGTATTTTTCGTCTCGGAACCGAGCGATCTCGCGATGGAAATGCTTCCGCTGAAGGGGTATGAATTTAAATTCTAATATCCCCACAGGGGCGATTTTCTGCGCCATCGCGGGGCTTTTTTTTGCCGGCGGGTGCGCGTCTGTTCCGCGGATGCCGTCTCAGCCGCCTGTTCCCGCGGCCCCGGCGGCGGCGTATCATACGGTGGAGAAGGGACAGACGTTGTGGCGTATCTCCCGGTTATACGGGGTGGATATGCGCCGGTTGATGTCCGCCAACGGGATCAGCGATCCCGCGCGGATATCCCTGGGACAGCGCCTGATCATTCCCGGCATGCCGGCCGTTCCCGGATCGATCACCGGCGGCTTGGATGACGGCGCGGTCGAGCGTCTTGTCGGCCGTCCTTCCGGACATGTGTCCTGGCGCACGATCACGGTGCACCACAGCGCCACGCGGTACGGCAACGCCAGGGTCTTCGACCGCTCGCACCGGAACAGGGGGATGGGCGGACTTTTCTATCATTTTCTCATCGGTAACGGCAACGGGTCGGGTGACGGGACGATCGAGGTGGGCTGGCGGTGGAAACAACAGCGTGAGGTCAACCGGCCGCGGGATATACAGATCTGCCTCGTAGGGAACTTCATGAAACAGCAGATCACCGCGCGCCAGTATGACGCGCTCCGGAGACTGATCGCGGTGCTCAGGCGGCGGTACGCGATAACCGCGCCGGTGCGCCGTCATTGCGACGTCGCTAAGAAAGCGACGGAGTGCCCCGGGCGTAATTTCCCGTACGGCAGGCTTTTGCAGGATATAAGGGACGGAAGATAAGAGTCATGAGATATAGAAAGAGTGTTTTGATCGCGTGTTGCGCTGTTGTCGGACTGGCCTGTTGCGCGTTTTCCTGGGATGTCGTCGCCGGCCAGGGAAAACGCAAAGACGCCTGGGAACAACTGCGCCGGCGCGTGGAGCGCAATTATTCCGGTTTCCGGGGCACGGCGGGGATAGTGGTCGAGGACCTGTCCACCGGGTGGGAGATCACGATCAACCGGGGTTCGATGTTCCCCGCCGCCAGCCTGGTCAAGATCCCGATCATGGCCGGGTGTTACATGGCGGTCGAGGAGGGGAGCCTTTCGCTGACGGAAGAGATCCGGCTTGAAGCCCAGGATAAGACTGCCGGTTCCGGGGTGCTTAAGGCGCGACCGAGCGGCTCGGTGTATACGGTGGAGAAACTTATCGAGCTGATGATCGCCGAAAGCGATAATACCGCCACTAATCTTCTCATCGACAGGGTGGGTCCCGGAAGGCTTAACGCGTTTTTCCAGCGCCAGGGGCTTACGGCCACTTCCCTGCGCCGGAAGATGATGGACTTCAGCGGGCGCCGGCGGGGGGTGGAGAATTATACCAGCGCCGGCGATATTGCCCGCCTGCTGGAGCGGATGTACCGGGGGAAGTTCATCAACGCGAAGGTCTCGCGCAGATGCATCGACACGCTCCTGCGCCAGAAGATGAAGGACCGCATCCCCAAAAAGCTCCCGAAAGACACGCCGATAGCGCATAAGACGGGGCTGGAACGGTTCGTCTGCCATGACGCGGGCGTGGTCTTCGCTCCCGAGGGAGATTTTCTCATCTGTGTCCTGACCAAAAGCCGCAGTAAAGGCGGGTACCGCGCGATGAAGGATTTCATCGCCAGGATCGCGGTCGCGGTGTACGATAATTACGATCAGGGGGGTACCCTGGAACATTCGCCGGCCCGTAAAGGAGGATAAGATGTTCGTTGTCGCCAATTTCATTTCCGCCCTGGCCCAGGTGCTGAGGGTCGTTATCGAGGTGTTATCCTGGATCATCATCATTCGGGCGCTCATCAGCTGGGTCAATCCCGATCCCGGCAACGCGATAGTCCAGCTGTTGTATAAGCTTTCCGAGCCGTTCCTGGAGCCGGTCCGGAGGATGTTGCCGTTTTCGTTCCGGTTCGGGCTGGATATTTCCCCGATCATCGTCCTGCTCGCGCTGTTCTTCCTCCGGATGTTCCTTGTCCCGACGCTCACCGATCTGGCGTTTAAGCTGAAATATGCCGCGGCCGCGGGGCAGGTATTTTTTTGTTGACAGCGGGGGAAATCGGTATAGAATTAGGAAAATGCCAAAAGGAGGCCGGATAATGAGGAAATTAGCCGTTGTAGTGTTCGCTGTGGCCGCTCTTTCGCTCGTATTCTTCTCCACCCGTTTGCTCGCCCAGCAGACTCCCCCGGAATCAGTGACGGAGGACGGTTCTTTCGGCGCGGTGACATTCTCCCACAAGGTGCATTCCGATCCCGCCAACGGGGCGTGCAAGGATTGCCATCACATGGCCGAAGCGCCGGTGCAGAAGTGCGAGGATTGCCATACCGCCGATTCCCAGGTGAGCAGGAAAGACGCGTACCACAAGAAATGTATCGAATGCCATAAAGAAAAGGCAAAAGGCCCGACGGGCTGTATGGATTGCCATAAGAAATAAGATTGGTTTTAAGAACGGGGCCGGATTTCAAATGAATCCGGCCCCGTTTTTTGTTAAAAATTAGGGACAGATACTATTTATTCAGACATTGACATGTCTGAATAAATAGTATCTGTCCCTAATTTTTGTCCCTATTTTTAGTTGAACATCCTCGCGTATTAGTATATAATCCTCTTGCGTAGAGACGGACTCGGCGGAGCAGGCCGGATAAGGAGGCATGGAATGGAAGATAAAGGGATCAAGGTGCTGGTGGCGGATGATGAGGCGGATTTCAGGGGGCTGATGAGCTTCTGGCTGAAATCGAAAGGTTACACGGTCGTTACCGCCTGTAACGGGGAAGACGCGCTGAAGCAGGTCGCCGGCGAAAAGCCCGATATCGTGTTCATGGACCTTGATATGCCGGTAAAAGACGGCGTTGCTACGCTCAAAGCCCTTCGCGAGGCGAAGAGCGATGTCCCGGTGATCATTATCAGCGCGTTTGTCGATGACCGCAGGGCCAAGGAGGTGCGGCAGTACGGCATCTCCGGGGTGTTCTTCAAGGGGAAGGATTTTCAGGAAGGGCTGTCGCTCCTGGAGGCCGCCCTGCGCACCCATAAGCAGTTGAAAAAATAAGTCTCCGCGCTTTTTCCCGCCGTCGGGCCCCCGACGAAAGATTTTTATTGACATTTCGCGCTTCTGTGGTATATCTAATATATCAGACTTACGGTAACTACAATAACTCCGGGAGTTCCCGGAACTAAGGCAAGTCTGAAAACAGGGATACCATGGCGAAAAAAGAGACTACTCCCAAATTGATCTCCGCGAAGGAGATCTCATCCCAGTACCATATCACATACCAGACCGTTAACCATTACACGGACTTCGGACTGCTTCCTCTGATGATCAAAAAGGGCAACGTGCGGTATTACGACGAACAGCTCGTCCGGTACCGTTTGCCCAGGATCGCCGAGCTTTCCCAGGAAGGGTATTCGCTCCGGCTGATCCGTAAAAAACTGGTGGGGATATAGATGAAGGCGCGGCGTTTTACCTATATATGTGTCCTGTGCTCCGCGATGCTGGTGTTCGTTCCCGCGCGCGGCTGGTGCGAGAAGGTTCCCGAGGCCCAGCAACCGGTCGGCGAGTTCTCCAGCTGGAAGGCGCCGGTGTCCAAGGGAAACTATTATTTCGTGAAAGGGGTCTTAAGCGTGTTCGGCAACCGGTGGGGAGGGGATCCCCAGACCGAGCAGGAGTTTGAGGACCGCACCTGGGAACAGCTGGTCCTTTCCTACGAGGCGTTCCGCCGGAATATCACGGTCGAGCCGAAAGAGGTCGACGTTGAGGTCGACAAGATGCTTGCCGCGGATAAGGTTACCTTTGACCGCGTCAAGGACCCGAAGGCGTATGAGGACTGGATCAAGAACAAGACCCGCGCCCCGCGGGAGCTTTTCGAGAACCAACTGCGCCACATGATCCAGCTTGAGAAATTGCGCACCCAGGTCCTGGATTCTTTCAAGGTCTCCGTGACCGAGGAGGAGGCGTTCCAGGAGTTCCTGAACGAATACAACACGCTCGAGCTCGAGCTGGTGCAGTTCGACGAGCTCGCCGCCGCGCAGGAGTATTACAAGAAAATGGGCAATCCCGCGTCCTGGGATGCCGCGGGGAAGAAAGATCCGAAATTCTGCCGCCGGCCGGGCTTCGTGTCGGTGGAATTCCTCATGAACATGTGGAAGATCCCGAAAGATGACTGTTACAAGATGCTGAAGATGGAGGTTAATTCCATCTATCCTCCCGCGCCGGTGTGGAAGGGGTACGGGGTGTTCCGTATCATCAAGAAACGGGTCGCAGACGAGAAAGAATTCCCTAAATTGAAGGAATCGTACCTCAAGCAGGTCGAGACGATAAAGAAATATGACGAGCTGGGTGTCTGGCTCAAGAAGCTCAAGGCCGACGCGGGGATAGTCGTGTATCCGCAAACGGATGCCTCCGCGCAGAAGAAATAGCCCATGGCAGAGATAAAGAAAGACCCTGTTCCCGCTCCGGCGGCGCCCGCGATCAAGCCGCGCCCTAAAGGGCTGATGACCGCGGTGGCGGGGTTATTCCTGGACAGCCGTAACCAGGTCAATATCAAGGCGTTGAATGTCATCCTCCTGGCCGCGGGAGTGGCGCTGGCGGCGCGGTTCGGGATGATCATCGACGGTTCAATGAAGAAGATGAAGGCGATCGATTTCGCGATCACCTCGGAGACTGTTTCCGAGCTCCGGGAGAAAACAGTCCTGCGCAAAGTGGAGTATTATCTCGACAAAGTGAAGAAGCGGGATCTTTTCCGTATGGGCGCGCGGCCGGACGCGTCCGACTCGGGCCCCTCGTCAAAGGCTGTCGAGGCGACGCAGAATTATCGCCTCGCCGGTATCTCCTGGTCCGATGATCCGGACGCGATGGTGGAGGACATTAAGGCGCAGAAGACGTTTTTTGTGAAAAAGGGCCAGACGATATCCGGCGGCGACATCACGGTTGAGGATATCACGAAGGATAGAGTGGTCTTGCGGTACGGCAAGGAGAAGGTGGAATTGCGATGAGGATCCGCGCGCGCGTCATCATACCGGCGGTTGTAGGGGCGGCCATCATCCTGGCGGCGCATGCCGGCACGGCATTGGGCGCCGAGGGGATGGCTGAGATGAAGCCCGGCCAGGCCGCGCTCGCGTCCGTTGTTGTCCCGCCGCAGGCGCCGGTGCCGGTGCTTCCGCCCACTCCCGGTATGGACGGGAAGATCACCCTGGATCTGCGCAATATCGATATCGTCGACGCGTTGAAGTTCCTTTCCACGAAAGCCGGCCTTAATATCATTACGACGAAAAGCGTTACCGGGAGGGTCACCCTCCTGGTGGAACAGGCCACGATACGCGATGTCTTCGACGTTATGCTTCGCAGTAATAATCTCGCGTATGACCGGCGCGGCGAGATCTACAATGTCATGAGCCAGGAGGAATACCGCGCGTTGTACGGCAAGAGTTTCTCGGATGTCCGCGCGGTGAAGGTGTTTTACCTTAAATATACGGTGCCGGAACAGGCGTTCAGCCTGTTGGACATGTTGAAAAGCGAGATCGGCAGGGTCATGGTCGATCCCGAGTCCGGCAATGTCCTGGCTATCGATTCGCCCGCCCGGCTGGAACAGATGACGGCGGTGCTCAAGGATTTCGAGGAGAAGAACACGGTCAAAGTGATCAAGCTCAATTACGCCAAAGCCAAGGATATCGAGGAGGCGCTTAAGAACCAGATGGATACCAAGAAGGTCGGCTTGATCAAGGCGGACGAGAAAGGCAACCAGATCATCGTGCAGACCCTGCCCGACCGTATGGTGCAGATCGAGAAGCTGATCAAAGACCTCGATGAGAAGACCCGTGAGGTGCTTATCGACGTCAACGTCATCCAGATCAGCCTTTCCAACCAGAATGACGAGGGTATCCAGTGGGAAGGGCTGTTCAACCTCGGCACGAGCGCGGCGGGGCAGGCCTATCTGGGATCCTATCCGTTCAGTTCCGTGCAGGCGTCCACCGATACCTGGAGGTCGCGCTCGGCCACGCTGGCCGCCAACGGCAACAATATCGGCTCGTACCCGTTCTCCGGGACTTCGACGAATTATTCGGCCGGCACGCAGAGCATCGGGACGGAAGAGATGCACCTGGGGCTCATCGGCCGGCATGACCTCGATTTTGTGATCAAATACCTCCAGACGATCGGCAAGACGCGCATCCTTTCCAACCCCAAGCTGGCGGTGGTGAATAACCAGGAAGCGAAGATCCATGTCGGGCAGAAAGAGGCGTATGTCACCACGACGACTACCACGGGGCAGACCACCAACACGGTTTCCGAACAGGTTACGTTCGTCGATGTCGGGGTCATTATCGCCGTAGTCCCGGTCATCAATGAGGACGGGTATGTGGTCATGAAGATCAAGGCGGAGATCAACAGTGTTATCGATACGCTGATAACTCCCACGAACAACAAGATCCCCATCATCGACACGTCGCTGGCGGAGACTACGGTCCTCGTCAAGGAGGGTTCGACGATCATGATCGGCGGTTTGAAGAAGGATTCCGAGGTCGAGACGGTAAAGCAGACGCCGATCCTCGGTGATATCCCGTTCCTGGGGAGGCTTTTCAAGACATCGAGCAAGAGGAAGGTTCGCACCGAACTGCTCATCATGATGACGCCTAAGATAATAACGGGCGATGTGCTGGTCGGCGCGGAAGGGAAAGAAGTGGGCCTCAGTGTGATGAAACCCTCGAAGAAATATCCCGGGCTGAAATTACGGGAGCCCCTTGATGAGGTTAAACAACCGGTGTTCATTCCTTCCGCGGATGAGGACAGAAAACTGAACCTGAAAGGGTTCAAATAAAAAGGCGACTACCATGAAAAAAAACGCGTGTATGATCGTTTTTCTGGCGATGCCGCTGGTGGGATTCTTGCCGGGCAGGGGATTCGCCGCAGGCGCCGATACCGGCGGCAAGGACCGGTCCGCCGCCCAACTTCGCCAGGTCAAGGCGGAGCTTGATCTGTCGAAGGAGTCGTATGACCGCCTGATGGGACTGTACATGAAGAAAGAGGCGGAGACGAAGGCGCTTGCCGAGAAGGTCTCGCTTTTTTCTTCCGAGTTCGCCGATTTCCAGCAGTTGATCGACCGGCTCAAGAAAGAGAAAGAAGAACTTGTGACGGGCCAGGATAAAGTGGCCAAGCGCCTCCAGGAACTGGAGAAGCAGAAGGATGCGTTCGACCAGCAGGGTTCCGCCGCCCAGAAGGAGAAGGACGATCTGGCAAAGGCCGCCACGGACGCCCGGAAGCAGGTGGAGGAGCTTACTGCCCGGATCGCCAAGTCGGACGCGGAGAAACTCGCGCTGGCCGGCGAGGCGGAGAAATTGCGCAAGCGGCCCGACCTGCAGTCGGAATTGGAGCAGGCGCGGCAGAAACTCGCGGAAGCGGCGCGGCGCCAGGAAGAATTGAAGAACCTGGCGGCACAGAACGACGCTCTGCGTGGAGAGGCGCAGAAACAACAGCAGGAGCAGGCGCGCAAGCTTGAGGCCGTTACCGCGGAACTTTCCCGCCTGAAGAAAGTCCCCGATTTCAAGGGGGAGGCGGAACAACTTAAAGGGCGACTGAGCGTATTGCAGGAGGAGCATTCCCGCCTTCAGAAGGAGTCGAAGAGACAGCAGGATCTGGCGCGCCGGCTTGATGACGCGACTTCCCGGCTGGAGAAACTCGGGATGGAACGGAACGCGGCGGTTGCCGAGCTCGCCCAGTTGAGGAACCGGCCCGATTTCAAGGGGGAGGCGGAACAGCTTACCGGGAAGGTGCTTGGACTGGAGGAAGTGCGGGATAAATTGCTGGAAGAAGCGAAAGGATTGCGGGATGTCGACCGTAAACTCGCCGAAGCCAACGCCAGGATCGAAAAGCTCGGTTCGGAGAAGGATACGGCGATCATTGAGATCGACCGGCTTAAGCGCCAGGCGAATTTCAAGGCGGAAGCGGAACAGCTTACGGCGCGCGTAGCCGCGCTTGAGGAAGAGAATTCCCGTATGCGGGATTCGATAAGCGCGAAGGACGGATTGCGTAAGACGGTGGAAGAATTGACCACGAAGGCCCAGAAGGCGGCGGCGGAGAAAGACGCGGCCGTGGCGGAGCTTGCCCGGTTGAAGAGCGCGCCGGATTTCAAAGCGGAGGCGGAGAAACTCAGGGCGCGCGTAGCCGCGCTGGAGAAAGAGCGTCCCCGTATGCAGGATGCGGTGAGCGCGCAGGATGGATTGCGTAAGACGGTGGAAGCATTGACCGCGAAGGCGCAGAAGGCGGCGGCGGAGAAAGACGCGGCCGTGGCGGAACTTGCCCGGTTGAAGAACGCGCCCGATTCCAAAGCGGAGGCCGAACAGCTGAAAGAGAAAATGCTGGCGTTGCATGAGGACAATGCCCGCCTTCAGGCGGAGTTGAAGAAACAGCCGGAGCTGGCGCGTAAGTTTGACGACGCGAATGCCCGGCTCGCGAAGCTCCAGGAGGCCGGCAAGCGGCTGGATGACGCCAACGCGTATATCGAGAAGATCTCCGCGGAGAAGAACAGGATCGCCGCCGAACTTGACGCGGCGCGGAAACAGCCGGGTACCCGCGGCGAGGTCGAACAGCTTAAGGCAAAACTTATGGCGTTGCAGGAAGAGCGCCTGAGGCTGATAGAAGATTTGAAGAGACAGCAGGAGCGGAAACAGCCCGATCCTGGCCCGGGCAACGATCAGCTGCGGGTGCAGGTATCCGCGCTGACCGCGCAACTCGCGGAGATCCGGACGAAGACAGAGGCGAGGGTCCGTTCGGAGGCGGATGCTCAGATAAAGGTGTTGAACGAGAAGATCGCGGGCATGGAGAAAGGGTTGAAAGAAGCGCAGGACCTTTCGTACCAGCTGGTGCAGGAGAAGGCCGGATTCCAGAACACCGAGAAAACGCTTAAGGCGCGCGTGAAAGAGCTTGAGGAACAGAAGTTGACCATCGACCAGCTTAATCAGAATCTCGCCGCGCGCAACGGGTCGTTCGAAAAAGAGTATGCCGGCCTCTCCGAGCAGTTCGCGAGGCTTCAGGTACAGTTCAATGACGCCGACCGGCAGAAACAGGAACTTAAGGAAAAGATCGACGCCGGGGCGAAAGAAATGGCGGCGGTCAGCGGGAGGCTTGCGGCGGCTGAAGGCGGCCGGATCCGCCTGCAGGAGCAGATCGACCTGTTGAAGAAAGAAAAGGATGATCTGGCCGCGAAGATGGCTCAGGAGTCGGCCCAGCATGAGCAGGAGATCTCGCTTTTGAAAACGGATACGGAACAGGAATTGGCGCGCAAGGAAGGGACGCTGGTGCGCATGTCCCAGAAACTCGAGGAGCTTAAAGCGACGCGCCAGGCCGGCGAAGGGATACTGACGCAGAAACTCGGCGCGGCGCAGAAAGAGCTGACTTCGCAGAAAGAGCTTTCTTTCAAGCTGGTCCAGGAAAAAGCGGTGTTCGAGAGCCGGCAGGTGGAGATGGCGCAACGGAGCGCCGACTTGGAGAAGCAGAACGCCGTTATACTGCAGGAGAAGGCAAAGCTTGAGGAACAGAACGCGTTCCTCAAGAACCAGTATGTCACCATTTCCCAGGAACTTAATTCCCTCCGGGAACAGTACGCGAAAGTGATACAGGGAAGGCCCGTGGAAACCGTATTGAAGAATTCCCGGGAGCGCGAGCAGTCGTTGATGGCGGCGCGCAAGGATATGGAGGGGAAACTCCAGGATTATAGCGGCAGGCTGAAGGAGTATGAACAGCAGATAAAAGGCAAGGAAGATGTGGAACGGCAGAACAAACAGCTGGCTGACGATTTCGCGCGCCTGCAGGAGTCATACGACCGGCTGGAGAGAAAATACGCCGAAGCGGAAGAGAACGTTCAGCGCCAGGAGACGGTGAAGCAAAAGTACGAGAAACTGCCGCAGGAGAACACCACGTTGCATTATAATCTCGGGGTCCTGTATGCCCAGAACCAGCAGTACGCGAAGGCGGTCACCGAGTTCGAGAAAGTGCTGGAGGTCCGGCCGGACGATACCGAGTCGTTGTATAATCTCGGGGTTATTTATGGCGAACACCTGAAAAACCGGAAAAAAGCCATTGCCCACTTCAAGCGTTATCTGGCGGCCGCGCCGGACGACGCCGACGCGCAGAGGGTCAGGAAGTTCATCCTCACGTGGGAAACCTATGGACAGGACATACACGATGGAAAATAAGTTTATCACCGCCAAAGAGATCTCCCGGAAATACGAGCTGTCATACCAGGTGGTAAACCGGTATTCCGACGCGGGACTACTCGACGTCGCCTTTAAGAAAGGCAATACGCGGTATTATGAACGGCGTATCGCCGACAGCCGTATCCGCAAGATCTCCGCTCTTGCCAGGGAAGGGTATTCCCTGGCGCTTATACGGAAGCAGTGCCTGGGGATATGATGAGGAAGGTATTTCTTATCGCGGCTATTATGGCCCTGGGAATGCCGGCGCTTGCCTCAGATGAGACGGCGCGGGTCCCGCGGTTGACATTCGCCCTTCCGGAAGAGGCGGAGAAGACGGTTGCCGCTGTTCCCGCAACGCCGGTTCCCGCGGCTGTCGTTCCCGCGATTGCCGTTGCCCCCGTCGCGGTAACGCCGGCCCCCGTGGCCGTGCCGTTGGCCGTAGAGGAAACGGCGGTTGTCACGGACGCGGCGGCGGCCCCTGTCGTGAAGGCGGACGAGATGCCCGTTCTACAGGAAGAAACGATATCGCCTGTGGTCTTTTCCGCGCCCCGCGAAGCGCCTTCGCCGCGGGCCCCGGACAGGGACCGCGCGGTCAGGCTGGAACTTTCCGCCGACCGGCCGGCGCTTGATTTCCCGGATGTCACCGTGTCCCTTAATCTCAGGGATATGGATATCATCGACGCGCTCAGGTTCATCGCGGAGAAAGCGAACATCAATATCGTTCCCACGAAAGACGTGCAGGGCCGGGTTACGTTAGAGGTCGACGCGGTGAGCGTCAAAGACGTTTTCGAGATCGTCATGCGGGGCAACAACCTGGCATACGAGAAAAAAGGGAATATCTATAACGTCATGACCGAGGCGGAATTCAAGAACCGCAACGGCAAGAATTTCTACGATAACCGTATCACCAAAGTCTTCCGCCTGCAGTACGCGGTGCCCGACCAGGCGCTGGGGCTGTTGAACAGTCTCAAAAGCGAGATCGGCAAGATCCTCCTTGACCCCGATTCCGGCGTCATCCTGGTCATGGACACTCCGGAAAAGATCCGCGAGATGTCCCAGACCCTGGACGCGATGGATCGCAAGGGGGTAATCAAGGTGTTCGACCTGAAATACGCGCGCGCCAAGGATATCGAGGAACAGCTTAAGTCTCAGCTCGACATAAAGAAGGTCGGGAGCATCAAGTCCGACGAGCGCACCAACCAGGTCGTCGTGCAGACGCTTCCCGAGAGGATGGAGGATATCGCGCGGCTCATCCAGGGGCTCGATACGAAGACCCGGCAGATACTTATCGACGCCAAGATCGTGCAGGTCAAGCTTAACGACCAGTTGGACACCGGGTTCCAATGGCAGGGGCTGTTCGACATCGGCCGCAGCAATAAGAACGGCCTGACGTACCTGGGATCGTATCCCTACAGTTCCGTGCAGGCGACGACCGATACCTGGAGGTCGCGTTCAGAGACATTGGCCGCCAACAACAATAATATCGGTTCCTATCCGTTCACCGGCACCACTACGGATTACGCGGCCGGTACGACGACCGTCGCTACTCAGGCGATGCACGTCGGCATGATCAATAAGAACAACGATTTCGACACCGTGATCAATTACCTTAAGACGATCGGCGAGACCCGGATACTCTCGAATCCCAAACTCGCGGTGGTCAATAACCAGGAAGCGAAGATCCATGTCGGCGAACGGCGCGCGTATATCACCACTACGACGACCCAGACCCAGACTTCGACCACCGTCGCGGAGGCGGTGACCTACGTGGACGTGGGGATCCAGCTCATGGTGACGCCGACGATAAATGTCGACGGGTACGTGACCGTCAAGATCAAGCCCGAGATATCGAGCGTCATCGATTATCTCGAGACCTCCAGCAACAACAAGATACCGATCGTCGATACCTCGACCGCCGAGACTATCGTCATGGTGAAGGACGGTACGAGCATCCTTATCGGGGGTTTAAGCAAGGAAGATAAGACGCTCGACGAGAAGGGGACGCCGTTCCTGAGCAAGATACCCATCCTGGGGCAGGCGTTCAAGACCTCGACGACGAAAACCACCCGGTACGAAATGGTGGTCATGCTTACGCCGCATGTGGTCAGCGGGGACGAACTGGTTACCGGTTCAGGCACTACGTATGTGGGGCAGGAACGGGACAAGAAATACCAGGATTACCGTGATTTCAGGGAAGACAGGGATCCGGTCGGGTATAAATCATACCAGACGTATCCTTTCGGATCGGGAACCGGGGGCTTACCCGGCATGAAACCTGAACGCAATCTATAGAGGGAAAAATGATGAAAATGGCCAGGGTATCCATGATCGTGGTTTTCGCGGGCATCGTGTCCTTAGTGTCGCAGGGCAGAGGGTACGGACAGGACAAGGCGGAGTATGATAAGCTGAAAAAGCAGTACGATGCCGTCGTTTTCGACCGCGATAATATCCTTGCCCAGTCCAAGAGGATGTTCGATTGCAATCAGCGCTTCGGCGCCCTTGAGATCAGTTCCAAGGCGATCCAGGATGAGCGGGATAAGCTTAAGAACAGCATCCAGAAGGCGCAGGATGACGCCGCTCAGGCGACCCGTATGGCCGCTGAGGTGAAGGCGGAGGCGGAAGACCGGGTCAAAGAGTCGGAAGATAAGGCAAATCAACTGGTTCAGGAAAACAATAAACTCAAGAATTCGCTTGAAAAGGTGGAGATTGAGTATAAAATATTACCGGAAACCAAGAGGGAGATATCCCGCTTGCAATCCGAGAAAAAAGACCTGGTCAAGAAGAACGCCCAGTTCGAGGTGCGCGTGAAACGCCTTGAAAGCGAACGGCTTGACCGTGAAGCCCAGGTTGAGGTCTTTCGCAAACAGATCGTTGATTTCAAAAAGAAGTATGAGAAAGCGATGGTCAAGAACCGGCTTCTGGAAAAGAAGGCCGACCAGTTGCCGGTGAAGTTCGCGGAGATGGCGCGGGAGAATAAAGTCCTCCTCAAGGAAACCGCGCTGATGCATTATAACCTGGGTGTTTTTTACACCAAGAACAAGGAATTCGCCCGTTCGATCGCCGAATTCGAGAAGGCAATAGAGCTTAATCCGGACGACCCATACGCCTATTATAACCTGGGGTATATTTACGCCGAGTACCTGGTTAACCGGCAGAAGGCGATCGCGAATTTCAGGAAATATCTCAATCTGTTGAAGACGGACGACAAAGATTCGGATTGGGTGAAGAAGTATATCATTACCTGGCAGACCTGGGAAGGCAAGAAACCGATGGAATAAACTCCTGCGTAACGGCAGGGCATAAGGAGGAGAACGTATGAAACGGTTAGTGATCTTTGTGGCGGGGGCGTGTTTCGTTCTGGCGTGCAGTACACAGGCCAACGCGTGGTTCGGGAAAAAGAAGGCGGATTCCGCTTCCGAAACGCAGGCCGTCCAGTCCGAGAAGGCGGCACAGCCCGCCCCGGCGGTTAAAAAAGAACAGCCCAAGAAGGTGGATAAGGATCTTCAGGCGAAGCTCGACGCCAAGAAACAGCTGGTCGAGAAAAAGCGCAAAGAGATCGATAACACCGAGTGGCAGATAGAGATGGCTCCTCTTTCCGGCAAAGGAAAGAAAGAAGGGGATACACTCGTGTTCAAGGGCGGCCAGGTCGGACTTTCCGGATACGCGAAGAAAGGTTTTGCTCCCACCAATTTCACGCTGAGCGTCCAGGAAGACGGGATGGTCGTGTGGGAGACGATGCAGACATCGGAAAAGTCCGGTATCGCGTTCTGGCGGGGAGAGATGGCCGATGGGCAGACCATGAGAGGCATCTTCAGCTATCATCCGGATGACAAGACAACGATCGATTACTCATTCATCAGCGTCGCGAAAAAGGCCGTAGCGGGGAATTAACCCATGTATGAGAGCTTTTGGGGATTAAGGGAAAAGCCGTTCGAGAATACCCCGGACCCCCGGTTCATTTACTATTCCCAACAGCATAAGGAGGCGGTCGCCCGCATGCTTTATGTTGTGCGCGAGCATAAGGGCGCGGCGCTTTTGACGGGAGAGTACGGGAGCGGCAAGACTTTGCTCAGCCGGGTACTTTGGCATGAGCTCCAGCAGGAGAACAAGTTTCAGTCGGTGTTCATCCTGAACCCCCGCCTGTCGGGTCTGGAATTCATCCAGGAGATCGTCCATCAGCTCGGCGGCAGTGATGTCCCGTCCACCAAGATTGAGCTCTTTCATACCCTGCACAAGCTTCTGTACGAGAACTATAACAGCGGCAAGCATACGGTTATTGTGATCGATGAGGCGCAGGCGATCGAGGATCGTAATATATTCGAGGAAGTGAGGCTCCTGCTTAACTTTCAGCTAGATAACGCGTTCCTGCTGACCATCATCCTTCTTGGCCAGCCGGAATTGAAATACAGCGTGATGAGTCTCCCCCAGTTTATGCAGAGGATGGCGGTCCGGTACCATCTTAAGGCTTTTGACGAACGGGAGACGAAGGAATATATCCTGCATCGTTTGAGCGTCAGCGGCGCCCAGAAACAGATATTTGACGAAGAAGCGCTCCAGGAGGTCTATGCCTGTGCTCAGGGTATTCCGCGGCGCATCAACACTATCTGCGACCTGGCGCTTCTCGTCGGTTTCGGGAGCAGTCTGGCGCGGATCGACCGTGACGTGATCACCCGGATCAACCAGGATCTTGAGACCCCCGATTTCGACGCCAAATATATGAATCCCCAGACTTCCCAGAACATCTCCGCCCAGATGACACAGCATTTGGATTCTCCCGGTCAGCAGAAGAAACCACCCAAGGGATAAATGTTCAGTATACTTGACATCCTCAAGAAGCAGAGGGAGGAGAAACGGAAATCGGAACCGGCTCCGGCCGGAGCTCCCGCGCCGGCGCCGCAGGGACAGGCCGTTCCCGTTTCCGGCGTTCCCGCCCCGCAGGAGAGCGCGCCGGCGTCCCTGAGTCTGTTTTCCGCGGTCACCAAAGAGGCGGAAGAGGAGTCTGCGCGCCAGATGTCCCGGCTTTACGACAGCGCCGTTGCCGTAGCGAAAAAGGTTTATGTGGCGGACGGCCCCACGGCCGGGATACTTACCAATGAGCTTGCCCCCGTGATCACCGGGCTGGTCGGCGCCCTTTCAAAAGGGAATAAAGAAGCGCTCAAGTTCTTTTTCTCCGATTATCCCGATCCGATCAATTATCTCTATTACCACGCGGTCAACGTATGTATCCTGGCGGTCGAGCTGGGGCTTCAGCTCCAGTACGCTCCCGCCGCGCTGGAGGACCTGGCTACGGCGGCGTTCCTGCACGATATCGGGATGACGTCGGTGCACGAGCTGATCGCCAAGAGCGGGAAACTTGCCGGCGAGGAGATGGACAAGATGCGCCAGCATACCCGTAAGGGGGTCGAGATCCTGGACCGGGTAGCCCGCGATTTCCCTCACAGCGTGACGGAGGCCGTGTTGAGCGAACATGAGCGTTTTGACGGCTCCGGTTACCCGAAAGGCCTTAAGGCGGAAGAGATTCCCGAATTGGCGCAGATCGTGGGACTGGCGGATGTCTATGAGGCGATCGTCCATTTCCGCCCGTATCGCCAGCGGCAGAGCCCGTCCGATACGATCAACGCGATTTTGAGCAACAAGGGGGCGTTCAGCGCGCGGGTCACGAAGGCATTGCTGGAGAGGATCGGCGTGTATCCCGCGGGAACGCGGGTCCGGCTGAACACCAAGGAACTTGCCGTGGTGGTAAGCGTGAATTCCGGTTCCCCGTTGCGGCCGGTCGTCGCTGTTATCGCGGATGCCCAGGGGAATCCGCTTACGGCGCTTAAAGAGATCAATCTGTTTAAAAATTACCTGGTATACATCGAGGAATGCCTGGATATCCCGAGGCCCGTGTAAATGGCGCGACCGGACTTCTTCCGTAACCCGAGATTCGTTTTCCCGGCCCTGGGAGTGGCGGCTGTCGTGTCGCTCGTCGCGTATTTTGTCGTGCAGTTGCGCGATGAGGAATCGGTGAACGGCCAGATCAACGGGGTGTTGAACGACACGCTCAAGGAAAAAGAGCAGTTGCAGGCGCGGGTCGCGGAGGTGGAGAACCTGATACAGGAGAAAGAGGCGCGCCTGAGGCAGTTGGGCGATGCCGTCTCGCTCCGGAACTCGCTTGACAGCGCGCAGAAAACGATCGACCAGTTGACCGCGGATATGACGGCGGTCAATAATGAGCGTCTCGCGTTGCAGAGCGCCAATGTCAATCTTGTTTCGCGCCTGCAGAGCACCTCGCGCGAATTGGCGCGCAGTATCGAGGAGTTGAAGAGTTCACGTGATCTTCTTGCCAAGTCGGATGTGGCCACCCTGCGGAAGAAATCCGACGATCTGGATAAGGGGCTGGCGCTTAAGGATCAGGAGCTCGCGGGGCTCAGGGCCGAGGTAAAGAAATTGCAGGGGCTTAATCAGGAACTCGCCCAGAAGAACGCGGCGGCGGAGAAGCAGGCGCAGGGATTGCGGGTAAAAGGCCAGGCCGGAGGGCGTGATGCCGCCGGTGTTACCAGGTCGTTGAGCGAGTTGAAGGATACGATCGCGGAAAAAGACGCGCAGATACAGCGCCTGAACGCGCAGATCGACGAACTCGTCGATTCCGCTCCCCGGTCTTCCTCGGGGGGACAGCAGAAAAGGATCGCCGAACTGGTGGCGAAGAATACCGAGCTGTCCGGGAGGATCCGGGACCTTGAGTCGCAGATGGCGGCTGACGGGCAGGGGAGCGGGCGCTCCCGGGGAAGTTCCGCGGGGCTGGAGAACGCCCGTGAGCAGATGAACAAACTTTCCGATCTTCTCGTGCGCAAGGAATTGGAGATCGACGCGGCGAAGAAAGAGGCGCTTGACGCCAAGGAAAAGCTTATCAGCGCCCAGTCCCGGTTGTCCCAGATCGAGGCGAGCGCGAACCAGAATAAGGAAAGCGCGGGCAGGGTAAGGGAATTGGAGAATAAGGTGTTCTCCCTGCAGACGAAGATAACGGAATTCCAGGATAACCTGGCCCGAAAATCCGAGCTGGCGGATTCGCTCCAGAAGAATATGGGATACCTGACGCAACAGCTGGCCCGCAAAGACGAAGAGGTCCGCGCGGCCCAGTCGCGGTATTCGTCGCAGGACGAGATCACCCGGGAGGAATTGGAACGCCAGAAGGCGCGCTATGAGGAAGTGAACATGTTGTATAACAGCCTCAAGACCCAGGTCGCCCAGTTCGGCGATGCGCTGAACCTCAAGGATGCCGAGCTCGACCAGCGCAAGAAAGAGACAAATTCGTACCGCGAGGAGATCGCGGCACTGCGTTCGCGGAGCGAATCTCTTGAGAAAGATCTGACCGACGCCAAAGACCGCCAGCGCAAGACACTTGACGACCTGGTCGCGTCCGTGAAACTTACGACCATGCTGCAGGAGAAGATGATGGGCGGCGCGTCTCAGCCGTCCCGTGCGGTGAATACTCAGCAACAGCAGAAAGCGGATGACCTCAAGCGGAAGATCGAGATCATGCTTGAGCCGCAGGGAAAAACACCATAACCAGGTATGACACCTATGAAAATATCCCGCGTATTCCTCGGTATGTTGTGTGTGTGCCAGTTTTTGTCGGCGGCAGTCCCGGCATCCGTCCGCGGCCAGGATACCAAAGAAGACGCCGAATCATATTATAAGCAGGGGCAGGTGTATTACGAGCAGGGGCGGTATAAGGAAGCTGAGGAGCAGTTCCAGAGATCCCTCGATGTCCTGGCGCGCGCGCGGGAGAAGAAAGCGGTCCCGGCGTCACGGCCTCAGGAACAGGTGCGCCCTGAATCCGCCGTTCCTGTGATCGCTACGCCGGTGAAGGCCGCGTCCTCCACAGGAGGGAAGACGCTGGTTCCCGTGGGGGAGAGGCGGGGATATGTGATCGGCGATGACGATGTGCTTCAGGCGACCGTGTGGCAGAATCCCGACCTGGACCAGGAACTGGCGGTCAGGCCGGACGGGATGGTCTCTTTTCAGCTGATCGGCGATGTGCCGGCGGCCGGGCTTACTATCCCGCAGTTGACCGCCGATATCACCAGCCGGTTGAGCGAGTATGTGAAATCTCCGCAGGTATCTATTTCCATCAAGAAGATCGGCGGTAGCCGGATCGTCATCCTGGGGCAGGTCACCACTCCGGGGGTATTCGCGGTCGGCGGCCGCAAGAGCATCATGGAAGCGATCGGGATGGCGGGCGGTTTTACCCGCGACGCCGTGCCGTCGAGCACGATCATCATCCGGGGCGGATTCGCCGGGCCCAAGGCCCAGAAGGTCAACCTGTCCAAGGTGTTCAAGGGCGATGTGCGCGAGAATGTCGAATTGCAGTCGGCCGACATAGTCTTTGTTCCCCGGAAAACCATCTCCGACATCAACTATTTTCTTAACCAGGTCCTTGAACCTCTGTCCCGCGGCGCGTATCTCCACAGCGAGGTCCAGAACTGGTAAGGGCCGTATTTCTTCCGGGTAATTAAGCTGGTGCCTGCCGTTGGTAATCCGTCTATGACCGGTATTTCCGTTGTAATTCCCACATATAATGAAGCGGCGGTGATCGCCGGGTTGATCCATACCGTTGTGGAGGAGGTCAGCCCGCTCGAAGAGATCATCGTGGCCGATGATGATTCCCCCGACGGGACGTGGCGTGTTGTTGAGGAACTCGCGCGCGTTGACCCGAGGATAAAACTTATCCGCCGGCGCGCGCGCCGGGGGCTTGCGGCCTCGATCGCCGAGGGCATCGCGGCGTGCCGGGGCACGCATGTGTTCTGGTTTGACGCCGATTTCTGTTCTCCTGCCGGCACACTGGCGGCTTTGTGCGCCGCGCGCGGGGACGCGGATATCGTGTTCGCTTCGCGGTATGCCGCGGGCGGGCGGGACGGGCGGCGGGAGCGATGGCGGGCCTGGGTGAGCGCGATCTTTAACCGGTGGGCGCGCGCGATGCTCGCGACGCGTAGCCGCGACCTGACCAGCGGCCAGGCGATCGTCAGGCGGAAGGTGTTCGAAACGGTTTCCCTGCGCGGGGAATACGGGGAGTATTTCATCCGTTTTATCGCCGAGGCGGAACGCGGGGGTTGGAGTGTCCGTGAGATGCCTTTTACGACATTTTCCCGCCCGGACGGCGACAGTAAGTCGGTCACGAATCCGGGTGTTTTTCTGCGTCACGGGGCAAGGTACATGGCGACAGTCATTGCGGTGAGGGCGCATAGATCATGAGCAGATATCCTCTCCTTCCCGGTCCTGAACCGGAAATTAACCGGCGCGGGCGGTATATCCCGGTCAGCGCTCCGGTGTTCGGCAGGGAAGAACAGGAGAATGTCCGCCGGTGCGTCGAAAGCGGCTGGATATCCTCCCGCGGGGCGTATCTGGGGGAATTCGAGCGCTCTTTCAGTTCATTCTGCGGGACGCGCTACGGGATCTGTTGTTCCAGCGGGACTTCCGCGTTGCATCTGGCGCTGGCCGGCCTGCGGGTCGGGGCGGGGGATGAGGTGATCATGCCGTCGTTTACCATGATCGCCACGGCGCTCGCCGCGGTCTATCAGGGCGCGCGCCCCGTATTCGTCGATTCGGAGCCGGATACCGGGAACATCGACCCCGGGAAGATCGAGCGCGCGGTTACCCGCCGCACCAAAGCGGTCATCTGCGCGCACATCTACGGCCATCCCTGCGATATGGATCCCATCATGCGCATCGCGCGCCGCCGCGGGTTGGCTGTGGTCGAAGACGCGGCCGAGTCCCATGGCGCCGAGTATAAAGGCCGGAGAGTCGGGTCTATCGGAGACGCGGGGGCGTTCAGTTTTTACGGCAATAAGATCATTACCACGGGGGAGGGGGGGATGCTGGTAACGAACCGGCTCCGCCTGAAAGAGCGCGTGGGGTATCTGAAGAATATGGCGTTCTGTGCCCGGCGCCATTTCTGGCACCGGGAGGTCGGTTTCAATTACCGGATGTCCAATATCCAGGCCGCTATCGGGCTGGCCCAGGTCCGCCGTTTAGAGGAATTTATCGCGCGTAAGCGCGCCATTGCCCGGTTGTACGGCCGTTTGCTGGCGGGGATACCCGGGATCGTCCTGCCGGTGGAAAAGCCGTATGCCCGCAGTGTCTACTGGATGTACGGCATACGTGTCTTACGGGAGGCCGGGATCACCCGGGATCATTTGCGCCGGAAGCTCGCGGCTACGGGGATAGAGACGCGCTCGTTCTTCATTCCTCTGCACCTGCAACCGGTGTTTGCCGGAAGCCGGCCGGCGCGGGGGGGATTCCCTGTCGCCGAGGCGCTCTGTTCGGAAGGGCTGTATCTGCCTTCCGGCGCCGGGTTAACCACTGCACAGGTCAGGATAGTCGCGGATGCCGTCAGGAAGATCGTTCCGTAAATGGGTCGCGCGCGAGGGAGCGCTTCTGGCCATTCTCCTGGCCGCCGCGCTGTTGCGTTTCTTCCGGCTTGACGAGCGTTGTCTTTTCGGCGACGCTGTGCTTACCGTGGAGATCATCTCGCAGGCTGATCCGGCCGCGGTATGGAATACGGTTACCGGCGGATTCCCGGCCGATCTTCCGTTGTACTATGTCATCCTGTATTTCTGGCGCGCGCTCGGTACGAGCGTTTTCTGGCTCCGCAGTCTTTCCGTCTTTTCCGGCCTCCTGGTGGTGATCGTCGCGTACCGTCTGGTGAAGGACCTGTTCGGGCGCCAGGCCGCGCTCTTGACCGCGTTCCTTCTGGCGATATCGCCGTTTCGCGTCTTGTTGAACCAGACGGTGCGGTATTATTCCCTGAATTCCTTTATCAATCTGCTCGCGCTGTATCTGCTCCATCGGGCTATGCGCGACCCCGCGGTCAACCGCAAATGGATCTCCTATGCGCTTGTCCGCGCGGTCTCGCTCTACATCAATTATTCTTCTTTCCTGCTGTTTTTCGCCGAGGCACTCTATGTTTTTTACTTCCGCGCCCGTGACCGGCGTATTGGGAGGAAGTGGCTGGTATGCTTCGCGGCGGTCATCATCCTGTGGCTTCCCGTGTGCGGGTATATGTTCCGCGATTTTTCCCAGCTGGCTACGGGCGAGGGTTTCAGCCGTACTCCGCTGAGGATGCTGGGTGCGGCGAATATCCTGTATTTTCTGTTCGTGTACAGTGTCGGCAAGACGATAACGCCGTTCAATTATCCGCTTATCGCGGTTATCGCCGCGTTCTTCGGGTTCCTTGTATTTCGCTTCGCGCGGCGGGCGGCGCGCGGGGAACTGCCGCGGGAACGGGTCGCGTTCTGCTTGTTGATGCTTCTGGTGCCGACGGTGTTCTGCGCCCTGTCCGCGTATAATTCGCCGCGGTATGTCATGGCTTCCTCGGTGATGTACGCGGTGATCCTCGCGTTGGGGCTGTTGTCCCTGCCGCTCCGCGCCCGGTTGCTTGCGCTGTTGTTCATCGTTATTGTGCGAGGGTATTCCCTGTATAATCTTTACGCGGAGCGTAATTACGTGAAGATGGAGTTCGTCGACCACTGGGATGACATCGTTTCGTTCGTGAAGGGGAATTCCGGCGTGGACAGTCTTATCGTTTTCGACAGCCACGCGTTCGAGTATTATCTGGGGTTGACCGCTCACGAGGCGGCCGTGTCCGGTTTGCCCGAGAGCGGCGAGGAGGGGATGGCTGAGTTTGTGGCCGGATATTTTGAAGGACGGGATGTCCGCCGCGTCGTCCTCGTCAGTTCGCCGTTGAGCGGGACCAACTATGTGGAGTCTGCGGCGCAGTGGAAGGCACTGCGAAAGTGGCTGAGGTCCCGCGGGTACCGGCTGACGAAAGCCCGGGCGTTCGACCGGGACCCGTTCGCCGCGGAGAAGCGCAAGGTGGTGCGCCGCCATTTTCCCGAATACCGTACTACTGTCTCCATCTTCACGTTACCGCTATGATGAACCGGGTATATATCTTCGCGCGGCTGGTGTGCGCCGGGAAATTCGCGTATCTGTACGCGAGCCTGCGCCATCGGGTATTATATGTGTTCCGCCGGAGGTATGTCGAGGAGAGATTGAAAGCGCGTGTGGGGTCATGCGCGGGACTGGGCCATTGCTGTGCGCGGACTATGCCGTGGTGCCGGCATTTCGCGGCGGGGAAATGCCGTGTGTACGATCACCAGCCGTTGTTCTGCCGCCTGTTCCCGATCGATGAAAAAGACCAGGAATTAAGCGGGGTAAAAGGCGTGTGCGGGTACAGGTGGCGGCGATGAATGCGAGCCCCGAAGTTTTTCTGATCAACCCTCCGTTCGGCGGGGAGGCCGCCGTAGGGGCTTCCCGCAGTCTGCGGCATGTGCTTAATGTCATCCCGCCGCTCGGGCTGGCGTATTGCGCCGCGGTGCTGGAGAAAGAGGGGATCCGGACGGAACTGTTTGATTGTTCGGCCGATACACGGGCGCTCCTGCCCAGGCTTATCGAGGCGCGGCCGCCGATTATCGGCATAACGGCGTCCACGCCGGTTTTCGCGAGCGCCGCGGCGATCGCGCGCGAGATCCGCGCGCGGCTTCCGGGTTCCGCGATCATCATCGGCGGGGCGCATGTTACCGCCGCGTGGAGCGACGCGATGGCGGAAGGGGCTTTTGACGCGGGCGTGATCGGGGAGGGCGAGATCACCCTGCTGGAGCTGGTCCGCCATATCCGTAACCGCGGCCTCACCGGGCTCGGTGCGGTGCGGGGGGTTGTGTTCCGCGAGGGGGGGCGGGTAGCGGCGGCGCTTCCCAGAGGATTCATCGACGACCTGGACACGCTTCCGTATCCGGCGCGCCATTTGTTGCCGCATCCGGCGCGATACCATCCCACGCCGGCGTCATACCGCCGCCTTCCCCTGGGGATCATGATTACTTCGCGGGGGTGCCCCCAGCGGTGCACATTTTGCGACCGCGCGGTTTTCGGGAATGCCTATCGGAGCCGGAGCGCCGCGAATGTCCTGGGTGAAGTGGACGAGCTGGTCGGTAAATACGGATGCCGGGAGATCCGCTTTTTCGATGATTGCTTCGCGCTCGACAAGAAACGGGTCAGCGCTCTCTGCGCCGGATTGGGTAACATGAGGAAACGTGTATCCTGGACGTGCCTGACCACGGTCGGGAGCGTGGACAGGGATATCCTCCGCGAGATGAAGCGCGCCGGGTGCTGGCAGGTCCTTTTCGGGCTGGAGTCGGGGAACGACCGCGTGCTGGAGCGGTTGCGCAAAGGCGCGACGGTGGAACAGAATATCCGCGCGGTCAGGCTGGCGAAGGAAGCGGGCCTGAGCGTCCGGGCGGATTTTATCTGCGGCACGCCGGGCGAGACGCGGGAAACGATGACGGAGACCCTGGAGTTCGCTTTGGCGTCGGGAGTGGAGTTCGCGCATTTCAATAAATTCGTCCCTTTCCCCGGCACGGAATTGTACGCGGGGATACGCGCGGGGGGCGCATCCCCTTGTTTCGGCGCCGGTTCGGCGATCACCGACGATACCAGTTTTAATTACATCCCGGAAAGCGTGGGGGATGAGCGGTTTTACCGCGCTTTTTTTCACGCCGCCCACAGGAAATTCTATCTGCGGCCCGGATATATCCTGCGCCGGCTGTTTTCCCTGAGGACGTTCGATGAATTATGCGGGCAGGTGCGGGGTTTTTTCTCGATATTATTCTGGGGCGCGCGATGAATAAGGACAAGGTAAAATCGGTTTTTCTGGCTGTTTCCGGGATTTGCCTGGCGTACGCCGTCATCCAGTATGACGCGCGCGCGGGCCGGCCGTGCCTGTTCGGGGCGAAAGCCCTGGCGGGTTTCTGTGTCGCCGCGGTGATGCTGATCAACGCGGCCCGTATCTGGCGGAGAAGATAAGTATGGGGGCATCACGGAAGAAGGTCCTGGCGGGTATCCTCGGCCTCGCGCTGGTTTTTTTCGCGCTGAGGCTCTGCGTGCTGTTTTCCGCCCTGGACGGCATCTATGAACCGGAGGAACTGTACCGGGGCACTGTCGCGAAAGAAATAATCGAGGGGGCGCATATCCCGTTGTGGGATTATCTGGATTATAAGACGGAATATTTTCCCGGGGGCACACTTGTCGTCGGATTCATGGCCGCCCCGCTCTTTCTGCTTTTCGGCCAGACGTATATCGCGTTGAAGCTGGTCGGCCTGCTGTTTGCCGCGGGATCACTGGCGTTGTGGTGGTTGTTCCTGCGCAGGTTTTGTGGGCTCACGGCGGCGTTTTTCACCGCCGCGCTGTCCGTTTTCTGCATGCCGTTTTTCGTCAAAACATCGTTGATAACCTGGGGCGCGCATCCCGAGGACAATCTTTTCACGATCATTTCCCTGCTCCTGTTGTTCGCGATCATTTACGGCGGGAAGGCGGGCAAAGGGAAAGGGAGCCTTCCGCTGTATTTCTTCCTCGGATTGACGAGCGGTTTCGGGTTGTGGTTCGTGCAGACGCACCTGATCACGATCGCCTATATTTTTGCCTGTTTCTTCATTTTCGATAAAGGTTTTTTCGCCCGGAAGAGTTTTGTCTCATTCCTCTCCGGCGGTATTTCCGGTTTTCTGCCCGGCATATGCTACGCGCTGGCCCGCGGCCCCGGCTTGTTCGGCGTCAACGGGAGATCTCCGCTTGTTGACCTGGTGGGCACCGATATCCTGGGATTGCCCCGGAAGGCGGCGGTATTCCTGGCGTTCGACCTGCCCAGGTCATTCCTTTTCACGGATATCTTCTTCCTGAAAGGGCTGTGGCTTGATTACGCGTATTACGCGGTCTTTCTCGCCGCCCTGTGTTCCCTTGCGTGGAAGAACCGGGCGGCCATGGCGGTCCTGGCGCGGAATCTTTTGTATCCGATTACGCTGAAGGCGGCGCCGGTAACGCCGGCGCGGGTCCCGCCGGCATCCCTGATACTGCTTTACCCGCTGGTATTCGCGGCGGCGTATGTGCTCAGCGGATATGCGGTCAGCCCCCAGCCATGGGAGGATCCCGAGCTTTGGCTGGATTATATCGGCTACCGGTATATGATCCCGCTCATACCGTTCATCCTGGCGATCACCGGCATTGCCGCGGCAGAGGTTATCAGGAAACCGTTCGCGAAGGTCATTTTCTCCGCGGCGCTCGCGCTTGGCGTGGCCGGGAACGCCAGTCTCATTTCCCCCGATAACTTCGGCAGATTCAACCGGGATAAAGGGTATTCGTATAACATTATCGGCGATAAGCTGGGATTACGGATCACCCGCGGGCTGGGAACGTATATCCGCGGTTTCGACAGCCTTGCTGAGGGGGACCGGCGCCAGTTCTATGAAGGATTGGGGGCGGGTATCGCCTGGAGGATGCGCGAGCGGGCGCCAGGGGAGATCGCCGGGTTCTTCAACGCCGAGATCCCCGGACGGTTCCATGTCTTTTTGTATGCGGGGTGGGGAACGCTCTTTTCGCCGGAGGCGCCGGAAGAATTCGCGAAAGCGCTGGCGTCGGCGGACGCCATGGCGCCGGTGTTCAGGCCTTTTTTCTTTGAGGGATTCGGCAGGAATATGGGGTTCTTCGACAGCCCGGGGCATATCGATACGGGTATCGCGTTCATCGGGCATGTTCCCGCGGAGCACCGGAATGACTGTTATAAAGGACTGGGGTACGCGATAGGGTTTGAATTCGCCGGCAATCCCGGATACCGCCGGCTTTTGCTGGACAGGATCGATACCAGATACAGGAGTTACGCTGATGAAGGCGTTCGCCAGGGGATTAGCGGCCGGTAATACTCTGATGCGATGAAAGAGGAGTTGTTGTGAAAAAGTACAGGACACTGGCGATTATACTCGCTGTTTTCCTATTGACCCGCATAATCGTTTTGCTTACCTCGATCGACGTGCTGTTCAATTCCGAGGACCTTTCCATGGGCGCGGTCGCCCGGGAGATCATCAGCGGCGCGCATCTTCCGTTGTTCGAATATTCCTATCTCACCTATAGCGGGGGGATGCTGGTCGTCGGGATCCTCGCGGTCCCGTTCTTCCTGGTATTCGGCCCCACGTACTTCGCGCTCAAACTGGTGCCGTTGGCGTTCTCCACGGCGACCCTGGCGCTCCTGTACCTGTTTTGCCGGGATTTCTTTAACCGCCGGACGGCGGTGATCGTCGCGTTCCTGTATATATTCTCGTCGGCGGTATGGTGCGCGTTTACCGTGTATGCCGGGTTCCATGTCGAGAGCCTGGTGTTCTCCATGGCCGCGGTCTACCTTTCATTCCTGATGATATTCAAAGGGAAACGGGGCCCGGCGCGGTGTTTCTTCCTCGGTTTGCTCTGCGGTTTCGGAACGTATTTTTCCTATACCACGATCGTCGTCTGGGCCGTCCTTGCCGCGGTCTGGGCCATCCATGAACCGGCTTTCTTCCGGCGGCGGGGATTTTACGTGATGCTCGGCGGGTTTATTGTTGGTTTTTCGCCGTGGATAGCCTATAATATGGGATGCCATTTCCGGGGGGTGACTGACGTTTTGCCCGAATTCTCCGAGGGAAAGAGCGTTTTCGCGGCGGGCACGTGGAAAGGGTTCCTGGGCAATTACCTGCGGAGCCTGTGGTTTTCCCGGATGCTGGAGATGAAGTTTCTGCCGTATGGGGCAGCGCGCTTTTACGGGTTCATGTATACCGCGGCGTACTGGGTGAGTTTCTTCGCGATCGCCGCGTCGTTTGGGCATTCGTTCAAACGGTTCCTGAAATCGCGGGAGTTCCTGATCCTCGCGGCGCCGCTGGTACTGCTTGCCGTGGTCAGGTTGTACGGCGAGAAATCGCTGGAAACGCAGGCGGTTGAACCGCGGTACCTCATCGGCCTTTACCCGTTTATCTTCCTTACCGTGGGGATCGCGGCGGAGCGCGCGGTGAAGATCAGGTTGTCGTCGCGTCCGGTGGTCCTTTTCGTCGTGTGCGCGGCGCTCGCGGTGGCGGCGGTCTTTTCCCGGACGATCGACTACACCGTCTTCGGTAAGGCCCTGCGCCTGCCGGGGTACTCATATTATTATCTCGCGGAAACGTTCAACTATAACCATCCCGACGATTTTTACAAAGTCCTCGACAATATTTCCCGGGTCCGCGCCCCGGAAAGATACGAGGTCCTGATGACCAGGATGACATTCGATTTCGTGGAAGATATCGTGCCTGTGCCGTACGCCGAATATGTCCGGCTTGCCGGGCGGTTCGCCCCGAAGTACCGTCCGTATCTTTATTCGTTGTTCGCGCGCGGGCTGTTTTACAGTTCCGAGGCCCCGTTTGGGGAGTTGACGGACAGGATCGGGGCGCTCGCGGCCCAGACAGCGCCGGAGTACCGGCCGTATCTGTATGAGGGAGAGGGGGCGCTTGCCGTTAAACGCTATCGTGATGATCCCGCCCGGTGCGTGGAGATGGCCTCGTTTATCCCCCCGGAGTACCGGCCGCAGTATTACCGCGGCCTGGGCGCGTCCACGTATGACGATGATATCCTTAATTACGTGCGCAGGTGCAAAGGACTGCTCGCGGCGGTGGGAGCGGAGCATGAGCCCCGGTACCTTGACGGGGTCGGGGAGACGATGGCGAAGTTCGCGGTCACCACGTTCATGGTGGGATTATCGTATGATGATGAGGGGCTTACGGCGGAATACGGATTTATCAGGGGACTCGACGATGCCCGGCGGCAATGGCTTTTGCGGGGAGCCGGCAAAGGACTGGCGTACTATTATGACGATAACACGCGCGGCGATATTTCCCGTTTCATCGATTACCTGGCGCCGGCCGACCGCCGGGTCGTGGTGGGCGCGATGAGGGAGAATCTGTTATGAGGCGCATCATTCCCGCCGTCGTCGTCGTTTTCTTCCTGTACTGCGCCGTCTGGATGAGCCTGGCCCTCCCGTACCGGTTGTTCCCTTCGGATGACGACGCGTTCGCGTCGTACCTGGCGATGGACGGCGCGCGGCCGACGCTTGCCCTGATCGCCTGTTCCCATCACCCCGTGTTCGTCGCATGGTTGCAGGCCGTTGGCCGCGTGTGGCTGTGGTTTTCCCGCGATCTTCAGTCGGTCGTGGGGGCCCAGGCGGTTATATCGAACGCGGCGCTCTGCGCTATTGTTACCGCCATGATCTTTTTTTTCACCCGCAGTTTCCCCGCGGCGCTGGCGGGGGCGGCGGTTTTCGGTTTTTCCGCGTGGCCGGTGAATTACATATTCTTTTCTTCCTATGCCCCGTTCACAACGATGTTCTCAACGGTTTGCCTGTGGTTCCTGTTTCTCTCCCGGGACTGCCTTCCCGGAAGGAGGGACTGGTATTTGGCCGCGGCGGGCGCCTGCGCGGCGTTATTCTTTTGGAGTTGCCCGTCCGCTCTTGTGATGATCGCGCTGTACTGCCTTTTACTGCTGGTACTCCCGGATAGCCCGGGATTGCCGCGGGTGCGGGGATCGATCCGTTTGTTCCTGAAGGCATTCGCGCTGGTTGCTTTGCCGTTCGCTATTTACGGATCGGACCGCATCTGGGATCATATCTTCGATAATTTTATCCAACAGGGTGTTTCCGCGGAACTTGCCCGTCCGCCGGCGCTGAGTTTTTTTCGTATCTTCAGCGTGTATGACCCGGTGTTCAGTGCCGTGTTCCTGGCGGTGAGCGCGGTTTCGGCGGTATTCGCATTCCGGAGATGGAATGAACTGGGCCGGCGTCAGCGCGCCATTTTCGCGATCCTGCTGATCGTCTGGGCGCATAGCGCGCTCGTCGATATCCTGCCTTCGACGAAGCTCGCGCGCACCCATTTCCCCGTGTTCCCGCTCGCGGTCATCGCTACGGCCGGGTGCGCGCATATCCTGTATGGGGCACTGCGCCGCGTCCGGTATCGCCTGCTTTTTCTGTCCTGCGCCGGCGTCCTGCTGGCATGCAGCGCCTGGCAGGGTGTCGCGCTCAGCTCGCGTATCTTCCATATCAGGACGGATGCTCCGAAGTACTTACAGCGCTATTTCAATGATCGTACCGTTTACCTGCTGGAAGAAGACGATCATTCGGGCATGTTGGATGATTGGCTTCGTTACGACTGTCGAATCAAGGTCATTTCAAAGAATTCTCTTGAAACGATCGATTTTTCCGGCGGGCAGGCGGCGCTCCTTTTGGGGCCCCGGGGAGCGGGGGCAGGCAAATCGATCCTCTCGAATTACAGCTTGGGCGATTTCTATGCGGATGATATACTGCGCCAACCGCGGATAGCCGCGCTGTCGCGGAAAGTCCTGCCGTATTACGCGTATTTCCCCGTGTTCCAGTTCGAGGAGGAGTCGTGCCTGGGCGCGTATTTTTCCCTCTCGCGGATAGATGATTCGCAAGATGAGAAAAATCTGTTGTTGTTGTATGCTCCGGCTGTCAGCGGACAGGGAGCGCGATGAAGGAAATCCTGATCATAAAATTGGGATATACCGAGACGCTGGACAGCAGTACCGGCATGTATACCAGTCTGGGCGATGTGTTCCGGACGACGGTGCTCCTGCATTTTTTCAAAGGGTGCCGGGTGAGCTGGCTGGTTGACCGCGCCGCGGTGCCTTTGCTCGCGGGCAACCCGCGCATCAGTGAGATCATCGTCTACGGTGGAAAGAACACGGCGCGCCTGCGCGGACGGCGGTTCGATACGGTGGTGAATCTGGAGAGGCGGGAGGATGTTTTCGCGTTATGCGCAACGCTGTCCTGCCGCCGTTTCTTCGGCTTCCGGAAGGAACAGGGCGCGGTCGTGTCCGCGTGCGCGCGGTTGTTGAAATTGAGTAGTGATCCGTCATCGCGGCGCCGTAACCGCGAATGCTGGCAGAAAGTGCTTGTCCGGGCGGTCGGAGAGGAATGGAATGGCGAGTCATATCTGCTCGGGTATACGCCCAAGGGAAAGGTTTGCGTGGATGTCGGTTTCAACTGGGCTACGAGCGTCAAATGGGAGAATAAGGCCTGGCCGCGCGGACGGTGGGAAGAACTGGAGCGGCGTATCGGAGCCGGGCATACCGTCTCGTGGCAGAAGGGGCTGAAAAGTCTGCGGGAGTATATGGACTGGATTCATTCCTGCCGCGTGGTCGTTACCGCGGATTCCCTGGGCCTGCATCTGGCGCTGGCGATGGGAAAGAGGGTGGTGGCGCTTTTCGGTCCAACGCCGGCGCATGAGGTGTATTTGTACGGCGCGGGCACCTGCCTGTACCCGTTCCCGCGGAGATCCTGCATGCCCTGCCTGAGGCCGTCGTGCGGGAGCGGGTATGGATGCATCGACCGTATCAGCCCATCGCGGGTCGCGCGGGCGGTGGAAAAGGAGCTGGGCCATGCGGGATGAACTGATGATCGACAGCCACAAGCTGATGTATCACGCGCCGCGTGTCGCCCGCTGGCTTGAGGGAAAAGATATCGCGCCGGTGTACGTTGAGATATCGCCGTCCGGTGGGTGCAATCACCGGTGCCGTTTTTGCGCGTTTGATTACCGGGGGTACCGGCCGCGTTTCCTCGAAAGCGCTGTTTTGGAACGCGCGCTGCGCGCCATGGGGCGCCGGGGGGTGAAAAGCGTCCTGTTCGCCGGAGAGGGAGAACCGCTTCTGCACGGGCGTATCGGGGAACTGGCGCGGTGCGCCCGCGAGTCCGGGATCGATCCGGCGGTGAGCACGAACGGCGTGTTGCTGGATGAGGCGCTGGCGCAAAAGCTTATTCCGGTATTGTCATGGATACGCGTGAGTGTGGACGCGGGGAGCGCGGCGACATACAGCCGGATGCACGGATGCCCCGGGGGCGATTTCGCGGCCGTATTTTCCAACCTGCGCCGGGCTGTGGCGATCAGGAAAAAGACGGGGGCGCCGTGCGTCATCGGCGCGCAGTTCCTGGTGATGAAAGAGAATATCAAGGAAGCGCGGCGGTGCGCGGAACTGGTGCGGGGGAGCGGGGCCGATTACCTGGTTTTTAAGCCGTACGCCCGGCATCCCCGGAGCGTCAATCGTCTTGATTCCGTGATCACGTGTAAGGAAATAACCGCGTTGGAACGTTCTCTCCGGAGCGTGGAACGCGGTAATTTTAAAGCCATTGTGCGTTTCAACGCGTTTCGTAACTGCGGGGAGAAGAAAGCGTACGGCCATTGTTGTGCCGCCCGTTTCTGGGCGTATATCGATTCCGCGGGGGAGATATATCCCTGCAGTGAGTTGCTGGGCCAGCGCCGGTTCTCGTATGGTAACATTACCCGGGACACGTTTGACCGGATATTCGGCGGGCGCAGGCGCGCGCGGATCGTCGGCCGCCTGGAGAACGCGTTGCCCATCGGGAATTGCCCGCGGGCGTGCCGGATGGATCAGGTCAACCGCTACCTGTGGGCGCTGAAGCATCCGCCGGCGCACGTTAACTTTATTTGACGCATGGAAGAACAACGCGTATCGGTCAGTGTGATCATTCCCGCCTTGAATGAAGAGGGCGCGCTGGAGAAAACTGTTTCCGGCGCGCGCGCGCGGATGGAGGCGGCGCGCGTCGATTGGGAGATCGTCCTTGTCGACGACGGGAGCGTTGACCGGACCGGCGCGGTCTGCGACGGCCTGGGCAGGGGACAGCCGCGGATAAAGGTCGTCCACCATTCCCGCAGGCAGGGGATCGGCCGCTGTATCAGGGACGGGATCGCGCTCGCGTCAAAGGACTGTGTCACCTGGATCCCCGCGGACGGTGAGAACGATCCCGGGGCGATCGTTGACTGTCTTCCCCTGCTGGAGCGTGTGGATATGGTAGTGCCGTATGTGGTGAATACGCGGGTGCGCGGGGCCGGCCGGCGGTTCCTTTCGCGGCTGTTCCGGGTGTGCGTCAACCGCGCGTTCGGCACCCGTTTCAGATATACCAACGGGACGGTGATCTACCGGCGGCAGGTGTTCGCGGATTTTACCGTGCGGTCGGACGGTTTCTTCTTCCAGGCCGAGTCGCTGGTCAAGGCGGCCAGGCGGGGCAGGACGTTCCGGGAGGTTCCCGTGGAGATACGCGCGCGGGAAGCGGGCTGTTCAAAAGCGGTTTCGATCAGTTCATTGCTATGCGTCATACGGGATTTCTACCGTGTTTTCGCGGAGCTTCGCATGGGGATACGGGAAAAGGGAGAGCGGACGTGAAAAAGACAGTGTCGACGGCGTTCTTACAAAGGAAAGCGAACTGGGTACGGAATAAAGTCGTGTCGATGTGCGTGAAAGCGGGCGCCGGGCATATCGCGCCCGCGTTCTCGTGCACTGAGATACTGGTAGCGCTGTATTACGGCGGGATCCTGCGTTTTTCTCCCCGGAACCGGCGGTGGGCGGGCCGGGACCGGTTCATCCTGAGCAAAGGGCAGGGATGCGCCGCGCTGTACGCCATCCTCGCCGATAACGGGTTCTTTCCCGTCAGGGAACTGGACAGCTATTGCCAGACCGGCAGTCGGCTGGGAGGCCACTCTGAGTCGAACGTACCGGGGGTCGAGGCGTTTACCGGTTCCCTGGGACATGGGCTGGGGCTGGGCGCGGGGATCGCGTTCGCGGCCGGCCATGACAAAAAAGATTTTCTGACCGTTGTGCTCCTCGGTGACGGCGAATGCCAGGAGGGATCGGTATGGGAGGCGGCGATGTTCGCGGCACAGCACCGGCTGGGCAACCTGGTGGCCATCGTCGACCGGAATATGCTCCAGGCTATTGATTTTACCGAGGACGCGCAGGGCCTTCATCCGCTGAGGGAGAAATGGGAGTCGTTCGGCTGGGAGACTGCCGTCGTCGACGGCCATGACTTCGGCGCGCTCCTGCCGGCCATGCGGTCCCTGCGCGGCCGCGCCGGGCGCCGTCCGCTGGCGATCATCGCCCGGACGACAAAAGGCAAAGGGGTTTCGTTCATGGAAAACAAAGCGATCTGGCATTTCCGCGTGCCCACGGCCGTGGAGCTCAAAAAAGTGAACAAGGAGCTGGCGCGATGAGAGAGAGTTTTTTCAACGCGTTGTACGGCGTGATGAGGAAGCGCGCGGATGTTTTTATCCTGATCTCTGATACCGGCGCGATCGTGCTCGACCGTATCCGCCGCGATTTTAAAGGCCGGTGCGTGAATGTCGGCATCGCCGAGTCGAATATGGTATCCGTCGCGGCGGGGATGGCCATGGCGGGCAAGACTGTTTACATCTACGCTATCGTCCCGTTCGTTACCCGTCGCTGTTACGAGCAGTTGTTGATCGATGTGTGCTGTCAGGGGCTTGATGTCAAGGTCATCGGCATCGGCGCCGGGCTCGACTATTCCACGCTGGGCCCCACCCATCACGGCCAGGACGATCTCGCGCTGATGCGCAATATGCCGGGGATGAGCGTGCTGACCGCTTCGGACAAGACATCCGCCGCGGCGTTCGCCCGGGCATCGCTGGAGCGTAAAGGGCCGGTGTATATCCGGCTTGAGCGTTACGGGGGATCGATCTATGGCCGGGGCGCGAAGTTCGACGGCGCCCCGCGCCTCCTGCGCGACGGCGCGGATATCTGTCTGCTTGCCTGCGGGAAGATGGTTTCGACCGCCCTGGAAGCGGCGGCGGAGCTGGAAAAGCATTCCATCAGCGCGCGGGTTGTCGATTGCTATTGCCTGAAACCGCTGGCGGCCGCGGAGCTCGAACGGGCGGTCGGGAGCGCCGGCCATATCGCGACGCTGGAAGAGCACAGCGTTATCGGCGGCCTGGGGAGCGCGGTAGCCGAGTTCCTGGCGGAACGCGGGAAGGGCGTCAGGTTCATGCGCTTCGGCATGGCGGACGCGTTCTGCCGCGTGTACGGGAAACGGGAGTTCCTCCACAGGCAGATGGGGATCGATCGCGAGTCCGTCGTTTCGCGCGTCATTGCGTGGATGAAAGAGGAATGAAAATACTGTTTGTTTTTAAAAGCGAGAATTTCCTCGCCCCGCTGGGCATCTGCGGCCTTTCCGCCGTCGCCCGGGAAGAGGGGCATGAGGTATCCCTCGGGGAGATGAACACCGCGGATATCCCGGAGACCGTGGCCGCGCTCCGTCCCGATATCATCGCCTACAGCTCCTCGACGGGGGAGGCGAAACACTACCTGCGGGTGAATGCGAAGATAAAGGAACGTTTCCCGGGTGTGTTCACCATTATGGGTGGGCCGCATCCCACATTCTTCCCCGAGGTGCTTGACGGCTCGAGCCTGGACGCGGTCTGTGTCGGCGAGGGCGAAGGCGCGTTCCGGGACGTGCTCAGGGCCCGCGCTCAGGGGCGCCCGGTAACCGCTATCCCGAATATCCGCGCGCGGGGGGAGGCTGCGGCGACTGTTCCGCGCGGCCTTATCGATGACCTGGATTCGCTTCCCCATCCCGACTACGGGCTTTTATATGACCATACCCCGATGGGCGCGTACCCGCTGAAGAATTTCATGACTTCGCGCGGTTGTCCGTATTCATGCACGTACTGTTTCAACCCGGCATGGAACCGGCTCTATGAAGGCAAAGGGCGGATCGTCCGCCGGCATTCCGTGGAATACGTGCTCGACGATATCGAGATGGTGCGCCGGCGCTGGCCGCTCGGCAATGTCAAATTTTACGATGATATTTTCTGTTACCAGGCGGATGAGTGGCTGGAAGAGTTCAGCCGGGAATACCGCAGGCGGATCGGCCTGCCGTTCTTCATCCTTACCCGGGCGGATCTCCTTACCGAGCCCGCCGTCAGGCTCCTGAAACTCGCCGGGTGCCGGACGATCAGCATGTCCATCGAAGCCGGGAACGCCGGCCTGCGTAATACCCTTTTGAAGCGGGATATGTCCGACGATCAGATCATCACGGCGCATGAGCTGTGCCGCCGGTACGGCATCCGCACGTTCACCAACTGTATTGTGGGCCTTCCCGGCGCGACCCTTGCCAACGAGATGGAGTCGATCGATCTGAGCATCCGCTGTAAGGCGGATTGGGCGGAGTTCCTCATCTTTCATCCTTATCCGCGCACGGAACTGGGGGAACAGTGCGTCCGGGACGGTATCTTCCGCCCCGACTATGGCCGGATGCACACTTCATATATGCATTCCTCGCCGCTCGGATGTTTTACCCCCGCCGAGAAGAACGCCCAGAAGAACATCTCCGCGCTGGGAGCGGTGGCGGTAGCGTTACCCTGGACGCGAGGGATCATCGCGCGTCTCATCCGTTGGCCGCACAATAAGCTTTTTACCCTGGGGTATTTTTTCGTGAAGATGTACGTCATCCGCGCGAAGATATACGTGACCAGGACATCATGGGCTCACTCGATGAAGATATTCCTGCGGAGCCTGAAACAGGAGCTGTTCCGGCATGAGGACACCGACGATGTCAAAGGCTGAGAAACGCCTGCCGGAGATCGCGCTTCCGGCGGGATATAATTATATCGCCGCGTTCCTGACCCTTGACTGCACGCTTGCCTGTTCATACTGCATCAACCGTTTTCCGCGCGCGCGGGAAACGGGGGGGATGATGGACGGCCGTTGCTGGATCGAGGCGCTGGACCGGTTGTGCCCCGGCCCCGACCTGCCGGTCACCCTGCAGGGAGGGGAGCCTACCCTGCACCCGGATTTTTACTCCATTGTCCGGGGGGTGAGGAAAGACCTGCGCCTCGACATGCTGACTAACCTGGAGTTTGATGTCGCGGAGTTTATCGAACGGGTAGACCCGGCGCGCATGCGCAGGGATGCCCCGTACGCCTCCATCAGGGCGAGCTATCATCCTGAGGCGATGGATCTGGGGGCGACGGTCGCGAAGGTTTCCCACTTGTGTAAAGCGGGTTTCAGCGCGGGTTTGTGGATGCTGGATCATCCGGCGTACGGCAGGGAACTCGTGGCCGCGCGGGCGGCGTGTGAACAGGCGGGGGTGGATTTCCGGGTGAAAGAATTCCTGGGGAGCTATAAAGGGAAGATGTACGGAACATACCGGTATCCCGGGGCGTTCGCGGGTGGAACGGGAAAGACGGTGGAGTGCAGGACGACGGAACTTATTATCGGGCCCGACGGGTCCGTGTACCGTTGCCATGGGGATCTGTACGCGGGAAGGGCGCCGGTCGGTTGTATGCGGGACGCCGGTTTCCTGCCGGATGCCCGTTTTCGCGAGTGCCGTTCGTTCGGGGCATGTAATCCCTGCGATATAAAGATAAAGACAGACCGTTTCCAGCGATCCGGGCACACGTCAGTGGAGATCGTATGATCACGCCTCTGGTAATCATTTCCGGGATAATTGTTTTTTCGCTTTCGTTCGCGGCTCACGTGTATATCTGGAAGGCCTTCCGTCCGAAGCGGCAGGCCGTTCTTCTTGCCGCGCTCTTCTTCGCGATGCCGGCGCTGATCTTCTGCGCCCTGTTTTTCTGGTCGCGCCAGGGGGCGGGGGAGAGGTTTGCCGCGTCGGCTTTCAATCTTTTGTACGCGTTGATCCTTGATTACGTCCTTGCCGCCGCGTATCTATTGTCGTATCCGGCCGCGCAGGCTTCCAGCCCTTCCCTGCGCATTGTCCTGGCGGCCGCCTCGTCGATGCCGGACGGCATGACGGAGGATCAGATACGCGCGTTGTTCTCCGAAGAGGATCTGTTCGGGGGCCATCTCGCGCGTCTCGAACAGGAAGGGCTGGTGATCAATACGGGCGGACGCTGGACGGTAAGCCCCTGCGGGCGCCGCACTGCCGTTTTTTTCGGCCGGTACCGGAGGCTGTTGGGCCTCCCGGAGGGGGGCGGGTAACGGATGAATAGCCAGCTGTATTTTATCGCCGGATTGACCGCCGCGTGCTACGCGCCGTTCGTCGCGCATGTTATTCTGACGCGGGTATTCGGCCGTTATGCCGCGGAGGACGAGCGCCAGTCCGGGTGCCTGGCGGGGTGCGCGTGCGGCCTGCCTGCGGCGGCGGCGGTTTTTTTCGCGGGGCGTTCGCTCTTTCCTGCCGGCGATCCGTTCAGCCTGGCGGTTTACCTGGCGCTGGTGTACGGCCTGGCGGCGTACACCTATTTCCATTTTTTCAATATCAGCGAGACTTCCCGCCGGATAAAACTGCTGACGATACTTTCCCGCGGGGATATGGACGGCCGGGAACTGGCGGCGCGTTACGACCCCTGGGGCGCCCTGCGGCGCCGGTTAGCGCGGCTGTCCGGTTTAGGAGAACTTACGGAGAGGGAGGGGCGTTTTTTTCTTGCCCGCCGCCGGCTCCTTATGTGCGCCCGCGCGGTCTTTATCCTGCGGTCGGTACTTTTTCCACCGGAGAGGACGGGGATCAACGCGTTTTCGCGCCACCGGGAACTTTTCCGCGCGCTTTTGGTGCGGGGCTTCAAGGCGAAATACAAGAATTCGTTCCTGGGCATATTCTGGTCCCTGCTGAACCCGTTGTTGAACGTCCTGGTGTTCGCCGTCATCTTCACGTTCATCCTGAAACTGCCCGTCCGGGAGTATCCGCTCTACCTGCTCTGCGCCATCTTTCCCTGGAGTTTCTTCAACGGCGCGCTGACCAACAGCGCCGTGGCTATCGTCGAGGACGCGCATTTCGTGAAGAATACCGCGTTTCCCGTCGCGCTGATCCCGCTGGCGGTGATCGCGGTAAATTTCGTCAATTTTATCGTCGATTGTTCCATCCTTCTGCTGGTATTGGCGGCGATGGGAAGGGCGAATATCTACTGGGTATTCCTGCCGGCGATCTGCCTGGTCGAATTGGCGTTGGTCTGCGGCCTGGGCCTGTTGTGCGCGGGCGCGTTCGTGAAATTTCGGGACGTTAATTTCATCCTTAATTTCTTTTTGCGGCTTTTTTTCTATTTTTGCCCGGTGGTGTACACGCTGGGGATGGTCCCGTCCGGCCTGCGCGCGCTCTACCTTTCTAATCCGCTGGCGGTGATCATCGATCAGTTCACCTGTATCCTGTATCAGGGGAACGCTCCCGACGCCGGCCTGCTCCTGCTCGCCGCGGGGGAGAGCGCGGTGATCTGCGGGGCGTGTTTCTGGTTGTTCAACCGCATGAAGCCGACCATCCCGGAGCGTTTATGACACATACCGCGTGCGCGATATCCCTTTCCGGCGTGAGCAAACGTTTCCGGTTGATCCATGAGCCGCCGTTGACCCTCCAGAAAACGGTGCATCATCTGGTGACGGGGAAAAAGAGCTATGAGGATATCTGGGCGCTGAATGATATCAGTTTCACGGTGAGAAAAGGGGAGACGCTGGGAATCATCGGCGCCAACGCTTCGGGAAAGACCACGCTCCTGCGCCTTATCGCCGGTATCTATCCGGCGACACAGGGGACGGTTCGTTGTGAGGGCCGGATCGCGCCATCGCTGGAACTGGGGGCGGGGTTCCTCAACGAGTTCACCGCGGCCGAGAACCTGGGGCTGTATGGCGCGGTATTCGGCCTTACCCGGAAGCAGGTCGCGGCAAAGCTCGGCCCGATCGCCCGATTCGCCGGGCTGGAGGGGTTTATGGATGTTCCCGTGCGCCAGTTTTCGATGGGGATGCGCATGCGGCTGGCGTTCGCGCTGGCCGCGGAGGTCCAGCCGGATATCCTGCTTATCGACGAGATGCTCGCGGTCGGCGATATCGCGTTCAAAGAAAAGTGTTTTCGCAGGATAGCCGAACTTAAATCCAGCGGCATGACGCTGGTGCTGGTTTCCCACACGATGGAAGAGATCGAGCAGGTGTGCGACCGCGCGATCCTGTTGGAGAAGGGGAGCGTCGCGGCGATGGGAGAGTGCCGCGCGGTGGTGGCGCGGTACCGCGAGAGGATGGCGCGATGAGGATCGGGATCGATATCCGTTCCCTACAGAACGACAGCCGCCTGCGCGGCATCGGCACGTATACGCGGGAGCTGATTACCGCGCTCGTTGCCGCCGCCCCGGAGGACGAATTCGTGTTCTTCGCCTACGGCAACCGCCCGTTGCCCGCGGTGCCCGCGCGCGGCCGGGTGCGCAGGGTGACCAGCCTCCGGAAACGTTTTGTCTGGCTCAGCGGTCAGCTCCTTTTTCCCGCCGCCGCGCGGAGGGAGGCGCTCGACATTTTTTATTCCCCGGAATATATCGTTCCGGTATGGTGCCGGTGCCCGAAGGTGATCACCGTGCATGATTTCATCAACCGCGAGTATCCGGTGTACCGCCGGCGCAGCGGCATCCTGCGCCGGGCATATTTTTACCTGAAGGACCGGACGCTCGAAAGCGCCGACGGGATCATCGCGGTGTCGCGCTATACGCAGGCGAAGATCGGAGAGTTCGCGCGGGTCGATCCCGGGAAGGTGCGGGTGATCTATGAGGCGGCGGGACGGGAATTCGTTCCGCGTGACGATCCGGAGCGGGCGCGCGTCCTCCGGGAGAAATACGCCCTGGAGGGGGAGTATCTTTTGTATGTCGGCGCGGTCGACTACCATAAGAATATCGACGGCCTGATCGCCGCGTTCGCGGCGGCGCGCCGGTGCCGCGCGCTCCTGGTGCTTGCCGGGGTCCAGCATGATCCCGCGTATTTCCGGCGCGTCACGGCGCTGGCGGAAAAGGCGGGTGTGTCATCCCGCGTGCGTTTCCTCGGCTATGTCCCGCAGGAAGACCTGGCAGCATTATATAACGCCGCTATGGCGTTTATTTCTCTCTCGGTATATGAAGGGTTCGGCCTGCCGTGCCTGGAGGCGATGTCCTGCGGTGTGCCGGTGATCTGCGCGGGGAATACCTCGATGGCTGAGATCGTGGCGGAGGCGGGCGTGCTTGTCGATCCGCTCGACCGGGACGCGATCGCCGCGGCGATCGAGCGGATATGCGCGGACACGGAATGGCGCGTGGGGTTGGGAGCGGCGGCGCTGGACAGGTCGCGCCGGTTCACCTGGGAAAAGACGGCCGCAAAGACACTGGGATTTTTTAAGGAGCTGCGCGATGGGCGTTAGCGTGATCATCCTCACCTGGAACGGCCGCGCCCTGCTGGCGGAGAGCCTTCCGTCCGTTATCGCGGCCGCGCGGGCGTATGGGCGGGAGGAGTGCGAGATCCGTGTTGTGGACAATGGCAGTAGCGACGGGAGCGGGGAGTACCTCGCGCGGGAATTTCCCGAGGTAAAGCTTCTGGCGTTCCCGGAGAATCTCGGGTTCGCCCGTGCCCTGAACCGGGGGGTCGCCGTTTCCGCGCACCGGCGGGTGATCCTGCTCAATAACGACGTGACGGTGGATGAGGATTTTATCGCGCCGCTTGCCGCTCACTTTTCACGGGAGGATGTGTTTTGCGCCGGCGCGCGCATGCTTTTTCCCGGAGGGAAGCGCGTGTATTTCGGCAGGGCTTCCGGGACGTTCCGGTACGGTTTTTTTCTGCGCCGGTTGAGCGATCCGTCTGTATCCTGCCCCTCGTTGTACGGGTGCGGCGGCGGGATGATGGTCGACCGGGATAAATTCCTCGCGCTCGGAGGTTTCGACGAGGACATGGAGATATACTGGGAAGACCTTGATGTGTGCTACCGGGCATGGAAGCGCGGCTGGGCCACGGTCTATGAGCCGCGGAGCCGCATGATCCATCGCGTGAGCGCGACCAATAGCGCGGCGTGGGGCGCGGGGGGCATCGCGGCGCGTAGTGGCAGGAACTACTTCGCGTTCGTCATCAAGAATATCCATGACCGGCTGTTTGTGTCTGTTCAGATATGCACGCTTCCGCTGTTCCTCCTGCTTCTCCTTTTTTCGGGAAAGATCGCGTTTTGCGGGGGCGTCATTTCGGCGATAGCGGGGGCGCGCGTCTTCCTGCGCACGCGCGCCGTTTTGCGCGCGGAGGCCGTTCGTACCGACCGGCAGATACTTGCTGTTACCTCGACAAAACAACGATGAGCGGTCAGGCGCCACGGGTTATCCATATCGGGAAGTATTATCCGCCGGTAAAAGGGGGCATGGAGACCTGCCTTCGGGAGCTGGCGCGTTCTTTGTCCGGCGCCTGCCGGTTGAATGTGGTTGTCGCCAATACCCGGCCGCGCGCGGCGGCGGAAGAAAGGGACGGCGCGTCGCTGGTGCGCATGGCCTGTTTCGGAAAGGTGTTTTCCCAGCCGGTAACCCCGTCGATCTTTCGCCTGCTCTCCCGGGCGGACGCGGAGATCATCCATATCCATCTTCCCAATCCCCTGGCCTGCCTGGCGTATCTCGTCACGCGCCCCGCGGGCGCCCTTGTCGTTTCATATCACGCCGATATTACCCGCCAGCGGATATTCTCGTTCGCGTACCGTCCGCTTGTCAGGAAACTCCTCGCGCTCTCCCGGGCGATCGTGGTAAGTTCCGCGAATCTCGCCGCGGTATCGCCGGCGCTCGCGGAGTTCCGGGGGAAGTGCCATGTGATCCCCCACGGCATCGAGCCTGCCCGTTTCGCGCTGACGCCGGAGACGGAGGGGCGCGCCGCCAGGATCAGGGAGGAGGCCGGCGGGCCGGTCATCCTTTTTGTCGGCAGGCTGGTGTATTATAAAGGGCTGGAGTATCTTTTGGAGGCGATGCGCGGGATCCCGGCGCGCCTTATTATTATCGGGACAGGGCCGTGTGAAAGGCGCCTGCGGCGGCTCGCGCGGCGCCTGAAAGTCGCGGACAAGATCATCTGGGCGGGCGAGGTCGATGACCAGGCCCTTCCGGCGTATTATCACGCCAGCGAATTATTCGTCCTTCCCTCGACCGGGAACAGCGAGGGGTTTTCCCTCGTCATGCTGGAGGCGCAGTGTTGCGGCAAACCTGTGGTCAGCACCGCGCTTCCCACCGGTGTCAGCTTTGTTAATCAGAACGGCCGGACCGGGATCACTGTTCCCGCGGGGCAGAGTATCCCGCTTGCCCGCGCGATCCGGGAACTCATTGAGAATGAGCGGTTAAGGCGGGAATTGGGTGAAAACGCGCGACAGCGGTTCACCGTGGAATTTACCGCGCGGGAGATGGGGAAAAGGTACTTAACTCTATATGACACAGTACTTAGAACGCCGTGATAAAAGCCTTGCCATTCCTTTTGTTTTATGTTAAGGTAAACACGAAAATCAGTATTACGAAAGGGGTGCCGCGTGCCGCAATATGAGCTTAATTTAAGGGATTATCTGCGCATTCTCCGGAAACGCAAGGTGATCATCATCGCCACATTCCTGGCGATCACCATGCTGAGCATCCTTTTTGTCCCCAAGCAGTCCGTTTCCTACCGCGCCGTAGCCACCATCAAGATCGAAGAACGCAAGACTATCGCCGGCCTTCTTACCGAGGAGATCGTCTTCAACCCCGCCGATGTCATGGAGTCGGAGACAAAGATCATCAAAGGTTTCCCGGTGATGAAGCAGGTCGCGTTCAAGATGGGGCTGATCGACGAACGCTCGTCCATCGAGGACGTCAATGCCGCGGTCGGCGGCCTGCAGGGAGAGGTGGAGACCGAGCGCGTGGGCGGGACCAACATGATCAATATCGTCGTGGTCGCCGAAAACGCCAAACGGGCGATGGATCTGGCGAATACCGTCGCGCAGGTATATATAGATGAAAGCCAGCAGGAGAAAGGGAAGCAATCGCGCGCCGCGCGCAAGTTCATCGAGGAACAGCTTATCTCTCTTGAGGAACGCCTGCGCAAGTCCGAAGAGGATATGCGCTCGTTCGGCGAGGTGAACAAGAACATCAAGCTTGCCGAGCCCATCGAGCAGAAGATGGTCGAACTGCAATTCCAGTTGTCCGAGCTCCTCCAGAGATATACCGAAAAGCACCCTAAGGTCATCCAGATGAAGTCGCAGATTTCGGCGATGGAACAACAGCTCAACGGTTTCTCAGGCAGGGAACTGGAATACGCCCGCCTTACCCGCGAAGTGGAAGTGAATAAGAAGCTCTACGCGATGCTCAAGGAGAAGCTTGAGGAGTCGCGCATCACCGAGGCGCAGAAGGTCGGCGATGTGTCGGTCGTCAACCCCGCGGTCTATCCCCAGGCGTCGGGCCTTGCCGATAACCGGTTGAGGCTCATGGTGGGGGCGATGCTGGGGCTTATCCTGGGGCTGGCGTTCGCGTTCACCCTGGAGACGCTCGATACGTCGATCGGGACGATCGAGGATGTCGAGAATGTGATAAAGCTTCCGGTGCTGGGGATCATCCCGTCCTTCGAGCATGAGGACGGCAAAGGAGGGCTGTTCGGCGACTTCCGAACACGGTTCTTCCCGAAGCAAAAAAGCGAGGATGAGGAGACGTACGTGCGCCTCATCGCCCACTACAAGCCTCATGCCCCGACTACCGAGGCCTACCGTAATTTCTATACAAACCTTAAGCTCAGCCCGTTGCGCAAGACCATCATGGTGACCAGCTCTAATCCCCAGGAGGGAAAGAGTAGCATTGTGTGTAATCTCGGGATCGTTTGTTCCCAGGTGGGGCTCAAAACCGTCCTCGTCTCCACCGATCTGCGCCGGCCCGTATTGGCGCGCACATTCGGTATCCCGAAAGAGCCGGGGATCAACGAACTGGTGATGGGGACCGCGAAACTCGAATCGATCATGAACAATATCACCGATATCATGCTCGGGAGCATGAAATTCGACGATGTCCGGAAAAGCCCGGGGCTGGAGAATGTCTGGATACTCCCTTCCGGGGCACTGCCGCAGAACCCCGTCGAAGTCCTGGAATCCCAGGTCCTTGAGCAGATGATGGAGAAGCTCAGAAGCCAGTTCGACGTGATCATCTTCGACGCGCCGCCCGTGCTGGCTGTCACCGACGCCAGCATCCTCGCCTCAAAGGTCGATTGCACGGTCATCGCCTATGAGATCGGCAAGACCAGCCGCGAGGCGCTCCTGCGCACCAAGATACAGCTGGAATCCGTCGGCGCCAAGATCGCGGGCGTGGTGCTCAATCATACCCGGCCGCAGACCGAGGCGCTTTCCTCGTATCCGTATTATTACAGGGCCAAGTATGGGTATTATGGCAAGCCGGAAAAAGACAATGGCGGCGGGAAATAAGGAAGGGGAAAGGTCGGAATGGGCAAGCCCCGGGGTCAGGTCTCAGGCATTTTCCTCGCCGTTTTCGTAGCCCTCGCCGTTTACTTCGTCGCTTCGCTCCATCTCCTTTCGTTCGAATATTCGATCATCTTCGTCCTGGCGCTCTTCGTTTTCTTCCTCTCGTTCATCCGGACCGACTTCGCCCTCTGCGTCTTGATACTTTCGATGCTCTTCTCGCCTGAGATCGGCGCCGGCCATATCACCGGCAGGACGGTCACCGTGCGGCTGGAGGACCTGTTCCTCATCGTCATCTTTTTCGGCTGGCTGGCGAAAATGGCGGTCCGCAAGGATATCGGATTCGTCAAGCATAACCCGCTGAACCAGCCTATCTTTTTCTATATCTTCGTCTGTATGCTGTCGACCCTGTTCGGCCTGTTTCGCGGCGAGATCGTCCTCCGGTCGGCGGTTTTCTATGTATTCAAATACGTCGAGTATTTCATCCTGTTCTTCATGGTCATCAATAACCTCAAAGACCGGCAGCAGGCGAAGATGTACTTGAATGTCATGCTGTTTACCTGCCTGCTGGTCAGCTTCTACGGCCTTTTTCAGATCCCGTCGGGACAGCGCGTTACCGCGCCGTTCGAGGGAAACGAGGGCGGCGAACCGAACACGTTCGGCGGATATCTCCTGCTGATGATGGCGGTGGTCATCGGGTATATCCTGTACCGTCCTTATCCAAAGGCGCGGATCTTTTTCATCGGTTTCCTGGGCTTGTTGTTGTACGTGTTCATCTACACGCTTTCCCGCGGCGCCTGGCTGGCGTTTTTCCCTCTCCTGCTGGTGTTTCTGCTTGTCAGCAAACGCTATCGTGTCCCGCTCGCGTTGTTGATCGCGGCGTGCGTGCTCCTCCTGCCGTTCACGATGCCGAAGAAGGTGCATCAGCGGATCCAGGAGACGTTTGAGGCGGAGACTACCGTCAATGTCCTCGGCAGGAAGATGGCGATCTCCGAATCGGCGGCCGCGCGCTTCAATTCGTGGCAGGTGGGCATCGAGCAGTGGAGCCGGCATCCATTCATCGGTTTCGGCATCCCCGCGGGGAACGTCATCGATAACCAGTACATGCGGGTCCTCGTCGAGACGGGCGCGGTGGGTTTTTACGGTTTCCTCTGGCTGTTGGCCAGCGTGTTCCTCGCGGCGCTGAGGGTATACCGGGAGATGAAGGACGAGCCGTTCGCGCAGGCGCTGAGCATCGGTTTCATGGCGGGGATGATCGGCATCATGGTCCATTCCGTTACCTCCGCGGATTTCATCCTCATCCGCATCATGGAGCCGTTCTGGTTCATGGCGGCGGTGGTGGTGATGTTGCCGGAATTGAAAGCGCGGGAGGAGCCGGCAGATGGCTGAGGGAGTTACGGGACAGAGTTTGTCGGGGAAGATCGTCCGCAACACATTCTTCAATATGTTCGGCAGATTCTGGGGTTTTCTTGTCGCGTTTATCGTGACCCCGTACGTGATCAGCCGCCTGGGGCTGGAGCGTTTCGGCATCTGGGCGATCGTGGGGGCGGTAACGGGATACTTCGGCCTCCTGGACCTGGGCATCGGGTCGGCGTTTGTCAAATATATCGCCCAGTTTTACAGCCGCCGTGAGTACGGTAAGGTCAACGAGCTTATTTCCACGGGGATGGTTTTTTACGCGCTGTTCTCCGCGGCGATCCTCATCCTGTCTTTCGCGTGCATTAATCCCGTTTTCTCCTTTTTTCGCATCCCTCCCGGCAGTTGGGCGGAGACGCGTTTTGTGTTTATTATCAGCATGCTGACATTCTGCGTCACGAGTACGTTCAGCGGGTACGCCGCGGTCGTTTCCGGGTTACAGCGCATGGACATTCAGAACATCCTGGCTTTTTTCTTTTCGCTCCTGTACGTCATGGGAACGGTCATTTTTCTGGAGATCGGGTGGGGGTTGCGGGGACTGGTCGTCAACAACGCCATCGTGGCTGTCCTGGTCGTGGCCGTCAACGCGGTGATCGCCCGGCGGCTGTTGCCGGAGCTGGCATTCAGCCTGAAAGCGATCAACCGCAGGATGTTTCAGGAACTTCTCGGTTTCGGGGTCCGGATACAGATCGCCCGGCTGGAGTCGGTTTTCACGTTCCAGGCGGATAAACTTATCATCGGCCATTTTTTCGCGATGGGGATGGTGAGCATGTATCAGCTCGGGAGTTCCGTGGTGATGAAAGCGCGGGAAGTGCCGCTGATGCTGGTCTCCGCGCTCCTGCCGGCGGTTTCGGAGATGGATGCCAATCATGACACCGGCCGGTTGCGCGAGTTGTATCAGCGGGGGACAAAATATCTTGCCCTCGTGGTCATGCCGTTGCTGGTTTTCCTGTTCGTCAACGCCGGCGCGGTGATGTTCGCCTGGATGGGGCTCGGCTACTCCAGTTCCGCCGTGATCATCCGTATATTGTGCCCCTGTTACCTGATCAATGTCATGACGGGAGTGGCGAGCGCGGTGGCGGTGGGTTCCGGACGGCCGGGCTTATTGACCCGGGCGGCTCTGGCGCAGTTCTGCGGCAATGTCATCCTGAGTATTTTTCTGGTGCGTGTGATCGGTTATACGGGAGTTGCCGTCGCCACGCTGGTGACCCTTTCCCTGAGTTCACTCTGGTTCATGTGGATGGTCAACCGGTTCCTTGGTATACGGCTGGTGCCGTTTTTTCGCGCGACCGTCCTGGTCCCGCTGGCAGGATCCCTGGCCGTCAATTTTCTGATCGACTCTTTTAACCGCCTGACGGGGATGTATTCGTTCTCTTTTTCGCGGGTGGCCGTCGCGGCGATACTTGTGTCCGAGATGGCGGCCATGGCCGTGGCGTATGCGCTCGTCGTGCGGTTCGCCGGTTATTTCGACGGGTATGACCGTGAGATATTCGCGAGATACGCGATGAAGGGGAAACGGCGTTTTTTCGCGGCCACGGCGCCTGTGCGCGGGATATTCCGGAGGCCGGATAATGGCCGGTGACGCGTATCCCGGGAAGATCGAGCGGGAGGCCCGTTACTGGGGAGAATTCGAGCGCCAGGCTAATCTGCGCGGTGTCCCCTGGTGGTGCGACCTGCGCCGTGCTACCCGTCTGCCGGGTTTTGTGGCCGGCTGGATGGGCGATCCCCGCAGTGAGCATATCCTGCGCGGGGAGTGCAAGCGCCGGTTGATAGCGGCGGCATCCCGTGTCAAAGGCGATTGTCTTGACCTCGGGTGCGGGGCGGGATGGCTTTCCCTGGAACTTGCCCGCGCGGGGATGCGCGTTGACGGTTTTGACGTCAGCGCCCAGCGCCTTGAGATCGCCCGTTCGTACCTGGGATCAGAGTTGTCCGGCGTGGGGACGGGACAGGTCCGGTATGAGGCGCGCGACTTGAACTCAGTCGAGCTTGAGCCGGGGAAATATATTTCCGTGGTCAGCTGGGATACTCTGCACCATATCGTCAGTATAGAGCGCCTGGTACAGGAAGTGCGCCGTTCGCTCGTCGCCGGAGGGAGTTTCGTGGTGTTCGACCATGTCGGCTTGGGTACGGCGAACCGGCGGCTGGCGCGCCTGGCCGGTTTGCCGTTCGCGCTGTCGCGGCGGCTGTCCCGTAAAGGCGCGGAGCGGGCGCCGGAGCCGGGGGTTTCGGCGTTCGAGGACGTAACCGGTAAAGAGATGGTGGGGATCATCGGGCGGTATTTCCGGATCACCGAGCTGAGCTATCATTTATGCCTGGCCGGCGCGCTGGCCGGTGATCTGGCCGCGCTCCCGGACGCGGTGAGGTATCCGTTATTGTCATTTTACAAAGCGGTTGACGCGTTCCTGGCCGTTACGGGGCTGTTGCGGGGTGAATATGTCTTTATCAGGGCGGAGAAGTCGTGAAGATCATTATCGCGAATTCAATAGGTATCGGCGATCAGGGACAGCATATCGTCCATTTTCCCAGCAGGTGGACGGCTTCGGTCGGCAGTCGTAAGGCCTTCACGTACTATCCGTATGAGCTGGCGTATCTTTCCGCTTTATTGAAACGCGATACCGCCCATGACGTGCGTTTTGTGGACGGAAATTTCCTCCAACTTGACGCGGCGCGTTATGCCGATCTGCTGTGCGGCCTGGCGCCGGAATGGCTGGTGATGGAGCCGGCGACGATGACCTACCCGCAGGATCTGCGGGTGGCGCTGGCGGTAAAGAAGGCCTGCGCCACGAAAGTGGTCTTTTGCGGCCCGCATGCCACCGTGTTCCCGAAAGAGACTCTCGCCGACGGGGTAGACTACGTCTGTACGGGCGAATACGAGGATACGGTGTTGTCGCTGGTGCGCGGGGCCGATCCCGGGTCCCTCCCGGGAGTGTATCCTGTTCCCCGCGCCGGACTCCTCGATCTGGATATCCTGCCGTTCCCCGAAGATGAGGATATCTCGCGCTGGGATTATACGGGGATATGGGGGAGCGATTACCGGGAGATCGAGATGTTCGCGTCCCGGGGATGCCGCATGTCGTGCGTGTTCTGCGTATGCCGCCACGTGTATTACGGATGCCCGAACTGGCGCGCCCGCCGGGTCGAGAGCGTCATAGAAGAGATCCGGTATTTGAAAAATAAATATCCCGCTATGGAAGGCGTTTTTTTTGACGAGGAAGACCATAACGCGGAAAAGAGTTTCGTGCTTGCGCTCACGGCCGCGATCAGGAAGAACGGCCTGGACGGCCTTAAGTATAACGCGATGTGCGGCTATTGGACTCTGGACCGGGAGATGATCGAGGCCATGGCCGGCGCGGGATATTACAAACTGCGGATCGGGATAGAGACGGCGAGTCTTGTTGTGGCCAAGGCGATGCAGAAACCCATCGATATTCCCCGGTTGAAAGCGGTCTTAAAGATCGCCAGATCCGCGGGGATGAAGATGTACGGTACGTTTACCGTGGGCGCGCCGGGTTCGACCCGGCGTGAGGATCTTAAGACGGTGCGTTTGGTTAAAGAGCTTTTGGACGGGCAGTTGCTCCAGGACTTGCAGATATCGATCTGCACTCCACAGCCTGGGACGCCGTTTTACCGGTACGTGGTCGACAACGGATATCTTATCGACGGAGAGTGGAACGATTTTGACGGGGGGGTCCGCGGTGTCGTGGATTATCCCGGGTACCCGCATACTCGGATCGAGGAGCTTCTGCGGCTGGGAAGGCGCGTGACTAATTACGCGTTCGAATCCCGGTGCCGGGGTGAGCGGTTATTGCTTAAAGAGATGAAGTACTTGTGCGCGGGGATACGGTTACGATGCCGGCTGTGGGGCGTATGAAGGGGATAGGTGTGAGGGGCACTATCCTGATGACCGGTGCCACCGGGGCCATCGGATCACGGGTCCTGCGTCGTCTGGAATCTGACGGGACGCGCGTGGTCGCGCTGGTGCGGGATCCCGCGCGCCTGCCGGGAGGGGGCGGGAATCGCCGGGTAATCATCGCCGATCTGCGCGATCCGCGGGCGCTGGCGCGGCTTGGGGTGGAAGAACCGTGCGCGTGTATCTTTCACCTGGCCGCGTCGCTGGAATTCTTCGGCCCCCGGCGCCGGCTTTTTTCGGTGAATGCGGAAGGGACCGGGCGCCTGCTGGAATTCGCCGCGCGCCGGCGCGTGCCCCGGTTCGTGTATGTGAGTTCGATAGAGGCGGCTGGGCCGGTATCTTCCGGGGAGGTCCCCGCGGATGAATCGGCGTCGTGCCGGCCGGTGAGCGCGTACGGGGCCTCGAAGCTGGAAGGGGAGCGCCGCGTGAGGGAGTTTTGCGGCGCGCGCGGAATTGCCTGGTGCGTTGTAAGGCCCGGGAACGTCTACGGCTCCGGATTCGCGTCGTTCGTGGACGCGCTGGCGCGGGCGGTGCGCGGTGACGGCGCGTTATTGCGCCGGCTGTCGGCGGTCAACGACCGCCTGCTTCATCCTGTGTATATTGATGATCTGGTCGAGGGCCTGCGCGGCGCGCTGGAACCCGGGGTTCCGGCGGGGGTATTCAACCTGTGCGGCCCGGAATATGTTTCGGTGGGGAAGCTCCTGCGGCTTGTGGCCGCCGGCCTGGATATACCGTTTGAATTGCCGGAGGCGCGCGGCGCCGGGAATTTCTCTCGCGCGGTGCGGACTTTCATCAGCAGGGTGCGCCATCGGGCGGACCTGGCGGATTATCTGTGCGCGGGCGGGAATACGCGGATACACCGCGCGTATCGTTGCGAAGCTGCCCGGAAGGCATTCGGGTATGAACCGTCAGTCGGGATCGAACGCGGGATCCGTTCCGCGCTCCCCGCGGTGCCCGCCGCGTAGGTTGACAACCTGCGCAGTGCGCACCGCGTAACCGGCAAGAGGGGGAATATGAGGGTTTTGTTGATCAATCCGCCGGCGCAGTCGCGGCCGTTGGTCCGGGATATGGCGGGAGGGCTGGGTTTTGACGGGGACAAATCGGTGTCCCTGCCGCCGCTTGACCTGGCGATCCTGGCGGCGCGCTTGTTGCGGACCGGCCATGAAGCGCGCGTTATCGATGCCGGCGCGGTACGGATGGCCGCGGAGCGGGTGTTGGAAGAGGCGAACGGCTGGTCTCCCGCGTGCGTCATTTCAGTGGTATCGTTGCCTTCGCTTGACGATGATTGCCTGTTCCTGCGCCGCCTGCGCGAAGCGCTTCCCGGCGCCCGTATCATCGCGAAGACTCCTATCGCGTTCCCGCCGCTGGTGGAGGCCATTACGCGCTCCGGCGGGGTGGATGCCTGTGCCTGGGGAGAATGCGACCTTCATATCGAGAAGATCGTCACCGGGGAAAGCCGGAGCGGGGCCGCGTATATCAGTGAAGGGCGTTTCCTTTCCGAGGCGTCCCCGCCGATAGCGGATCTTGATCTCGTGCCGTTCCCGGCGAGGGAGCTGTTGCCCAACGACCGGTACCGCTATCCGCTCCTCGGTAGTCCGGTCACCACGATGCAGACCAGCCGCGGATGCCCGTTCCCGTGCGCGTATTATTGTCCCTATCCCCTGGTACAGGGGAACGTGTGGAGGGCGCGCGGCCCGGAAAGCGTCCTGAGCGAGCTTGAGGAGATCACGCGGCGCCACGGTATTTCGCGGGTATTGTTCCGCGACGCGACATTTACGTTCGATAAACAAAGGACCCTGCGGATCTGCCGGGAGATGGTCCGGCGGAAACTCGCGGTATCCTGGTGGTGCGAGACGCGGATCGACCGGCTGGACGGGGAATTGATCGCGGCCATGCGTGAGGCCGGGTGCCGGGGGATGAATATCGGGGTGGAGACCGGCGATCCCGAATTACTGCGTTCTACGGCGAAGGCCGGGGGCGCGAGCCTCGGGAAGCTCTGCGAGATCAGCGACAGCGCCGCGAAGGCGGGTATGCGCCTGCATTTCCTGATGATCGTGGGGCTTCCCGGCGAGACCCGTTCCTCGCTTGGTAAAAGCTACGAGTTGATCGCCCGGTTGAGGCCGGAGAGCATGGGGACGTGCCTGATCACGCCGTATCCCGGGACACCGTTGTATGCCGAGGCCCGGGCAAAAGGGTGGATCGAGTCGGAGCGGTGGCAGGATTACGGGGGCCATCGTCCGGTCATGCACACCGACCAGCTTTCTTCCCGCGAACTGGCGGAGGCCTTCGCCATGCTGACAAATGGTTTCGCGCTGATGCGCCGCGCCGATCCTGTCGGCCGGATCAAACTGATGATACTGCGCGCCCGTTTCAGGGCGTGGGCGCGCGCGGGGGTAAAACGATAATATGGCGGTTTTCTTAAGCGTGATCATCCCGAGTTTTAACCGGAGCGCCGTGCTCCGGAAATGCCTGGAGGCGTTGTCCCGGCAGGACTGCGCGTTGGCTGAGTTCGAGGTCATTGTGGTCGATGACGGTTCGTCGGACGGGACCGGCGCGGCGGTCGCGGAACTGTCCGCCGCCGGGATGGTGGTGCGGTACCTGCGTCAGGAGAACCGGGGCCCGGCGTCGGCGCGTAACCGCGGGATACGCGAGGCCGCCGGAGAAGTCATTCTGTTCATCGGGGACGACATCATCTGCCCTCCGGATCTGGCGGCGCGGCACATCGCGTTCCACCGCGGTCATCCGGACGCGGCGGCCGCGCTCCTGGGGCGCGTCGCCTGGTCGCCGGAGATACGGGTGACCCCGTTCATGCGGTGGCTGGGAGAGAGCGAATACCAGTTCGATTTTTTCCGTCTCGCGGCGGGGGATGCCGATCCCGCGCGGTATTTTTATACCGCGAATGTTTCGCTGAAACGGTCGTTCCTGGAAAGCCGCCGGTTGTTCTTCGATGAGGATTTCCGCCGCGCCGCGTTTGAGGATATGGAATTGGGGGCGCGTCTGAAAAATGAGGGGCTGGCCTTGCGGTATGACCCGCACTGCCTGGCCTGGCATTATCACGCGACGTCGCTGGCCGCGGCGTGTGCGCGCATGCGCGTTGTGGGCGAGAACGGCGTATTGCTTGACGGGAAAATGGGCAAGATCGTTCCGTCCGCGGCACCGCAGCCGTCTTTGGCCGCCGCGTTCGTGTCTTCCCTGAAGATGTATGTCGCCAACGCGGTGGCCCGATCCTGCGAGAATCTATGCGTCAACGGATGGGCGTTCCGCGCCGTGATGTATGATAATGCCGCCCGCGGGCGCGCCGCCGCGATAGCGCGCGCGAACGTGGCGGAGCCCGCCCCCGGCATCATGCTTTCGATTGTTATCGTCAGTTGGAACGTGAAGGAGTACCTCGAGAAATGCCTGCGTTCCGTGTACGCGTTCACGCGGGGGATGGAGTATGAGGTTTTTGTCGTCGACAACGCCTCGACCGACGGCAGTGTGGAGATGGTGCGCGCTCTTTTTCCTCAGGCTGTGTGCATCGCCGGCGCCGTCAATCTCGGTTTTTCCACTGCCAACAATCTGGCGATGAGGCGGGCGCGGGGGAAATATGTTGCCATGTTGAACCCTGACACCGAGCTGATCGGAAATTCATTGAAGGAACTGGTCGATTACATGGAGGCGCGCGGCGGGGCGGTCTGCGCCGCTCCCCGGCTTACCTACGGGGACGGATCGCTCCAGCATTCCTGCCGCCATTTTCCGACGCTGTTCACCGACCTGATGACGAAACTGTATCTCGACGCGTTTTTTCCCCGGAGCGCGTTCTTCAACCGTTACAAGATGGGCATGTGGAGCCATGACCGCGAGCGCGAAGTGGACCAGCCGTATGGCGCCTGCCTGGTATTCCGGGGCGCGGACCTGCGGCGGCTGGGGTATATGGATGAACGCTATTTTATGTATTACGATGAAGTGGACCTGTGTTACCGGTTCAAACAGGCCGGCGGCGCGATCGTCTACCTGCCGCGGATCAGCGTCATTCATCATGCCAACCGGAGCTCCAATCAGGCCGCCGACGATTGCCATCGCTGGAAAACGCAAAGCCAGATGTTCTTTTACCGGAAACACTATGGCGCCGCGGGGGTGCTCGGCCTCTTTTTCAATCTCGCCCTGCAGTTCGCGCTGATATTCGCGGTCCTGTATCCGGTGCGCGCGTTGACGGGTCGTCCGCGCGACATCCGTTTGGCCCGGCGGGTGGCGGTGACCGCGTGGCGCGAGTACCGCGCCGCGTTACGGAGGAGATCATGAGTTTTTTCGCGCGTTTGCCCAACCAGTTGTTTATCCTTAAGGAATTGCAGGCGGAATCAATTGCCGGCCATGCCGCGGTGTTGCGCGGTACCGTGCTTGATGTGGGATGCGGCAACGCCCCGTACCGGGGCGCGCTTCCCGCCGTAGCGTACGTGGGCATGGACCTGTCCCCGGGACCGGCGACCGCGGTCCTCGGATGTTGTGAACAGCTCCCGTTCGCCGACGGCTCGTTCGACGCGGTGGTTTGCACCGAAGTGCTCGAGCATCTGCCCCGTCCCGGGGAATGCCTGCGGGAGATCCGTCGGGTGCTGAAAGACGGGGGCACCGCGTATATCACGGCGCCCCAGAGCTGGCCCCTGCATTATGAGCCGCGTGATTACTGGCGTTTTACCCGGTACGGGATGGAGCAGTTGTGCGCCGAGGCGTCGCTGACGGTAGTTTCGAGCGCGCGGATCGGCGGCGTGTTCTCTCTGGTCGGGGTGCGCCTGGTCGATGTCGCCTGGATCGCGCTCGCCGCCGCGTTTTCGTTCCTGGGGAGGCGTACCGCCGAACGCCTGGCCGCGCTGGCCTGTATCCCGGTTTCGCTGTTATTTTATCTGCTGGGAAAACTGGCTGACCGGATCGACAAGAGGGATGCCATCTGCTGGGCACTGCTCGTCAGGAAATGAGGGATATGCGTACGGTTTGCCATATAGCCGACAGTCTGAGCGTGGGGGGATTGGAGCGGACGATCGTCCAGGCCGTTTCCGGCCTTCCCGATTTCCGCCACTGTGTCTGTTGCCTCCGCCGGAAAGGGGCGTTTGCCGCCGGCCTGGAAGCGCGGGGGATCGAGGTCCGGGAATTCGCGTTCCGCGGGGGCATGGCGCCGCGTGACCTTTTCTCCCTGGTATCGTTCCTGAAACAGCACCGCGCCGATCTCGTTCACTCGCACGGGTTTTTCCCCTCGATGTGGGGGCGGATGGCCGGGGCTCTCGCGGGGATACCCCGGAGGGTTGTGCATGTGCAGAACGTATATTATTGCGTCCGGGGCGTCCAGTTGTGGAAGTACCGGATGATGATCCCGCTCGCCACCCGGTATATCGCCGTTTCCGAAGCGGTGCGCGATTGTTGTACGGGATATGTGGGGATCCCGGCGAAGAAGATCAGTGTGGTGTATAATGCTTCCGACGACCTTTTTGGGGGCGTGGATAAACGGTGTGAGATGCGCCGGCGCCTGGGGCTGGCGGATACCGATGTTGTTGTCGGGGGGCTGGGCAGGCTGGAAGAGCATAAAGGTTTCGGCCTTCTTCTGGAGGCGGTCGCCGCCTGCCGCGGCGCGGGCCTGCCGGTCAAGGCCGTTATCGTCGGAGACGGGCCGTTCCGTTCCTCTCTCGACGCGATTGCCGCGCGCGACGGATTGTCGGGCCATGTGAGCATGGCGGGGATGCGGATGGATATCGGTGATTATCTGGCGGCGATGGATATTTTTGTCCAGCCTTCGACACTGCGGGAAGGACTGCCGCTTTCATTGGCGGAAGCGGCTTCCGCGGGATTGCCTCTCATCGCCTCGGATATCGGCGGTAACCGTGAGATCGCGTGCGATGGCGTCAACGGGTACGTTACCGGCGCCGGGGACATCGCCGCGTTGACGGGAAAGATATCCCGGCTTGCCGCGTGTCCCGGTGAGCGGGAAGCTATGGGCAGGGAATCCCGGAGGATCTGGGAGGAAAGGTTTACCGTGGAACGGATGACGCGCGATCTGCGGCAGGTGTACAATGAGTGACGCGATCCTGTATCTGCACGAGAGTTCCGAGGTGGGCGGGGCGGAGGGGAGCCTGCTCATCCTGGCTGAGGCGCTGGACCGCGCGCGTTTCACGCCGGTGTTCGCGATCCCGCGCCGCGGCTCGTTCTCCGAATTGCTGGAAGGGGCGGCCCTGGAGACGGTTTTTATCGATCTCCCCCGGCTACGCGGTCTGGCGGGGGTAGTTTCCGCGGTCAGGGAGCTTCTGCATCTGGTGCGCGCGAAGAATATCCGCCTCATCCATTCCAACAGCATCCGGAGCCATCTCTACGGCGCGTGCGTCGCCCGGATGGCCGGTATCCCGGTGGTCTGGCACCAGCGCAATCTGTTGGTCGGCGAGAAATTCGATCCTGACCGGGCCCTGGCGTTCATTCCCGATCTCATTGTCTGTAATTCGCGGGCGATCGCGCGCCGTTTCCTCCGGGGAAAGAAATTGCCCGGCAAAGTCAAGGTTGTGCTTACGGGAGTGGATACCTCCCGGTTCAGCCCGCAGGTTGACGGCGCCGGAGTGCGGGGGGAATTCGGCATCGGGGCTGACGAGAGAGTGGTGGGTATCGCGTCGCGGTTTAACGCCCAGAAAGGCCACGAGTGTTTTTTTGAGGCGGCGCGCCTCTTGACAGCTATGCCCGGAGGAGAAAGACTGCGTTTTCTCGTCGCGGGAGGGGCTGTGTTTGCCGAGGACCGGGCGCGGGAGGAAGAAGTGAGGCGGGACGCCGCGCGCGCCGGACTGGAGGGCAAAGTTGTTTTTACCGGTTTTCGCACAGATATGCCGTCCGTCTACGCCGCGATGGATATCTGCGTCCTTCCCTCGTCGGCCGAGGCCTGCGGCAGAGTGGTGCTTGAGGCCATGGCGTCGGGAAAACCGCTGGTAGCCACGCGCACCGGCGGGACTCCAGAGATGGTTGTTGACGGGGTTGATGGACTACTGGTCGATCCTGCCGATCCGGTAGCCCTCGCGGACAGGATCATTTTTCTGGCGGGACATCCCGCGGAAGCGGCCCGTATCGGGGCGGCGGCGCGCGCTCGTGCGGTGGACAGGTTCGATATAGGCGTTCACGCGAAGGTTATCCAGGAACTGTACCGTATGCTCAGGGTGGGTGATGGACAATAAGAAACTTTTTCTTTTGCTGGTAGCCCTGTTTGCGTTCCTTAATTTTTCCCATTCCGTGCTGAAAGAGGCGGCCTTCAGCCCATTCAACGATTTCGGTAATTATTGGCTGAACGCTCGTTTGCTTACCGAGGGATATAATGCCTGGGACGATGCGCCTGTCGTTCGGGCGCGGAGGCAGGAGTTGGCGGTTACGTATCAGGTGTGTCTATCCGATGCCCCGTTGCATTCTCCCGGGTTTTTCGTTTTCTTTCGTCCCTTCAGCGGATTCCCGTACCGGAGTTCGGCGTTGCTTTGGCTTGCGGCGGGGATCGCCGCGCTGGCGGCGGCGCTCGCGGTATTTCTGAGGTGTTTCGGACTGTATAAGCCGCGGGAACATCTGTTGAGTGTCTTTTTTCTGGTATTCTCGTTCTGGCCGCTCATCGAGCAGATCCATGACGGCCAACCGAATTTTTTCATTCTCCTTCTGGTATGCCTGGTCCTGTGTGCCCTCAAGAAGGAGCGGTATTTCCTGGCGGGGTTCATATTCGGGATTACCGCGCAGTTTCGCGAATATATCGGGATTGCCGCGCTGTTTTTTCTGGTTACGCGGAATTGGCGGGCGTTGGCCGGGTTCCTGGCGGGAGTCGTTTCCCTGAAGCTGTGCGCGGTGTTAATGTACGGGTGGCAGGTTGAGCCTGCGTACTGGGCGCGGATGTTGGCCATGTTCGGTCGCTCCGTATATCCGTTCCCGGGCAATCTTTCGTTTCCGGCGACCGTGTGGCGGGTCATCGCGCCGGTCATCGGGAGCGGAGGGGCTTTTTGTGCCGGCGCCGTTTGCGTATTCGCGCTGACGTTCTTCGCGTGGGCGAGGGGAGTGGGGAAAAAAGACAGCGTGGCGGGATTCCTGCTGTTTGTTATCCTGGCGGTCCTTGTTTCTCCGTGGGTGCATGAGTCGCATTTTACAATGCTTTTGCCTGCGGTGGTGCTTGTGTGGCCGATTGCCGGAGGGGGTATCGTGCGGGTCGCGGGATTGTTCATTGCCGCTTACCTATTGATGGGGCTTAAATATTCGCTCAACAGTTTTCCCGCGTTCCATGCCGGACTGCCCGCGCTGGTTTCGACGGGGAAGCTTATGGGGGTGATACTCCTGTTCATCGTGTGGTGGGTCCTGGCGGGAAAAGAGCGTATCGATGCGTAAGATATCAGCGATCCTGGTTACAAGGAATGAGGAACGCAAGATCGGCCGTTGCCTGGAATCCCTGCGCTGGGTCGACGAGATAGTCGTGGTCGACCAGTCATCCACGGATGCCACCGCCGAGGTATGCCGGAAATATACCCCGCATGTTTTTATCACGGAAAATAAAGGGTATTGCGAGCCGGACCGGCCGGTCGCTTTGGCTCATACATCGCATGACTGGGTCCTGTATCTTGATGCCGACGAAGTGGTGCCGGCGGGCCTGCGCGAGGAGATACAGGCGATCCTCGCGAGCGAGCCGCCGTACGCGTGTTATTCCGTGGCGCGCAGGAATATATTCATGGGTAAGTGGATCCGCGGTTCGGGGTGGTACCCGGGGTATGTCCTGCGGTTGTTCCGCAAGGACTATGCCGGATTTTCCGAGCGGATACACACGGATGTCATTCCCTCGTCGCCGTGCGGCAGGCTGAAGAACCCGTTGGAGCATTATACCTGCGAGAATATAGAGGAATACCTGCTGAAATTCAACCGGTACAGCACGATCCTGGCGAAACAGGAATACGCGAGAGGGGCGCGCCTTACCGCGCGCAACGGCGTTTTTCGCCTGGTGTGTGTACCGGCCGCTGTTTCTCTTAGGAAATATTTTTTCCATCTGGGTTTTTGCGACGGGTTCCAGGGATTCGTGATCGCGTTCCTCACGTTCCTTACCCTTGTGCTCATGAACATCAAGCTCTGGGAGATGCAGTATGGGATTCGCGCGGGATCTGAGTGATATCCTGGCGGCTTTTTTCATCCTGAAGGTTTTGCGCCGCGTCGACCGGGCGCTCAGCACGACGGGATACAGCGACCTCCAGTCGCTTTTCCTGGCCGCTCGGTACGGATGGGGGAAGGGCGTGATCGTGGAAGTCGGGTCGTATCACGGGAAATCGGCGATCGCGCTTGCCGCCGGCTCAAAAGCCGCGGGCAGGGAAAAGGTCTATTGCGTCGATCCCCATTGGGAGGGGACGCGGGAGATATTCCTGCGGAATATCGAGGGAGCGGGGGTGGGGGCGCAGTGCGTGCCGGTGGCGGCGATATCGGAGCAGGCTGTCCGGGAGGTTGGCCATCCGGTGCGGTTGGTATTCATCGACGGTGACCATCGTTACGAGTCCGTGAAAAATGACATCGCGGCGTGGAGCCCCTGTGTGATCGACGGCGGGATCATCGCATTCCATGACCTCAACTGGCCGGGTGTCGCGCGGGCAATCGCCGAGCTCCTTGCTTCCGGCGGGTTCACCCATGAGGGGAATTCCGGATGCACCCTGTTCATCTCCAAGGGGCGGCGGGAAAATCAGCGGTTGTTCGCCGTTATCAGGCTTTATAACCGGCTTAAGAACGCGGTGCTGTTGCGGGGTTTTCGCGATGCGTAGGGCCATCACCGGTAAGATACGGGTATTGCAGATCATCCATACCTCCGGCATCACCGGGCCGGGCAGGATCCTGCTGGGGACCGCCAAGTACCTCGACCGGAGGGAATTCCAGGTCGATGTGCTTTGTCCTCCCGAGGGGCCCCTGGCGGATGGGGTACGGAAACTCGGCCTTGAGGTTGTGCCGTTCGATTATTCGCGGTGCGGCGACGCGGGGTACCTTCTGCGTACCGCCGAGGAACTCCGGCATAGAGACTATCACGTTTTTCATATCCATTCCGGCCAACTGACCGGGGCCGCCAGGATCATGGGGGTTCTCCTCCGGATCCCGGTGGTCGTGCAGACCGAGCATCTGGTTTCCGCCGACCATTCCTGGATCCGCGGCGTTTTCAGGCGCGGGGCGCATCTCTTGGGCCACTGGTTCGCCAACGTGATGGTCGACCGTGTTATCGCGGTTTCCGTTCCCGCCGCGCGGGCGTTCCTTGAGCGGCAGGGGATGAGGAAGGATAAGGTAGTTGTTATCCCTAACGGGATAGACCGGGAAGATGTCCGGAGCGGCGGCAGGGATACCCTCGCGGATACGATCGTGGTCGGGTGCGCGGGGCGGTTGAGTGTGGAAAAGGGGTATGGTCTCCTTGTCCAGGCGGCGCGGGAGTTCGCGCGCGTACCGGGGATACAGGTGATCATCACCGGTGAGGGCCCGGGGCGGGCTGATCTGCAACAGCTGATCGCCGGCCTGGGACTGGAAGGGCGCGTTATTCTTGCGGGATTCCAGGAAGACATCTATTCTTTTCTGGCGAAATGCGATATTTTCGTCCAGCCTTCATTTGATCAGGGCGAATCGTTCGGGCTGGCGGGCGTCGAGGCGATGGCGGCGGGGACGGCGGTTATCTCGTCGGATATCGATGTTTTTCGCGCGATCACCGATGACGGCCGCAACGGCCTGTTGTTCCGCGCGGGTGACCCGGCGGACCTGGCGGCGAAGATCATGCGGCTTGTGGAAGACCCGGGATTGCGCCGGCGCGTCGCGGCGCAGGGGCGCGAGGACAGCCGGAAGTACGATGTGGCAGTCACCGCGGCGCGGACCGGCGATCTGTATGCGGAACTGCTGGCCGTTAAAGGATTCCTGCCGCGCGGCCGCGGTATCGCGGCGCTGAATAACCGCCTGATTTCTTTTCTGCGCGCGGAATGCGGGAGCGAGGGCGCGGCGGAGCAGGGGGTGGGCGCGCGGACCGAGGGGTTCCTGCGTTGGATTGCGGAAAGGCCGTTGACCCCGCGCGAGGTGTCGTCGTATCTGGATTCCGGCGACGGTTTCCTGGCGGAGATGGGGGTGCGTTTCCTGCGCGGCGAGGCGTTTGGCCGGGAGCGCGTAACGGCGGCCAACCTGCGCCTGGTCGCCGGCGGGCTTAAAGCCAGGGAAGTCACTGCCCGTGATTATGACGACCGGGTGAGCCTGCAGAGCACCCGTTTCCAGGTCGATAATTATTTTGATCCGGTCGATCCGTTGATGCGGGCGCGGGTCGCGTTTATCCTGGAGCGCCTTTGCCCGCGGGAGGGAGAACGGATACTCGACGCCGGCTGTGGCGTGGGGACGTTCGCCTATCATTGCGCGCGGAAAGGCTGTGAGTGCGTCGGGCTGGATTATTCCGCTCTTTCCATCGCCAGCGCGCGCCGCGTCTGCGCCGAGCGGGGAGTGGCGGCCCGGTTTGAGCAGTGCGATGTGTGCGCGCGGATCCCTTTTCCGGACGGATATTTCGACAAGATCGTCGCCGCCGATTTTATCGAGCATATCACCGCGGGGCAGAAAGCGTCTTTTCTCGCGGAGGCGTGGCGCGTGTTGAAACCGGGAGGGCAGATGGTGGTTTTTACCCCCAACGGGATCCGTGAATGGATCGGCGCGGCCAAGACGTGGGTGGGAGCGTTATTCGGCGCGGCCCGCCCGGAAACCCGCCTGCATTTCGGGTTGACCGACCGCTTCAGTTTCGAGCGTCTTCTGCGCCGGGCGGGTTTTTTGTTCACCAGCGGATTATGCGATTTGAGCAGGCCGTATCTCGTCAGGATCCCGGTGGCGAACGAGCTATTGAGCCTTAACCTTATCTGGGTTGCGCGGAAAGCGCGGGCATAAAAAAGATGAAAGAACGGATAAAAGAAGGTTATTTCGCGGCCCGGAAGCTGTTCCTAAGGCCTTTTGCCGCCCTCGCGGTGCCGGCGTTTGGGCCGGAAGATATCCGTTCCATCCTGATCATTCGCATCGACCGGCTGGGGGATACGGTGGTTTCTCTTCCCGCGATAGAGGCGTTGCGCACCGTTTTTCCCGCGAGCCGCGTGACCGTGCTGGCGCGCCCGGGGATGCGCCCATTGCTGGAGATGGTGCCCGGCGTGACAGTGATCGAGTACCGGGGGTTCCGGGGCGCCCTGCGCGCCGTGCGCAAGGCCGGTTTCTCGATGGCGGTCGACCTGGTGATGGATTATACGCTCAAGACCGCGTTGATCTGCGCGTTAAGCGGGGCGAAGGTGAAAGCGGGATTCGATATCGGCGCGCGGGGGAGATTGTTCACTATCGCGCTTGTCCCGTCGCGGGAAAAGAAGCCGATGCGCCTTTTTTTGCTTGATCTGTGCCGCGCGATCGCCCTGCGCGCGGGATATACGGGAGTCATCCCGGATAGCGAGCCGCGGCTGGTGATCGGCGATACGGCGCGGGCGGTTGCCGGCGCCGAAATGGGCGAGGAACGCGGCCGGTGTGTCGTCGGGATACATCCGGGCGGTTATTATCCCAGCCAGGTGTGGATGGCGGATGGTTTCGCGGAATTGGGGCGCCGGTTTTTGGGCAGGGGGTGTCGCGTGGCTCTCATTGGATCCGGGAATGAAAAGCGGCTTCTGGAGCGGATCGCCGGAAAGATCGGCCCGGGTGTGCGGGTTTTCTGCGGAGTGCCGGTAGACCGGCTCGCGGGGCTCGTCAGCCTGATGGATGTGCTGGTGTGCAATAATTCCGGGCCATTGCATCTGGCAAGCGCCCTGGGAGTTCCCACGGTGTCGACGATGGGGCCGACTGATCCGGCGCTGTGGTTTCCCGCCGGGGATATGGCGGTGGTGGTGCGTAAAGGCTTGCGGTGCAGTCCCTGCGCGAAAGCGGTGTGCGCCGGCCATGAATGCATGCGCCTCATCGGGGTGGAAGAAATGGAGCAGGCGGTCGGCAGGGCGCTGGCGAAGGATAAAAAATGGAACGAGTGGAATATTCTTTGATCCTGGTGGTCAATCTGGGAGGCATCGGCGACCTGATGCTTTCCAGCCCCGCGGTGCGCCATATCCGGCGCTGTTTTCCGGAGGCGCGGATGCGCCTGTTGACGTCTCCCCAAGGCGCGGAGTACGGCCGTTCGCTGTCCTGCTTTGAGCGGGTCCTTACGCTCGACGCCGGGAGCGGTATCTTTCGCCGGGCCGCGGGGATGGCGACGTTGCTGGGTTTGCGCGCGGCGCGTTTCGATCTCTGCGTGAATATGCGCACGATCGTTTCCGCGGCCAGCCGCGGCCGTATGAAATTCCTTATTTCTCTGATCAACGCGAAGCGGAGCGCGGGCCGGGATACCGCGGGCAGGGGGGATTTTTTCGATATCAGGGTCGCTGAGGGAGATGGCGACGGCGAGGGGATCTATGAGCGGGAGTATGATTGCGCGATGGCTGAGGCGCTGACCGGGATCCCGGTCAGCGACCGGGAGATCGATTTTTCCATCGACCGCGGGTCCGACGAGCGGGTCGCCCGGTTGTTCGCCGGGGCGGGGATCGGCGCCGGTGACCGCGTGATCGGCATCCATCTGGGCGGGAAACCATCGCATGCCTGGCCGGCGGAGAATTTCTTCGCCGCCGCCGGGATCGCGGCGGAGCGGTTTTCCTGCAAACTGGTGGTGACCGGCACGGCACAGGAAGGCCGCAGGGCGAGTCATCTTACGGCTTGTTTTTCCCGGCCGGTGCTGGATCTGACCGGGCGGCTTACCCTGGCGGAGCTCGGCGCGGCCATCCGCCGGTGTTCAGCCTACGCGACATCGGATACGGCGCCGATGCATATCGCCGCGGTGCTCAAAGTACCCCTGGTGGCGGTGTTCGGCCCCGGGTACCTGCGCAGGTTCGATCCGCGGGCTATCGCGCCGCGGAGCATCGTGCTCTACAAGAAGGCCGAATGCGCTCCCTGCGACCGGGTGGAGTGCCCTTCCGGGAAATGCCTTGCGGATATCACGCCCGCTGAATGCGCTGACGCGCTGGCGGTACTGCTTTCAGATAAGGAGGCGGGGGGATGAGGATACTGGATATGCTCTACCGGCCGTTGCACCGTCTATCCTCTCGTCCTTCCGAGCGGGGGGAATATTCCAGCGGCGTATGGCAGGATATGGTGCGCCGCGCTGTCCTGGACCTGTGCCGCGGGAAGCGCGGCACGGCGCTGGAGATCGGTTGCGGCGAAGGGCTTTTCGCGGGCCAGCTGAAACAGCGGGAGCCCGGGCTGGAGGTGCGGGGCGTCGATAACGATGGCGCCCGGCTGGAACAGGCGAAGGCGAAAGCGCGGGAGCGGGGGCTGGAGATCGATTTTTCCCTGTGTGACGCGGGCAGGCTTCCTTTTCCCGACGCCAGTTTCGACCTTGTCGTCTGCGCTAATGTTTTCCTTATCCTGGGTTCGCTGGGAGCGATAGAGAACTTTCTTTCCGAGATGAAACGGGTCTGCAAAAATGACGGCAGTATTATTTTCGATTACCGCAATTCCCGCAATCCGCTTTTGCGGCTCAAATACGCGCTTGCCCCGTATTACGACCATTCGGTCCGTCATCTGCGGCTGACGACCTGCGACCCGCGGTGGATCGAGCGGGTTTTGCGCGGCCTGGGGCTGAAAGTGGCGCGCCAGCGTAACCTGGGTTTTTTCATCAGGGGGCTCGCTCCCCTTATCGTCGTCGAGGCCGGACAATGATCACGAAAATGCCGATTATCGCTTCCGCCGCCGGAGCGGCGGACATCATCATGGCGTCAGCCGGCGACAGCCGCGCGGCGCGCGGGGAATTTATCCGCGGCCTGCAGGCATCGTCGCGCTCGCGGTCGGTTTTTCTGACGGATTCCGGCATCACCGCGTTCTGTGTCGCGCTGAAGGCGCTACGCCGCCTTTCGCCGCGGGATGAGGTCATCCTGCCGGCGTATACCGCGGGAAGCCTTGTGGTCGCGGTCCGGAGCGCCGGGCTTACGCCGGTGCTCTGCGATATCTCTTTGGACACATTCGGATATGACCTGGCGCAGTTGGCGCCGCGTGTTTCCGGCCGGACGCTGGCGGTTACCGCGGTGCACATGTTCGGCGTCGGTATCGATGTGCAGGCGGTCCGGGAACTGTGCCCCGGAGTTTTCATCATCGAGGATTGCGCTCAGGCTATGGGGAGCCGTATCGCCGGGCGTTTTGCCGGGGAATCCGGGGATATCAGTTTTTTCAGCTTCAACCGCGGTAAGAACCTGCCGCTTTCATCGGGCGGATGTATCGTGACCAACCGGCAGGATTGCGCGGAAGCGATCGCGCCGGAACTGGCGGCGCTGGAGAAGGGCGGTTCGGCGCCGGCGGCCGCGGCGCGCGCGTTCGCGTTCCTGGCGGCCTCGCGGCCGTTCGTATATGGCGCGGCATTCCCTTTGATCAGCCGTTTTAAGGAGACCGCCCCGCCTCAGGGATTGCGCCCGCGCCTGATGGACGATTTCACTGCCCGCCTCGGCGCGCGGCTTATCCGCAGGGAAGAAGACATTTTCGCGCGGCGGTTTGTCAACGGCTCCTGCCTGCGCGCGGGATTGCGGGCGGCGTGCGGGATTCGTGTCGCGCGGGTCTCTTCCGGTGACCGGCCGGCCTACAACCGTTTCCCGGTGCTTTTTGATGATCCCGCGGCCCTGGCGAAAGCGGAAAAAGGATTGTGGGACGCCGGTTTTGAGAGCTCGCGCATGTACCTGCGCCCGTTGCACCAGATGTTCGACCTGGGGTACCGGACGGCGGAATTCCCGAAGGCGGTGTATCTGGCGGCTCGGATGTTGACAGTGCCGTCGCATCCGGCCTGCGGGATACGCGCGTGCGAGAAGATGATCGCGGTAATCAGGCGGAGCCTATGATACCATACCGTAACGCGGGACGTTTCCTGAACAAAGCGCTGGCCCAGCCCGGGTACGCCGCGCGGGTTTTCGTGAAAAGATCCGGGGCGTTGCTTCGTCACACGCTGGGCGCCGGGCGCGCCGCCGGGCCCGAGGCGGTCACTCTCTTTCTGACCCACCGCTGTAATCTGCGCTGTGTGATGTGCGGCCAGTGGGGCGAGGGAGGGGTTACCCGCGGGGAGGCGCCTGAGTCTGTGGGGCAGATGCTCGCGTTTTCCGAATTGGAGAAGCTGGTTGACGGCCTCGCCGCGTTCCGCCCTGCGATCACGCTGTTCGGCGGAGAACCGCTCCTGTATCCGGAATGCGCCCGCCTGGTCGCGAAGATCAAAGCGCGGCGGATGCATTGCCTGATGGTTACCAACGGTTCCCTTCTGCGGGAGCGGGGCACGGCGCTGGTGGAGGCGGGGCTGGATGAGCTCAATGTCTCGCTGGACGGGGACAGGGAGCTTCATGACCGTATCCGCGGCCTGCCCGGAGTTTTTGACACGATACACGAGGGGATACAACTGGTGCGGCGGGCCCGGGAAGAGTTGGGGCGCGCCCTCCCACGGATCAACCTGCAATGCACGATCAGCAAACACAATTATGAGCATCTGGAGCGCATGATCGCGGTGGCCCGCGAGGCCGGGGCGGATTCGCTCACCTTCCATAACCTGATCTTCCTCAGCCGCGAAATGGTGGAGGAACAGCAAAAGGTCGATGGAGAGCTGGGGTGCTCGTCGCGCGCCTGGGAAGGGTTCATCTCCGAGCCGGCCATCGATCCCGCGATACTCGACGGAAAGCTTCGGGAGATACGCGCTACCCATCCCGGGTTTCCGGTGGACGTCTATCCGAATTTCTCCGCTACCGAAAGACGGCGGTATTATTCCGACACACACTACGTCCCGGTGGAATATCCCGCGCGGTGCCTCAGCCCCTGGCTGACGGCGTACGTCTTTCCCGACGGCACGGTGCGCCCGTGCCTGAATTCCACCTTTTCGTTCGGTAATATTAAGGAAGGGGAGTTCCGGGAGATCTGGAATTCCCCGCAGGCATTGCGTTTCCGCGTGTTACTTAAGCAGCGGGGCATCTTCCCGGCCTGCGCGCGCTGTACGGAGTTGTATCGGTACTAACCTCGACAGGACACCTCCTCAGAACCCGCATCTGAAACCAAATGCGGAAGCAGGTTTCAGATGCGGGTTCTGTCGAGGGGCTAACGGCGGGTGAGCGGGGGATCGCGCAGGTCTTTCCGGAGCGGGCGATAGGAATTCCCCGGCCGCTATGAAACGGTAAGGGATTAACTCGGGGAAGTATTTAACGCGGCTAGGAATGGCGGGGTGAGGCGTTCCCCACCAGGGGAACACCTGCGCTTCCTATTGCGCAGGGTGCACCCGGCGCTGATTGGAGTTGCGCCGGTGTTCCGCTCGTGCGGAAAAACCCGCCAGGGCATGATCAGGTTAATCCCCGGGATGGCTTCGGGGAAGTCCTCGCACGCGAGGAAAGACCGGAGCAATCCCCCGGTTACAGGTATGACTATGGATAAAATCAGAATTTGCCACGTGATCACCCGGATGGACTGGGGCGGGTCGCCCGAGCTGGTGCGCATGCTTTGCGAAGGGCTGTCGCCGGAACGCTTCGAGGTGACGCTGGTAACCGGGCCGACGCTCCATCCTTCGGTGAAGACCGCGGCGTTCTTCGCGCGTTTCCGGGACCGGATAACGGTTGTCCCGGCACTCAAGAGGGAGATCGGTTTTTTCTCCGATTGCCGCGCGTTCTTCGCGTTGTACCGCCTGTTCCGGCGCCGCCGGTTCGATATCGTGCATACGCACACGGCCAAAGCGGGGTTTCTGGGGCGGGCGGCGGCGCTTTTCGCCGGATGCCGGTGCATCGTGCATACGTCCCACGGCCATAATTTCTACGGATATTTCGGCCCGGCGATGAGCGCTGTGATCGTCATGCTGGAACGCGTGTCCGCGGCATATACCCGGAAACTGGTGATGCTGACAGAACTGGAAAAGCGCGACCACATCGCCTATCGGATCTGCGGCGAGGGGAAAACGGAACTCATTTTTTCCTGTCTGGAGCCGGAGTATCTGCTTCCTCCGGAAAAGAGCAGGGAGGAGATAGCGCGGGAGCTGGGAACCGGCGAACGGATTGTGGTCGGCATGGTGGGCAGGCTGGAACCGGTCAAAGGGCCGGGATTCTTCGTTGACGCCTGTGTTTCCATCGCGGCGGAATTCCCCGGCGTAAGTTTTCTGGTTACCGGCGAAGGTTCACTGCGCGCGGGGCTGGAGGCGCGCGCCGCCGCTTCCGGGTTCAAAGACAGGTTTATTTTTACCGGTTGGAGGGAAGATATCCGGGATGTGCTGTCGCTCCTTACCGTGCTGGTCCTGCCTTCATTGAACGAGGCGCTGGGCCTTATCCTGCTCCAGGCGCAGGCGCAGGGCGTGGCGGTGGTGGCGTCGGGGGTAGGAGGTGTGGCTGAGGCGGTCAAAGACGGCGAGACCGCGATCCTGGTTCCGCCGGCCGACAGCGCGGCGATTGCCGCGGCGCTACGCCGGCTGTTATCCGATCCCGCGGCGGCGAAGGCGATGGGGGAAAAAGGCCGGGCATGGGTCGCCGGGCGTTTCAATATCGACCGCATGATCAGGAGCCACGAGGAGATGTACGCGCGGCTCCAAGTGGAAGGGAACGCTGTATGAAAGCGCATGTCAGTTTGTCTATCGCGATTGTTACGGCCCTGGCGTGTCTTCCTTTTCCCGCGTTCGCGCGGCCATTCATCCAGGAACCGGTGGCGTTGCAGGTCAGCACTACGGTGAGCGACGGGGCGTATTCTTATGACGAAATCATCGCCCGCGCGCGGGCGCATGGCGTGCGGACGGTCGTGCTTGGTGAGCGCGATCTGATGCGTTGGGAATACGGCGTATGGCCTTTGCGCGCCCTGCTCCGGAAGAAGGTGGAAGGGGGATCACTCCTTGCGTATGGGGTGCGCCGGTACCTTGCGGAGCTGGAGCTGGCGCAGTCCCGGAATCCGGACATGATCATTATCCCGGGAGTGGAATCCGCTCCATACTACTATTGGACCGGAAACCCGTTTGCCTCTAATCTGAAGATCAATGATTGGCATCGTCACATCATGTCGTTCGGATTTTCGCGGCCGGAGGATTATGAGAATATTCCGGTGATCGGGAACCGGCAGGGGATGGCATCCGGGCTGACGGTACCTATGGTGTTGTTCCTTCTGGGCGCCTGCGGCGGTGTTATCCTGTCGGCCCGCAAGAGATCACGCCTTGTGGGGGTTGCGGTCACCGTGGCATGTATCTTATTGTCATTGAATGACTTTTATTCGTATCATAAATTCAATCAGTATCAGGGTGATCTGGGAGTTTCGCCATATAAAGAATATATACGGTATTGCCGTGATCGCGGCGCGCTGACATTCTGGACCCACCCCGAAGCGAAAAATATCGATAGTGAAAGCGGCGTGGCGATCGAGACGCAGAAACACAGCGGGTTGTTGCCGCGCGTGGATGATTACACCGGTTTCTTTATTTTTCATGAGGGGTATGATGAGACCGGCGCCCCCGGAGGTATCTGGGACGGAATGCTGGAGGATTATTGCCGGGGCAGGCGGCGTTCGCCGGTCTGGGCCGCGGGCGGGATGGCGGTGGATAAAGGCGGGCTTGATCTTGCCTTTGAGGATTTGCGGGTGGTTTGCCTGGTGGAAAAACGCGGCCGAAAAGAGGTGCTTGACGCGATCTCTGCCGGCAGGATGTATGTCGCCCGGGGCAGGGGGAGCGCTTCTTTTGTCCTGGATGAGTTTTCCGCGGCGGCCGGCGGGGTTCAGGCATTCATGGGCGAGGAACTGCGCGATCCCGGAGCTCCCACGGTGACGATAACAGGCCATCTTTTGGATGGACAGGCGAAGGCTTTTCAGATAAAATTAATCCGGTCGGGGAAGGTCATCAAGTTCTTCGACGCTATCGGCCCCGATTTCACGGTGAGCTACCGTGACGAGGCGCCATGGCGCGGAAAAGGGTATTACCGCGCGGAGATATCCGCGGCGGGGGTGCAGGCGGTGACGAACCCGGTGTTCATTGCCGGCGGGGAATGAAGGAGCGCGCGTGATCGTATCGGTGCATCAGCCGCAGTATATCCCCTGGCTGGGATATTTCGACAAGATCGCGCGGAGCGATTGTTTCGTTTTCCTGGACTGCGTTCAGTACAAAGAGCGCGAATTCCAGAACCGGAACCGGATCCGCCTGAAAGACGGTTGGATGTGGCTGAGCGTTCCCGTCATCGCCGGGGGAGCGCGCCAGCCGATTGGCGCGGTAAAGATCGATAACGGGGCGGACTGGCGCAGGACGCACCGCGAAAGCCTGCGCACCTGGTACGGCGGCGCCCCGTTCTTCGGCGAGCAGTTCCCTTTCTTTGATGAGACATACGCGCGCGAGTGGGAATCCCTGTCCGAGCTCAACGTGCACATTACCAGGTACCTGCTTAAGGCGCTCGCCATATCCACGCCGCTGGTATTCGAATCCGAGCTTAAGATCAGCGGCACCAGCACCCGCCGGATCGTGGAGATCTGCAAAGCGCTTAAGGCGGATACCTATCTTTCCGGCGGCGGCGGCAGGGAGTATCTCGATGAGCCGTTGTTCGCGGAGAACGGGATAACGTTGCGCTACCAGGAGTTCACGCACCCGGTGTACGAACAGCGGTTCATGCCGTTCGAACCGTATATGTCCTGCGTCGATCTGTTGTTCAATCACGGCGCGGCGGGATCGTCCGCCTTACTGTTGCATAAGGCGTAAAAGAGGAGAGTGTAATGAACATACTCGCGATAGGCCCTCATCCCGATGATATCGAATTTGGATGCGGCGGTACTCTGTTGAAATACGCCGCGTGCGGCCATGCCATTTCCCAGCTGGTGCTGACGGACGGCGCGTACGGCGGCGATCCCCTGGTGCGCAAAAAGGAGCAGGAGGCCGCGGCGGGTTTTGTCGGCGCACGGTTGTTCTGGGGCGGGTACCGGGATACGGAACTGCAGGGTTCCCGGGAGCTCATCCAGAAAATAGATTCGGTGATCGGGGAGGTGAGCCCCGACATAGTGTTTCTCAATTTCTGGGCGGATGTGCATCAGGACCACCGGGCCGCGGCGCAGGCCGCGGTTTCCGCTTCCCGCTATATCAAAGAAGTCCTTTTTTACGAAGTCCCCAGCACCCAGCATTTTGAGCCGGATATCTTTGTCGATATCCAGGAAGTGCTGGACAGGAAAATCGAGCTTTTGGGGATGCATGCGTCACAGGTGGACCGGACAAAGATCGCCAATCTCAGCATCACGGAGAGCGCCCGTTCCTGCGCCAACTTCCGCGGTTTCCAGGGCAGGGTCAAGTACGCCGAAGGTTTTAAATCGGTGCGCCTGTTACGGGAGATTAGGTAATGCTTACTTTAACCACGCTCCTAACCGCTTTTGCCATAACGGCTTTAGCGCTTCCTCTAATACGGCGCCTGGCGGTCATGGCCGGGGTCGTGGATGTTCCCGGGGGAAGGAAGATCCATGAACAGGTGACTCCGCTCTTGGGAGGGGTGGGCATCTATCTGGGGCTGGTGGTGGTCGCGGTGCTGAATCCCGGGCTCTTGCCGGAATTCGGGGTTTTTCTTCTGGGTGCGACCGCGATTTTCGTGCTCGGCCTGATCGAGGATATACGGGGCCTCAGCGCGTTGAGCCGGTTCCTGGTGCAGGTGGCTGTGGCGCTCATGGTGATCAGCGTGGGCATGCGCGTGAGTTTCCTGCCCCACGGCTTGCTTGGCGAGGCGGGGGAAGTGATCGTGACGGTTATCTGGATCGTCGGGGTCACCAACGCCTATAATTTCCTCGACGGGCTTGACGGGCTGGCCGCCGGTTCGGCGGCGATCAATCTGTTCTTTTTCTCCCTGTTCCTCTACGGAACGGCGCAGTACCCTGTCGGGCTGATCGCGGTGGCGCTCATCGGGTCGTGCCTGGCGTTCCTGCCGTTCAATTTCAGCTCCCGGAAGATATTTCTCGGGGAGGCGGGGAGCACGTTGCTGGGTTTCTGCCTCGCGGGGATCGGTTTGCTCGGTTCCTGGGCGCACGGGAACAAGGTGCAACTGCTTATCCCGGTGCTTATCCTCGGCGTGCCGATCTTCGACATGATCTTTACCACGATCATGCGGGTGCGAGAGGGCAAGGTCAAGTCGTTGCTGGAGTGGCTCCGATACAGCGGAGCGGATCACTTCCATCATTATCTGGTCGACCAGGGGCTCGGGAAGCGCAAGGCGGTAGTATTCATTTATTCCATTACCGCGTTCCTGGGCATCAGCGCCATTCTCCTCGGGAACAAGAAGTACGAGGTAGAGGCCGCGCTTTCCCTTCTCCAGGCGACGATCATCTTCACCGGGATCGCGACCCTGATCGTAGTGGGGAAACGCAATCGCGCCGGCAGGGGCGATTCCACTTGACTTTTGGGGAGTTTTTGCGATAATAAGGCGAAACCGGAAAGGTAACATCGGGGAGGGTTTGAGCAGTGTAGTATTATCAATGGGGACGCGCCTTGACACCGGCGCGGACGCATGATATACTTAAAACGGAAAATAAAGTTATTTGAGAATCGAACGGGCAAACTCAGGGTAACCTGGGGGCGCAAAGTCGTGCTTCCGTTATCGGCCGATAACGGAACGGCAGATTGCCGAAATTCCCTTATGATTTGATCTCAAGTAGAAATCATACAATCTGCTTGAGATTTTTTTTTGCGCACGGCAAAAGTGCCAGGCACTTAGCGGCGAAAAAACAGAAAGTGCCAGGCACAGAGAGAAAAACATGCCCAGGCTACCCAGAATATACATAAGAGACGCGCTCTATTTCATAACGTGCAGGGGCGAACATAATGAAACCCTGTTCAAAGATGAAAAGGACTATCTTATGTTTCTGGACTTAATGAAAAAATATCAGGAACAGTACGGCATAAAAATGTTCGCCTACTGTTTGTTGCCCGATCACCTTCATCTGCTGGTGGAGATGGAAAAGGGGGAGTCGGGCCTTCCTGAGACCGGGAAATCGCAGGAGATCTCCGGCTTCATGCGCGACCTCAACAACAACTACACGAAGTATTACAACTCCCGCTACGAACGCAAAGGCCATCTTTTCCGCGAGCGTTTCAAATCGGCGCTCATCGAAAAAGACTCGCATCTGTTGAAGATGACCGCGTATATCCATGTCAATCCGGAAAAACTGGGGCTGGTGCGGGACGCCAAAGACTATCCTTACAGCACCTACCAGACCTATCTGTATAACGAAAAATGTTCCGATGGCGACCTCAATTCTTTGCGCCGCGCCGTGCTGGAAGCGCTGAGCCTGATGGGCAACCGCAGTTATGAGGAATTTGTGCGCGGCATATCCCCGGAAGAGGGGGAGCTCATCCATCGTAAGCTCCGCCACGGGGGCATCCTGGGCACTGAGGATTTCGTGAACAAGGTCAGGGCGGAGGTGGAGGCGTACCAGGCCAAGGGGCAGGTTGAGAAAGCCGAAGCCAGCTGGCCTGACGGCTACCGTCTTTACGCGCTGTTCGGCGGCCTTTTCCTGATCCTGATGGTCACCGCCGCGGGGGTCTTCGTCTTCTTTTTTAAGCGGGCCCTGCCGGTGAAACCGCAGGCCGGCATAGCGGTGACGGCGGTAACCCGCGCGGAAGATATCGCGGCGACCGAGTGGCAGATCAGGTTGGCGCGGCCTCAAGGGAAAGAAGAGGCCGACGCGATCACATTTATGGACGGTAAATTTGTTTCCGCCAATCTCAACAGCCTGGGGTTCCCCGCGTCGAATTATTCGCTTTCCGTCGACAGCAACGGCAGGATCGTCTGGGAGACCATGCAGACTTCTCCCGCCGGCGTGGCGTCGTGGCACGGCGAGGTTGAGGGAGAGACGATGAGAGGGATATTGAGCCTGCGGCAGGAAGGAAAAGTGCCGCAGGATTTTTCATTTACGAGCGTCAGCTACCGAAGGAGAAAATAATGAAGACACTCAACGCGCTGGTTGCCGGGGCTTTGTTCCTTTTCTTCGCGGGCGTCAGTTATGCGCAGGAAGAGCCGGTGAAGCCGGCGGAAGCGGAGAGCAGTCACACGGTAGTCAACGCCACTGCGGCGATCGCGGCGCCGGCCCCCGTTGTTAAAGCGTTGCCTGTCCACCGGGCGGTACCGGCGGTCTCGCGGGGAGCCATCGCTGAGGTCCAGGGCGAAGTCGTCGCCCTTACCGAAAAATCGATTTCCGTGATGTACAATCATGACGCGGATAAAGGGAGCGAAGAGGAGATGTTCTTCACGTTTGACCCGGCGAAGATCAATGTTGAGCGCATCAAGAGCCTGGGGGCGATCAGCCAGGGGGATACCGTGCTGGTGCGCTATGTGATGGAGACCGCGGATTACGGCGATATCCAGAAGATAAACAGTAAAGTGGTTACCATCCGGTTCGTCAAACCGGTTAACGACCAGTCTTTTTATAAGAAGAAGATCGCTCCGACGATTTCTTCTGACGACCAGCTTGTGTCGGATACGCTCTCACTCAAGGGGGAAAAATAATGAAAACTCCTCTCCGTATCAGGGCATTGTTCTGGCTCTGCCTTCTTCTGCCGGCCTTCGCGTTGTTCGGCGCCGTTCCCGACGCCCACGCCTACCAGGTCAAGCGCGTGCTTCACGGCACGACCACCGTGGCGGTGAATACCGAAGTCGCCACCGTCGACCTGAGCGCGGCGTTCCCCACCGACTGGGAAGACCTGGATATGACGAAGACCCTGTTGATATTCACCTCTGCCCCGCAATGGTCGGGCGCCGGGACCAATTATACCGGTTATCCGACGTATAACAGCTGTATCGGCCTGATTGACGACCCCAAGACCCTGATGTTCGCCCGCAAACTTTCCGACGCGAACAACTCGAACAACATCACCTATTCGGTCATCGAGTTTACCGAGAATTCCGGCGTGAACGTGTACAGCGGTATCACGACCGTCGGCGACAACGTGACCGCCAAGACGCTGACCCTGCCCGTGTACAATGTCGATTTGACGAAGGCGTGGCCGATCATCTCCATGCGCGATTTGTACACTACCAATAACACGTCCACCGACTATTACAATTACTTCACCGCGGCGTTGACCAACGGAGCGGGTTCTCCGCCGCCCCTGAAATTGACGTTGACCAGAACGGCTATCACCGGGAATTACAACGTGGACGTGAGTTATCAGATCGTCGTTTTCGACAGCACGGAGCCGGATATCAGCGTGCAGAGCGCGACCGTCCTGCTGAATGCCTCTGCCACCGGATCGGAGGCTTCGGACAACGGCACGGCCATGGTCTGCAACCTGCCTTCGGCGCTGACCGCCGAGACTCTGGCCAAGTCGATGTTGTTTTTCAGCTTTGCGCCGAATTCGACTACCGGCGGGCGCGAAGACCGCGACCATGCCGACGGCCGGATCTCCTCCAACAGCCAGGTTACGTTCACCCGCTACACCAACAGCGGCACGATCAGCATTATTTATTACGTGGTGACCTTCCTTAATAATACGATGGTTCAGAGGCCGGCCGGGCGTGTTACGTTTGCCGCCAACGCCGCTACTCAGACCGTTACCCCGGGTACCGCCACATTTTCCGGCGTTGATTTTCCGATGATCTCCACCAGCGGTCCGACTACGACGGGTACCGGCGGGCTGGACGATGTCGCCAACCGGGCCACGTTTGCTACCGCGTCAGGCACTCCGCCGACGCACGCCTCATTCACCCTGGCCAGGGCTTCCACTTCGCAGGGCGGTACGGCTTTGCAGTCATACGTTTCCTGGGAGACCATGGAATTTCCTCTCCTTGACCTGACCTATCCTACCGCCGCTGGTTTGACCGGCGCCTCGGCGTTCCGGGTGGGGGATATGGTGACCATTACCTGGGAGCACGCTAAACTGTTGGAAACGGGAGGTACCGCTTCGGACAGCTCGGTCGCGGTAAATCTTCTGCTCAGCCAGGATAGCGGCGCGACATTCCCGCTGACCATCGTTTCCGGCATATCGTCGAAGGCCGATTCCTACGAATGGACTATTCCCGATACCCTGAAGAACGGCAGTAATAATGACATCAGCGTCATCGGCGGCGCCTGCCGTATCCGTATCCAGACCGCGGATACCAATCTTCCGTATCACAGTGTTTCCGGCCATACGGGGTATTATGACGATTCGAACAACGATTTCGGGATCAAGGGGAAGGTCGAGTTGACTTCTCCCGTGGGAGGGGAGACCTGGATCGTCGGCGAGACGACCCGCGCGATCACCTGGAATAAATGGGGCGATTTCTCGAACACCACGTTCTCGCTTGACCTTTCCACCAACGGCGGTTCAAGTTACGGCGTTTCCATCGCCAGCGGGCTGACGCAGGGGACGCAGTGCACCGGCGGCGCCTGTTCGTATACCTGGCCTTCGGTTCTCGATCAGATCGGCATTGACCGCAAAGTGCGCGTAACGGCGGCCAACGACGCGACCTATGTCCTTTCCGCGTCGCCGGATACTTTCACCATTAAAGGCAGTATCGCGGTGACCTATCCCAACGCGTCGGGGATCACCCTGCTCGCGGATTATTCCAACAACATCACCTGGAACCAGACCGGCACCTTCGTCAATGGAAGCAACACCAACTATGTCTCTATCTATTATTCCATGAACAGCGGCGCGGACGGTTATCCGTTCGCGCTTACCACCGGTGTTGTCAACGGTGCCACCCGTTCCGTTGCCTGCACGTTCCCGTCGGCCAGCGCGGTCGGCGACGCACTGCGTATTAAGATCTTCAGTGACCAGCCGGCTAACGTGCAGGTATCCGATGTTTCCGACAACGATTTCGCGGTCGTGCCTTCCATTGCCGTTACCGGCAGTGATTACGCGGGCAAGAGCCTTAATGCCCACGATACCGCCACTTCGTTCCTTAAATGGACGATCAACGGCGCCCTGGGCGGGGATATCGCCGTCTGGTATTCCACGGACAGCGGGACGAACTGGGCGTATATCACTACCGCGACCGGCGGAGGCAGTAACGGCGCGCACCAGGCGGACTGGAACCCGGTTACCGAAGGGGCGGTCGGCACGGGGAATGTCATGCTTAAATTCACGCCGGATAACGGCGACCATGCCGCGCATTCGGGCGATAACGGCCATACGCCTAAAGCGGTGACCCCGGCGTTTACGGTCAAACCGGTATTGACGTTGCTCTCGCCGTCCGGCGGGGAGAACTGGCAGACCGGGGTCGCGCATACTATTTCCTGGAGCCATTACGGCGTCCCGCAGTCGGGGAGTACGATCAACATCAAACTTTCCAAGAACGGCGGTACGCTATACAGTACGCTTACCACGCTCTCTTCCGGGGCGGGGGCGGGGGCCGCGGTGAATTATTCCTGGACTCCGACGGTCGCCGATCACCTGACCGATAACGGGCTTATCCTGATCGAGTTCGTCAACGACACGACGGTCAACGCGGTATCGACGGCATTCAAAGTGGGCTCCCTGAGCCTGTCGCATCCTAACGGCGCTGTCGGGGATCCTTTGGGCGGCGATGTGCTGACCGTGGGCGCCGACGAGACGCAGAACATCCAGTGGAGCTCGGATAAGTTTTCCGGCAACGTCAACCTGTATTATTCTACGGATGGGGGCAGTAACTATACCTCTACGCCGCTGAACGGCACGCCTATCGCTATCTCCGCCGGCGGATATAACTGGACCCCGGTTCCCGACCTGGTCGGGAAGGACCTGAAGATCAAGGTCCAGCTGTCTTCCACCGATACGCCTAAAGTGGAAGCGGTTTCCCCGTATCCGTTCGCGATCAAGCCTCGTATCGATGTTACCCTGATCCCGCAGTATGTCTTCGGCCAGTCGCCCGATCCGTTCGTGTACTGGACGGTCACGGGCACCTATGCCGGGCAGGTGGAGATCTTTTACGCCCCGGATGGGGCGACGTTCGGCACCGACGCGTTGACGCCTCCGGTGAGCGCCGGTACGGGAGCGACCGGCGGATGGCAGATCGGCGCGACGCAGGGGACTATCGGCACCACCAATAAACTGATGGTCAAGACCGTGACCGGCGCCGCGGTGCCCGCATTCGGCATCTCATCCACGTTCCGGATCAAGAGCGCGATCCGTGTCGACGCGCCCGCTACGGGCACTATCTGGCACCGGGCGGAGAACAAGACTATCAGCTGGACCGCCAGCGGGAACGTCCCCGAGGTCAATATCTTCTATAAGATCGGCAGTGCCGGCACTCCGCAGACCATTGTCCTCGGCGATACCGGCCACAGCGCCGGATCGAACTCGTACCTCTGGCAGGCGATCCCCGACCTTAACTCCAATGACGTGTATGTCACGGTGCAGGACGCCGGGGCGACGGATATCCAGGATGATTCCGATCAGTTCACCATTTGCCCGGATATCACCGTTACCGGTCCCCTCGCGGGGGCCGACATGGTGGTCGATTCCAGTTACGCCAATGTCATCCAGTGGAGCGTCAACGGTTCCACGCAGATCACGAACGGCCAGGTCAACCTGCTGTATTCCACGAACGGCGGCACGGATTGGCAGGCGGTTCCGATCGCCAGCGGCGTGACCGCTTCCGACGGAGTGGCCGGCTACACCTGGAACAGCGTCCCCGATACCATCAGCGGTAACGTGGTAGTGAAGGTGGAGGACTCGGCGAAGAGTTTCGCGTTCGGCCTTTCGCCGGTGTTCCATATCATCGGCTCGATCCATGTGGATTCGCCCAATGGCAATAATGACTGGGCGGTGAACGCGACGGATAAAACGATCACCTGGTCGACGCACGGTACGCTGGGCGCGGTCAAGATATACGCTGATTACGGCCTGGGTGCGGGATATGAGCAGATCGCGAACCCTAATTACACGCCCGGGGAATGGGCCTGGCCTTCGGTCCCGGACAAGATCTCCAATAATGTGAAGATCAAGATCGCGCAGGTTTCGAACTCGGCGGTGTATGACGAGTCGGACGCGGTTTTCCATATTGTCGGCAGTATCACGGTCACCCAACCGGCTACCCTGGTCGCCGCCGATCCGTATACCATTCAGTGGAATACCACCGGGAGCGGCATTTCCAAAGTGAAGATCGAGTTTTACGACGGCACCGGATGGGCGGATCTGTCCGGGTCGCCGTTCGATAACAGCCCGGGGGCTAACAGCCTGCCCTGGACTGTTCCCTCAACGACCAGTTCACCGTCCTGTAAGCTGAGGATCACCGCGAGCACTCCCGACCAGCCGGCAACGGCCAAGGAGACCAACCCCGCGTTCTGGGTCCACGGTAAAGTGGTAGTTACTAACCCGACCGCTTCCGACAAATGGGTGGTCGGCGAACAGAAAGACATTAAATTCACGATTACCGGCGTCATGCCCAAGGTGGATATCCTGTATTCCAAGAACGCCGGCGCGGATAACTATGCCTATACTATTGTTTCCAACCTGGACGCGGCCGTCGGAGTGAACACCCATCCCTGGACCATCCCGACCGACCAGGATATCCTTTCGGCGAGCCAGGCGAAGATCAGGGTCCGGGACCATACCTATACTACTGTATACGGCGAATCCGCGAATTTCATGATCAAGGGTATCCTCGCGGTGAGCTCTCCCGCGGCCGACGCTATCCTTGTGTACGGCGGCGCCACGCAGAACATCACCTGGACTTATACCGGCCCGATCCAGAATGTGCGCGTTTACTATTCGACGAACGGCACGACCTTCCCGAATGAGATTACTACGTCCGACGGCGTTCCCGTCGACCCGCCGAGCCTGGCCTTCGATGTGCCCAACGCCATCGTCGGGAAGCTGATGAAGGTGAAGGTCGTCGATAAGGATAACAGCGAGACCTTCGGCGTATCCGGCGCGTTCGAGATCATCGGTCAGATCACGCTGATCGCCCCGACGTCGAGCGATAAGTGGCCGGTGGGGCTGTCCCGCGATGTGAAATGGACCCCGACCGGGACATTCACCACCGTGCATATCGAATTCTCCACAGATGATTTCTCGACCGTATTCTCCGAGACTACCCGCAGTGCCGGGACGAGCGGCGAAACGCAGACGTATCCCTGGACGGTCACCAATAATATCAGCGGCACTGTCAAGGTGCGTATCAGCGATCCCGACCATCATCCTGAGCTGGTGAAGGCGGTTTCCGCTCAGCCGTTCAAGATCATCGGCGCGATCAGTGTTACCGGCCCGATCGAGGACGCGATCTGGAGCCATGGCGAGGCCAAGAATATCACCTGGAATTCTACCGGTACCGTGACCAATGTCAAGATCGAGTATAAGACCACCCCGACGGGTTCTTATACCACTATCGCCGCCGACCATGCCGGCCACGCGGTGGGTGACAATACCTATGCCTGGGCCGCTGTCGCCGATGAGAATTCCGAAACCTGCTATATCCGGGTTTCCGACGTGAACAACTATGACGATTCGTTCGGCGTCTCGCCGGAATTCTCCATCCGTCCAGTGGTCTCGGTGAGTGAACCGGTCGCCGATGCCAAGATCCGTGTCGATTCGACCTATACCAACGGGATCAAGTGGAGCGTGAACGGTTCCACGAAGGTCAACAACGTGCGGGTCTATTACTCCACCAACGGCGGAGCCGGCCCGTTTGACAAAGAGATCACTACTGCGCCGATCGACCCGACGCTGGGCCAGCTCACCTGGAGCTCGGTGGGCGATACCCTTTCGAACAACGTGATGGTGAAGGTGGTGGACACGGTCAACGCCGCGACCTGCGGGTATTCGCCGGTGTTTACTATTATCGGTAACCTCGCGCTCGGCCAGCCCGCTACGGGCGTCGACTGGAAAGTGGGGGAGACCACTCGTAACATCAGCTGGACGAAACACGGGACGATCGGGTCGTTGAATATCTACGCGGATTACGGCGAGGGATACGGCAGTCCGATCGCCACGGGCGTGGCTTCGGCGGACGGTTCCTGGCCGTGGAATCCGATCCCGGATAATGTCTCCAATACGGTAAAGATCAAGATCACCGACGCGGATAATGAAACGAACGTCAATTCCGAGTCGGGGATATTCCATATCGTCGGCGGTTTCGCGTTCGAGAAACCGGAAATAGACACTCCGCCGCCGCTGGTTTCGGGGGATTCCTATGATATCAAGTGGACTACCACCGGCACCGCGGTGAGCAACGTGAAACTGGAATTCTTCAACGGCACGGAATGGGAAGCCACGCCGATCGCGGCGAACGCGCCGAGCGCGGCGCAGGGCACGTACACCTGGACCGTTCCGTCCGACACGTCTTCGACAAGCTGTAAGGTGCGCATCACGGCGAGCAGTCCGCTCCAGCCGGCGACGGCAACGGAGTCTTCGGCG
>Ga0074198_1000034_pt1 | contig 248117 bp, 266 predicted proteins | sample EPASupsiteSAE323_FD_64527 | JGI IMG/M metagenome (GOLD analysis project Ga0074198, IMG submission 64527) | Bioremediated contaminated groundwater from EPA Superfund site, New Mexico - Sample SAE3-23 | ecosystem: Environmental > Aquatic > Deep subsurface > Groundwater > Contaminated ...
CCCCCCTCCTCTTTTTTTTGGGCAGGGGGGGGAGGGGGGTGGGTCCCTCAGCAGGAGGGGTGGGGTACCCCCCTGTCAGACAATCCCCCGTAGCCATGACCGGGAGCGGAATCCCGTCGTGAATCATGGAACCGGGATACAGAAATACCGGGACGGGTGGGGGGGTACCCCCCCTCCGGACATGGGGGGGTAGGGGGTAGGGGGGCCATGCTCCACCCACATCAATACCCCTACCGGCTCCTGCCACCCGCACAGGATCGTTACCAGAGATAGTAACCAGCAATATTCCGGTCGAAATATTTATTGGACTGTAAATATATTCTCCCGCCATGGCATACATGATGGATTACATGTGGGACGGAAACGACAGGTACGTCTACGCTTCCCCATTCTTCGGTTGGGGCATGATGCTCGTCTGGCTGATTGTCTTCATCATCATCGGGTATCTGGTCTATAAGGATGCAAACTCGCGGGGGATGAACGGGCTGCTCTGGTTCATCCTTATTATCATCCCGATGATCGGCATCCTCGCCCTGATACTCTATATGATCCTCCGTGAGAGCGGGGCACATAAAGCAGTCGAAGGAACGAAAACCGCGATGGATATTCTCAAAGAACGATATGCGAAGGGTGAGATCACAAGCGACGAATTCCAGAAGATAAGCGAAGACCTGAAAAAATAATTCACACGGATCGCGAATCACCCCTCATGGCACCGGAGGATTTCCCCTGAATCCACCGGGGATACGTACTGTTTTTAATGGTTCCCGTATCGGACAATCCGCGTTTTCAGATATCCCTGACCATCAGGGAAATTCCCCCTTCAAGCCCTGCAAAAAACCGGACACCGTTCATGCTGAACGTATCATACGACAAAAATCCCGCTTCATGAAACCCGCACTGCTCAAATGACCTGCGGGAAGCCGGATGCGTACAGTCAGCAATGACCTGCCGGAATCCCAGTTTCCTGGCATGGACGAGCACCCGCCGGATCATAGCCTGTGCAACACCGTGTCCCCGATATTTCCGGTCGACCCCGATCTGGAAAATATGCAGCACGGATCCGGGCAGGATTTTCGCACGGTCGAGATACCGGGTTTCCAGTTCATTGATCATGGTCACAACTTCCTGGAAGTGCAAAAGGAGCTCCTTCATCCATTCCCCCTCGTTTTCAGGATCTTCGGTCAGGTCAATACAGAAAATGAACCCAGCAGGATCCTGTGTCTTTTCATTCCGGGCAACAAAACTGAGTTTTTTTCCGGCTAAAGACCGGACATACAACCGGGCATAATAGTGGAACATGACCGGATCAGGTGCACGAAACCGGGTTGTCGGCTCATCAGCAAGAAAAACCTCCCCGTAGAGCCGGGCAGCTTCGTCTACATCGGAAACGGTGAGAGGGACGCAGGGTGCCATGCCGGATGACAGGGTGCCGGGATCGGAATCCAGAAGATTAATGCCATTACCAGGATCTTCCATCAGTCCCGCCATACAACCAAATCTGTTCTCGCTCTTTGCATAAATCAAAATCCGTCCTGCAATGGATCGGACTGTGGAGGGAAATGAATACTGCCACCAGTTATTAGCAAAGGCAGCCTAACAATAAGGTATGGATGCGAAAGTTCCGCAAAGCGAACTCAACGGGCGATTGCAGCGATTCCGGGCACGGATGGACGCAGGAAATCCTGACTGGGAGCTTGCCGTCATTTTCAGTAATATCAACCTCTATTATTTTACCGGGACCGTACAGGACGGGATGCTGATCATTCCCCGCAAGAGCGAGCCGGTCCTCTGGGTACGGCGGAGTTTTTCACGGGCATCTGACGAATCCGGCTTCCCCGATATCCGGCCGATGCAGAGCTACCGGACGGCAGCGGCATCGATGGGAACGATACCCAAGACCGTATACCTGGAAACCGAACAGGTGTCCCTTGCCCAGTACCAGCGGCTGCGGAAACATTTCCCCTTCGATGAGGTAAAATCGGCAGATGCCATTGTGGCAGATGTCCGGTCGGTCAAGAGCCCGTACGAGCAGGGCCTCATGGAACGGGCGGGAAGCATCCACCGCCACGTCCTTGAAGACCTTGCACCGGATCTCCTCTGCGAAGGTATGAGCGAGGCGGATTTCTCAAGCGAACTCTATACGGTCATGGTGCGGGAAGGCCACCACGGGATCGTCCGGTTCGGTATAGCCGGGGCCGAGATCATGCTGGGGCTCATCGGGTTTGGCGAGAGTTCCATCTACCCGACATACCTCGACAGCCCCGGGGGCAATGCCGGCATGTCCCCTGCCGTCCCGCTGCTCGGAAGCCGGCACCGGAAACTCAGGAACGGCGACCTTGTCTTCTGCGATATCGGGTGTGGGTACCACGGGTACCACACCGACAAGACCATGACCTACGTATTCGGTGGAAACCTGCCGGACGAGGCTGTTGCTATCCACCAGAAGTGCCTTGATATCCAGGACGCCCTTATCCCGCTCCTCCGGCCCGGCGCAATCCCCTCGCAGATTTATGAAGAGGTTACCGCCAGCCTTGATCCCACATTCCTTGAGAATTTCATGGGGTTCGGGGACCGGAAAGTCCAGTTCCTCGGGCACGGGATTGGCCTTGAGATCGCCGAGAACCCGGTGATTGCCCGGGGATTCGACAACCCGCTCGAAGACGGGATGGTGCTCGCCCTCGAACCCAAGAAAGGGATCAAAGGAATCGGGATGGTCGGAACCGAGAACACGTTTATTGTCACCCCGTCCGGGGGCCGCAGTATCACCGGCTGCAACCCCGGCCTGATCCCGGTCGGATAAGGGAAAACCGGGGGGAAAGGGATTCCGGGATTCACTGAACGTGGTTCAGGGCGTCCCGGTAATAGTTCCCGACATACTCTTTTACCATCCTCCGCGAGGAGAAGGCCGGCCCAACGCTCTTCATGGCTTCCTTCATGATCTTCACCCATCCCCGGGGTATGCCGTCATCATCGACTTTGTAATAGAGCGGGATAATCGTCTTTTCCAGCAGGTCGTACATGGCCTCCGCATCGGCCCTGTCGCGATCCTCCCCGGTCTCCTCCCCGAATTTCCACCCGTTTCTCCCGTTGTAACCCTCGAGCCACCATCCGTCGGGGATACTCATCTGGGGCACGCCGTTCAAGGAGGCTTTCATCCCGCTCGTCCCGCAGGCCTCCATCGGGGGGAGCGGGTTATTGAGCCAGACATCCACCCCGTGCACGAGATACTGGGCGTGCTGTTCATCGTAGTTCTCGACAAAGGCAATCCGTCCGCCCATTGCCGGATCCTTGGCATAATTGAAGATCTTCTGGAGGATCCGTTTTCCGGGATCATCGGCCGGGTGGGCTTTGCCGGCAAAGACAATCTGGATCGGGGTCTGGCGATCATCGATCAGTTCCTTTAACCGCTCAAGATTATTGAAAATGAGATCTGCCCGCTTGTACGTGGTAAAACGGCGTGAAAACCCGATGGTGAGGACCAGCGGGTTCAGCAGAGCGCCTTCCGCCATGACCACCTGGGGGCTGATTTTTCGATCCGCCCATGCCTGGCGGGCCTGCTCACAGATCCGGTTGATGAGTTTGACTTTCAGCCAGTAATGCGTCTGCCAGAGTTCCTTGTCCGGGATCGTATCGATGAGTTCCCACCGGGCCGGGTTATCATGGTCGGAGAGCCAGTCACTTCCCAGGTACTTATCGAGCAGGAGTTCCATCTTGGGCTCTATCCACGTGGGAACATGAACCCCGTTTGTAATGTGGCCGATCGGGATCTCGTTCTCCGGAAGTTCAGGCCAGAGGTTTTTCCATAACCTGCGGGAAACCTCACCGTGGCGCCGGCTGACGCCATTATGGTATCTGGAGAGGCGCAGCGCAAACGCAGTCATATTGAAACCGGCTGCCGGATCGTCCGGATGGATGCCAAGCCGGAAAAATGCATCGCGGTCGAGGCCGATAAGGGAATAGTAACCATCGAGGTATTTCTCCAGCATGGTAAAGGGGAAAATATCCGTGCCGGCCGGAACGGGTGTATGGGTCGTGAAGATCGTCGTGTTCCGGACGTATTCCAGCGCATCGGCATAATTCATGCCACCGGCAACCCGTTCCCGGATCCGTTCCAGCAGGGCAAAAGCTGCGTGGCCCTCGTTGAGATGGACGATTGAATGCTGGATCCCAAGCACGTTCAGCAGTTCAGAGCCCCCGATCCCAAGGACAATCTCCTGCCGCAGCCTCTGTTCAGGATCGCCGGAATAGAGGTGCGATGAGATGGACCGGTTCCAGGGATCATTTTCCGGGATATCGGTGTCCATGAGGTAGAGAGGGATGCGGCCGACCATCACTTTCCAGACGGCAACATGGATTGATGGCTGTATGAACGGGACCTCGATTACCAGCTGCTTCCCGTCATCTCCCATGACCCGGGTGATCGGGGCTTTGTCACGGTCGAGAATATCATCGACATTCTGCTGCCACCCGTCATCCCGCATCGTCTGACGGATATACCCTTCCGGGTACATGAACCCGACCGCGACCACCGGGATGCAGAGATCGCTGCACTCCTTGAGATAGTCACCGGCAAGGAACCCGAGCCCGCCGGCATAGAACGGCAGGGAGCGGTGCAGGCCGTATTCTGCTGAGAAATAGGCAACCGGAAGGCAACAGGAACCGGGAACCTGTTTTGAGAACCAGCCCCCGTCTTCCTGCATGTCCGACAAAAACCGGCTCATGACAGCAGTGTACTGGCTGATATATTTCGGGTCGTCCGCGGCGGCCCGTATTGCTTCCCCGGGAAGCTGCCGCAGCATCATTACGGGGTTGTGAATGCACTCTTTCCATTCAGGCCGGCTGATCATCTTGTACAGCATCCGTGCAGACGGATGCCAGCTCCACCAGAGATTGTATGCAAGTTCCCCGATACCGCCAATCTGATCAGGGATCTGCGGGAAGTTCTCCCGTTCTCCTGTCATAGTGCTCCGGATAAGAATCCGGGCATTATATATTTAGCAGTATGCCACATTTTCAGGATTTTTATACCGGGGTTGATGTATCAATGCCGGGAACGTCGTCTGGTTTGAGTTCTGTACGAACCGTCAGGAACTAACAGATGCTGATGCACAACGGAAATAATTAGAATGAGGAAGAACCCTTTTTTTAAAAAATCACGGTATCAAGGAATGCCGGAGCATCTCCATGAAAGACGTCGTTACCATCCTGTTCAATGATTTTGAAACGCTCGATGTATTTGGCCCCATCGAAGTACTGGGAAGACTACCGGATCAGTTCAATCCGGTTTTCTGTTCGCAGTCCGGTGGAATCGTTACGAGCAGCCAGAAGGTTCCGGTGATGACCCGACCCATTTCCAACCTGAAAAACAGGGATTATATTCTTTTCATTCCCGGGGGTTCGGGAGTACAAAACCTGGTAAACGATGCCGGATTTATTGAAACCCTCACCTCGCTTGCCAGAGAAGCATCGTATATCCTGACCGTCTGTACTGGGTCCATAGTACTGGCAAAGACCGGTATCCTGAACGGGAGACATGCCACATCCAACAAACGGCTGTTTGTCTGGACAAAGTCCCTGCCTGCGGTAAACTGGGTCAAAAAAGCCCGATGGGTAAAAGACGGGACGATCTATACCAGTTCCGGGGTCAGTGCCGGAACAGACATGGCACTGGGATTCATTGCTGATCTTGTCGGGGTTCCGGCTGCGCACCAGGTAAGCCGTGAGATAGAATACGAATGGAACGAAGATCCCGGGTGCGATCCGTTTTCTGCACTCTACCCATGATACCCGGGCACTGCTGAAGAAGAAAAGAAAAAACGGGGGGAATCACCACAATAAAACCGGTATCCGCGGCGATTCGTTCAATCGGTCAGTGTTCCGTAAATAACGCCGGCACCCGGTCAGTCTTTCCATAGGTATAGAGGCCAAGTGTGGCGATCCCCACGATGGTCGAGCCGATAAACAACAGAACAATCATCACCAGCATATAGAGGATCACCGCGATTCCGGCCATTGCAGGATTTCCTGAAGAAAAACCGATAATGGATATCGGGACCATAGCGACCAGCATCAGCCCAAAACAGATCAGGAATAAAATACCGGCACAGACGATAATTTCTCCCCATGTCCTCCGGAACATCGCTACCGATGTCCTGATCGCACGGACCATGCCTTCATCACCAAGGGCGATGGCCGGGACAACAAACAGGGTAAGGATGCCAAAGAAAACAAGTAACACGTTTGAGACGATGATAACGGGGATACTGGCAGTATAACCGTTTGTTACAAAAGAAAACACAGTTCCCACAAGGGCCCCGAAAATTGCCCAGCCAGCAAGGGAATGCAGGTGATCGCCGGCCCGTGATAGACCTTCCCGCAGAGTGATCGTGGTTCCTGACAGAATACGCGAGACGCAGGTGATCAGCCCGGCCAACAGGTATACCGTGAAAAACATACTGATGAGCGATATGGTGAATGTCAGGATAAGCCACAGGGGTGAGCCCTGCGCAAGCTGTATTGTCTGGGGAACCGTTACAAGGCCGGTTCCCGGAAACGGGTTGACTCCGGAAAGAACCTGAATGAACATGGTCGTTGTAAGACTGAACAAGAGAACAAGACCGGACATGAGCGAGAACCAGAGCAACATTTTATTCCGGATCAGGATTTTTATGCTTCCGATTGCAAGCCTCATTCCCCGGTCGATCCGTCCCGATCCCGCAGAACCACCGTCAGGTACCGGAGGGTTGAGCATAACAGGTGAAGCCGGGAAAATGCCCGCCGGTGCAGCACTAAGGGCCCGGGCATTCGGACACCAGCCAAGCCATCCGCGTATGACTTCAGAAATGCGAATCATGGTGCAGGCTCCACAGTTATGGGAGTCTCACATTTCGGCACGGACTGATCCACACCGGTCCTCCCGTATGCATACAGTTTCGTGATGGCAATTCCCAAAACCGTCGATCCGATAGCCATCAGTATCCCGCATGCAAGGAGGAACCCATAACAGACAATGGTCATCAGCACCTGCCCGCGGGACATCTGGAGGAAGAAGTCGTAGTCATGGTTGAGCAGCAGGGGCGACTGGCCGATCACGATCCCGATGGCCGCGACTGCAAGAACAATTATCGCAAAGACGAGGATGCAGCCCAGCAGCTCCCTCCAGGTCTTCATCATGAGCCGGACCGACCCTGCCAGTGTAGGAAGCAGCCTCTTGTTCTCCAGTATGATGACCGGTACCACATACAGGGCCAGCAGGAACAGGAGAATATTGATGACCATGATCCTGGCCGAAAAAAAGATCGCTGAAAGGAGTTCGTTGGGAAAATAATACGCATAAGGCAGGTAGAAGACGACCATTGAGATACCAAACTCGATCTTCCCGAGGAACTGGCTCTGAGAGAATATCTCAAACAGGACCGTAGCAACAAGGGCCAACATAATAGACAGGATTGCCAGCGTACCGGTGTGGGCATTGAGGCCGGCAAATGCATGCCGGATCGTGAGGGCCTTTTTTACACCGCTCGCGTTCCGGTACATGACCAGGCCTGCGAGCAGGAGGGTAAAGCATGAAAGGCAGATTGCTTCGATCAGGAAGAGCCGGAGGTCAAACAGGATGAGAGTCGAGGCTCCAAGGGGAATCCAGATACTTGACGGCAGGATCGAATGATAGTGGGTTACGTTCCACCCCTCCGCTATTACGAGGAAGAGGATCACGAGACCTGCAAGGAGCGAGAACCAGAGCAGATGCCTCTCTCTGATCAGCGTTCTGATACTTTCTGTGGCGATACCAATCCCGCGCCGGATCCGGCCCGGGCCACTGGCAGCCCCGCCAGCGGGTTGTACGGGATTTGATGGGGGTAAAGATACTGCGAGAACCGACGGTGCTGTGCGTATGGTGCCGGCATTCGGGCACCAGCCCAGCCATCCCCGGATTGCTTCAGAAAATTGCATAATCATACGAGTGCCTTCCCTTGTGTGTATTATGCTTCTGCTATCTCCGTGTCCTGGAATCACAATCGCAGGCAACCTGGAGGCAGGAGTATATGTCAACATTTGAATGTTGACAATATATACTTTCGGGCAAATGCCGGATTGTCAGCACGGAAAGGAGAAGTGAAAAAGATGGACAGCGATCGCTATAGCTGGTACCTTAGTCCTGGAAAAAAGATTAACCGGATTTATTACCGGTCGGAATATTTCTCGACCACACGGACATTATCGCCCCGGACCGTGATCGGAATGGGAACGACACTCTCGTAGAGCTCGACCGTGATCTCTTCCTTGCCTGAGTCGACACGCTTGACCACCGCTTTCTCACCCTTGAACGGGCCGGCGATCAGTTCCACAATCGTGCCTTCGTCGATACCGGATACGACCGGTTTCGGAACCAGGAAATGCCCGACTTCCGCAAGACTGGTCTCACCTTTGATGACCGTGCGCGCATGGGCGACGATCTCGACCAGCTGCTCGATACGGTTCATCTTCTCCGGCGTCTCGATGAGGACATAGCCCTGGAGTTCGTTCGGGACGATGATTGCCGTCACCTGAACATCGGTTGCCTTGGTCTCGATAGCCTTCTGGATATTGTCGGCAACCGTCCGCTCCTGCTTGGACGTGGTCTTGATTGCAAAGATCCGGTTGGTGAAAACCTCAGGCACGACGGGAGTCTGCGAATCCGGCTGAGCGGGAGGTACCTGTTGGGTCATGGTCATCAGATCAGAATCCCAGGAGTTTCTGGTGTTCGAAGAATACGTATATGATGAAGCCAATCAGGCCGACAAGGAGGACACCGGCTGCTGCAACGGTCGCAATCTTGGTGAATTCCTCACGGGTAGGGGTGCGCGCGAGCTTTAAGACCCGGAGGTATTTGCGGAATAATTCCTCATGAACGTCGATTTTGATATCTGGTTTTGAAATTTCCATATGCACTCACTTGAGAAAATCGATCTCAAACTGTTTCTGTACTTTGGGGGTAAGCTTCTCATTACGACCATATATTTGTGGCGACCGTACGCCCGTGACCACAAGCAGGGTCCGCATCTTGTTCTGCATGGCGGGGTCGATCTGGGCACCCCAGATGATCCGGGCGTTCGGGTCGACGCGGCCATAGACTTCCTGTACGACACCTTCTGCTTCTTCCATGGTCATGTCCGGGCCACCGACTACATTGACGAGTGCAGCAGTCGCGCCGCTGATATCAACATCGAGCAGCGGGGAGCGGATCGCTTTCTTGACCGAGTCTGCCGCCTTGTCCTCGCTGTCACTCTCGCCCATACCGATCATGGCGACACCGCCGCGTTCCATGACCGTGCGGACATCGGCAAAGTCGAGGTTGACGAGACCCGGCATCGTGATAAGTTCGGTAATTCCCTTGACTGCCCGTGTCAGGACTTCATCGGCGACCTTGAAGGCTGCATAGAGTGGCAGCTTGGGCACGACTTCGAGCAGACGATCGTTAGGCACAACGATCACGGTATCCGCCACATCCCGGAGGCGTTCGAGGCCGGCTTCTGCATTCTCCATCCGGATAGATCCCTCTGCTGCAAACGGCAGGGTAACGATGGCAATGGTAAGCGCCCCCTCTTCCCGGGCTGCCTTTGCAACGACCGGGGCGACACCCGTCCCCGTACCGCCGCCAAGACCGACTGTGATAAAGACCATGTCGCAGCCGGAGACCACCGCACGGATCTCCTGCTCATTTTCGAGAGCTGCTTCTTCCCCGATCTGGGGGATGGAACCGGCACCGAGGCCACGGGTCCGCTGCCTGCCGACAAGGATTCGCTGGTCGGCCCGGGTGCGGATAAGATGCTGGGCATCGGTATTGATCGCTACCAGTTTTGCCCCGTGGATACCCTCTTCCATCATACGGGATATCGTATTCGACCCGCCGCCACCGCAGCCGATAACCGAGACCTCGGTCTTGAGCTCGGCAAGGATCTGATCAAGGTCTTCGTTATTCTGCGAAACGGATGTGGGTTCATCCCTCGCCTTAGTGAGTGCCTCTTCAACAATTGACCTCATGAAAACTTCTCCAACCCCGGGATGTGGATTCGAACTTCACTGCCGGATGATACCATATCGGGAGTGACCTTTCGGCCATCGATCTCGACGGCATTACCTGCTGCCAGTTTTTTGTAGTACGGTCCCTGTGGTATCCCAAGTTCGCGCGCTTTTTGGGGATCGAACCGTACCTTAGTAATGATCAGGTAATCTCTCTCCGATGCAGTGATCTGCTTACTACGTATGATTTTTACGCACAATGTATTTAAATCATTTATTATTTGCGAATGGTCGCCAAACGTGATGAATTCAGGAAGAAGCCGGTTATCCTGCGTGGAAATGTGTACAATCGGCAGGTTGTCAAGCTCTTTTATCAGCCCCGGTTCATCCGCTTTGACTGCTTCGGCAACAAGTTCCGGGTTTGCCCGGACAAGGACGGGTTCCCCCTCGCCATACAGATCATGGATGTAACACCGGGCATTGGGCGTGATCACGTCGGCCATCTTCCGGATAGCCCGGTAGGTTTCCCACGAAATATTCCCCAGTGCAGCAAGTTCGCTTTCCGATAACCGGGGAAACGTGAGAGAATCAAGAATGCCGGTCACCCGTTCGAGATCGGGTCGGGACACTGCTTTCCGGTCAATATAGGCTGCAACTGCACCGCTCTGGCTGATCATCGCCTCAACCATCTCCCGGTCCAGTGCGGCAACCTGACGGGGGGAACTGGCGATATGCCCGAATGCCCCCCGGGTGGTCAGGGCGATATCGGTCTGGCGGGGAGCATAATGGGTTCCCCCAATCCCGATCAGCGGGATCGCATTGACCGGCGTTGCACTGAGAACTGCTTCGGCAACGGCCCGACCCGCAATCGGATCGGTCCACTCTTTTTCGGTGCTGCCAATCTCAACAAAAAACGAGGGATGTACAAGCCCGGTCGGGCCGTGATGGGTTACCTCGTACGAAACACGGTATCCTTCCGGGCAGTACCGGGCGAGTGCCCGGAGGGTTGCCTGCATCATGGCCGGAGCAGCAGGAGTCAGGGTACGGGGGGTGCCGCCCAGTTCAGCCTCTGCATAGTTCCCGGTTACGTGTACGGTAAGGGCCGGAACCGGGTTCACGCTTGAGTGGCGGGAGAGGAAAATAACGAGATCGGCATCCATACCGGCATCGATCCGGTCGGCATAGATCAACCGCTCTTCGATCTCGAAGAACTCATAGATCCTTCCTGATTCGCGCCATGTTCCCGATGAATCACTATCGAGCAGCTGCCCGATATGGTGCCGGATATTGACACCAGCCTTATCCTGCCGGGAATTGACGAGTGCCACGTTCATACACCGGTATTTGGCGGGCATGAACCATAAGTTTGCCCGAATTCCCTGTTTTTGTATCGGTAGTAAACACTATGAAGAAGTATAGGATATATTGTATCCATGGACCAGGATAAGATAGCACAGGCATTCAATTCCGAAAAGATTGAGAAAACCATCACCTGCCCCCAGGCATTCTCAATTGCGGAGCGGTATAAAATTTCAAAAAATGAGATCAGCGATTACTGTAATGCCAACGGAATCAAGATCCGCGGCTGCCAGCTGGGCTGCTTTAAATGAGCCTGTTTCTTCAGATCGTACCGGTCTCTGAAGCGGTGGCGACTGTAAAGACTCTTGCTACCCGGTGCGGGGAAGAGTCCGTGCCGCTGGGTGAGGCTCTCCACCGGGTTCTCGCCCGTGACGTTATTTCGGACGTGAATATCCCCGGCTTCACCCGCTCGGTCATGGACGGGTATGCAGTCAGGGCTGCCGACACGGTCGGTTCCAGCGAATCGTCACCGGCCATGCTCACCCTGAAAGGAAGGGTTGCCATGGGCACCCCATCGGGCCTTACGGTCGGTCCGGCCGGATGCGTCTATATCCCCACCGGCGGAACCCTTCCGGAGGGGGCGGATGCCGTTGTCATGGTTGAAAATACTGAAGAACTCGGTGACGAAGTCCTGGTCAAACGCCCGGTCGCACATGGGGAAAATATCATTTTTTACAATGATGATTTTGCCCGGGGCGAGGTCGTGCTCACATCCGGCCGGCGGCTTTCGGCACAGGATATCGGGGTTCTTGCAGCTGCCGGGTGCATGGACGTCCCGGTGGTTAAAAAACCCCGGGTCGGGATCATCTCAACCGGTAACGAACTCATACCGGTGAATGAAAAACCCGTTCCCGGGCAGGTCAGGGACGTCAATACCCATGTTATCGCATCGGTCGTGACAGACCTGGGCTGTGTTCCGGTACCCTATGGGATCATCCGCGATGAGCGGGAATCGCTGAGCGCGGCTATCCGCCGTGCGGTGGACGAATGCGACATGATCCTGTTGTCGGGTGGCAGCTCGAAGGATGACCGGGATATGGTAGCCGCACTTATCGGGGAACTTGGAGAGGTTCTCATTCACGGGGTGGCAATAGCGCCGGGTAAACCGACAATTATCGGACGATGCAAAAATATTCCCGTGATCGGCCTTCCCGGCCACCCGGCCTCGGCGTTTATCGTGCTTGTCGCCATCGGCCGTCACCTGATAACAACCATGACCGGGGATACGACAACCCCAATCCGTTCCCTGCAGGCAACGCTTAAGGAGAATATTCCTTCGTCCCGTGGCCGGGAAGACTACATCCGGGTTGCAGTACAGGACGGGGTTGCAACCCCGCTCTTTGGCAAGTCGGGCCTGCTCAATACGCTCGTGCAGAGTACCGGCATCGTGCGGGTTCCCGCCCAGAGCGAGGGGCTTGAAACGGGAACGCCGGTCGAGGTGATATTATGGTAAAACGCTACCTGACCGTCAGGTCGCTGGATGAAACGCTTGAAATCCTCCGGACCGGCTTTTCCTGTATCCCGTTTAAGGAACAGATCCCGCTGCTCTATTCCGTCGGCAGGGTTACCGCAGAACCCATCTTTGCCCGGTATTCGGTACCGGAAGTACACCTTGCTGCAATGGACGGGATAGCAACGATCAGCGAGGAAACCCGGGGTGCTTCCGAACAGAACCCGGTAACTCCTGACCACGCAATACGCGTCAATACCGGCAACGTTGTCCCGCCAGAATTCAACACGGTCATCATGATCGAGGATGTCCTGATCGATGGCAACCGTTTCACGATCCGCAAGCCGGCACCACCGTGGCAGCATATCCGGCCTGCGGGCGAAGATATCGGAGAATCGGAGATGGCGCTGCCCTCCCACCACCTTATCCGGCCCCATGATATCGGAGCACTGGCTGCATACGGGGTTACCGACGTCAACGTCCTGACGGTCCGTGTTGGCATTATACCCACCGGCTCGGAACTGGTTAATCACGGCACAAGGCCGGAGCCCGGCCAGGTTGTCGAGAGCAATACGGTCATGGCCGAAGCTATGCTCAACACCCATGGTGCATCCTGTTCCCGGTACCCGAAAGTCGGCGATGAACCAGACCAGATCCGGCGCACCCTGCTCCGGGCAATCGATGAGAATGATCTCGTCATCATTTCTGCCGGTTCATCCGCCGGGACAAAGGATTTTACCGCTGACGTGATTGCAGAGATCGGAGAAGTGCTGGTCCACGGGGTTGCCATCAAACCAGGGAAACCAGTTATTATCGGGAGGATCCAGGAAAAGCCGGTCATCGGGATGCCGGGATATCCGCTTTCAGCGCTGACCGTCCTGCGGGAGATCGTCTCACCGTACCTGAAACGCTGCGGCCTTCCCTGTCCCGCTTTTGAAAAAATCGATGCAATCCTGACCAGCACTATCCATAAGGACATCGGAAGCGATGAATTCGTCCTCTGTTCCCTGGGAAGGATCGGGGAACGCTGGGTTATTTCACCCATGTCCCGGGGTGCCGGGGTCCAGATGAGCGCAGTCCGGTCCAATGCCTATATAAAAATCCCGGCAAACAGCGAGGGATACGAAGCCGGATCACGGGTTCCCGTAACCCTGACCGTGCCCCTGAAAGATGCTGTAAAAGCACTCCTCCTGACCGGCAGTCACGATCCGGTGATCGATTACCTTGCCGACATGCTCCAGAAGGAGGGAGTCGAACTTCACTCATCCAATGTGGGGAGCATGGGGGGCATTCTCGCCCTTAAGAAAAACGACTGCCACGCTGCGCCGACCCACCTGCTCGCCGATGACGGGAGTTATAATGTCCCATACCTTGAAAAGTACCTGCCTGGAGAGAAGATTACCCTTATCTGCGTAGCGGATCGGGTGCAGGGTATCGCATCCATGAATGGTTCTGTTCTTGTTGATCTTCCGAACATCCGGTATATCAACCGCCAGCGGGGTTCCGGTACCCGGATGCTGTTCGATCGCGAGCTCAAACTTAGAGGGATCGATCCTGCCAGTATCCAGGGGTACGACAGGGAAGTCACGACCCACCTTGCCGTGGCACTTGCAATAAAATCCGGTGAGGCCGATGCCGGTATGTGCGTTTTCAGCGCTGCCCAGGCTCTCGGCCTCAAGTTTGCTCCGGTTGCATCGGAACGGTACGAGATTGCGGTGCGCAACGAGCAGCTGGACGATCCACGGATCAGGGCGTTGTGCGATGCCGTCGTTTCCCCGAAATTTAAGGAGATCCTGAACCGCCTGGGCGGTTACGATACAAAAGAGACCGGCGTGCGGCGGCAACTGCCTTAAGAGCAGCCTCTTCCGGTTTCGTACACGGGATCACTCCCGTAATATCCCATGTTTTCAGCCCGAAAACCGGGCGGTTTATTTTCAGTGCTATCGCAATCTCCGAGAGCGTCCCGTGACTCCCGCCAACTGCGATAACGGCATCGGCCGACTGGACTACGAGCACATTCCGGGCATGCCCAAGACCGGTACGGATAATGACATCAAGATACGGGTTCCCGTTGCCGGTTTCCGGCAGGATCCCCACGGTCCTGCCTCCGTTTTCCCTTGCACTCCGGCATGCGGCTTCCATGACACCTCCAAGCCCCCCGCAGACAAGCGTTTCACCGCTCTCTGCGATCAACCGGCCAACAGCAAGCGCCGCTTCCCATTCTTCCGGTGAAGCATCCGCAGCACCGATTACTGCTATCTGGCCCATGCCGGAGTATTGGCAGATCCGGATAAAAAGATTGCTTTTAACAAAACCGTATGTTCCCGGTCTTCCCGGATAGACGGGGTCAACCGAATACGGGAGATATCATACCTGCTGCGCATTTGCAGAATCGACAAGGCACGGGTAGTACTTTTCAACATACTCTTTTACCATTCTCCTGGCTGAAAAACGCGGGGCAATGCTCTTGATCGACTCCTTCATCATCTTCACCCAGCCGTGGGGGATGCCGTCAAGAGAACTTGCATAATAGAGCGGGATGACTTCGCGTTCGAGAATATCATAGAGTGCTGCAGCATCTGCGGCATCCCGGTCCCCGGGTGAGATTTCTTTCCCGAACGTCCAGCCATTACGGCCATTGTATCCTTCGAGCCACCAGCCATCGGGGATACTCAGGTTCAGGACACCGTTGATCCCTGCTTTCATACCACTTGTCCCGGAGGCCTCCATCGGGGGCATGGGATTATTGAGCCAGACATCCACGCCGTGGACAAGGTACTGGGATGTCTGTTCGCTGTAGTCCTCCACAATTGCAATCCGCCCCTCGAATTCCGACTGCTTTGCCAGGGTGTAGATCTTCTGGAGGATCTTTTTACCCTCGACATCGGATTCGTGGGCTTTTCCTGCAAAGACCAGCTGGACCGGTTTCCACCGGTTTGCAAGGATCTTTTTTAGCCGGTCGATATCATGGAAAATCAGGTCGGCACGCTTGTAAGGGGTAAACCGACGGGCAAACCCCAGCGTGAGAACCGAGGAGTTCAGCAGAAGGCCTTCTGTCACAATGCTTGCCGAATCATCGCGTGCCTGGGTCCATTTGACCCGTTTGCGCTCGCGGATGCGGTTGAGCAGCTTGTTCTTGAGCCGCATATGGGTATCCCAGAGATCCTTGTCAGGGATTTCGTCCACGAGTTCCCAGATTGTCGTGTCATCATGCTCCTGCTGCCAGTTGGGGGCGACATAGTAGAACCGGGAATCGAGAAGGTCTTCGATACGGGGATTCATCCAGCTGGAGAGGTGGACACCGTTGGTGATCGCATCGATCGGGACGGCATCTACCGGGACACCGGGCCAGAGTCCCCGCCACATCTCCCGGGTCACCTGGCCGTGTTTTGCCGAAACCGCGTTATGGTATCCCGATAGCCTCAGGGCAAGGACGGTCATATTGAACCCGTTGTCCGGGTAGGACGGGTGCCTGCCGAGTGCAAGAAACGCATCGCGGTCCATGCCGAGCTCCCGGTAATACGGTTCGAAATACTGGTCCATGAGATCGCAGGAAAACACATCGTGCCCTGCTGCAACCGGTGTATGGGTCGTAAAGACCGTTGTCCCGCGGACCTGTTGCACCGCTTCTTCATAGCTGATGCCGTGTTCCATGCGTTCACGCATCCGTTCCAGCAGGGCAAACGCAGGGTGCCCCTCGTTGAGGTGGACCGCTGAATAATCGATCCCAAGCGTCCTTAATACCTTTCGTCCCCCGATCCCGAGCACGATCTCCTGCTTGAGCCGCTCCTCGCGATCGCTCGTGTACAGGTTAGAGGATATCTTGCGGCTCGCCGGGTCATTGAGAGTTATATCCGTATCGAGCAGGTAGAGGGGAACCTTGCCAACATCCACTTTCCATACCGCGACGTAGATGGTTGGTTCCACGTAAGGAACCCGGACAACAAGATGTTCCCCGTCCCAGTTCAGCACACGCTTTACCGGGGACATTTCACGATCAAGTATCTCTTTTACGCCTACCTGCCATCCATCCGACCGGATATGCTGGTGGAGGTAGCCCCCCGAATACATGAAACCCACGGCGACGAGCGGAACGCCAAGATCGCTGCACTCTTTGAGATGGTCGCCTGCAAGAAACCCGAGCCCCCCGGCATAGAACGGCAGGGAGTGGTGAAGGCCGTATTCCGCGGAAAAGTAAGCGATAGTCAGGGCCTTGCCCGGATGTCTCTCGCAGAACCAGCCGGTCTTTGAATCAAGATAACGGCGGAACCGGTTCATGATGATATCGTACCGGCGGAGGTATTCGGCATCATTCTCGGCCGCCTCCATGAATTCGACCGGGATGTCCCGGAGCATCCTGACCGGGTTGTGGACGCTTGCTTTCCAGGCCTCCTGGTTCAGCTGCTTGAAAAGGATCCGAACCTCGGGGTGCCAGCTCCACCAGAGATTATAGGCGAGGTCCAGAAGCCCGGATATCCGGAAAGGAATATGGGTAAACCGGGTGCGAAAGTCATTCACACAATCTGTGCCCTTGATCATGCAGGAGTATATATCTTTCCGAGCTGCCGCAGGAGCTGATTATATATGAAAAAACAGGGTGGGATGGTTCGTATTCCGCTTAGTCCATCCCGCCGGCCCGGTTAATTACCATCAGGCGCAGCTCGCTCATCTCTTCGATGGCATGACGGGGTCCCTCGCGTCCGAGCCCGGATCCTTTTGCCCCGCCATAGGGCATCTGGTCGACCCGGAACGTGGGGATGTCGTTGACGATTACCCCACCGACATCCATATCCCCGAATGCCTGCATGACCCGGTTGATATTCTGGGTAAATATTCCGACCTGAAGGCCGAAATCCCCGGAATTTGCCAAACGGATTGCTTCTTCAAACGTGTCGTAGGGTGTGACCGAGATCACCGGGGCAAACACTTCTTCACGGTTGACCCGCATAGCCGGCGTTGTATCGGTCAGGACGGTCGGTGCAAACATTGTCTCTTCAAGTGTTCCGCCGGTAAGGATCCGTGCTCCCTGTTTTTCTGCTTCCCTGACTTTCCGGAAGGCTTCTTCTGCCTTGAGCCGGTCGATCATCGGCCCCACATCCGTTTCCGGATCGCGGGGATCGCCAACCTTAAGGGCCCCGACGGCTGCAACAATTTTTTCCAGGGTCTGTTCATAGACCGGCCGATGAACAAGCACACGCTGGACCGATATGCAGACCTGCCCGGCATTGATGAAACCCCCGGTCGCAATCCGGCTGACCGCGTAATCCAGGTTCGCATCCTCGTGGACGATCACGGCTGCATTCCCGCCCAGTTCGAGACCCACTTTTTTCCTGCCCGCGATCTCCCGGAGGTGCCACCCGACCGTGCAGCTGCCGGTGAACGAGAGATACGATACACCCGGGTCCCGGGCAAGTTGTTCGGCCCTGCCACCTGCGCACGGCACAACGCTGATTGCTTCGGGAGGTATTCCCGCTTCAATGGCCATGTCACCGAGGATAAGGCTCGATACCGGGGTTGTGGATGCCGGTTTGAGGATAACGGAGTTCCCTGCGGCTATTGCCGGTGCAAGCTTGTGACATGCGAGGTTCAGGGGGAAATTAAACGGGACGATTCCCACGACCGGCCCGAGCGGGACCCGCCTGAGGAAGCCGGTCCTGCCTTCGGTATCGTCACTCCAGTCAAGGGGGATGATCTCGCCATAGATCCGTTTAGCCTCCTCAGCAGATATCCGGACGGTTGTCTCCGCACGGAGAACCTCGTTTGCGGCAAATTTCCTGGTCTTGCCGCCTTCCATGACAAGGACTTCTGCAAGTTCATCTGCCCTCCGGTGAATCCGGTCTGCAAGGTTGTGCAGGATCCGGGACCGTGCTCCTGACGAGAGCTTGCGGGTTTTCTCGAATCCCCGGCAGGCAAGCGCGACTGCCTCTTTCAAATCCCCGCTGCCGGCCTGGCAGACCTGCGCATAAACCTCCCCGGAATAGGGGAAAATTACTTTTCCAATCTCTCCGGTCAGTTTCTTTTTACCCCCGATCAGGATCGGGTAAGGCTGCGTATCCATACTATTCCCTCCTCGTTGCAGGAACGGTTTCACCTGCAGCCGGATGCGATGCTGCGATGCGGAACCGTTCCTCACTTCTCTTGAGTACAGCATCCCTTCGGAATCCATAAAGACATGACGATCCAGACTGATAATCCGGCCACACCTGTTATTCAGGGACTATCAGGATGATGAAACGGTCCGTGAGATCCGGAATCAGAATTTGCCGGCTGTGCAGATTCACTGCTTTTCCAGTTGAGAAAAAAGAAGATCAGGCCCTGGTAACTTTCACCGGCACCTGGTATATGGCGTCGCTTACCCCGACTTCCTTGCGGTCATCGATACAGATGAAATAATGTCCCTGGTTCTTGATAGTGATGGACTTGCTCTGGGGGGTCGTGATGTCAATAAGTTTCGCAAGCGGGACAAGCCCCTCGTAGGTCCAGGTCTTCTGCACGGAATCCCAGACCGGTTTTACCGACAGGAGTTTTGTATTGTCATTGACATCGAGCACGAGAAGGTTCGGGGTAATGGTCCCGGATCCGGGGGTGCTGACCCAGATCGTATATTTTTCATCAGGATACAGGTAGTCAACGCCAAGTGCTTTCTGCATATCAAGGCAGGCATAATCGTTGAAATGCACCGATACCGTCGTATCGATACCGGCTGCTGTTGTAGCCGCCGCCGTTGATGCGGTTCCTGCCGGAGCCGGTGTGGATGGTATCGACGTTATTGCCTGGGTCGGCGGGGCAGGTGAATTCGTGGTGCACCCGGCAGCACATGCCAGCAGGATCAGAAGCATGGCAAAACAGAGGACTGTAAAGGATCGTCGCATACTGGTCATTATCTGGGATATTATATAGATATCTTGCGGTTTTGACGGGTTTTTATGAAGATCCCGGACCGTTCCTGTCCGCTGGCGATACGATTTCTGCGGGAAAAGCCGGGATCGTGGGAGGGAAAGTACAAGAAAACTACTTTGTTCTCAAAGAGCCAACATTTGTTGATACGTTTGGATATCCCGCCATCGTAACAGAGGGGTTTTGTGAAGGAAGTCACCGCGAGCTTCAATGCAAAAGAGATCGAGCGTGAGGTGCAGGAATACTGGCGCACCCATGATACGTACCAGTCCGTAAAACAGCACCGCAGTGCAGGAAAACCGTTCTTTTTCGTGGACGGGCCTCCGTATACCACCGGGCATATCCACATCGGTACCGCGTGGAACAAGATCATTAAGGACAGCATCCTCCGCTATCACCGCATGAACGGACGGAACGTGATCGACCGTGCAGGCTATGATATGCACGGCCTCCCTATCGAGGTCAAGGTCGAGCAGGCGCTGGGTTTTGCCTCCAAGAAAGATATCGAGAAATATGGCATCGAGCAGTTCATCGTCAAGTGCCGGGAGTTCGCAAGCGAGAACAAGCTCTTGATGGACGAGCAGTTTGCAACCCTCGGGGTCTGGCTGGATTTTAAGAACGCCTACCAGACCATCAAGCCTGAATACATCGAGGCTGCATGGTGGACGCTTGCCAAAGCGCAGGAGAAGGGCATGCTCGAACGCGGACACCGGGTCGTGAACTGGTGCCCCCGCTGCGAGACGGCAATCGCGGATGCCGAAGTGGAATACTGGGACGAGACCGACCCCTCGATCTTTGTCAAGTTCCCGTTGCAGGGAAAAACCGGGGAATATCTCGTCATCTGGACAACAACCCCCTGGACGCTGCCGGCGAACGTTGCGGTTGCGGTATCAAAGGACTTCGAGTACGCAAAGGTACTCACAAAGAAGGACGGAAAAGAAGAACTCCTCTGGATTGCCGAACCGCTGGTAAAGACCGTACTGAAAAAAGCACGGTACAAGGATTTCTCGATCATCGAGAAGAAGAAAGGTGCCGAGCTGGTCGGCTGGGCGTACGATTCCCCGTTGCAGAGCCTCGTACCGCTCCAGCGGGACATTGCCCACAAGGTGGTAACTGCCGAGTTCGTCGCGCTCGAAAACACCGGTATGGTCCACATCGCTCCCGGCCACGGCTGGGACGACTACGTGCTCGGGACAAAAGAATGCCTCCCGATTGTCTGCCCGGTCGACGGGGCCGGGAAATTCAAAGAAGAGGCCGGGGAGTTTGCCGGCCAGTTTGTCCGGGACGCAAATGAGAATGTGCTCGTTGCACTTGGCGATCACCTGCTTGCAAAAGAGATGATCGTGCACCGGTACGGCCACTGCTGGCGCTGCAAGACCCCGATCATTTTCCGTGCAACATCCCAGTGGTTCCTCAAGGCTTCCGAGATGCGGGATCTGATGCTCTCCGAAGTCGGGAAGGTGACGTGGTACCCCGAGTGGGCGGGAAGCGCCCGCTTCTATGACTGGATCAAGGAAGCCCGCGACTGGTGTGTTTCCCGTCAGCGGTACTGGGGTATCCCGATTCCGGTCTGGGTCTGCGGGGCATGCGACAAGTACCGGGTCATCGGCACGATAAAAGAACTCGAAGATGCGAGCGGAAAACCGGTCCCCGACCCGCACCGCCCGTTTGTCGATGCGATCACGATCCCGTGCAGCTGCGGCGGCACCATGAAGCGGGTCGAAGACATCTTCGATGTCTGGTTCGATTCGGCAGTCGCCTCGTGGGCAACGCTCGGGTTCCCGGGTAAAACCGCAGAGTTTGAAAAACTCTGGCCAGCGGATTTCATCACCGAAGGACAGGATCAGACCCGGGGCTGGTTCTACTCGCAGCTTGGCGCAAGCACGATTGCATTCGGCAAAGCCCCGTACAAGAGTGTCTGCATGCACGGGTTCGCACTCGATGCCGATGGCAAGAAGATGTCAAAAAGCCTCGGCAATGTCGTGAACCCTGGTGACGTGATAGAGAAGGTCGGCGTCGACATTCTCCGTCTCTACGTGCTCTCCTCCTCTGCCCCGTGGGACGATCTCAAGTTCAACTGGGAAGGAGTCGGGACCGTCAACCGTGCTGCAAACATTCTCTGGAACGTGTACCGGTTCCCGGTGCCGTACATGATCCTCGATACGTTCGAGCCAAAATCAAACGCCGGGGTCTGGGACGATGCCTGTGTCCGGGCACACCTCCGCCAGATGCCCGACGAGGACCGGTTCATCATCTCCCGGATCAACTCGGTCGCAGCAGTGGTCGATACGGCCATTAAGGAATGCCAGCTCCACCGGGCAACCCGCGAACTCATAAACTTCATCCTCGAAGATCTCTCGCGCTGGTATGTCCAGCTCGTCCGGCCCCGCATGTGGCTCGAAGGCGAATCCAAACAGAAGATCTTTGCCTACGAGACGATCTACTACGTGATGCGCCGGCTCATGGGGCTTCTTGCACCGTTCTGCCCGCATATCACCGAGGAGATCTACAGCAACCTCCGGTGTGCAAACGACCCGGCAAGTGTTCACCTGCTCGACTGGTACGCGGGCGAGAAGTCGCTTATAGATACCGAACTCGAACATGCGGTCGAGATCGTCCGCTCGTTCGACGAGGCGGCCGCCAATGCCCGGCAGGCCGGGAAGCGGAAACTCCGGTGGCCGATTGCAGAAGTGGTCGTGGTCACGAGCTCCGATGCCGTAAAGAACGCTATCGGGCGGCTCAACGAGGTCTGCATGGACCGGGCCAATGCCCGGAAAGTCTCGGTTGTCATGGGCCGCTGGGACCGGGTCGGCTGGCACGCGGAGCCGGTGATGAAGGCGCTCGGCAAGGGATTTGGCAAGGACTCGTTCATGGTCAAGGGACTCATCGAGGCTGCGGACGGCAACCTCCTGAAGGCCGAGATCGATGCCGGGCGGACCGTGAAGATCGGCAGCGGCGATGCGGTTTTCGAAATTGGTGCCGACAATGTGACCTTTGCCGAGAAACTCCCGGCAGATGTCTTCTCCGCACCGATGACCGATGCGACCGTGTACGTCGATGTAGCGCTGACGCAGGATCTCGAAGCGGAAGGCTATGCCCGCGAAGTAATCCGCCGCATCCAGGATATGCGCAAACAGCTCGATCTCGCAGTCGAGGATTTCATCGTGGCCGATGCGGCAGTCGCAGACGAGCGGATCTGTTCCCTTGTCAGGGACAACTGGAAGACCGGGATCATGGAAGAGGTACGGGCCCGCGAGCTTACTATGCACAATGCAGGCACAGCAACACCGGCTGCTGATAAATTCCAGCTCGTCAAGGACTGGGATGTCGAAGGCATCGCGATGACCATTGCGATTGCAAAAGCGGTCTGATTTCCCTTCCCCTTTTTTCTTACGGGCGCATAACCAGGACCCCGACAGGAAATACCAGGATATACTCCGGATTCAGCTGGCCCGAAAATTCCGGGTTGTTCATGAGTCAAAAGTATGTCAATAACTATTTTTTAACTATTAGTATAAATAAACAAATTTAACTAAATATATTACCTATTTTCGCACATATGTGTACTATGAAAAAATTACAGTATGGGTTGATAGGTATTGCCCTGGTTTTCTGCCTGCTGCTTGCAGCAGGGTGTACATCGACATCGTCACCTTCGGCAGGAACCGTCACCACTGCGGCACCGCAGGAAAGCATCCTTGTGTACGGCGGCGCGGGACTTAAAGCGCCATTGAATGAGATCGGTACGCTCTTTACGGAGAAATACGGGATTGCAGTCCAGTACAATTACGGCGGTGGCGGGACACTCGTCTCCCAGATGAACCTGACCAGGAAAGGCGACGTGTTCATGCCCGGCTCAACCGTGGAATTCAAGACGGCAAAAAGCCAGGGACTGGTCAATGAGAGCAAACTGGTAGCATACCATGTACCGGTCATCGTTGTCCAGAAAGGCAACCCCAGGAACATCACATCTCTTGAAGATTTCACCCAGCCCGGTCTCAAGGTCGCCCTTGGTGATGTCAGTGCAACTGCAATCGGTAAAGCCGGTGCAAAGATGTTCAATGCATTAAACATCAGTGCTGCTGTTGAGAAAAACGTGGTCACCCGTACAGCAACCATCAATGAACTTACGGTGATCATGAATACCGGGCAGGCCGATGCCGCCATCCTTACCCTTGACCAGTACAATGCTGATACCATGGACAAGATAGCAATCCCGCTTAACCAGAATGTCGTCCTGATAACACCCATTGGTGCGACCACATTCTCGCAGAACACCGATGCTGCAAGCAAATTTGTCGACTTTGTCGCATCCGATGAAGGAAAAGCCGTCTTTGTAAAACACGGGTTCCCCGCCTATCCCGACCAGGAATATGCCGGTATCTCACCGTAATGAGGTGCCGTATTTGATGACCGTTGAATACACCCCGATCGGCGTGGTTCACTGTCCGCTCTGCACTCCCGGAGAACCTCCATTCCAGAGCAGGTTTTCCCGGTGTTGCGGAACGGTAGAAGTGTACCCGGAATTTGCAGAAGGCTTAAAGGATATCGAGGGATTTTCCCACCTTATCCTCCTCTGCCACTTCAACCGGGCACAAAAACGGGCTCTTGTCGAACAGCCGCTGACCGACGGGAATGCCCGGCACGGGATCTTTGCGACCCGGCATTTCAACCGCCCCAATCCGATTGGAATCGCATATGTAACGCTGAACAAAATCGAGAGCAGCACGCTCCACGTCAGCGGACTCGATCTCCTGGATGGCACACCCATCCTCGACATCAAGCCGTACGTCCCGGCATTTGACTGCATTACCGATGCCAATCCGGGCTGGGTCTCCAGCGAACATGTCGGGCGTCTCATAGAGGCCTGCAACGAGGATCGTACAAACGGTACTCCGCAGCATACGTGAGCTGAACCATGAGGGCATCGATGCGCACATTTTCCCTCGCCCTCACCATCCTTATTTTTTTTATTATCGGGATCGTTCTTGCCGGCCTGATCCTCTATCCTCCCCTGCCGGTTCTCGTCTCAAGCCTTGCAAGCCCCGAGATCCAGTTTGCCGTTATACTCAGTATAACCACGAGTACGATATCGACTGTTGTCTGCGTCGGGATTGCCATTCCCGCCGCCTATGCACTTTCCCGGTACAGCTTCCCGCTCAAGAACCTGGTAAACCTTATCCTCACGGTTCCCCTCGCCCTTCCGCCCCTTGTCGCAGGTATTGCCCTGCTGCTCTTCTTTGGTACAACCCCGTGGGGCCGGGCACTTGAAGCATGGGGATTCGGCGTCGTATTCACCCCGCTCGGGATCATCGTTGCCGAAGTATTTGTCAATCTCCCGTACATGATCCGGATCCTCAAATCCTCGTATACTGCCGTCAATCCGCGTTACGAGAACGTGGCAAAGACCCTTGGGTGCACCGATTCCGGCGCATTTTTACAGGTGACGCTCCCGCTTATCAGGCCGGGCCTGATTGCAGGGACGACGATCACCTGGGCAAAATCGATGGGAGAATTCGGCGCAGTCCTGATGCTTGCCGGGGCAACCATGATGCGTACCGAGACGCTGCCTATCGCACTGTATCTCAATATCTCGACCGGCGATATCGATCTTGCGGTTGCAGCATCCGTGATTCTGATCCTGATCTCACTTGCCGCACTCTGCGTTGTGGAATACTTTTCCGATGAGGCCCACGTGTTTTAGGAGGAGGATGGATGTCGCTGCACGTTGAATCGGCTTCAAAAAAACTGGGGGATTTTCACCTCCACGATATTTCGTTTACCGTTGAAACGGGAGAGTATTTTGTCATACTCGGCCCGACCGGAGCCGGAAAAACCATCATACTGGAAATGATTGCCGGCATACACACGCCGGACCAGGGCCGGATCCGCTGGAACGATGAGAATATTACCCGGGCAGAACCCCGCGACCGGAACATTGCCGTCGTCTACCAGGACTATATGCTCTTCCCGCACCTGACCGTGCGGGAGAATATCGGGTTTGGCCTGCGCCAGCGGAGGACGGAACAGCAGGCCATCCGGCAGGCTGTCGATGCAACGGCAGGATTGCTCGGCATCGATCATCTTCTCGGGCGCTACCCGGCAACGCTGAGCGGGGGAGAACAGCAGCGGGTTGCCCTTGCACGGGCATTGATCTTAAAACCCCGCGTTCTCCTCCTCGACGAACCGATGAATGCGCTGGACTCATCCATGCGGGAGCGTATGCGAAAGGAACTTGCACGGATTCACCAGCTTACCGGAACGACCGTGATCCAGATCACCCATCATTTCGAGGACGTTTTTGCGCTTGCCGACCGGGTTGCGATCATGCGGGAGGGAAGGATTGTGCAGATCGGAGAACCTTCCGAAGTATTCTGGCACCCGGAAGATACATTCGTTGCCGGGTTCGTCGGTATCGGGAACCTGATCAAAGGGATGGCAAAAAAGGCCGGTAACCTTACCGGAATTACAACAGACAGCGGGGTAACCATTATAGCAGCGTCAGGAGCAGACGGTCCCGTTATCGCCACCCTGCACGCAGAAGATGTGATCGTATCAAAAGACCGGGTAGCCTCGGGTACGAGGAACTGCCTGCCCGGCACGGTTCTCGATCTGGTGCCCTCGGAAAGCACGATAAAAATTATTATCGATGTAGGGTTTCCCCTTGCAGCGCTCCTGACCCGGGAGAGCTGCCGCGAACTGGAGATATCCCGGAACAGCAGGGTTTATGCAACCTTCAAGGCATCGGCCATCCACGTAATAGCGGCTGAACATCCTTAAAAATCATGCACCACAGATCAGGTTTTTCAGGAATGCCTGGCCCCCGGGGCTTGTAAAGAGCGGGAGATCGCGGTCCACAACCACAGAACTCCGCTGCGCAGTGACCGTCTCTTTTGTGATCGGGTTGTAGCCTTCCTTTTCCGTGGCCTTCTTGCGGATGAGAATGCCCCGGCGCTGCCATGCCGGGGTCTTTGCAAGATTGATCCCTTTTTCATGCATCATCTCGTGGAGATCCGGCGATTGCAGCCCTTTGAGCCGGGCAGCAGCTTTCCGTGCACTCACTCCTTCTGCAATAAGGGCCTGCTGGCAGTAAGCATTCAGGTGGTTACGCCACGCCTCGTCCTGCCGGCTGATCATGTACTCGATGGCATATTCAGGAGTTGCCTGGACGATCCGGGCATCGAACGCGAGCGGTTCTTCCACCCCGAGAGCAAGGGTAAACACGCTTGATGCATACGATGCTGCAACCGAATCAATCTTCTCCACACGGCCGTTGAACGGCAGCTTCGAGAGATAGAAACTGATCTCGTCTGAGAACGTGAACGCAAAATCCGGCGAGAGACCGCTGTCTGCAACAAGAGCCTTGCAGACCTTGACCATCGCCCCGCTGAACCGGTCGTCGAACGGTTTTTCAAACGACTGTTCCTGAGCAAGCCGGTGGAAGCACCGGCCGTCAAGCCGGACAAAAACAGGCGGGACCGTTGTAAGATTAGAAAAAATTTCCCGGTTTTCCATAGGATGATCCTTACGGGAGTAAAAAGTATGGGGATCTCCCGCCATTTCACGACAACTGGTTATTCTTCGAAGCCACCGCTTCCGGTCGTAAAGGCACCGGGCAGGTGGCGGATGAGGACGATGTCATCGATAGCGCTGATGATCCGGTACGGGATCTTGAGTCCCTTGTAGTTCTTGAGTTCAAAGAGCTGGTCGTTGACCTTGCCAACGACGACCGCCTCGATCTTCTTTGCGTCAACATCGATGACAACATCATCGACCTCGCCAATATACATGCCCTTTTCCGTGTAGATCTGAAGGCCGAATAACTCAGTAATCTGGGTTTCCATCGTTATCAGAGAAAGTATATACTTTAGAGTTAAAAAGATAATCCTTTGTTATGGACGGGTCTTTTCGAATCGGACGCCTTTTTGGGATTCCGATCCTCATTCACTACACGTTCATCCTTGTGATCCCCCTTTTTGCCTGGATCATCGGCAGCCAGATCACCTTCACTACCGATATGATCAGGGATATTTTTGCAGTTCCTGTCGATACGACACTTGTTACAGCCGGGGTCATGCCCTATCTTCTCGGGGCCGTGGTCGCACTCGGGCTTTTTGCCGGTGTGCTCGTCCATGAACTCGCCCATTCGCTGATCGCAAGCCGGAGCGGGATTGCAATCAACAGCATCACGCTGATGATCTTCGGCGGTATCGCGACCATGGAAGAGGGGACCCCGGACCCGAAAGTAGAACTGCCGATGGCCCTTGCCGGCCCGCTCACGAGCCTCCTGGTCGGCCTTGTCTGCTGTGCCATCGTCTATCTTGTCCCATCGGTGACGACCAATCCTGCCATTGCCGGCGTGCTGGTCTTCATTTTCGGTTACCTTGGCGTGCTCAATATCATCCTCTTTGCCTTCAACCTCCTCCCGGCATTCCCGATGGACGGGGGCCGGGTGCTCCGGGCCTGGCTTGCAAAGAGAATGCCGCTCCACCGGGCAACCCGGATTGCAGCGGATGTCGGCAAGGGATTTGCAATAATCTTCGGTATCATCGGCCTGTTCACGTTCTCGCCGTTCCTGATCCTGATCGCCCTCTTCATCTACATCGGGGCAAACATGGAATCGACGGCCGTCAAATACAACTTCCTCCTGCAGGATGTAACAGTCGGCCATATGATGAGCAGCCCGGTAACAACGGTCCCGCCCACGCTTCCCCTCCGGCAGGTCATCGATATGATGTATGCAAGCAAGCATCTCGGTTTCCCGGTGGTCGAGCGCGATACCCTGATAGGAATGGTAACTCTTGCCGATGTGAACCGGATCTCGTCCATCGACCGGGAAGCAATGCAGGTCCGGGACATCATGAGCCGCGACCCGGTCACTCTTCCCCCGACAGCACAGGTTGTGGAGGCCCTGAAGATCATGTCGGCACGGGACATCGGCAGGATCCCGATTGTCGATGACGGCAGGATTGTCGGGATCATCACCCGCACGGATATCCTGAAAGTGACCGAACTCCGGCAGATCTGAAAACGTGCCGGATTCGAGTCAGGTTACTGCTTTTTTTCGCTTCAAACGGATTTTTCCCGGGCCGGGGGGCCAGAATCTATGAACACGGGTCGGTAATCCCGATTTCGCTTTCCCGGGATACCGGGCCGACCGTAGAAAGATGTACCACCGGACTCTGATCCAGGTACTTCCGGATACAATATTGGGTCTTTTCCGTCAGCGTGTACCGGGCGTATCGGCCTTCTTTCTGCACGCAAAGGAGACCTTCCTCTGCAAGCCTCTTCATGTACCAGGTAACGGACGGCCCGGACATGGCAAGGATTTTTTCAAGATCCTGGCGGGAAAGATCATCGCGATCAACAAGCATTGTCAGGATCGTCCTTTCTGTATGGTTCCTGAGAGTCGCCAGAACCTTCCGTTCGAGATCGTCATAGAAAAGAGAGTTCACAAAAAAACAGGTACCGCCGTGAATCCGTAATGGGGCAACCTTTCCCTGGAACCGGAGCAGGCTCAGGTGATAATCCAGGGCACCCCGGGAAATTTCCATGACTTTGCAGAGCTCATGGAAGGTAATTCCCGGATTCAGGGTGATACACTGGTAGATGGCCTGCCGGTTCCCGTTCCTGAGAATATTGTTCCGGGCAATCCTCCGGAACCCGAGACAGGAGAAGATCTTGAGGGTAAAGAAGATCTCGACCGGGAAAAGACAGGTCGGTGATATGGCAAGGGCAAGGACAATTGCCATTTCCCGGAGCGAGAGGTCCCAGAACGAGATGGGTTGTAAGTCGGCTGCGGATTTTCCCACAGAACCATAGGCCGGCTCGATTGAGTACCCGGTTATGAACGCCGATGCCGGTGCAGCAAACGAGAGCACGAACAGGGCGAGCAGAACCGCCGGCACTAATTTCCCTTGCATTATACCGGTTGAATTATTTTTATTCATTCTTGAGGCTTGTGGTTAAACGATCCGGCCGGTTCCAGGGACTGGTCCAGATCCCGGGCAAGGGAAATATTGTTGCTGCTGTGGACGAGGAATTTCCAGAGTCCCGGGCTTATGCCCTGGAACGTGGAGATCTTAAGATAGATACGCCCGTCAGCCCGGCCATCCGCGGTATCGTTGTAGGGACCAAGAACCTGATCCGGGGTGATGATGGTCAGGGAAAGCGGATCGGACGGGTCCCCGCTGTCAAGATCGACAATGATCGGCGGAGTGTCCGGGCCGACATATTTCGAGAACATAGCCGAATGAACCGGGCCGACAGTCCCGTTCAGCACAATGGCGGATGTATCCTGATCGGATGGTCCGGCACTAACCGTTTCCGGACCGGGACTATAGATGATGGATGCGGTTGTGAAGATCAGCACCGCTCCAAGAACCAGCGCCAGTGCGATCACCGCTTTTCTCATACTATGACCTGATCCCGGCATGATTATCAGTGTTTTCTTTTGCCCTCCACCGGTTTTTTTGTTTTTCAACATGTAGATGAACTGCTCATAAATCGTTTAAATACCCGGGCTGACGTTCCGGGTATAAATTCGCAGCATCACCCGCATCGCCGGGTGCTCCTGCTGTAGGTGAACCACCATGATCACAAAAGACCATCTCCTGCCCGTGCTTGGCGGAATCATTCTCGGCCTTATCATTGCCGGGCTCATGATCGCCATCTTGCCGGGGATTATGGAGCACAGGAATACGCTGAGCCCGGCCAGTTCCGGCCTGACAAAACCCGCTGCAGGCGGAACGGGAGATATCCCGCAGTTCTCCACGCAAAAAGAGGCTGAGGACTTTATCATGTCCCATACCAGTCCGATTGTCGAATCTTTCAATATACTTACGCCGGATCCTGGCACTCTCAATAGCCAGCTGCAGATTCCGGGAAATGCTACCCGCACCTGGCAGTTCGATGTCGATACTTCGACATACCATCCCGACGAATACCTTGTCACTGCATCTGCAATCATCCAGGACGCAACCGGGACTGCGCTCTTCAATGTCCTTGAACGCCCGACCGGCATGATCCGCGTCCAGCAGACAGGTTCGACCTGCCCCCCGTCAACGGGAAGTTCCGGGTATTTCATCTGCGTGGACCCGATTCCGGACCGGTTTATTGGTGAAAAATTTACCATCACCGGGACCACCAACCTGCCTGCTGATGCCGAGATGCTCATCCAGGTCTATTCCTCGTCGTTTCATCCAACCCAGAAAAGCCAGAGCGGGGAATTCAGCGGATCGACCGGGACCATCAGGACCTCGTCTTCTTCAATGCCTTTACCGCAACAGACCGCAGCCCCGGCACCCGATAGTGACCGGGAGTATTCCACGACAAACGTTCAGGTCCGGGGTGTTGATGAGGCGGATATCATCAAAACCGATGGGACATACATCTACGTTGTTACGGGTAACGCACTGAAGATTTTACATGCATACCCGGCAGACTCTGCATCGGTCATTTCTACCCGTATGTTTTACGGGGCTCCCCAATCCCTGTACATCAACGGTGACCGGCTCATCCTGATGTGTTCGGAAATAACACCGGTGGAATCCTGGGCATGTACCAAAGGTTCGTGCAGCAACTATGCGCCAAAGGTGCCAAAAACACTGGTTTTCATCTATTCGGTCAGTGACCCGGCACACCCCGATCTTGTGCGCGAACTTGAAATCGACGGGTACTACAAGGATTCGCGGATGATCGATACGTATCTCTATTTTGTCACGACCGAGGCAATAAGCACTGCTGGGGGGATCGATTTCCCGCAGATTAAAGACAGTGAGACCGGAACCTCGGTCCAGCCGGTTTACTATTTCGATACCAAAGACCAGGAATTTTCATGGACCACAATCGGAGCAGTCGATATCCGTTCGGAAAAGCCGGTGAAAGCCCGGACATTCCTTGTCGGATCTGCCGGCACCGTGTATGTTTCCCCGACTCACCTTTACCTTGCTATCCCGGCCCCGAGGGATTACCGCAATCCGGATACAACCAGCATCTATTCGTTTGCAATTGATGGAGACTCCATCACGTATGCAGCAGAAGGCTCGGTCGATGGCACGCTGCTCAGCCAGTATTCGATGGACGAGTACGGGGGAAACCTCCGGGTAGCAACGACCGTGCAGGACTCTGCCAGCCGGACGAGTTCGACCTACAGTGAGGTCTCGATCCTGGATGACCGGCTGAAGATAACGGGAGCGGTTGGCGATATTGCACCGGGCGAGCGGATCTATGCTGCCCGGTTCCTTGGCGAACGCCTGTATCTTGTGACATTCCGGGAAACCGACCCGTTCTTTGTCATCGATTTAAAAAACCCGGAACGGCCGAAGATTCTCGGGGAGCTCCATATCCCGGGATTTTCCCGTTACCTCCACCCCTATGACGCCACGCACATTATCGGTATTGGGAAGCAGTCGACCCGGGGCGGCCTCAAGATGGCGCTCTTCGATGTTGCCGATGTCCGGAACCCGGAACTTGTGGACGAGGAATACCTTGGGGATTACGGGAGCAATTCCGAAGTACTCGATGACCCCAGGGCTTTCCTGTTCGACAGGGAAAAGGATCTCCTCGTCCTCCCCGTACATCTCTACGAGCAGCAGACTTACACCACCGGACACTACCAGCTCGTTCCCCCGCCCCTGGAGTGGAGCGGGGCTGTGGTTTATGGCGTGAACCCGGTGAAGGGATTCACACAGAAAGGTAACGTAGTCCATTACACAGGACCGGTCGGGCCATCGACGGAAGTAAAGCGATCCCTGTATATCGAGGACACGCTCTATACAATGTCCCCGGAGAAGATCGTCATGACCGATCTTGCAACCAGGACCAGCCTGATCGGGGAAGTCAGGCTGATCTCCTGATCATTTTTCTTTTTTTCAGGAATTTTAAGAAATCCGGATTCTCAAAGATTCCATGACGGAATCCATCGATACCATCCCGCTGTTTTTCCGTTGAGGACCATCATCTGCATCCGGCTCTGTTGACAGCAAGTCCAATATTCCCCATGAATATCTGCCAGCGTACCTGAAGACCAAAAACACTTTTCCCCTGCCCGACCCCCCTCATGAGAAATTTTCAGTATTACCCATATTTTACGTCATAAAAATGATCGGTTTTCCTGTAAAAAAATGGAGAGGCTGTGGGGGGTCGGACCACCCTTTTCTGATCGGGCACGCATTTCAGGGAAGGAAAAATCGGGAATTTTACGGGAATACTTTAACCGGGACGCCGGTTTTTGGGAAACAGAATTCCCCCCTCCGACCCCCTCACCCGTCATTGCTGGCCAAGGGAATCACAAGGAAACGACAGGTATTGTACGCCGGGGTCCCGCAGAGATCCGAACGGATTGAAGCGAGTCCGGGATGTTGAAGGCATGAGGATTATAAAAAAGATGACTGGTTTTCCGGGAATTTTTCCCGGGTACTTTCATTGAATACCGGTTCGTGCACGAACAGAACTATGAAAATTCCAGAACAGAATCAAGTACCGGGCTCCCCGCAACATTCCGGTATGCTGCCAGATCCCGGAACGGTCGTTTCGCAATCACGGAGGCCACGTTCTTTTTCCCGATACCGGGCAGCCACTTCAGGGCAGATACCGGCAGCGTGTTGATCCGGACCGGGACCGGCAGCGCTGTGATCGATCGCATTCCCCAGTCCACCACGATCACGTCCGTCACGTCCCTGGCCGGAAGCGGGAGGGGGATGCCGACAAGGATTGGGTAGGATCCCATCTGCCGGCCAAACGAAAGGTCGCCCGACACTTCGATGCGGACATCCTTCAGGATTGTACCGAGGGGAAACACCATCTTCAGCATCGGGAGATCGATTTTTGACCTGACATACTCCTTGAACTGCCGGAACCGCCGTTCGTATTTTCCGAGGGTGTTGTCAGTGTAGACCGGCGTACCCTCAAACGGCATTACCTGCCGGATATTCACCCGCCGTACCGCGAGCCCTTCGTCCCGGACCCGCACAAGGAACTGCTCGTTGAGCTCGTAGGTTTTCTCGGTCTCACCGGCAAGCCCGCAGACGAAGTTGAGGCCGGGCAGCAGTTCGGGCACGTTCTCCCTCCGCATCCCGCCCTCCTCGTTCACGATCCGGATCGCCTGGAGGACTTCCTCCGGTAATGCCTTGAGATTGTTTGCCGCAACAACCGCCGGGTCCGCAGTCTCCATGCCGAATGCTGCGACATCACCGGAGGTGTGGTGCCGGATAATCGCCCGCAGCGCCTCCCGGCTCTCCTCCTCGTGACGTGCGATGGTGGCAGGATTCGTGTTATCGATGTGAAGGGTTTTGAGTCCCGGGGCAGCGGTGCGAACCGATGCAAAAAGCCGGTCGAGCAGTTCGGGCCGGGGTGCCGGGTATTCTCCCGTACCAGCTCCATACGCAAGGATATCCGGCTGCCGGCCGACCCGAAAGTGCCGGGCGCCGTGATCGTGGAGCGCTGCCACTTCTGTAGCAATGCTGCTGATCTCACGATACCGGGGCTGGCCGTAGAACGGCTCGGTACAGAACGAGCACCCGCCTGTTGCCCCGTGGGCACACCCCCGGGCAGTCTCCAGTTCGCACATGACATACGGGTAATCCGGGTGCTGCTCAATGATCCCGCTTCCCGTGATGCTCCACGGGTCGGTGCGGGAATAATCGAAAGGGCCGGTCGGATCATTGCCGGCAAGGTAATTATCCAGGGCAACGGCCGGTTCGCCGCTCAGCAGGGCATCGAATCCCGAAATCACCTGCCGGATCGCTTTCCGGCCCCCCTCGCCCGCGTATCCGAACCCTATCGGCCCGCCGATCAGTTTCTTCGGCCCCCGTACCATGTGGCCGATCTGCTGGATCTCGGTGAGGGTTGCCGGGGTCCCGCCAAGATATTTACCCGGTACCGTGACCCCGGCGATCATCACCAGGAGACCGGCATTCTTCAGCCCGCCTGAAAGGAGAGGATCGGCACGGAGCTGGTCGATGGTCAGGTACCGCACGGAATAACGATGGGCTGCAAGTGCGCCGGCAACCGTGCGGATGTAAGGCGAGATATAAGGCGGGACCCCGAGGCATGCAGGCTCGTCCACGTACCCGTCAAGGATGATCGCATCAGCAGTCATGGCCGATGAGGGCAAGGAGTTTTTTTGCCCAGAAAAGTTTTCCCCGCTTCATGGGTTCGACATTCACGTCATCGAGATCGAACCCGGCAAGTGTAATGGAGGACGCTCCCATTTCTTTAGCAGCAAATACCGCCCGGTCGCCATCTGTAAACCCTCCGAAGTTATGAACATGGGGGAGAGGCGCAGCCTGCGTAGTTGCCACGACCTGTCCTTTGAACCTCGGAACCCAGTGGCGGAGAAGCGGCATGTTGTCCCCGTGAGCATGGACAACGACAATCGTTCCCTCGCTGTTCATCGTGAGGAGCCGGTCGGTGGCACCGTCAAGATCGGTGAAGACGGCATCGGGCCGGATACCGTGATCATCGAGAACCTCTGCTGCTGCATCGGCAGCAAAGACAATCCCGTGGACCAGGTCAAGCTCGTCTTTTAAGCAGGGTGCGTTCCCGCAGACCGTAACATCATTGTCGCAGGTAAGGGCTGCAAGGGAGAGAAGGTTGTCGCGGGTCATGAGCGATGCAAGCAGCTGTGCCGCTTCCTCGTCCTGCGCCCGGTCGAACCCGAAATAATCGAGGATCTCCTTGTAATAGGGCTCCCATTCTTCAAACTTCATGGATACTCCCGTCTGTCACTGAACCGTTCATCGGATAGTCCCGGCACAGGAGGGCTAAAGCCCGTTCTTCTTGCCGTCATTCTCAAGGCCGACCAGTGTCCGGAACTTTTGGAGGATCGGCTCGATCACAAAATCCAGCAGGTCGCCCTTGTTCTCGACCTTGCCGAAATAGTGGAGCGGGATTGTTGCTGCCGCCATGTTCGGGTGACCACCGGCATCCCCGATATCGCCAAATGCCTCGGAGAGGGCATTGCCGACATGGAGCCGGACATCCCGGTTGCGGGCCGATATCACGATTGCGTTGTCGGTGATCCCATACACGAGTGCCGTGTTCACACCTTCAAGCGTGATGAGCAGCTCGGCTGCCTGCGGGAGAGCGTCCCGGTTCATCACGTAGCCGACATTCGCAAACAGGTACCCGCTCTGGATCTTCCGCCGGTTGATGGCAGTCCCGATCACGTCGAGGGTTTCCTGCGACATGGACGGCGACATGATCTTGTCGAGCAGGTCGGCATCGGTCAGGGGGAGCAGGTAGCCGGCATAGCTGAGATCCTGCGGGGTGACGTTGCGCTTGAACTCCTTGGTATCGGTCCGTATACCGTAGAGGAGTGCGGTTGCGACCTGCTTATCGATCTTCACGTCCAGTTCCTGCATGTACTGGGTGAGAATGCTGGCCGTTGCCCCGATGCCGGGCCGGATATCGACAAAACTGCTCTGGGTTGCAAGGTGTTTTCCTTCCTTGTGGTGATCGATGATGATGTTGATCGGGGTCTGGGGGGGCACATCGTTGTTTGCACCCGGGCCCGAACAGTCGACAAGGGCAAGGTACGTGCAGCCCTGGAGAGCTTCAGGAGTCAGCCGCTCCATCTTGATATCGAGCAGGTTGACAAACGTCCGGTTCTCCTGGTGCCCGATATTGCCTTCGTAAAAAATCCGGGTTGTGAGCGACTTCGGGTTCGCACGCCGGGCGATCTCGGCAAGGGCAACTGCCGATGAAATGGCATCGGGATCGGGGTTCTTGTGGGTGATGATCCCAAGCGTCCCGTCCCAGCCGGAGAGCAGGGCAAAGAGCCGCTGCGAGATCCGGCTGGCGTGCTGCTTCTTGATCTGGAGGATCGCTGACCGTGCGACGACTTCCTGCGGATAGAGTACCAGCTCGGCACCGGCTGCCGTGAGTTTCTGGCCGTTGACCGGATCGATTGCCCGGGCAACTACCTGAACGGCCGGGTACCGCTTCTTGATCGTGAGGACGGCTGCAAGGTTTGCATCCGGGTCACCGGTCATGACAAACGCGATCTCGAACGGGGGCAGGCCGATAAGCATATCGGAGGAGGTCACGTCGCGGATATAGGCATCGAATTTCTGGTCGCGGAGGTTCTGGACCCTGGCCTCGCTTTTGTCAACAACAACTGCCCGCTCGTTCTGGCGTGCGAGTTCGAGGATGATATTGTAGCCGTTGGTCCCGCACCCGAAAATGCAGTACTTTGACGGGGCTGTCGAGTCAAACGGGGCTTCCTGCGGCATTGTACAGATGATGTCGCCCTGCGGGTTATTAAGGAATTCCAATGCTCGAGTTCCAAAACCTTTATTCGCAATCATCAACCATCTTATTAGGCCACAGAGCGTGGGTCTGTAGCTTAGTTCGGCATAGCGGCGGACTCTTAATCCGCAGGTCAAGGGTTCAAATCCCTTCAGGCCCGTTTTTCCTTTTTATTTTCCTGTTTGTTTACCATCAGGCAAACAGGGTTTTTTCATTTTTTCTCAAAATACGGGACCATTAAGGTCGGAACGGCTGTAGGCGTAACTTGTGCAGAATAGAATTCCTGCTCGCCGATCAGGAAATCTGTATCAGGGTCAACAATCCGGACATGGAGCCGGCCATCCGGAAGCGGGGGGAAAGGGATTCCGGCAGGGTCACGGGCAATTCTGAAACCTGACCCCGTATAATAAATAAATACGGAATCACCAGGATTCATGACGGCAAGTGCAGGCTGGGGGATTGTACGGTAGGTTCTCTGCGGGGTATCAACATAGATGGCAAGACGGTAACTGCCATGCGTGGCATTATGAAAATATCCGGGATTTCCTCCATGGCCGGTAAGGCGTATCACACTGTGACCATCGACATACCGGATGCTGAACTCCGGCTCAGGGTATGCAGGCTTCTGGAGCAGGTTAATGGACGGGGAGACCAGAAAATACAAAACAAGGGCAAGGATGCCCACAAAAACAATAAGCAGGATCTCATCCCAAAGGAGTTCATTCCTCCCATCTTCAGACCCACGTACACGTATACCCGATCTTCCATCAGTATACTTTTATAAAATAGTGTCGTTTATACAAAACAAGCCTTTCATCACGTAATACAACAACCACTTTCATAACGACCTGCACATCCGGGAAAAGCCACGAACCCGGTATCACTACCACATATCCCCGACAGGTGCCCAAGATGTACACTATCCTCTCTATAGATGATGAACCGGAACTCCTCCAACTCGGGAAACTGTTCCTTGAAAGCACCGGAGATTTTTCAGTAGAAACAGCACTTTCAGGAGCAGAAGGACTCGAACAACTCGCACATGGCAGATTCGATGCGGTTGTTTCCGATTACCAGATGCCAGAGATGAACGGTATCGAATTTCTCAAGAGCGTAAGGAAGACCTGGGGAAACATCCCGTTCATCCTGTTCACCGGAAAGGGACGGGAAGAAGTTGTCATCGAAGCTATCAACAACGGCGCTGATTTTTATCTCCAGAAAGGAGGCGACCCGCGTGCACAATTTGCCGAACTCGCACACAAAATCCGTCAGGCCGTGAACCGGAGACGGGCTGAACTCGCCCTGTCCGATTCAGAACGGCGTCTTGCAGATATCATCAACTTCCTCCCGGACGCAACACTTGCGATCGACACGAACGGGAAGGTGATAGCGTGGAACCGGGCAATCGAGGAGATGACGGGAATTCCTGCCGATCAGGTTCTTGGAAAGGGCAATTACGAATATGCGCTGCCGTTCTACGGAAAGCGTCGTCCCATCCTGATAGACCTGATCGGCAAGCCGGACGAGGTTACCACCACGTACTACTCCGATATCCGGCACGATGGCAACTCCATCTCGGCAGAAACAAACCTTGCCACAGCCAAAGGCCGGCAGATCTATGTCCTTGCAAAGGCAACTCCCCTTTACAACAATGACGGTGAGATAACCGGTGCAATCGAGACTATCCGGGATATCTCGGACCGGAAAAAAAGTGAAGAGGATCTCCGGGCTGCAAACGAGCAGCTCGCCACATCGGGTGAAGAACTCCGGGTACAATATGACGAGCTTGCAGAAGGTGCAAGACAGATCCGCGAGCGCGAATCACGCATGAGGTATATAATCGGCTTTTACGAATCCTCATGGAAAAGCGAAAAAGAACTTCTCGATTATGCAGTCGAAGGTTCGGGGATCGTCACCGGGAGTCCCCTTGGATACCTTGCATTTCTCAGTGATGACGAAAGCGAACTCTCGATGTATGCCTGGACCAAATCGGCGATGCAAGAATGTACGATGCGGGAAAAGCCTATCATATACAAAACTGAGCATACCGGGCTCTGGGGCGAGGCAGTCCGGCAGCGCAGGGCCATTATCACCAACGATTACGAAGCCCCGAACCCGAAAAAGAAGGGCTGCCCAAAAGGCCATCCCCGTATTATCCGGCACATGAACGTGCCGGTGATCGATGACGGTCATGTCGTCGTTGTCGCAGGTGTGGCAAACAAACCATCCGATTACACGGAAAGCGATACGTACGAACTCGAGCTGCTGATACAGGCGCTCTGGACCATCATCAAACGGAAACGGGCCGAACAGACACGGCAGGAAACCGATGAAAAATACCGGAAGATGGTCGAACAATCACCGGTCGGCATGCACTTTTTTGAACTGAAAGAGGATGGATCGCTCATCCTGACCGGTGCAAATCCCGGTGCGGATGCTCTTCTCGGTATCAGCCACCGGACGATTATTGGAAAAACCATTGAAGAGGCATTTCCTGAAATTACCTCCAAAACGGATGCCCCGGTAAAATACCGGAAGATTGCAGAAGAAGGCGGAATCTGGCAGACCGAGATGGCATTCTATGGGGAAGGAGGGGGAATCGGCAGGGCATTTGCTGTTTCCGTATTCAGGATTTCGCCGGGCAATATCGTCATCATGTTCACTGATATCACCGGGCGAAAACAGATGGAGACTGAACTGCATGCTGCGTACGAACAGGTCGCTTCAGCAGAAGAGGAACTGCGGATGCAGTACAATGATCTTGCCCGTGCACAGGAGGAACTCACGCGCCGCCAACAGCAACTCGAGGAAATCGCCGCGACGGTTCCTGGCGTCGTGTATCAGTTTACGGTATATCCGGATGGCAGGAGGGCGCTTACCTACACCAATGCAAAAACTGCACAGCAGCTCTTCGGTCTGGGTGCAGAACATGGAGATCTCTTCCTGCAACTGGCAGAGCATATCCATCCCGGTGACCGGCAGCGGTTCGAGGCTTCGATCGATGAGGTAATAGAAAAAAAAGAGGGCTGGAATTTTGAGGGCCGGTTCATAAAACCCTCCGGGGAACTCATCTGGTTCCAGGGCCTGTCCAACCCGGCCCAGCATGAGAAGGCCCTGGTTTACTCCGGAGTCCTGCTGGACATTACGGCACGGAAAAAAACAGAGCGAGACTTACGGGAGAGCGAGGAACGGTACCGGCTCATAACCGAAAATTCCCCGGATATGGTTTATTTCGTCGATCCTGACGGGTACATCCGGTATATCAACGCCCAGGCCGCCAGGGTACTGGATGCGAACCCCGGTAATCTTACCGGAAAACACATAACGGAAATCTGCGACCAGGAATCAGCGAACCGTTACCTGAATGCATTCAAGAAGGTCATAAACACGAAAATCCCGGTCAGGAAAGAACTGATCGAGAAGTTACCTGTGGGAAAATTCTGGATGGATGTACGGCTCAATCCCGTGATTGATGAAACCAACCAGGTGATTGGGGTTCTTGGCCTTTCCCATGACATTTCAGACCGGAAAAAAGCCGAAGAGGCACTACAGGAATCGGAGACAAAATACCGCCTGCTTGTCAATAACAGCTATGATATTATCTATACCATCAGTCCGGGAGGAACCCTGACCTATGCCTCCCCCAGCTGGACCCGGTATCTCGGACACGAGACCAGAAGTGTCGAAGGAATGCCGTTCGAGTGCTTCGTCCACCCCGCTGATGTTCCTGCCTGTGAATCTCTCCTTGCAAAAACTGCATTATCGGGGGAAGGTGTATCCGGGATTGAATTCCGGGTCATCCATGCCAACGGATCCATCCGCTCCTACTCATCAACGCTCTCCCCCGTCCTCGATGAAAAGGGGAACGTGATCTCCCTTGTAGGTACTGCTCACGATATCACGGACATAAAACAGACCCAGAACGCCATCCGTGAAAGCAACCGCAAGTTAAACCTGCTTTCAAGCGTCACGCGGCACGATGTGGCAAACCAGCTTACCGTCGTGCAGGGCTACACCCAGCTTGCAAAACTCAGGCACCCTGAACCTGTCGTCGCGGATTTTCTCGACAAGATCACCGCAGCCCTCGATATCATTCAGCACCAGATCGAATTTACCCGGACGTACCAGGACCTGGGCGTCCAGGCTCCGGCATGGTTCAATATTGGGGATATCATCAGGAGTGTAAAACCTCCCGGAATTGCACTTGACATTTCCTGTGAATCCTGCGAAATCTTTGCTGATCCGATGATTGGGAAAGTCTTTTTCAACCTGTTTGAAAATGCCGTGCAGTACGGGGAGCGGGTCACAACGATCAACGTCCGTTGTGAAAATTCCGGGGATTCCAGAATCATAACGTTTGAAGATGACGGGATTGGGATTCCCCCGGAAGAAAAGCAGAAAATTTTCGGGAAAGGTTATGGACGCCATACCGGTTTTGGACTCTTCCTTGTCCGGGAAATTCTCGCAATTACCGGGATCACGATCCAGGAAACGGGAAACTTCGGAAACGGGGCACGCTTTGAGATGGCAATCCCGAAAGGCGCATACCGGAAAACACCGTGAAATGGGAAAAACCGGTCTTCCGGCAAAACAGGGATAAAATTTTCAGTTCCTGATCCTGTCGTCCGGGCACCGGATCCCGGAAGCTGGCGGTCAGGAAGGTTATCCAGGACCTCGCAGAAACGGCACCGGGTGAGAGTTTCGATCACTTCCGGGAATGGCCCGGCATGGATTCCCGGCAGGTCTCCCTCGCCCGGTTCCCGGGGGATATACGCGAGATGCTCCACCGGAGGTTCAAAGCGGGCATCGATACCGGGTTAGTTACCCCTCGCATCGATGCGGTACCAGCCCCATCCCGACAGGTACACGGCATTGAGACCGTGGAGGGCGAACGGCCGGTTGATCGAATCAACGGCGAGCCGCTGGTAGATGAGGCCGGCCGGGATACCATTTGCCCGGAGGAGGGCAGCGAGCAGATGGCTCCTGGCATAGCAGAACCCGGTGCGGTGCCGGAGGACCCCGGATGCGCAGGGTTACCGGGTTCTCCTAAAAATCAGCACTGTGCCGGATTTCATTGCGGATAAAAAGAGAACAGCGCACTGCAATCGCCGCATCGTCCGGCTGTCCCGCAGCAAGTTCCATTGATTTCTTGTATACGGACGGGTGGTCACAATCGATAATCCGGCCTGCTGCCAGGAACTTACGGGGATCCGGCTCGTCCGTTGGCAGGGGAACCTGCATGACTAGGGTATCCAGCCCAGCTTCACCCAGCGATCGTACTCTTCGGTGCGGAAATCGCGGTTTTCAATGACAATATCCTTGAAAAATTCCCGGTTGCCGGCAATTTCTTCTTCCTGTACCGGATCAGAAAAACCGTCCGACACCGCTGCAACAAGTTTTTTCCCGAGCGCTTTTGCAGCCGGCTCAACCGCGTCAATGGCATCCGGTTTCCCGGAGGTGACAACACTGATTCCACCGACTGCGATCACACCAAGATAATTCAGGACATGATTCTGGTACGCAACAACTTCGTCCCCGCCGGAAGTATGCGTTGTCGCAACCGAGCAGCCGAATTTTCCGGCCATCCGCTGGTAATGGATTGCGTCAGCGAGCCGGTCAAAGAAAATTTTCATCTGGCCGGTGACATTGTCGATATAGACCGGTGACGCAAACACAATCCCGTCGGCTCCCTCCATCCGCTCAACAAGAGACGGGACATCGTCTTCGTACACGCAGATACCGTTGAACGAACAGCCTTCGCAGGCCGTACAGGGTGTAACCCGGTAATCGGCGAGATCGATCATCTCCGTCTCAGCACCGGCTTCTGCGGCTCCTTCAAGCACGAGCCCGGCAAGTTTTCGCGTGGTGCTCCGGACGGCCCGGGGGCTTGCGTGGATGGCTATGATTTTCATGAAGTGTGACTCCTCCTCAGGAGATTGGATGCCCGGGGATATCAGGGATCGGGATCAGGCTTCTGCCGGGGGAACAAACCGGTAGGCACCTTTTGGCACCGTAATCTCGAACCGGGCACCTTTGCCGGGTTCACCGGTCTCCTGGATGGTAATACCGGTGATAAGAAGGATCTCGCGGGAGAGGAACAGGCCAAGACCGGTATTTTTCCCAAATCCTTTGGTAAACAGGCGACCCTTATCCGCATAGGATATACCCACGCCGTCATCAGCAAAAATGAGAACAAGACCCTGCCCGGACTCGTGAGATGAAATACGAATGGCAGTCATACGATCTCCCCCGTACCGGAGGGCATTGTCGATAAGGTTGTAGAACACCTTCTCGAGCAGGGGATCGGCAAATATTTCCAGGTCCGGCCGATCCATTTCGATACGGACCTCCCGCGCCGGCAGGGAGGACGCGGTCAGGGTAATGAGATCCTGCACATTCTGCCAGAGCGGGGCTTTCACACCCATGGTCTCGTAATCCCGGGTAAAGGTGATCTGGCGCTCGATTGTATCGGCAATCTTTTTTTCCTTTGCAAAAAATTTCGCCAGTTTGTCCGGTTTATTCACCGAGATTTCACTGAGCTCGATGAATCCTTTTAACGCCGCCAGCTGGTTCTTGATATCGTGCCGGGTGATGCTTGAGAGCAGGTTGAGTTTCTTGTTGGCCTCAAAAAGTGCTCCTTCTGCCCTCCTGCGGTCCGTCACGTTCCGGAGTGCAACAATATTTGCAGGCGCTCCCTGGTACTGGATCATGGTCCCGATCGATTCAAACCAGAGCTCCTTCCCGTCCGGGGTCCGTGCACGGTAGGTCTGGATGTACCCCCCTTTTCCCGACAGGACATTCTGGAGATCCCGCATGACAGTCTCGTGGAATTCCGGGGCAACAAATTCGAGGGCGTTCCTGCCGGTTACCAGCGCAGCGTCTTCAATACCGATCATCTTCCGTATGGCAGGGTTGCTGAACAGGATTTTCCCGGAAAAATCCTGGATCAGGACCCCGTCAAATGCATAGTCCGTGAGGATGCGGTACCGTTCCTCGCTCTCGCGAAGTGCTTCTTCAGCAGTTTTCCGGTCCGTGATATCGTGATGTGTCCCGACCATCCGGGCGGGCTTTCCGGATTCATCCCATTCGATGACTTTTCCCCGGGCATTGACCCATTTCCAGGTGCCGGACCTGGTCTTCATGCGGAGATCGACATCGAATTCCGCCCCGTCACGGAGACGCTGGCCCAGCACGGCTTCGGCTTTTTGCAGATCTCCCGGGTAGATGAGATGTTGCCAGGACTGGTACGTGGCCGGAAACTCTCCGGGATCGTACCCGAGCTGGATATAGTACTGGTCGCTGAAGACCGTCTCCCCGGTCCGGATATCCCAGTCCCAGAGCCCGTCGTTAACGGCATTGAGCGTAACATCGTACCGCTTTTTACTTCCCTCCAGTGCATCCCGGCTCTGCCGTAGTTCCCGGAACATCAGGTCATAGGGACGTTTCAGTCCGACAACCATGAATACCCGGTAGAACAGGTAGACAGAAACAAGCCGGAACAGGTGGCCGAGCATGTTCATAAAACCAAACGGGGAGATGTAGGAGGTAAACGCAAGTTCTCCAAAAATGAGGAAGACCTGGGCCGCGATGAGATACTTCCAGACATCATCACTGAACGAAGCACGTTTCACATAGATTGCAATGACGGTCGCAACAAGGATTGCTGAAATGAGGTACTCACTTGCGATCTTGAACAGGGTCAGCCCGCTTCCTTCGATAAAGCAGGCCGGAAAGATGTCCCAGACAAATATACTTGCGAGAAGAAAACCGGTAACTGCCGTAAATACTGCAAATATGATTTCAGCATCGTATTTCCGTTCCGGGGTCAGGGATCTGCTGGTGAAGAAGGTCGCGATAAGGAACGTGATGCTCTGGAAATATCGTGCGGCAATCCAGAGCTGGGTTGCCGGGTCCGGATTAATGCCGGGAAAGACGCCCATGCCATCGTACACAAGCGTATGCAGAAGATCGATTATCCCGGTAAACAGGAAGGAGATCCCGACTATGAGAAAAAAAGTGCTGGTGATGAGCCGGCGGGTGTTCCAGACAAGGAAAAAGATTGCAAAGGCTACGGCAACTCCGGCAACTTCAACGATCGCGTGGAAGAGGAGAAAGTTCCAGGTGCTGATCAGGTAGAGTGCGATAAGGACGACAGCTGAGATAATAATCTGAATCGCAGGCGAGAGGGAATGATCCATGACCCGCTCCCAGCCGGCATTCACAATAGACTGACCTCCGCATGGTTCCGACCGGTGCTTGCCGCGGGGGATATCCGGGATGCAGGTGCCATCAGATGTTTTCCTGTTTAAAGTGCCGGAGGATAATGATTGCGCATCAAAAAGGGATTGCCCGGATAATTGTGTGGGGTGGACCCGGGATGTACCGGATATTTAATTCAGACGACTGGGGGGATTTTTCCCAGCATTTTTGCAATTTCTTCAGGATTATTTCCATAAATTCCGGCCAGTTTTTTCGTAGTCGTGGTGATGACGAGGATTGAGGGATAGTTCAATCGGACACGGGAATGATAATAAATCGCAAGGAAGAAAAGAACGAGACTGATATTGAAAACCAGATGCATAAAGAACGATGAAGATGGTATCTCCCCTGATAGGAACTGTATATATTCACCATAGGTAACACCGGCTGATGACAATGGGATGAGGATTAAGATCAGAACCTTCTGGAGCCACAGGGGTAATGGCGGAACATTGTGCCGGATTTCAACTGTTGCGATCTCATCCTTCCGGATAATGACCGGCAGATGGAGAATCCTGCGGATGACAAGCGCATCAGATGTAATTTCAAGAGTGGCCGTTTTTTTGTCACGGTAAAAGGTAACCAGTGCAATCAGGAAAACAAAAGGACTGAAAAGAACACCGGTTAGAAGAAAAAACGATTTAATCCGGATGATGAGGATAAAAAGTACCAATAATGCAATAATCCCGGTTAAAATCCCGATGAATACTGGCAGGGAAATCCCGGTTGTCCCGTAATCAACGATTACCTCATCATTCACGTATGCACCCTGTGCCGGGGGAACGGCTGCATTCATCTCACCCCGCAGGCTTTTCTTATTAACCAGGGCTACATCATGGTTCGGGCACCAGCCCGTCCATTTCTGAATAATTTCTGATATCCGGGTAATTGTCATACGAATACCTTCAGTTTCGTAAAAGCCCATCTCCCAGGTTCATCGGGTCCGCAATCATTTCGATCAGGTACCGGGTTCGGCCGCATAACCCCGGCATCGTCCTGTATGCCCGGATATAATGCTGGCAGAGGTATATGTCAACATTTGAATGTTGACCTTATATAATTTCGGGCAGGAGTCTGGCAGAATATCAACGGCCGACCCATACCGGTACCTGCATTCACGCCGATAAAACAGAAATATCCCCCCAAAATCTCCAGATCTCCCCCATCTCAATTTTAAACCCCGTTTTCCGGCACCTTCTTGTTTCGGGCCATAGCGGCTCCCGGACCGCGAAAAAAACGCAGGAGGTCATAAACAGCATCCAAAAACAGGAGGCGATTTGCAGCCCGCTAAATTGCGCGGTCTTTTCCTGATTAAAACGACTCTTTTTAAAAAATACCCGATTAAAACAATATTTTTGTCGCGTGTTGGCAGCACTTCCACTGGAACTTTTTTTGGGTTCTGGAATTATCGTCCGATTGGAAAACGGAGCGTTTTACAGGGTTTTTATTACGCAGCCATCCTGGATTACCGGGAAACCCGATCTTTTACCGGGCATAGGGATTCGTATACCCGTCCGGCTTCCACCATTCTATCTCCATAACGGAGAGATCGTGGATGACCAGCCGTCGCCAGGCCCGTTCATGCCGGGTGCGGACCCAGAGCTCCCGCAGGATGAATGGCGGGAACGGAAGTTCCCGCAGAGCCCGGATCTCATCCGGAAAAAGTTCTTCATAGAAAGCATCCGGGTCGATCCGGTACCGGGTCAGCCGTACCTTCACGGCCCGGAACGCTACCGGTTTGTAAATCCAGAAATCGAACAGCAGATCGGCGTCCGGGTTATCCAGCCACTGGTACCCCATCCGCTCGGCAAATCTTTTTGCCTCCCTGATTGCTGCCACCGGTTTTTTCCCGCGTACCATGACCCTGATGCCTCGCTGCCGAATCCGTTGTGATGGACCGGTCCCGCAGTACATCCGGTCATCCGGTTTCTGTTGAATGCCTTGTGGTCGGGTTTTTTCCAGCAGGATTAATGAACATGAAACAGAAAGGATAGCATGAGGACCCAGACCATGAAATTTACAGGAAGCAAGACAGAAAAGAACCTGCTCGCCGCATTTGCCGGTGAGTCCCAGGCACGGAACCGGTACACCTTCTTTGCAAGCGCAGCAAAGAAAGAGGGCTACGAGCAGATCGCTGCACTCTTTTTGCAGACCGCTGAAGAAGAAAAGGAACACGCAAAGATCTTTTTCAAACAGCTCAAAGGCGGCGACGTGGAAATCACGGCCTCATACCCTGCAGGAGTTATCGGGACGACAAAAGAGAATCTTGCGGCAGCAGCAGCAGGCGAGATGCTGGAATGGGGTACGCTCTACCCGGACTTTGCAGCAACCGCGGCAAAAGAGGGATTCAAAGAGATTGCCAGTCTTTTTAAGATGGTGGCAAAAGTTGAGGAGCACCACGAAGCCCGGTACAAAAAGCTCCACGCAAACATGGAAAGGGGTACGGTCTTCAAAGCCGAGACTCCGGTAAAATGGTACTGCCGGAACTGCGGCTATGTCGTTGACGGAAAGAAAGCGCCGGCGACCTGCCCGGTCTGCGATCACCCGCAGGCATATTTCGAGATCGCGGCTGATAATTATTAAGCCATCCTGAAAGCCGGAATGCCTGAAGTGATGAGATGATTAGTAATCCATTCGTTTAATTCAATCATTCCGGATATTTTTTCAAACAAGAAATTTTGTTAAAAAATATCAAAACATCTGTTCTCAATCAAGACCAACCGACCGTAAAACCAGTCGCAGGATTACCCAGCAGATTGTTGGACAACAGTTTCATAAACGCGGAGCATGGACATTGGGAGGTAGTGCCGGGTAATTGTTCCTTCCTTTCTCTGTTCGATAATCCGGTCATGCAACAGGAAATGCATGTGCCAGCTCACGGCAGGCCCGGATATTCCAAGACGACTGCTGATCTCATGGCGGGATATCCCGGGATAGTGGAGGATAATTTCCACGATTTTTTTATCGCGGGGATGGCTGAGATGCATCATCATCGCCCGTTCTTCACGCGAGAATTTCCCCGCGTTCTCAAAATACCCGGTCGAGTTCTTGCATTTCTCTGAAATAACCAAACCAAAAATCGAGAGGACGCTGAGATGATAGATCAGGTTCTTGCAGGTAAACCCGGTCGCCCGTTCCAGATCGGCCAGATTGGTACCGGGATTATCTTTTACGCACTGGAAGATTATTTCCCGGGAGGAGTTCTCAAGAATGTTATTCTTAGATATTCTTCTGAATCCCCCTATGAGGGGAAGATTTACAGCAGAGAGATATTTACCCAGGCTGATTATCCCGGGGGTTACCGCAGCTATCCCCAGGATAACAAGTATCCACGGTGGCAGATCCGTAAGGGGGATGGGGGTTGGTGTCGGATCATTGAGAAGGACGGTATCTGTCGACCGTGGAGTAAAGTAAAGCTCGCTATACTCAGGGTAAATCCCATACGCCGGCTGGACCACATAACCTCCAGATTCAGCACCAACAGAAACAGGAAGCATCACAAGGATTAAAAAACAAACGGGAATCCAGTTCCTGAATTGCAGATAGATCATAATAATCCTTACAGCACCAACAACATGAACTGCTGATTGCCCTTAACATGTTCCCCTTCGACAACTGCGTACCAGTCACCCGCGGTAATACTGCCATTCCGAGAGACCTGAAGATAAATCCGTCCATTTGAAATCCCGTCATCATCATCATCATAGGGGCCCATCATTCCTTCAGGAGTGAAGACGGATAGTTTGAGGGAATTCTGTTCATCCTGCCAGAAAAGATCGTAGGTGAAGCGGTCAAGGTTTTCCGGTATCTGGCGGTGGAATGATTTTGCCTCGCCTTGAGCTATAGACTGGTCCATATAACCGATGATCCGGCATCCGCTCTTGTCCAGGACCGCATTTTCGATTCCCATCTCTTGTTTTTGTGAAAAATTCAGGTTTTTGATATTCAGGGGCCTGCTCTCATCCCAGATGCTGGCACCATACGGACACTCGGGATTTTCTTCAGCACCCCAGGGATACCGGCTTCCCCAGTAGTACGGCTGGCTCCAGATTTCATCGAGCTGTTCTTTTGGTACATTTGCCCTGATTTGTTCGATGACTTCGGGTTCATAGACCCTCAGTTCAAGTTCCCCGATCGTTATGTTCTCGCCCCAGTGCTCGTTCAGCCATTTCTGGCCCTCCTCTGTGTACATTCCCGATATTTCGAAAGCTGTAGATCCGGAAGTTAAGAACAGGAAAAGAATGATTAATCCAAAAATCGTGAGTTTTTGCTTCATCTGGATCCAACCCTTTCTTTTTTTGGGTCACGGATAATTAATCCAGTATTCCAAACGAGTAAATAAATAGATTATTCCAAAACCGTCTACACAGATCAAGGGAGACGTTCATTTTCTAGAGTCATGAAGTTTTTACGCGTGATTTGGAAGGATAAATTCGCTTCAGAAGATCATCGAATCAAAATTCCGGTTTTCATTACGGGATACTCTGTAAAGGATTTAGGAATAAAACGTTTTTAATATTACCCCAAAGTTTCGATCGTTTAGGCTAGGGAGACGGAATTGAACATGTATTCCTGGTCCCCCCCTCTGGCTTGGACAAGCCCCGGCAGGTTTAGAAAAAACCGGCCGGAACAGGAAGTGAAACACCTTGAATGGATCTCTTAAATTATCATTACTGGCAGGACTGATGGTCCTGCTGGTCTTGGTCGTTCCTTCTGTGAGCGCTTTTGAAATATCAGGAATGTACACAGAAGAAGGCCAGAAATGGTTAAACGAACACTGGGGTGAGAAGATCACCATCGGCGAACTGGCGAAGATCGCATACGCCCCGGAAGACTATGAGAAGGTTAAGGCAAACGTGGATTCAAAACTGCTTGAACGTATCTGGAGCAAACCGTATACATGGGGAGATCGTTATCCTCCCGACGTTATTACACCCGGCCCTAAGATCTTTGACGAGAACGATCAGCTTGTCGAAGATCCGGATGGATCGATCCTTGCCAGGATTTTAAGCGGAGAGATTAAATCCCTGCGATCTGGTCTGATAGTAACAGCTGATCCGGCTGGTTATTCCGGGGGGTATATTACCTACAGTGGAAGCGGGAAGGTATACAGTGCTGCACATGTTGATTCGCTGATAGTTGAATCTCAAATATATGGTGACGGGAATTGGCTGCAAACAGCATACAACGCAAGATATGACTACGATAATCCTTCTCCATATGTAACAGTAACGGCCTCCGGCATCCGGAGCCCGGTCCATGGTACTTTGTATCAACCAAAGACCAATGCAGTTTCAACAGGTCCGGATCATGCCGCGAGTACATGGGGCTCCTCGTACTTCTACTCATGAAGGGAGAAACCCCCTTTTTTGGATTGATTTTATGAGACTTTTTGATATTATTCCGGTTTTTTTAATCGCGATCCTCATCGCATGCATGGTAATAATCATTCCATGTGAGGCGGCATCTTCGGACATTCGGATATCACAACAGGTTCCTGAAACAATTGCGGGACGTATATCCACTGATGGGACATTTGTTATTTTTCAGTCTGATACACTGGGCCCGGAGATTTCCGTATATACAGCTGATGGAATCCTCTTTGAGAAAATTCCTCTATCAACGGATACAAGTAAACTAGAATCCCTGGAACTCTCAGAAGGCAGGGTATTTTATTCTGAATATGAGACATCAGAGCCATGGTATTCGCGAAATCAGACCGTCTATACCTATACACTCTCTACAAAAGAGAAGCAAAGGTTATTCACGATCCCATTTGTTCCGAATGTTCAACAAACGATCACACGAATCGTGGCTGATGGGGAGAACATTGTATTGCAGAATGAAGGTGGAGGTTCCCGCCTTATCCTGCATACATACTCAACAAAGACCGACCAGATTATCTTTACTTCCCATGACTGGATTTATGACCTTGCCATTGACGGGGACCGAATTGTCTGGGGATGCGAACGGACCGATAAGGAGCCCGGTCGGGAGATTCATATCTATACAATCTCTCAGGGAACGGATTACATCATTCCAGAAAGTAAATCGGACAAAACCTACGGCACAGTAGATATTTCAGGTAACAGAGTTACGTGGACAATGGCACTACATTCACCATACTGGGAGGTGGAGGGAAAATACCACGGAATGCGAGGAAGTGATGTCAGGATTACTGATTTAGACACAGGCATAACGAAATCTGTTGAAAAAAATGAGGGATATTCGAAGTCCTTCATATCCGGCAATAATGTTGTGTATATGAAAAGACCGCCCAATGACAGCAATGAGTTAGTCCCTGCAACAATACGGTGTTATAATATCCTGACCGAAACGGCCAGAGACTTGAAAAACAATGTCCTGAATATTGATGATTTTAAGGGAGATCTGGTCATTTGGGACGGTGATCCCCGATTGTCGTTCTTTGTGACATCGTTGTCTGGAAATGTTCCGGTTGCGACATCTTCGGCATCAGCACCCAGCGTCTCAGAAATACCAGATACTACACCACAGAACACCACGGTTCCAGAAAGCCCGGTTGATCCCATGGTAATTGCCTCAGCACTCACTGCAGGCGTTACTGGTTATCTCGTATTCAATAAGATGAGATGACCGGATGTCCATTTTTTCAGACATTTCAAAAAAAGGTCAGAATATCCCCAGATATCTGTGTAGAGGGTTCTGGAATAAAACGTTTTTAATATTACGCCCAAGTTTCGTTTGTTTAGGCCCAGGAGACGGGATTATTCCTGTATTTCTGGTCCCTCTTCTGGCTTGGACAATGACCCGGCAGGTTTGGGAATACCCGGCCAAGAATAGGAAGTGAAACACCATGAACAGATCTCTGAAACTATCGATACTGGCAGGACTGATGGTCCTGATGGTATTTGTCGTTCCATCCGTGAGCGCCTTTGAAATTTCCGGCATGTACACGGAGGAGGGCCAGAAATGGTTAAACGAACACTGGGGTGAGAAGATCACCATCGGACAACTCGAACAGATTGCCTATTCCAAAGAGGTTCTGGAAAAAATTGAGGCAAATGTTCCAAAAGATCAACTCGATAAAATCCGGAGTGAGCCATATTACTGGGGAGAGCGCTACCCTCCGGAAGTTGTCACACCAGGCCCAAAAATCTTTGATGAAAATAGTCAGCTTGTCGAAGATCCGGATGGATCAATCCTTGCAGGTATCGAAAGTGGAAAAATCAAATCCGTGCGATCCGGCATCATCGTTAGTGCGACACCGGTAGGTTATTCCGGGGGATACATCACCTATGGGGGGAGCGGATACGTGTACGGAGCAGATCCGGTTGGAATGCTCAGAGTTGAAGCACGCCTTCACGGTAACGGCGATTTGCTCCAGACGTCATACAATGTTGCCTATGATTATGACAACAGTCCTTACTACACCGTATCAACATCCGGTATCCGAAGCCCGACAACTGGAACGCTGTACCAATCGCAGACTTACGCACAGTCCACGAACCCATCGGGCAGTGGAAGCACATGGTCTTCCTCATACTACTACTGAGGAGGAGAAAACCCTTTTTTTACTCATGAGGAAAAAATGAAATTAATGAAATTTGCTATGAAATCATCATTCGTTTGCCCTGTTTTAATAACGGTCATTCTATCATTTCTCATTCCCTTCCCTTGCATCGCAGCACCGTCAGACACACTCATCATCAAAGAAGGATCGCAGATGGATTGGGCTGATGCACACATAGATAACAATTTTATTGTGGCATATGTGAGCAGTACCAAACCGCCCGTAATTAAGGTGTATCATGCGGATGGCAGAATTTCAATGGAAATCCCGCTCTCACGCGAGATGATGAAACTGGATGCGCTGGAAATCTCGGACGGGCGGGTTTATTATTCCGAATACAATCCTGAAGAACCGGACATGCGGAATGAAACCGTCTATGAATATGATCTCACTACTGGGGAAAAAACGACGGTCTATACAACAAATGGACCTCAGCAAAAGATTACCAAAATTGCTGCGAGCGGAGATAATATTGTTTTACGGGGGGGGAGCAATAACCAGATTCTCATCCTGTATTCCCGTTCGACCGGTACGAGCCGGCAAATTTTTACATCGAACAGCATGATCCACGGTCTCGCCATTGATGGCGATCGGATCCTGTGGGGATGTGAACGTATCGATAAAGAACCCGGCCGTGAGATCCATGTCTATACGATTTCAACGGCAGAAGACAGTATCATACCGGAAAGCAAATCGATCAGAACCTGGGGATATGGGGATATTTCCGGGGATCGGGTTGTCTGGAGCATGGCGGCAGGAGAACCAGATACTTCTTTAGGATATCCCAGCCTGGTGAATGCCGGCGGAGATATACGGCTGACTGATCTGTCTACAGGAAAGACACAATCCATCGAGATCCTCAACACACCTGAAACACCGTATATTTCCGGGGATTCGATTGTATATCTGAAAAAACCGAAGATCGATTACAATAATTCAGATACCGGAACCATCAGGGTCTACGATATCAGCACCGGAACATTCAGCGACCTTACGTCAGAAGTTGCATCGATCTCTGATTATAACAGCGGTATGATCTTATGGAATAAGTTGAAGCCAATGTCATTCTGGGTAACATCTCTCTCTGGGAATGTACCTACGACAAGTTCTTCGATAACCACAACCGCGGATGCCAACCCGGAAAGAACCGGCGCGGGAAGCACATCTGCACCGGAAAGCCCAGCGGGGGTAATAATTATAGTTCTGGCAGTGATAGCGGGGATAATGGTTCATGTAACAATGAAAAGAGGACATGACCGGTAAATCCGTCAATTTTTTTTACTGGCCGAAATGAAATAAGGGTGTGGAAATTTCAAATATACAGAAAATCCCCGGAATCCGGGCAGATGACTAATGGGAGATTTTTTGTTTTTAGTGTTTGAACAACCCGCACTTTTAGGAGTTGATTGGAGATAATCGGAAAATGCGTGTATTGTAATTGCGAGATGCCGGCTGCAAAAACATGTTCGCGGGACAACCGCAATATTTTCTCCAACGGGTGGATTTATTCACGTGCCCTGAAGAAGAATGGAAAGGGTCGCTGTCCGGATTGCGGGATTGAATTAAGGAGGGGAAATGTTCACCACTGGGGCTGTAAATATGAGATCTGTCCCATCTGCAAAGAACCACTATATTCCTGTCATTGCGATGGAATCCTGCTCAATTATCTACCGGAACGGGATTGAAATGAAAGAGGTGAAGGGAATCGCATGACTTTTGCGGAAACGTATCAGGAAACGGTTTAAAAAATAAATGAAAATGGATCCTGGCAACAGGATACGGCCCGGCATTCTCCCAGGGATTATTGGATCCAGCCGAGCGTCCCCCAGCGCTTATAGTCTTCGGTGCGGAAGTATTCGGGCGATGCGGGGGTGTACCGCAAATCGAGAAAAACTCATCCCTTTTGATTCAAAACGGGAGCGGGGTGTTCCCAGGCATCGCCACAACCCAGATCCGGTCATTCATCCCATCCGGGAAATAATGGGCATCGAACCACATAGCATCGAACTGCCCGTAGTTGGCGTACGTGATCCCGTCAACCCGGTCATCGTGGCAGTCAACGGAATCGGCAAAGATGATCACATCGTCCCAGACCGATTCCGTGCCCCGCGTATCGTAACCGACCACGACTACCCAGTGACCTCCCCAGTCCATCCACTCGACCATGGTCGGAATACCGGCATGCAAATTATCGAGAAGCATCTGCCGGGACCCGCCCGTTCCCCACGTCGCATTCATGCCGTTCCGGTTAAACCACACGGCGATCTGCGGGGGATTGATCCCGGTCTTTTCCGAAACATTCGAAAACATTTCCCGTGCAACCCGTTCCTCATCCGCATCGGTATTATTGAGAGGCCTTTTGTAATACGACATCACGGTCATTGCAGCAACGGCACCGCAGCTGTAATTGGTCGCCTGCTGCCGGTAACTTTTGAGCGGGATTACCATAAGATGAGAGTTCGGTTTCAGGGAATCGAAATTGATACCCGTGTAATACTGCGGGGCTGGCAGCGGATAATCAAGGGAATAGATCATCGGGCCGGATCCGGGAGCCGCTGAAGGGCCGGGGCATAACAGACCGGCGGGTGCAAGAACGATAGCAACACCGGCAAGGATGAGAATGATGATCGTGAGAAGGAGGATCGGTCGCATTTTTTCCTGTTCAAGCATTGACCATCCGGAAAAATAAATTAAGAGGATCTAAATTAAAAAAATACCAGACTGCCGGCGGATCATTGAAAAAGATAAAACCTGCGGGAAACGGGTTTACAATCCTTTCACTGCAAAAAACGCCAGAACGATGATGATGATCACGATGATGGCGATCATGATCTTCAGCCACGGCAGCCCCTCGCCCTGCTTTGCAGCCTTCCCGCGCCGGGTCTCCGCATAACCGGTTCCCGTGACTGATACTCCCCCCCCTTTCCCGTACGAGAGTCCAACGGATGGGAGAGGTTTCTTTTTCCAGGCACTGATGTTGACGCAGGCATGGTTCGGAGGCAGCCGGTGCTCTTCACAAAAATTCCCGCCGCAGTACTGGCAGTGGAACGGCATCGTTGTCGGTTTGTCGCAATAATCGCAGTGGGGCATACCGGGGATTTGGCGGCCCGGCAATAAAAAACCGATTCATGGATACACAACTCCGGGCCAGACCGGAAAAAGAGGTTTATTCCGGGAATGACCCGGCCGGGTTTTACCAGGTTATAAGGTAAAGAACGGGATCATGCCGGCCCGGGCAAAAGCCGCGAATGCAAAACCAAAGAGCACGATGACAAAAATCAGGGTTGAGATCGTGCTGCGTTTTGCCCGTTCCCGCATTTCCTTATGGTGAAGGTCGTTATGCCCGAACGCTTCGTACGCATGGAGAAAGAGCGTGCAGAGCAGGTACGTCCCGTAGATCGCAAGAGTCAGCCCGCAGGCAAAGGTTCCCCAGTCAAGTACCGCACAGGCAAGTGCCCAGATCCCGATCGCAAGGTTCGCGTACCCGACTTCGAGCTGGAACTCGGGGTGCTCCTGCCGCCATCCTATCCGGAGCTGGTCGGACTTGTAATAGATCGAATGCCGGAAGAAGCTGATGATCCCGACAACACCGACAAGGATTGCTGACGCGGTCCTGACTGCGATATCAATGTTTACAAAAAGATAGAAAATTCCGATGAATATCCCGATCATGGATACGGCCATCGTCGCATTAAAAAGAAGCGAAGCTTCCCGCGCCGTTGTACCATCCGCTGATCCCCGATCCCTTCTGCCAGAAGAACGCATGAGAAAAAATTGCCGGTCCAAACGATTAAATCCTCTCGTTATCCTGATCAAACGCCTTATGGTCTTGGCAGGCGGAAATATTCTGCATGGGATCATACCGCAGGGGAGATGTCGTGCTGGCTCCTGTCGCCTTTGAAGAAAGGGGCGGGGCCAAGACGCGGCCGGCGGTTGTCGTCGATGCCGGAACCAGCGGCGAGCTTCAGATCTGTCCGGTGAGCAGCAAGCCGCCGTCCGATGCGCCCTGCATCCCGATTGCACTCGATGATTTTTCCGAAGGCGGCCTCGATATGTTCGGGGTAAGTTATGTCTTGACATCCCGGGTCCGGACAATCCGGAGCGGGGAGGTGATTGGCAAACGGGGACATCTCACTGCTGAATCAATCGATGAGATAATCATCCAGGTCCCCACGGCTTTTCTCTATGGGGGTAAGGATAGGAAAGGGCCGGGAGTCAACCCTAAAAAATCGTGGAAAGGCCGCTGAACTCATCCTGCTGGAAACAACGGGAACAGCAGGTTTATTGTTATCTGTGGCAAGGTTGATGAGATGGATATTGCGCTCAGTCTCAGGCAGATCGAAGAACAGGTCGGCAGGCTCTCCCCGGTCCAGAAGATCCTTCTTTCTACGGACGGCTCCGTTACCCGGCTTCTTGAATCAGTGACCGGAAATCCTGTGGAAGTCAGGACCCGGCTCCAGGAAATTGTACCGGCCGATTCCCTCATGGCAGGACACCTTGCTATCCGGACCGGAGAACCGGTCAACAACCGGGTTGTTGAGTTGGTCGATACGAAAACCGGTGAAGTGCTGATCCACGCCATATCGCAGACACCGGTCGCCCGGCTCCCGCCGGAGTTTAAGGATGACCTGATGAAAGCCGACATTCCCATCGGCAGGATCATCCGGCAGCACAAGATCGAGGCCCGGCGGGAGATCATGGACGCCCATGTCTCCCCGGCTTCTGCGCAGGTAAGCGGGATCTTCTCGATTCACCGGAACGAGCCGCTGCTCAGCCGGCAGTACCGGATCATCCACGGGGGAGAACCGCTGATCTTTATCGAGGAACAGTTCCCGTATAACCGGTTCCCGGACGGCCACCGCGTCATAGTGCGGACCCCGTCCCGGATCCACGTGACCCTGCTTGATATGCACGGCGGGTCCGGCCGGGTTGACGGGGGGATCGGCATTGCTCTTGACGACCCGGCGGTACTTCTTGAGGTGGAACACAGCTCCGTGCTCGAAGTTCGTGGCGCTGATGAACGGTCGGCCGGGCTCATCCGGCAGGTTGCAGAAAGTGTCCTTTCCCGGCTCGGCATGGGGGGCAGCGTCCGGATAACGGTTCGGGACCTGTACCCTGCACATACGGGTCTTGGCAGCGGATCCCAGCTCGCGCTTGCAACGGCACGGGCGATCACGGAGCTCTATGGCAAACCCCTGCCGGCAACCATGCTCGCCCAGATGACCGGGCGCGGGGGAACGTCCGGTATCGGTACTGCCGCGTTCGATCACGGGGGATTCATTATCGATGGGGGCCATGCATTCGGCCCGGGCCGGGACAAAACGGATTTCCGGCCCTCATCCGCCTCGCGGGGAGTCAGGCCACCCCCGGTCACGGTCCGGCACGAGTTTCCGCCGGACTGGAAAATCCTGCTTGCAGTTCCCAACATTCCCCCGGGCGCAAACGGGAACGCGGAACTCGATATTTTCCGGACATTCTGCCCGGTTCCCCTTGCTGAGGTACAGGAACTCTGCCACGAGGTTCTCATGCGAATGCTGCCGGGGATCGCAGAGCGGGATCTCGATCTCTTCGGCTCATCGATCAATACCGTGCAGGGACTCGGGTTCAAGAAAGTCGAGCTCGGGCTCCAACCGAATGATGTAACCGGACTCCTTGACGTGCTCCGCCAGGCAGGGGCCGCCGGGGCCGGCATGAGCTCGTTCGGGCCGACCCTCTACGCGGTTTCCGATACGGGATTATCCGGGATCGAACAGGCGGCTCAGGCGTTCATGAACGAGACCTGCGGAGGATCGACCATCCTCACATCGGCCCGGAACACCGGTGCATCGGTCCGGGTTGTATAATTTTTTTTTTTAAAGAAGATTATGTGATATTCCGGAACGGGCAGTTCCGGATTGAATCCGGGTAAAATGGTTTACGATATGCCGGTTGTTCCGGCATTCCGGGTTCTCAGTTAATCCTGAGCCGTTCCCCGTTTCTCATCGGGTGGACATCTTTGTTGGCCGTATATCCGAGATCGCCGGCAAACTCGGCATACCCTGCTGTCATCTTCAGGTCAGCATGGGCCGGGATGATATGCTGCGGGTTAAGCAGCTGGAGGAACTCGTAGTGATCTTCCCGGTATGCGTGACCGCTGACATGCAGGTCATCGAAAATACGGGCCCCGGTCATTTTGAGCTGCTGTTCGACCCGGTACCGGTTTGCGATATTCATGGGGTTTGGGATAATATTTGCCGAGAAGAGTATCTTGTCGCCCTTGCTCAGCTGGTAGGGAGTGTCCCCGGCGGCAATCCGGGTCAGGATCGATCCGGGCTCGCCCTGGTGGCCGGTGACAATCGGCAGGAACTTGTCCTTTCCTTCTTTCATCATCCTCCGCAGCACCCGGTCGACCGTTCTCCGGTTTCCAAAGACGCTGGCGGTCTCCGGGAACGAGACAAACTTCATCTGTTCTGCGGTAACGGAGTATTTCTCCATCGAGCGTCCGAGAAAAACCGGTTTCCTGCCAATCTCGTGGGCGCATTCTGCAATGGTTTTCACCCGTGAGATGTGGGAGGAGAAGGTCGATACGACGATCGCACTCTTGTCATCCTCAAAACTCGTGATGACATCACGCACGAGATTGCGGGCTATCCGCTCGCTGGGGCACCGGCCTGAACGATGGATATAGGTACTTTCCACGATAAGCGCCAGAACTCCTTCCTTGCCGATCTGCCGGAACCGTGCAAAATCCGGCGGCTGGCCGATAACCGGGGTCCGGTCAAACTTGAAGTCGCAGGCATACACGATTGCCCCGTGCGGGGTATGAAGCACCGGAGTAACGGTATCAATGATCGAGTGCTGGGTGCGGACAAACTCGAGAACAAGGTTCTGGGAGAGCGTGTACCGCTGCCCGGCGCTGAGCGCAAAGAGCCGGTTGTTGACCCCGAATTTCTTTTCACCCGATATCTGCTGGCGGATCAGTTCGGTTGCATAGGGCGTTGCGATGATAGGTGCTTTGTACCGGTGCGCAAGTTTCGGGATTGCCCCGATATGGTCGAGATGCCCGTGCGAGCAGACGATCGCTTTTACCGTTCCTTCGACCGACTGCATCACGGTGTCGTCCGGAATCGCCCTGATCTTGATCAGGTCGAGGGAATGCATTTCATCGACTTCTGCATCCTCGTGGATCATCAGCTGGTCAAGGCGGAGACCCATGTCAAAAATGACAATATCTTTTCCGCAGCGGACGGCGGTCATGTTCCGCCCGACTTCGTCATATCCGCCTACGGCTATAATTTCTATTTCCATTGGTGTTGTATCTCCTTGATTGTGTATCTGGTTTAAATAGTCTGCCGGAAAATGCCCGGCCTTTCAGGTTATGGGGTTATTGCACGATTCGGTCCGGATCAACCGGATCTTTCGGATCCGAAACGCGGGTTGAGAGGTTAACAATTGTTCTGGTTTTCCAGAATATTCAGGACGGATTATTCCTGCATACCAGGACGACCACGGGCAGTTCACGTCTTCCCGTTCTTCTGCACGGGATACCGGAATCTTCCGGGTTGCCGACCCGGAAACCGGCTGTCACGTTCAGGCCGTAAATCCCGGCCCGGCTTCCTGCTGGCTGAATTTCTTCGATGTATTTTCAGTGTAAACCTGAAACTGTGCAGGAGTATTATCCGGCACGGCCAGAAATCATACTGGCCATCACCACGAAACCGTGGATCATCGTGACCCGAAAAGGTACCCCGGCCCTTTTCCCGGGTACCATTACCTCAAAATGGCATTTCTGCCATCTTCCGTGTGATGCCTGCATCAGGATTATTGTGCAGGCTGTTCCGGATTATCAGAATGTATCCGGAGTCGTGTGTATTTAAATTGCGGTACAAGCACATCAAACTTTGTTTTCTTCCATGCAGGGATTCGCGCAGGGGAGGTCCCGGTTACCCCGCAACACTATGCGATAAAGAAAACTATTAGTGGCAAAACCATCAACTTTGATCCATCATCTGGTGATGAGGTTCACCGTCAACCATCCGTACAGGGTTGGTGACTTCTGTTTTACCAGCACCGGGACACGCATAACGCAATGCGATCCCATCAACGGCGTACCATGACCATCCATGGATGTGCGGGGCAACCCGGCATGGGCGGCAGGTAATCGCACAGGATACAGGCCGGTGCCGGTAAAATATCGATGAAAAAAAATGACGAGGCAGACAATGTCACAACAACTCGGAGGACAACCCCTGATTATTCTCAGGGAAGGAGCAACGAGGAGCCGGGGACAGGAAGCCCAGAACAATAATTTTGCTGCTGCTAAGGCAGTAGCGGGCGCAGTCCGATCAACCCTTGGACCCAAAGGCATGGACAAGATGCTCATCGATGGTATGGGAGATATTACCGTTACCAACGACGGCGTCACCATCTTAAAGGAAATGGACATCGAGCACCCGGCCGCAAAGATGATCGTCGAGGTCGCAAAGACCCAGGACGCTGAAGTCGGCGATGGTACCACATCTGCCGTTGTCATTGCAGGCGAACTCTTAAAGAACGCCGAAGGACTTCTTGCCCAGAATGTCCACCCGACGGTTATTGCCGAGGGTTACCAGATGGCGGCGGCAAAGGCTCTTGTGATGCTCGATGGCTTCGCCATAACGGTGAAGCCGACCGATGTTACGATGCTCAAGAAGATCGCAGAGACTGCACTGACCGGAAAGAACGCGGAAGTCTCAAAAGATCACCTCTGCGACATCCTTGTAAAGGCAGTTACCTATGTCACTGATGCCGATGGCACCGCCGATATCTCCCATATCAATGTGGAGAAGAAAGTCGGGGGATCCGTTGATGACTCTGCCCTTATCGAGGGAATGGTCATCAACAAGGAGCGTGCACACCCGAATATGCCTAAGTCCGTGAAGGATGCAAAGATTCTCCTTCTCAATGCTGCGCTCGAATTCAAAAAGACCGAAGTGAATGCAACCATAAAAATTTCCACGCCGGGACAGGCGCAGGCATTCATTGAGGGTGAAGAGCAGATGGTCCACGAGATGGTCGACAAGATCATCAAGAGCAAGGCCAATGTTCTCTTCTGCCAGAAAGGTATCGACGATGTTGCCCAGCACTACCTTACAAAAGCCGGCATCTTTGCAGTCCGACGGGTGAAGAAGAGCGATATCGATAATCTTGCCCGGGCAACCGGTGCAACCCTTGTCACCAGCATCGATGAAATCTCGGCAAAGGATCTCGGTAAAGCCGGCCTTGTTGAAGAGCGCAAGGTTTCCAATGATGATATGATCTATATCTCGGGATGCAGGAATCCAAAGGCGGTCTCCATTATCGTCCGTGGCGGCACAGAGCATGTCGTTGACGAACTCGAACGCGCTATCCACGATGCGCTCATGGTCGTTGGCGTCGTTGTCAAGGCAAAAAAGATCGTAGCAGGGGGAGGGGCACCCGAAACAGAACTCTCCCTCCAGCTGCGGAAATATGCGGCACAGGAAGGCGGCCGGGTCCAGCTCGCAATCGAGGCCTTCGCTTCGTCACTGGAGATCATTCCCCGTACCCTTGCGGAGAACTCGGGACTTGATGCCATCGATATGCTCGTTGCAATCAGGGCTGCACACGAAGCAGGAAAGAAAAACTTCGGGCTTGATGTCTATGCCGGTAAGCCGGTTGACATGCTCAAGGCAGGTGTTGTCGAACCATTGCGGGTGAAGACCCAGGCAATCACAAGCGCGGCTGAGGCCGCGGTCATGATCCTCCGCATTGATGATATCATCGCATCCTCGAAGACCGGTGCACCGGGCGGCGGGATGCCCCCGGGTGGCATGGGCGGTTACTGATAACAATCCGGGATTTCCTGAACGAAATCCCCCTCATCGCTTTTTTTTACTATCCAGCCATCGTTCAATTCACATCGCTGGATATCACGGATCAAAAAAGTTTCATTCGGGCCCGGAGTCTCCCGGTCAGGGAAGTAGTACCGGGTATACCGTTATTTCCCGATCTTGAGGAGCATCTCTTCAAGCGACGGGTACCGTGACTCGATCTTCTCAACCTTGCCACCGGCTTCTGCGATCAGGCCGGTGCATTCGTTGAGGGAATTCATGTTCTCTGCATCGCAGACATAGAATCCTTCCTCCTGCCGGTAGGTCTTCGAGTGGCCGAGCAGGACCCGGGGATCGGCAATCGAGAAGAAGATCGTGTACGTAAGCGAACCAAACTCATCGCGGAGTTCCTGCATGCTGCCAAACGCTACCATCTTTCCCCGCCGCAGTATCATCACCTTGTCGCAGATCGCCTCGACCTGGTACAGGTTATGGGCCGAGAGTACAATCGTCTTGCCTTCGTGCTTGAGGGTCCGCAGGTAATCCGCGATGAACCGGGAGGTCATCGGATCGAGACCGCTTGTTGCCTCATCGTAAACAAGGAACTTTGGATCGTGGATGAGTGAACGGGCAATTGCGGCTTTGCGTTTCATGCCTTTTGAGAATTCCCCGAGTTTCTTGCCGTTGGATTCGAGCGAGAGCGCGGCAAAGAGCTGGTTTGAGCGGACACGGATCTCCTGCGGGGACAGTCCGTAAATCTCACCGAAAAACGCAAGATAATTCTCCGCGGTCATAGTTTCGTAAAGGCGGGATTCCTCGGGCAGGTACCCGAGCGTTTCCTTGAGGGCGACCGGGTTTTTTATAACATCGATATCGTTGATATAGAGTTCTCCTGCCGTCGGGGAGATCAGCCCGGAGATGATCTTGAGGAGGGTGGTTTTGCCGGCCCCGTTGTGACCGATGATCCCGAAGATCTCGCCATCCTCAAACTCGAAACTCACATCATCCAGTGCAGGAAAGCCTTCGAAATTTTTCGTGAGGTTGCGTGCCGTGATCATGAGCCTGACCTTTTCGATCAGACTTGCGTGCAGGGCATAATATAAGTTGGGATGCGACCGGGCGGAACCGCCCTGCATGATACATCAGGAAATTCAGTACTCCAGCACAAGACCTGCACCAACATCATGGACCGGCATACTGCGGGCAAGGGCTATCTTTGCCGCAAGCGAGGTGCAGTGACAGGGATGAATGACCTCAGGCCCGAGCAGGGTAAGTTCCTGCACGGTCCGGTCGATCCTGGCGGGATCGTTTTCCCTGAGGTGGAAACCACCTATCACGTCCCGTATGCGTTCCATCCCGCAGATTTTCCGGGCCTGCCGCACGATAGCGCAGATGCCGGAGTGCGAGCACCCGGTTATAATCACGAGCCCGTCATCCGACCGGTACGCGAGTGCCGTATCGTCCGGCAGCAGGTCAGGTACGAGACCTTCCGGTGTAAGGACAGTACGGGGTTTTGGATCCGCGAGGGTGGGATCACGCGGGATCTCCCCGAGGAAAACGAGATCATCGGTCAGCCACACCGGCGACCTGCTGAGGGTTACCGGGAATTGTCGCTTCACCTGCACCTCATCGACAAGGGGGCCGATATCGGCAAGGGGCGGAGCCGGGCGGGGGAGAAAGCACTGCGGGTGGGCAACAACGGTCGGCACCGTGAACGGGAGCTGTTCGATGCGTGCTTCAAGATGTCTTCGCATGAGCGGTATAAGCCCCCCGGTATGATCGAGGTGCCCGTGCGAAAGTGCTACATAATCCACCTGCAGGGGATCGATTCCCATTTTGACCGCGTTGGTGAAAAAAAGATCCGAGTACCCGAGATCGAAAAGGATTTTCCTGTTGTCGCATTCGATGAACGCTGAAAAACCGGGTTCGGCAGCATAGTACCGGTCAATGAGGGTGGCATTATCCACCAGAACGGTTACACGGAGTCCAGGCATACGACAGGATTGCATGTCAGTGCTGATAAGGCTCGCGGATTCAGGTCCGGCCAGGCAGGGCAGGTTTTTTACTTGTGCGTTCCGATTCCTTTTTGTCTCATCCCTGTTACTACTGTTTACCTGAAATTCCCAAGGTAACGGGCAGACGGGGGAACCTGACAGGAGCCGGATCGGATATGGGCGCACTCAAAGACATTGCCACCATCGCGCGATGGGAAATTAAGAAGTCCCTCACCATGATGAGCAGGGATGTCCTGCCGTTTGCCATCATCCTCTTTGTGCTGCTCGTTGCCGTGACCGGGTTTGCCGCCCAGAGCGGAATGCACCTCCAGGACGGCATGTATACGGTCGGAATCGACGATCCGCAGATTGCAGACCTGATAGCAGGCGACATCCGGTTCACCGTATACCAGATGGACCGCCAGACCCTGATCGCCAACCGGCCTGCGTTCGATTTCATCATTGTCGGGGGAAATGCCTACGGCAGCGATACTGAAAAGGGCAAAGCGGCGGTAAAAACCCTTGAGCGGGACTATGCAAAATATGTAACCAGCGTCTATAACCAGCAACAAGATCTCTTCGCTGCCTACCCGCTCTGGATTGATACGCAGAGTGTAAAGAGCGAGCTTAACTTCCTTGCAACCCAGAGCGGCCAGTACGTCAGTGCTACCCCGAGCCGGGTTACCCCGGTACCGGAAGGCGTGGTGGAAAATATCCCGACGCCATCCCCCACCCTTGCGATAACCGAGGAGGAACTCCGGCAGGGACTCGTCCAGTCGTCATCGAAGAATACCCAGGTCTCACGGTATACAGAAGTCCTCTCATCATCAAGCGCGATGGGCACATTCAAGACACCGTCCCAGCTCTCCCCGCCGCTGCCGTTTGATTCCATCATTCTCGTCTTCGTCTTTATCTTCCCGCTCTACTTCACCTCACAGTTCTTCATGATGAGTATCATGAACGAGCGGATCGAGCGCAAAGGCGAGGTTCTCCTCTCCACTCCGGTAAAGACCAGTTCCATTCTCATCGGCAAAGCCCTGCCGTATTTCTTCGGGATGCTTGCGATCTGCACCGGCCTCACGCTCTGGATCGGGGCAGACCCGATCATTATCCTGCCGCTCATACCGGTCATCTTCTTCTTCCTTGCAAATGCGCTTCTCATCGGGATGCTCGCCCGGAGTTTCAAGGAACTTTCGTTCATCTCGATATTCTTCTCAACGGTTGCAACCTCGTACCTCTTCTTCCCGAGCATCTTTGCAAACGTCCACGTTGTCAGTCTCATCTCACCCCTGACGCTCATCGTACTCACGATACAGGGTTCCGTATGGACCGTCACCGATTTTCTCTACTCGACCTCGCTCTTCTGGCTTACGAGTGTTGTGCTGTTCTATATAGGGGCAAAAAACTTCAAGGAAGAGCGGCTCTTCTCGGAAAAGAAACTCACGACCCGCTTGAGGGAATTCATCTCAGAAATCCTGCCGCAGGACCACCCGTTTGCCGCGCTCTTCCTCCTCGCCGCATTTACCATCCCGTTTGTCTTCATGGTCCAGATGATGTGCCTCGTGCTCTTCTTCAACCTGCCCATGCCCTACTCGCTCGTGCTGCTGCTCCTGTTTGCTGCACTCACGGAAGAAATTGCAAAAGGAATAGGTATCTACGCAATCTACGCCCGCAATCCCGGGTTCTTTTCCTGGAGAAATATTGCACTTGCGGGAGCGGCAACGGCGATTGGATTTTTGGCCGGGGAAAAACTGCTCCTCTTTGTTACGCTCGCCCAGATCTCGGACTCGGTCTTTGGCAGCATCCTGTTTCTCTCGCTCGGCTCACTCTGGCTGCCGTTCCTCCTGCACTTCGGCTGCGTGCTGATCGTTGCAGCCTGTTTAAAAAAATGGGGCAAAAAGGCATTTGTCCCGGGACTCCTCATTGCAATGGTCGTGCACTGCCTCTATAACCTTTACTTTATCCTGGGGTGGCTCGGATGAAAATGCGACACCTGACCATAATTGCAAAAAAAGAATTCAAAGGACTCATGAGCGAGCGGACCATCCTGCTTGCCGTCCTTCTCCAGCTCTTCGTCGCCCTCTTCTCATCGTTCCTGATGGTCGGGCTCACCTCGATGTACGACCCGACATCTCTATCGAAATACTCCCATTACCGGTACAACATCGGCTATGCCGGTAATGATACGCAGATGCTGGGCTACCTGCAGGAGAGCAGGGACTTCCGGGTCTTCAGGATGGAACTCTCTCCCGCGGTGGCAGCGTTGAGGGAGCGTAAACTTGCCGCTGTGATCTATGTCCCTGACACCCTTCCCGATGCCGATGATCCTATCAAGATCACGCTGTATACGCTCCAGAACGATCTCCAGAGCGCGATAGTCGATGTCAAGCTCAAGGATATTTTCCTCCGGTACGAAGCCGATCTCCGGGATATCCGTGCCGACCGGCTCGATGAAAAACCGGTCCCGATCCAGATCCCGCGGACAAGCGGCGGGGATTTCTTCGAATTCGTGTACGGGCTCCTCATCCCGCTCCTCGTATTCATGCCGGCGATCATAGCCTCGGCCCTTGTCATCGACCTGATTACAGAAGAGTACCAGCACGAAACGCTTGAGACCCTTGTTTCCACACCGGTCACCTTTGCCGAAATGATCTGGGGCAAGGTGCTCGCCTGCGAACTGCTTGTACCCATCCAAGCCGGCGCATGGCTGATCCTCCTTATGGTCAACGGTATCGCGATTGAGAACGCCGGCCTGATCCTGTTGCAGGTTACGATCACTTCATTTGTCCTGATCCTGCTCGGGACACTGACAGCCCTGCACTACCGGGAGCGGACTGCGGCCCAGTTTATATTTTCAACAGCACTGGTCGTCGTGATCCTCTTTGTCCTCGCGCTACCGATGAACCAGCTCAACCTCCTGACCCGGCTTGCGGTGGGAACTGCAGGCATGGAGCAGTGGCTTATTCTCGCAGTCACGATTGCAGTAATTCTCCTGCTCGGGTTACTGACCCAGAAATATGCGGAACGGATCAGCAAATCCCTCACCGGGGGATCATAAAAAAGAATTTTATCGGATTAATAATGGACCGTCTGGAGCGGTTTATCCAGGATCTTATAGATGGTGCCGGCGCTCGTTACAAAAACTTCGACCTGATCTCTGCTGCTGCCATAGGAGCCCTGCATGATGAGTTCATCGCCACGGCGTGGTTTCCGGGTCCCGTCAACCAGGTATTTTTCTGTAACCGTACCATCGGGTGTAGTAACCCGCATCATGATATACTGGACGGAAGTCTCACCTTTTCCCCCGTTGTAAAGCAGGTGGATGGTTGAATCGGGCCGCTGCTTGGAGACCTCGATGCTGACATATTGTTCAGCGGGAAGCGTCTGGACCTGGACGGGGGTTGCTGCCTGAGTTGTCACCGTAGTCCGGGGGGTTGGTATATCGGTAGTGGGCTCCGTGGTAAACGGGGCGATCTCAGACTGGGTCGGACCGATGCAACCGGCAAAGAGCGCACACAGGATGAGGCCGATGAAAGCAAGTACGGTTACCGGTATTTTCATGCTGAGTGCTTTTAGCCTGTGAATATTTCTGATTTGTGCTTAAAGAGGGCTGGAATTTTTGTTCCGCAATGTGCGGCATAGAGACGGAACGGGCAAATCCGGACCGGGAATATGCACAAAACAGCGGAAAAGAACAGTTAAATTAAAAAGGACACCCGGATTAAATTTACATATCAGGAGAAAATAGGAATGTTCTGTCCAAAATGTGGAAAAGAGACTGATGCCTCCGGAAAGTTCTGCCAGTGGTGCGGGGCGGATATTGAATCGGTCCCGGCTGCACCGGTTGTCGTCCCTGAAGTGGATGAAGGTCCGGAAGTCGGAATCAATGCCGGCCTGGGCAGGCGTCTGGTCGCATTTATTGTCGATATAATTCTGATCCTTCTGCTCGATGTGATAGTTGCAGCAGTTCTTGGCCTCTTCAGGGGTATCCAGAACCTGTACTTCTACGCGTTCCAGCATGCGGACGTCGCTTCCCTGACAACGGAGGGATCCTCGGTTGCCCTGTGGAGTTCCATCGTCGCTGCATACGGGATTCTTCTTATCGTCGTCCCGTGGCTTTATTACGCAGGATTCGAGTCCTCCCGCAGCCAGGCAACCCCGGGAAAACTGCTGATGCATATCGTGGTCACGGATCTCGAAGGAAACAAGCCCACCTTTGCCCGGGTGACACTCCGTCACTTTGCCAAATTCATTTCTCTGCTGATCATCTTTATCGGTTTTATCATGATTGGCCTTACAAAAAAGAAACAGGGACTGCACGACATAATTGCCGGAACCCTTGTGCTCCTGCAGCAGGAATAATTTTTTTATATCTTTTTTAAAAAAGTTCAGTGGAACTTCAGTTTCATCGCCCATAACATCAGGATCAGGACAAAGGTAACAATATTTGCGGCGATGACGGGAAACGAATTGATCCAGATGCCATAGATGGTCCAGAGCAGGACCCCGATTCCGAACAACAGGAGCATGAAGGGCGATATATCCCGGGTCTCTTTGAGTTTCCAGCTCCGTATCACCTGCGGAACGAATGACAGGGTAGTCAGGGTTCCGGCAATGCAGCCGACAAGTGCGATCGTGTCCATATTATGTCACCAGATATTTACTACTACCATAACTTAAAGGCGTCAACTTCTAGAGTATGCAGGATATTCCGGCATGTAATCCCTTACTGCCGGCTGCCCAATCCGCGTTTTCCAAATCAGGCAGCTACGGGTTCGGGCGAGAACTGATCAGCAGCAACAAGCCACCGCCCGTTTTCCCGGACAAGGAAGAACATATCCCGGCCTTTCATGATAATTCTCGTACCGGCAATTGAGAACGTGATGGTAAACAGGTACGTGACGACAGCCGAGTTCCCGGAAGAATAAACCTGCACGAGATGGCCGGTCTCTTCCCATGCATGGATCACGGTCGATTCGGCAAAACCTTTCCACCCGGCAACATAGGCATCCTGCCCGACAAGTCGCCCGGGAGTCGTGGGAACAATGGCTACTGCATCCGGATGAATATATTTCCGGAACTCTGTTTCATTCCACGATTCTGTCCAGGTCCTGTTCATTGACCGGATCATCGTTTCGATCTCACGAGAGGTTTTTCCATCGTTCACTGGTTTCACCATCGTATACATTGGGATCTCCGGATAATCAGTATCGCGGACAGGGAGTGTGAAAGTGTCAAACCACGAGAGGATATTCCGGCAGAGAGGGTTACCGGGGAATCCCCGTAGCGAGATTCAGTTGGGCTTTCAGCCAGTCGATCCGGTCGATCCGGGCAGCTGCATCGAGATAATGGCCGGCATCGTACCAGCGTATTGATTTGGGATCGCGTGCGGCTGAATAAAAATCTATGAACTTCTGCCGGGGATAGAAGTGATCCTGGTTCCCGAACTGGAAGAAAATCGCAGCAGGCGGGGCATACCCGATATAATGGACCGGGTCGATCGGGTCGAGGGTTATCCGGAATTTTTCCAGGGGTTCACCGGTAAGAGTCGGGATATTCAGCACTGCAACATCGGTAAAACTCCCGACCCCGGCCATCAGGACAAATGATGATATCCGCTTTTCCACTCCGGCAAGGATGCCACCGAAGAGCGCCCCGGAACTGTGGCCGACATACGAGATACGGCCGGGATCAACATGGGGACACCGGGTAAGCAGGTCAACGGAACGCCGCAGGTCAGTTGCTATCTGGATGTACCACGTACGAAGCTCCACTTCGGATGAAGACATTGCACGTCTCCCGAATGCCGCTCCGTCTGCCCATGGTGCATCGATAAGAAGACAGGCTGCTCCAAGTCCGGCCAGTTCCTTTGCTTCCTCAAGAAATGTGGAGCGGTCTCCCGGCCCGGGATGGACAAACAAAATCCCGGCACACGGATGTTCTCCTTTGGGTTCCACGAGAAATGCACGGATCCTTTCCTGTGCAAGACCGGCAAAACTGACATCATGAATGGAGATCCCGTCTTCAGTCTTCAAACCTTCATCACGGAGATCAAGCGTACGATCGGGATCATACGAGAAGATTCCTGCAGGATCGGCAGAACAACCGATTCTTTTCAGGAGAGTTTTGTTTTCGTCCATAATCCTGATTCATACCGGGCGATGCCGTGATATATACCGTATGGATGAACCGGGTGAAAGTGAACGGGTGAAAAAAGAAAATTTATTTTATTGCTGTTCCCTTGAAAAACGTGTAACAGAAAACACCATCCGGCTCGCAGGTGCGGTAAAGCGCCCGGATTCCCTGTTCCCATGCCCCGGGGGTCATCAGGTTCTGGCGGAGAGCATCTTCCCTGACACCCTCAACCATTGCCGTGAAGGTCTGCCGGATGAATCCCTCCACGAGCCGGGGCTTCGATGCATCGACATAAACCATCCGGGGGGAGACCGTGACATCATGGAATCCTGCACCGGCAAGGAGGGGATAGAGTTCTCTTCCGATAAGGGCATTGCCGCCCATCTGATGCTGGAGAGTTACCAGACAATCAACTGCCTGCTGTGCATCGGGATTGTCCGGGTGGAAAAACGTCGAACCGTGATCGCCTTCGATGACCGTGATGGTGCCGCCATCTTTCAGGAGCGGTAAAAGACATGCGAGAGCAAGGCCGGGATCCGGCAGGTGTTCGAGCACGAAGCAGACGAATATGTGATCGAAGCTCTGATCAGGAAACGCGAGGTGGAAGATATCCCCGGCAAGGAACCGGACATTCGTGATTCCTTCTTTCCGGACCCGTGCTTCTGCTTTCGCCAGCGATGCAGGGGAAATATCCAGCGATGTGATATCTGTATCAGGACTGTTCTTTGCAAGAATGAGAGTCTGTGCCCCGATCCCGCACCCTGCTTCGAGTACCTTTGATCCCGCAGGGAACCGGGTGTCACCGTGCAGGAGGGACGTGAGGGTCTCGGCCTGGTCTTTTAAGCGTTCTGATTCGCGTTCTGAATAACCATGGACATATGCTTGCTTTTTCATGAGAATTTCCAGCGAGTTACTGAAGTACTGGTGCAATTCCGGTATAAATCGTCATTGAAACCGGATCGGGAGCACCGGAACAGTTACTGAAATTCAGAAGATTGATAAAAGAAAAGGCCAGGGCCGAGATTCGAACCCGGGTCGGAGGATCCACAGTCCTCTAGGATAACCAACTACCCCACCCTGGCAGATGTCCTTTTTACATTTGCACTTTTGTCTGATTAATGTATCCTTAATAATTCCTGCCGTTATCAGGATGCAGAAGTTCATGCAGCCATGCGCGCACCGGTGTTTTGTATCAAAAAAACGTGGGTGATTATTAATAGGGTCAGGCTTCCATTACATAACAGGTGGCTCTGAACAGTATTCCTTAGATAATAATTGTGCACGTCATAAGACGCTGCATGGGGGAATGCAGGATTTTTTAATCTGCGATCAGAGCGGGAACTAAGGTGAGTGGGAAATGGCGGAAACTCCGAAGATCAGGACGCCGATTGTCTGTGTTATGGGGCATGTGGATCACGGGAAGACCTCGCTCCTCGACCGGATCAGGGGATCCTCGGTCGTCAGCGCAGAAGTCGGCGCAATCACCCAGCATATCGGGGCAACCATTGTTCCCATCGATGCTATCCGTTCGATGAGCGGGACCATGGGGAAGATCCCGATCAACATCCCGGGGCTGCTGTTCATCGATACGCCGGGCCATCACGCATTTACAACTCTGCGGGCCCGTGGGGGTGCACTTGCCGACATGGCAATCCTCGTAGTCGATATCAACCAGGGGTTCCAGCCCCAGACCATCGAGGCGCTCCAGATCCTCCGGAACTGCAAGACGCCGTTTGTGATCGCGGCAACCAAGATCGATCGACTCCACGGGTGGCGGGTAAACGAAAACGAATCGTTCCTCTCTTCTTTTGCCAAGCAGAACGACCGGGTAAAAACCGATGTGGAGAACAAGACCTACGAAATTGTCGGCAAACTTTCGGAACTCGACTTTTCATCCGACCGGTTCGACCGGGTCTCGGATTTCCAGCGCAATCTGGCCATTGTTCCCATCAGCGCCCATACCGGGGAGGGTATCCCTGATCTCCTGCTCGTCATGATCGGGCTTGCCCAGCGGTACATGGGGGATGCCCTCACGCTTGCCGTTGAAGGGCCGGGCGCCGGTACGGTCCTCGAAGTCAAGGAAGAGCGGGGGCTTGGAACAACGCTCGATGTTATCCTGTATGACGGGACCCTTTCGCTCGGGGACGAGATCGCGGTTGCCACGCAGGGCGATGTGATAGTCACCAAGGTTCGTTCACTCCTCAAGCCCAGGCCAATGAAAGAAATCCTTGTTGAAGACCGGTTCGAGCGGGTCAAATCCGTGGTTGCGGCTTCCGGGGTCAAGGTAACTGCACCCAATCTTGAAGGGGTCATTGCCGGTTCCCCGTTCTTTGTAATCCGGGGTAACCGCGAAGAGATCGAAGAGAAGATCAAACGGGAAATGACCGAGATCCACGTCAACCTTGCCGAAGAAGGGATCGTGATCAAGGCGGATACGATCGGTGCCCTTGAGGCGCTCTGCAAGGATCTCGAAGGAAAAGAGATCGGCGTCATGCGGGCGGAAGTCGGGCCGGTCAGCCGGCTCGATCTCATCGAAACCGAGACCATCAAGAACCCGATGTTCCGGGTGCTTCTCTCATTCAATACTCCCATCCTTCCCGATGCCGCGGACATGATCAAGAACCCGTTGTACACGCAGGTGAAGGTCTTTGAAGGTCGGGTCATATACCAGCTCATTGACCAGTATGTCGAATGGCGGGACGAGCAGAAACGGCTCATGGACAAGCAGCGGTTCGAGCACGTTGTCATGCCGGCAAAGATCCGGCTCCTCCCTGACTGCGTGTTCCGGCAGAGCAATCCGGCCGTTGTCGGGGTACGGGTGCTGGGCGGAAAACTGCGCAGCGATGTCGACCTCATAAAAACCGACGGGAAAAAGGTAGGGCACTTAAAAACAATGCAGCTCCGGCAGGAAACGATCCGCGAAGCCGATGCCGGGCTGGAAATCGCAATCTCCATTGAAGGAGCGACCGTCGGCCGCCAGGTAAGCGTCGGAGACGACCTGTTCGTGGATATTCCCGAACGGCATGTGAAAGTTCTTGAAAAAGAGATGCTCAAGACCCTGAACCAGACCACGCAGGATATCCTCTCCGAATTTACCGCGATGAAGCGGAAGGAAGAGCCGTTCTGGGGCAAGTAGAACCCCGTACGGCGGAGGCCAAGGTACCCGAGCATTTAATAGCGTACCAGTATAATTAAATGGGTACTTCACACGTGTAGGCGAAAATGCCGGCAGCCGATGATGTAAAAATTCCAAAAAACCAGGAATTTTTCAAACGAACAATAAGGAGCATGAAAACATGGTCGATTTAAAAGTTGTAGTATCTGACCCCAAGACCGGTCGCGCCTATAATGTCGACGCCAGTGGTGGCGCCGCAGGGACGATCGTGGGCAAGAGAATCGGTGACGAATTTGATGCAGGTGCGCTGGGCCTTGCCGGATACAAGATCCAGATTACCGGCGGATCCGACCGGACCGGTATTCCGGCCAAGAAGGGTCTGCCCGGTGCAGGTCGCAAGAAACTGCTCATGGCAGGCGGCGTCGGTTTCCACCCTACGATGGATGGAGAGCGCCGGAGAAAGACGATCCGGTCAAACGAGATCACCGCCGAGTTTGTCCAGGTCAATGCACTGGTCACAGCCTACGGAGAAAAGACTCTTGACGAGCTCTTCCCCAAGGTTGAGGGCGAGAAAGCAGAGAAAAAGGCAAAAGCCGGCAGAAGATAATACATCCTCTTCCCCCTTTTTTAAAATCCCGTAATTTCCGGACTTTGAATGAAACGTCAACACTCCTGCCAGCGGAGCGGATATAAGGCAGACCCGGATCATTGATTCGGTCAGCCGAATTGTACCCCGTACCTATGAAACAGTAATTTTTGGATATCCAAAAAAATAATCCTAAGACTTTTTCAGGTTCTGCCGGAACGCATCGATCAGATCCTCAAACGGGACCGCATCCTTTTTCGCAAGCAGGACAAGCGCCGCCGGAGGAAGAAGGTTCCCGTCATACTGCTCCTTGATCACCCTGTTCATGTCAGCAACGATCTCTGTTTCCTGGACATTGCGGGCTTTGGCAATCCGGGAGATGAGTTCCTGCATGGGATCGTTCCGCTCAAAAATTGCAGATGTTGGCTTGAACCCGATAGGTATGGTGATACCGGTGAGATCGAATTTCGGGGTAAAAACCCCGTTGGCCTGCGACAGGAGCCCGTCTTCCTCGGCCCGGAGCAGCAGGAGATTTGCCTGCTCGGTGCTCATCCACTTGCGGTCGAGCGCATAATAGTAGACGAGTTCGTTCTTCCGCATTCCGGTCTTACGGGTATGCTTGAACGGGGCAGCAATCGTGATCGAAAGGGTCACTTCGGTGCACCAAGAAGGATATTTTTCATATCGAGCGCATCAAGACCCTCGCCGCGCCCTTCCTTTGCAATATCGATATCGGTTCTTGAAACCTGGTCATTCAGCCGCAGGTAAAAAATATCATTTGCTATCGGGACCTTGCCGCTTCCACGCAGCGCAAGGGCAAGAACAGATATTTTCAGATCAACAGCCTCGGTAATGACACCGTGCTTCAGATCATTGGGAGAAATATCCCCGAAGGTCGCACGATCGACTGCTATTTCGACTTTTGTCTTGACCCGGACCAGTTCTTTTCCGGTAGTCTTGGTCGTTTCGTGGTTATTGAAACCGGCGATATATTTCAGCGTCTCGTTAAAGGGCATTCCCATCGCAAACGAGAGATCCACCCGCTGCGGGAAACGATAATAGATCCTTCGCATAGCTAAGCTATGTGGAAGTCTGACAGAAAAAAGATTGCTGAACAGTATGTGGCGGAATGCCCGATATACAGGATATAAACAGGTCAGGTCACAAAAAAGCGATCATGATTCCGTGTCAGGAATATTCCCGGTCAGAATCGAACCGGAATAAAAAAATTCAAAAAAATGATAGGAATGACGTATTGATTATTCGAGTAAGACTGCGTTGATGACGCCATCCTGACCCGGGCGGCTCATGATTCGTGCACGGCCGATCTCGGTCCTGATGATTGCGCCCTTGGTGAGAAGGTTCCGGCGCACGTAGTTCGGGTTTGCACCGTTGGCTTCCACGGTCTCAATCTTTGCTTTCCTGGTCTCGCCGTTTGCGGGATTTGTCACGTTTGCAAAGTTTGCACGGAGTGCACGGGACTTCTCGTTGCCGCCATAGGTGCGGATGATCCGCCGCCGGTCCTCATTGATATGGGTATCTGCCGGGGCCCGTCCGATATCTGCTCTCCGCTTCATTACTGCCGGGCGGCGCCTGCCCCCGGTAACCTTCCGTACTGATTCTCCCTGCCACTGCATGGTGTCACTCTCAACATTATTCTGCGGATATCTTACCCGAAGATGGTGCTCTATATATTCCCTTCAGAATTATTTATAGTATTTCCCAACAGGACCTGGTTTCGGCCGGTCCACTGGTAAAAACCGGTTATGTCAGGATGGTTTCGAGCAGCGCGGCGACACCGTCACCGGTTTTCAGGTTTGTCCGGAAGACCGGCATGCCGGGATTGTACCTGCGGATATCGGATTCCATCCGTTCGAGGTTTGCTCCAACGAGCGGTGCGAGATCGACTTTATTGATTACGCCAATCGTGCAGTCCCGGAACATCATCGGGTGCTTGTTGACAACATCATCCCCTTCAGTCGAACTTACGACAACGATCCGTTTTTCGGCCCCCAGCCGGAAATCGGTCGGGCATACCATGTTGCCCACATTCTCGATAAAGAGTACATCAATCTCGTCAAGAGGGAGATGATCAATGGCATGTTCAACAAGGTGCGCATCAAGATGACATTCCTTGCCGGTATTGGCATTGTATGCGGGGACGCCAAGAGCAACGATCCGCCGGAAATCATCATCGCCGTACACATCCCCGGCAATCGCGCCAGCTTTGAGTCCCTTCTGCGCCAGAAGGGGGACAAGCCGCTCAATGAGTGCGGTCTTACCGGATCCGATTGCTCCCAGCAGGTCAAACGCCCGCACTCCGTGTGCCTTCAAGTGATTCGCATTCTTTTCGGCAAGTGCGTTGTTGACGTCGTAGACATCCTTCTCGATCCTGACGTCGATGTGGTGCATACAGAATAATTTGAGCGGACACTGTTTATACCTTGACCCACAAAATCTACCGGTAATGGCACAAGGCGAGTGCATCCTCTATCCCTGTTATTTCAATGCAGCCTTCACGCGGCATGAAGGCCGGCGGGTTCCCCGCAACCTCGCATCCAAAGCCCCGGTCATCAGCGATCTCGAACGTGCGCTGCGAAAGGCAGGTATACCCTACCGGGTGGATGACCACCACCACCCGGCACACTGGGCCCGGCGCGAGGGGCGGATCATTGCCGAATGGCAGAAAGGCAAAGAGGAGCTCATCCGTAAGATCGCCCAGCGGATGGAGGGGCGGAAATGAGCGGCATGTACGACCTCCACACCCACACCACGCTTTCAGACGGGGAGATGCTCCCCACCGAGCTGATCCGGAGAATGGCGGTGCTCGGCTATACAACCGTTGCTATTGCGGATCATGTCGATATGAGTAATGCCGTTTCCGTTCTTTCAACCCTTGCGGATGTCAGGGAATCGGCAGCCATTTTCGGGGTCCGCCTGCTCTGCGGGGTGGAGATCACCCATGTCCCGCCATCACAGATTGCCGGTCTTGCAAAGCAGGCCAAGGGTTCCGGGGCTGATGTTGTCGTGGTTCACGGCGAAACGATCGTTGAGCCGGTCGCCCCCGGCACAAACCATGCGGCCTGCGGGTGCAGTTTTGTAAATGTCCTGGCCCACCCGGGCCTCATCACTCCTGAAGATGCACGACTTGCAGCAAAGAACGGGATCGCACTCGAACTCACATCGCGCGGAGGGCACAACCGGACAAACGGGCACGTGGCCCGGATTGCCCGCGAAACAGGATGCCAGCTGGTCGTGGATTCGGATGCCCATGCACCGCACGATCTCCTTGACGAGCGCGCGAAATTTTTGATTGCAAAAGGGGCCGGGCTTACTGATGAGGAGGCCTGCGAGGTAATATCTTTAAATATTGACCAGTTTTTGAGTTCCTGAAAATTCTATTTATACTTTCACGCAATATTTAAATAGCCTCGTGTCGAACATATATAGATTACTAAAATAAATCAGCAAAATCGAATCTTTGAGGTTATTGTGTGAAAGTTGTTGGTCGAGCGGTGAGCACCTGCGGCAAACGGATGCTCATCATCCAGTGTGATGCTGCCCAGCTTCCTGCATTGTACAGCGAGGTTGTAGATCGGAAAATGAAGCCGGTCGGGAAAATCCTCGATCTCTTTGGCAATGTAAAATCCCCCTATGCCGCTGTTCTCTGCAAAGACAAATGCACTGTGGCGCCAAGCGAGAAACTCTTCACAAAATAAATTTTCAGGATACGGATATTACCGAACAAATTATCATTGGTGAGTGTGGATGCAGGAAATTGAAAAATTAAAGGTCCTCCAGTCAGAAAGGGAGGCGCTCAAGTCACGTACGAAAGTGAAAGAGCACGAGAAGAAAGCAGAAAATCATACTGAGACGGTCTGTCCCGAATGCGGTGGCCGGCAACTTGTCCACGATTATGAACGGGCCGAACTGGTCTGCCAGAGCTGCGGGCTTGTCATCGATGACGATTTCATCGACCGTGGCCCGGAGTGGCGAGCATTCGACCATGACCAGCGGATGAAGCGGTCCCGTGTCGGTGCCCCGATGACCTTTACGATCCACGACAAGGGTCTTTCAACCATGATCGACTGGCGCAACCGGGATTCCTACGGACGGGCAATCTCCTCCAAGAACCGGGCCCAGCTCTACCGTCTGCGGAAATGGCAGCGCCGGATCCGTGTCAGCAATGCAACGGAACGAAACCTTGCATTCGCACTTTCAGAACTTGACCGTATGGCTTCTGCGCTTGGTCTGCCAAGGAACGTCCGTGAGACCGCAGCAGTGGTCTACCGTGATGCCGTGGACAAGAACCTTATCCGTGGCCGGAGTATCGAAGGCGTTGCAGCAGCTGCCCTGTATGCGGCCTGCCGGCAGTGCAGTGTCCCGCGTACCCTTGATGAGATCGCAGAAGTGTCCCGTGTATCCAGAAAAGAGATAGGCAGGACCTACCGGTTCATCTCCCGCGAACTCGGATTAAAGCTCCTCCCGACCTCCCCCATCGACTACGTCCCGCGTTTCTGCTCAGGGCTGACCCTCAAGGGAGAGGTCCAGAGCCGGGCAGTCGAGATCCTCCGGCAGGCCGGCGAACGCGAACTGACAAGCGGCAGGGGCCCGACCGGTGTTGCAGCAGCCGCAATTTACATCTCGTCAATTCTTGGCGGAGAGCGGCGCACCCAGCGCGAAGTGGCAGAAGTGGCTGGCGTCACGGAAGTTACCATCCGTAACCGGTACAAGGAACTTGCAGAGAAGCTCGACATCGAGATCATTCTCTGATTTTTTTTCGCGCGATTAGCGGAACAACTATATTCCTTTGGTTGAAAATCCGTATACCGCAACGGGCTCGTAGATCAGGGGTAGATCGCTACGTTCGCAACGTAGAGGCCGCGGGTTCAAATCCCGCCGGGTCCATTTTGTTTTTCTGGTCTTTGTTTCGGGACCAAAGAACAACCGGGTTCGAATGGCGGAGCCTTCGCAGTTCGATCCACAGGGTGCATCGCTGTTTTTTTGATTTGGTTTTTGTTTTCAGTGACCCAGGGCTGCTCATCAGACCTCAGCCAGTCCGTTTTGCAGTTTACCACTGTAGCGATGCCGGTCTCCGTTTTTAGGTTACGGAGAAAGCATATCCAGACCAGTCAGGGGATGTAATAGGCATTTCCTCTCAGGCCATTATCGGATTTATGCGAAAACGTGTCAGGCGGATCCCAAAAACGGGGAATCGGAGACTGAAATGGCCTCGGTGGGGATCATCGCTGACCAACTTCCCGTGGTTATCACCAGTGAGAGTTCGGTACCGCATCCAGCGGAACCGTTGTCCGGTGGTCGGGGGGGTCTGGTCTGAATCGCTGAATTATTCCCGGCAGGAGTACGGTTGCAATAATAACATAACCCAATAATGGGCATCAAAATCATCCAGTATATTGCTTCGATAAGGATAACCACATTCCACGATGTTTGGAGAGGAGAAAGAATGCCCCCGACAACCGTGTAGATACAGAAAATCGAATATATGCTTATCAATCCTGATACCAGTACAGCGATTTTTGTAATGGTCCCCCCCAAATCGGAAAACGAGAGAAAAAAGCCTGCTGAAGTTATCGATAAAACTACCAACATAATGGTAAAATAATCGAGGTTGTGTCCGCCCCCGGATAATTCCAGGGGGTTGGAGATGACGAGGATGAGCAGGGCTATGATGAGAGGAATCCCCAAATTCCACAAGCGTGATGTTTTTTTAATCTCCCGAATCCAGAGGAACGAACCGGAGAACGAGATAATTCCGATAAATGAGGGAAAAATACTAGCATGATTTCAGTTCCCATCGAAGGAATTATTACTGCTTTTGCTATAAAAAAAAGAAAAAGAAGAACACAAGCGACATGCGGACGATTGGGATTTTTCAAATTTTTTTCATTCTCTGGTCTCCAAAGATTGACTATCACCCGTTCGAACTGCGATACTTCCCTTTGGCAGGAAAGCCGTCACAACATAACATAACCCGATCAAGGGCATAAAGATCAGCCAGTAAATAAATTCCAGTATATCGGAGACAGCTCCCTCCGAACGACCATAAGTAAGCATCTGTTGAACAAGGTACCAGATAGTATAAACTGCGTAGATCCCGATTAGCCCGGATACGAGGGTAAACCAGCGGGTGATTTTTTTTCGCGAATCGGAGAATGAAAGGAAAAAACCCACCGATGTTATCGATAAAATTTCCAACGCGATAATAAAGTAGGTCAGATTGTGTCCGCCCCGGATGAAGTAATCAAGGGGAGCGGATATAACGAGAATAAAAAGAGCGATAACGTGCGGAATGCCAAAGTACCATTCTGTTGATTCATTTTTCATTTCGCGTATCCAGAGAAGAGAACCGAAGAACGATATCATTCCTACAAACGTGGGAAGTATCATGAACAGAGTATCCAATTCTCTGGAGGAAATTGTGACGGCGATTATTGCCTGCACGATAAAGAAAAAAAAGAAAATGAACGACATCAGGAGGATTGAGATTCGGTATACTTTTTTCATTTCCCAAGTCTCCAGAAATCCGGTCTCCAATGTATAATCTGCCTCAACCTGGTTCCTATCCCCGGCATAAGTGCGACTGCAATATAACAAAAGCCGATGATAGGCATTAAAAACATCAAGTAAATTGCTTCGATAAGGACAACCATGTTCCACGATGTCCGGAGAGGAGAAAGAATCCCCCCGACAATCGTGTAGATACAGAAAATCGAATATATGCAGATCAATCCTGATATCAGTGCAGCGTTTTTTGTAATGTTTCCCCTCAAATCGGAAAATGCAAAGAAAAAACCAACGGAAGTTAATGGTAGCAACCCAAGCAGGATAAATAAAATATCAAAACTGCTACCTTCTCTGACAATTAACAAGAAAGGTCCGACAATACAGAGAGCCGCAAGAACAATAGCGTGGGGTACTCCCAAGTACCAGAATTTCGATTCTTTCCTTATACCCGATATTGTTATAATTGTTCCGGCTAACGAGACGATCCCAACCGTGGCCGGTACAATCCCCCAAAATAGATCCCGATCCGGGTTCACGAAAGAGAGAACTCCAGTAATGATAAAAAAGACGAAAAAAATCAGGGAACTGCACAATAGCGGGACTCTGAGATTATTTTTCATAGTAGCTTTCCATTAAAAATGTTGGTTTATCCAATATTTACTGAGAATTCGTCAATCGATCCTTCGCTTCCTGTCGCGTCGTCCCTGACTGCCAGCTGCCAGTCATGCATATTCTGCAAACCGGTTGCCCAGACCTGGAGAATCATATCGCTGCTACCATATGACTGGCGATCCCAGATTTTATAATACGTGTAATTCTGCGATGAATCCTGTCTTGTTCCAAGCCATATCTCAAGATCGGTGGAATCCGGGTGAGTTATTCTCACGGGGAATACCATCGGGTCGCTGCTTGCAATTCCGCTGATATTTGCGTATGAGATCTGGAGATCCTGAACAGGAACAGAATTTGCTCCGATCGTGTTGGGCGATTCATACTTATTTGCGTATTGAACCGCGCCCATTGTCAGTTTCTCGGTCTCGACGTTCAGGACCTTTGTCCAGTAGATCATATCGGGATTTGTTCTCCAGCTTGGATCATTGGCAATTTCCCATTCGAAGAAGTCCAGGAACTGGTGGGAAAATTCAGCAAGATCCTTTGCATCCTGTGCAGGATCCGTAACGATATAATATCCGTCGACCTGGATTTCTGAATCCATATTCCAGTTGTTCCAGTTGTCTGCTACCCAGGTTTCGTAAACTGAGTGATTAAGCACCAATCCGGTGGTATGGTAGGGACAACTCATATCCTCCAGATAGTGCAATCCTTTGCCAATGTTAACATAGGCCGAATCTGCGTTATCGTTACTGAAATCCACTCTTGCATTGTTGATGAAATGAGCAAACGAGTCCGGACCGTAGTTATCCGCCAGAGGGATCCCGGTTCCGTCGAGGACCCACGAGTGCCGATTAGCGGTCCCGAAGGGCGCAAGTCGGTTAATCCATTCATCTGCCCAATATGCATAGTCGAGCAACGAAGTACTGTGAGCGGCACTCAGGCTTCCCAGATTCTCTGTCACAGCTCTCGACAATTCATAATGCCCGGGCCGTCCATACCATTTCGGCGCGATTTCTCCGCCATTTTCTGCAATGATGAAGTACTCCCCGATCTTCTGGGAGGTTACCATTTGTTCTTCTCTGTTCAGGGTGGAGGTCCCTTCAATAATCATTACCTCTTCGCTGATGAGTTGATCCTGCTCTTTCGGTGATAAATCCGTCATGTACGGTTTCAGGTAATCCAGACCGTAATTAGGAACTTTTGTCCTGTTAGCCGAAACGGACGGCATTTGCGGCGGCACCTTCACCTTTTTCAGTTCGGAAATCGGTATGGCCTTCAACCCGGATTTCTTTTCGTCCACTGCCTGTGATACGTTACCGTCCTTGTGTAACGTGATAATCACCGGTGATACGGGCTTGTCACTCAAATTCTGAGATCTCAATGAGAATCCGACCTCACTGGCAGTCGCCATCGGTACGCAAGCCATTGCTATTAACAGGCTCGAAAATAGCAGGGCCAGGATTTTTTTGTTTTCATATCTTTCTTCGCCTCCATTTTTTGGATGACAGAGGCACAGAATGAAGCATTTATATACTTTATAAGATCTCATTCCTTTGTGCCTACGGGCAGTGGGAGGGGTTTCATCCAAAGCCAAGAGGTGGAAACCCCACTCACTACAAGTATAGAGAATCGTTTTTCAGTATATATTTATTTTGAAAAATTATATGATTGTAATTTTTACAATAGCATTAATAAAATCAGCGAGATTGTAATATATCCTAAGAGTTTCCCCCGGTTTGGAGTTTCGCCGTCCCAACGGGATCCATTCCAGCAGGATCCGGGATCTCCGGTCGGGCATGCGAACCATACGTGGAGCTCGGTCCCGCCAAGGATATGTTCATCGGACTCTGTGTACTCTTTTCCTCGGAAATCCCCACGGGCGGGCGGCAGGATAAACGACCGGCCAAGGAACTGCTTGAAAATTCGAGCGTTGTCGTTGCAATTGTTGACGTTGTCACTGCATCCATTGCAGCTGTGCCACTATCTTTTCCCAGGTTACCAGTCAAAAAAGAGGGCAAGGAGTGGCGGGGCACCCAGTCTAGTAGTCGTTTTCTTCGCACCGGACAGTAACAACTATATGCAATCCGCAGAAAAATAGTATGCCGCAAACATAATGTGTGCGGGCTCGTAGATCAGGGGTAGATCGTCACGTTTGCAACGTGAAGGCCACGGGTTCAAATCCCGTCGAGTCCACTTCTTTTATTCAGGTTTTTTTTAAGAGCGCAGCAGGCCGTTTATCCCGGCAGACTCATTCAGCACGGGACACGTTTGGTTCAGAAAATGGATTGGATAAGAATTCAGTCAATCCATTCGAGGATGTGCCGGCTCTTGTCCTGCGCATCCTTCTGGATTATTATCTTCCGCTTCACTTTCTCGACAGCCTGTGCAGCGGGGGAGGGTTGATCCTGTTCGAATATCCCGTAATCCATATAATCGCGGGAGATGGGATCGTCATCCGGTGTCACAATCTCCTGGATGATTGCAGGCTGCTCTTCCAGACCGGAAGAGGGGGTTCCTGAACCTGACGACTGCTGGTTCCAGGACCCATCAGATCCCGACTCCGTAAGGATTTCATGCTCCGTGACGGGCATGGGTACCGGTGTTGCCCTTATGGGAGGTGGCACCTGAAGAGGTATTGTTGGAGCAGGGGGACTTGTCTCACCACCTGACCGGTGGATCAGGAAATCTACAAAATCCTCAATTTCCCTGCGTTGTTCAGGAGTCAGCCGGTCCAGTTTGTTCTCTAAAGATCCCATGCGATGCTTCCCATGCAGGCTTGCTGGTAAAAGTGTCTCACGTCATCGTATTTAAGAGAAATGTGCAAAAACAAGAGTTTTGAGGGTTATTCCCAGCGGTGCTGGTATCCCCGCTTTTCAAGCGGTATCCCATCGATCGTCACGGTTTTTTCCGGTACAACCCTGCCGATGACCGTTGACGGGACTCCGGCAACCGGGTATTTTTCCGGGGGAATAGTAAATATCAGTTCATAATCCCCGCCACCATAGAGTACAAGGGCACGCGCCTGATCAACCCCGATTCCCGGCAGAAGCGGTATTTTCTCAGAATCAAGGGCAAACCCGCAATCGTTCACGCTCATGAGATCATACAGGGAGAGCGCGATACCATCGCTGTCGTCCATCATCGCACTCACCCCGGCCCGGCCGAGACACTGGCCTTCCTCAACCCGCGGCTGCGGTTCGAATAATGCCATCTCATACTCGTGATACCCGTCAAGCCATGCCTGCGCCTGGCCGGGAACCCCGGTGATACAGATCAGATCCCCGACATGCGCACCGATCCTGCGCACCATATAACGGTTATCCACAAGACCAAGGCCGGTCGTAACAACCGTGAGCTCGTTGTGACGGTCGATATCCCCTCCGATGATCTCGGCCCCGAATTTCGTGCAGCAGTCTTTTGCACCCTGCATCACACCTTCGAGATCCTGCCAGTTGTCAAGGCCGACAGCAACAAGCAGGTAGGCCGGGGCTGCCCCCATACTGGCGATATCCGAGAGGGTGACTGCTGCGCTCATCCATCCTGCCTGCCAGGTGCTCATTCCCGGAACAAAATCCGTTGTCCGGTGGAGCATATCGGTGGTTATGACCATCGACTTATCGCCACAGGGAAACACGGCACAGTCATCCATGCAGTTCTTTTTCCCGACAACGCCCATCACCACATTCAGGAGCTCCCGATCATCCACTTTTCCGCACCTCCTTACCCCGTTCGCTCTTATACTCTTTGAATATGTGCTCGATCATCTCGGTCTTCTTCTCGCGTTCGTGTTGTACCTGGCCTTCCTGCCACCGGGCAAGAGCGGATTCGAACGGGATTTTTCCGGCAAGCCCCTGTTTTCCCCGTACCTGGACTCCTGCATCCTTATCGGAAAGAAGCGGGATGCACGATTCCCGGAATGCAGGAGCCAGCTGGGGATCGCTTTGCGCAAGCACTGCTGCACCGGCAACCACCGCCCTGACGTTCAGATCGGCAAGATCCCGGATTACACTCCGGCCCCATCCATCGGTACGACTCACGAAGATAATGTCACCCTCATCTATTCCCACATCATCAGCGAGACGCCGGAGTCCCTCTTTGGTGAGGGCTTCCATAACTTTGACAGGAACCACTTCGCCATCCATCGAGAGTTCAGCGAACTGTTTGATACGGGCAAGCCGTTTTACGAGATTCTTATTGTGCCGCTCTTCCCTGCGAAGCCGTTTTTTCAGGCTCTGGATAATTGCATCCATTTTGACAATTTCTGTATCCCGCGCAACCCGGTCGTCCTGGTTTGCATGCACCTTCCGGAGCCGTGACTGGAGCCGGTGAATCTCGTAGTCCTTCTCCTTGAGTTCCTCCTGCAATTCGGAGGTAAACGTCCGGAGCCTTTTAACCATGCCATCGAGAACCCGCACCCGCTCATCGCGTTTTCCATCGATATGGACCGGGGCGGATTCCACGACCGGTTCCGGGACGGACTCGGTCATATCCCCGATCACCTGTTCGAGTGACTGGCCCCGTATTACCCGCGCCCGGACTTCATCAAGATCATGCCCGGGGGGAATCCGCTTCATGAGGTTCTGGAATTTCTGACGATAGTGACGGTAAGCATCCAGCGCCGCAGACAAGGCGTCCCGCTCATGGTCGTTCCCGTACGGAAAAGGAGATGCAAGGCTGAGTTTAGTTTCGACACTGACATCCTGTTTCGGGGTATAGGCAATAGCCGAGAACGCCCGCCGGATCTTCTCGACCGAATAAGGCATCTCCTGAACATCGGATGCGATGATCAGGGGTTTTCCCACCCGGTACAGGGATTCAATCACATCGCCCATGTTCATCTGCCGGGAACTCGCAAGGTGGAGGAGGTTGCCATCAAGATCGAGCGCCGCAACCCCGACAGTAGTACCTGGATCGATACCGACAATCAGGTACCGGGGCCGGCCTGACAGCGGGCGGAACCGGATCCGTTCAAGCCGTTTACCGCTGATCCGGACCTGGACATCCCCGCCACGGCAGGTAGAGACCGGAATCTGGTCCCGGGTAGCAAAGACCCGGAAGGCGACACGACTACACCCGCCAAATGCACGGGTCTCCTTCTTCTCGTACCGGAGCCCTGCAGCGGAAAGTGCCATCTCGATCTCCCGGCCCTTGAGCTGGACAGCGCCGTGAATTTTCCGCACGTACCGGTTCTGGCTCCACCCGCCCTTACCCGGGGAACGGTGCCGGCTCACTACGACATCGGTCTCGTTCTCGAATGCGATGACCTCGGCCCCGGCCCCAAGCGACGCCACCCGGGCAGTCGTGCGGGCTTCGGCAAACGGGTCGAAACGGTTGAAACTGATATTGAACCGGGCCGCAACCTTCCCGAGGGTTTCCTTGCGTTCCCCGCCTGTGACCTGCACGAGCCGGGTCTGGGGAGGAAGGCTTTGTAAAAAGAAGAAAAGTTCGTGCTGGTCGGCTGAAATTTCCTGAAGGCTGTCCACGGCAAGGATATCCGGCTGCTCTTCGGCAAGAATACGAAAGAGCCGGAACATCGAGACTTCAGATTCGCTCTCTATTGTCTGGCCGACCATCCGGATAAGAGCATACATCGGCCGGCGGGACCGGGAACGGACCGACCCCCTGATGATATCGATACCAAAAACTTTCAGCCGATCACGCGTCGTATGGCATCATTCCGGTCATACTTCACTTTATATTTCCGCTTGAAAAATGCAAGGATATTGTCGATGTCCCGCTCAATGATCGTATCGGCATTGGGATGGGTTGTCTCGATCCACTGGGGCCAGTCAATAAGAATGCACCGGTCTTCCTCGACAAGGATGTTGTACTCAGAGAGATCCGCATGGATCACACCCTCAGCATACGCTTTGTGTACATTTTCAAGGATCTCATCGAGGACCTCAAAGGGGGCTTCAAGCCGGCACCGGGTGAGGTTCGGACCGTTGATTAAGGCCATGACAACCGTGTGCCGGTTCTGGTCGATGGGTAACGGTACGCTGACGGCCGGGTGGAGCTTTTTGAGTGCAGCATATTCCCGTTCCGCCGATTTCCGGGAGGCGAGAAGCCAGGGACAGTGACCCTCTTCAGGCATATACTCCCGGTTGAGCCGGGCTGAGTTGAACGAGCGCCCCCCGACCCGGTGGAACTTGATGGCAACCGTGCCAAGCCCGAGAGCATCATAGACGACAGACTCTTTTCCCTCGCCGATCTGGGTGCCCAGCGCCGATATGGTGCCTTTACGGGTCAGGGTGGCAAGGGCAAGGGTATCGTAACCGCCAAATACCAGGGAATACCCGTCATACGGAACCGGGTTGAACCTGACCATCCCCCACGCAATCAAACGGGAAAGCCGGAAACTGACCTCGGATTCTGCGAGTTTTGTTGTCAGCGTGAGCTGTTCGAGCGGTACCCAGGCGTAATATTTCATCTGGCGCTCAAGAGCCGAAAGGATGGCTTTCTCGTATTTATGCAGGGAGCGGATATGTTCCGCGGCGACGACCATAATCGATAGAGTGGTTATGTGGCAGACTATAAAATCACATCTTTGCAGGCACTGGGGCCCGGCAACAGAACATTAAACATCTCTTCTCCTCCAGAATTGATCGGAAATACCGCATGCACTGCACCAAATGCGAGAACGAGGCTATCCTATACCAGGACTATTCCGGCCAGCACCTCTGCCTGAAACACTTCGCTGCTGATGTGGAGGCAAAGGCAAGAAAGGCAATCCGCCAGCACCACTGGCTCAGGTCCGGGGATCATATTGGCGTTCCCTTATCCTGCGATCCAAAAACAGGTGCGCTTCTCATGTTCCTTGCGGATCTTGTAAAAACCCGTCCGGACATCCGCCTTACCGCAATTTTCCCGACCTGTGCGGGGAACGGGATGGCAGATCCCGGTGCAGCCCGCACCCTTGCAGGATCGCTGGGGATCCCCGGTTTTGACTGCCCCTGCAGGGAACCCGGTTCACCCTGTCCGGTCATGCAGACAGCCCGGGAAAAAGGTGTGACCCGGCTTGCATCCGGAGCAGGTCTTGAGGAGACAGCGTATACGGCTCTGAGGTACATCCTGGATGGTAACATCGAATGTATCCTGCAGGATCAACCGGGCGAGACACCAATCCTTCCTGTAATCACGCCATTCCTGACAATCCCGGTAGAAGAGATCCTGCTCTATGCAGGCATCCGGGGCATCGAAGGCAATTACACTCCGGATGCATCCGGGGATTCATTCCAGAACGATGTCGATGCCCTTCTTGGCAGGTTTACCTGTAACCACCCGGCAACACCCTATGCAGTTGTCAACCTTATCACCACCATTGCACCGGATGTAATTGCCAGCGGATCCCTGGTCAGGGACCGTCTCTGCCGGCACTGTACCTGTTATCCTAACGACGGTTAACGCCATTACGCGGGGATACCGAACAATTGAAAAAGTTCCTTCGTTTATTATACATGAACGTGGTCCACATGGCAACAGATCTCGGCTGCTGGATGGGTAAAGTAGAACAGATGATCCGCTACGCATACTGGAACAGCGGATCAAAAGGTATTGTAATCGGGGTAAGCGGCGGGGTTGATTCCGCAGTAGCGGCAGCATTCTGCTGCCGGGCGGTCGGCCCGGAAAATGTGATCGGCCTCTCCCTCCCTTCTGCGGTCAGCAACCCGGCTGATATTGATGATGCACGGGCACTCTGCGAAAAACTCGGCATGGAACACCGGGTAATCCCTATCGATCCCATGCTTGCAGCATTTGAAACCCTGCCGGGCTTTGTTGAAACCCGGTACCTGCTCGGCAACCTGATGGCCCGGATCCGCATGACCACCCTCTATTATTACGCTAACCGCGACAACCGGATCGTCTGCGGTACCTCCAACCGGAGCGAGTTCATGCTCGGTTACTGCACCAAGTACGGGGACAATGCAGCCGATCTCCAGCCGATTGTCCACCTGTACAAGGGCGAGGTTTACATCATGGCAAACGAGCTCGGGATTCCCGAACCCATCATCAGGAAGACCCCTTCGGCCGGGCTCTGGGAAGGCCAGAGCGACGAAGCCGAGATCGGCCTGACCTATCCTGAGATCGATGCTGCGTTAAAAGCCCTGGAAGAACATGCGTGGAAAGCCGAAAGCCCGGTCGAGGAAAAAGTTCTGGCACGGGTGAAAATGAGCGGGCACAAGAGGCTTCCCGCACCTAATCTTTTAGCAGTACCGTAAAGATCGGCAGGAATTCTTCGGGTTTGTTGAGGAATGCAAGCGCATCTTCATTTCCGATGAGACTATAGAGCGGCCCTTTGCAGACCCGGTATTTCCCGGTGCCGCAGCCAGGCCCGATATGTCGGACGGGGGGAACTGCCGGATAATAGGGATTTTTTATGAGTTTTCCCGAGATCCTTTCATAATAGGCTGCACCATGGAGGGTTTCATATTCCCCGTATTCACTCTCGAATCCGTTCGAGACGATATTTGCCATCACGAGTGTCTCATCCGGTGACGGGTTGATGGAGATATGTCCGTATCCGGGAGGAATAATTACAAGATCCCCGGCCTGTGCAGAGATCATAACGACATCATCCAGGGTCCGGGACTGGAGGAGATAATGGGCACTGCCTTCCAGTACCTCATAGATTTCCGGGTACCCGACCCTGGCCGGATTATCCGGGTGATAATGTCCCTTGGTCTTGACCCATTCCCCACACAGGTCGGCCGGGGGAATAACCGTGAGGTCATACCGCAGGTTGTGGCGGTGCAGCCAGCTCCAGTCCGCATCTGACTTTGCCAGATCGCGGTACATAAAATAGAGGGGATTGTCGTACCCGCACGAGGGTTCGGCAAGGACGGGCCGCATCTCCTCAATCGTCCGAACCGCCGGTTGAGGAAGATCCCCTTCCCATCCAAGCATCACTTCTTCTTTCTCATTACAAGTAAGTATATTTTTGTCAGCAACAGATTACAGGCAACCCCTTGCGCCATCCCGCCCCAACCTTGGGGCGGGGGCGCGAGCGATAGACCCAAACCAGGGGGACAAGCCCCTGGTTTAGGGATTATACGGAGATACGCTCAATACCCGGTGTTTCTTGTAACTTGATACCAGAGGAATGTTGCAGCTTCATTAACACCCAAATAGGCATATCTGTAGACATCGGGGTGAATTTTACGGGAATTTTGAATATTTGACCATTCTCATTATAAATAAATGAAATATTTCCAGCAGATTTTCCCTCAAAACTGTAATTTGCATTAACTAAAATCGAATATTTTTTACCTTTTTCCAATAAAAACGCCCGGGAACTTATGTTCCTGAGATCGGAATTACTGACTTTGAATGAATTAACATCCACGGTTCCTAAAACGATTATCATCCCGGAGTGATTTTGAATTCTGAACGAATGCATTCCTGGATATATCTTCCGTTTTCATCGACGGCAGAAAGGATAATATAATCTTCCTGGTTCTGGAAAAGATTCCCGGGTGTGAAGATCAAAAACAGTATGATGACTACGAGGATCCCAATAACAGAAAGAAGAATTTTTTCCCTGTTCACGAAAAGTCCCGATAGAGAGATCCCTTTTATTAATATTTGAGTTCTCCGACGGAAAAACTATAGAGATTGTGATTTCACTATATCCTCCGATATTCTTTTTAAAAACCGATCCCTGCGAGAGGGTTTGACAAATTTCTTCCGGTCCCGTTCATCCCATTTCTGATGAATTTTCCGGCTCATGCCAACCTCCACACGGCCGTGCCAAAGGAATAGAACGAGCCCTGGACCTGGAGATCTTCCGGCTCTGCTGCCTCTGGGACCTGGTAAATTATGAACCCACTGACCGTATTTGATTCGTCGAACCGTACCCAGGACTCATCCTCAAGGTACTGTTTTCCTGTCCGGGGATTCAGTGAGAGGCGTTTCCCGTAATATCCGATCAGGGTTGAATTGGTGAAGTCTTTTTCATGCTGCAGCTCAGAAATCGTCACCGCACCGGTCCCGTAATCCATATACGTTGGATCCAGGGGAATCGCCGTACCTTGGTACGTCACGACAAAATGATCCGCTGTAGGCAGCCACAGCCGTGCATCATTTGTGTTAGATGTCCCCGGGATCCAGAGAGCGGCATACACGAAGAGGTACTTTTTCCCGGGATCAGGTTTCTGATAATAGTACCCTCCCCAGCCGGCGTGGAAATACCGGTAATAGGGCAGGATCTTGTATCCCCAGATCGTGACGTTCACATCCATATCCTTGCAGCCGCTCACGTTTTCACGATGCCAGGTAAATTCCTGGGTGAGGTTTCTTATTCCAGGAATATAGGGGCTAAATGGGGTCGGTATCGGCGTTGGCGTGGGGGTTGGGACAAGGGTTTTGATCAGGGTCCTGTTTGCAATCCATGCCGGGGAACTCTGATTTTCAGATATATTCGCCGTCTTTTTTGTCTCGGTATGGAACAGGACTGAAACCACAAGGAACAGGCTGGCAAGGATCACAATTCCCAAAAGGATGACTGCGATCAAACGATCCCAGGCAATTTCCTCATCCTTATCGAGAGGCAAAATGGGCATCTTACTTTCTCCTGCTGATGGTCTTTGTTCCATCCAGCCGTCCATTGTACCGGACCGTCCCGAGTTCCCAACCTGCAGGATACAAGGGTACCCGGTACGGGTCCGTGAAGGATCCGTCCGGCCGTGCTATGTAGCAGTGCGTTGTGGGGACTTTGTTCCAGAGGGGTTCGAAATCGTAGAGCCGGCCTGTTTCATAGGTGAAGCGGATCCCTCTCTTTATGAAGATCCACTCGAAGGAGTCCCGGACCGTTGGCCTGAGCTTCCCCCAACCCTGGGTTCCGAACAGGAACCGGATTCCCATGCTCGCCATCTCTTCAAGATTTGCACCAATGATCTTGCCGGCCCGGTGCTGTTCCCATCCTTCGTTGTTTTTCCGTGACGGCGCGATACGCTGGGCTTCGTCGGCTACAACGGTCATGGGGAGCTGGACCCGATGGTCCCAGGTATCGTAGATCAATTTTGTGAATGCGTGGGCAATTATGGAGGCGTACAGGTCCGGGTCCGGTATGAACCGTTTGATCGAGATAATCGCAATCTCGCCCCGTTTGCACTCAGTCCAGATCCCTTCCTTGACATCGACCGGAACCACCACGGAGTTCTCAAAATTCTTGATAAATTTTTCAATCCCGTCCTCAGGCCAGTGATATTTTTTCCGCAGGATTTCGGCGGCGTTCGGGTTCATCTCGATCGAGAGATCGAGTTTTTTCTTCCGGGTCGGGACTCCTGCAGGCACCAGGATCCGCAGTGGCTGGAACAGGGCATACGTCAGGAATTCGGACGATTTGCCGGTATCGAGGCTTGCCACATGCTCCTTACCGAACGAGAGGATCCCGTCAACCAGGTGATACAGCAGGGTTGTCTTCCCGGTCCGGGTCCTCCCTCCGATGCAGCCATGACGGCCCGTGCGGGAAAAAAATTCGTCATCGAGTTCTTTCTCGATGTTCTCGAACGATCGATCCGGACGATTCGCCAGGATATCCAAAGCGTAGTCCAGGTCCCGATCTTTTACGGCGAGGGCCTCACGCAAACCTGCGATCGTCTTCACCCCCGGAATTCAGCGGGTCCACGTTCCAGGATCCACGGAACCGCCCAAAATATTCTTTGACCGATTCTTCGGTGAGAATATTATTTATCCTGGCAAAAAGGAGCAGCCGCCGGTGAATGCTGCTATCCTTCTTTTCGAGTTCATTCCTGGCATCATCGATATCGGAATTGGTGTTATAGTGCTCATGGTCGAGGTCCATGATATATTCATACATCATCCGGATCCCCGCATTGCCGTCTATTTCGTCTTTGAAATCGGTTTCAAATTTCGTCAGAATTTCGGCTTTATCGATCGAGGCATAAACAAGGTCGTACAAATCAACGGTAAGGCGGATCCTCGCCTCCGTGCTTCGCACGGCAACACGCTTCCGGAATTCTTCATTCTGGAGAATTACGAAAGAATAGACCGAACTCATTCACCCCTCCGGTCACGTTTTGGTTTTCCCGTAATGGCTTCATAGAGTGAGGGTTTCGGGATGTCGAGATCGTCACGGTTGCCGGTCTTGAGCTGGATCGGTTTCTCTTCAATTCCGCTCAGGTATTCTTTTCGCCCTTCTCCCATGATTGACTGGGACATCGCCTTAAACCGGGTGGAGAACGTGGACAGGCCATAGAAACGGTGGACGTCTTCACCGGATGGGGTTGATGCGTAGTATTTTTTTACGGCATAGTACCGTGATTTGGGATGGTCTGGGTCCGGAGGGATTTGCGGGGTAAGCATCACCTTGTCTGTCTTTGCTTTGATGGCGTCGAATAGGGCAAAGATGGATACCTGCAGGTTGGTCAGCCGGCTCAGGGAATCCGGATAGTCCGTATGCCCGATAACCAGCAATGCAGCGAGCCGTAGGCGCATGAGGAGCGGGTTTGCATCCGTTGATATGTGCCTCCGGTTTCCAACTTTCTCCCCAACCAGTTTCCCCTGGATACCTGACAGAAGATCTTCGATCCCGTCCATCACAGACCCCCGAGGAATTGCGAGATCAGATGAATCGTGTACGAAATGAGGTAGTTCATCATCGGTCCGATTATGAACCATCCAAGGACTATACCCACGGTGAGCAGAAGCAGGATCTCAATTCCCAGGAGGTTCTGTTTCGTGAGGGATTTCAGGCCGTTGTTGTCGTTGATGTTGTAGTTTAGCGCTGGGTCTGTCCATATCTTCAGGACAAGGTCATCCACGGTCAGCGGGATCGTATGACCTGCGATCTCGTACGTCCTTACCGTGGGACCTTCATTGATCATCACGGTACCCATTGCAGCACCACAGCGGGCCCCTATCAGGTACACTTCTTTCACTTTTTTATCGATATTTATCCGGATGGGGCGAACACTACGATCCCGGCCGTACAGGAAACCCCGGTGGGAATCCTTGAATGCGTCCCCATCGAGGACCAGTTTTTTCAGGTCGCCTTCGATCACCGGCATCCCGTCCGTTACTTCATCGACAAGAAGACAATCGTACATCTTCGTTCGTTTAAACCAATCAGAAAAACTCATGTAAATCAAATCCAATTGAAGATCAAGGTCTTTATTGCTACAAGGAAATCCCAGAGATACGATGCGATCTTTTCGCAAATTTCAAGGATATACAGGTTCTTATCGATCCAGACCCCGATAGCGGCCGGGATTGAGGATTTTTGCCGCAGGCACCAGATAAACAGAATGCCCTCACCAACGGAGAGGACAAGGAAAAGATTCGGCAAAACAAACCCGAGGAAAAAACTGAAACCCATCCCGAACAATCCCCAGCCGGAATCCCAAACAGATGTCGCTACTTCTAAAATACCCCGTCGATCTCCTGAAAATGAAAGTTCGGATGCATTTACTGTATACCCCCACACAAGTTTATTATCTGATATCGGGGGATCGGTCCAGGATTGCATTCTTATGATAGGATTTACAGTTGGTGTATCTACGCGGAGAATTACATCCGTATCAAAATCAATAACTAATTCACCTTTCTCATGGGGTGTAAGTCCTGCAATCGTGCTTGGTAATAAAGTCAAATAAACTATACCGGAATTCTCATCATAACCATAGGATATTACTTGAGGGGAAACAGTCCCAACAATTGGGAGATGGAAATATCTTGTTTTATTTGATTTATCTCCAAGGGTTATCGTTAGGTCACTGTAATACAACAAACCAGGATCGCATTTAACCGATCCCAATAAATGAGACCCATCATTAAAAGTTAATAAAAACGTATGATTTACAGGGCCATAAATTACAGGGATATTTTGTATTGTTACCCAAATTATAACTGACTCAAATTCTGAGGTAATCCAATCATCAGGTACATTACCTCCAGTAAACGCAGTAATTTTACTTGGAGTAAGCTGGTCGGGATACGATTTCGATAAAAAAAACTTTGTAATATTCATAGTTTCAGCTGATACACACCCAACAAGAAGAATTAAAACAATGAAAACAAGGAATATCCGAATAAATTTCATAATTTCTTCCCCATTTTTTTCGCGATCTCCATCAGGATTACGATGATGATGATTGCGGTCAGCCCAACGAGCATGGCATACCAGGGATCCACAACTGCCGTGCCGGTTGTGGCAGCAGTCGCCATATTCAGCGTGGTAACTGCGGACGGCATGACTATTTTCCCCCGTTCTTTCGGGTCATGACCAACGCGGCAATAACCCCGACTGCAAGGAGCGCAGATATCCCCGGTAATGACGAGGTCCAGAGATCCAGGGATTCCTGGTTTGTGTTGACACGGTTAACTGTGGAATACGTCGCGTAGGTCCTCGCGGTCGTAACGTTCCCGGTCGGCGTGGTATCGGGAACATAGGTACTCGTAATAATCGCGGTGATTGTCGTTGTCGGTGTCGGGGTTTCCCACCAGGGATACCAGGGCGGGGTCGTGGGGTACGTTGTCGGGGCTACCGGGTTTGTCGGAATCACCGTCGGGGTCACGTTCTCCAGGTAATGCAGGGTGATGAACACGTCCTGCCCTGGACCGGTATAGGTGAACGACTGGGTTCCGACGTCATAGGCAGCCCCGGTGCTGTTCGCCGTGGCTGATGCGGTGTACCCGGCGCCTTCAATGAGGCTGAACCCGGAGGGGATCGCAGCCTGGAGATCAAGATCCCCAACACGCCGGGGGTTGCCATAGAGGATCCGCTGGTATGCGGGCGACCAGGTCCCGGGGAGTGCGATTGAATTCCCGCTGGCATTGGCTATCCAGAAATGGGGACCATCGAAATAACTTCCGGCATCGTTGAGAGCATACAGATTGATATATGCATCCGGATTGATGGGGGTCTGGTTCGTGGAATTCAGGATGACCCGCACCGTGCCGGATGCGGAACCCAGCCAAAGAGTCGGATCCCATAATGTCATGGAAACGGTGAATTCCCCGGGACCGGTATAGGTATGTACCGGATTCATGAGAATATCCCGGGTACAGGAGGATATTTGTGTTACATGGCCATATGCATCCTCTTCTGAACAGGTATATATATCCCCGCCATGAGAATACCCAAAGAACGATACATTATCTCCAAATTTCCAATCCCATCCCAAACGATCGATTGTTGAAGTATCATTGAACTGTACCGTCAGCGGGGGCACACCTTCATGGGGGACATATTCAAACGAGATCCCCGGTTCGGTTGATGTGGTGTTGACCAGGATATTTTTGTATGCCGTTGAACTCCCCTCGGAATTTGTGGCCGTCAGGGATACGTTATAGGTTCCGGGATATTCGTAGGTGTGCGAGGGGTTTTGGTCGTTACTTACTCCTTCTCCACCGCTCACACTGGAAAAGTTCCAGGCCCATGATGTCGGGCTGCCGGTGCTAGTGTCGGTGAACGAGACGAAAAGCGGAGCGGTACCCGCTGTTGGTGAGGCGGTGAAATTTGACACGGGAATCACAGGCAAATATAGCGTCGAACCGGTAAAATAAGCGTAGTCAGAACCTTGTTCATACGTACAAACGGGGTCGCAGTACGAATCTCCAAACTGTGCACGTATCCATATCGAGCCATTTACCGATCCGGAGGACTGATATACGACAGAATGTGTATCGCCCCCCCCAGAAATAAAATCAAATCCAGAATCTGTCCACTGATTAATAAATCCACTCGGATGGAATCCATCCTCTGAAGTGACCGTACAGGAAACGTTCGTGCCAGCATACAAAAAACTCCCTTCAGCCGGATCGCATGTAACGTGAATATTCGCAGCAACCGGGGAAACTACTAAAAATATCACGGAAAGGAAAAGGGCGGTTCGTTTTATCATCGATTCCTCCACAACAAGACGGTCCCAACTATGCACAATACCAATAACCCTACAATATGCTGAGCGCCAAATTCGAAGGTCTGGTGAGCTGTATATTCCGGATGCTTGGCATAATCCGTGTATCCGCCGGGCTCAAAGGAGATCCAGTACGATGCGGTGAAATTTTCGGCCGGTACGGTTGCTATCGAGGTTGTGGTCCCGTTGAAAAGTTCATCCCCACCCTGGCCGGTAATGGTTACCGGATTATCCCCGAAAAAAGACCTGTCAACAAAATGAAAGGTTATATCAGCGGCAACCGGGACAACAATGGCAAGAACTAAGAGAACGAGCGCAAAAAAAGAGAGAATTTGTTTTTTTTTCGGTGACACAGTACGCTCCTTTCAGAACCTGAACGTGAAAATCTCCCGTATCCCGTCGAGAAGGCTTGCAAGCATCCCGCCGGCGAAGCGAACCCCGATCGTAATCATGATCAGCGGAACCAGGGCCAGGAACAGGACTATCACAGCCGGGGCCATGTCGCTGCCGGACCAGACCAGGATATCCGTGACCGGCTGCATCTGTTCGGTCGTATTGGACGCTGATACAATAGAGGTTAAAAACCCGATCGCACCGACGACGGTTAATGCCGGTAGGAACGCCTTGAGGGACTTGCTGTCGGCTTTCTTATCCAGTTTCTCCTGGAGGCATACCCCAAGATAGAACCCAATTGCCGCAGCAAGGATGATACTCCCGACAACATTTATCAGGAATCCACCAGGATCCCCGATCCAGCTGCCCGGCACCGTGAGGAGGTGCGGCGCACCCAGTGCCGCAAGGAAGATACCGAGAATCGTTGCTGCAAGGATAATGACTGATGCGGCAGTCAGCTTAACGAAATCTTCAATGGTCGTATGATACCCGTGTTCGTCTCCCTTTTCCTTCTGGGTCCTGGCCCGGGATGATTTCGCCCCAACCAGGAAGGCAAAAAACCCGAGTGCAAGAACCGCAAACACCATGACTGCATAGAACATCTGCGCATTCATGTGAGACTATAGAATTACCGGAGGATATATATGGAAGTTTTTTGGACTATTTTGATGCAGAATGATTCAGAGTGAGTCAAAGTGAGTCAAAGTGAGTCACAACCCACGGGTGATATTCTACGTACTTACCTAAGACAAAAGAAAAAACAGAGCCGCCTGCCGTCGATGGAGTGGTGCCGAACCAAGCAAAACAAGGATCCCAAAAAACGGCCCTGGATGGGATTACTCTTCGTCGGATGCTGAAAATGGAACCGATGAACCGTTCACGTCAGACGGTCTACATCGAGCAGGAGCTTCTGGATGCCATTCACGGGGATCTTAACTTTGAAATCAACCTGGCCCTGGAACACCGCATTACTAAGCACCATGGCGCCCGGGTTGCTATCGAAAGGATGGAAGATTAATAGAATCCCTTTTCGAAGACGTCTGATGGTGGTGAGTACATAGGTTTATTTCCATTTACTTGGATATACATACATATATGGGAGAAGTTACCACCGTACGAATGAAGGCGGAAACCAAGGCACTCCTGGATGATCTGAAACTTTTTCCCCGGGAAACTTACGATGATGTGGTTCGCCGCTTAACTGAATTGGCTTATGATGATGAGCCCCTTACCAAAGAGGAGCTCGATGCGATTAAGGAGAGTGAGGAGGATATCAAAGCCGGACGGGTCTACTCTTTTGAAGAAGTCGTGAAAGAGCTTGGCGATGAGGACCACCTCAAGAATCTCAGGAAGCGGCGTTGATGCCGAAATATACGGTTTCGTTTACACACCGTGCAAAGAAAAATTTGCGGGATATCCCGGTTGAGATACGGCATAATATCGAAGAAAGGATATGGGGGTTTGCAAGAGATCCCGGGCCCCATCATGATGTGAAGAAAATGCAGGTATCCCCAAAGGCCCATCCGCTTTACCGATTGCGTGTGGGGGAATACCGGATTTTGATGTATTTTTATCACGATAAGCTTGTTGTTGAGGTAATCTCGATTTTCAAACGTGAAGGGGCATATTGATTCGCGGTCCTCAAACCCATTCAAAGGTCAGGACCTTTTCAGCTGCAGATGCCCCGGCATACTCATCGGCCGTGTAGTATCGCCGCCACTTGAACCGGGCCCGGTCCTCCGGGCCCAGCTGCTCCCATGCGAACCTGGATATCCATTGCTGGGCCTTGCGGATCCGCTCACGCTCCTTTTTCCTGAGGGCCTCAAGGCGCTTCCGCTCTGCCTGCTCTTCTTCCGATAACCAGGGCGCGATCCCGGGGTCCGGTTTCCACCCGGTATAGTCCCGGGCGCTCAGGAGATGCGGATGCAGGAAGCCCAGCCAGCGGATGCCAACGCGGGGGTCCGGGGGCTTCCGTCTAAAAACCTGGATAATTTTTGTGATCCGGTACGGCCTCGAGCTGATGCCTTCCTCCGTAAATTCCCAGCCTGCGATCCGGGTCCGGTGATTTTTATCCCGGATGTATTCCACCGAAGCCAGCTTCGCGATCACCATTTCCGCTTTTTCCCTGGGAACTCCTTCATCCAGGCAATCCTGACACGGGGGGAACTCCGGAATCTTGATCTCTCCTTCGACAACCATATACGCCGGGTTAAGATCCCCACCATAGCGGATAGAATGCAGACCCGGGTTATCCGGGGCATGGCTGAGAAGATAATTTACGAGGCCGGAAGCGGAATAAACCGTACCGTAGTTGACATAGATCCACCCGGTTTTTTTGTGGAACTCATCACCATCCATAAGATATCCCCATCCTGCCGTGTGGGAATGGGGAGAGAACCGGACGTAATACCTCCAGTCGGATTGATCCAGGATGGCCCGGTACCGGTTTATGTCCAGGTTCCGATCAGCCTTATGAGATTCCTTATCCCGTTTCAACCGGATATCGTGGGTGATCTCCATAAAACCGGTCATTCCTGCGATCCTGATCACCTGGTCAAGTTTTCGCCGGTATTTTTTATGGAAAACGCGGTGGAACTCGTCCCGGTATTTCCAGGTATCTCCCCTGATATCGATACCTCGTTTTGCCAGGGCTTTTTCTGTCCGCAGTATAAGCCGTGCAATCTGTTCGACATCGGGACTGAAAACCACATGGCGGGGCAGGTACCGATCCCCGGATTCCAGGACATTCAGGATCTCCTGCTTTGCCCTTTCATCATCAGCCCCCGATTCGGGAAACGTGAGTTCCAGGGCCTCACATAAGCGTTCTTTTAGGTCCGTGGGGACAATCTCACGTATCCGCCCATTCAGCTTGCTGGAAACCCGTTGTGCCCCTTTTGTGGCCCAATCCGGATAACACTCCGGGCAGGCCCTGCGCTTGCAGCTGTTCGGCAGGCCCTTAATCTCATGATCGTACGGTTTGGTCTTGCAGGCTGCGACGTTCCCATCATCATCAGGCCGGATGGTCCCGCAGTAGGTAACGGTCGATCCGTCCGGTTTTTGGTGATACTTGAGGGTGCCGGTTCCAACCTCCCGGAGCGGCCAGCGCTTAGCTGCTGCATTTACGATCTCTGCAAAATGAAGGAATTGGTCAGACGATAATGTGGCAATTGAACCAGTATCGGGATACCCGGATTGTACGGGGGCATCAGCAGGTCCCTCAACCAGGTACCCCTCAGGACCGATATGATACCGGTCCCAGAGTGATGATCCAACCTCGTCGGGGTCGCTTGGCAGCCTCGCCGGGGTTTCACTCGGTAAAAGAGTTGTATGGCCGGGGCTAAATACGTCAGAAGAGCGGTTCCACTTTGCAGGAGCCGGGCCCGGGTCTATTTTAATATAAGTCAAAAATTATATTTATCCGGTTATTTTGGCATCCTGCAACCTGGCTCTGGGATGATATCGACGGATAAGGGTCTGCTTGATCTTTCGTCGTGTTTCCTCAGACATCGACCTGGTGAGCCGGTAGGACCTGGGAAGCTCCGGGGCACTCTGATCCCGTGTGCAAGCGGTCGGGAGCGTATGGAAGACACATGTTGAACAGTAGTCCGGGAGATTGGACCGGTTGATCCACCTGCAGCTCATAACCGCACAGCCTCCCCGGTCCGTGGGTCCACCCCGTACGTCTGGCGGATCCTGGCAGCCTGCTTCTGGGTTGCACGGTTCCGTTTCCCTTGCAGCTGCCGGATCGATTCGGGGGATCCCCGCCTGGGTCCGGTCATAATCCCACACGCTCCAGGCACAAGAAGGATACCAGGAAAACCACAATCAGTGCAAAACACACTATCGATGCAATGCGATATGCAGGACAGAAAATGCAGGCATGTACGACAATTCCAAACCAGAACGCAGCAATCATGACAGAGATCTGTAAAAACGTGAAATACCGCTGCTGCGGGGTCATGGCAACGGCACCCCACATGTCCAGGACGCACAATATGCAGGACAGAAAAAGAGGTAATGTACGACCATTCCAAAACCGAACGCTGCAATCATGGCGGCAATCTGTGAAAACGTGAAATATCGCTGCTGCTGCGGGGTCATGGGGCGAACCCCCATTGACATCTTCCAAGTGCTCTCATTTCGTTGCAGAAAATTAAAGGGCATACCTGGCACAGTCCAAACCCACCATTGGATTTGTCGCAATCAACGAACGTGCATATGAGCGATCCGTTGGATGGGCGGGGGTACGCGGGCGGGATCATTGCGGCACCATCCCCATTTTCTTTCCGCAGATTTGTACGGCTTCCGGAACGTCTACTGATCGGTTATCGTGGATAACCGAATTCACGCAAATAAGTATTTCATCACCCGTGGATTCGTGACGGGCGGAGGAATCCATCAGATAACAACCGCCGATAAATAAACCAATTACAATGCCGACTAACATTGCATAATCGAGTAAAGAGAGGTCAATCCAGGTTTCCGGCTCTGCAGAATTGGGATCCTGTGCCACTCAGGACACCCCCGCAAAACAACAGGACCGTCCCCAGAGGCGTAATTCCATCAGGGCGCAGCTCTGAAGGAAGATCCCGCAGCTGGGAACCCCGGCAAAGGTATAGATTTGCCCGCAGCCGGCCTTTTCACAGCTCCACCGGATCCCGGGACGAATGCCGGACAGGTAGGGCATCAGTGCGGGGTGCATCAGGATCTCCCCGGGGTCTCTGCCAGGATCTTATCCCGTACTCGCTTGGCAATGATGTTATCCGGCTGGTCCGGATGCGAACAACCCCCGATGAACTGATGGTATGAACACGGAGAGCAGGAATCATATTCACGACCAGGACAAATATTCTGGAACCGCTCCATGAGCTCGGCCCGGGTCATTTCGTTGATGCTCTTTGCCGGCAGGTCCTGGACGTTACTGCAGAGCGTACATCCTGGAGGACAGGGAACACCATCACAGGTATTCATTCAGGCCACCCCCTTTATCCGTGCCCAGTCAAGTTCAGAGATCTCATACGGGACCAGGGGCACTGAAACCGCAGCGGATATCGGACATTCGTTTAAATCTTCGACATATGTCCTTCCGTCATTGTTGCAAAATGCACCCTTCCCGAGTGATATCTCTCTTTTCTCCAAAAGACCGGTTTCGATCACACCAACCCGTTGAATCCGCCGTTCAACCTCCCAGGATACATGCCGACAGGGTTTGCCGGTTCTAGGACAGATCTCCATTCAGGCCACCCCCAGGATATTCCGGAAAGAATACGGATGGATCGCGGTCCACCCGATCAGGGACCACTGGGAGATATCCGCTCGCCGTTTGGTCCTGAGTCTGAGATCAAGGATCGAATCGCATACCGGGCACGTCTTCGGCAGGGGATAATTGATAATTTTTCCCCGCAATGTAATGGCCCGTATGGTCCCGATCTCTTCCCCGCAGTCCGGGCATATCGCTAACGCCGGGCCGCTCATGGGACCACCGTGATCCGTACTTCGCGGGGTACGGTGCAGATCTCCCGGGTTTTTCCCAGGAATTTACCGGCAACCTGGATCTCTTCCGAGACATAGAGGCAGTCAACACCCCTGAAAATCGTTAAAACCGATCCGGCTTTGATCTCGATTGCCGGGATATCCCCCTGAGGATCCGAAATTACCAGCGCGGACATTTACGCACCCCTCATTACCGGGGATTTCATGTAATGGGGTCCCGGGCATCTCCGGGCATCGGTTGCCCTGACATGATACCAGGTCCCGCTTCCCAGGTTGCGTTCCACAGGAGCCCCACAATAGATGCAGGTTCCCGGGACGATCTTTTTCGGGCTCATGAATCCACCTCCAGGATTACCCGTACTGTTTTTTTATCACAGGCAAGGGTCGAGAGGCGGACCAGATCATCGTGGCTCATATAATCCCTGAGATTCCCGAGAAGGATCCCGCCATGATACGAGGAGCTGATATCCAGGGGAATATGTTGCAGGACGGCAAGGAACCGGATTGCATCCGGGGAGGGGACCGGGTTTTGATCCCGGCAATCCGCGCAATGGGGTCCTGTACGTGTACCGTGGCACATTCAGGACCGCCTCCGGGGGAAGGGACCATGAGATAGGATTTCTGCACCCCGCCGCTGACGCTTTGCGTGATCCTCCTCATTATGGATCATGATCTCGCAAAATTGACCTAATCCTGCCGAATTCCAAATTATCGGAACACGGTCCCTGCATTCCGAAACATGAACACAGGCGCCGCACAGATATCGTGACGGTACCTTTGACCGGTTATTAAAACAGACGGGCCTCTCTTCTTTGTACCGCAATGCAGCATACGAGAAGGACCCGTTTGGGCGGATGCCGGCACCCATCAGGACCGCCCCCTAGATAGATAAGCGTGTACCACTGATAGGGCAACGGAAGCAAGCCAAAACCAAATTGTCTCATCAATCGTGTGATCCCATACAATCGAATCGCCATCCCTATACATTGCCAGACGCAGGATCAGTATTGAGATGAATCCCCCAAAAACGAATGCAATAAGGAGGAGATTGCGGATATCAGCCGGTTTCATAGAAGCTCTGATATCTGACACCACGGGGAGTGTTACCTGATCCGGCATCAGGACCACCTCCACCCGCCATTTTTCGCGGTTTGTGGATGGACCTCCTTGCCGTATTCTACGCAGATATGCCGCCCTGCGATGGTTCGGCATGCGGCACAATCGAATATACAGGGACCAAGATCCTGGGTTCCGATTATTCCCCCTTCTTGTACCCTTTTGGGACATGCCGTAACCGTTTCGTCAGACATCACTATCCACCTCCGACGGCATGGTTAAAGCCCCGCAGTGGGATCCGCAGATCATACCTATCGCCCGCAGGGGGCACCCGAGGGCAACGGAATTATGCAGGCACTTTGAATAGTCCAGGGATTTTGGGGGATCCCGGGGCCGGGCGGCCTCGCGGACCATCAACCGGTCCAGGACCACAACAGCGGACTCGATCCAGAACCGGTCCTCATCATCCGCAACCGGGTCGTGATCCCGGATCGCAGTAAGCAGGTTGATAGCATCGAGCCTGATGTCATGCGATACTTTTTTGGTTTCAGGATACGACTGAGGTAGGCCGTTGTGGTTCCCCGTGAGGCGACAACCCTGGAGGACCCCGGCATTCGTTTCTCTCTGGCATTGCATTCACATCGCCTCCACCACGATCATTTCTCCCGTGCGGATCATGCTTTTCAACCGGGGATACAAGGAGGGGAAATCCCGGCGTATCCGATCGACATTACACCGGTATACGGCATGGGGCACAACCGGCCCCTGGCAGGAAGGTTCAGATTCTGCATTCATGCCGGGACACCATCCGCCAGGGGGGTTTGGACTCCCGGGTGCCGTTCTGTAAATTCACGGACTGCCGCCCGGATCAGTTCGGACCGGTTCGGGTAGTCTCCAGACTCAACCAGACCATCAATCTTCTTCATCTGCTGCTCAGGCAGAGAGATTGTGGTTCGTTCCATTTTCGTTTCTTGAACAGGCATAGATATACCTGATGATTCTAAGGTGATTAAAAGTATTTAATGATGGTGATTCTAATCACCCTTAATAACACAATATTTTTTTAATCAACTACTTTGATTCTTTAATGATGCCCCGTACCATCGGTGAAGAAGTTCCAAAACGACTTTCGTTCACATTTACCCCACAAAATAGAAAAGAAATGCAATCCGCAATGCAAAACAAAGAATTCGCATCCGTAGCGGAAGGAATTAACACAGCAATCCGATATTATTTTGAGAACCGGGAAAAAACTACCGTAACAAAAGAATGGCTTCTCTCGGAAGAAGGGGAAGAATATATTAAAAAAATCATGCGCAAGGTTCAGGACGGTTAATCCTTTTCAAATATCAGATCCGACACCTTCTCCGAGTATTTTTTCAATCTTTTTTTAAAACGGGCAAACCGTTCCCAGGGAAGATGAGTATTAACGAGGGAAATGAAATAATCCGGCGTCATCGGGGGTATTGATACGGGAATCACCAAAGATTTCACGGGAAGATCAGCTGCAGGTAATTTTTTGATTTTTTTATCGTTACTGAATTTTTTATCTTGACTGAAAATTCCGATAAGTATCAAAATAATTGAGGACAACCATACGATATAAAATAAATTCGAATAACTCTGACACATTCCACCTTTGATCACCGAGCAACCATATATCGAAGAGGGAATTGTTGCGGGACCTAATGGAGTGGAAACTGGAAAAACATACAGGATCCCAAGACATAAAAGACCAACGAGAATTGGCTCAATCCGTACCATAACTGAAATTTATTATTGTTACAATATTTAGAGACATCCTATATTGAGGACTATAGAAACCGTATCCCCCAATAATATATAACCAACCCGGATTATGGTGCACGGATATAACTCCTTTTTTCCATGCCAGAAGACGTAACAGAACCCGATGATGAGATCCTTGAGATTCTCCTGCAGTATGCCAGGGAAGTTCTGAAAGAAAAAGAACAGCAAAATAAATAACGTGAATTTTTTACAGGCTGATTAAAGAGCATTAATGAGCGGATGCTCTTCATTCCCGCTCTTTGTGAATCATCGTCTGGAGCGTTTCGGCAAGGTTCCTGAGCTCTTTCAACTCTCGTTCCTGGGCGAGATTCCGTTGCTCCTGGTTGAAATTTTTCTGTACGAGGTTTTCCAGGATCTCGGAATGTGCCGCCATCTTTGATTTGAATTCACTCTCGATCTCACGGATCTCTTTTGGGATATTGATGGTTACGCAGTATTCCGCCTTCAGGTACATCTCTGCTGCCTGCACTTTGGTATATCGCCGGTATGCATCGGTAAGATATCCCTCATGACCCATCAGCATCTGTACCACAACTTCCGGGCAGCCTCGGCTGAGCTGGGAATAAAAAAATTTCCTCAACGCATGAATGGTCCGCTGGTTTCGTTTCGTCGTTGCATCTACGGAAAATAATCCGGCCGATTTCAGGGCATTTTTCCATTGATCGTACACCACGTCATCGGTAAACGGGAATACCCGATCATCATCGGAAACTCTCGGGGAGCCAATCCCTCTCCGTACAAGGCCGGCATTCCTGTTCTTCGCAGAGAAAATATATTCATCCCGTTTTTTATACCACTCGCAAACGATCTCTGCCGCTTCCTTTGAGATAAATGAAAATCGCTGCTCTCCCCCTTTTGCTGTCTCTCCACGAACCGTAATCTCTGCCGGTACGGTTTCAAGATCGAGGTCGTTCATCTTAAGACTCAGGCATTCATCGATGCGCATACCGGATGATGCCAGGACAAGGATCACCGCTTTTCCGTGGACATCCATATGATGCAGGACCGTCCGCAGGACCTCATGATCCAGGGTTTTCTCAATGGTCCTGGCACCCCCCTTCGGGAGCTTCGATCGGACCCGTTTGAGATCCCGCTGCGAGAACTCGATATCCTGTTCAGTCATGAATTCCTTAACGCTGTTCACATAGGATCTCGCGGTCCATGGGGGGCGACTGCTCAGTGATGCAGCAAATCGCATCAGGTCATTATGATAATCCCGCTCCCTGGAAAAATACCGGGAAGCCGCCGATTCATACCAGGCGATATCTGCCGGGGAGGGTATGCGGTGACCTCTCGTATGTTCGTATACTGCATCGAGAAACGCATAGATACCGGATCGGTACACGGCCCGGGTATTGCCCGAAGAATAGAGAGAGAGGAAATTTTTGATTCTTTCCTCGGATTTCTCCGCCGCCATGATCTCTCATTCAATGGCGGACTACATAACCATTATCTTTTATTTTCGTTGTGAACGGCGATATACAAGTAAATAATACCCGGCGCCGGCTCCAAGGAGGACAAGAATCACGAGGATCGGGACGAGATTCATGAGACCTGCAGAGGCCGGGGGTGCAACAACATTGACCGGCACCTTGAACGTGTCCGATACCTGACTGTTGTCCAGTGCATCCCGGTATCTTACCTCAGTATCGAGGGAGTATTCCTTCATCGCAGCATCGCTGCCAGCCGAGATCCGGTAACTTACCATAGCAGTCTCACCGGCTTTCAGGTCACCGAGATATGCAGTATTATCTGAACTCGTGAAAGGATCGACCGCCTCAATCCGGGCCTGGGCATTGTAAGCGGTCGTGTCACCGGTATTCTTGTACCCGACCTCAATGATCTTCTCAGATCCCTGCGGTACATCCGGGGTTGACGTTGTTATGACAAACGTAAGCTTCCCGCTGACCGGAACGCCGATGGTGTCCGTTGTTGAGGTAAGAACTTCACCATCCTGGTTCTCGTACGTGACCTTCACGTCAACCGGGTACGTCTGTTTCTCTGCATCGTTCGAAACGGATACCTTGTAGCGGCAGGTTACGATCCCGTCTTTTGGGAAATCCCCGACGAAAACATTACTGTCCGTCGGAATGATCGGGCTGTTATCATTGCGGACGATTATTACGGTGGCTTTCTTCCCGTTTTCAAGGCCGGTATTCTTAATCGTGAGGTTCAGGTAGCCCTGTCCCCCGACATTCAGGTTCTCAGGAACCGCTTCAAGAACATCGATATTTACTTCCGGCTTGATCCTGATCGTAACCGGGACGATCACCGTTTTATTGGTATACTGGATCCTGAGATAATCGGCTACCTCCTGCCTGGCAGGTTCGTAATAGGTATACCCGATACTGAGCGGAAGCTGATATTCACCATTGGTTGCATTATTGAGTATTTTTGCAGTAAAATTCACCGTGTTCTGCGTAGCAGTCGGTATATCCCCGACCATCTGGGGATCGGTCTTGATGATGACCGGGGCATTGCCGGCCGAGAGTCCCACGGTCACCATCTTTGCCGTGGTTGGAACATCGTCCCGGGCAATCGTGCCTTCCAGAACGGATGTTCGTTCGGCAAGACCGCTGTTCTGGACAATTACCGTGATCGTGGCATCATCGCCAGGATAAAACTCGTTGCTGCCGGAAATGGTTGCAGACATCGCGGGACTGGCTTCAAGATAGGTCACGACACCGCTCACTGCGGGAATGGTGATGAGGAGAAGCAATCCGATGAGGATGCTGAATGGTTTGCTGAAGTTCATGGAAAATCACCTGATGAAAACGTTCTAGCATTATTTAAAAACTTCAGGATAAAAAGGGATGTTCTCCCCAAACTGCCAGAACCAGGCACTATTTTTACTATTTTCCCTTAAAATTGCCCATCCTGCCAAACGGGAAGTACAGGCATCCTGTGTTCAGCCTGCAAAAGACACCGGATTCTGAACGGCATTCCAAACCGAGCAGTGCCCCGCGCGCACCAGCCGACAGGACCAAGAACAGAGAGGAAATAGCACGACCAGGAGATTATCGACCTAGTAAGAGCGGATGGATTCCATCTCGGCAATATCGATAAGCCCTTTCATAGCCTGGATCTGGATCCACCTGCCTCCTTCACGTATCGCCGCAAGCGGGTTGGTCCCCCCGACTGCTGCAATCCCGATGAACTGGGGACTGACCGGCACACCGAGCAGCGAGATATTCGGCATTCCCACTTCTAGGATGCCGGTATAGCTGCTCCCGGCAAGCTCATCCAGCACGACGCCGACGAGGGGTTCTGCTTCCATGTGGAATTCCCGGACATTGGCAAGAATGTTCCCGCTGCCACGGCGCATGACATTGGTGATGGAGGTTGTTTTCTGCGAGATGAGAACCTGAAGGGGATCGATGGTCGTATATTCGTACATGATAATATGCGTGAACCTGAGGGGGACACGATCCTCGATCTCGACAATACCGCCACCAATCGGGTTGACAGGGATGCCGCGTTTGATTAACAGCCCGTCAAACGTGGTGCTGCACATCGTGCAGATTGCCGTACACCCTTTCGGCACGACAAAATCGCCGACCTTTTCACCGGAACGTGCAAACTTCACCATCCCGCTGACGCTCACACCGGTTTTATGGGCATCTTTAAGGATGGAGATTGCAAATTCCAGATCCTCGTTTTTTATCAGCGACAGGTTATAGACAACTTTTCCCTCTCCTTTAACCGGATCGAAGGTAACCTGCATCGCATAATCCTCAATGCTGTGGTTGACAAACTTCAGGGGGGCTGTCATTATAGTACTCTCGGACATATCAATAGAAAAATTGTTCTATAAGTCAGGGGAATTTATGTATGATGGAACACGACATGCGGGAAAAGGCCAGGAATGCGATGCGCCTCATCCTCGAAGCGGCACGCTTTGAAGTAGAAGAGGTGGATGATCCACTCGATCTTTCAGCAGTCCGGGATAATACCTGCGTTCTGGTCCTCTGTTCAAATGACAGTGACCTGATCGCCCAGTTTGACAAGACCAATTACAGCCTCATGATCGATGATCATGAGATGACCTGCAAGAAACTCCTGTTCTCCCTTGACAAGGATATTACGACCGAGAACTGTATCCATTGGGGCGTGGATGAGTTCGTCCGGTACACCGGTGAGGCTGTGCTCGCTGACGTCCTCAGCCGCGAACTTGCACTTGACCTGACCCCGACTAAAGGGAAAAAGGTTGCCGCCATGGCAGCATCCACGGCAGCAGGCCCTGCGGAGGTGCAGGAAGAAGAAGCAGGAGTCGCAATCCCCCATTTGCCGGTCAAACTCACCGAGCAGGCAGCGATCCGGACCGGTGGGATCCAGGGAACGGCCCGGCTCCGGTTCATCCCCCATTACCTCTTCCACTATACAAGCTCGGGGGAGCAGGTCTACAAGGACCGGCGCATTCCGTTCGATGCTGATGGTTGGGGTGCGATCAACGCAATCAACGGCATCCGCATCGAACTCGACGACAAGAATGTAGAAGAATCAGATGTTCCCGGCAGTGCTGAAATCTGCGACCCGCATATCAGGAAAGAGGAGGCAGCCGAGAGGATCGTCAACGAACTTATCGACCGGCTGACCCAGAAAGTCCGCATCAAGCAGGAGAAAGGCGATGCCATCTTCTACGAAGAGAAGGTCCTCAGGCCGGACCGGAAGAATATCATGGTCGATACCAAGCAGGTCTATATCCCAGTCTGGCAGATCCGGGGCAAGAAGATCGTAGAAGTGAATGCTTTCACCGGAGAACTGCTCTCAGAACCGATGGATGAGGGCGTCGAAGTCTTCTAACCCGTATCCCGCATTTCGTGATTGCCGGGCAGACACCTGCCCCGGATCGTTTTTTCCCATGATTACTATTCTCGGCGGAGGTCCCGCAGGAAGGATCGCATCCATCAGGCTTGCGTCCGCAGGAAAAGAAGTTACCCTGATCGAGGGAGGCGGAATCGGCGGCCAGTGCCTGCACTTCGGCTGCATGCCCGTCTGTGCACTGAACGATGTTGCCCGTATGATCGGTTCTGCACGTGAACTCGAAGCACTGGGTGTCACCAGCGGGGTTCCCCGCGTTCATATTCCCCGTATTTTTGAGGAGATGCATGCGATCCAGCAGAAGATCGCATCAATTCTCGATTCCGAAACAAAAAATGCAGGCGTCAATATCCTTTACGGCCGTAACGGCCGGCTCGAGGGATCACGGGTCTTTGCCGGTGACGAAGAGATTCCGTCCGAAGCGGTGATTGTAGCAACAGGTTCCCGGCCCCTTATCCCGGATATCGGAGGGCTCGATCTCGAAAGTGTCTACACCCCCCACACTCTCCTTTCCATGAAGACCCTCCCGGAAAAACTCGCAATTATCGGGGGAAACGTGATGGCTGCCGAGTACGCGTATATCTTTTCACGGTTCGGATGCGAAGTCACGATCATTTCCCGGAGCAGGTTTTTGAAAAATCTCGATGCGTCGTTACGGAAACAGGCATTCCACGAACTGTCAGATGTGACAATGCTTGAAAACCGGGAGGCTGTTTCGATTGGAGGCGGAACGCGGGCAACCTCGGTCATCACTATGAACGTGAGGAAGACCGAGAGTATTGCTGCCGATGCGGTCCTCATTGCGACCGGCCTTATCCCGCGATCGGACATGATTAACGGTGTAACCAAAGGGAAAACCGGTGAGATCATCGTCGATGAGCACATGCGGACGAGCGTGCCAAACGTATATGCCTGCGGAGACGTAATCGGCCCGCCATACCTTACGCCCGTCGCCCGCCACCAGGGAATCGTTGCAGCCGATAACATTCTCGGAAAACCGCGTACCATGGATTGCCGGTATGTACCCCAGTCGATCAGCCTTGGCCACGATCTTGCATACTGTGTCACGGAGACCGACAAACCAGGATCGATTTCCATCCCCGGCCCGGCCGGTCCCGGGACATTCTGGTCAGTCCCGACAGGATCGACCGGATCCTCAAAACTCCTCTTTGATCCGGCAGGAGGAGAGATCACCGGTGCCTGTTCAGCAGGACCCGGCGCCGGCCTTATCGCCGGCTACATGGCATTTTTAATGCAGCGCCATTTCTCAGTCCACGACTTTGAGGAATTCATCGAAGTCCATCCGTCAGCAGACGGGATGTATGGTCTTGCAAAATTCGCATCGGAAACCCTCAGGAAAAACAACCAGTCCTGATGTAAGTGGGGACATTTTGCAGGGAATTCCTGCAAATCCCCTTTATTCCGGAATACGGTAAAATCCAATGCCCGAAGGATCATGGACGCAACTACCGGCTGTCACAACAGACTTGAACCCACGGCTGCGCTGGTCATGGAATGGGCAAAACCCCTGTACCAGGATGGCCCGGCAGCAGGTTTTTACCAGTGCCTCGACCTCTCGGGAGGACAGGGCCTTCTCGAACAGTGCAGACAGGTCTGCCCGTGGTATGGCGAGATCATCCTGAACCGGAAATTCTGCATAACAGAGAGGATCATCGCCGCAGCCTTATCAGTGCAGGAACCCTGCACGGTCATCATCCCTGCCGCCGGGAAGTCTCCCATGTCCCTTGTCCTGCTCGACCGTTGCGGGGATTCCATCGACAACATCCGGGAAATCGATCTCCACAGCATGGAGGAAAAACAGCGGATTTACAAAAAGGCAGCTTCCGGTCCTGCCCGGAAAATCCATTGTATCACGGGAGATATCACCGCCCCGGATTTTTCGCTTGTGCCTCACGACAGAAAACCACTCATCGTTGTGCTTGAAGGGATCAGTTACTATCTCACCCGACCTGCGCTCGAACACCTGCTTTCCACGCTTCCCTTGGGAGAAAGGCGCTCCCGCGTTATCATCGAATATCTCATTCCCGCTGGCAGTATCTCTCCTGCGATGCGCCGTTTCCCGGAAGAGGTGTTCGGGCTTATCGGGGAAATCTGGGGTGGAAGTACCTGCTCGCGCTATTCCCCTGCCGATATCGCGGCACTGGCCCGTTCCCTTGGCGGGGAAGTGACAGGAGAGTATTCTCTCCACGACATGGAGACAGCCCGTACCGGCAGGAACCAGTACTTCCGGCAGGATAGCGACGGGTGGATTGGGGTATCGGAAATTCAATTCTGATACGGCGGTCTGGCCCGGAGGCTGCCGGGGCAGAACTCCCGGCGTTAAGTGCTGTGGTATTATTACACCACGCATCCCATAGATAGGATAAATACCGTCAGATACCGTGGTGCATAGAACAATGACCGATCCCACCGAAAATACGCTTTTTGATCAGACACGGATCGATAAGATCCGGGCCCTCCGCGAGAAGGGGCTCCCCATGTTCCCCCCCACATTCGACCGCAAGGACACGGTTCTTGAAATCAAGACCAGGTTTGCAGATATCACCCATGACAAGAGCGCCGAGAGCGTATCGACCGCGGGAAGGATCTACATCGTGCGGAACCATGGCAAGACCATCTTTGCCGACCTTGGTGATGAGAGCGGCAAGATCCAGCTCTATATCCGCAAGAACGATCTCGGGGACGAACAGTTCGATCTCTTCAACCAGTATGTCGAGCGGGGCGACATCATCGGGGTTACGGGTCATGTTTTCCGGACAAAACTGGGCGAGATCACGATCTGGGTTGACACCTTCACCCTTCTCTGCAAAGCAGTCTGCTCCCTGCCGGAGAAATTCCACGGCCTCACCGACGTGGAAAAACGGTACCGGCAACGGTACGTCGATTTGATCTCCAACGAGGAAAGCAAACAGACGTTCCGGAGCAGGAGCCGGATCATCTCCCTCCTCCGCAGGTACCTCGATGATAACGGGTTCCTCGAATTCGAAACCCCCATTCTCCAGCCGGTCTACGGCGGGGCAAACGCCCGGCCGTTTACGACCTACCATAACTTCCTCGACCAGAAACTCTTTCTCAGGATTGCACCCGAACTCTACCTGAAACGCCTCGTAGTCGGGGGATTCGAACGGGTCTTTGAAATCTCGCGGAACTTCCGGAACGAAGGCGTGGATACCGACCACAACCCGGAATTTACCATGGTCGAGATCTACTGGGTATACCGGGACTTCCGGGACATGATGGAACTCACCGAGAATATCGTCACCTCCATCATCCAGCAGGTCCACGGGAAACTCGAAATCCCGTTTGGCGAAGTCACCTTGAACTTCAACAAGCCGTGGAAGAAACTCTCGATGACGGATGCGGTAAAAGAGATTGGCGGTATCGACATCTTTGCCCATTCGGTCGAAGAACTCCGTAACCTTGCAAAAGAGCATAAGATCGACGACTGGGAAAAACCCCGGTCCCAGCGGGAGTACCTCGTTGCGTTCTTCGAAGGCCTTGTCGAGGAAAAACTCATCCAGCCGACCTTCATCTACGATTACCCGGTCGAAAACTCCCCGCTTGCAAAACGCCACCGCGAGAAGGAAGGATTCACCGAGCGGTTCGAGCTCTTCATTGCCGGCATGGAAGTGGGCAACGGGTTTTCGGAACTCAACGACCCGGTCGACCAGAAGGAACGGTTCGAGGCACAGGACGAGAAACGCCGGCTCGGCGATCTCGAAGCCCAGATGATAGATTACGATTTCATCAACGCAATCGGGTACGGCATGCCACCGACCGGGGGAGTCGGGATCGGGATCGACCGGCTCGTCATGCTCCTGACCAACAATAACTCAATCAAGGAAGTCATCCTCTTCCCCTCGATGAAAACCCAGAAACCGGGCGACGAGGAAGAAGGGGAGACCCCGCAGGAAAAACAGGGGACAGATTAAGTCCCTTTTTTATCTCACGCTTTTTTCACGGAAACTTTCCAGTTATCGAGAAGCCCCGTTTCCGGATCGGTATCGCAGGTATCGCAGACCGCTTTGGGATTCTGGACAACCATATCGAACATCACTACATCACCCGGGTCGGGTGTGATTGGGATATCGACATCCTTCTGGATGACATAGCGGTACGGGTCAAGGTTGCTCGCATAGTACGCCTTATACTGGTGCCGTTCATCGTCCGTGGCATTATACGACCATTCAGCACCTTCAGCAATTGTCACATCGTTGGGAATCCACCCGTAGCCCGGGAGATAGTACTCGGACCAGAAGTGGGTGCCTGCATAACCGGGAACGAGCTGGTAGCCGCCGACAGCCCGGGCAGGTATACCAAGCGAACGGCACAGAGCGGCAAAATACATGCTCTGCGTGCCGCAGTCGCCAAAACCGGTCTCCAGCATATAGACGGATTCGGGCGTGCCGGCAGCACTGAGCCTTGCATGGGGGACGTTGCTGTAGGAATGCGAGATGACATACCAGTAGAGCTTCTCTGCCTGCAGGTACGGGTTGGTCTCATTGCCCACAACCTCCAGCGCCTTTGCCTTCATCTCCGGCGTGATAACGATATTTTTGGAGGACCTTGTGTACTGCTGGTATTCCGGGTCGCTCGTGTTGTAACTCCCAACCTTTGCAGGATCGATTATGAACTGCTGTTCGTACTGGATATAGCGGAACCGTGCCGTGACATTGAGGAAATCCCCTTTCACTTCATCAAGCGGGATTTCAAAATATACAAGTCCGAGATCCGCAGTAGTACCGGTCTGGGATTTCACATACTGAGCCGGTTCAACCGAGACGATAGTGACATCCCGCTGGGATTCAGTCTCTACGGGGAGAGGGATCCAGAGGCGGAAAGTACCGTTCTCTGGCAGTTCACCTGCCGGGATACTCAGTTCTTCTGTTCCCACCCAGGTAACCGGATTGACATAATGGCCTGAATCCTCGACCGGCGGGGCAAACACGATCGGCGTCATCTGGTCGTAAAAGGGGGTCATTTTATTTTTTGCAGTTATTTCCCGCATCAGGTCCATGTTATGGGACCGGATATTGTTGATCGTGTTTGCAAAGTACCAGGGTTCGCCATCACTCATGATACACTGGCTCTGGTTGCAGGGAAGCCAGCCGGCTTTCCGTTCCGTGGACACGGCCGGGAACGTCTCATCGACGAGGGCAACAATCTCCGAGCTGTTGTAAGGGAACTCAGCTGTCATCCTCACGGATAACGATGCCTTGTTATACGCGTTCTTTGCTGCGGCCGTATTTCCTTCAGCCTTATACCGGGAGTACGCATTGCCGTAGAATTCTGCTGCGGCATGGAAGTTATCCAGTGCAAATGCGTTTTCTGCCTGGGCGTAGAGCGTATCGCCTTTCGATGCAGGAGTACTCGTCTGGCCGGACGTGCAGCCTGCGGCAAACAGGGCAGCGGCGAGAAAGAATACCATGATGATCGCAGGGCATGATTGGAAAAACCGGTTTGATGACATGAGGACCAGACCTTGTTTCTGATCGGATACCTGATAAAGTGATAGATTTACCTTTGGAAAACGGTCATGGCCGATCACCGATCCTTGGCGGGGAAATCTTTTTTGAACATCCGGCCCATTACACAACATCAAGACCAGAAAAACTGCCTGCTGCCGGGAGATTTTCCCTTCAGATCACCGGTCCCGGTGTTTTTACCATGTTGGACCCGAAAGAAACCCTGAGCGATGAAGACGTAAAAAAAGGGCTTTCATATATCATAAGGGACGGGCTTGCCACGCAGGCCATGGTCACGCTGACAAGCGGGATCTTCCTTGTTGCATACGGTCTCCAGCTTGGGGCATCCAACACGGTAATCGGTCTGCTTGCGGCAATTCCCCCGCTTGCCGAACTTATCCAGATGCCGGCCATTTCCATTGTGGAAAAAGTCCGCAACCGGCGGCTTGTCTGCATCGGGGCTTCGATTATTGCACGGCTCTTCTGGATCGTTATTGCCCTCATCCCGTTCCTGTTTGGTCCGGCTGCTGCAATCCCGGTCCTGATCCTGTCCCTTCTCATGTACGGGAGTATCTCGGCCATTTCCCACTGCAGCTGGAATTCCTGGATGCGGGACCTTGTGCCCCGGGAGATCCTTGGCAGCTTCTTCTCCCGCCGCATGTCCCTTGCCCTTGCCCTCGGGATTGTCCTGTCCCTTGCAGCCGGTGCCCTGATCGATCTCATCCAGAGGAATACCGCATTTCCCCCGTTTACCGCGTACTCGGTTCTCTTCATCGGGGGTTTCATCGCCGGGCTGTTTGGGATCTGGTACATGTCGCGGATACCCGAACCCATGATGAAAGAGCGCCCCAAAATCAACCCTCTCACCCAGATCGTGACGGCATTCCGCGATGACAACTTTTCACGACTGATCACATTTCTCGGGGCCTGGAATTTTGCCGTCAACCTTGCAGCACCGTTTTTTACCGTTTACCTGCTCGTCACACTCGAATTCGATATCACGGTTGTCATTGCGTTTTCTATCCTCAGCCAGGTTTCAAGTGTATTATCGTACAATGTCTGGGGCCGGCTCGCCGACCGGTTCAGCAACAAGTCCGTCCTCCGGGTTGCCGGCCCGCTCTTTATGATCTGTATCCTCGGCTGGACGTTTACGACCCTGCCTACCCGGCACCTGCTGACCATCCCCCTCCTGATTGTCCTGCACATCCTGATGGGTGTATCGACAGCAGGCGTTACGCTCGCATCGGCAAACATCGGGCTCAAACTTGCACCCGTCGGAGGGGCGACTGCGTACCTTGCCACGATCAATATCACCAACTCGGTTGCAGCCGGGATTGCCCCGATTATCGGCGGTATGTTTGTCGATTCATTCAAGGCAACCGAACTCTCGCTTACCCTGACCTGGAAAAGCCCGGGAACCATCTTTGCATTCCAGACACTGGACTTCCAGTACTGGGACTTTTTCTTTGTCTTTGCATTCCTGATCGGGATCTATTCGATCCACCGGCTTGCGTATATCAAAGAAGCCGGGGATGTCGAGGATCGGATTGTCGTCCATGAGCTGATAGCGCAGGTCAGCCGGGAGATGCGCAACCTTTCTACCGTGGGGGGATTACGGTACATGCTCAGGTTCCCGGTGCTGGGAAGTATCGGGGTTAAAACAGGGAGCAATGAACCCCAGGTTGGAGACAGCGAACATACGGGCGAGAAATAGTCCCCTGTTTTCCGGAATGTCCGGATACTGGACTACCGACAGGAACAACCGGAAAAAAGTGAAACGGGGTTTACCCGGGAACCCATACTGCCTGGGTCTGATAATCGGCGTTTGCAAGAATAAAGATCTTGTCCGGGGTCGCAGATTCCGGTATTTCGTAGATGAGGTAGCCTTCTGCCGCGTTGCTTGGTCCGGGCTGGACATAGCCTCCGGTACCACCCGTTCCGAGCAGGTAGTCGTACTGGGTGCCGGAAATCCCGTCAATTATCACCCCGCTGTCGGAAACAGGAAGATAGCCATAGATATTGCCATCGACTGACACGACGATCTGCCGGGGCGAAGGTGCGACGATTGCTTTTGTCCCGGTATTTTCAATTCTGAAATACAGTATAAGGAATGTATTACCGGCAGCAGGCGTCTCCGTGTTATATCCGGTCTGGGTCTCGAGTGCCGGGGCATAGACTGCCTGTGCATGGGCGCTCCGCCACGCTGGCGAGGTCCAGGTGTAATTTGGTTTTATGTAGTACTTTGTCACGGTTGCTGTGCCGGTCATATCTCCGGAACCGAATGCAACCGGGGTATTAAGCGGCTTTGCATCCGGGTAGGGATTGGTCGTGGGGGTTGGTACCATTGTCAGGGTAGAGGAAGGTACGGGTGTCGGGGTTACCATTGTCACCGGTTTCTGCTCCTGCGTGCACCCGCATGAGAGCAGGACCAGTACAAGCACCCCGGCTGTTACCTGGGTCAGGACACGAGCAGGTTTCATGCTTGCCTTTTTATTTTAGGATCTATTAAAAACACTACCACGGGATGGAGCCGGTATTCTGGTACACGACCGATAAAACCTGAAGGACAAACAGAGGTTATCATGTCGGGATGAAGGTGCCGGGCGAAAGGAGTACCGGGGAGTGCTTCATACAATTCCCCAATGGTTCGGAACATGGATTAATGGTAAGCAATCCATGAATTCCCGGCTGTGCATCATTCGGACCTGCCTCCAGCAGGAACCGGGAACAGGATATCGCGATCCATGAATCCCAATCCTGTATAACCGGATCACTTTTACAGAACTCTTATGCCAACCCTGCACCAACCCTCCTGCATGACACCCAGTGAAACGCCCGGAAAAAAACATCATCACGAAGTGTTCTCAGCAGAACGAGCCGGGCATCTCGACACCCGCCTGCGCCGGTTCCTCTACCATCCTGACCGGCTTGCGCAACACTACGTAAAGCCCGGCGACCGGGTCCTTGATTTTGGCTGCGGACCGGGGTTCTTTACCCGCGAGTTTGCAAAGCAGGCCGGGGAGAACGGGCAGGTCTTTTCAGTTGATCTACAAGAGGAGATGCTTAAAATCCTCCGGGGAAAAATGGAGACCGAAGGACTGCTGCCGCGTATCACAACCCACAAGTGCCAGCCGGATTCCATCGGTCTTCCGGCAAACCTGAACGGGACTTTCGATGCAGCGTTTACCATTTTTGTCGTCCATGAAGTCCCGGACCCGGAAAAGTTGTTCTTGGAGATCGCTGACCTTCTCAAACCGGGCGGGACGCTCTTTTATACCGAACCGCCGTTCGTTGTTTCGGGTCCGGAGTTCCGGGACAATCTTGCTCTGGCAGAAACTGCAGGTTTCGAACGGGTAGAATCGCGGTACTTCTTTGTGAACCGGGCGGAGTTGCTGAGGAAGAAGTGAGGGGGATTTTAAAACCCTGATCATTCCTTCCGGGACTTCTCGCTTTTTCAAAATAAGACGGATCTCTTTTTTCAGATCCGGTAGATTATTCATTGCATTATCCCAGAGGATAGTCGGTTTGATCCCGAAATATGCGTGAGTCAGGACATCCCGGAATCCTGCGATCTTCTTCCAGTCGGTCTTCGGATGCCGTTCTTTGATCTCTTCAGGGAGGTTCTTTATCGCTTCACCGATGACCTGAAAATCCGGATAACGGCATCCTTCCTCCGCCGATCCGCAACAAATTACTCGAATGAAATCCCGGCCGTATCCTCCCCGATATTGGCGCTTGCCTCCAGAATATCGTCAGGGTAAAGGAGAACCGATCTACGCATAGACAACCTCGCCAAGGATATATGGTTTGAGACGTTTTTTGATTGCACCTTTCATCACGAGATCAACCTTTCGCCCGAACAGGTCTTCGAGATAAAACTTGCAGTCCATGTAGTTGTCAAATGTCTCCTGCCCCCTGCGAAACGAAACGAGCACATCAACGTCACTCTCCGGCTGCTCCTCACCGCGAACAAAAGAGCCGAATATGCCGATCTTTGCAACCCCGAACCGGTCTTTCAGGACCGGTTCGTGCTGCCGGAGGAGTGCAATTGCGTCCATGACCCTGTTTTCCAATATTGAAGTTGACACATTTAAAAGGGTAGCGGGGAGTCATGGATTGGAACCTTATAAAGGATACTGGGGGTAGCAGGAAGGATACTAAAGGGGGGGTACCCCCCTACCCCCCTCCACTTTTTTCTGAGCATGGGGGGGTGGGGGGTCCCCTGGGTGGGGGGGGAGGGTAGCTACCCCTCCCTGAGTACGAGGGGTGGGTATCCCCCCCCAACTCATTTGTGAGAGGGAAGGGGGGCAGGAGCATACAGGCGATACCTCCACACGAAGCACTGCAATCACGGCTGCAAAAAAAAACTGCGTTACTCACTTTTGAGATGGGGGAGGGTACCCCCCCTCCCCCCTCCTCTTTTTTTTGGGCAGGGGGGGGAGGGGGGTGGGTCCCTCAGCAGGAGGGGTGGGGTACCCCCCTGTCAGACAACAGCCCGGACCCGTGGCTGAAAGGATGACTCTGTCGTAAACCCTCTAAAAAAACCTGCGGAAAATCGATAGGGGGGAGGGGGTACCCCCCTCCCTTGTGCTGAGGTTGAGGGGGGGCAGGGGGGTACCCCCCTGCCAGGATTTGAGCGAAAACGAACGGGCAGCCTACCAGTTTCCGACACCCATCAGCAGTTCGCCCGCATAGGACCGGAGAGCCAGGTCTTCCCCTTCATCCGCGACAAACTCCTTGAGGCCCCGTATGGCACCGGTACTCCGGATCGCTGCCAAAGCGGTTACCGCTTTTTTTCGGATCGCAGCTTCCTCATCCCGGTCCCGAAGCCTGCCAATCAGGGCATCCACCGGCCGACCGCTCTTCAGGAGGGCAAGGGCTGCGGTAGCCGATAACCTGATTTCCGGGTCCGTATCGGACAGCAGGTCCGTTAACGGGCAGACTGCTCTTGGATCCTCGCTTTTCCCCAGCGCAGCAACCGCCCGCAGGCGTTCTGCGGTATCCTTCCCGGATGCAGCCGCATACACCAGATCATAAACGCCACCTTTCCGGGGAACTGATTTATACCACTCAACATCGGGTTTCTCAAGACTCAAATCCATAATTCACCTCAGATTCACGTAAATTTCACAAACCGATACAAAATTTCTGCCGGGTTACTGGAAAATTCCCGGAATTAACGAATGCAGAAAAGCGTCCGCTTACCATCAGCGGATCGAACCCGCGTCACATCGAACGTCCATGGAACGATTGACTGGGACATTTCATTATTATAATGTAATCCGATTATAAATAATTAATCGATAAAACACGGGTTCCCGTAGTCAGAATACAAAACCGTGGACACCGGGCAGAGAATTCAGCCATTGCAGGGCACTGGCCCGGTATTAAAAATGGGGAGGTTTTCCCGTCAGTATATCAGCTGAGCATCAGGCCGACCAGGGCACCCGCGATTGCAGCCACAGCAGTAATTGCACCGGCAAGGAGAATTACATCCCCTGACCGGGCCCCCGCAACCATACCGGCTACAAGCCCGAAAATCACGACAACGCCATCCGAAATACCGGATACGATTTCCCCAGAACAGTTGCGGATGGATTCCTTCGTCCGACAAAAGAGCGATGACATCTTGGCTGCACCAGTCATGACCGGAACAACCTCTTTTGGATCAGATGCGTCTCCGGATATAAGAGTGGAATTTCTAAAAAGGTATGCGAACAGGACTACATTCGCTATCGGATTCTTATTGTGGAAAATCCGCCGGCCGATGGGGACCTGCTCCCGGATTGGCAGGCAATTCACATCCGACCTGTTTTTAAGGTAATCCAATATTCTCCCGGTTCATGGCGATATTCCACGGGTCGGATCCCCCGTTTCAAAAGGTAAATGTATTAACACATCCCGCAAGAATACGTTCTGTAATGCTCCATATTCTCTATATTGATGATGAGCCCGACCTTCTGGAAATCTGCAAGGAGTTCCTTGAGGCTGAAGGGGAGTTTGTCGTCGATACGGTGTCCTCGTCCGCCAGGGGTCTTGAGGAGCTGGGGAGAACAAAATACGATGCTGTTATCTGCGATTACCAGATGGCAGAAATGGATGGTATCAGCATCCTGAAGATGCTCCGGTCACAAGGGAACACCATCCCCTTCATTCTCTTTACCGGGCGCGGGAGGGAAGAGATTGTTATCAACGCCCTCAATAACGGTGCTGATTTCTACCTCCAGAAAGGCGGCGATCCCGAAGCGCTTTTTGCAGAACTGGCGCATATGGTCCAGCAGGCTGTCGGCAAGCGGAAGGCCGAAGAGAGCACGAAGGAGACCAACATATACCTCACCAGTCTCATCACCTATGCAGGCAACCCGATTGTGACCTGGGATGTCGATTCGAAGATTACCCGGTTCAACCGGGCCTTCGAGAAGCTGACCGGGTTAACTGAAGCAGAGGTAATGGGAAAGGATTTCGACATCCTCTTCCCGCAGGAAAGCAGGTCGAACTCACTCGATCATGTCTGTACTGCCCTGTTTGGAAAAAAACTGGAGTTCGTTGAAATTCCGATCCGGGCTGCCGACGGGGGTACAAGGACCGTGATCTGGAACTCGGCAAATATCTATGCACCTGACGGGAAAACACTGGTCGCAACGATTGCACAGGGAACCGATATCACCGAGAGGAAGAGTGCAGAAACCCGCCTGAAGGTCGCGTACGAGGAACTTACCGCTACTGAAGAGGAACTCCGGCAGCAGTATGAGCAACTCAGCGGGCAGGAACAGGCTCTCCGGAAAAGCCAGGAGCGGTTGAGCGGCATTCTCCGAACCACGCCAACCGGGATTGCTGTAATCCGGGATCACCGCATAGGAGAGGCAAATGCCCGGTTCTGCGAGATGACCGGGTATTCAGAAACGGAACTGGCCGGAAAAAACATCAGCACAATCTGGGCGGATATAGATGAATATGAATCCGCGAATGTTGAATATCGTAAGGAAGAATGGGAAAAAAACCCCGGGACACTGGAAACCCGGTGGCGGAAGAAAGACGGTTCAATTATTGCAGTCGTCCTGAGTTCAACACCGCTCAACCCGGATAATCCGTCCGATGGTACTACCCTTACTGCCCTTGACATTACCTCCTGCACGATGGCAGAAGAGGGGTTGCGTATGGCGAACAAAAAGATCAGCCTTCTTGCCGACATCTCCCGTCACGATATCCAGAACAAGACTACGATCATTGATTCGAATCTTGTATTGATCCGGCGCAGGACAGATTCACCGGATATAACCGGCTATCTTGATAAAATCAAAGATGCTAGCACGGCTATCAAGTCGCAGATAGAGTTCAGCCGCATCTACCAGAATCTCGGGAGCAATGCATCCCGCTGGCAGGAGATTTCACGAATCCTGCCGGTAAACCAGGTCCCCCCGGAAGTCCGGTTTTACGAGGATCTTAAAAGAGTCGAAATCTTTGCCGACCCGATGCTCGAACAGGTATTTTTAATTCTTCTCGATAACTCACTCCGGCATGGTGGAACCATCCGGGAGATCCGCGTCTCCTGCCATAACACGAGAAGCGGGCTGACACTCCAGTGGGAAGATGACGGGGCCGGGATTTTCCAAACTGATAAAGAGAAAATATTCGAACGCGGATACGGGCAGAATACCGGTCTTGGTCTCTTCCTTGCCCGGGAGATTCTCGCAATTACCGGTATCGGGATACATGAAACGGGAGAGCCGGGAAAAGGTGCCCGGTTCGAACTGGACGTCCCGAAAATCTATTCCCGTTTTGCAGAAGTAAACATATCCTGAAAAACACGGCAGGGCACGCCGGCGCCACGCAAGGATGATACCGGAGGGGGATGATGGTGTCCCTTAAATCTGAAGGGCTTTGATCTGGTCAATAAGAGATTGTGCAAACTCCTCACCCGCAAAGATCATGAGGGGTTCATACAGGTCATCTGCAAGGACGGGGATAGTCTCAGGGGCGATGTTTTCCGGGGAAATCCCGAGCTTTTTGCACTTTATCCTGAGTGCGGACCGGGCCAGGGCATGCCCGATCTTTGGTTCAAGAATGCCCAGGATCTGGTCGGAATAATCTGTCATCGGTTTTCCCCTTCGGACAAGTGCAGCAGCGTATAACCGCCAAGGATGAAAAAGACCGCAACAGCGATATATGCAAGACTCTGGAACCATTTCAGGGAGTAATCGGTTGTAAAACCGAAGATTATCCCGTCACCGAAATACCGGAGAATCCCTGCAATGACTGCACAGACCGCAAACATGAGCAGGATATCGACAAATGTCCGGATCTTATCCGAATAATACCGGCGCGTGGAGACATATATTCCCAGCACCACGAAGAAAATGACCGGAACAATGAACTTCAGCGCCGGGTTGAGCGGACTGGTATCGTAATTGAGGAGGGCGTCCATTTATTGTTCCTCCATAAGCCCGAAGGCTTCTGCAATCTCGGTTAGGTTCCTGTAGACGAGGCAGGCGACAAAAACGCTGACGAGCGCAAAGATGATGGCCCCGGTGCTCTCCATCCACTTTAATTCGATGAAAAAATCCCCGAGAAACCGGGCTCCGGCACCAATGCAGCCCGCAAATCCACCACACATGAGGGCAAAGGCGATTTTCTTTATGTTCCCCCCGTACTTTTTCCAGGCCCGGTAATAATACCAGGTTCCGATGGCAAACAGGATAAAAATTATGAGCTTTAAGAGGGGGTTGAGGATACTATGGTAGTAGGACAGGATTTCGATCGCCACGGGAGTTCCTATGACTAATTCATTACCCGGTATAAAAAAAGGCATCGACCGGAGTTTCCCGGAAAGCTGAACCTGTACGGAGTAATCAGGTCCCGGTTAAAACGGGTTATTTTTTGTGGGGCTTTTCCTCATCGTGGTGGATCAACCGGCACTTGTTGACGCAGACCCAGTTTTCCGGAAGATACTTCCCGTCAGGGCCGGGCTTCATCGTGGTATGGTACTTCTCACCGCAGACAAGGCATTCCATAAGTCCCGACTTTTCATCGACGACTTTTGTCGTGTGCTCTTTCTTTGTCATGAATGATATGTCCGGCAAAGGGACAGATATAGGTGTGTATCGAAGACCCCCTCAGAATTTCGGGCTCTACAAACCCGGGTCTTGAACTACTTGTGGTACGGTTCCCCGCTTCGGATCCGGCATGCCCGGTAGAGCTGTTCAATAAGAATAAGCCGTGCCATCGGGTGGGTAAAGGTCATCGGAGACAGGGAAAGCCGCAGCCGGCATTTTCCAAGTACATTATTGCACAGGCCGAGATCCCCGCCAATGATGATCGTGAGATTGTTTGTTCCGGCCAGCTCCCATGTTTCGAGATGCCGGGCAAGATTTTCACTTGACCAGCTCTCGCCCTTTACATCGAGCGCGATGACATAGGAACCGTCCGGGACAGCAGCAAGAATCCGCTGGCCTTCTTTTTCCATGGCAGCCGTTTCTACGGATGGCGATGCAGAGACCGGCCTCTTTTCTTCAGGGATTTCGATTACCTGAAGTCTGACATAGGGACGAAGCCGCTTTTCATATTCTGTAATCCCGTCCTGAAGGAATCGTTCCTTGATCTTTCCAACAGCGATGATACGAATCTGCATACAGTCGACCGATAGTCCTGAAAAAGAATGCGCTATGCTAGGGATTAATATAAGGGAGGGGAGAATAATATTTCCTATGGATTTCTTTTAGGATCTTTTTGATCGATTTTTTGGGTGGACAATACGTCCAGGAGCACTTCTTTCATCATGTTTTTCATAAGTTCCCTTCCCTCATCTGATGACATATAATCCTTGAACAGCTCTTTGAACTGTCCCATATCGTGGTGATTATCGACGAAGGATAATAAAGCTTGCGTGATGCAGTCAGAGACCGTTGAGAACTTCTTTTCCTCGTACACGAGCCTATTGACCTTTTCGTAGATATTGGGAGGCATTTTATAGGAGATTGCAACACGTTCCCCCCGGCTCGCTGGTCCCTTCTCTGCCATTCTCTATAATTTTGGCCAAATTACTATAAATAGGCTGTTAATTTTCCCAAATAATCCATACGTATTTCATTTATCAAAATTGTATTCCATAAACATTACTTATAGAATACTTTTTATAGCGCGGGCATCCATAGGAGATTGTCACGAGGTGAACTAATGAACGAAATCCTCCTTCTTCTCCTTCCGATCATCGGCGTGTTCGCCGTTGGATGCAGTATCGCCCTTATCGCTCTCGGAAAAATGATCGACCAGTTCCCGACGGGGGACGAGTCAATGCGGGAACGCAGTCTCGCAAGCCCGATCGAGTCGACCCGGATTGCCGTCATCATATTCTGGGTCCTCTTCCTGATCGGGGGCTGGGCGATCCTCCAGGAGACCAGGTTCGGGCTCATCCTCGGTATCACTACCCTGTTTGCAGTCTGCCTGTTCATGTTCACAGCGCTGGTCTTCTCCTTTGCCGTCATGAGCACAATGCGACGGCAGAGAGATGCAGCAAAAAGAGTGGTCCAGCCCATCCTTATGACTGAGAATTATGTTCCTCCGACCCCGACAGATCCTGTCCCGTCACCCTCATCTCATACCCGGTATTCCCGGCCGGTCCCCTCCTTTATGGTTGATACATTCCTAAAAAAGAATTAGAGTGTCGGATTTTTTATCCGAATATCTTTTTTGATTCTTCGAGAGCAATAATTGCAGGGAGTTTTTTGCCGGTTAAAAATTCGATGCAGGCTCCGCCACCCGTTGAGATATGGGTGAAATCGTTCTCAAGGCCGAGCTTTTCGATCACGGCTGCCGTATGACCGCCTCCGACAACCGAGAACTCGACCTGGGAAGCGGCCCGGAGCAGCTCGTAGGTTCCGGTCGCAAAATCCGCATCCTCAAAGACGCCTGCAGGTCCGTTGAAGACAACAGTTCCAGCTTTTTTGATGGTCTGTACGAGGGTTACGGTCGCGTCCATACCGAGGTCCAGCACCGGCGCATCATCCGGTACCCGGTCGACGGGGTATTCCGCACGATGATTGTCCTGCCTCACGGCAACGGACTCCGGCATGACGACACGGTCTTTATAGAGAGCAAGAATCTTTTTTGCCTTCTGGATTTCCGGCTCGTACTTCAGCTGGGCAATCAGCTGCGTGGAGGGTTTGCCGATATTGAACCCGGCTGCGATGAGGAAGACGTTTGCAACAACGCCGATGACAACAACCTGGTCGGCGATGCCATTTTCAAGAACGTGCCGGGCGACATCGATCGAATCATCGACCTTGGTTCCGCCAAGGACCATGCAGACCGGACGGGGAGCCCCCGAAAAAACTTTCGAGAGGTTCGTGACCTCCTTTTCCATGAGAAGTCCCCCGGCGGATCGCAAAACAAGCGGCAGGCCGACAACGGTGGGCTGGGAGCGGTGTGCCGTCCCGAACGCATCGTTGACAAACACATCTCCCATTGCCGCCAGCTTTCTGACGAGATGGGTCTTTTTTGCTTCATCTGGTTTTAACGTCAGGTTCTCTTCTGCATTGAACCGGACATTCTCAAGCATCAGCACCTCACCGGTCTTGAGAGCATTTACCGCTTCGCGTGCATGGCGGTTAAAGATACTGTCGACGTATTGGACATGTTTTCCGAGCAGCTGCTCGAGCTTTTCGGCATGGGCTTCAAGCGTGGTAAAATCCTTTTTACCGGGCCGGCTCTGGTGGGTAATGATGACCACCCGGCTGTCAGAAAGAGCCCGTATCGTTGGCAGGTGCTCGCGGAAACGTTTGTCATCAAGAATCAGGTGAGAAGAGGGGTCGATGGGGGAGTTGAGGTCAAGACGGAGAAGAACCGTCTTTCCCTCGCATCCCAGTTCCCGAATGGTTCCAATCGGCATCCAGATCATCCTGCACGTTTATGCAGTGCTCCGAGCCTTAATCTTTTTCATCCGGAAGAGTTCTTCACGTTCCATCTCATCAAGACGCATCTTGATGAAATCCCGGGCTTCGGTGAGTTCCGGAATGACCTTGAACTCGAGAGCATTGACCCGGCGCTTGGTCTTTTCGATCTCATCGAGGAGACGCTTCATGGTCGTCTCGATCTCGGCGCTTTCGATGATTGCTTCGACCAGCTCTTCAAAGGAGGAGGCAGTCTCATCGATGACGGTTGAGGTGCCGAGCACCCCGTAACCACGGTCGACGACGCTTTTTCTTACTTTTGAAGATTCGATCTCGGGCACGACAACGCCCATGATGTTCTTGCTCTTGAGGGAGATCTGCGGCACTTCCTTGACGGAGAATGCTGCTGATTTCACACCGATCGCACCTTCGACCGTATTTGCAAGAGCCATCATCTCGACTGCCCGTTCATACTTGTTCAACAGGTCGCCCCTGCTGTCCTTTGCATCGGCCAGTACCTTGAAAAATTCAAGGATCAGTCCATCGCGCTTCATCTTGAGGATTTTATAGCCGCGTTCCGAGAGCTTGATCTTCCTCTTTAAGTCGATCAGTTCGGACCGGGTTGGCTTGATATCGCGCAGCGCCATGGACTCCTTACTCCTTCTTTGCACCAGTGCGGAATTTCGGGTGGTACTTGTTGATTAATTCGCGGTCGATACGGACAAGCTGTTCGACCGGCAGGTTCGCGAGGAGTTCCCAGCCGACATTCAGGGTGTCCTCAATGGTCCGGTCCTCGTCATATCCCTGGCGGACGAACCGGTTCTCGAAGAGATCGGCAAATTCAAGGAACCCGCGGTCACGCTCGGAGAGTGCATCCTTACCGACGATTGCGACAAGTCCGCGAAGATCGTTGCCTTCTGCGTACCCGGCATACATCTGGTCGGAGACCTTCTTGTGGTCGTCACGGGTCTTACCCGGGCCGATACCGAGGTTCATCAGACGTGACAATGAGGGCAGCACGTTGATAGGGGGATAGATACCCTTGCGGTGCAGTTCACGGTTGACCACGATCTGGCCTTCGGTAATGTAACCGGTCAGGTCAGGAATCGGGTGGGTGATATCGTCACCGGGCATGGTCAAGATCGGAATCTGGGTGACCGAGCCTTTCTGGCCCTTGATCATACCGGCACGCTCGTAGATATTGGCGAGATCCGTGTACATGTATCCCGGGTAGCCACGGCGACCGGGCACTTCTTCACGGGCTGCACCGATCTGACGGAGCGCTTCACAATAGTTGGTCATATCCGTGAGGATAACCAGCACATGCATACCGAGCTCGAAGGCAAGGTATTCTGCGGTTGTCAGGGCGAGACGCGGGGTGATGATACGCTCGACTGCGGGGTCATCTGCAAGGTTGAGGAAAACTACCGCTCGTTCGAGTGCACCGGTGCGTTCGAAGTCAGCCATGAAGTAGTTGGCTTCTTCCTTAGTGATACCCATTGCAGCGAATACGACAGCAAAACCCTCGGTTGAACCGGGCACTTTTGCCTGTCGTGCGATCTGGAGCGCAACGTTATTGTGCGGGAGACCTGCACCCGAGAAGATGGGGAGCTTCTGCCCACGGACAAGGGTGTTGGTCCCGTCGATGGTCGAGATACCGGTCTGAATGAAATCAGCCGGCATGCCCCGGGCATACGGGTTGATAGCAGCACCGTTGATGTCGAGGCGCTTCTCCGGAACAATTTCCGGGCCACCGTCAATCGGCTTACCGCCACCGGAGAGGATACGGCCAAGCATTTCTCTGCCGACCGGCATCTTGATAGTCTCACCGGTGAACCGGACTCCGCTGTCCTTGCCGATACCGGCAGTTGTCTCGAAGATCTGGACAACGACCAGTTCATCGCTTGTATCAAGCACCTGGCCGCGTTTGGTGGTGCCATCGGAGAGGATGATGTTCACCAGTTCGCCGTAGGCAATCGGCTCGGTCTTTTCTACAAAGACAAGCGGACCGGCAATTTTGTTGATCGTCCTGTATTCCTTCATGCTGCCGACCTCAGTGCATTGATTTCTGCATCCATCTCTTTCTCGATCTTGGTAAGCTCGGGCTTGTAGTCCTTGATGAACTTGATCTGGGGCAGCTCGTTCTTGGACTTGATCGTGTTGATCTGCGCCGGGGTAACACCTGCGACCTGTGCAGCGTTTGCAAGGTCAGCGAAGAGCTTGATCGCCTTCATCATGTCGTACTGTTTCTTCATATCACAGAACGTGTCAACGGAGTCGTACGCGTTCTGCTGGAGGAAGATCTCACGAATCATACGGGCAACTTCGATGGTCACCTGTTCTGATTCGGGGAGAGCGTCGGAACCGACCAGCTGGACAATTTCCTGCAGCTCGGCTTCTTTCTGGAGTACTTCCATTGCCCATGACCGGATCTTGGTCCAGTCGGGTGAGACTTCCTTGTCGTAGTAGTCCTGGAGTGCCTCGAGATAGAGTGAGTAAGAGTTGAGCCAGTTGATGGCCGGGAAGTGCCGGCGCTGGGAGAGCTTGGCGTCGAGTGCCCAGAAAACCTTGACGATACGCAGGGTGTTCTGAGTGACGGGTTCTGAGAAGTCTCCACCAGGCGGGGAAACTGCACCGATAACCGAGACCGAGCCACGGGCCCCGTTAAGGGACATGACAAGCCCGGCACGCTCATAGAACTCCGAGAGTCGTGCTGCAAGGTATGCAGGATAACCTTCTTCACCCGGCATCTCTTCAAGACGCGATGAAATTTCACGCATTGCTTCTGCCCAGCGGGAGGTCGAGTCTGCCATTAAGGAGACATCATAGCCCATGTCACGGAAGTATTCCGCAATCGTGATACCGGTGTAAACCGATGCTTCACGGGCAGCGACCGGCATGTTGGACGTGTTTGCAATGAGCACGGTCCGTTCCATGAGGGGCTTTCCGGTCTTCGGGTCTTCGAGGTGGGGGAATTCGGTAAGAACTTCCGTCATCTCGTTGCCGCGTTCACCGCAGCCGATGTAGACCACGATCTCGGCATCCGACCACTTGGCCAGCTGCTGCTGGGTAACGGTTTTGCCACTCCCGAACGGGCCGGGAATTGCAGCAGTGCCGCCCTTTGCAATCGGGAAGAGACCATCGAGGATACGCTGACCGGTGATCAGCGGGATCGTCGGGTTCATCTTCTCGGTGACCGGTCGCGGGACACGGACCGGCCAGCGCTGGATCATCGGGTATTCGCGACCGTCTTCGAGAATACAGATGATTTCGTCTACGGTAAAGTCACCGCTCTTGATAGTCTTGACGACACCCGGTTTTGCATTCGGGGGGAGCATGACCTTGTGGACGATGTTGGTTTCCTGCACTTCGCCAAGGATTGCTCCGGGCTTGATGGAGTCGCCTGCTTTAACGAGCGGCTTGAATGTCCACTTCTTTTCATGGGAGAGCCCGGGTGCTGTTACACCACGCTCGATGAAGTTGCCCATCTTGTCCACGAGGACTTCGAGGGGACGCTGGATTCCATCGTAGATACTGGTCAGGAGACCAGGTCCGAGTTCGACCGCAAGCGAGAGCCCGGTGTTTGTAACCGGTTCGCCGGGCCTGATACCGGAGGTATCCTCGTATACCTGGATGATGACATTCTCACCCTGGATCTTGATGACTTCTCCCATCAGCGCTTCTTTGCCGACCTTCACCACATCGTACATGTGGGCGTCAAGGTTGACTGCCGTAACGACAGGGCCGGCGATTCTTTTGAGAACCCCTTGTTTTTCGTTTGCTTGTTTTCCTTTTACTTCCACAGATCAACACCCACCGATCTCTTGATTCTCTCCCGCATCGAGAGCCCTCCTTCTTCTTCGCCACCAATGGCAATTACCGTCGGCTTGACGGAATTTTCAAGGGTAATGCGAAGCTTACGGGGAACTTTCTCCATGTCGCGGCTGTTTAAGACAAGGATGCCAACATCCGAATCCTGCAGCACACTGGTGATATGCGCATTGAGTTTTTCGTCGGAGTCTGCCGCATAGGTCTTGCGTATGCCGGCAAGCCTGAACCCGAGAATGAACTCGCTGTTGCCGATTACTGCTATCTCCATTTCACATCACCAGGTAATCCGTAATTCTTTCCGAGGGGAGTTTTGACTCTTTTCCCCGTGCAAGTGCACGCAGGTTGAACACTTCGTACTTCTTCTTCTCCAAGTAGACAAGGATCGGGTGAATGGAGAAGGGATTGCGTTTGCTCATCCGCTCCATCTGTTCAAGCTGCACGCAGGTCAGCCGGGCTTCGATGTCATGCATCGCTTTCTGCCCTTTAAGCTCCTCGAGAAGCGTGTGCAGGGAATCGTTCCGGACATTCGCCTTGAGCTGGTCGACAAACTCGTTCTGCTCCCTGATTGCATTCAGGTTTGCAAAATCGGTTGCGGATAAGGATCCACCGGCAATGAACAGGTCGCGGGCATCCTCCTGGATGGTGTCGGCCCGCAGCCTGAAGAGCGTCTTGACGTTCTTGATATCTATCTCCAGCTGGATGTAGGCGAGGAATGCTCCGCCGCCTTTTATGCCGCCTTTTGCATCCGTGAGGATTTCAGCATAAAGATCCTTGTACAACTCGTTTTCCATCCGTGAGAATGAACCGGACTCTTTTGCAATCGGGTATTCCCGTGCAAGCACCGGATACATCCGGTGGTCTTTTAAGAGTTCGATGATCCGGTCGTTGTTCTCACCGGCAAGCAGCCGGTCAAGCTGGACCTTGTCAAGACTACCGGCCGGGATAAGGATTTCCTTGATCTTCCCGGTCTTTTCGCCCTGCATACGGCCCCGCAGGATGGTGAGCACGTTCTGGATATCCCATCGGCGGAGATACGCCTGGGTGAACTGTTTTAAGGTTCCCGGCGTAATGTCCTGGATTTTCTGGTATTCTTTTGCAAGATTCCAGCTTAACGCAACCTCAATGAGGTCGATTCCATTAAAGGTAGTCCCGAGTTCGTCAATTTCCTGTTTATATTCGGTTTCTTCGATAATGCGGGTGATTTCGGGGAGGCTCATGTTGAGCATCCGCATGTATTCGTCCCGTGGGAGAAGTTTTGCCTTTCTCATCCGCATCCTGGTACATACGTAGATGTACGGTGCTGAGACCCCTACCATACGTATACCTCCTTATCCGAACAGGATATCAGACGCATCTTTCAACCCGGATTCCCATACCTTTGCAAGGAATGTGCGGTAGCTGTAATCAATCTGCAGCTCGTCTCCTTCACCGTCAATCAGGATACCTCCGTCAATGTTGGCTGCTTCCCCGAGCGTAAACCCTGATAATTCAGGGCTTTCTGCAAGGAGTGCCTTAAGAACGGGGATGTCCCGGGCATTGCAGGAGACTTTTCCTTTCGGGATCTCCTTTTTTGCCTCGGTGAGGAGCTTCTTGATGGCTTCACGATGGAAGCTTTCAGGGAGGGCTGCTATCTCAGAGCGGGTGGCTTCGTAGACCCTGTCAAGGAGCGCTTTCTGCGTGTTAAGCAGTTCGCGCTTGACAAGCAGGTTTGCTGCCGAAACATCCTGGTCGACGAGGTGGGCAGTCTGTTTCTGTGATTCTGCCTCCACACTCATCTTGATCTCTTCGACGCGCTTGTTTGCAGCTGCGATAACTGAATCCACGTCCTGTTTTGACGCGGCACGTATCGCTGCTGCTTCCGATCTGCCTTTTTCCCTGATTTCTTCGACTACTGCTTCCAGTCCCATTGTCTGCTCCGTGATTAGAACAAAAGCAGGAGACCGACGACGAGACCGAAGATGACGATTGTTTCAGGGATAACGGTGAAGAGAAGACCGAGACCGAAGAAGTCCTTGTTCTCGGCGATTGCACCGACTGCGGCTGCACCGATACCCATTTCAGCAACACCGGTTCCGACGCCGGTAAGACCGACGGCAAGACCTGCGCCGATTGCCTTCATTCCCATCTGCGATGCCTGAATTGATGCGAGATCTGTTGCTGCTACTGCTACTACTTCTGCTGCCATAATTTAATCCTCCGTAAATCTTCGTTTCATTCCAAATGGAATATACTTCTTGCCTCCACCTTTGTAGAACTTGGTGAAGAATTCAACATAGTGCAAACGAATTGAGTGGAGACCTCCACCCAGTATCCCCAGTGCCGTGTTGAGCGCATGCCCAAGGATGAATATAACGACACCGACAAGGATAATGAAAATTCCAGCGATTGTGAGATTTGCAAGCTGGGGTTTTATGAACATCCCGATGGCCATGTAGTTGACGACCATCGCGATGGCGACAGATGAGAGCCCGACTGCCATAAGACGTGCATACGAGAGCACGTGGCTGATGATCGTCGGGAGCTCAACCACCTCAAGGACAGAGTCCCTTGCGATGAAAAGAACACCCAGAACAATGAGAATTGCCCCGATAACGGTCCCGAGACCAACCCCGGGTGCTACCGAGGGAAGAACGGTCAGGTCGGGCATCAGCGGCATTGCGACGTTTGACCAAATTGCAATGACAAGGCCCCACATGACGGCAAGCCATCCGAAGTTGGCCATGACGGCTTTAATCCGGTGATCGCCGTGGTCCTGCTTTGCATGGTTGTACATGCCGAGTGCACGCCCAAGCGTGATGTGTAAGAGTCCGATCCAGACGGTCAGTATCATGAGTTCTGCGATTGCCGGGCCGTGGCCCCCAGGTTCGGTTGCACCAATCAGCAGGTGCCTGCTGAAGATGATCGGACTCCACGGGAGTGAAAATCCAAGGAATTCACTGAACAGCAATCCGAAAATGATACTGGAGATACTGGCGTTCCGGAGCACGGTTAAGAACTGTGCGCCTTCCTCGCCTTTGAGGAACTTCCGGAGCCCAAAACACATTGCCAGAAGAATCAGACCGTATCCCACATCGCCAAGGATGAACCCGAAGAAGATCGGGAACACGATGGCAAGCATCAGGGTCGGGTCAACTTCCGTGTATTTTGGCCGGGAGTAAATGTCCATGAGCATCTGTGCCGGTTTTGCAAACGACGGGTTGTTATATTCGACCGGGACCTCGTCGTGCTCTAAATCCGTGGGCAGAACGGTCACGTATATTTTACCGTTTGCTGCTTTGGTGAGCGCTTCGCTGATTTCCTGTACATGGCTTGAAGGTACCCATCCTTCTGCCACGAAGGTCTGTTTCGTGGTCGCAAACCGGAGCGGTGCTTCCGCACGGTCCACTTCCGTCTTCAACAGTTCTTCACAGGCAACCAAAAAGCCGGCGTGTTTCTGCCTGACATCCTCAAGAGACCGGTTGATTCCTGCAATTTCTTCAGCCAGTGCAGAAATCTCTTTTGTATACTCTTCGATGCGTGCTTTTGCTGAACCCGACACGGCAGGAACGGTAACAGACTGGAACGAGGCTTCCTGCAATGAGCGTTCGGCCTCGCTGCGCTGACCGGCCGGGACAACGGCAACGATGAAACTCTTCTCTTTACCGGGTGCAAAATACACTTCGGCTGGACACGTTAATGTCACTTCACGGGAAACATATCCTGCAAGAACCGATACCCGGGTATACCCGGACAACAGGTCAAGGTCGACAGGAACATTGGCAAACGGTGAGATCTCTCCGATTTTCTGTTCGAGATCCTTAGTACGGGTTTCGAGTTTCGAGCGCCTTGCCGTAAGGGTCTCGACTTCCGACTCAAGGACCGGGAGTTCCCGTTCTATGCGGGCTTTGAGTTCCGCACTGTTCATTGTTCCAGTCGGGTCCACATCATCCCCGCGAACAGAGATCGCGTTCTCTATCGCACGGATCTTGAGGAGATCCCCTGACGATTCACTGGCACCGGAAAGCGGAGTGCCGATTTTAAAACCTTCATAGCCTTCTTCACCGGAATCGACATACTCTTCGATATGGAACCGGTGGTGCCGGTATAATTCGGCAACAATGGCAGGCATCTGATCCTTAGAGGCAGCGATGAGCAACCGGCTCATCTGCTCAGGCTTTAACATGCAGCTGCTCCTTAAACCGCAAAACCAGCAGCTGCACCGCTTTTGAAAGGTTCTGCTCACCCTTCGTCTTCAGTGCCGCTGCGCGCTGATTGCCACTCTTGATGATTTCAGCGTGCTTAAGTGCCGCCTGGTGCCGTGCTTCTTCCAGTTTCAGCTTTTTGAATTCTTCTGCATTGTTCTGTGCTTTGGTAATCAGATTTTCAGATTCCAGCTCAGCCTGAGACCGTTTCAGTTTCTTCTCATCCTGGGCCGCCCTGATCATCGATTGGTACTCTTCTTCTGCTTTCTTGATGTCTTTTAAGACCTCAGTCTTCATCCAACCCTCCTCTCACGGCAAGTACAATAGTTAGTGAAAAAAGGAATATATGTATTGTTATTTACTTTGAAACGGGAGCTGCTGCACAATAAAAAGACCCGTAATTATCCAGGCAGTTCAATAATTTTTGGCAGTATCGGACTTTTGACCGGGGTTAACGACACTTCCCCCGGGACATGCAGCAGATCAACGCCCGTTCCGGTTGTTTTCAGGGTAATGCCCCCAAGCTCGTCACTCGAACAGATAAGATGCTGTTCCGGGTGGGTTCCACGGAGAATCGAGCAGTTCGTGGAAATCTCCGTACCGACCGATACCACATACCGGATGCGCCGGGATCCCGGATGGGACTTTGGAAGCACCAGCAGCGGCAGGTGATAGGTCCGGACCAGTTCTGTAAGCATCAGGGCCGGTTCGATCGCCCCTCCCTCCGGTGCAGATATGACGACAAGATCCCCGGGCTGAATGCCCTGGCAGTACTCTTCATGCATCGTCTCAATGCAGAGGGCAAATTTTTCAGTCGTTTTTGCGACAAGTAAAAATGAACGGGTTCCCCGGATAAGCAACAGCTCGTCCTGCAGGGGATAATTCATACTTCAGCCACGTCTTCTGACTGGCAACTGGGACAAATCGGGTTTCTGCCGATGCCCTTGAACCGTTCCCCGCATTCATTGCACCGGTAATCCTTGCCTTTCACCCGATCCGGGGGTATATCGATATCCGTTGGTCCGCCAACACTACACATACTCTGGTACCTCAGTACGGAATCTGTCCGTTATCAGATAATAGTATCGGAAAAGATCCCGGGGGCTGGCCGGTGAATCCGGCAAAAAACCCGTTATACGAGAATAAAATTGAAGGTTATAAGCGAGATTATGAGAAGGATACAGGCATGCTTTACTCCTGAGGCAAGGGCTGATTCACCCATCTGCCCGGCAATGAGCCCGGAGAACAGTGCCTGGACAAGACAGACATGGTACAGGAGACGGTTCAGGGTGGCGATCTGGACGGTCCCGAATCCAGAAAACGCCCCGCTGGTCGAGATGCCGCCCGTATCGATGTTCGCGAGCACCGGGAGGAACTGGGTTGTCATGACCCCGACAACAAAGAGGAAGACAAAGAACGAAAGATAGACAATCGCAGTATAAATGAACATATCGGCAAGACGCTCTTTTTTCAGCACTTCGGACATCTTGGCATCGCTGGATGCTATCACGAGAACCTGTCCTATCTGGCCGCTCATCTCGCTAGCTTTGGTAATCAGGGTTACGGTACGCCCGATGGAAGGAGTACTGATCCGGTGCTCGAACCGGATCAGCGCTTCGCTGAAATTCGATCCCCATTCCATATCCTGCTTGATCCTGCGGATCTCGTAGCTGAGAAGTCCCAGGTTGGTATTCACCATAATAGCGATTGCCTGGGCAACCGTAAGCCCCACCTGGTTGATCCCGGCCATCCGTTCAAGGAAGTCGGGGATGAGCGACTGGATGCCGAGAACCTTGTGGGACCACAGTTCATAGAAGATCGCGTACGGGATGAGGACAATCAGGAGTGCGATGATTATATGATCGTCGACAACATCGATGAAGGTCTCAATGTTAGAGTAATGGGGGGCACTGAAAATAACGATAGCAACATAAAGAAGGGCTACCGGGACGGTTATCATGAAGGTGCGGTCAACATTGGATACAAAACTCTCGAATGGGTGTTTGAGGTGATGGATCAAATTCCGGACCTTATCGTATTTCCTGAGCTGTTCAAACGCAGCTTCTTCGTGATCTTTTTTGACGATTGTTACTTCACCATAAGTGTGCAGCAGTTTTGATTCGGTATACCGTTCAACAGATTCGCCCTTGATGGAAATGAGATCGATTAAGAGAATGAAAATAAGGGAACCGATGGGGATTGCTGCATAGGTCACAACTGACAACTGGATTACTGCCGATCCACCCATCATGCCCATCACTACCATGATGATGATCAGGAAAAGGGGACCGGCGACAAAGAGGGTTACATAGGATTCAGCGACAAGCGAGAGGATGTTGAGGAACTGTTTCTGCTCGAATTTTGCCTCTTCCTGGTACAACCTGACTCTTGAAGAGAGGAAGTCCGAGAGATCTCCCCCGCTTTCAATGACGGAAAGAAGGTCATCCAGGAAATCCTTGAGTTTCTCTGATGGTGTTGTATCTGCCAGGTGATGGATGGCAGATAAGATATCGGACCCGAAAAAATCTGCATCCCGTACGATCTGCCGGCACTCAAGGGCAATTTCCCCGTAGATGTTGGCCCGGTCCGATAGTGACCGGAATATGGTCATCATCTCCGCCCCGCCCCGCCGCATGGCGTACATGTAGGCGACCGCGTTGTGGAGGGTCATATTGATCTTGGTGGCCCGGTTATTTTTCTCGAGACCCGGCAGCCGTAAAAACAAGGTATAGCCAAGGTAAAATCCGACATTAAAAAAGACGATTACCGAGACAACCTGAAAGACGAAGAACGGGGGAATATCAAAGGTAAAATTAGGAAACTGGATATTGAAGACATTGTAAATCCCACCTTTTCCCCCCTGGATCTGGACTGCAAGATACAGGCTTATGAGATACCCGAGAAGCGCGAAAAGAAGCCCGGAAAGGGACGCCCCCTTCAGGGCGCGCCAGATGTACTGTTCCAGAGTGATACCCCCCCTGGCAGATATCATATCCGCATGAAGAGCCCGGTACCTGATCGGGTCACGCAGGATCCATTTCAGGATACGGTTTTTCAGGCTCATCAGATTACCTTGCGAAGATCCGAGAGATTTTCAAGAACGCTTGGTTTGTTGATGGAATAGGTATGGAGAATGCTTGCGACCGAGATGTAATCCCGGATCCCCTGGTCTCTCATTGCTTCCAGGACTTTTTTGCGGGTACTGACCTCGAGCTCCAGCTGTTCACGGTTCCAGCCCCGCTTTTCAGTGATTTCCGAGTATATCTGCGACCGTCCGGTGAAGCTGAACTTGTCCTTGACGGGATCGTAAGTAAAAACGTTGTTGACCCGCAGGTTCCCGGTCGAGGGATCGATGCCGGCAATTTCGACAATCTCCTGGACCCGCCGGACGCGTTCCACACCCCGGTAAATAAGAGCCTGGACACTGACGATGTTTAATGCCTGGACCATGTTCCGCGGTACATTCAGCGGTTCACTTTCCAGACGGTGAATGGCAGCATCGACGCTACCGGCATGCATGGTCGAGAAGGTGGTGTGGCCGGTGTTCATTGCCTGGAAGAGCGTCTGGGCTTCAACACCCCTTACTTCACCGACAAGGATGAATTCAGGCCGCTGCCGCATTGCTGCTTTGAGCAGGTCGAACATGTTGATGGCGTTGCCGCCTTCCGTTAAGGCTTCGCGGGTGACACTTGCAATCCAGTTGTCATGGAAGAGCGTGATTTCGCGGGTGTCTTCGATACTCACGACTTTTGCTGCGGGAGGAATAAAAAGGGAGACTGCGTTTAACGAGGTTGTCTTACCGGATGCGGTTCCCCCAATGAAGAGCAGGCTTTTGTTGCTCTCGATGGACATCCAGAAGTACGCAAGCTCGTCAGCGTTGAATGTCCCGGTTTCCATAAGTTCAATGGGTGAAAAGGGTTCTTCACGGAATTTACGGATAGTAAACGATGTTCCCCTCGTGGTCACTTCCGTCCCAAGGGTCAGCTGCAGCCGTGAGCCATCGGGAAGCGTTGCATCGACCATCGGAGTGCCCGATGAGATATGTTTGCCGGATCGCTGGGCAAGCGTAATAGCAAGTGAATTGAGAACTTCGGCTTCAAAGGCGATATTGGACTTGATGTTCCGGTGCTGGCGGTGATAAAGGAAAATCGGGATCTGGTTGCCATCGCACGAGATATCTTCCAGATGCGGGTCTTTCATCAGGGGATCTATCCGGGACCAGCCGATAAAATTCCGGATCAGGTAGTACTGGAGTTTGAAGATGGTGATGTTTTCAAGTGCAAGGCCGTAATCGTTGACGAGGCCGTACATTTTTTCAAGAAGGACTTCCCGCCGGTCCCGGTGGATTTCATCCGAAGTAAGGATCAGGACATCCCGCAGGTCCTCGTAAAGACGTTCTAAAAGCTCGTACTCAAAGACAGACAGGCCCGGCTCGAACAGGAGGTATTCCCGCTGGTTCGTTTTTCTGTTGAGAGCGATGATGACAAGGGAACAGCCTTTTTCAATCCAGTACTGATCGATCTGTTCATACCCCTCGGGAATTCGGGCGTCAACAAGCGTCCCGTATCGTTCAAAATCATATTCTTCGACCAGGATCTTATCTTTGCCGGTTAAAAAATGAAAATACTGGAAATAGCCGGTCTGGGGTGGGTGTGAAGACGGCTGTTTTGAGAGGTCGTGAGGGATCTCCTGTGTGGAGGGTTCAGATCCCGCTGTTACCGGCTCCCCGGCTACAGATTCATTCTGTTTATTTGCCCCAAAAAAACCAAAACGCTTCATATTGTAAGTTTTTCACCCCGTATCTCCCACATATTACGAATTATAATTCGGGGAAGTATCCTATATATTTATGGGTACGGCGGCCGGCTGTACCCACGAGCCGGGATTTTCAGGCTCGTAGATTTTACGACAGTAACAGATATCTTTATCATAGAATCCAGAAGAGTTACTTTCGCGAATTTTATCAAATGCGTTCATGGAGAAACGAGAGATGCAGGATATAAAAAACAAGAAGATGCCAACCGGGATCTCTTCGCTCGATCCCATTCTGGAAGGGGGAGTGCCGGAAGGGTCGCTCATTCTCCTTCTTGGGAATCTTGGAGCGGGCAGCCATGAATTTGTGTACAGCTCTGTTGTGAATCTCCTTGCTATGAAAAAAGAAACGCTGCCACCGGAGATCCATATCCCGGTCGAGATCCGGTACATCACTTTTACCCGGTTAAACGAGAATGTGAAACGCGAAATCATCAGCTCGTTCAATATCGAGGGTGCAAATACTGCCGAACTCATAGAAAAAATACATTTTAACGATCTTTCCGACCATTATTTTGACAGCAGCATCGTCCCGAACGAATGGTACAGCCAGGGCAATGTCATATCCCGGCTCCAGAAAAGATCTGCCCAGGACAGCATTCTCGTCCAGCTTGCAAAATTAATCAACGAGACTAAAGAGAACAGTCTCGTGGTTTTTGATTCCATTACTGATATCGCCACGCAGTGTACAACAGTTCCCCAATGGCAGAACCTGACCGGACTCCTGCGGGGATTGCAGCGGATATCAAAACAGCGGGGGATTACCAGTTACTTCCTGCTCAGCCAGGGAATCCTCAATTCGTCACGTGAGAGCGAACTGGCAGATATCTCCGATGCCCTTATGCTCTTTAAATGGGAGGAGAGTACCGGCTCGCGGAGACAGCGGGTAATGTATTTTGAGAAATTCCGGGGTGTCATGCCCCATCTCGAAGAGCGGGATCTTGTGAAATTCGCGGTCCGTATCTCTACGACCAATGGTTTTGAAGTGAGCAACATCCGGGTGGTCATATGAACGGGGAAAGAGTCAAGGTAGGAATCGTCGGGCTTGATGACATGCTCGGCGGGGGATTGATCCCGGGAAGTATCTCTGCCATCATCGGGACGTACGGTACGGGAAAAACCACATTTTCCCTCGAGTTTGTCTGGGACGGCCTTAAAAACAAAGAGAACGTCATCTACATCAGTCTTGAAGAGCGGGAAGAGAGGATTCTCACCTACATGAAACTCAAAGGATGGGATGTCGAACCGTTCCTGAACAAGTCCCTGTACGTCATCAAGCTCGATCCAACGGATTTCAACCTTGCCAATAACCGGATCAAGAACGAGCTGCCAACCCTGATTGAAGAAGTGAAAGCTTCCCGTGTGGTCATCGATCCGATCTCCCTTTTTGAAGACCTTTTCACGACCGATTCCGAGCGGCGGCAGGAGATGTTCCGGTTTATTGAGGGGCTCCGCGACAGTAAATGCACGATCATGATGACCTCTGAGACGAACCAGGACAATGTGTTTTCAAGCCGCCACGGGCTCATTGAATATTTATCCGACACGGTAATCCTGCTCCGGTACGTCCGGCCATCGGATCTTACGGATGTCCACCTTGCACTCGAAGTGGTTAAGATGAGGATGTCCGGGCATTCCCGGGAGATCAAACCCTACGATATCCTGCAGGACCAGGTCATGGTCTATTCAGAAGCAAATGTATTTTAAAAAAACTTTTTTCAGATAGTTATCCCGAGAATATTCAGGAGGATGAGGATCAGTACGCCCGGGAGACCCCCGATTGCACAGATGAGGATGGTTGCAAGGCTGTAACCAAGATCGGGTTTCCCCACCCATTCCATGACATGGAAAAAATTGAGGACAAAGAGAAAGGCAAGGCCAAGAATCGCATTGACCACGAGCATCATGAACTTTTTTATCAGGTAATAGGCAATCGCAAGCATCGCAACGATCAGTACGATCGAGATAAGCACGGCACTCATGGGCAGACTCTGTTTTCTTATTTACCAATGATATGTTGTTTATTTATTTTTATCGAAGGCAGGATCAGGGATCCTATTGCACGGGATTTTCGGCTTAAGCCGGCAACTTCCTTGTGCAGGTCGAAAACATTGCCGGAGAGCATGGCACTCCGGATCGGAGTCTCAAAGTTCCCTCCTTCCATGAAAAACGCGTTGGAGAGTTCAACCGAGAATTCACCGCTCATTGGGTTTGCAGTATGCGCACCGACCACGTTATTGACATAGATGACCCGTTCATCAGTGACATCACTTCGGTGTCCGTCAACAACGAAGTTGTGATGGCCTATTCCGGGCGAGCCCCCGAATCCGCCACGAACGGCACTCCCCGTGCTGGCTTTCCCGTACCGGTACGCGGTTTTAAGATCGTACGCAAATGCCTGCAGAATACCATTTTTAATAAAGTCCACTTTCCGGGTGGGGGTTCCTTCAGCATCCCAGTAAGCGCTGCCGCTCTCCCGGGGAAGGAATGGGTCGTCGTACATGGACAGTGCCGGATCCGTAATGGTCTCGCCAAGAGACCCGGCGAGTTTGGATCGCCCGGCATGAACACTCCTGCCATTCAGTGCAGGAACAAAGACATTGCCAAGAAGATCGGCATAGGCAAGGGGGGATAACAGGATATCGTAATCGCCGGTACCGACATCGTTTCCACCGGCGGATTCCTTCGCAAAGAAAGTCGCCCGTTCCCCGACACGGAATGGATCGATGTCATCCATGAAACAGGAATGATCGAACTCGTATCCCGTGGATTGTTTGAAAATTGCCTCCAGGGATATCGATACGCCGGTAGTCTTATCCGAATACCGGACTCCCCGGCTGTTTGCAAGCAGGATCTCAGCCCGGGAAAAACCGGCCGATCCTGAGGTAACATCCGCTGCATGCTCTGCTGCACCTTCGAGCATCCGGTCGAGCAGTTCACGGGCTTTACCGGGTTCTACCTGAATCTTATCATCATAGCAGAGCCGTGTTGTCGGAAGAGGGGCCGGATCCGGCAGTCCGTTCCATTGCTGAGGGGTCGCAAGCCTGCCACTTGCAACGGCAGCCATGAGACATTTTTTCCAGTCTTCTGGATTATTGGTGCTGGATGATCCAATCCTGCCCTCATGGATTGTCCGTATGCCAAGCCCGCAGTCGACCGAGGTGGAGGCAAGGCGCACAACCTTTTGTTTCAGGTCGGCCGAAACACTTGTTCCCTCAACATAGAATACTTCCAGCTCATCAACGTGTTTCTGCCCTTCTTTAAGCAGGTCTTCAATCCATTCCACTGCCACCCACCACCGCATCATTCAACAGGACCAGAGGCGCCCCGTCACTTACCGGGACACTCTGGCCGCCTTTACCACAATAACCCGGACTCATCTTCCGGGTTTTCCCGCAGAGCGAGATCCCGTGCAGGGTCATCAGAATCTCTCCCGACAGGGATACATCCCGCACCATCGTTGTACATTCACCATTCTCGATGAGATACCCGTACTCGGCATTGAACTGGAAAATTCCCCGGCCGGGATCAACCTGGCCGCCACGGGATCCTTTGAGGAAGATCCCGTTTTTACATTCTGAAAAGATCTCCTCATCTGCTGCATCCCCGGCTTCAATGAACGTGTTGCTCATCCGTACAAGCGGAGGCTCTCCGGCCATTGCCCGGGCGTGCCCGGCAGATCCGTTTCCTACCGCTGCAAGCGACTCGCGGGTGTGGAGGAAACTATTGATGATCCCTTTCCTGACAATTTCGGTCCGGGACACTGCAACCCCTTCGGAATCGACCGGATCAAACCCGAACTCGTGCAGGGAGGGGTCATCGACAATCGTTAAGATTTCATTACCGATTTTCTGGCCGGTCTTTCCTTTCAGGACCGAATTTCCTTCCTGAACCAGGTCTCCTTCACTGGCATGACCGACGGCTTCGTGGGCAAAGACCCCGGCGAGTTCCGGATCGAGAATTGCGTGCATCTTCCCGCCCTTTGCTGCTTTGGCATCGAGGAGCGATACTGCAACCTCTGCTGCTTTTTTCCCGGTCTCCTGCTGGTGACGGAGGTTGAAGCCGTGAATGGAATGCTCGCGTTCGTAGCCCATCTGGACATTCCCGTTCCGGGAAGCGACAGCAAGTACGTTGAATCCCGACCGGCACATCCCGTACGTGAATTCGTTTCCTGAGCTGTCAATGAACTGGACCTGTTCGTTCCGCTCGATATAGTTTGCCCGCCGGTTCACGATAAGAGGATGGATTGCCGCCTTTTCTATTGAGGCAAGAATTTCCGATTTTTCCTCGATGCTGACCGTACGGGGGTCCTCTTTCATGGGGGGAACCGGAAGAATCCCCCGGGGTGCATCGCCAAGGGCAACCGGTTCCTGTGTTATGGATGCAAGACGACTCGCAGACAAAAGGTAGTCCTCGAACTTTTTCCCCGTGCAGGGATGGTAATTGTCAATCTGGAGAATTCCCCAGCCGGTCCCGTTGAGAACCCGGAGAATTGCCTTATTAAAAAAAGATTCCCCGGCAGATTCCACAACACCGTTGTCGATGTCGATGTGGGTGACCTGCCCGGCTACGTACCGGAGATCATAATACCGGATTTCCGAAGGGGCGCTCATGCAATCGTCTTGTTGATAGCAGGTGCTTCTGCAATGAGCGATGTGGACCGGGTCGCCATTTTCTTGAGCTTTGTGAGGAAACTCTCGGTGTTCTCCGGGACAAGGGCAACTTTGAGGACATCATCGATGGTATCAACCGGGATGACGGTAACAAGAGACTTGTACCGCTCCTCGATGAGGACATCATTGATGTTGGACCGGGGGATAAGCACGGTTCGTATACCTGCTTTTGCCGCCGCTTCAATCTTGAACGTGACCCCTCCGACCGGAAGGACATCCCCGCGGACGGAGAGTGACCCGGTCATACCGACATCCTGGCGGACCGGGATTCCTTCAATTGCGCTGATCACAGCGGTTGCGACACTAATAGACGCTGAATCGCCTTCTACACCGCCATACGTCCCGATGAACTGGATGTGGATATCGATATTCCGGACATCCCTGCCAGTGAAGTTCTTGAGGATCGCACTGACGTTCTTGATGGATTCCTGCGCTATCTCCTTAAGCATCCCGGTTGCTATGACCGTGCCGCTTGCACCCTGTGCCGGGGTTACTTCTGCCATAATGGGCAGGACAGAACCGGAATCGGTCCCCATGACAGCGAGACCGTTCACACGTCCGACCCGGGTACCTTCGATGACCGTGAGCTCGTATTCCCTGCTCCGCTTGATGTATTCATCCGAAACCTGGTCCTCGATCGACCGGGCGGTGCTCTTTGCCGTGATGACATGGGCTGCCGTTGTAATCGGTGCCCCTTCCTGCCGTGCGATATCCCCGGCAACACGGATAAGGCCACCCATGTCCCTGAGTTTTAAGGTCAGGTGCCCTTTCCGGTTCGAGCGCCTGCGGGACTCCCGGAGAATTTCCTCGATTGCACTCTGGTCGAAATGCGGGATCTTGCCATCGTTTTTAACTTCCTGCGCAATGAACCGGACGTACTTCTGCCGGTTCTCTTCGGTATCCAGCATGCTCTCGGCCATGTAAACTTCATACCCGTACCCGCGGATACGGGACCGCAGTGCCGGGTGCATGCCCTGGATTGCATCGAGGTTTCCTGCGGCAACCATCACGAATTTGCAGGGAACCGGTTCGGTCCGTACCATAGCACCGCTCGAACGCTCGCTCTGGCCGGTGATCGGGAATTCGCCTTCCTGGAGAGCGGTCAGCAGGTTCTGCTGGGAGTGCGGGTCGAGGGTGTTGATCTCATCGATAAAGAGTACTCCCCCGTTTGACCGGTGAATCGCACCGCCTTCAACCCGGTCATGCGCCGGGGTCTCAAGGCCGCCGCTCTGGAACGGATCGTGCCGGACATCCCCAAGGAGTGCCCCTGCATGCGAACCGGTCCCGTCGATGAAAGGAGCATTGCTCTTGGTATCGTTGGAGACGAGGAGCTTGGGCACCATTGCCTCTTCACGGGGTGTTGTATAGCGAAGGGCCATGAAAACGAATGCTGCGGCAATGATTCCCATGAGCCACTGGAAGGTGATGAAAGCATACCCGATGATACCGATGATAAGGACCATTAAGAGGGTGTTCCTGAACTGGATCTTCTTCTTGGCTTCAGCCTTGTGGGCGGCAACAATCTGTTTTCCCCGTCCTGCCCCGACAGTCCTGATAACCGGGTTGTTCGGATCATCAGAGTTCGGGTAGACGAGAATGTCCAGCAGTTCTTCTTTTGGCAGAAGCTCGGCCATTGCCTTTGCAAGCATCGACTTGCCGGTACCGGGGCTGCCAATCATCATGACATGCCGGCGCTGGATTGCCGCTTTTTTGATTACTTCAACCGCGTTTTCCTGACCGATCACCTGATCGATAAGTTTTGCCGGGATCTCGATCTGGGACGAGGCGGTTACCGGTCCCGTCACAGGTGCAGCTTCAGGTGCTGCTTCGGGCACGACTTCCGGTGCAGCCTCATCTTTTTGCGGTATAGATTGTTCAGATATTTCCATTGCAGGATTTCCTCTTTATGCCACTGGGATTTTCATATAAAATGTCTCATGATAGTTTAAGTACTTTCAGCTGATCGCACCGGGAGAGCCGGCAAAAAAACCAGCGGAAAATCCATACCGTAAAGCCGTTTGATGCAGGGCCGGATGCCTAAAAAACTACAATAGCCTGAAAAGACTAAAATATTGGCAGGAATCTACAGGTTCCCCCTTCTCCCGGGTACAAGGAATGGTATCATGAAAGTGATCTGTACGGAAAAATCCCAGATTGTGGCAACCAATCTCGCAAAGGCCCTCAATACCGAGGTCGTCGATGTAAAATACTCCCGGTTCCCGGACGGGGAATCCTACCTCGTTGCCGGCGAACTTGATGATGAGACCATCATTGTCGGCAGCGTGGTGGACAACGACGCACTTGTCCAGCTCATGATCTTAATCGATGCCTGCGACAGTTCGAAAAACCGGCTGGTCATCCCCTACATGGGGTATGCCCGGCAGGACAGGCGGACAAAACCGGGAGAGCCCATCAGCGCCCGCGCAGTTGCAAGGGCATTGAGCACTGGTGTATCGGAATGCATCACCGTCAATATCCACGATACGGTTGTTCTTGATCACTTTACCGTTCCTGCACGGAATATCTCGCTCGCAAGGGAAATCGGGGACTACATAAAAACACTCGACCTCGATAATCCGTTAATCCTTTCTCCTGACGACGGAGCGCTCGCTTTTGCCCGGGACGTTGCCTCAGCCGGCGGCTGGGAGTACGATCATCTCGAAAAGACACGGCTGAGCGGAGTCGAAGTCAGGATGGCGCCCAAGCAGCTGAGTGCCCGGTCCCGTTCCGTGATCATTGTTGACGATATCATATCGACCGGGGGAACGATTGCCACCGCAGCCGGGATGCTCTACCAGCAGGGAGCAACTGAGGTGTATGCTGCCTGTGTCCATGGAGTTCTTACCGGCGGGGCATATGTCCGTCTCCGTTCGACCGGCCTGCGGGATGTAATCTGCAGCGATACCATCGAACGCGGGTGCAGCAGGGTAACCGCTGCCAACCGGATTGCCACAGCGGTCCGGGAATGCTGAAAACAGACGGTTCGATGGGGGAAGGCGGAGGGCAGATCGTCAGGAGCGCTGTTGCCCTTTCCGCAATAACCGGTGAACCCGTCACTATCACCGGTATACGGGCAGCACGAAAAAATCAAGGTCTTGTCGCCCAGCATATTGCCGCCATCAGGGCAGTGGCAGGCACCTGCGATGCGGAATGTTCCGGTCTTTCTCCCGGTTCGTCAATGCTCACTTTTTTTCCCGGTACCATAAAACCCCGGGATCTCTTCATCGATGTCGGCACCGCCGGCAGTATCCCGCTTGTGATCCAGGCATGGTTACCTATTGCACTTCGCACGGGCGGATCGCTCCATGTGACCGGGGGAACAGAGGTTGCATCCAGCCCGACCATCGATTATCTCGAACATCTTCTCTGCGGGGTGCTGATAGAAGCAGGAGCAAAAATCTCCCTTGAGATCATCAGACGCGGTTATTATCCAAAAGGCGGGGGCGAGGTAATCATACGGGTGGAGAAGACTGCCATATCACCCATTGTCCCCAAAACCTGCGAGGAGGCTCCCATAACCATCATCTCCTGTTCGTCGAACCTTCCTGACCACATCGCTCCCCGGCAGGCTTCTGCAGCACAGGAATATCTCACCACTGAACAGATCGGGGTGGCTGAACAAGTGCTCGACCAGCGTACCGGCCCGGGAACTGGAACCTCCTGTACGATCTGGAAAGGAGGAAAAGGAGGATCGGCACTTGGGAAACAGGGATTACCAGCTGAACAGGTCGGCAGGATGGCCGCTGCGTCATTTGTTTACGAATACCGGAAACCGGGAACAGTCGATTCCCACCTTTCGGACCAGCTGCTCGTCCCGCTTGCCCTTTTTGGAGGAACCTACACAACGTCTTCTCTCACCCTGCATGCCAAAACCCTCTGCCTGCTCCTTGCACAATTTGGTTATATAGTGCAATGCAATACTGGGACAACGGTGGAATTCTCGGCATGAACTATATTCTTGATGCCTCGTTCTTCTTTGCGGATCTCCACGTTGACGGGGATCTGCACACGACGCATTCGGTCGTCGCAGAACTCAGGGATCTCCGGTCAAAAAGCCGGTTCGATATTCTCTCAGAAAGCGGTCTAAGGACAACCGATCCGTCAGCAGCAAGCCTTAACCGTGTCCGAAAAGCTGCCATGCGAACCGGGGACAAACCGGTGATCTCCGAGACCGATTGTGACATCCTTGCCCTCGCCCTCGATCTTGGCGCCACAGTTTACACCGATGATTTTGCCCTCCAGAATATCGCCCACGAAATCCATGTGGAGACCATCCCCATCCAGCAGCGAAAGGCAAAAAAGATCACCTGGAAATACCGGTGCCGGGGTTGCGGGCGGTACTACGACCATGACGGGGAATGCCAGGTCTGTGGTGCGGAAATTAAAAGAAAACTTAAATAGATGCCAACAGATCTTTTTTCATGTCTTCCCTTGACGATCTGATCGGCAGGGCAAAAATGCTGCTTGCCGAAGGACACAGCCCGGGTCAGATTGCCGATGAGCTCTCTCTCTCCATGGAAACGGTCACATGGCTGCTCACCCAGGCAAAAGGAACTACTGCCCCAAAAGATGTCCATATCGACTGGTCTGCAGTCAGCAGCCAGGGTACCCAGCTCGAAGAGACTGCCCTCATGCTGCTGCGCCGCTATTACCAGGGCAGCGAGGCAGAAACCGCCCCTGCTGCGGATGTCATAGTGGGGATCGCCTTATCAGGAATCCCGCTTGCCACCCTCATTGCCGTGCAGGAAGATGCAAAACTTGCCATCTACCACCCGGCAAAACAGAACCAGAGCGAGCGGCCCACCGGATCCATCAGCGGGAATTTTGCCACCATCAGCGGAGAGCGGTGCCTCATCGTCGATGACACCATCACATCCGGTAATACCATGAAAGAGATGATCAAGTACCTCAAGAAGCACAATGCCGTACCTGTTGCGATCTGTGTGATCTTTGACAAGCGCGGTATCAAGGATATTGATGGGGTCCCGGTCTATTCGCTCTTCAAAATATCGCGTATTGATTGATCTCTTCTTTTTTCCGGAACACCCCACCACATATTTTATATAGAAGTTCAATTCCACCTTTTACAACATCGGAGGATCAATTATGCTAGCTGGTCAGCCAATTATCATCTTAAAAGAAAATGTAGAGCGTAATACCGGGAAAGAAGCCCAGCGCTCGAATATTACGGCCGCAAAGGCTATTGCCGGCGCAGTCAGGTCAACGCTCGGCCCCCGGGGCATGGATAAGATGCTCGTCGGCGGAACCGGAGATATCGTCATCACCAACGATGGTGCCACTATCCTGAGTGAGATTTCCGTCCAGCACCCCGGTGCAAAGATGGTCATCGAAGTCGCACGGACCCAGGATGACGAAGTCGGCGATGGGACAACCACCGCAGTCATCCTTGTCGGCGCCCTTATGGAGCAGGCAGAGTTCATGCTTGAACAGGGAATCCACCCGACTGTCATCGCGCAGGGATACCGCATGGGCATGGAGAAGGCACTTGAAATCGTCAACAGCCTCTCCCTCAAGGTAGACCCGTCAGACCGCAAGATCTTAATCAAGATCGCTGACACTGCCATCACGGGCAAGTCGATCGAGTCCGTCAAGGGCAAGCTCGATGGCATCATTGTCGACGCGGTCATGACCGTTGCTGCAAAAGTGAACGGCAAGATCGAAGTCGATGAAGAAGATGTGATGATCAAGAAGCAGAAGGGCCAGTCCATGGACGATGCCGAGCTCATCCGTGGCGTTGTCATCGACAAGACACGGGTCCACGAGGGCATGCCCAAGAAGATCTCCAAGGCAAAGGTCGCAATGGTTGCAACGCCCCTTGAGATCACCAAGACCCAGATGAAGGCCAAGATCAAGATCTCCAACGCCGATCAGATCACGGCATTCAGCGAACAGGAACGCGAAGCCTTAAAGAAACTCGCAGATGCAATCATCGACAGCGGGGCAAATGTCCTTCTCTGCCAGAAAGGCATCTCGGATGCAGCCCAGTTCTACCTTGCCAAGAGCGGTATTCTCGCCATCGAGGATGTTCCCGAAAAGGACATGAAGTACGCCGCACGGGCCCTGCATGCAAATATCGTCAACAAGCCTGAATCCCTGACCGCAAAGGATCTCGGGATCGCTGAGACTGTTGAGGAAGACACCGAGGGCAACGTTACCCGTATCTCCGGTTGCAAGAACCCCAAGACCACCACCATCCTGCTCCGCGGGACGAGCGATTACCTTCTCGATGAACTCGAGCGGGCTGTCGTTGACGGAACCCGGGTCGTCATGGACGCCATGGAAGACGGCACCTATGTTGTCGGTGGCGCAGCAGTCGAGACCGAACTCTTAATGAAGATCCGTGACTACGCCCAGACCGTGGGCGGCCGGGTCCAGCTCGCCCTTGAAGCCTATGCAACGGCATTCGAGTCCATCCCCCGCACCCTTGCGGAGAACTCGGGATTCAACCCGATCGACAAGCTTGTCGAGCTCAAGAATGTCCACGCCAAGGGCAAGAAGAATGCAGGGCTCAATGTCTACGAAGGCAAAGTCGTCGACATGCTCTCTGAGGGAGTCATCGAACCCCTGCGGTCCAAGCGCCAGTCAATCCAGAGCGCATCCGAGACCGCAATCATGCTCATCCGCGTTGATGACATGATGATCACCCAGTCAAAGGGTGGCGCCCCGATGGGCATGTAAGAATTCCTCCCGGAAAATACAACAAAATACCCCCAAACAATTTTTTAATTTCCTTTTGCCTGAACGGTTACCCTGTTCCCGGCCTGCATGCCGTAAAAATCAGATAACTATTAGAGCAAGCGGGAAAAACAAATATGAACCAATTGCCGAGGTAGTCTAGCCCGGGAAGGCGGTAGCCTCGAAAGCTACTGGCGTTCTGCGCCTCGGGAGTTCAAATCTCCCCCTCGGCGTCCCAACAGTACTTCCCCTGGCGTGCCAGGTATCTGTTTTTCAGGGCATTTTCGAGAGATTACAAACGGGATCCCGTTCCCTGTCCAATCCCTGTTGTGAATTTGTGAGCAGCGATGTTCCCGTTACAGAGACCGGGGGGACACATCCCCCGCTGTCAGGATTAAAAAGAGGATTATCTGCTGTTACATCAGCAGCCCGGCGATTGCAAGCACCGGCAGCATCGTCACCAGTGCAAGGTGTGGCCCATAACCGGGTGAAGTCTGGAACGCATATTGCAGGGTTTCACGGAGCTGGGTAAACGCGGTGAGCGTAACAAGCACCTGCAGAAGAGCGGCAACGATAACAAGGGCCGGTATTCCGGTCACGACCGCTGCAAGCGTTACAATGAGCGCAAGGATGAGTGTGCCGAAATGGAGGGCAAGGTTCATCCCCTGCATCCTGAACGTGATGAATCCCGTGACAATACTGCTGAACAGGATAGCCAGCGCAATTACCTGGTAAGTCATATCCATCTTTTACCACCTCAGAAATTCACGACCGCATACGAAGGGTCGCTCAGGAGCTGGATGTAGGTCGCAGCCCCGGCAAGTTTCACACCCGGAACAAGACTCTCTTCTGCAATCCCCCTGAATTTCACTGAGAGTTCGCAGGCATAGATCGTAACACCGGCTTTTATGACCTCGTCCATAAGCTGGCTGAGATGCGGAAAATCCGGATGCTTGATGCGGGCTGCATTTCCTTTAGCTGCGAGGCTTACCCCATCCATGAGCAGGAAAATCGTCACCTTCTTTCCCATGCTCACGGCAACTTTTGAAAAGATAAAGGTGGCATAGGCCCGTTCTGCATTGCCAATGCCATTGCTCTGGGAAACAAGCACATGATCCCGGTTCACAACCGCCGACGCTTCCGCCTTTTTCACTGCTTTCTCAGCAATGAGAACATGGCGATCACCTTCAGCACACTGCTCAACGATCCGAGAGCCGGCCGAAGTGATCGCTGCGGTAATATCGGCGATAGTATCAGCGCTCGAACTCTTAACCTTCAGCCTCTCCCCAGCCGGGAGGGATGACAGGATAGTTCCGACCGTAATAACCGGGCCGGGACAGAAGTCCCCGGTGACATCGATTTCCTGCATGGTTTTTCCTGAGGGGATCATCCGCACTTCAACAGCCTCTTTGGACCGGGTAATTTCCAGCGTGTAGCCATACTTCCGGGCAACAACATCCATACCCTCTTCTGCACCGGGACTGAGAGTCAACCGGACTTCCTCTCCCGGAATATCCAGGTTCCTGATGATGTTTCCGGCAAGGATACATGAATCAGGCGCCCGGATACCAAGAACCTTAACCGTTTTTACCATGGTTATCCCCACTTTTCTTTGAAAACCTTCAGGGCTTCAACAATCGCACCAAGATTCTTTGGAGGGATACCAAGGATGACTTCCTCTTCTGCGATCCCTGAGTTCTTACGGGAGCCGTTACAGCCCAGCGTCATGTTCGGGACCCCGCGTTCCTTTACCGCAACAACGGCGTCGGCACAGAGAGACTGGATCCCGGAGTAATCACTTGAAACCCGGCCACCGGATTCGTGAAGATATGCCTGCGTGAGCCTCAGTGCCTGTCGAGGCGTGGCAATGATAATGACCACGTCAGGTTCGAACTCGGCGGTTTCCAGCGGGGAGTAGACTGATGCATAGTATGATTCCTCCATTTTCGGGATCGCGGACACGGTTTCAAGAGCCCCCTCCGCTGTCCTGAAGTTCCCCAGCTTGTGGTACATGCTGCCGCTTGCCACAGTATCAGGGATCGGTTCTACGCCCATGACACCGGCACCACCTTTACAGGTGTGCTCATCGATCGTTGCATATCCTTTCATTCCCTTAAGCCGGGCATCCTGCACGAACTGGCAGTGCCTGCTCTTTTCTGCTACTTTCTGGTACCCGGCCGGTATATCAGCGGGAGTCCTTGCAAGTCTGACCGCAACGGGACTACCTTTCAACCCCAGCAGTTCAATGATCTCCTTTCCGGTTTTTTCGTAGGCCATTTTTTCACCCATTCCCGGGCCGAACCCGGATTTTGACTTTATAGTCTAACTATACAGTATAGTATACTCATTATATATAGATTTCCCATGAAGCCATGATGCGGATTCTTAGTTCAATCCCAAGAACCCTGAATAATCAGGAGTGTACATCAGCCCATTGAATCATAAGATATCCTTATCTTCCAGAAGAATTAGACTATATAGTATAGATACCAATGATGCCAGCCGATCCGTTCTCTAATACCGAGCAGTCTATCATCTCTTACCTGCAGGCAAATCCGCTGGAAGAATGTATGCTCGACAAGATCTCTATGGGGATAGGGAAGAGCCGGGCAACAGTTCTCAAATACCTGGGAACCCTCCATGCAAAAGGGATCCTGGATTACCGCACCATCGGCCGCAACAAGTTGTGGATGGTGAAGAAGTCCCCGGAACCCGGCATGATTCCTGCACCTGCACCCGAGTCCCCGTCATCGGAATCCCGCACCCTTTCATCGGGAGCCTTTGAAATCCACGATATGATACTGAGGGAGGCAGAGCTTGAAGATCCGTTAAATCCTCCCGAAACACTCATCCTGACGGTATCGGATGATTTCACGATTGTATTCAGAAACCGGTTCTTCGAATCTCTCTTCCCCGGTACAACGAATCTCCGGGACCTGATCCATCCAATCCATATGGTACGGGTCGCAAACGCACTGAAGTCGAAACGACCCGGTACCGCCATTATCCTCGAACTGGACCTGATCGAGAATGGCGGAATTTCCCGGCCATACCAGGTCACCATGGTGCTGCCCGATGCCGGGGGTCCGGCCGGGTGCATCGCCATCATCGGCGAAGATCTCCAGGCACGGAAGAGAACGCGGCGGCATCTTGAAGCGCTTTTGTATATCAGCCGTGCAGCCGGAACCGCACGCAACGAGGAGGAGCTTCTCCATGAAGCGATGAAAGGCATCCGCGAGAAGCTGGTACCGTATGTTCACGCATTCGTCTTCCTCAATGACATGCGTACAGCCTACAGCACCATCGAACTCCCGGACCAAGTCAAGGCCGACATCTCTCCCTTTATCGCCCGGTGCATAAGCACTCCAGGTACAGTATCTGCGGTAAGATCCGATCCTGCTTTGCAGTCACTCCTCACTCTGCCAGCCATCCCCCCGTTCAGGAATATTGTCGCCATACCGATCATTGAAGAGGAAATGGCAGTCGGTGCCATCCTGCTTGTCCTTGATTCCGATGTGGATGCAACCGATATCGAGAACGTGGAGATCATAGCAGACGAGATCTCAAGCGCCCTGAAAATGCAGCGGCTCGACCGGGAGCGTTCCGAGTATGTCAACACCCTTCTTGCCATGAACCGGCTCTCCGGTATCCTGAGCGGGGCACGGGATGAAACAGCGGTACTGGAACAGTCCATCGGGTCGGTCATGGATTCGCTGGGCTTTGAGATGGGCTGCGTGTACCTTAAGGACGAATCCGATGAAATGGTCCAGAAAGTCCAGAAGAATATGCCGGAGAGCCTCAGGACCATGTGCATATCAGGCATCTTCGACGGGTTCTTTGAGCGGGCATTTGCCGGACAGAACGTTGTTTACATTACACCCGAGACACCGGAATATGCCGCACTCGACCCGGCAGTCCGGGCAAGCGGGGTCCGGACAATCCTCATCCTGCCGATCAGGATCGGGGAACGGGTCGAGGGGCTGCTGAACATGGGGAGCAGGGAAGAGAAACAGTACCTGCGTACAAGCCTTGACAACATCGCATCCATCGGTCTCCAGCTCGGGGTTGCCCTTGAACGGTCCCGCCTGGCGCAAACGCTCGCAGGAACCCGACAATAAAACCGGATAATTCCGGAGCATACCGAATTTCTACAGGAGTCCGGGTTTCCCGTATTCCGGTTCTTCCTGAATAATTGGGACAAACTCTTCATTCAGGAGACGTATTCCGGTATCCCCCTTTCGGGACATGGATCTCGAACCGGGCCCCTTTGCCCGGTTCCCCGCTTTCGGTTATCGTAATGCCGGTAATGCCAAGGATTTCCTGGACGAGGAAAAGACCAAGCCCGGTATTTTTCCCGTATCCCCGTTCAAAGATCTGCTCTTTCTCATCTTCCGGGATACCGGTACCGTTATCTTCGAAGAAGACAGTAAGACCGTCACTGCCTTCACGGGAATGGAGCCGGATTCCGGTCACACTCCCGCCATGCCGGAGTGAATTATCTACAAGATTGTAAAAGACATTTTCAAGCATCAGGTCCGCGTAAATCTCGAGGTCCCCGAGTTCGTTTTGCAGGGCCACCGTACCGGGAAGCTGGACCGATGCGATGAGATCTGACGGTTTCTGCCATGCAGGCTCCTTTGTCCCGAGAGACTGGTAGAGACGGGTGAACTCGATATGCGACTTGATCACGCTTGTTGCCGACTGGATCTTGGCAAGCAGTGCGGGATAATCCTGATCAGCACCGCGTCTCTTCGAGATTGAGATATAGCCCTGGATAACCGAGATCTTGTTGAGAACATCGTGCCGGGTGATACTGGAGAGCAGGTTGAGATTTTTATTCACCTGCCGTAACACTTCCTCGGTTCTTTTGCGCTGGGTAATATCCTGGTTTGCACCATGGGTCTTGATCGTCCGGCCTTCGGAATCCTTCGTGATCCCGATACGCACCACGATGTGCCGGATTTCGCCATCCCTGCGAATAATACGGTGTTCCCGCTGGGACACATAATGCGGGTCAGCTGCTCGTATGGCATTTTCCCCTTCTTCGGCAACGATGTACCGATCTTCTGCGGGGACAAACTCCCGGGCGTATTGTTCACCTGACATATGATTGCCCCCTTCACGTTCTGCTGTTGTACCATACAGGGAATAAAACCGGTCATCGAACGTGAACATGTCCGTTGCGACATCATATTCCCAGTTCGCCAGGTTTGCAAGATCCATTGATGCAGTAAGCATCTGCTGGCTCTCACGGAGTGCCAGTTCAACATGGCTGCGCTCGATCTCTGCTGCTGCTTTTACCGCGATCACCTCTATGATCTCCCGCACGGACGGATTCGGGGGGATAGGAGCACGGGAAAGAACACAGATGATCCCAAATACCTCTCCTGCCGAGTTCCTGAGAGGCGTACCAAGATACCCCCGGATATTGAGCTCGGCAAGATCCCTGCTCTTCGGGAAAAGCCGGGCTACATCGTCAGGGTAATGACAGAACCCTTTCTCCGTCACATTGTCGCAGGGGGTTCCCCGCAACGGATAGGAAAAATCCGGCACGGGTCTGCCGTCAAGGATCATAGAGAGGACGTTAACCGATTGTTTGTCGGGTATGATCTCCCCGATCATCACGCAGTCGGCACCAAGCCATGCACTGACATTCTGCGTTATCAGATCGAGAGAGGCAAGGCCGGTTGATCCAACCATGCTCCTGACCATTGCCTGGAACGCGGTTTCAGCGTTCTTGCGCTCGTTGATGTCTTCAATGGTCGAGAGAAAGTGCGGTCTGCCTCCCATCACAATAAGCGTTGACGAAAAGAGGCAGGTCCGCACATTGCCGGATTTTACCCGGAAACTCAATTCCATGCCAAAAATGCCTTTCTTTTCCTTAAGCATGGTCACCATCCGCTCACGCTGCTCCGGATCGACAAACATCCCCAGTTCGTCCGATGTCCTGCCGATCACTTCATTACGGGCATACCCGGTATTTCGCAAGAATACATCATTCACATCGACAAATTTCCCGTCCGATGCCTGGCCAATGGTGAGAGCTACCGGGCTGCGCCGGAAGACTGTCGAAAACTTGTTTTCCGATTCGCGCAGCACATCTTCAGCCCGTTTGCGCTCCGTGATGTCCCGGAGGGAGATGAGGATTGCGGACCTGCCTTCAAACAATATCCTTTTACCGATACTCTCTACCCATGCTTCGGATCCTTTTGTCGTACAGAGCTTGTACTGTGCGATATACCCGTCGATTCCCCGGGAGACCTGGCTAAAATCGTTGAGAACGTCGGCCTGCGACTCCGGGGCAATGAACTCCATCACATTTACTTTCCCAAACATCCCGGCGATATTTTCAGTTTCAACAAGCTTTTCCGTTGCCTGGTTTGCAAAGAGCATGATCCCGACCGGATCAAGGATGAGGATGCCATCAAGCGAGTACTCAACGAGGGCCCGGAACTTTTCCTCGCTCTCGCGGAGGACCGATTCTGCAATCTGCCGGTCGGTGATATCGCGTATGATCACGATAATGCCATCGGCATTACCATCGGCATCGGGAAGGATTCCCTGGCTTGTTTCAGCCCAGAACGACGATCCGTCCTTCCGCCGGACCCGGTATGTTATCTCATGCCGGATCTTCCCGTCAAGAACCTGCACCAGCGAATCCTGTGCTATTGCATGGCATTCAGGCTCGATCCAGTCTAAGAGGCTGGTCCCGATAATCTCATCCGGGGATTCGATGCGGAACATCCTGAGCACTTCCGGGGATACGAACATGACCCGGCTCTTCCGGTCAACGAGCAGAATACCTTCAGGAAAGAGGGTAAAAAGAGCCCGGAACCTTGCTTCACTCTCTTCAAGTGTTTTCTGGAAGGCTGCAAGCTGGTCATAATTCTGGCGCAGTTCTTCCTCACCGGCCGCAAGCTGCTGGAACGCTGCCGAGAGTTCACGGTTTTTCTGCTGGAGCTCATCTTCTGCCTGTTTTCGCCTCGTGATGTCACGGCCCTGGAACTGGATACCGGAAAAGTCCCCGTTCCGGAATATCGGGGTTCCCCTCGCTTCCAGAAACGCCCAGGATCCATCCTTTTTCCTCATCCGGATTACGATATCATGGGGGGAAACCGCTGTCAGCCCGCGATCCATGATGCGATTAATCTGGTCCGCAATTTCCTTATCCGGGAAAAGAGTCTTCACCGACTGCCCGATCAGGTCCCCTGGCCCGATGCCGGTAATGACGTTTATTGAAGGGGAAACGTAGGTGATGCGGCCATGCTCATCGCTTGTAATGATCACATCGCTGCTGCGTTCAGCCATGCCCCGGAACAGTTCTTCCGAGTTACGCAGTGCCTCTTCAGCATGCCTCTTTTCGATCAACTGCCGGGCCCGGTGGGCAAGTTCGGCAAACAGGGCGTCCGGGTCGCCACCTTTCTGGATATACCCGTCCGCCCCGGCATTGAGCGCCCTGATCACAACATCTTCCCTGCCTTTCCCGGTAAGAAAAATAAACGGGATACCTGCAAAACGGGTCCGGATCTCATTCAAGAGGGAGATCCCATCAAAGCCGGGCATCTGGTAATCCGAGATTACGGCATCATAGGTTTTTTTATCAAGCAGGAGAAGCCCTTCCTGGCCTGACCGGGCGGTATCGACGGAAAAGTCCCCGGTTTCTTCGAGATATTGCCGGACTATTTCGAGATAATCCGGTTCATCATCGATATAAAGGAGAGAAAACATAAAACCGCCACCATGAAAATCCGGATATTTAATGAACTATGCGGGACTGGAGTTCAAGAATTTTTGTAATTTAAATCCGGAATTTCCTGAGTGCAGGGCATTCATACAAAAATCCGTTCTTTTTTAAAAAAAAGCTATGATCTAAGAGGATTTTAAAAAATAACCAGGAAACACAAACAATCACGTTGCCTTGCCTTTAATAAAAGATTTATAATGGCATTTTGTAATATAATAGCAAGGAGCTTTCCTTATACAAGAACAGAGGATGCACGACATAAAAAACCTGATGGGTGCAGAAAGGATTGGATCATGATCCGGATAAAAAAGAACAAACCCGTGGTTTCACCGGAGACGAAGACCGCCCGGGCAATACGAAGACTGCATCTCAACCCGACGTACCTGCCGTTAAAGATCGGGGCGGTTATCGGGTATATCCTCCTTGGCATGCTGTCGGCATCGACATCCATGTTCGGGATTCTTGTCGGAGCGATGCTTCGCCTTGTAGGGATTTGATCTTTTTTTTAGAGCCGTTCCCAGGAAAAAAAGAAGCGGTCGGGCCCGGATTATGTGACGGTTATGCTGCCCGTCATGCTCGGGTGGATCATGCAGATATAATCGTAGACGCCAACGTGGTCATAGATTTTGCTGTACGACTGTCCCGGTGAGAGGAGCGGGGAGGTGGACTTGTCGGCGAACTGGATACGGTGGGTAACTGCCCCGTCGTTGACCCAGCGGACTGTCGATCCTGCCGGCACGGTCAGGGATGCCGGTTCGAATGCATAATCGATGATGTCGATGGTATTTTCAGACACGGACGCTATCCGGGGCTGTACCGTCTGCGTCGGGACAAATGTCTGGACAATCGTTGTCGTAATGGGTTGCACCGTTGTTTGATCCGGAGTTGCCACGGTCGTTGCCGGGGTCACGGGAGCCGGGGCTTCAGTCTGCGTGCATCCTGCTGCAAGAAGGAGGACGGCAAGGGCAAGAACAATGAGGATTTTTTTCATGAACAGATCTCCTGCTGTTTCTTTATGTGAATCTGATGCGCCGGAATTCCAGATAAATCATGAGGTTTTCCTCATTCCTCACGGGAATCAGCCATGTTCCCGCCGTTAAGCCGGGTAATGGCAAGGGAGCGCATGATTTCCAAGAACTCCTCCCCGTAATAGTAATCGGAGAATGCCATATCGGCGATGAGCCGGGCAGGAAGTGCCGGGCCGAACTTCCAGCTCTCTCCTGGAGGAACCGGGAGGGCTGAAGCTATCGTGTCCCTTTCCGCAGTGCGGAGTGCTTCAAGAGCCGTCATGACCTTATTGCCCGCACCCTCCTTTCCGGCACGCTGGACTTTCACGATAAAATCATTGTACCGCACCTGCACATTACCACCGAGCCGGTCTTTCAGGACAAGGGTCAGGACCCGGTTGAACCGGCTCCCGTACAGGGAGTAAACGATCACTTCGTGTCCCTGGTTCCCTTTCCGCTCCCGTACAAAGAGTCCGTCCCTGCCGATCCCTTCCAGGATCTTGTCAAGCGCTGTTTCCAGGATCACCTGTTCCCGTTCCCCGAGCGGGAGGATCGAGCTGCGATCCGCACCGATCTGCTGCACCCTGCGGCAGACCCGGGACGAAAAACCGCTCTCCCCGCCGGTCCAGAAAACAACCGATTTTTCCGAGCTTGACGGGACGACAACAACAAGGTTGTGTCCCTCGTCGCACTTGACCATCGACCAGCTCCTTCCGCCCAGCGATATCTCCTCTGCATTGCGGCTGTTGACAAACCGGGCATCCAGCTTCCCGACCACCTCGCCGTCCGGGGTCACGGCCCTGTACTCCCCGCCGCCGCTGATCACCGAGTACAGGTCCCTGAAGTTCGAACGGCCAAAAACGCGTTCTGCTTCGGTCCCCATCATCACCATCTCGCCATCGGTCGTCAGGAAACCAGTGGCGATCAGGTGGGCAGTAAGCGGGTCCAGGATACCGGGATCGATACCGGCAAAGACCGGGTGGGAGAGCACCTGCCGGGCCAGCTGCTTACGGCTTGTCCTCGGATAGTGATGCAGGTGCAGGAAGAGCTGCTGGAGCAGGACATTGTAAGGTTTTTTGGGAGGCTTGAGATCCTCGACCTGCCGGTTGACCGCACATTCGATAATCGCGATGCTGCACAGGAGTTCGCACGGGCTCGTGAGGATCCATGCCACCCGTGCCGCCTTTCCCCGCCGGCCGCTCCGGCCCATCCGCTGGAGGAACGAGGAGACCGACGAGGGAGGCCCGACCTGCACCACCACGTCGAGATCCCCGATATCGATCCCGAGTTCGAGCGTGCTCGTGCAGATGATGCAGGCACCGTCAGGAGATGAGACCGCTTCTTCTGCCTGCCTCCGCATGTCCGGGGAAAGGGAGGAGTGGTGGATGAAGAGATTCCGGATCCTCCCTCTGAGGGCTTTCATGAGTTTCTCGGCATCCGAGCGGCTGTTGACAAAGACCAGTGCCTTGCTGCCGGACGCAATCCGGACAATGGCATCGATCCGGTCTTTCTCCTCTTCTTCAACTATAAAAATGAACTCCTTGTCCTTTGGGGCAGACGGGACGGCAACAAGGGTGCTGCCGTGCCGGTTGTCGGAGAGCCAGGCAAGCACCTCCTCCGGGTTCCCCGTTGTTGCCGAAAGGCCGATCCGCTGGACCGATCTGCCCGTGATCCGGTCCATCCGGTCGAGCAGGACCTTGAGGTGCACGCCCCGCTCCGACTCGACAAATGCATGCAGTTCATCGATGATGATCGCCCGCACGTTCCGGAGATCCCCCGAAAGGGTTCGTTCCTGCAGCAGCACTTCGAGCGATTCCGGGGTGATCATCAGGAAATGGGGCGGTTCGCCGTCTTTCCAGCACCGGTCCCCTTTTGCCACATCCCCGTGCCACTTCATCACGCTAAGGGATGTCGGGATGCAGAAGGTGGCAAACCGTTCTTCCTGGTCGTTGATCAGTGCCTTTAAAGGAGAAAGGTAGAGACAGGTGATACCCGGCCTGCCGTTTTTTAAGATATCGTCCATCACCGGTATGAGGGCTGCTTCGGATTTTCCCCCTGCAGTCGGGGCAATGACCAGCACATCGCTGCCTTTTGAGGCCGCAGCATACGCCTGCTCCTGCACCTCGCGAAGCTCCGACCAGTCGAGCCTCTGGGAAAGCACCTGCTGGAGCGATTCATGCAGCTGGGAAAATACCGACGACACGATAGTACAGCATTGAACCGGCCGCATTATGGTCTTTTTGGGCGCGCGTGTCCAGGAACGTACATGTTTGTGCAGCGAGGTACACCTGCAAACACATATATACCCCGGTTTCCAGATTATTTACCGGTAAACAATGAGATCACCATGGGTTTGTAATACCGTTTCTTTCCCGAGCCCATGCTTCGCATTCCTTTTTAGATAGGGGACCTTCGTTACTTTAGGTCCCCCTGTAATGTCGTGATGAAGAGTTTACCAGAGGTTTTCATATGATTCTTGGAATTCCTGACCCGCAGATCATTATCGGGTACGCGTTAGCCATCGGCCTCGCGCTGGCATGTATAGTATACGGACTCCTGAACTGGAACCGCGAGGGAACCGAAGATGGCAGTTGACTCAATCACGCTTACTGCCCTTGTGATAGTCTATCTCTCAGCTACCCTCATCATCGGGTATCTCGGGTATAAGAAGACGAAAAATACCGAGGACTACCTTGTTGCCGGGCGGTGCAGCCACCCGGTTATCATCGCACTCTCCTATGGTGCCACGTTCATCTCCACGTCCGCAATCATAGGATTCGGGGGACAGGCTGCCAACCTCGGGATGGGCCTTATCTGGCTGACCGTCCTGAATATCGGGGTCGGTATCCTCCTTGCCTTTGTACTGTTCGGCAAGAAGACCCGGGAGATCGGGCACCGCCTTTCGGCCGTCACCTTCCCGGACCTGATGTGCAAGATCTACAAATCCCCGCTCCTCCAGTATATCGCCGGGTTCATCATCGTCATCTCCATGCCGCTCTATACGGCTGCGATCCTGATCGGCGGCGCACGGTTCATCGAACCGACACTTGGCCTTCCCTATGCAACAGCTCTCGTCCTCTTTGCCCTCATCACGGCAATCTACGTGGTCTTCGGCGGGCTGATCGCTGTCATGTATACCGATGCTTTCCAGGGAACCATCATGCTCATAGGGATGGTCGTTCTGCTTGCCCTCACGCTCGTTGCAGTCGGAGGGTTTACAGCAGGAGCAACCGCCCTGACCAATATGGCAGACCTTGTCCCCAAGGCGCTTGCAAGCCAGGGTATGACCGGCTGGACGGCGATGCCCGAACTCGGCTCGCCCATCTGGTTCACGGTTATAACAACGCTGGTGCTCGGCGTGGGTATCGGGGTGCTTGCCCAGCCCCAGCTCGTGGTCCGGTTCATGACAGCAAAGGACAACAAGTCCCTCAACCGTGCCATCCTTGTCGGCGGGCCGTTCATCCTGATGATGACCGGTGTCGCGTTCACGGTCGGTGCCTTAACAAACGTATTCTTCTACCAGACCTCCGGTCAGCTCGCCATCGATGCAGCAGGAGGAAACGTGGATGCCATCATGCCGCTCTTCATCAACCAGGCGATGCCGGATATCTTTGTCGTCATCTTCATGCTAACCCTGCTCTCGGCTGCCATGTCGACCCTTTCGGCCCTTTACCATGCGATGGGTACAGCCCTTGTCTGCGACCTCTGGGGCAGGGGCCGGGAATGTGCCCTTTCCCTCAAAGCCCACCAGGCTGGTATCGTCATCATGATGGTCCTCTCGACTATCCTTGCCTTCCTGCTGCCGATCAGCATCATCGCCCGGGCAACCGTCATGTTCATGGGCCTCTGCGCCGCCGCGTTCCTGCCGGCGTTTGCTATCGGGGTGTATGCAAAAGCCCCGGACACAAAAGCCGCACTCTCCAGCATGGTCACCGGTGCCGTGGCATGGTTTATCTGGACCGCCTTTTTCCATGCAGCAGAAGCAAAACCCCTCGGTCTCTGCCAGGCACTCTTTGGCAAGGTTACCCTGCTTGGTGCCCCGTGGACCGCTGTCGACCCGATCGTGATTGCCCTGCCGATCTCACTGGTCGTCATGATCGTCATGCAGTATTATTCGAAAAATGAGCAGCCGGCTGCTGCTCCTGCTGCATAACCTGCACGGCAACAGCCATATAAGCGGGAAATCCTCCCACTTTTAGAGAAACTTTTTTTGTCCTGCACACCGACAGATAACCATGGAACTCGCACAGAAAAAGTGCACTACGTATAAGGCCGGCTCCCCGCCGCTCACCCGCAAGGAGACTATCGAGCTCCTCGCCCAGGTGCCGGGCTGGTCGCTCAATAACGGCCACATCAGCCAGGCGTTCGAGAGGCCGGATGCTGCCTCCTGCATAGAATTCTTCAACGAGATCGCTGCCCTTGCAACCGGAGAGGGCCATTTTCCGGACATCTGCGTAAAAGAGTCCCGGATCGTGGAAGTCTCGCTCTACACCTACCCGGCCGGGGGCTTAACGCTGAACGATTTCATCATGGCAGCAAAGCTCAACGAAAAGGGCAGGGCACTGTAATTTCCTGATACTTTTTTCCGGTTTTACCGGCCGTTTCATATCCCCCTGCATACCAGCGGGCCAAGCCCTGCCGGGAGCATCCCGTTTGAGCAGAGGTGGGTGAGGATGACATCCGATCCCAGTGCAATGGCAAAACACCCGATGAAGGCCCCGCACAGGATGGCAAGGAAGACGGGAAGGGTCTTCATGCCCAGCAGTTTTCCTGCAATCGATCCCCGTATGCCCCCGCTGCCGAGAACCGGCACCATGACCATCAGAACAATGCCAAAAAACCAGAGGCCGCCAAGCCAGCGGTGATCGGCAAGGACCTGGTGTGTCTTTTCCGTAAGACCGGAGAGCAGGGGGCCAAGAACTGGGATCCGGTACGCAAGGTCGAAGTTCAGCGCCATGAAAAGGCCGGTATCGATATCGATCATCACAACGGCAATGGCCATGTACCACCACGGTATACCGAGTGCGATCCCGAGGGGAATGACGGTCTCTTTTCCGGCGGGCGGGAGGAGGTAGGCAATGGTAAGGCCGATGACAATGAGGAACTGGTTGTAAGGCAGGGTTGCTGCCATGACCGTAATATGGACGGCAACGACAAGGACCGGGATAAGCAGGGCGACGGCACGGTACGGGAGGTTCCCGAATGCTGCCTTTATGGTCCTGAATAAATTATGGTCCACCCGGTTCACCTGTCCTGGCCGGCCGTCTCCCGGGCATATTTTAAAAAAAAAGACGGGTTATTTCAGGTTGAATTTCCTGACGATCTTGTCCCGGATTGCTTCTTTTGGGTATGCCCCGATGATCCGCTCGATGAGCTGGCCGTTGGAGAAGAGCATGATTGCCGGGATTGCCGAGATGTTGAACTGCATGGACAGGCGCTGGTTGTCATCGGTGTTGACCTTGGCAAACGCGACTTTGCCGGCAAATTCCTGCGAGAGTTCTTCGATGGCAGGCCCGACCCGGCGGCATGGCCCGCACCATTCTGCCCAGAAATCAATGACTACGAACTTGTTTGTCGCCACGAACTCTGTAAAATGCGTTTCATCGAGATTCTTTACATCGACCGGGCTGGCTTTTGCTCTCTTGTCCATTTGTTCTTTCATCTCCTGCATGCGCCGTTCCCTCAACCGGGCCAGCTCATCATCCATGGTTGTCTGTTGGTCACCGTTTGATTAAAAAATCATCGGGGACCCCGGCCCGGTCCGGGTAACTGGGGTAAAGTATATCTGCGCCTGCCGTGTATATTATAGTCCTGATTATAGGAAGCGAGGTAGGGTAGTCAGGATATCCCGACGGGCTCATAACCCGTAGACCGATGGTTCAAATCCATCCCTCGCTATTCTTTGTTTTTGTGAATTTTCCTCGTAAGGGTTCCCCATCTTAATCTGGTTCGGGACAATCCATATCATTCCCGTGTCCTGTCCTGCTCATCCCGATAGATCCGGCTATGCTGATTACCGGGGATAGCTGCGAGACGGGCGGAATGGGCTATACGGTTGGTTTTTTTTAGGAACTGATTATAAACCATGTTTCCTTATTCTCATTCGCACACGGGGCATCCAGGGTGATTGCGTACCGGCCGGTGTCGAATGAGGAGGTATCGAACCGGAACGAGAAAACCTGGGGAATATCCCCGTACGCGTTCGGGTACATAGTTCCCCTTACCAGTTCCCCGGGGCACAACGACCAACAGCCCGCGCTGTAGCGTGCATCATGGACAGAGTAAAGGATCGCCCGATCCGGCTTGCCGGTATAGCCGGTGATGACCAGCAGATCCCCTTTTTTTACATTCCCGACCGGGTTTATGGTCAGCGGGCTATCCACCGACAGGTCCTGGGGGATACCTGTTGTGGGCATGGATGTCGTGGTGTAATTCCAAAAGACGTTAAAAATCCGGCCGTTACTGACCGCTTTGTCTTCCTGATACCGGGCAGTGACGAGATATTCCTGGGGCCGCAGGTTCGTGCTGTCGAAAGCGAACGTGAATGTCTGGTTGCAGCTGTTCCCTCTCCTGATCGTTACCTTTGCCATCAGACCATCGTCAAAACAACACTTGCAGTGGGTATGGAAAGAGGATTCCATAACAAGGATTTCAAGAACCTGGCCCGCAGGGATATTCGTTTCCCCGCTGATGGTTGCCGTATCCCCCCGGTGAAGATCGGGAATGGGATCAAGAGTAATCCAGTACGACTCGTTTCCCCGCTGAGGGCATAAGGCCGGGACAAGTTCGGGGAGCCGGATGGTTGTTGGTGAGGCAGTTGTGGAAATGGCGGGCAGCGTCACCATGGGTGCCGGCACGGAAGTGGTGACAGGTTCATCCGGAGCTGCCGGAATTGTTGTTTTTCCTGTATCCGGATACCATACACAACCGGCAGAAAAAAGAAAGAGCAGAACAAGGATTGCAGGGATCGGGATTCTGCGGTACGGGATCATGGGGTGCACCGATCAGGTTTTTTCTGGATAGCTAGACTCGTTTCCTCCGGGTAAATAGATTATGGATTCTTATTGCCCCGGAATGGAGCCGGTGCTGTTTGGTATTCTGTGTACAGGGTTTCTAAAAAAAAAGAATTACTTTCTCATTCCGACGGCAAGCAACGCGCCGGTTATCCCGATAACCGCGATTATGCCCGGGACAGATGCCTGAGTCGGTGCCGGGCTTGGGGTTGCTGCGGGGATGCAGGTGGTGTTGAGGGCTGCAAGGGCGTCAGCTGCGGTGCCAAAGCCCGGATAGGGAAGGCTGTAGGCGGGGTTGAGGGCAAGGGATTTCTCCAGTGATTCCCGGGCCCCGGTGCAGTCCCCGGTTGCTGCAAGAAGACTGCCTTTCACCTGCCAGTAATGGGCATTTGCCGGATCCTGGTCGAGAGCCTGCCCGATTGCGTCAAGCGCTTCGGAATTCCTGCCCAGGCTTTTGAGCGCGAGAGATTTTACGCCATAGTTGGTCGTGTAGTTTGCATCAAGGGAGATGCCGGTTTCCGCATCGGCAAGGGCAGCTGTCGGGTTCCCGAGCGCAAGGTAGCCGTATCCCCGGTTGGCATACCGGACTGCTTTTGGGTCGAGGGGGATGGCTTGTGAGATCACGTCCACCGATTTTGTGTACTGCCCCATTTTCCGGTAGGTATACCCCTGGAGGCAAAGCAGTTCGGCACTTTCCGGGTACCAGGCGAGGCCCCGGGTCGTGAGGAGAAGGGCATTGGTCCAGTTCTGTCCGGCAACTGCAGCTTGTGCGTCGGCTATGTAGAACGAGACGTTCTCCGGCGGGGTTTCGGGAGTGCCGACACCGGTGGAGAGCGAAGCCGAGATGGCGCCGCCCGCTGCTGCCGGCATGACAAGGCAGAGCAGGAGGCAGAGGAGGATAATGATTTTTTTCATGATGGGTCCTGTAAAAGAGGATTGTTTCCTGTCGGTATTTGTGCCTGTTGCTTTTTGCGGGAACAGGGGGGGTATGTGTTCCAGAAGCGGGCAGATCCGGGATTCTCCAGCCACAGGTGGTTACAATCCCCGGATCAGGCTTTTCAAGGCATACATGGGGAGGTCAATAGAGCGTAAACATGGAGGCTGGTACCGGCCAGGTATGACACGAAGGAGAGGTTTAATTGCGGGTTTTTTGTTCGATCTGTTTTGACAGAACTTCAAATTCAGCATCAGAAGATGCAGTGTTTTCAGCGATTCTCCGGATTGAGAACCGCTCATATTCTTCCAGGGCGAGTTTCTGTGCCAGTTCCATGGGAACAGATCCTTTATCGGCAAGGATTTCCTGCTCGTTGAATCTGAGGAAGGCATCCAGTTTGTCCTTCCATTCACTCATGTAAACCGGCTGTTTGCGTTCAGCCTGAATCTCGGCATAATCAAGATACATGGTGATAATCCTGTTCAGTGCCCGGATCTCAGATTCATTGAGATAATTCTTTGCGACCGTGACATCGGTTTTCCTGACTTTTGCACCTTTCCAGGTTGTGAGGCCCATGTTGGGTTTGTCTGAATCTGCCCTTTCTGCGATGATTTCGGCAGCAGTGTGGCCGGTGATTGCCCAGTGCAGTTTGTTCTGGACGGTTCTGAAGAATTCGAGGGTTGTTTTGGCATGCGGGTCGTAATCGATTGCGAGCGTGTAAATATCCCTGATCTTCTGGTAGAACCGTTTCTCGGATGCCCGTATGTCACGGATGCGTTCGAGCAGTTCGTCGAAATAATCCGCACCGATGTTCCGGCCATCCCTGAGCCGTTCATCGTCCATGACAAAACCCTTAATGAGATATTCACTCAGCCGCCCGGTTGCCCACCGGCGGAACTGCGTGCCCCGGGGGGAACGGACGCGGTAGCCGATGGCAAGGATCATGTCAAGATTGTAGTAAAGAGTCCGGTAATTTTTACCATCAGCCGCAGTTGTCAAGTATTCCTTGACAACTGATCCTTCCTCCAGTTCCCTGTCATTAATAATATTCCTGATATGGAGACTGACATTCTGTTTTGTGATCTGGTATAATTCCGCGATGCGTGCCTGCGTGAGCCAGACTGTTCCTTCTTCGAGTCGGACTTCGATGCGGCTTTTTCCGTCTTCGGACTGGTAAAAGAGGATCTGGGAACGGGTTGCCGGTTCCGGAACTGGTTTATCGCTCATCGTTCTTCACCCTCGCACCACATTCTTCTTAGAATTAGCCGGATGTTTGGCCTTTTATAGTACGTTGCCATGGGGTGAAACTGACCAGGGATTGTGTTTTTCCTTATTATGGCGCTGAAAAATTTGTCGCTTCGAGGACTGTTGTATCAACCATGTGAGGATCTCCGTTGTCCCGCATACGATTTTTTGTGTCTTTTCCGGACTGTCGTTGAATTTCTCCAGGAATAATGCGTTCAGGACTTTTTCCAATGAGAGATTGCAGAAGAATAACAGAAGCGGCAACGATCCGGATTCATAATAACTCCAGAAATTGTTCAACCTAAGGTCGGCATTCTTTATGATGATCCGTAATGTTTCCCGGGCAACTTCCGGATGTTTGGGTACGGTCAGCGGGCGCCTTACCGGATGCCGGAGATGGATATGACTTCCTTTCTGGTCATTGATCGTGTAACCCGGTTTACCGAGAGCCTTTATCACCCCTTACCGGCAAGGAATGGGAGTTTGTCCGTCATATATCAACGGCGACAAAAGTTTCTTTTACACCCGGGCGATGATAGAGGGGATGCCATCGCGTGCAAGTGCGCTGAGGTGAAGTTCGATGGCTTCGGCAATATTTTTCTTTACTTCCTCCTCAGTTTTTCCCTGGGAGATACAGCCTGGAAGTGCCGGTACCGTGACGATATACCAGCCATCCTCATCCTGTTCAATGGCAATTTTGAAATCCATATCTGCTCTCCAAATATTATACAGACATTATATTCCGACATTTAAGAGGGTTTATTCTTCTCAATAATCAGCATCCCCTTTCCATCAGCCAGCACAATCTATACTCCCGCGTTTCAATCGCTGTATTCCACGTTACCGGAACCCGGGGGACCGTATCCCCAGGAGGGTTTTTCCGAAAGGCACATCCCATCCTGTCGCCCGGCACCTCCCACCCACAAATCCGCACGATCCCGATCACCCGCACCAGACCCGGCACCACCCGGACCGGGTCATGGGGGGGTACCCCCCTCCCCCCCACCTCTTTTTTCTGAGCAGGGGGGGGAGGGGGGTGGCATGGGTAGGGGGGGAGGGTAGCTACCCCTCCCTGAGTACGAGGGGTGGGTATCCCCCCCCGACTCATTTGTGAGAAGGAGGGCAAGCGGGTGAATACAGACGAGGTCTCCATGCGAAATGATGCGGTACCGGCTGCGCAAAAAACGGTGCTACTCACTTTTGAGGTGGGGGAGGGTACCCCCCCTCCCCCCTCCTCTTTTTTTTGGGCAGGGGGGGGAGGGGGGTGGGTCCCTGAGCGGGAGGGGTGGGGACCCCCCCTGTCAGACAACTGGTTTTTGCGTTCAGGATCCTGCTGGATCCGTCGTGATTGACAGGGACGGGGCGGGAAAATGGTGGGGATGGGAGGGGGGGTACCCCCCCTCCCCCTGGGGGTGGTGGGGGATGTTGGGTTGATGGAACACCGAGAAGTGTAGAGAGAAAGCTATTAGCAGATTGTCAAAGATACAAAGAATCACCGAATGGATCCTCTTGATAAGAAAAAACTCAGCGAACGTGACATCTGTTCCAAGTTCATTACTCCCGCAATAATCCAATCAGGCTGGAACCATGATCTCCAAATCCGGGAAGAGGTTAATGTCACCGATGGCCGGGTTCTCGTTAACGGAAACTCCGTAAGCCGGGCCAAGCCGCGAAGGGCCGACTATATTCTTTACTATAAACAGAACCTTCCGATTGCTGTCATCGAAGCCAAGGACAACACGCACAGCGTCGGTGCCGGGATGCAGCAGGCGCTTGCCTACGCTGAAATGATGGACATCCCGTTCGTGTTCAGCTCCAATGGCGACGGGTTCCTGCTCCATGACCGTTCGGGCTGCTATGATCCGATGGAAACCGAGTTGTCGCTTGACGAGTTTCCCCGTCCCACGGATCTCTGGACCCGGTACCGGAAATGGAAAGGGCTGGATGAGCGGAAAGAACAGATCGTTACGCAGGGGTACTATATCGATGATATCCGTAAAACTCCCCGGTATTACCAGCTGAACGCGATCAACCGGACCGTCGAAGCGATCGCGAACGGGCAGGACCGGGTCCTGCTCGTGATGGCAACCGGGACCGGCAAGACCTACACGGCATTCCAGATCATCTGGCGGCTCTGGAAGGCCGGGGTCAAGAAACGGATCCTCTTCCTTGCCGACCGGAATATCCTTGTCGACCAGACAAAAACCAACGATTTCAAGCCGTTCGGGTCGGCGATGACGAAGATCACGAACCGGCAGGTGGACAAGAGTTACGAGATCTATCTCTCGCTCTACCAGGCAGTCACCGGCAGCGAGGAGGAGAGGAACATCTACAAGCAGTTCTCCCGGGACTTCTTCGACCTGATCATTGTCGATGAGTGCCACCGGGGGAGTGCGGCGGATGATGCGATGTGGCGGGAGATCCTGGATTATTTCTCGTCCGCAACCCACATCGGCCTGACCGCAACGCCGAAGGAGACAAAGTACGTCTCCAATGTCCATTATTTCGGGGAACCGGTATACGTGTACTCGCTGAAGCAGGGGATTGAGGACGGGTTCCTCGCGCCGTACCGGGTGTACCGGATCGATCTGGACAAGGATTTGCAGGGCTGGCGCCCCGAGCGGGGGCAGAAGGATAAGTACGGTCACGAAATCGAGGACCGTATTTACAACCAGAAGGATTTCGACCGGAGCCTCGTCATCGAGCAGCGAACAAAACTGGTTGCCCGGAAAGTCTCGGATTTTCTGAAAAATACCGGCCGGTACGACAAGACGATCGTCTTTTGCGAGAACATCGATCATGCCGAGCGGATGCGGCAGTATCTGGTGAACGAGAATTCAGATCTCGTGAAGGAGAACGGCCGGTACATTGTCCGGATCACCGGCGACAGCCCTGAGGGAAAAGCCGAGCTGGATAATTTCATTATACCTGACTCGAAGTATCCCGTGATTGCAACGACTTCGAAATTGATGGGGACCGGTGTTGATGCCCAGACCTGCAAGCTGATCGTGATCGACAAGCGGATCGAGTCGATGTCCGAGTTCAAGCAGATCATAGGCCGCGGGACCCGGATCAACGAGGATTATAACAAATATTTCTTCACGATCATGGACTTCCGGAAGGTGAGCGAGCTCTTCGCCGACCCGGACTTTGACGGGGAGCCGCTGGACGGGAGCCTGTATGATCCGACCGATCCGATAGCTCCTGCCGAACCGAAAGTGCGGGAGCCATCCGGTGCCATGAAGTACGTGGTGAACGATGTGCCGGTGACCGTTGTTGCCGAGCGGGTCCAGTACATTGCCGCGGACGGGAAACTGATCACCGAGTCGCTTGAGGATTACACGAAGAAGAACGTGACGCAGCAGTACGCCACGCTGAATGCGTTCCTGACCTCGTGGACAAAAGCCGGGCAGAAGACGATAATTTTAGAGGAACTGGAGGAGCAGGGCGTACTCTTCGAGGCATTGCAGGAGCAGGTGGGCAAGGACTATGATCCCTTCGACCTGATCTGCCATGTGGTCTTCGGCCAGCCGGCCCTGTCGCGCCGGGAGCGGGCAGCGAAGGTGCGGAAGGCGAACTACTTCACGAAGTACGGGGAGCCGGCGCGGAAGGTGCTGGACGCCCTCCTCTCGAAGTATTCCGATGGCGGGATTGGCGATATCGAGAGCATGGAGGTGCTCCGGGTGGACCCGTTCACCACGTTCGGCACCCCGATCGAGATAGTGAACACTATTTTTGGCGGGAGCGCAAACTATCTTGAAGCAATACGCCGGCTTGAGCGGTGCCTTTACACCGCCGAGTGCTGAGGCGGACGAATAAGGGAGCTGTTTTTTTATGGCAGTCGGAACCACGATCAAGACCATCCAGGACATCATGCGGAAGGATGCGGGTGTCGATGGCGACGCCCAGCGGATCAGCCAGCTGAGCTGGATGCTCTTCCTGAAAATCTTCGATGATAAGGAGAAAGAATACGAGCTGATGCGCAAAGGGTACCGCTCCCCGATGCCGGACCGGCTCCGGTGGCGGAACTGGGCTGCCAACCCCGAGGGGATCACGGGCGAGGTGCTCCTGAAGTTCATCGATGCCGATCTCTTCCCGACCCTCAAGGAACTGCCGGCGGAGGCGGGATCGAACGGCTCCGGGATCCTGTTGCGCCGGGTTTTTGAGGACTCGTACAACTACATGAAGAACGGGACCCTGATCCGGCAGGTCGCGAACAAGATCAATGAGATCGATTTCAACCGGTCGGAGGACCGGCACCTGTTCGGGGAGATCTACGAGAAGATCCTAAAAGACCTCCAGAGTGCGGGTAATGCCGGGGAGTATTACACCCCCCGGGCCGTGACGCAGTTCATGGTGGATCAGGTGGACCCGAAACTCGGCGAGTCGATCCTGGACCCGGCCTGCGGTACCGGCGGGTTCCTTGCATGTGCGATTGAGAATATCCGGAAGACCGTTAAGACGATCGAGGACGAGGATCTGCTCCAGAGCTCGATCCATGGGGTCGAGAAGAAGCCGATGCCGCACCTGCTCTGCACAACGAACATGATGCTGCACGGCATCGATGTCCCGATCCAGATCCGGCACGACAACACGCTCGCCCGCCCGCTGAAGGATTACTCGGCCCGGGACCGGGTGGACGTGATCGTGACGAACCCGCCGTTCGGCGGCATGGAAGAGGACGGGATCGAGACGAACTTCCCGTCCATGTACCAGACTCGGGAGACCGCGGATCTCTTCCTCGTCCTGATCATGCACCTCCTGAAGGATGGCGGCAGGGCGGCGATCGTGCTGCCGGACGGCACGCTCTTTGGAGAGGGCGTGAAGAGCCGGATCAAGGAAAAACTCCTGACCGAGTGCAACCTCCATACCATCGTGCGGCTCCCGAACGGCGTTTTTGCCCCCTACACCGGCATCAAGACGAACCTCCTCTTCTTCGAGAAAGGCAAGCCCACGAAAGAGATCTGGTACTACGAGCACACCTATCCCGAGGGCGTCAAGTCGTACAACAAGACGAAGCCGATCCGGATCGAGGAGTTCTCACCCGAGAAGGCATGGTGGACGAACCGCACCGAGAACGAGCACGCGTGGCGGGTGCCGGTGGAGCAGGTGATTGCGAACGGGTTCAATCTCGACATCAAGAACCCGAACGTGGTGCCGGACGAACTGGGCGATCCGGTGGAACTGCTCCGGGAGTACGAGCGGATCCGGGCGGAGGCTGCGGAGATGCGGGAGAAGCTGAAGCGGGAACTGATGGCATCGCTTGGGACACCATAGAATAGGAAAAAATGATCTCCTCTTTAGATATTTATTGGATAATTTTTCTCGATGTTACCGCGTCGAATCGGGAAATAACAAAATATTCTACGAGATCAGTGGATACGAAATGGATGAGTATTAGATAATTTTCCGGAAGTTAGACAATGAGTACGCTGAATGCCATCCAAGGAAGTATTGTAACAGACACCCGCCTCCGGATTCACATAACCGTAACTCGTATTGGAGTAGAGTTGGAGAATAATTGGAGAAATTTTAACTGCAATTTTTTCCGCAATACGAAAATAGATGGCACAACGCGAATATTTGGGAATTTCGATAGAGCGAATATTGGAGAATTTTTACGATGACTGCCAACCATTCGTCAAACACCGATCTCCTTTTCGAGCACTTCTCCACGCTCGCCACTGCACCGGATGGTATAGCCCGGCTGCGGGAACTGATCTTGCAGCTCGCGGTGCAGGGGAAACTCGGAACGCAGGATCCAGGGGATGAGACGGCGAGTGTACTTCTCAAAAGGATCGAGAAAGAGCGGATAGCAAGTGAGGGGAAAAACAAAAAGGAAAAATCGCTTGACCCGGTGAAGGATAGTGACGTTGGTTTCCAAATCCCCGACACGTGGGTATTGACCCGGTTAGGCAATATTGCTCAATACAATGCAGAGACAAAAACCTCTGCAAATGAAATTTCTGATGATGCTTGGGTTTTTGATCTCGAAGACATCGAGAAAGATACCTCTCGCATTCTTCAAAAGGTGCGATTCAAAGATCGGCGGTCGTTAAGTACAAAATCCCGGTTCCGAAAGGGCGACATTCTTTATGGAAAATTACGACCATATCTCAACAAAGTCGTTGTTGCGGATGAGGATGGATACTGCACCACGGAGATTGTTCCTATCCGGCCCTACGGGAAAATTTTTCCACAATTTTTGATGTATGCTCTGAAAACTCCCGATTTTCTCTCGTACGTGAATTCAAAAACATACGGAATTAAGATGCCCCGATTGGGAACCGTCGATGCCCTCAATACAATTATACCTCTCCCCCCTCTCGCCGAGCAGCACCGCATCGTCGCCAAAGTCGACCGGCTCATGGCACTCTGCGATGAGCTCGAAGCCCGACAGCAGCAGGAGCGGGCGGGCTGCCTCAAGCTCGGTACCGCGAGCCTTGCGGGGTTGCAGAACGCCGAGAGCCCGGAGGAGTTTGAGGCGCAGTGGGCGCAGGTGTGCGATGCGTTCGACCTGATCCTGGATTGCCCGGAGAATGTGGCGGTGCTCCGGCAGACGGTTTTGCAACTGGCGGTGCAGGGGCGGCTGGTGAGGCAGGAGCCTGTGGATGAGCCGGTCGGAAAGTTGGTTGAGCGGATCAGGAACGAGAAAGAGCGTTTGGTAAAAGAAGGAAAGATAAAACGCGAGAAGCCATTGGATCCGTTGGATCGGACAACGATATCTTTCAAGATTCCAGAATCCTGGTCTTATAAATATCTGAATGATATTTGTGAGTTAGTTGTTGACCCTGATCACAATATGCCGAAAGCCGTTGAAACGGGTGTGAAATTTATCTCGTCGAAAGATTTGAATGACGAAGGAATAATCAATTTTTCACGGAACATCAAACTGATTTCCGAAGAAGATTACTCTCGATTAGCAAAAAAATTCCAACCAAAAAGAGGGGACATTTTATTTGCTCGTATTGGTGCAAGAATTGGTAAACCTTGCATAGTCGATTCAGATGAGCGCTTCATGATTTCATATTCCTGTTGTGTTATTAGGCCACTTTTTGTTGATAGAAAATATGTCAATTATTTTTTGAAAGAGGCTTCTTTTCTCGCAATTGCATATCAAAAAACGGTTGGGGTCGGAGTACCGGATTTGGGTATGAAAATGATCAAGCAATTTGTGGTTCCCCTCCCCCCGCTCGCCGAACAGCACCGCATCGTTGCGAAGGTTGATGCGCTGATGGCGTTGTGCGATGCCCTTGAATCGCGGCTGAAAGAGAGGGCGGGAGTGCAGTCGAGATTCGCGGATTCAATTGTAAAAATGGTAGGTGGAGAAAATGCGTGAAGACCCGGAATTAGTATGGGAGGTCTATCTCTCATTAGAAGAGGAATTTCTTAATTATATCAAATATGTTCCATTGGTCCCGAACCACTATATGATATGGTCGCATCCTCTTGCAAATTTACTCAATAATGTTGGAAGTTGCGTCGATTCGTTTCTTAAAAATGCAATTTACTGTGAATCACTGAATGGTATTGATGATATTCAATCTGTTCGATGTGACCGCGATAAACAAAACATGAAATATTATCGTCAGATTTTCGATGCGAAATATCATTTATCGGATAAGAAAATTTTTGAACTGCAAACTTTGTGCCCACTAAGTCCCTTTGTTAAATGGAAAGATGGAAACACCCCAATTTGGTGGAAGGATTATACAGATATCAAACACGACAGATTCCGGAATAAAGAAAGTGCGACACTTAATTCTACATTAGAGGCGCTTGGCGGACTATTTCTCTTATTCTTAAAACATGAAGAAACGATGAACGTCCTCATCGATCGAGGTGTTGTAATCGGTAGTGGACACCCTAAACAATACTGTAAATCTATTCTGAGTAAGGGGGAACCGATCGAAGAATCATGCAATCAGTTTTACGCAAAAACTTCTTTATTCGGATATGTATTCGATGATAAATTCCGGCATTTAAATGATGATGAAAGGAAGCGGATTCTATCTCCAGCTTATCCAGGATATTAAGTGATGGATATCGCATCCATTAAACAGGAAATTAGCATCGTTGCGAAGGTTGATGCGCTGATGGCGTTGTGCGATGTCATTGAATCGCGGCTGAAGGAGAGGGCAGCGATACAAACAAAATTCACGGATGCGGTTGTAAAGAATGCCGGGATGGGATAATATCAGTGAATATCGCCATGGAGAAATTGTTAACAGATTTTTTGAGCCCTCCTCTTAATAACCGCCGCCGCCAACCATGTTCAGATGACCTCACACCAATTACATTTCGACAGTTTTGGATCGAATGAAAAAGGTCAGTACGGCGCAGCACTTGGACTTGCAGTTACCCGAGGGATGCTGAAAAACGAACCCTCTTTAGTCATTCCAGGATATTCGGGCGAGAAGATCTCTGTCGGAGCTGGCGAAGCGGGAATATTCGCGTTAGACGGCGACAAGATGTACTATGCGGATTCTCAGCATAATTTCCCGTCTGATAACTTCTATTGTGATGATACCCCAAAGTGGAAAACCGATGCGAAAGTCCATGTGGATTGCATTGTAGAAACAGGGGATCCGGATAACCCGCACAAGCAGGTCCGGAGGGAAGCATTCATCGAATTCAAAGCTGGCAAAAATGCCACACCAGAACGAAAACAGAATGTGGTGATGGAGGCGTTGAGCCGCAACATACCGGTTCAGAACCTTGGTTACAAGGATCTTATTATCCTCAGGTGCGTTGTCATGCCAGACACAATTAAGAAAAAAATGCAGGTAACATTTTTCCGGTTTTCTGATGAGGCAGGCTGGGAGGTACTACAGCAGTACGAGTACTCGGACGTTTTGTGACCCGGAATCCCCAACCTATCGTTTTTTTGTGTGTATGTTTTTCGAAGCTTAATTTTTCATATTTTTGCCCCCCTCCTCGCGATCTGCATGTAGTATCGTTGCCCTGGTTTCACGCATGTTGTGCGATGCCCTTGAATCGCAACTGAAAGAGAGGGCGGGTGTGCAGGGCCGGCTGGCGGGGGCGTTGGGGAAGAAGGTGGCGGGTTAACAAAGACATAAGGAAACCTGCACACTTGCCGCACCCTCACCCAAATCCCCCATCTCCCGCCAAATCCGGGCCCGTATAATCGTTTCCCGGAAGGCCCGGTGCGAGTGCCATAGGTATAACCAGTTGGTTATATTAATCCGGGCCCACACAAGGCTTCGATTCTTCCGCAACATCCGCAATAACTTCGAATTTTTTCGAACCAACCAGAGAGTATATAAACAATTTTTAGATATCTCTTTAGCATACAATGATCAGCGAATTTCTCGGACGACTGAAAACCTGGCTCCAGGAACAGTGGGCAGCCGTAAAAGCACGGCCGGCCGCTGCAACCAGCGGAGCCTCCAGAGCGGTTTTCATCGCCGTGCTCATTCGCAGCCTCATTGCCGCTTCAGCATGGGCAAACCTGCTGAAGAGAGGAAAGCGGTTCCATAACGCAGACGGTCATATCCATGCACCGATCTTCTCGCTCTACACCTTTTTTGCCAGTCGGTAAGTAAACGCCCGGCCCGGCGTTCCGGTTCATTCACGGCGATACTCCCTTAGGATACCTGCCGATTCACAAAATCGGCATCTCACGGGACATGAGCCCTGGCTCTCCCCGGACCGGCACGGGAAGAATTACACAGCAGAGCGACCGCTCTCCTCCTCGTATCGCCTTCGAACACATACGTTTGGAAAACAAGTGACCACCATGATCAAAAAAATTAATGAAAACGAAGAATCGCAGGAGACCATTGCAACCCGGAACCAGAAGGAGGTGTGCCCGGCCGGATCGCCCCGCAGGGCAACCGAAACAGATGGCACCCCGGCCGGTACAGGATGTGCCGGCCGGACCGGGCCGGAACCTGGAACCGGCCAGGAAAAGACCGACCCGCACCGCCGCCGGCAAAAGAAGAAGAAAACCGGAACGGGCACCAGGAAGAAACCCGTAAGCGGAAAACACGGGGAACACGTCCCAACGTGTATGTTTGAAGCGATGAGGATCCTGCGCAAAGAAGGGTACATACCCGGAAAAGTCCAGGATCAGGAATCCGTCTTTGATATCGTCGCACTGAGCCACCGGGGATCGCTGCTTCTCAGGGTTGTCCGGCCAAAAGAGCCGGTCGCAAACGCCCGCGACGTCCGGGAATTATATGAAGACGAGATCCGCAGGCTCGAACCATACTACCGATCTGACGGCGACGATATCCAGTTCTGGGTCTTCTCCCGGAAAAAGAAGCTGATCCGCTACCGGGTCTATGACTGGGGTATCGGTAACGTGGAAACAATGCAGAAAATTATGAAAAATACGCGAGGGTAACAGCCGGATCAAAAAACCGGCTGTCTGCAACACCGGATTCTGCGAACGCGAAACTCCCGTTCCCCGGTTGCATAAACCGGGCATGCAGGAGCCCCGGTTTACATCCCCTTTAACGTGGCTATAATCTCAAAAGTCCCATACGGTAATGTCAAAGGGCCCCGAGACACCCAAAAAGAAACAGACGTGAAAACAATGGCAGACTTCACCCCCAACACCAACGTAAAGAGTGCGGTCCGCAAACTTGCGGCCCCCATCGCTGACATCGACGTATTTAACTCCGTCGTCCAGTCAGTTATCCTGAACAACCCGTTCGGGTGTGTATCGTATATGAGCTCGGGCACAAACCACCCGCCCGTAGAAAAGACCAAGGAGACCTACACGGCAAAGTTCGTCTTCGAAGATGAGAGCGCAAAGCGGGTCGGCAGCAGCTCGGAGAGTTACGACACGAGAACAGGCTTTGCCGCCGGGATCGCAGCCGTGATCGCCAACACCGCCAACAACACGGCGCACGGCGGAACCCCGTATCACGACCCCGAAGGCGACACGTTCTCCGCGACACTCAAATGCCACGATCCCACCGGCGAGATGTACTTCCTCAACATCTCCCGCCGGCAGGTATCGCTCTCCTCCTACGAGGATGACTCCATCCGGGCCCGGATCGAGACCTGGGCCGACAGCGTCCCGGCACTTGCGTAGGTGGGGAATGGACACCGAACTCGTCATCATCGGAGCGTTCCTCGGTGCAGGACTGCTCGCCTACGTGATTGTCCCCGGTCTCCTCGTCATGTGGGACCGGGTTCTCGATCACATGGAATCCGGTGGAGACCAGAAATAAACGCAAGCAAAAACGGGGCGGGATTCTCCCGCTCCACTATTTTTTAATTCCCGGCTCAGCTCTTCCGGGCAACCGTCACGATGAACGTCCGGTTCTTGTACACCACGTCCACATCCGAAAAACCGCACTCGTGCAGCCATGCAAGCTGGACCGAGAGTTTCTCGTTCCGGTCAAGGTCGTTCCTGCGTTTCAGGATCTCCGCGTGTTCCCCGTCGTTTAAGGGCCCGTTTTTCAAAAACTCGTTCCAGTAATCGAGATACCGCTGCCGGAAATAGGGCGTCTCGCCATCGGCCTGGTCCGCGTTGACAAAAATCCCGCCGGGTTTCAAAGCGGAAAATATCCTGCCGAAGAGCCGGCGCTTGTCTTCCGTTGCGAGATGATGGATCGAGAGCGCCGAACAGACAAGATCATAGGGCCCGCACAGCTCCGTCTGGCAGTAATCCCCGGACCGGAACGCAACATTGTCCCGCCCGGCGAACCGATGCCGGGCAACCCCCAGCATGTTCTCCGAGATGTCCAGCAGGGTTAAGCTGGCTTTCGGGAATTTCTGTAAAAGCATCGCGCTTAAAAGACCCGTCCCGGCCCCGATATCAAGGATCGCCGGATCCTCTTTCGATTCCGCAGCCCAGACTGCAGCGCCATAATATTGCCGCAGGTCCGGAATGACATATTCCCGCTGGGCATCGTACTCTGTTGCAACCGCATCGAACGCTTTCCTGACATGTTCCATGGTATCGATCCCTGCCCGGGACAGGACGTGCCCGGGTACAGGGAACCGGTTGTCGCGGACAGGAAAAAAGGTACCAGATCGGTGCCCGGAGGGTACGGGAAAAAAGGGAAAACCGTTACGAGTTCTTGTCTTCGAACGATTCGAGATTGGTCTGGTAGGTTGCATCGACAAAATCAACATGGCAGGGCTTAGCCTGCTCGCCGTCGATTGGCAGCGGGTAGCATCCCGTCAGGCAGCCGGTGCAGAGATTATCGAGGGGAAACCCGATGGCTTCCACGAGGGCATCGAGAGAGATATGGTGGAGCGAGGTTGCCGTAATCGAATGCCGGACCTCCTCTTCGATCTTGTCGCTTGCGATCAGTTCCTTCCTGGTCGGCATGTCCACGCCGAGATAACAGGGAGCCTTGATGGCAGGCGATCCGATCCGCATATGGATCTCCCGGGCACCGGCTTCCCGCATCAGGTCTATGATCCGCCGCGAGGTCGTGCCCCGCACAATACTGTCATCCACAAGAACTACCGACTTGTCCTTCAGGTGGGCAGGAATCGGGTTGAGTTTGATCCTGACCGCATTCTCCCGCTCTTTCTGGGACGGCATGATGAACGTCCGTCCCATGTACCGGTTCTTCATGAGGCTCTCGACAAAGGGAATCTTCGAGCCTTCCGCGTACCCGATTGCATATGCAGTCCCGGAATCGGGAACCGAACAGACCGAATCGGCTTTTACCGGGTCTTCCTCGTGGAGTTTGCGCCCGATGGTCCGGCGCACGTCATACACAAGAACCCCGTCGATAACCGAATCCGCACGGGAAAAATAGATGTATTCGAAAATGCAGTGCGCCCTCTTGGCCGCAACCGCTATCTGGGTGCAGTGGACCCCTTCACTGTCCATCCGGATCAGTTCGCCCGGCTTGATATCCCGGAGGAACTTGGCCCCCAGTGCATCGATGGCGACGCTTTCCGAAGCAACGATATAGGCCGTTTCCGTCTTCCCGATACAGAACGGCTTGATGCCCAGCGGGTCGCGGAAGGCATAGATGATCCCATCGATCATCATGACAACCGAGTACGACCCGATTAGCCGGCGCATGCAGATATGGACTGCATCCTCGACGCATCCCGAGCTTGAGATCTCGTCGATTAAGATCTTTGCGATAACTTCCGTATCGGTCGTTGTCGTAAAAAACTGGCCGGCCTGTTCGTATTCGGCCCGTATTCCACCGGTGTTCACAAGGTTCCCGTTATGGGCAATGGAGATAAAATGGTCCTTGAACTGGAAGTTCAAAGGCTGGATATTCTCCGGAAGGTTTGCCCCGGTTGTCGGGTACCGGACATGGCCGATACCGGCAGAGCCTTTCAGGTCGGATAAAACAGACGGGGAAAATACATCGGCGACAAGCCCGTTCCCCTTGAATTTATGGAGATGACTGCCGTCAAAAGTGGATATTCCGGCGCTCTCCTGCCCGCGATGCTGGAGAGCGTACAAAGCATAATAGAGCTGGATTGATACACCGCCAGCATCGACGATGCCAACGATTCCGCACATGGTACAACTCTAATGCGTCGGGACTTTTGATCGCTTGGTGTGCCACTTATAGTTGCTCATCTTGGTGCTTCTGCCAAACCCACAGGCAGAGCAGACTTTCTTCTGGGCGTGGAACGAGATCTTCCCACAGCGCCGGCAGGCGATGTGTGTGAACTTGTTCATCTTACCCATTGATGGAGTGCCTTTTGACATGTTACCTCACCTTATTGTTCCAGTGATGGAGATATATAGATCACATTATCGCCACGGACGATGAGCGTGCCGACCTTCAGTACCTGCCCATTCTCTGTTTCCTCGGCCTTGTCCAGGACGAGGTTCATGTGCACATCATATCCCTGGAGAATTCCGCGAATTTCTCTTCCGCCTTTGAGAGATACGATAACGGGCTGGCGGTTCAGCACCTGATCCAAAATATCCAACGGCCGTTTGGTCATAATAATACCCTTTTCACCATCGCTCTGGAGTAATATATGTGCGTGAGCACTCTACTTAAACATACCGTAGGTCCTCAGACCACCATAAAAGTTCCGAAACAGATATTCCGGTTTATGGGATCCGCGATACATATTTTTTTTACCGCGTCCTATGAATGTAGGACTGCCATGAAGAAAATCCTTGTGAAAAAACGCCATTCAATACGCAAGAGCCAGGCAACAGACCTGCTTGCCCGGCTTACGGACCAGATCGGCCCGTCCGCATCGCTCTTCCATGCCGATATGATCGAGGTCATCGAAACCAACGCAAATATATCCCTTTTCCTTGTCGATAAAAAACCTCACCTGATGGATAACGGCACCTGGGTCTTTCCCACCCTCAAAGGCGCGGTCCAGGTCCCGTTTCCCGAACGCCGGGTAGTCGTGGATGCCGGGGCAATCCCGTACGTTGTGAACGGGGCTGATGTCATGCGGCCCGGTATCGTTTCGGTAACTCCCGATGTCAAAACCGGCCTCCCGGTCCAGATCGTGGAGGAACGGCACGGAAAACCGCTTGCCATCGGTATTGCACTCCATGATGCGGCGGAGATCAGCGCAAGTACGGCAGGAAAGATGTGCAAGAGCCTCCAGCACGTCGGCGATGAGTTCTGGAATCTCGAACTCTGATCCCTTCTTCACGGCTGAACAATGCGGAGAAACGGCCAGTATTCCCATTTTTCAGGGAAAATCTCCAGATCAAAGGCTTCTAAATAGATACTATTAAATAATTTTCGCCATACAGTTTTTTTATGGTTAAAATCATTGACACCCTTCTGGGAAAAAGCGCTTCGAGTTCAGATGACGATTATATGGAACTCGATCTCGCATCCTATGAGGAGCACGGATCTGCTCCCGCTCTCCTCGTAAAGATCGCAACAATCAACGATATCAAGGATACACCCCGGATCAAGGACGAAGTCTACAGCGGAAACATCGTCATCGTGGATATCTCCCGGCTGAAGATGGACAAGATCTCCTATGAGCGTGTCCTCAAGGACTTAAAAGAAGTGGCAAAGGATGTCAACGGGGATATCATCGGTCTTGGGGACCAGCGCTACGTAGTTCTTACCCCCATGTCGGTCAAGATCTCCCGTGACCGGATCGGAGCCTGACGTTGCGTACAGTCGTCCCGGGCCCGTGTCCCTATTGCAATAACCAGATAGAATACCTGTATACCACAGAAAATATTCCTCACTTTTCCGATATCCTCATTATTTCTGCGATCTGCCCTTCCTGCGGCTACAAGTATGTCGATACCCAGATGCTCAAGCACGGGGAACCACTGAGATTCACCCTGGAGGTCGGGTCGGAAGCGGATCTTGCTGCCCGCATCATCCGGAGCATGAGTTCAAGCATCGAGATTCCGGAACTGGGAGTCAGGGTCGATCCGGGGCCGGCCTGTGAAGGGTTCGTGTCGAACGTTGAAGGCGTTCTCGACCGGATAGTAAAGGCAGTGCGATCGGCAGTACTCCAGGGAACCGATGAAGAGCGGGAGAACGCCCGGATCCTCCTGGAAAATATTGATAAGGTTAAGAACGGTACGTTCCCCGTCACGATAATCGTTGAAGATCCATCAGGGAACAGTGCAATTGTATCCGACAAGGTAAAAAAAGAAAGTTATGTTGTCGAGGAAGAAGAGTAATTTTTTTTAAGTAATTTCCATATCCCCAAGGAACGCCCCGGGCTTTTCGGTTACTTCCCCGACGACTTTTGATCCCGGGATCGCTTTGAGAACCGCATCGGTACCGGACTCCGGGACAACGTAAGCGTACCCCATTCCCATGTTGAAGGTACGGTACATCTCGGCAGCCGATATATCTCCGGTCTCCTGTATCCAGTTGAAGATTGCCAAGGGCTGGATGGGGTTGTCGACACGGAACCCGTACTGGCTGAGCCGTTTGAAGTTCAGCAGGCCTCCACCGGTGACATGGCACATGCCATGGACGGTACAGCCTGCAGCAACCTTCAGGCTCTCGCTGTAGATCCGGGTCGGTGTCAGGAGTTCTTCGCCAAGAGTCCTACCGGTCTTAATCTTCTCATCGTACCCGGCATATTTTTCCACAACACGGCGGGCAAGCGAAAGCCCGTTGCTGTGGACCCCGGTTGACGGGACACCGATAATCCTGTCACCGGGCCGGATCTTCTCACCGGCGATGATCCGGTCCTTTTTCTGGAGGCCCATGCAGGCGCCGGCAAGGTCGAGACCGTTGACAAGGCCACGCAGCGACGCAGTCTCCCCGCCGACAATATCGATGTTTGCCTGCCGGGCACCTTCGTTGAGACCGATACCGATCTGGGCCATCTTCTCAATCGAGAGCTTGTCGGTTGCGATATAATCGACAAACGCAACCGGTTCCATGTTCATGACATACAGGTCGTTGACGTTCATCGCGATACAGTCTATCCCGACGGTGCTCCAGTCCTCCATCTGGTCGGCGATAAGCATCTTCGTACCGACACCGTCTGTTGTAAGGGCAAGGGCCATTTCGCCAAAATCAATCAGGCCGGCAAAATGCCCGACTGCACCCATCATGGAATACGGTCCTTTGCGGCGGTAGGTCAGGTTTTTTATCAGGGACTTGATCGCGGTTGCTTCGAGATCGATATCCACTCCGGCATCTTTATAGGCGTTATTACTCATCTGCTTCCTCCGAGAGCCTGAATTCATCGTGGAGGATCCGGACCGCACGGGGCCCGTCACCCTGGCTCACGACAAACGAGATATTGGCTTCAGACGACCCCTGCGAGATCATCATTACGTTGACACCGGCTGCCCCGAGTGCCGTGAAGATCCTGCCTCCCGTGCCCGGCGCACCGGCCATTCCTGCACCGACAACAGCGACGGCACAGACATCCTTGTTGTGGGTCACTTCCCGGAAAACCCCCTGTTTTACAAGGGAAGTAAGGGATTTGACGGCAACCGGAAGATGCGATTCGTCGATGATAAGTGAAATATTGGCTTCCGATGAACCCTGCGAGATCATCATTACGTTGACCTCTTCATCGGCAAGGATGGAGAAGATCGCTTTTGCCACGCCGGGCCTGCCGATCATCTGGGCCCCGTTGATATTGATCGCGGCAACCTTGTCGATATAGGTAAGGGCTTTGACAACCCGTGTTGCAGTCTGGCCGTTCCGTACGATGACGGTTCCGGGATGGGCCGGGTTGAAGGTATTTTTCACCCGGACGAGGATATTTTTCCGCATTGCCGGCTCAATCGACCGGGGATGCATTACCTTTGCACCGAAGTAGGAGAGTTCCATTACTTCAATGTACGAGAGGGATTTCATGACACGGGCATCGTTGATCACACGGGGATCGCAGGTCATGATCCCATCGACGTCGGTCCAGATCCAGATCTCGTCGGCATCGATTCCTGCACCGATGATGGAGGCGGAATAGTCCGATCCGCTTCGCCCGAGCGTGGTCAGGACACCATCGTGGGTGCATCCCATGAACCCCATGATCACTGGTATCTCTTTGCCGAGTTTCGGACCGATCCGGCGCTGGATACGCTCATCGCTCTCGTGCAGGGCGGTTGCTTCCCCATGCTGGGTTGTGGTGAGGATACCGGCTTCGCAGCCATCGAAAACGGTCGACGCGATCCCGCGCTGGCGGATAGCAGCACCTACGATCGGGGCGAGCATCCGTTCGCCAAACGAGATGACATAATCCTTTGAGCGGGGAGTGAGCTCCCGCAGGTTATAGATTGCATGGAGGATGTTCTCCAGGCAGATGAGCCGGTCTTCGATCTCGGCCCCGATAACGGCAACGTAATCCGGCGCTGCACCCTCGAGGGTCGTCATATGGCGCTTGCTCAGCGACTGGATCAGGGGGGTGATGGCGGAGTCATCCTTTGCAGTCGGGAGTGCTGTTGCGACCTCGATAAGCTGGTCAGTCACTCCCCGCTGGGCAGACACGACGACTGCGAGCTCGTCTCCTGCCTTGTGGTGGTGTTCAAGGATGTCGACAACACGGCTGATACACTGGGCATCGGCAACGGACGTCCCGCCAAATTTCATTAAAAATCTCATTTTCTCTCTCACTCTTGCTGTGCCATTTATTTATGTTACTATACGATCCACAAAATAATAAGATGCTTGCAGAAGAGAGGGTGGATTGCCATGTACTGGTAATCGGAAGCGGTGGCGCCGGTGTCAGGGCCGCCATCGAGGCATCGCACTACGGCGATACAGTACTCATCTCAAAAACCATCGTGGGAAAAGGCGGATGCACCACGATGGCAGAAGGAGGGTACAACGCGGTTCTCCGCGAGGAAGATTCATGCGGTATCCATTACGAGGATACGATGAAAGGGGGTGCCTTCCTCAACAACCCCGGCCTTGTCGATATCCTGGTAAAGGAATCCCCGCTCCGTATGGGCGACCTGATAAAATGGGGTGCGGTTTTCGATTTTACCGAAAACAATGAAGTTGCCCAGCGCCCGTTCGGGGGCCAGCGGTTCCCGCGAACCTGTTATGCCGGTGATCGTACCGGCCACGAGATGATGACCACCCTCGTCGAGCGGCTCGAAACATCCGATGTAACCACCCTCCAGGAATGCACGATAATCGACCTGGTCAAAGACGGGGATGCCGTTATCGGGGCGATGGCACTTGATGACCGGGGGAACCTCCTGGTCATAAAATCCGACAGTACCATTCTTGCCACCGGCGGCGGGACGAAAGTCTACGATATCTCTACAAACTCTTCGAGTGGGACCGGGGACGGATATGCTATCGGGTACCGGGCCGGGGCCGAACTGATCGATATGGAAATGGTCCAGTTCCACCCGACGGGCGCAGTCTTCCCCTACGATGCCCGGGGTCGTCTCGTCACTGAAGCTGTGCGGGGAGAAGGCGGACTCCTTCTCAACAGCAAACGGGAGCGGTTCATGGAGAAGTATGACCCGGAGCGTATGGAGCTCTCGACGCGGGATGTCGTCGCCCGGGCAATTGCAACTGAAATCCAGGCCGGCCGGGGAACCCCCAACGGAGGAGTCTATCTCGATGTCACCCACCTGCCAAAAGAAAGGATCGAGACCCGGCTTCCGGTCATGCTCGAACAGTTCCTGAAGTTCGGGGTCGATATCCGGGTTACCCCCATGGAGGTAGCCCCGACCGCACATCACATCATGGGCGGACTCCGTATCACTCCTGATTGCCGGACAACCCTGACGGGCCTCTTTGCCTGCGGGGAAGTTGCCGGGGGGGTCCACGGGGCAAACCGCCTGGGCGGCAATGCTCTTGCCGACACCCAGGTCTTTGGTAAGCGTGCCGGGGAATCGGCCGGAAAAGCACCGGAACGCACTGGAAAAATCGATGAACACCAGGTTGAAAAGCAGCAGGAGCGGCTGGATTTGTTCATGAAGGGGACAGAGAACCCGGCAGTTGTCCGCAAAGAACTCTGTCTAGCGATGTGGAACGGGGCAGGTATCTTCCGGAATGCGGCGGATCTTGCCAAAACACTTGAAACGATTACCCGGTTATCGGCAGTTCCGATCCGGGCGGTATCGGTGCAGAATCTTACGGACTGCTGCATCGTCCAGAACATGTGCCTGACGGCATCGCTCATCTGCAGGAGTGCACTCACCCGGAAGGAATCACGGGGCGCTCATGTCAGGACCGATATTTCCCAGGAGTGGGATGCACAGGGTTCGCCATTCCTGCATACCTATATCTCAACAAGCCGGGACGGGATCGAACAGAAGGAGGCATCATCATGAAGGAACTGACGGTAAAAGTATACCGTTACGATCCGGGCTGCGAGAGCGAACCCCGGTACCAGACATACAAGGTCAGCGTCAATGAAGGTGCCCGGGTTCTCCATGTGTTGCACACGATCCATGACGAGCTGGACCCGACGCTCTCGTACCGGTACTCCTGTGCTTCAGGGCAGTGCGGGAGCTGTGCGGTCCGAATCAACGGGGAACCGGTGCTCGCCTGCACGGAAGAGGCACGGGATAACATCACGATCGAGCCTATTCACCTGCCGGTGAAAAAGGATCTTATTGTCGACCTGCTCCCGACCCTCGATGCAATAGCCTCCCTCCGGCCAAAAGAGGAGACAGTCCTCCCGACAAAAGCGGATATCGATGCAATGAAACCATTGAAAGACTGCATCGAATGCCTCTGCTGTGTTTCGGTCTGCCCGGCTATGGATGTAACGACATTCTTTGGCCCGACTGCTATGCGGCAGGAGATGCGGCTTGCCCTCGACCCCCGGGACAGCGGGGACCGTATCGCTGATTCGGTAACGGAGGGTCTTTTCACCTGCACAAGCTGCCAGACCTGCTGGAAGGTCTGCCCGAAAAACATAGAAATCCCCGGAAAAGCAATCGAAAAACTTCGGGCACAGGCAAACAAGCGGGGTTTTACGCTGCCACGGCACCTTGAAGTCGCAGCACTCGTCAAAGAGACCGGCCGGAGCGTCCCGAGAACCCAGACAACCCTGCTCGAACAGGTTGGAGAAGTTGTAGAGCCAATCGGCCCGGTAAAAGCAACCGTGGGCTTTTTTGTCGGGTGCATGTACAACATGCGGCAGGTCCAGTCAGCGCTCGATGCACTTGAAGTGCTGAAAAGAAACGGGATCCGGGTCATCATCCCAAAAGAACAGGTATGCTGCGGATCGCCGCTCATACGGACCGGCCAGATTGACATACTCGACACGCTGAAAAAGAAAAATATCGATACCTTCGTATTCCGGGGGATCGATACCGTCCTGACCATGTGTGCCGGCTGCGGGTCCACCCTGAAAAACGATTATACAACCCCGTTCAAGGTCATGGACATCAACGAAGTGCTCACGAAGTACGGCATCGAACCTCCGGCACACCTTCCGGTGAAAGCGACGTATCATGATCCCTGTCACCTGCTCAGAGGGCAGGGTATCTGCGACCAGCCACGGGAACTGATCCGGCAGGTTGTCGATCTGGTAGAGATGCCATCCATCTGCTGCGGCTCCGGGGGTGGTGTCCGATCGGGGATTCCCGAAGAGGCAGCAGCACTGGGTAACAGGAGAGGAGAGGAGATTAAAAAGACGGGAGCAGAGATTGTTATCACATCCTGCCCGTTCTGCGAGTTCCATATTGCCGGCCATACCGATAAACCGGTAAAAAATATCACGACCGTGCTGCTGGAAGGGTACCAGGAAAAAGACAGACAAACTGCTGCCAGGAAGAATTCCTGAACCGGGAATTTTCTCTTTTTCCCCTGAAAAAATAGTGGGGATTATACGGTTTTCATCAGGTATTCGTAAGCTTCCAGCGCCGCTTTTGCCCCGTCCCCGGATGCAATGATGATCTGCTTATTTTTTACGGAGGTAACGTCGCCAGCCGCAAAAATTCCCGGCACGCTGGTCTGGCCATTGCAGTCAACGATGATCTCCTTTTTCTCGTTCAGCTTCACGAACCCTTCCAGCAGTTCCGTATTGGGCATCCATCCGATCTCAATGAAAGCCCCGTCGACATCGATACGCTGTTCGATCCCTTTTGCATCTTTTATCGTAAGCCCGGTCAGGAACTTATCCCCGTGAAGCTCGGTAATTTTCGTTTCGAGATGGACCGTGATATTCTTTTTTGTCTTCATCTTCTCAACATACACCGCATCGGCCCGTATACTGCTCCGCACAATCAGGCTTACGGACTGCGCAATCTCGCTCATCTCAATTGCAGTCTGCAACGCCGAGTTCCCGCCACCGATTACTGCCACCCGTTTTCCCCGGTAAAGCGGCCCGTCGCAGGTCGAGCAGACGGAAAGACCCCGGCCAAGATAGAGATCTTCCCCGGGAACCCCGAGGTTCCGGGGACGGTTGCCCTGCGTGAAGATGACCGTTTTTGCCCGGATCGTATTTTCTGAGATCGTCTTAAGGGTGAAAAACCCGTCCTCTTTGCTGATCCCGACCACCTTATCGAGTTCGAGACGGATATTGAGAGCCCGGGCCTGTTCTTCGAACTTTTTCATCAGTTCTTCACCGCTGATCATCCGGTAGCCCATATAGTTCTCGATAGCCCAGGATTCAAGCGCCTGTCCCCCGATATTTTCACTGATGATTAAGGTATTGAGCATCTTGCGGGCACAATAAACACCGGCCGTCAGCCCGGCCGGGCCGGCGCCGACAATCAGGACATCGTACAGGGTATCTTCGACAGCATCCCCGAAAAGCTCGTTCAGGCGCTGGGAGTCAAAGCCGACAATTACCTCGTTATCAACCGTAATGACCGGGACGCCCCGCTGCCCTGACAACTCGATCATCTTCCGGGCCTGGTCCATATCAGCACCCACATCGATATTTTCAAAGGGAACACCATGTTTTTCCAAAAATGCCTTGGCCATCCGACAATACGGGCAGTTCTTTGTCGAATAAACGGTGACTTTGCTCATGATTTCGAGAAGGTTCTGTCGTCATATAAAGGTATTGAACACTCCCGTGATATCACGGGCAGATAGTCCATCGCAATATTCTTCTCTCAACGCCCCAATACACCATTAACAGGATATGATGCACCGCTCCTTCTCCGCAGGCACCGTGGCGAAAGGTCTCTTCTTATCGCTCATTCTCATGATTCTTATCAGCGGAGTACATGCAGCGGTCACGCAGGATTCTTCGCAGGATCCCGTGGTCTATCTTAACTTTAACGAAGGAAGCGGCATCTACGCGCTTGACAGTTCAGGAAGCGGCAGCAGCGGGACCCTGTTCGGTACATCACGTATCCAGCAGGGGGTCTGTGGGAGGGCACTCTTCTTCAACGGGATAGACAATTATGTCACGGTACCGTTCAGCCAAAATAACCATCCGGAAAAAGGCCTGACCGTTTCTGCGTGGTTCTATTCTGATTCGTACAATCCCCAGGTTCTGATCTCAACGTATAACGACGGAGGATACAGGCTTGGATTTGATGATGGCCAGGACCTCTGGTGGACGGTTAATCTCGAAGGGACCGGGGACGTCTCGATTCCTGTCCAGCACGAAAACCTTGTGCTTAACAAGTGGCATTATGTCACGGGAACCTACGATGGCAGGGTTTCGAAGATCTACCTGGACGGAATTCTCAGAAACCAGATTAACGCAACCGGGACTATCCACTATACCTACAATAATTACGTCATGCTGGGTGCGAGTGCCGGTACAGATAACCACCCTGACCTGGAAAACCCACAGTATTTCCGGGGCGGGCTTGATGAAGTGAGAATTTACAACCGTGCGGTAACATACAGCGAGGTTATGGATGATCGGTTCAGCTGTACGCAGGTCATGACACCCCCGATACCGGATCTCCCTCCGGGTTCATATCCCAGGGCATATGCAAATGCTACGAAAAGTCCTATTGTAGCAGATTTTACCGTCCCGGTATCCAGGATAGTGAGCGTTGAAAATAAAACGGAAACCGTACCCCTTGAGGTCATCACAAAGCCGGGGTCAATGCTGGTTGTAAAAGCATTTGACCGGTATTCAACAACGTCCCCGGATGCCTGGTATATCGAGATCGCTGATGAGGATGGCAGAATCAACCGGGCTGTCGCATTCCCGAACACGAACAATGCACCGGTCAAAGGAGTGATTCCTTCAGGAAACGCAACGGTTTATGTGCGGTACTTCAGTGGCGGGGAGCGGTTCCCGGCAACCGCTACGATCCAGGTGGAGAGTATTGCACCCCCCGAAGCCCCGCTCATTCCCCCGACCATTACCTTCAATCCGATAATCGTCATCTATTCGGCATCCTGGGCTACCCTGATTGCGTTAATCCTTGTGATGGTATGGCTGCACAGGCGGAGAAAGGCAGCCGGTAATACCCCCTCCCAGGAGAAGTAAAAGAGAATTAAAAAAATTATAGGGTTATTTCACGGAACTGCTTTGCAAAGACCGCACAGATCGGGCACCTGTCCGGTAACTTGCCAATCTCAATATTCCCGCAGACCGGGCATAAGAATATCTTCTCGCGTCCCAGATCGTGACCGGCTTTTACTGCTGCGAGAGCTTTTTTGTAGAGATTTGCATGAACCTCTTCAGCCTTCATTGCATAGGTAAATGCAAGCACGGCATCGGTTTTTCCTTCGCTTTCAGCGGTCTTGATGAATTCCGGGTACATCGTGGTATACTCATGAGTTTCCCCGGCAATACTTTCTTCAAGGTTCTTTTCGGTTTTCCCGATTGCTGCAAGGGCCTTGAGAAGCTTTTTTGCATGGATTGCTTCGGCTTCCGATGCTGCCTTGTAGAGGGTTGCAATATTCCTGAATCCTTCATCAGCCGCTTTTTCTGAAAACGCAGAATATTTGCGGTTTGCCTGCGATTCGCCGGCATATGCAGCCATGGCATTGTCCTGTGTTGTCATGAGGGAGCGTATGGCTCGAATCGGACTTAAAGATTTTTCATGAGGCATAATTTGTCCCGGGTTACCGGTCCGGCGCCTGGGATACCAGGGACGGATTAAAAAGAAAAGGTATTTGTTGATACAAGGGAACCCCTCAGATTGCGAAAAAATACGGCTCTGCTGACCCGTATCTTGGGTTTATCATGAAAAAAATGCGGGATGTTCCCCTGTATGACCGGCCCCGGGAAAAGATCGTCACCAAAGGCGTATCAGCCCTCTCGGATAACGAACTGATCGAGGCGATTATCGGCAGGGGCACACGATCCCGTGACGTCAGGGAAATCGCAGCGGAGATCGGGAAGATTATCCGGGCAGACCCGGACAATCTCACCGTTGATCAATTGCAGGCAATAGAAGGAGTCGGTCCCACAAAGGCGTCCCAGATACTTGCAGGCTTTGAACTGGGCAGGCGTATCTTCAGGCCGGATGCAGCAATGGTCAAAGTCACCCGCCCGGAAGACGTTCTCCCACTTGTCGCGGAATACCGGGACCGCCGGCAGGAATATTTCATCTGCATCACACTCAACGGGGCGGGCGAAGTACTGAATACCCGGGTTATCACGGTGGGGCTCTTAAACCACAGCCTCGTACATCCCCGGGAAGTATTTGCCGATGCAATAACTGACCGGGCGGCTTCCATTATCTGTATTCACAACCACCCTTCAGGCTCTCTTGAGCCCAGCAGCCAGGATATTGCTATAACACGCCAGCTCAAAGAAGCAGGGTTGCTGGTCGGCATCCAGCTCATCGATCACCTTATCGTAACAAAAAACAGCCATGTGAGCATGAGGGAACGCGGCCTGGTGTGAAGTAAAAAATAAATGATTGAGATAATTATTCGATAAGCGCTTTTCCGAGAGCAAATCCCTTTTTATACGCTGCTTCCAGCAGGTCGGGCCGGGTCGTGATATCCCGTATGGTATCCATGTCGCTGATGAGGAGTTCGTCGCGGTAGGTGCAGTCGATGATTTCAAAGAAAGCCTGCACGGTCATTTTTACACCAACAAAAACCTCGGGAACATTCATGCCGGAAATACTGATGAAAAGACCATTGCGTCTCTTCCTTTTTTCCTCGGGTACAAGGGATTTATGGCGCATGAATTTGGCCATGAAAAATACCTGGAACCGGTCCATGAATGATTTGAGTTTCCCGGGAATCCCCATGGTCATAACCGGGGATGCAATGATAATGCTGTCCATATCCCGGATCTTGCCATACATCTGCTGCATATCATCATCCATGATGCAGGTATCATGATCCTTGCAGAACATCATCTCGTTGCATGCCTGGAAATCATAGTTGTTGACCACGATTTTTTCAACCTGGCATCCGGCATCCCCGGCACCCTGGAGAGCCCGGTCCAGTAATTTTGCCGTATTGCCGTCTGCCAGCGGACTCCCGAGAATACCGACAACCACGTTTCCCATACCATGTCATATCGGGCAGAGGGCAATATAGTTTTTTATAAAGCATAGCGGGGAAAAGCAGGATTTATCCCGCTTGTGCATGAACACAACTCATAAATATCTTTGATATAAATGAAAGGTTTGGTGAGTCATTTGACTGAACAGAAGACCTACACTGCCGGACAAAAAGTGGGCCCGGGCAAATATGTCTGCATCGACTGCGGTAAAGAACTGACCCTCGACAAAAGCGAACAGGATCTCAGAAAATGCCCATCCTGTGCGTGCGAAGAATACCAGTGCTTCCCGATGACCCACATCCGCCCTGACATCAAGACCCCGGAAGACGCAAAAAACCCGCCAAAACGCGGGAAGAGCTTCCAGTAAACCCTGATTTTTTTTCAGCACTGTAGCGTCCATACGAACACTGGTGCAAAACGCAATCAGAGAATCTCCAATTGTTTATCCAGCGCCGGCGTTTTGCTCCAGATTAATCCTTTAATTCCCGGAGGAAACAAGCATGGTTAATGTATCCAAAGAAGGAGAAGTCTACCGATGTGACATCTGTGGAAATGTCGTGGTTGTAAAAGAAGCGGGCGGCGGAGAGCTGATCTGCTGCGGTGAACCAATGCAACTGGAGAGTGCGTGATTATGGACAAGAAAATGAAGGAACTCGAGAAAAATATCGGAAAAGTCCCGAAATTTTTCAAGGAACTGACGATCAAGGAGCCCGAGATGTATAATCTCGTGATGAAGTTTGAAGAGCACATCTGGAGTGATGGGAAACTCTCAAAGCAGACCAAAAAACTCATCGCGATCGCTATTGCTGCTGCCCTCAGGGACCAGCATGCAGTCCGGGCCCAGCTGGCCGGGGCAGCAAATCTCGGGGTCACTAAGGAAGAAGTGGAAGAAGCACTCCGGGTTACATTCCTCCTTTCCGGTATGCCTGCGTATGTGTACGGGAAGGCCCAGCTTGATGAAGTGATGAAATAAGGAGGCATCATGGAAGAAGTGTGCGGCATCACGTTTCCGGTGATTGGCGAACCAGCACCGGATTTCGAGGCAGAGACAACCCAGGGTCCGGTCAAGTTATCGGACCTGAAGGGAAAATGGGTCGTCCTGTTCTCCCACCCGGCAGATTTTACTCCGGTATGCACGACTGAATTCCTCGCATTTGCATCAATTAATGAAGAACTCAAAGCCCTCAATGTCCAGCTCATCGGACTTTCCGTAGATAGCATATCTGCGCATCTTGCCTGGGTGCATGCGATAAAAGAGAAGATGGGAGTAACGATCCCGTTCCCGATCATTGCCGATCTTACCATGAAGATCGCTAATAAATACGGGATGATCCAGCCGGGTCAGAGTTCAACCGCGGCAGTACGGTGCGTCTTTTTCATCGATGACAAGGGGACGATGCGGGCTATGATCTATTACCCGCTCCAGAACGGGAGGTTCATGCCCGAGATCATCCGGCTTGTCAAGGCATTGCAGACTACGGACAAGTACAAGGTCGCTACACCGGCAAACTGGCAGCCGGGCGATAAGGTTGTCGTCCCGGCACCCAAGACCGCAGCCGAGATGGAGAAGCGGCCAACAGAGGGATACGAGTGCAAAGACTGGTATCTCTGCTTTAAGAAAATCTGACAGTCCGGATCTGATTCATAATCTCTTTTTTTGGAACATTGCGACTGGTTGTTCAGAAGATTGCTTACTGGTGCCTTGTGGATTAAGACGGTGAAAGATCATTCCGGGCCCTGGTGTTGCATCTGTGGAGAGACCAATATTTTTTCAGCCCATATAGCATAGAAAAGTGTGATGACAATCAAAGTCCTTGCCTTTGCAGGAAGCCCCCGCCGGTATGGAAATTCGGAGACGCTGCTGGACTGGATGCTGGCATCCATGGGTGAGGACCCGGAAGTAAAAATAGAGAAAGTGCCGCTGACTGAAGCAGACATTAACCCGTGCCGGGGATGCAATGCATGCGAAAAGCTGAACCGGTGCATCCAGCGTGACGGCCTTGATATCTATCACGATAAGATCATTGAGGCGGACTGCATCATACTTTCATCTCCAATCTTCTGTATGGGGCTTTGTTCCCAGGTCAAGGCACTTGTCGACCGGGCCCAGGTATTCAGGTCCCGTAAATATGTCCTTAAACTCCCCATAGTCCCACCGGAACGGAAGGGAAAACGACTCGGGGTTTTCCTTGCCACCGCTGGCCAGAACTGGAGTTATGTTTTTGATGCTGCTATTCCCTCGGTAAAATGTTTTTATCATGTGATCGATGTGAAAGATGCCGATATTTCCTACCTGATGATTAACGGCGTCGATGAGGCAGGTGCGATCAATTCCCATCCAACCGCACAGGCAGATGCACAAAAACACGGCAGGGCCGTGATTGCTGAATTGAAAAAACGTCTGGTTTCATGAGGTAACATGTCCGTAAAAGTCCTTGGGATATCCGGTAGCCCGCACCGGCATGGCAATACTGAAACACTGCTGGACGGTTTTCTGGACGGGGCCCGTGCAGCAGGAGCAACGGTTGAAAAAGTGATCCTCAAGGATCTCGATTATTCGCCGTGCCGGGGATGCAATGCATGCCATAAAACCGGGGAGTGTATAGTCAAAGACGATGCCCTGGTTCTGTATGAAAAAATATTTGCCTCTGATTGTATTGCCATCGCCTCCCCGATATACAGCATGGGAATTACCGCTGAGCTCAAAGGACTGATTGACCGGGGCCAGTACCTGTGGGCACGGAAATTCATATTAAAAAATCTCTATTTCACTGACGAGCATATCAGGCGGCATAAAGGATTGTTCATATCCACTGCCGGGCAGTCGTGGGACCATGTGTTCGATGCTGCATTTCCGGCGATCACTGCGTTTTTCAACGGGACTGGTTTTGAATATTATGATAATATCATCGCCAATAACATGGACGAATACGGGGGAATTAAGAATCACCCGACCGCACTCAAAGATGCTTTTGAAAAAGGGCAGAACGTCGTTGGAGTCCTGGAAAAAATCGCTGCGGAATTGCTATAAGCGGTTATGCACTCTGACAGTCCCCAGTACTATCTAAAAAAAAGTTAGAACATGCCCGCAAACATATTCGGGTAAAACGAAGCCAGCAACACCCCGAATGCCGCAACAATCAGGATGACAAAGACCGGCTTGTTCCATGCAAGCACTTTTCTCCCGTCAAGGACACTGACCGGGAGCATATTGAACGCTGCAATCATCGAGTTAACCTGAAGCCCGACCATCCCGATCATGAAGAGGATGCTGCCGGTAAATGTCAAGGTACCTCCACTCAGGATAAGAAGCGCTGCAAAAGGAATGCAGAGCAGGAGATTGACCACCGGGCCGGCAGCAGAGATCTTGCCGTTCTGCTCCCTTGTTATCCCCCGGCCGTCTGCCGAATTACTGTAAATCACGGTTGCACCGGGAGCGGCAAATACAACCCCGGCCAGTGCTGCGAGTGCGACGGCAACAACGAGCATGATATTGTCTTTTCTGAATTCTGCCCAGAACCCGTATTTTATTGCCGTGAATTTATGTGCCATCTCGTGAAGGATGAACCCGATCCCGACCGTCAGGAGCGAGATCCCCAGGTAGATCAGGGCGAGAACCGGATCAACGCGTCCGGTATCACGGAGAAAGATAATCGCAAACGCAAACGATATTGCGATCCAGGCAATAAAAAGGTCATATTCTTCGCGTCGGGATATACGTTCCAGCATGCAACCACTGGATCAGATAGGGTGTTCCTGCATAATCAGTCTTGGTGTTTTACCACGGGATTATGTTTATACAAGTTCTCGGAGATGTACATGGTATGTCGCTCGATAACGTGCGAGCTGAGATCACTGAGGTGGATACCGGGATCATCCGGCTCATTGCACAACGGCAGGAACTTGCCGGGCAGATTGCAAAGATAAAACGCACCAGCCGGCTTCCGGTGCATGATGAAACGCGGGCTTTAAAAGTACTGGATATGGCATCGGAAGCGGCAGTTGTACACAATATCGATCCGGTTGCAGTCCGGAAAATATTCGAGATCCTGATTGCCATGAGCGAAGAATTGCAGAACGAACGTTCCGGTGAGGATCGTCTCCCGTAATACCTCTTTTATACAGTTTTTTCAGATTATTATCAGAATACCAAAAGATTTCAGAAGGATGTTCCTTATCCATGGATCACCCGATCCACCCGGATAAAATGATGATGCCAAGTGCAATCATCGCTAGTCCTATGACAAACCGGAGTTTCCGCCGGTGCTGGATCCTCCAGGTATTGGCCTGTTCCGGAGGCAGGCCATATGCGGCGAGCAGCAGGATGACAATAAGAGGGAGAATAAAGACGACGTTATAGAGAACCAGGTACGGCAACCCTTCCATGAAGGTAAAGGTCCGGCTTATCAGCCCAAGAATGGCAAGATAAATGCCACCGGTACACGGTAGTTCGAATAATCCTACCAGGATACCGAGAACGAATGCTGCCGGAAGTGATGCTGCCCGGATATATTGATCGATAACGGGTTTTCTGGATGCTGAAATCCCAAGCAGGAATTCTTCTTTATTTCGTACAGCATCGATTACGCTGATGAGACCAAGGATAATTACAATCGTTGCACCGGCTAAGGAGAGCCAGATGGAAAAGCCGGAGAAAACGGATACGATGGATAAGAGACCGATTCCCGAAAGGAGATAAAGGAGGAAAACCGCTGATATGTAGGTTCCCCCGACTAACAGGATACGCCGGCGACTGCCAAGTGCCACCACGGAAACAAGCAAAAAGATCAGAACCGAAAATGCACAGGGATTGATGCTGTCTGCGAGTGCCGAAAATATCACAACAGGTACGGTCATCCGTGTTGGAACGGTAGTGCAATTTGTGTCAGGTGTTGCGGGATTCATTGAATCTGAAGTATTACACGAGCGTAACCGCACCTCCTCTTCCTGAATTTTATCATCCAGCTGGTTCCGGATTTCAACTTCCCCACGCAGCACCGAACTTCCAATAAACAAAACGGGCACTCCGGAACCACTGATACCATAATCCCGGCTCATTTTCATGAACAACTGCTGGTTATCCGGGTTATGATAGACTTCCAGCATTTCGATCTGGATGTTGGGATATTTGGGGAGAATTTCTGAAATATAGGGTTTTATCCGTTCGCAGTGGACACAGCCATCACCATAAAAAAAATAGCCGGTAATATTTTTTCCGGATTCTGCGGGAGTTTCAGGAACCGGGGTAGCGGAGATTGAATTGAATTCAGAAACTACTTTTTTTTTTGATAGTCTAAAATGACAGATTCCAGTTGGGCAGGAATATCGCGCTCACCGGACAGGACGGTTGTACCAACAATTACTTCCGGAACACCGGATGTTTTTCTGCCCACCTGTTCGTTCAGGGTCTTATACACGGTGTAATTACTCTTGCTATGCCAGATTTCCAGGTACTGAAAACTGACATCCGGATATTTCCCGGCGAGGGCTTCCATAAACGGCATTATTGTGTGGCAGTGCGGGCATTCCTCACCGTAAAAAAAATAAACGGTCAGGTTCCCGTCAGAAGAATCGTAGGATGTTGCCAGAACAGGTGCCTGAGAAATACCGGAAGATGCGAGGAAAAGAATGCCACCCAACGTGACGACAATAAGTAACGCACCGATAATCTTGATTGTATTATCCATATTTTCAACCACGGGAAAATGCAGGTACCTGATCAGGTACCTTGTTTTTTGGCATATAAAAGGATTATTTGAGCGATATCATTGTCCCCACGCCATCACGGGTGAACAGTTCGAGGATGAGATTATGTTCAATATTCCCGTTGATGATATGGGCATAACTGACGCCGTTTTCAACCGCTTTGATGACAGACGATACCTTGGGAATCATACCTTCCCCGATTGCACCGGAACGCTGCATATCATGTGCTTCATTGATACTGAGTTTCCGGTAAACGTGGGTGCGCTGCTTATCCATTACCCCGTCGACATCCGTCATGTTAATGAGTTTCTGGGCCTTGAGTGCAATCGCAATATCCCCTGCAGCAGTGTCTGCATTGATATTCAGGACTCCCCCGAACCGGTCGATGGCTATCGGTGCAACAACCGGAATGTAATCCTTTTCAAGAAGGGTCTGGAGGAGGGCCGGATCAATCCATTCGATCTCCCCGACATGCCCGAGATCGACTTCTTTTTCTATACCTTCGACATTGACATGCTGGAGATCCATCTTCTTTGCAATGATCAGGTTCCCGTCACTTCCTGAGAGGCCGACACCCCGGGCACCGCACTTTGCAATAAGCGATACGATACCGCTGTTGATTTTCCCGACAAGGACCATCTGGGCAATCTCAAGTGTCTCCTGATCGGTAACCCTGAGTCCCCCGACGAATACAGATTCCTTGCCAAGGGCTTTCATCTTCTCGCTGATCTCGGGACCCCCGCCATGGACCAGGACAACCCGCATTCCTACATAATGAAGAAGTACTGCGTCCCGGATTGCATTTTCCAGGACATTTGGATCGACCATCGCATGCCCTCCGAGCTTGATGACGATGACCTTCCCGTGGAACTGCTGGATATACGGGAGTGCCTCCATGAGGACGTCTTCGCGTTTCATCATGTGGTGTATCTCCCATTAATCTCGACATACTTTTCTGTAAGATCGCATCCCCAGGCAGTTGCTTTTTCCTTGCCTGTTGCAAGATCGAGAATGAAGATCACGGTTTTCCCGTGCATTGCCTCTTTTGCTTTCTTGAGGTCAGCGATGATCTCTCCGGATTTGACGAGAGGATACCGTCCTGAACCGTCACTGATCCAGAGAGAGATAGCATTCGGATCAAAAGATACCCCGGCCCGCCCGGCAGCAGCTACAACCCTGCCCCAGTTCGGATCTTCCCCGTAAACCGCGGTCTTTACCAGCGGGGACTCGATAACCGTCCGGGCAACTTTTGCGGCATCATCTTCTGTTTTTGCACCCTCAACGGTAACTTCGAGGAGTTTGCTTGCACCTTCGCCATCTGCTGCGATCTGTTTTGCAAGACTCATGCAGCATTCTTCGAGCGCAGCAGAAAATTCCTTCAGGTTGACTTTCCCGGACTCACCCGTGGCGGTGCAGAGTGCAATATCATTGGTGCTCATGTCCCCGTCAACAACAACGCGGTTGAAGCTCCGTGTGGTTGCAAGCTTGAGTGCACTGGAGAGATCGGCTGACCCGATCTCCGCATCGGTATAGATGAATGCCAGCATTGTTCCCATGTTCGGGGCGATCATCCCGCTGCCCTTGGTGATTCCTCCAACCGTGAAGGTTTCTTTCTGTACAAGAGCGTGTTTTGGGAAGAGATCGGTTGTCATGATCGCTTTGGCAGCCAGGATTTCTGCTTCCGGGGTTCGTTCAAGTTTGGGGGCGATCTGCTGGCACTGGCGCTGGATAAGCGGGAGATCGAGATACCGCCCGATAACCCCGGTGCTTGCCACGCCGACTTTACCGGCTTCAATGCCCAGTGCAGAGCCCGCGAATTCGGTCATTTTCACGGCATCAGTATAGCCCTGTTTCCCGGTGTATGCATTTGCACACCCGCTGTTGGCAATGACAGCATCAAGGGTTCCTTTCTTTATCTGTTCACGCATCAGCTCAATCGGTGCTGCTTTGACGAGATTTTCGGTAAAGACCCCGGCTGAGGTCCCGGTTGCACGAATAAGAGCTAGCCCGAATTTTCCTTCTTTGAGACCGTATGAACTGACACCTTTCACAGCACAGATGCTCTGGAAGGTCATGCAGACTCCTCACCATCATTGGACGAGTGAGCTGATCCAACTGCATTGATAATGTCTGCACGGGCAAGGATACCGACCAGGGTTTTTCCACGGAGAACCGGAAGCCGGACGATCTCCTCTTTGAGCATAAGGGCAGCAGCGGCTTCAATTTCCATCTCTTCTGTTGCGGTTACCACGTGTCGGGACATCACTTTTTTCACCGGCATATCCCCGATCTTGGTGAGGGCATGCTTGGTTTTTTCCCAGTTGATGTACTCACGGATAGGCACTTCGATAATCTCGAACGGTGAGGGAAGCCAGAGATCGTCAGACATTTTTTCTGTTTCCAGGAGTGAGATAAGATCAGATTCGGTTAGAATCCCGACAAGCTCATTCCCTTCCATAACCGGAAGACCGCCGATATGGTTTTTCCGCATGAGGCTGACTGCATCGCGGAGGGTGGTTTCTGCTGTGCAGACCACCGGGTTTTTTGTCATTGCATCTTTAACAAGCATGATTTCACCTACGGGAGCATTCCTGCACCGATGAGTCCGTCCTGTTCTTTAAGGCCGCACATAATGTTCATGTTCTGGATTGCCTGGCCGCTTGCACCTTTCACAAGGTTATCAATCGCGGAAACAACGACAACCCGGTCTCCCTCGCTCTCGACCATGAGATCGCAGAAATTGCTGCCACGAACCGCTGCAAGGGAGGGTTTCTGGTACCGGACAAAGTATTCGTTCTTATAGAAATCCGCGTAGAGCTTCTCAACTTCTTTCTGTTCAAGGGGCTCGTTGATCAGGATATGTGCGGTTGTCAGGATACCCCGGTTAACTGGCACAAGATGGGGGGTGAAATAACATTTTGCCGATGAACCAAGCGAGGATAGTTCCTGTTTCATCTCTGCAAGGTGGCGGTGGGTGGTGAGTTTGTAAGGCCCCACATTATCCCCGACATTCGGGTAGTGGGTTGTGGCAGACGGATTGTCCCCGGCTCCGCTGACACCGGTTTTGGAATCATAAATTACCGTATGGGCATATTTTGCAAGAGGGGCAGCTGCAAGTGTTGCACCTGTGGGGAAACATCCCGGGTTTGCAACAAAGTCGGCATTGATGCACTCTTTCCGGTGAAGTTCAGGAATACCGTAGGGAACTTTGAAGTAATCGGTGTGGGGAACGCTGTACACCTTTTCATAGACATCCTTTGGCAGCCGGTAATCTGCACTGAGATCCACGACTTTGATTCCACGGGACACCAGCTTGCCGGCATAGATCATCGCTGCGGTATGTGGGACTGCAAGGAAAGCAACATCCGCATCGATCGCATCGACCTCGGGATTTTCAAATTTGAGATCGGTGAACCCTTTCAGATGGGGATGAACCTGATCGAGCGGTGTACCTGCAAGTTTCCGGGAGGTTGCGCAGACGACCTCTGCGGTGGAATGGAAGACAAGAAGACGTATCAGCTCACCTCCGGCATAGCCGGAGGCCCCGATAATCGCAATTTTCATAAAAGAGTATCCTGCTGTAAAAATTTAATGCTTTTTAAGGCGAGAGAAAAAAAGTCTGGCGGAAAAAATGTGATACCGGAGTTATATCTGCTCTAATTTTTTATTGTAAACGGTATTCAGGCGCTGGGCGAGCAGTTCGAGCCGTGATCGCTCTTCAAGATCCTTGAGCAAATCTTCAGGCAGGGCATCGACTCCTTTTGACGCACCCAGATATGCACCGCACAGGAATGCAATCGTGTCAGTGTTCCCCCCGGTATTTGCTGCAACAGTCAGGAGATCTGCCGGATGGTCATAACGGCTGATCAGGAAAAAAACAATAGGAAGCGTCTGGAAAACAGAAACATCGTTGCCGATCTTGAGCAGCGCGGTCTCTGTTTCCATACCTTCCTTTTCCAGGAGCAGGGCATTCCGGATTTTTCCTCCCAGTACTTCATCCTCTGCCTGCGCCTTCTGCTGGGCTTTACCAATGGGATCCGGTGAGTCGTGCAAAGCATGGTAGATAAGGGTTACACTGGTAGACGCAGCGGCATGGACTGCCGGGTGCGTATGTGTTACATTGCAGGCCCGCACTGCCCGTTCGCACCCTTCATTCATCCCAGGATAGGCAAGCGCAAACGGAACGGTAAGGGCAAGACAGCCGGCGGTCGTGGATTTCACTCCTTTCCGCGGGGAGCCGGAATTGTCAGACTGTTCACAAACAGCAGAAACCGATCCATCCGGGAAACGAAGTGCTCCCCGGGTGTATAGCTCACGGAGGGCTGCAGCATATCGTTCTTCATTGTATTTTCCATCGGCAACAAGAGTGCTGACCAGTATCAGGATCTGGGTATCATCCGTGAACTGGCCCGGCTTGAGATTATCATTGGGGTGCCCTTTGTACGGGCGCCTGAACCCATATTTCATCTTCTGGAGGTTTGGCGCCGTGCTCTCGTTTGGCATTCCAAGGGCATCACCGAGGGCAGCACCAAGCAGGCAGCCTTTGAATTTTTCTATCATTGATTCTATATTGAAAAACCCCGATAGATAACCCTTGTTATGTCTTCGACCGGACGTATGCTCAGGATTTTTTTATAAAACACCCGTCAGATTTTTATATATAATACAGTTTAATAAAACTCAAAGGTTCTGGTGTGCCCAACGAATGCCAAAATTTTATATATAGATTTATCATGATTAATAATGTTAGATTGGTGAGACCATGACAGACTTCGATGTCAAACTGGTTGAGAGCAAGGTTCGTTACACGCCGGATCCTGCCTACAAGAAAAATTCCTGGGTGGGAGACTATGAGAAATCATACCAGGACTTCCTCAAGGATCCTGATGCATTCTGGGAGAGGATTGCAAAGGATCTGGAATGGATCCAACCCTGGGATAAAGTCAGTGAATGGGATTACCCGTATGCAAAATGGTTCCTGAATGCAAAACTCAACATCACGGCAAACTGCCTTGACCGGAACGTCAGGAACCACCGGCGCAACAAGGTTGCCCTTATCTGGAGGGGCGATGAGGGAGAAGAGCGGGTATACACGTACCAGAAACTGCTCATAGAAGTGTCGCGGTTTGCAAACGGCCTGAAAAAACTGGGCGTTGGCAAAGGTGACCGTGTCTGTATCTACATGCCTATGGTTCCCGAACAGGTCATCGCCATGCTTGCCTGTGCACGCATCGGAGCAATTCACAGCGTAGTTTTTGCCGGTTTCGGGGTTACCGCATTAAACACGCGAATCCGGGATGCAGAAGCAAAAATTGTTATCACGGCAGATATCTCTATCCGTCGTGGCAAAGCGATACCGCTCATCACCATCGTGCAGGAAGCGGTCCTGCACGCACCGAGCATCGAGCATGTCATCATTCTCAGACGCAGGAGGGAGCCCCCGGTCGATATCCGGCCCGACTTCGAACTTGACTTCTACGGAATTACCGAAGGTATGTCCGATTACTGCCCTCCTGAAGTCATGGATGCAGAAGATCCGCTCTTCATCCTCTACACGAGTGGTTCTACCGGCACGCCAAAAGGAGTCGTGCACACCTGTGCAGGTTACATGGTCGGAACATATTACACGAGCAAAATCGTGTTCGACATAAAAGAGAACGATATCTTCTGGTGTACAGCAGATCCCGGGTGGATTACCGGGCACAGTTACATCATCTACGGTCCCCTTGCAGTCGGAACAACCGTATTCATCACTGAAATGACACCGGATTACCCGGACCCAGGCATATGGTGGAAACTGATCCAGGAACAGAAAATTAACATTCTCTATACCGCGCCAACAGCAATCCGTACATTCATGAAAATGGGTGAAACCTGGCCGGACAAGTATGACTTAAGTTCCCTGCGGATACTCGGATCGGTCGGAGAACCCCTGAATCCCGAGGCATTTGAATGGTATTACCGGGTGATCGGCAAGAACCAGTGTCCGATTGTCGATACCTGGTGGCAGACAGAAACGGGTATGCACATTGTCACAACGATGGTCGGGGAAACCATGCGGCCCGGCTTTGCCGGAAAGGCAATTCCCGGTGTTGAAGTGGATGTTGTCGACAAGGATGGGAAATCTGTACCTCCGGGCACCGGGGGACTCCTTGTAATCAAAAGACCCTGGCCTGCGATGCTTCGGACAATCTACAAGAACAACGACCGGTACCTCCAGTACTGGAATACGATCAAAGGTTGCTATGCAGCCGGCGATCTCGCGGTGAAAGGAGAAAACGGGTACATCATGGTACTTGGACGCACGGATGACATCATCATCGTTTCCGGTCACAATATCGGTACCGCTGAAGTGGAGAGTGCGCTTGTCTCCCACCATGCCGTAGCAGAAGCAGCAGTCATCGGCAAGCCGGATGCTTTGAAAGGCAACTCCATCAAGGCATTCGTTATCCTCATCCTCGGCAATAAACCAAGTGAAAAACTCAAACAGGACCTCACCTACCATGTCCGGATGACCCTTGGGCCTATTGCGGTTCCGCATGAGATCGAATTTGTCGAAAAACTCCCCAAAACACGGAGCGGTAAAATCATGCGGCGCGTACTCAAGGCGAAGGAGATGGGTATCGATCCCGGGGACATATCGACACTGGAGGAGTAAAAACCACAGGAAAGATTTGTCCTTAGTACCTGTATTCACTCGGACAATTAACTGAATGAAAAGGAGGAACCATATGACACCTGAATCCGGTAATCCTGTCACCAGTGTTAAAAACCTGGATGTAACTGCAAACCCCGCACCCCTCGGGCTGATTGCTTTTGGTATGACAACCGTGCTCTTGAACCTGCACAATGCAGGTTTCTTTGCACTTGGTTCAATGATCCTTGCAATGGGCATCTTTTACGGAGGTCTTGCCCAGATCATCGCAGGGATTGAAGAGTGGAAGAAGAACAACACATTCGGCGCAACGGCATTTACTTCATACGGCTTGTTCTGGATGACCCTTGTGGCCCTGCTGATACTCCCGAAAATGGGGCTTGCAGAGGCAACGGACAAGACTGGGATGGCTGCATATCTCTGCATGTGGGGAATTTTCACAGGAGTGATGTTCATCGGGACCCTGAAGGCAAACCGTGCACTTCAGGTTGTGTTTGCCACCCTTACCATCCTGTTCTTCCTGCTCGCCCTTGGAGATATCACCGGTAATTCGACTATCACCATGATTGCCGGCTACGAAGGAATCATCTGCGGAGCCTCAGCGATCTATGCAGGTCTTGCCCAGGTACTGAACGAGATGTACAAGAAAACTGTTGCCCCTCTCGGATAGGGATACAACGGTCGGAAATTCCACTTTTTTATTGCATTACCTGAATTCTTTTCAATAGTATCTGCCAGTTCAGCCAAACAAACCCAATGTTAGAAATAAATAACATTATTACGAAGTAGTGTTAGAAATAAATAACAAATAACCCGGTGCGTGATTTGCATTTCCTTAATTCATGATACAGACGGTACATGCTTGAATCGGGTTATCCAATTTCCCAAAATCTTATTAAGTCAACATCATAATATTGACATGAAACATTCACTCAATCTATTTCATAGTTCCAACCCAAATTCATATCATTCGGGTAATTCTGTGGTGAAAAAATGATCCGTTCTTTTGTTGATATCCTGATTCGACCGGATACATTCTTCGAGAATGTATTCAAAGAGAAAGAAAGCCTGAAAATACCCGCGCTGATTGTTTTAGCCGGCGCAGTGTTCGCAGCCGCATATGCAACCATGATCAGTGGTCTGACCGGCAGTATGATGGCATCTGCAATGCCCGGCATGGAGACGTTCATCGCGATTTCAACCGTCATCTTCACGATCATTGCAGTGCTTATCGTCTGGGTTATCATGGCCGGTGTTTTTTTCGGGATGTCGCTCCTGTTTAAAGGTCAGGGCAGTTTTACGCGATGCCTTGAAGGAGTGGGATATGGGTACCTCCCGCAGGTCTTCGGCACCCTGGTTTCGCTGATCATCGCGTTTGATTATATACCGAAAATTGTCGTACCCCAGGTTTCCTCTTCCGCTCTCCAGGATCCCCAGGTCCTCACTGAAGCCGTCACAGCCCTGATGCAGGATCCTGCCATGCGGGAACTGACCCAGATATCCACGCTGATTTCCATCGTTTTCCTTCTCTGGAGCGCGAACAGCTGGATCTTTGCCATGAAACACGCACGGGCACTCTCTATGAGAGATTCTGCCATCTGTGTCGGGGTGCCGATCGTGATTTACATTCTTTATCTGATTTATTCCATGACAGGTGTATAAATGAAAATTTCCCAGTCCATCAGGGTCATTACCCTTTGCCTGATTCTTATAGCAGGAGCCGGACTCGTTCAGGCCTATGAGACACCGGAATCCATCGTTGCCTCCGGGAAAGTCTATGTATCTGATATAGTGCTGGATCCCGGGACGTTTTTTACCGGGGACACAGGAACTGCAACGTTTTACTTGACGAACGGGAACTCCAACCAGAGTGTTGTCGTCAACCATGTAACATTCGGCGACCAGACAATCCGGCTTACGAGTAATCCGTACGACAGCTCAGCCAATATCGGCCCGCTCCAGACCCGACCGTTTGTGTTCTCCGTTGCAACCGATGCAAAAGAAGGGACGTACTACCCGACATTCTCGTTAAGCTTCCGGGATGCGGACAGCCTCTATTACCGTACTGTTGTAAAAGTCGACAACCAGCCGATGGAGTTAACAGTACTTGACAGGCCGGATGTCTATGCACAAGGCAAGAAAAAGACCGTTTACCTCCAGGTCGCAAATCCCCGTGATAATGACGTGGATAATGTCATCCTGGACATTAAGGGAGATGAAGCAACCATTACCCCGTCAAGGATTTTTGTCGGGACCGTTAAATCGGGTGAAAAAGTACCGGTCAACTTTACTGTATCTCCGGAAAACGAATCCCCGCTCAATCTTGAATTAGACTATGATAACGGGGATAACACTCATACCGTAACCATGGATATCCCGATTAACTTCGGTGTCGACAAGAAAGAGGCAGATCCGGTGGTCAGCAACATCCAGGTCAAATACACCGGAGGCATGTATCACATCACCGGGGATGTGAACAATGCAGGACTTGAAACCGCAAATACGGTGATGGTCTCCACGTTGTCACCCGCTGTTCCCCAGGATCCGTACAAGACGTATGTTGTCGGGGCACTCAAACCCGATGATTTCGGAAGTTTCGAGGTAACATTCTCGACAAATGCCACGATGATCCCGCTCCAGCTGGTGTACAAGGATGCAGACGGGAACCTTTATACAAAAGTCCAGGATGTCATGGTATCCTCGATCTCCATAACGACATCTTCGACAAATTCAACCATGGGAATTCTCCCGATTGCAGCAGCGGTACTTATCGTGGTCGTATTTGCCGGCGGATGGATATACTACATACGAAGGAAGAAGAAGTGAGCGGTTCCATGGACGACCAGCCCGTCATGCTCTTTCGTGACGTGATCAAAGTCTACCCGCTCCCTGCAGGAGATGTCACCGCACTGGACGGCGTGTCATTCCGGGTAGACCGGGGAGAGTTCATCTCCATTATGGGACCATCGGGTTCGGGAAAATCAACACTCCTGAACCTGATGGGATGTCTCGACACCCCGACTGCAGGGGACATTTCCATCAGTGGTACCAGCATCTGCGATATGTCCGATGTCGAACTGACCAATCTCCGGCGGGACCGGATCGGGTTCATTTTCCAGTACTTCAACCTCTTTCCCCTACTCAATATCATCGAGAACGTAACGTTCCCGATGATGCTCAAATCCCAGAAAACCGTCAATCCGGAACGGGGAAAAGAAGTTCTCAGGGCAGTCCAGCTCGATGAAAAACTCTTCACCCACACCCCGACCGAGCTTTCCGGCGGGCAGCAGCAGAGGGTCGCTGTCGCCCGGGCACTCATCAACGATCCCGATATCCTGCTCTGCGACGAGCCGACAGGGAATCTCGATTCCAAGACCGGTGCCGGCATTATGGAGCTGATGACCGAGCTCAACCGGAAGGGCACGACCATCATCATGGTGACCCATGACCCGAATATTGCCGAATATTCGCACCGGACCATCCGTATCGCTGACGGGAGGATCGTAGAATGATCTTCTGGGAAATTGCCAAGCGCAATGTCAGACTCCACATGCTCCGGTCATTCCTTGCCATGCTCGGCATCGTCATCGGGGTTGTCGCCATTGCCTCGATGGGGATTCTGGGCAACAGCATGGTCCTTGCCGTTTCGGACAGCCTGAAATCCGTCGGCGACAGCGTTATCGTTACCCCTCACGCCGGGGGAAGTTCCCACGGATTCGGGGGTGGCGGCGGATCCACGACCCTCACCCTGTCGGAACAGGATTTCAACCAGATAAAACGGGTTTCCGCCCCGAATGTCGCAATACCGGTTCTCCAGACATCGGATCGCATGAAACTCGGGGTAGGGAGCGACGACATCGTTGCAGCAATCTACGGCCTGAACCCGGATGATGTTCCCGATCTCCTGAAACTCCAGGAAGGCGGGTACAGCCGGGGTAACTCCGGTTGTCTTGTCGGGGCAACATTTGCTGAGGATAACAATGTCAAGGTCGGGTCACGAATCGCAATCGGGACCGACGGCAGCAAGGGAACGCTCCGGGTCACCGGCATCATCGAGGAACGGGGCATGGCATTCGATGTCAGCACCGATTCTGCTATCGTTGTGACAAAAGACTGGTTTGACGATACCTATAACCGCGACGATTACGACAAGATCGTCGTCAAGGTGAAAAATCTCGATGATCTCCCGACCGTCAAGGAAGCAATCGAGAAACAGATGAACCGGCGGGATACCGTCGTCGATGTCATGGACACCCGCAAAACCATGGAGACTATCTTCGAGACATTCGGCCAGATCACGACATTCGTCTCAGCGATAGGCGGGATCTCGATGATCGTTGCCGGGGTATCCATCCTCAATATCATGATGATGTCTGTTACTGAACGGATCAAGGAGATCGGTATCATGCGGAGCATCGGGGCCCAGCGCCGGGAAGTGATGGCGATGTTCCTTTACGAGGCTGTGATCCTCGGCCTCGTCGGCAGCCTTATCGGGGGATTCCTCAGCCTTGTCGGGGGTTATGCCATCAGCAGTCTGATGCTCCAGACAACAAAATACCTGTTCGTACCATCAAGTCTCATCCACGTCGTGTATGGCGTCACGTTTGGTATCGCGGTCTGCCTGATCTGCGGTATCTATCCCGCATGGCGGGCGGCAAACCTGAATCCCATCGATGCGCTCCGCCACGAATAATCCCTTTCCTTTTGAAACATTTTTTACCGGGCGGGACATATCGTAGGTTATGAACCCGCCCTGCCCCGAACCCGACTGGAACGCAATCTGGAAGCAGCGGCAGATCCTGCAGGAGTCCACGCGGACGCATGACGATACCTCCCACAACTGGGACAGGAAGGAGAACGCGGAACGGTACAATGCAAACGCACAGAGCGGGTATGATGACCGGGTGCAGCAGACCCTCGCTTCGCTCCCCGTAACGAATGCCTCGCGGGTGCTGGATATCGGCGCCGGGCCGGGGATCCTCGCCCTCCCCCTGGCCCCGCGTGTTGCGCAGGTCACGGCAGTAGAGCCCGGGGCCGGCATGATTGAAGTGCTCCGGGACCATGCCCGCAAACGCGGGATCACCAACATCGCCTGCGTACAGAAGACCTGGGAGGAGACCGACATTGCCCGGGACCTGCAGGCACCGTACGATGTCGTGATTGCCTCGCTCTCCCTCACCATGCACGACATCCGTTCCGCTCTTGAAAAGATGAATGCCGCCTGCTCCGGCTCCGTCCACCTCTTCTGGTTCGCGGACATGCCCTTCTGGGAGCGGATGTATGCGGACCTCTGGGAACCGCTCCATGGTAAAACCTATTTCCCGGGCCCGAAAGCCGACTGCCTCTTCGGAGTCCTGTACCAGATGGGGATTTACCCTGATGTGACGATGATGCCGATGGCAAAGGAGTACCGGTTCGGGAGCCGGGAGGAGATGTCCGCATTCTTTACGAAGCGGTTTTCGGCAGCAACACCGGAACAGGGGAAGATCGTGGACGATTACCTTGCCCCGCTCATCCGCCAGCAGGGAAATGAGGTGGTGGTTTCGGGGGATTCCACGATCGCCCACATCCGGTGGAAGAAACGGTGCGTCTCAAGGCAGTCCTGAGCCGGATCGCGGGCCCTGCTTCCCCTGAGTCATCGTGCAGGATATTTCCCCTTACCGCAGTTTGGAAAAAATCAAGCGGTTTTTTTCCCAATTCTATGGATTAATAACTTCCAAAACAAATACTCTGTTAATCAGGAGTAAAAAATGTCAGGTACAAACCCGGAACGGTCATCGCTTGCACGCCTCGTGCTCTTCATGGTCTGCTTATCGATCGCCGGCAGTATCGCTGCCGGGGCAGGTGTGTATGCAGCGGGACTTCAGCAGCCCCCGGCGCCCGCCAATGTCTGCAACTATATGATGGATTATGACTGCCGTGTGTTCGCTTGCGATGACGTGTGCGCAACCCCGGCTCAATACCGTCCCCCATCGGCCGAATGCGAAGCATGTGTCGATGACTGCAAGAAGTCGAACTTCCCCGACTGCTACGGAAGCATCTGAGGGAGAGATTGGGAGTGCGACAACTCCCCAACATCCATTTCCCGGGTACAATCTCTGTTCCCGCAATGCTGATAATCTAAGAATCCAATAATCTAAGTCGTGAGCATCCATGCCTGACACAACGCTGGTCAAGGTATCATCCAAGGGGCTCGTCACCCTTCCGAAAAAAATCCGTTCAGATCTCGGGATCCAGGACGGGGATTACCTGACCATATCCTCGGATAAGGACAAGATCATCTTCCGGAAAGCCAGGATCGAGGTCGATTACGAGAACCCGGACGATGCGTGGAAGGAACACGCACACCGAAGGCTGGCGCATGACTGATCCGGCACAGGGATCTATCGTCCTTGTGGATTTTTCCTATTCCAACCAGAACCAGTCAAAGGTACGCCCCGCTCTTGTTGTCAGTAATTCCCGGTATAACCGGATCTCCCGGGACGTGATTGTCATAAAGATCACGACCCGGAAACCGAAGATGATGGCAGTCAGCCTGACAAATGCCGATCTCCTGAACGGATCGCTGGATCATTCCAGTTTTGTGCAGGCTGACGGGATCTATGCCCTTGAAAAAGACCTGATATGCGATACCATTGGTATTGTGCAACCGGAAAAAATGCTGGAGATCCGGAACAAGGTATCAGAACTCTTCTCCTCGGATTCTGAGTAGTTTTTCCTGCGGCGGGAGGGGGGCCGGATTCCTGATCCCCCGTTCCGGACCATGGGGCTTTGCCAACCCCCGGTTCGTCCGGCCGGATACCAACAGAACGCTGCTATACATTACCTCAATGATTCCCGCCGGAAAACCCTGTTTAGTTCCGGGGGAATTACCGCGTTTTCCGGAAACATTGCCTCTGCCAGAAAGGGGGATGAGGCAAAACTGGTAAACAGGGCTCGATACGGGCCCGGATTCTTTACCGCCGTGGAGGGGGCTGATGGAGGTGGGTTTTGCCGTAAATCGGGGAATCCGGGGGGTCCCGGCACAAGGGGGTCCTTTTGCACATACATCGGAATCCTTTTTTCCCACCCGGTAAAGTCCTACCTCAATGAACACCAGAATGCCGATCTTTCCCGCCGGAGTTGTCCTTCTCGCGGTTCTTGCTGTTGTTGCCGCTGGCTGTGCCGGGATCTCTCCCTCACCCGGGCCGGTGAACAACGGGACAGCCGTGAATGTATCCACGGGAAACACCGTAATCCATACGATCTTTGTCGAGGCAAACGACGGCCGGGCACCGGTCCTCAAAACCATAGCCGGTGCACAGAAAACCATCACCCTCACCATCTACCAGCTTGATGATCCTGAGATCGTTGCCGCACTGGCAGCCGCACAGAACCGGGGCGTTTCGGTCCGGATCATCTATAACAATGCCTCGTTTGTAGAGCAAAATGTGACCAACCCGAATAATTACGCGATTGCAAACCTTACCCCGCTCGGCGTGCAGATGAGACCGGGCTCTCCCGTCTTTACCCTCACCCACCAGAAGACCCTCACTGCAGACGGGGCGGTCGCGCTCATCATGACCCTCAACCTGGACCAGACATTTTTTACAACCACGCAGGATTTCGGGGTCATAACAAACGATCCGGCAGAAGTACGGGAGATCGAGAAGGTGTTCGAAGCGGACTGGAATTACCAGAATGTCACCCCCACCCAGCCATCGCTTGTCTGGAGCCCGGTCAACTCGCGGGAGAAGATCGTGGGGTTGATCAACGGTTCAACCAGCACCCTCGAGATCTATATTGACTCCATCACCGATCCGCAGGTAATCGGGGCGATCTGCAATGCAACACAGAGAGGCGTTGACGTGCGGGTGCTTGCAGCCGATAATCCGGGCAGCAGCGGGACGAACATCAATGCACCGGCACTTGCTACGCTGAATGCCAGCGGGGCGCAGGCAAAATCGATCGCTTCGCCATATATCCATGCCAAGGTTGTTGTGGCCGATTACGGGACATCCCGCCAGGTCGCGTACGTGGGTTCGGCCTACTTTGTCCCGGAGTCCCTGGACCAGAGCCGCAACCTGGGGATTCTCGTGACGGAGCAGCCAATCCTCGACCGGATCGAGACGGAGTTCAATAAGGACTGGCAGGCGCCGGCTGTGCCATAAGCCGGAGGGCGAGAGGGTCTTCCGGCAACCTTAACGTGCCGGTGAATTACGAGAATAATTTCATTCAGGTTCAACGGGACATTTAAAAAAAATCATAAAAAATTTTCATTTTTCCTGCAGATGGAAAAATCCCCGGCTTTTCTTCCAGATAATACGGGTTTATAATACTCCCGGAGGTTATACTAAAGTGGACAAGATTACCCATGTCAGGAAAACCAGAAAAGTCGCCGCTTGCCCGGCTGGTAGTGTTCATGGTCTGCTTATCGATCGCCGGTGGCATCGTTGCCGGGACATACGCGGATGTGGCGGGCCAGCAGCAGCCTGCAACACCCAGCAATGTCTGCAACTATATGATGGATTATGACTGCCACATGTATGGCTGCGATTATTGCGATCGCTCACAGGCCGAGTGCGAAGCATGTGTCGATGATTGTAAGAAGTCGAACTTCCCCGACTGCTACGGAAGCATCTGATAGGGAGATTGGGAGTGCGACAACTCCCCCACTTCCATTTCCCGAGTACTATCTCTGTTCCCGCAATGTTGATAATCTAAGAATTCAATAATCTAAGTCGTGAGCATCCATGCCTGACACAACGCTGGTCAAGGTATCATCCAAGGGGCTCGTCACCCTTCCAAAAAAAATCCGGTCGGATCTCGGGATCCAGGACGGGGATTACCTGACCATATCCTCGGATAAGGACAAGATCATCTTCCGGAAAGCCAGGATCGAGGTCGATTACGAGAACCAGGACGATGCGTGGAAGGAACACGCACACCGAAGGCTGGCGCATGACTGATCCGGCACAGGGATCTATCGTCCTTGTGGATTTTTCCTATTCCAACCAGAACCAGTCAAAGGTACGCCCCGCTCTTGTTGTCAGTAATTCCCGGTATAACCGGATCTCGCGGGATGTTATCGTGATGATGATCACGACCCGGAAACCAAAGATGATGGCAATCAGCCTGACAAATGCCGATCTCATGAACGGATCGCTGGATCATTCCAGTTTTGTGCAGGCTGACGGGATCTATGCCCTTGAAAAAGATCTGATATGTGATACCATTGGCATCGTGCATCCGGAAAAAATGCAGGAAATCCGGAACAAGGTATCAGAACTCTTCTCCCCGGATTCTGAGTAGTTTTTCCTGCGGCGGGAGGGGGGCCGGATTCCTGATCCCCCGTTCCGGACACCCCTCTCCCGGAACCCGGGGCTTTGCCAACCCCCGGCTCGCCCGGCCGGATGCCAACAGAACGTTGCTATTCATTACCTCAATGATTCCCATCGTAAAATCCTGATCCGTTCCGGGATATTTACCGTGTTTTTCTGAATTATTGCCTCTGCCAGATGAGGGGGTGAGGCAAAACGCGTACAACGGGCCACGATGCGGGCCCGGATTTTTCTGCGACGGGGAGGGGTCAAAAAGAGATATCTCCGACGGTGGGGGGTGCATATTGCAGATAGTGGCCAGAAAGAGACCGGGCGTTGGAAACCCTAATCTCCTTATTATATTCGGATTGATTTTTTCACGCTGGAACTTTTAAAATGTTTAATTAGTATCAATTGAGCGAAGAAAGTCGCCTGCGATCGGGATGCGGGAGGTGGGTTTGAAGGAGAAGGAGGGGCTCCACATTTGCTCATGTAAAGCTCGTAATAGTTAAATCCCGTCTCTGGTAAAACCCAAACCGATCTCAGATTTTGTATAACAATAATCAGGCTTGCATGAGAACCAAAAGTATGGCAGAACTTCACAGCAACCGCACGGGCGATACCAACAATGATTAAAAGAGGAATTAATTATATTTCTCGAACAGCGCCGGGTTCTGCCGGCGAATCCACCAGCGCCGGACCAGGAAGGCTCCCCCGATAACTGCCAGAAGAACAACAATTCCTTCTATGACGATAACCGGGATGCCGGGATTCGGTCCCAATGCTGCCGGAACCGCGGTTGTTGCAGATGTCACCGGTACTGTAACAACTGTACTCCGGACAACCAACGGGGTGACTGGCACGGTGACAGGAGCAGTTATCACAACCAGATCGCCTGAAGTTGTACTGTTTGTCAATGTCGAGGCCATGGTCGTGTTTGCAGCCGTTCCCGCATTCGGAGCAACGACAGCAAAGTATGAGAAGCCCGTAGTCCGGGCTTCATAATTATAGGTATCCCCGGTCTGGCCGACAAGCGAGCCCGCGAGCGGGCTCCACTGACCGTCGTGATTCCGCATCAGGGTAACCTGTGCCGGATCGATGTGATGATCCCGGAGATACTGCCCGTTCACGGAGAAAGATATAATCGCAGTCCCGACAACGTTCGGGTTAAGCCCAACGAGTTCGACAGTGATGACCCCTATCACATCCTGTCCCGGCAGGGATCCCCCGTAGCCGACTGTTCCGCCAATCACTTCAACAGCACCCCTGTTCTGGTTAAACACGATCTGAACCTGGTCTAATGCGACCGGGGAAGTTACCGTGGGATTCTGATTAAAGGAGAACGTCGCTGGTTGGCCTGAGACAATGCTGGAAACGGTTGATGCCGTCGGGCTGTTTGAACTGCCTGAAGAGCTATCGCTGCCGCCATCGCTACCGCCGTTGTTTGCAGGTGTCGGGGTAGGTGTCGGAGTCGCTGTAGTATAGGTGAACTGGTCGGCAGCTCCGGTTGCACTGGTACCACCAGCCGTTGTGACGGTTATATCCACCGTACCTGCTGAACCGGCAGGAGATGTTGCGGTGATCTGGGTTGCTGAGTTCACGGTGTAACTGGCAGCATTCGTTGCACCGAACTTAACCGCAGTCGCCCCGGTAAAACCGGTACCCGTGACAGTTACGCTCGTGCCGCCCGCTGTAGTGCCGCTGGACGGGTTGATACTGGTGACCGCCGGGGCACCTCCGGTGACCGTGTACACCGCCGAACTCGTTGCGCCAAGGAGGGTGGTAGTGCCGGTCTCGTTGACGATCAGGTAGTACGTACCGGCAGTCTTCCCGGTCAGGTCAACCCCGTCAACGGTCGTCGCAGTTGAGACGGGCAATGACGGTATATTGGTCTTAATCGCGGTTCCTGAAACCGCAGAAGCGGAGGTCCCGAGAAAGAGATCAACATTCGTGAGGGTGCCGGTGGGATTGAGGGTAAGGCCGTTGACACTCGTTCCTGTAGTTCCGGTGGTAGTACCGCCAGCAGTAAGGGTGGTGAAAGGCGACCCGAAGATGTACGCGGCGCCGGCATTTGAAAAGGCTGCGTCGTTATAATTTGCCCCGATAAACGCCGTTGTTCCATCGGATGAGAGCGAGACCGAATTGCCGAAATTGTCACCAGCAGCGCCGCCGGTGAACCGGGCGGTCGCGGCTGAGGCTGATGTGCTGCTCCAGCCTCCTCCCTTCCCGAAGATGTACGCGGCCCCGGCATTCGCATTACCGGGTGTGTCGTTCTGCCATGCCCCGACAAGCGCCGTTTTTCCGTCGGATGAGAGCGCTACTGAATAGCCAAAATTGTCCTCATCTGCGCCGCCGGTGAACCGGGCGGTCGCGGATGATGCTGATGTACTGCTCCACCCTCCACCCTTCCCGAAGATGTACGCGGCGCCGGCATCCGTAAAGGCTGTGTCATTATAAATTGCCCCGACAAGCGCCGTTGTTCCGTCGGATGAGAGCGATACGGAAGTGCCGAACCGGTCACTAGCAGCGCCACCGGTGAGCTGGGCGGTCGCGGCTGAGGCTGATTTGCTGCTCCAGCCTCCTCCCTTCTCGAAGATGTATGCGGCGCCGGCATCCGAAAAGGCTGTGTCGTTCCGCCATGCCCCGACAAGCGCCGTTGTTCCATCGGATGAGAGCGCTACGGAACGGCCGAACTGGTCATCCTGTGCGCTACCGGTGAACTGGGCGGTCGCGGCTGACGCTGATGTGCTGCTCCAGCCTCCTCCCTTCCCGAAGATGTACGCGGCCCCGGCATTCGCATTACCGGGTGTGTCGTTCTGCCATGCCCCGACAAGCGCCGTTGTTCCATCGGATGAGAGCGCTACGGAATAACCGAACTCGTCATCCTCTGCGCTACCGGTGAACTGGGCGGTCGCGGCTGAGGCTGATTTACTGCTCCAGCCTCCTCCCTTCTCGAAGATGTATGCGGCGCCGGCTTCCGAAAAGGCTGTGTCATTAGTAATTGCCCCGACAAGCGCCGTTGTTCCGTCAGATGAGAGCGCTACTGAATAGCCGAACTGGTCACTAGTGGCGCCACCGGTGAACTGGGCGGTCGCGGCTGAAGCTGATTTACTGCTCCAGCCTCCTCCCTTCTCGAAGATGTATGCGGCGCCGGCATTCGTAACGCCTGCTGTGTCGTTCTGCCATGCCCCGACAAGCACCGTTGTTCCATCAGATGAGAGCGCTACGGAACGGCCGAACTGGTCCCCAGCGGCGCCGCCGGTGAACCGGGCGGTCGCGGCTGAGGCTGAGACTACCACCGGGTCGATGGTGACCGGGTAGACAGCCCGGGTATCGTCAACAACCCATGTGAGCGTAGTGCCGTCAGTAACAAGGGATGTGGGAAGTTCCCTGCAGTCCGCAGAGAATGCGTGCAGGCCGGTGTAGATGAAGAGCGGTTTTCCTGATGCATCCATAATCGTGAGCGTCTGGTCGTTGTCCCGGGAGATCGTGGCATTACCGGCAACCCCGAACCGGACCAGCAGCGGGCCATCCCCCGTGGGACGACTCCGTATCGTTACTCCCTGCTCCACACCGTTATCATTGTTCCTGTACCACTCGGTGTACGCCGGCCGGCTGATTTCCAGCAGCCGCCCGCTGGCTCGGGCAATACCGCTCCCGGCGGGAGAGAGGGTATCGCCCCTCCCGATGCCGCCAGAGGTCAGGCCGAATGCATTCCCTGTCCCGGAAAAGAGGGCTGTGCCATCCTGCATGTACGTAAACGTGATCTGGTTTGCCCCATTGCGGGCATACCAAGAGCCGGTCGCTTCGTTGTAGGAAAAGGCATGGAGAGTGTTCTGTATCCACAATTTCAGTACCGCACTTTCATCAGGCGCGAGCTTCTCATCGAGTACGGAAAATGGGTCGGTCCCGTTTTCATTCGTGCGGGCTGCCGCGCTGTCTGCCTTCAGGCCGGCATCACACGCAGACACCGGAGCGTCCGTATCCGGACTGGATGAAAAAATCGTCTGAAGTCCTGTTCCCGCGGCATCCCCGGAAGAAAGATGCGTGTCTACCGATGGCATAACCAGGGCAGCTGATGCGGTACCGGTAAGCAGTGCAAGTCAGACAAGAAATATATAAACGCTTACATTGTCGTGACCGTTCATGTCATATTCACCCAATTGTCCGATGCAGGAAATCCTATCGGGAGGACAGGATCAAACAGAAGCCGGTCAAATGGATGACGGCCACTTTTCCTTAATGGTGGTATATTTTAACCAAACCTAATATACTAATCGAATTTTAATCGGGAATGACGAGATACCGTTCCATACTCTCTTCACATGGATGCTGGATCACGGTCAGGAAAATGCATTTTTTGTGCTAATTGCCTGCAGGAGATATTTCCCTAAAAAGCAGGAGTAAAAAACTTGAAAAAAATTACCCAACCCGCTTGATCCTCGCCATCGCCTCGTGCAGCTTCTCCATCGAAGCCGCGTACGACAACCGGATCCACCCCGGCGCATAGAACGCACTGCCTGGTGTCGCTGCCACGTGTCCCTTCTCCAGCCAGCGTGACGCAACCTCCATATCATTACCGTCAACCTTCACAAAAGCATAGAACGCACCCTCGGCCGGGGCAGTCTCGTAGCCCATGGCCTTGAGTTCGCCGATGACGTACTTGCGCCGCTTGTCGAACTCCTGCCGCATCTGCTCAACGCAGCCCTGGTCGCCCTTGAGTGCCGCAACCCCGCCGAACATGGCAAAGGTCGTGACCTGGCTGATCGAGTGCTGCTGCACCTTGGACATCTCCGCGATAATCTCCTTGGGGGCAACCGCGTACCCGAGACGCCAGCCGGTCATCGCATAGGCCTTCGAGAAGCCGTTGATGGTGATGGTCCGCTCGTGCATGTCGCCAATGGCTGCGAGAGAGAGGTGCTCTTTTCCGTAGATCATCTTCTCGTAGATCTCGTCCGACATGGCGTAGAGGTCGTTATCCGTGCAGAGATCGGCGATGAGCTGCATGGATTTCTTATCGAAAACAGCGCCCGTGGGGTTCGACGGGGAGTTGACGATGATCATCTTGGTCTTTTTTGTGACCTTCTCCAGGAGCGAATCGTCGAGCTGGAAAGTCTTTTCATTGATCTCGTGGAAGACCGGTTTCCCGCCCGCGATCTGGATGCAGGGCTCGTAGGATACCCAGGCCGGCGTAAGGATGATCGTCTCGTCGCCGGGGTTTAATACCGCTTCGCACGCCTCGTAGATCGCGTCCTTGGCCCCGCAGGCAACAATCACCTGCTGTGGGGTGCAGGGGAACTTGTTCTCCTTTGTGATCTTCTCCGCGATTGCACCGGTCAGCTCCGGGATGCCATTGCTCGGCGCATAGTGAGTCTCGCCCCGCTTCAGCGCATCGATGCAGGCGTCCGTAATGTGCTGCGGCGTATCGAAGTCAGGCTCGCCTATCGACAGGCTGATGACGTCGATTCCCTGCCGCTGCATCGCTTTTGCCTTGTTGGAGATTGCAATCGTCGCCGACTCGGTGACGGCGGCGATCTTCTCCGACAAGGGCTTCATTTCAATCTCTTGACCATCTTAATAGCGGATTCAACGGCCCGCTTGGAGTAATCGATCCGCTCGTTTGCTTCGAGCCGGGTCATACCGGGCCCGGAGATTCCAAGCGCCACCGGCTTACCGAACTCGAGCGAAAGATCGATGATCTTCCGGGCCGCGTGCTGCACAACGATCTCGTCGTGCTGGGTCGCTCCCTCGATGACGCAGCCAATCGTGACGACCGCATCGACCTTGCCGGCGGACAGCATCTTCTTGATGGCAAGGGGCATGTCGTATGCTCCCGGCACGTAGATACAATCGGTTACTTCAGCGCCAAGAAATGCTGCATGCTCCCGGCCCTCGATCTCCATCATATAGGTAATGTCACGGTTGAATTCCGCAACGACAAATCCCAGTTTTATCGGTTGTGTGTCACACATACTAGATCATCTCGTGTAAATGGTCATTAATGCTTAGGGTTCTCTTATTTCCGGGCCGGGCCGGCATCGGCAAATCCCTGCCGCTGCCCGGTGCCTGCCTCGCGTTCGAGGTCTCGTGGGTGGAGCACGAGTTTCACAGCATTGACTGCATGTTCGCGGGTACGCTGCTCCATGAGCCATGCCAGCTCGCGGTCATCCTTTGCCTCGTCCTCGTGCACGAACACCTCGATGATGTGCGTGTTCGTCATGAGCTGGCACATGATAAGACCCTGCGATGCCTCATGAGCACACATCCGGTCCTTGTCCTTGCCCCCGGGCATGCCCAGTGCCATAACGATATCGCACTTGCGTTCTTCGATCAGTTTCTTGCAGGCAACGGGGAGGTCCTTGATCCCCGGTACCGTTACGCGTTCGATTGCCACACTTGCGTGTTTCTTGAGCTCGTCAACTGCGACGGCTCCCATGTTGATGCGGGAAAAAGTGGTGTCAGCGACCCCAACTCTCATCCAAGCACCTCGGCAGCTGCTATGACACCGCAGCCCTCCGGTTTGTACCCGCACTTCTTGAGTGCGTACTGGGTTGCAGCAAGGGTTGCAAGGATCTCCGGTGCGCTGACAGCACCCATGCTGCCGATACGGAATATCTTACCCTTGAGGTGGTCCTGGCCACCGGCGATGACGATGCCCATCTTCTTGATGATGCCCCGCATATCGTCGTCCTTGACACCTTCGGGGTATTCAACAGCAGTTACCGTGGATGAGTACCCATGCAGCTTGTCGATCTTCGGGAAGAGGGAGAGTCCCCATTCCTTTGCTGCTGCCTGAACTGCACCGGACATCTTCTGGTGGCGTGCAATCCGGGCTGCAAGGCCTTCCTCCTCGATCATGAGACATGCCTCGCGGAGTGCGAGGAAGAGCGGGACCGCCGGCGTATACGGGGTCTCCATCGGTTTTCCTCCGGCACTCTTGCGGTATGCAGCAAGGTCGAGATAGTATGGCGGGTTCTTCGTGAGCCGTTCCCATGCCCGGCTGCTGACCGAAACCATGGCAAGCCCGGCGGGGGCTGCAAGGCACTTCTGGGAACCGGTGATAGCAATATCGACTCCCCACTTGTCAGCCTCGACAACGTCGCCGCCGATGGACGTGATACCGTCCATGATGAAAAGGGCGTCGTGCTTCCGTGCAAGCCTGCCGACTTCCTGGGCAGGGTTTTTGATACCTGCGGAGGTCTCGTTGTGCACGAGGGTGACAACCTCTGCTCCCTGTTCGAGCCGCTCTTCAAGGGCTGCGAGGTTGAGCGGTGTTCCCCACTCCGATGCGATCTCATGTGCCTTGCCGTACCGCTGGCTGATCTTGAGAAGCCGCTCGCCGAACTTCCCGTTCACGAGACAGGCGATCTCCTTGTCACGACCCACGTTTGAAATCGCGGCTTCCATGCCGGCGGTTCCGGATCCGCTGAGAACGAAAAGATCGTTGGTGGTCCCAAAAGCGGTTTTCAATACCCGCACACAATCGGCATATGCGGCGCCGAACTCGGCGCTGCGGTGGTTGATTGCCTGACGCAACATAGCGTACCTGACCCGTTCCGGCATCGGCACCGGGCCCGGCAGCATCAGGAGTAGTTCTTTTTCCATGTGGATCTGCTCATAGTATATCTATATAAGCACAATATATGTTTGGATGGCAAGTATGGCTGACGTGGCTATCATCTCCGGATCCGCATCGGATGCAAAGATTACGGACAAGGTGAAAAAGGTCCTCGATGAGAACAAGGTGTCGTATGACGCCCGGATCCTCTCTGCCCACCGCGATCCTGACAAGCTCGATGCATATATCAAGTCCAGTAATGTGAAAATTTTCATCGCGATTGCCGGGCTTTCCGCAGCCCTTCCCGGCGTGATTGCGTCGAAAACCGACAAGCCGGTCATCGGGGTCCCGGTCAGCGGCACCCTGAACGGCATGGATGCACTCCTCTCGATTGCCCAGATGCCAAAAGGGGTTCCCGTAGCCTGTGTTGGTGTCGACAACGGGGACAATGCGGCGTGGCTCGCGATCAGGATACTGAAACTGAAATAGGCCGGTCGCACCGGGACCAGGTCCCGCACAGGAACCCGGTTCCCGGTTTTCCCTGTGCATCTTTTTTCTTCTGCTCCCGTTCGATGCATCTTTTTATCACTCCGTATAGCAAATCCCGATCCATGAGTATCCGGCTGAAGAAGGGAATACAGGATCTCTGTTCCCGCCTCGATGTCCCTCTTGTCGGGTTTGCCCCGGCAGATCGCTGGAATACCCCGCTTTTCGATCCCTGGATTCCGGAAGAGTTCCGGCCGGATGCAGTCTTCCCGGGGACAAAAAATGTCATCGTCATAGGGATTCCCGTCAGCCTCCCGGCTGTGGAAACCTCCCCTTCGATCTGGTATTATGAAGAGTACCGGACCATCAATACCCTGCTGGATCTCAGCACGCACCGGATCGCCTCATTCCTGAATGAACGTGGATTCCCCTCCGTTGCCGTGCCCCGGGACGGGTACGGTCATATCAGCGTTCTCAAAGAGAAGCCGGTTGCCTTCTTCTCCCACCGGCACGCAGCATTCCTTGCCGGCCTTGGAAACTTCGGGGTCAATAACGTCATCTTAACAAAGAAATTCGGGCCCCGGGTCCGGTTTTCATCCGTCCTGACTGCAGCGGAAATCCCGCCGGATCCGGTTCTTGAAGATCCGCTCTGCACCCGGTGCATGCAGTGCGTGAAAATCTGCCCGGTAACCGCACTTCCCGGTGAAAACTATCCCGAAGGCCTGACCGATAAACCGGTATGTGCAGGACAGGCAGAGAGACTTGCTGCCCGGTACATTTCACCCTGCGGGTTCTGCATCAAAGTCTGTCCGATCGGGGAAGACCGGAAGCTGTACAACCGGGAGAATATCGGCATCTATGATGAGAAGAACACGAAATACGACCGCCTGCACAGGGCATGGAATCACGTCAGGAAATACGGGGGAAGATAACAGGACCTGCGATCAGGCACCCGTCAACCTGATACCTGAATACAACCAAATCCTGTTCCCATGAACGAGGCGAAAAAGAAGCAGATCCTCCTTATCGTCTGCTCGCTTGCATCCTTCCTTGTCCCCTATACTGTCTCGTCTTTAAACGTCGCACTCCCGGCGATCAGCGAGTCATTCTCCATCGATGCCGTCATGCTGGGCTGGGTCACCTCGGCCTACCTCCTCACGGCAGCAATATTTATTCTCCCGTTCGGAAAACTCGCCGACCTGTACGGGCGCAAGAAGTTTTTCATCATCGGAAACCTCCTCTTTGCAGCAGGGTCCCTTCTTGCCGCAGTCTCCTGGTCGGCATCGGTCATCATCACGGCACGGGTCATCCAGGCACTCGGCGGTGCAATGGTCTTCTCGACCTCGATTGCCATTGTGACTCTCGTTTTCCCGCCGGGAGAGCGGGGCAAGGCAATCGGGATCATCACCGCTACCGTATATGCCGGCCTCTCGCTCGGGCCGTTCATTGGCGGGGTCCTGACCCAGAACATCGGCTGGCCCAGTATCTTCCTTCTCAATGTCCCCCTCGCAGTAATCGTCGTCCTGCTCACCATCATGTATATACCTGAAGAATGGGCCGAATCCGGTGAGCGGAAGTTCGATCTTTTCGGCGCAGTGCTCTATGGCATGATGCTCTTTGGCTGCATCTATGGCCTTACCCTGCTGCCTTCATTTGAGGGTATCCTCTGGATGCTGCTCGGCCTTGTCGTGGTTGCAGGGTTCGTCTGGTGGGAGAAGAAAGCCACGATCCCGATCCTCGAACTCTCCCTTTTCCGGAAACGGCCCGTCTTCCTCTTCTCCAATATTGCGGCTTTGATCAACTACGCCGTAGTCTTTGCCGTCGGGTTCCTGCTCAGCCTGTATCTCCAGTACAACCGGGGCATCGATCCCCAGACAACGGGCCTGATCCTGATCGCCCAGCCGGTTGTCCAGATGATCGTCTCACCCATAGCCGGTCACTGGTCGGACCGTATCGATCCCCGGATCCTTGCGACTGCCGGGATGGCCTGCACCACCGCGGGCCTTGGGATCCTCATGTTCCTTTCCCCCGATACATCACTGCTGGTCATCATCTGCGGGCTCCTCATCCTCGGCTTAGGGTACGGCCTCTTCTCATCGCCGAACACGAACGCTATCATGAGCTCGGTTGATGTGCAGTACCTCGGCATCGCCTCCGGCATGGTCTCCACCATGCGGTCCATAGGCCAGATGCTCAGCCTTGCAATCGCGATGCTGATTCTCTCTGCGATCATCGGCACCGTCCAGATAACACCGGATGTCTACCCGCTGCTCCAGCAGAGTGTCAATATCGCGTTCTTCGTCTTTTTCATCCTGGCACTCATCGGGATCTGGGCATCCTATGCACGGGGAAAAACCAGAGCCTGAACACGGGAGAAAAAAAGAACAGGGAAAATCCCGGTTTCCCGCATTACTTTCGCCCCGCAAAACCCCGGTATTTATCCAGATATGCGGGAAATGAGGGATCATGACAGGGAAGATCGAAACCGTATGCGGGTATTCGTGCAGCGACTGCGACCATCTGGGAAACGAATGTCCCGGGTGCGAGACAACGAAAGGGGCGCCGTTCTGGACTAAGTTTGCCAATGTCGACTGCTGCCCGGTCTACGACTGTTGTGTAAACGAGCGGAAGCTTCCGCATTGCGGGGAATGCCCGGAGCTGATGTGCGAGCGGTTCAGCCGGTTTAAGGATCCGGATATGAATGCTGAACAGGCTGCCGCTACCCTTGCCGCGATGGAACGGGAACTGCGGAGCAGGAAATAACCCGGGGGCATAAGCAGGATTTTGAACCATCCTGCCCAAAAGAAGCTATCATGCCAGTACTGCACGAGCCGGTGGTGAGTCTTGAAGATCTCAGGTTTAAAGCACACACCGCCTCGTCTGTTGATCTTGAAGTGCTGATCCGGGTGCAGAACGTAAATCCTCTTGGCGTAACTCTCAGGGAACTGCCGTTTGTCGTGATGTGCCGGGCGGGAGTGACGGCCCGGCAGGTGGCAACCGGGAATACCGGTAAAGCCGAGATCCCGGCACAGGACAGCACCCTGCTGAACGTTCCGGTCAGATCGGAGAAGGCCGAACTGATCAGTGCGTTTGCGGATTTTGTTACCTGTGGTTCCGTGGAGGTATCGATCCAGGGGCTTGCGGTCATTGACTGCACGCTGTTTGGCTGGTCAGTTCCTTTTTCAAAAACCATGCCATTGACGATGGAACAGATTATTGCCGGTACGCTTTTTCCGCAGAAGAAATAAGGCCGGGCACACCGGACCCTGGCCACCTTAAGGGGGGGTACCCCCCTACCCCCCCTCCACTTTTTTCCGGGCAGGGGGGGAGGGGGGTCCCATGGGTGGGGGGGGAGGGTAGCTACCCCTCCCTGAGTACGAGGGGTGGGTATCCCCCCCCGACTCATTTGTGAGAAGGGTGGTGAGCGGGAACACTCCGGTGATAACTCTACACGAAACACCCCCGTTACAATTGCGCAAAAATGTACGTTACTCAATTTTGAGGTGGGGGAGGGTACCCCCCCTCCCCCCTCCGACTTTTTTTGGGCAAGGGGGGGTGGGGGGTGGGTCCCTCAGCAGGAGGGGTGGGTACCCCCCCTGCCTGTGATGGGTCATGAACCGGGTTTTCAGGAGAAGACTGGCCGGCCGGTGCGGAAAAAATGGGGCAGGTGAGGGGGGGGTACCCCCCCTCCCCCCCATGGGGATGTGGTGGGGTATTACCGAGTTCGGGTGTTATCGCAATCGGGAACTGCCAAAGCAGAAGGGGTGAAGCCCTCAAGAGCGTCAGGATATTCTTGAAATGGAATATGAATTAAATATCAAACGCTGAAATAGCCAAGGGAGAAATATAATGGACATCCTTGAAAGTAATTTGAACCGAGCAATCCATCTATTGAAAACACCTGAAAATTACGAGGATTACATTTCCATTAAAATCAAACCCGTTCACGGAGGATGTTGTTGTTTTCATTGCTGGTCGAAAACATGGTCCAGAATTAATATGTACATCGCCCCATGTGGACCACTACGAGATGAAGGCGCTGTCTTAATTGAGAAAAATTATGAAAAATTCGTTTTAGAGTGTCATGAAAGTGGTCCCGAAATAATTGTCTACCTTGGAGTTGGGGTAGCCACACTTACTCTTGTAAAATCTATCGTGGATCTGATCACAACGATGTTAAAAACCTTACAAACGGAGCCAACAAAAGCTTCCGGAAAACTAAAAATTACTAAACGTTGTTTGATCAAAGGGCATGTCGAAACTGAAGACTTATTGGAGATTGAATTGCCGCTTTCAGATGAAGTAATAAAAATAATGAATGAAAAAATTGAGATGATACTCAAACGTTGAAAGATTTAAAAATTAATTATATTATTTCTTTTTTCTTGGTGATTTGATCATCTTAATATCAGCATGTGGAAGTGAATTGTCATCTAAATCAAGTCCTGGAATGATAGAAGCAAGATCCTCTTCGACATCAATACAATATGCAACTGCGATTCTGGCTATTTGAATTCCGAAAACCCCTCTCAACTCTCCGACAGCACTAATAAATTCCCAACTATTATAATGGCCCCTGTGACCACCAAATAAAATCAGATTATTATTTGTTTCTGTTTTATCGAGAAATTTGCGACAAGCAGCCCTCATTGCCCTTAAGGATTTTGAAAGCTCACATTCTTGATCCAGTTTACCTATTTTTTGAGTGAGAGATTTTCTAATTTCCAATATAGACTCAGCACAATGTATTGGAATTTCAACTTCAGATGGTACGTACAATACACGTCGATCCTCCAAATACGCAATTATTTCTTTAGCATGATCCCTTTCGGTATCATCAGGTTTCCACGAAATTCCAAAAATGGGTGTACTAATCCCTGTAATGCGTTTAGTAATTTCTTGAAATTTCATAATATGGTAAAATAAGCATATGAGATGGAAAATTTTTCGTTACTAGCGCCCAAAAAAATGATTCAGAACTTGTCATCCTTACGCCTTTTCAAGATGCGGAAGATCCTGTTGAACAGTATTCCATAAGAGTTCAAGATTCACTGAAAAATAGCCGTGAATGAGCAGGTCCCGCATTCCGGCAATGTCGCACCACGGGATATCCGGGCATTCTTCCCTTACGGATACCGGAACCTGCTTAGCCGCTTCCCCTATAATCTCAAGAGCATAGATAATAACAACTGTTTTTCACGGTTGGTCCGAAACTCTTCAAAGGTTACATCGCGTGAAAATTTATGGGCCGTCCGTATCGCATCCCGTATATCGGAAAGGTACTCTTCCGCACTTCGTTTCTCTTTCTGGCTGGTCATACCGGCACAACTTCTGCGAGCACATAAGATAGCAGGTTTGAATCCGCTCTTTTCAACACGGTTCATAAAGCCATTCTGGCGAGAATCCGGCCAAACGTTGATTATTCCTCCCGCCCATCCTCATTAAGGAAGATATGACCCACCCTGTACCGCAATGGCAGCACACCGACCTCGACGAGATTATCAGCCGTATCGTAGAGGTCGCCCGGCCCGAACAGGTCATCCTCTTCGGCTCTGCTGCACGCGGCACGGCAGGTCCGGAAAGCGACCTCGATTTCCTCGTAGTGAAGGCAGGCAGGTATAACCCGAGAACCGTTGCAGGAGCTATCTACCTGCGGATGCGGGGCATTACACGGGCAATCGATCTGGTCGTGGTTACGCCTCATCAGGTCGAGGAATACCGCAACTCGCCATTCAGTGTCGTGTATCCGGCACTGAGAGACGGCAGGGTGGTGTATGAAAGGAAAAAAGCGCTCCCCCGATAACCCGGACGAATGGCTCCGCCGGGCAGAGAGTTCCCTTGCGCTTGCCGGTGCAAAAACCCCGGGTGTACTCTACGAAGATCTCTGCTACCAGGCACAGCAGGCCGCAGAAAAAGCGCTTAAAGCAGTGTTTGTGGCCCGGAAGATCCCGTATCCGTACACCCACGATATCAACGCACTCCTTTCCGCACTCGGACACCAGGGTCTCACCATCCCTGAAGACCTGTGGCGTGCAGTAACCCTCACTTCGTACGCATCCGATACGCGGTACCCGGGATTCGAACTGCCGGTCACGGAAACAGAGTACGACACGGCTGTTACACGGGCAAAGGCTGTCATCCACTGGGCTGGCGGACAGATCAGATGATGCCTGGACCAACCTCAACACAACATGATCGAACCGGAACTCCGTATCGCAAACCAGAATATCCCCATACCGGAAGAAACCATCCGGGTATTCTGCAAAAAGTGGAATGTCCGCAGTTTTTGTTTTTATGGCTCCATCATGCGGGACGATTTCCGGCCTGACAGCGATATCGATGTGATGATCGATTTTTCCCCGAATGCTGAGGTCTCGTTGCGTAACATGAGCGCCATGCAGGAAGAACTCGAAGCGCTCTTTTCCCGTAAAGTCGATCTCGCGGATCGCACATCGGTGGAACAGAGCGAGAACTATATCAGGAGAAAAAGCATGCTCTCCGGAAAACCCCCTGTACTCCGCCAGATGTCCTACCTTCTCGATATGCTCATCTCTGCACGGAATATCCAGAAGATTACCGGTGACTCATCAGCTGAAATTCTCGACAGGGATGAGATGGTATTCCATGCAATTTCCTATAACTGCCGGTGGCTCGCCGTTTCCGCACAACGGGTCGATATGCAAACCCGCAGGCATTATCCGGATATTCCCTGGGGTATCCTCATGAAGACCTGCGATACATTCGAGACAGACTTTTGCAGACCCGATAAGGAACTGATAAAAGAGATTGCATGGCATACTGTTCCCCGGCTCATTCCAATCCTGTTTGCGATTATTCCTCCGGAAGATACAATCTGATTCATGAGATCTGCCCCTCAACTCATTATTTTTCATGCATTTCGTACATCATAATGCACGATTTTGTCTATTTTTGTGCATTATAATGATCGGAAAACAAATACTTTTGCAGTAATCAATCTCTGGGCTATCTAAAAAGAGACCGTTTGGAAAAACACAAAACACAGGAATAATTCAAGGTCGAAGTTGGGAGATTCTAAAAAAAAAGAATTCAACAAAAAGGGATTTTCAATAATTCTTTTCTATTGCCTTCCCTTTCTGCACCGTCTTCTTCCTGCCTTTTGCAGCCTTCTTCCCATCCTTCCCGGTCCCGAACAGCTCGTTGACCAGTTTCACCGCACAGAGATCCCCGCACATCGAGCAGGTCTCCGTCTCGCCGTCCCGCTCATGGATCTTCCGGGCATGATCGCCATACAGCGCAAGCCGGAACTGTTCGTCCCAGTCGAGTTCGTGCCGGGCCTCCGCCATCTGCACCTCGCCGTCCATCCGCCAGCCCTCGTGCTTCCGGACCGTGTCCCCGATATGGGCCGCGATCTTTGCAACGCGGGTCCCTTCGATAATGTCCTGAACGTCCGGCAGGGCAAGGTGCTCGCTTGGCGAGACCATGCAGAGGAAATCAGCGCCGTTCTGGCAGGCCGTTGCTCCCCCTATTGCTGCCACGACATGATCATAGCCCGGCGCAATATCGGTAACGAGCGGTCCCAGCAGGTAAAGCGGGGCATGGTCGGTGATCTCTTTTATCATCCGCACATTGTAGCCTACCTGGTCGAGCGGCATATGCCCCGGTCCCTCGATCATCCGCTGGACTCTGACCGCATGGGCCCGCTTTGCAAGTGTCCCGAGCGTTACGTACTCGACCGACTTTGCGAGCTTCTCCGCGTCCTGCAGGCATCCCGGCCGCATCCCGTCGCCAAGGCTGATCGTGACATCGTATTCAGCGAGGATCTCCAGCAGGTAATCGTACTCGGCATACAGGGGATTCTCTTCCTCGCGCTGCATCATCATCGCACAATGGAACGATCCACCCCGGCTCACGACCCCCATCATGCGGGGATCCAGGCGGAGAGCCTCAAGGGCCTGCCGGTTCACGCCGCAGTGGAGGGTTAAGAAATCCACACCCTGCCTGCAGTGCTCGCGTATAACCTTAAAAAGCAGGTCGGCGTCAACGTCGCGGGCGCTTCCTGCACGGCGCACCGCTTCATAAATCGGGACCGTCCCGACCGTTGTATCGAGTTTTAGGATCTTTTTCCGTATCGCAACAAGGTCGCCACCGGTCGAGAGGTCCATCAAGGCATCGGCACCGTTGTCGAGCGCTGCCTTTGCTTTGTCGAGTTCGAGCGCCATATCGCAGCGGCTGCCGGAGGTTCCGATATTGACATTGATCTTGACCCCGCATCCGGCCCCGATGGCAGAGAGCTGGTGCTTCCGTTTCGGGTTTGCCGGAACAACGATCTTCCCGGCAGCAATTCCCCGGCAGAGACGGTCCGGGTCCATGCCTTCTGCCACAGCCACTTCCTTAAGTTCCGCCGGGAGCGTTTTTGCGCACCTGCGGATCAGCAAATCCATAAGAAACATCTGTTCCGGCTCCTTATTATTCTGCATGCAGGTCAGGTGGATAAGCGGCGAAGGGCCTTATGCCAACGCGTATGTTTTCGGAACCATCCTGGTGGATGCGGGCGTTATGCCCATGGCAGTCGTCCCCTATAAAGAGCAGATCGACACCATCGTTCTCACCCACTGCCATTTCGATCACATCGCCCACGTTAAAGAGATCGCGCACATGTGCAGGGCAAAAGTCGCCATCCACAAAGCCGATGCCCGGGGTCTCGTAGATGACGCCCTGAGCCTTTCGATGCACTTTGGCGCCCGGTCGCCCGGGATCGTTCCCGACATTACCCTTGCCGACGGGGACACCATCGGAGGCCTGACCGTCCTGCACACTCCCGGCCATACGGCAGGAAGCATCTGCCTGTATTCGGAACCGGACCGGGTGCTCATCAGCGGGGATACGGTCTTTTCAGACGGTTGCTTCGGCCGCTACGATTTCCCCGGCGGCAGCAGGATGGAACTTGGAAAATCGCTCGAACGGTTGTCGGAACTGGATGTCGGGGGGCTTTTCCCCGGCCACGGCATGCCGGTCGAAGAGGGAGGCAGCCGGAATATCTCGGCAGCGCTCGGGCTTATGAAGAGCGGTTATGGATAAGGGAATTTACTGTCTTGTTTTTAAAAACCCGGGCTGCACGGTCCGGGTCGGTGCCCTCGGCGATATTCAGTTCGGCCCCGGCTGGCACATCTATGTCGGATCAGCACTCGGGAGCGGGGGACTTGCCCGGCTGGAGCGGCATATCGCCCTGTCACGGGACAAAGACAAACGCCCAAAATGGCACATCGATTATCTTCATACCAGCCCGGACTTTGTTCTCCGGTATGCGGTCTCTGCGGTAACCAGCGAACGGCTCGAATGCCGGCTTGCAGATACCCTTGGAAACACCTGCGTTCCTGCGTTCGGGTGCAGCGACTGTACCTGCACCTCCCATCTATTTTACCGGGACCATAATCCCCGGGATGAGATCCTGTCCGCATTCAGGAATCTCCGGCTCAGCCCGGCCACCAAAACTATCATGAACCCGGACGTGAACGGTAACATATGAAGGTGCTAGGATTATCCGGGAGTATGCGGAAGAACGGGAACACGGCCCAGCTGATCAAAGTGATTCTCAAACGCTGCGAGGATGCAGAGCTTGAGACCGAATTCGTTTCGCTCGCAGGCAAAAAGATCCTTCCCTGTCTCGGGTGCGAGAAGTGCAAGGAGAAAAAATGGTGCGTTATCGAGAACGATGACTGGGATGCCATAATCAACAAGGTGCTTGAAGCCGATGTCCTGATCATCGGGTCGCCGACCTATTATTACGATGTCTGCGGCCATGTCAAGAACTTCATCGACCGCACCTACTCGCTCTACCATGATCGGAAGCTTGCAGGCCGGAAAGGCGTTGCCGTCGCCGTCCATGCCCAGAAAGGGGCGACCCGTTCGATCCAGACTCTCGAAGGTTTCCTCAGCACCCACGAATACTCTTCACTCGGATCGGTCAAGGGTGCCGGCTACGAGGAGGGAGATATCATGAAGGATAAAGAGGCGGTGCAGAAGGCAGAGAAGATCGGGGATAAGATCGTCCGTCTGGTAAAACCCCATCACGACTGATCTTTTTTATATCCGGAAGATTTCCCGGTCATTTTTTCAATAGCGATCCGCACTACGGCCACGTTCGGAAGAGCTGCCTCAGGAATACCCGCTGGATCAGCCGAGTAATGAGAAACAATACAGGACAGCCCACGGCGTTTTTCTTTTGGATCTTCCAGAATATGTGCCGACCCGGTCCCGATAACGCTCTGGTATCGCATACCCCATCCGCAGGGCGTTTCCGCAGTTATAGCTGCAACCCCGGTTTCGACCTCGAAGCAGCACCGGGGATTGTTCCGGAGGATATCGATTTTCCTGCCGGTAAGGGCCGAGTGGAACCAGAGCGAACCACGCTCGTACCCGAAACAGACCGGTACGATATACGGCTGGTTATCCTCGGCACATGCGATGCGGCAGATGCCGGCTGACTGGAGTACTGCTTCTATCCAGCGGATATCGGTAATCTCCTTGTCCTTCCGCTGCATCTCAGATCAGATCGTACAGGGTTGTCCTGCGACGGAGCGGGCGGCCGATATCCTCAGCGACCCGCTGCATCTCGGCAGGATCGAGATAATCGGTATTGACAGCCCCTGCACCTTTCGAGATGCTCTCCTCAAACATCGTTCCGCCAAGATCGTTTCCACCGGCGATCAGCCCGAGCTGGGCAAGCTTGATACCTTCCTTGACCCACGATACCTGGATGTTCCGGATATTGTCAAGGAAGAGCCGGGCAATGGCCACCATCAGCAGGTCTTCGCGGCCGGTTGCACCCGCCCGGGCAATTCCCTGCCGGAATATCGGGGTATTCATGTGGATGAACGAGAGGGGGACAAACTCGGTAAACCCTCTGGTCTCGTCCTGGATCTCCCGAAGGATAGCGAGGTGCCGGGCCCGGTCTGCATTGGTCTCGCAGTGCCCGTACATGATGGTTGCCGTTGTCGAAATGCCGAGCCGGTGCGCCTCTTTGATGACCCGGATCCATTCTGCGGTACTGATCTTCTGCGGGCAGATCTTCTCCCGAATTGCATCCACAAGGATCTCCGACGCGGTCCCGCACATGGAGTTGAGCCCTGCTTCCTGCATTGCCTCCATGACTTCCCGGGTCGTGATGCTGCTCCTGCGTGCGGCATACGCTACTTCCATCGGGTTGCCTGCATGGATATGAACCCCCGGTGCTGCTTCGCGGATCCACGTGTACGTATCGATATAGGATTGTGCAGAAAAGTCCGGATGCAGGCCGCTGACCGTACAGATCTCGGTGACCTGCCGCTCTTTTGCCTGGCCGGCCTTCTTCTGGATCTCGTCTTTGCCGAAAAAATAGATCCCGTCATCCCCGGGCTTTTTGCAGAACCCGCAGAACCCGCAGGAGTTTACACAGAGATTTGTCACATTAATGTTCTGGTTTCTCACATAGGTGACAGCACTGCCGACCCGTTCTTCCCGGAGGGTGTCGGCGGCAGCAGCGATATCCCAGACCCGCCGGTCGTTAACCTTGAACAGGCTGACTGCTTCTTCTTCGCTGAGCCGGTGGCCGGCAAGAACATCGTTTAAGAGTATCCGAAGATTTGACGGGTCCATTTCTGCTCCGGTGATTCTTAATATCCCTTATCCGGGCGTGAATATACCATTTGCCTATCCCACATGATTATTATTCTCCTGCACCAATCAATTGTAGTAAGGAAAACCATGGAACAGGTTCCCATTAAACTGACCCGGAAAATGGCAGAAGGATTCATCATCCCTCTTGGCCCGGCAAATCTTGTCGCGATCACGACCGATGTCGGCCTGGTAGGATGCGGGGCGTTCGATGTCGCAGCCCTTGATTCATTCAGTTATCCCGCCGTAAAAGTCCGCCCGGCCATCGGCCCGTCCATTACCGATACCGATGATATCCTCAAAGGGATTGTCCGGGAAGCGAACCGTGCGGCGATGGGCCGCGGGATCAAGACCGGTATGACCGGCCGGCAGGCGCTGGAACTGCTCTGAATTAATACCCGGATTCCGGGAAAAACGTTTTTTTGTTTTTTTCATTCGACGGGAAAGTGGTTCAAACCAGCCCGTACAACGTTGTTCTCTGCCGGAGCTTCCGACCGATATCGGTGACGATCCGCTCCATATCCTTTGGATCGAGATAATCCGAACCTGACGCTCCTGCATCGCCGGTCACATCATCCGTGAACATAGTGCCGGCAAGATCGTTGGCGCCGGAAAGAAGGGCGAGCTGGGTCATCTTGAGTCCTACCTTTCCCCACGCCACCTGGATATTGTCAAAATTATCAAGGAAGAGCCGGGACACGGCAAGCATCAGGAGATCCTCGCGGCCGGTCGGCCCGGCCCGGGCGATTCCCTGCTGGTACAGCGGGGTATTGGTGTGGACGAAGGGGAGGGTTACGAGTTCGGTAAATCCTTTCGTCTCGTCCTGAACATCGCGGAGGATCCCGAGGTGCTCGATCTGGTCTTCAGCCGTCTCGTACGACCCGTACATGATGGTTGCAGTCGATCGCAGGCCGGCTGTATGGGCCTCTTTTATAATCCGGACCCAGTCGGCAGTCGGGACTTTGCGGGGGCAGATCACTTCACGGACGGAATCGACGAGGATTTCTGCTGCGGTGCCCTGGATTGTCCCAAGACCTTCTTCTTTGAGCCGGGCGATCACTTCCGGGGTTGTGATCTTTCCCCGGTGTGCCGCATGGGCAACTTCATCGGGGCTGAACGCGTGGATATGGACCCCGGGTGCCACTTCATGGATCCAGTGCATCATATCGACAAAAGTATCGAGGGTAAATGCAGGATGGACTCCTGAAAGCAGGCAGATTTCTGTCACTTTCCGTTCGTACGCAAGCTTTGCCTGGGCCTGGATACCCTCCTTTTCATGGCAGTAAGCCCCTTCATCGGTGATCTTCCTGCCAAACCCGCAGAAGCCGCAGAGGTTCTTGCAGATATTTGTTACATGCAGGTTCTGGTTCCGTACATACGTGACGGTATCCCCGACCCGTTGTTCCCGCATCTCGTCAGCTGCCGAGGTTATCCGGAGGATGTCCCGGCCCTGAGCTTTGAGGAGGGTTACTGCTTCCGGTCCGGTGAGCCGGTGACCTTGAAGAACATCAGATAATAGAGTTGGAATATCTGTCATTGCACCGACCACCTACCGCTGCTTCTTTGAACTTTTTTTCTTTGGTTTTTCCTGGTTCTTCTCACGGGAGTTCAGGTACATCTCGTGAGCGACGAGGAGGATAATGATGATGAGTGCAACCCAGATAATATTGAGCGGGAGGTAACCGACGAGCGGGATCGTAAAGAGTGCTTTTCCGATGATCCATTCGTCCTTGACCGGCTGGATGACCCCGATTCCCGACATCAGGGCAACCTGGTCGATCCGCTGGTTGTTGTCCCCCTTGGTGATATAACCGCCATGCGGTTCGTAATAGGCCGAGAGATTTGCAAGATCAAGACCGAGGTACTGAGGCAGCTGGTCCGTATCCACTTTGGCGATGGCCCGGTGGATGATGGGATGGACTCCCGATGAAATGAAGGGTATCGAGACCAGGGGATTTTTCTCACCGTTCGGCTGGTAGATGATCACGTCCCCGTAATTCTCGAATTTCATATAGCCGGTCTGGTTTCCTTCGACCCACGTCTGGAGGGGTCCGAACCGGTCCTTGTCGACAACGATAACGAGGTCGCCCACTTTCATATGGGGATCCATGCTCTTGGATTCGATGGCGACAACTGCCGGCCATGTCCCGCAGATGAGATAGAGGGCAAGGGCAATACCTCCGACTACGCACACGAGCCAGAGTATATCGCGGGCAAGGGATACTGCCCAGTGATCGCTTGTCTTAATCCGGGTAAAAAGTGAGGGGATATCCGACGGAGAATCCTTACCAGCCATAAGTTAACGACCTTTATTGGTTTTTTTCCTACATATACCGAACCGTTTCATCGTTAGGGCCGGATGAAGACGCCGGCGAGATAGTACAGACCGAAAAGGACAAGGAAAATGCCGCATATCACCATGACCAGCCGGTAGGCCGGATCGGACATGATTGTCCTGCCCCGGGAGATCCCAATGGAGACTACAGTATACCATGAGAGATCCGCACACCAGTGGCCGATCAAAAAGATTCCGGCAAGAACTATGCCACCTTCAAGACCTGCAATCACCATTGCCCCGCCGATAGTCAGCCACCAGATCCAGAAATACGGGTTTGCTGCACTGGTGATGAGTCCTGCGACATACGGGTTACTGACCGTCCCGGCCGGGGCGGAGAGACCTGCTGTCCTGCTGCCGGCAATCGTGAGACCTCCGAATGCGATAAGTGCGATTCCCCCGATACCGGCGATGGCGGTTGTATAGGGCAGGGCAATGGTGGAAAGGCCCATGACAATCAGAAGGAAGAGGACAAACTCGGCAAGCATGTGGCCAGCCGTGATCTTCGGCCCGGCGGTCCAGTCACCGGAAAGGGACGCATTGATGGTGGCAACCAGCGTGGGACCCGGGGCAAGCGCACCGGTCAGGCCGATTACAAAGCCAAGGAAAAACATCGGGAGGATATCGTACATGGTATCAGGACAGCCCCTGGTTACTCATTTGGAAATGACAGGATATCAACAATCCGGAGTTATAATCCGGGATTCGTGAACGATGCGGTCATGACAGAATGCCATGCTATATTTTCTCGGCTGGCGAATTACTATCCATGCTTGATGCGCGGGAGATCACGCTCCGGTTCCTCGATACCAAACTCCAGGTGCACCCTGAAGTGGTCAGGTATATCCAGGAACAGAACGAAGCGGACCTGATCGACCGTATTATCGCCCAGGTGCCGTCAGATACTATCGTAGTCTCGGCTAAACATATTCCCGGCATGACCGCGACCCGGGACGGGACCCGGTTCCTTGTCGACCCGACGGTTGATATTGTCAGCGGGATTCCGGGAACCTCCGGCGCCATCAACGGAACCGGGGATTACCTCCATTATTTCCGGGACCGGTACAACCACCTTGGCGGTATGATCCGGAGCCGGTGCTCGGCGATGCCCATCGAGGGCCTGACCCGCTCCAACCGGTACCGGCAGGAAGAGTGCACGGTCATCGGGATGGTCACCGATGTCAAGACGACGACAAACGGCCACCGGATCGCCGAGATCGAGGATACCTCAGCAAATCTGACGGTGCTTTTCCGGAAAGACCGGCCGGTCTTTGCCGATGCCGAACGCCTCATCCATGACGAGGTCATAGGGGTCAAGGGCAAACTATCGAGTGACGGGAAACTTTTCTTTGCCGAGCTGCTCTACCGGCCCGATATCCGGATCGATAATGTCCCGTTCCGGAGCGAACAGCCCGGAAAAGCGGTCTTCATCTCGGATGTCCATGTCGGCAGCGATACCTTCCTTGAAGAGGCATGGCACCGGTTTGCTGACTGGCTGCACGAGGGAGACTATTCGTATCTCCTGATTGCAGGCGACCTCGTGGACGGGATCGGTATTTATCCCGGCCAGGACAGCGAACTGGTCATCAGGAACATCTACGAGCAGTACGATGCGTTCGGCATGATGCTCCAGGATCTCCCTTCGCGGATGAAGATCATCATCTCGCCAGGCAACCACGATGTGGTGAGGGGTGCAGAGCCCCAGCCGGTGATACCGGAGCAGTTCACCCGTAAGTTCCCGACAAACTGCATGCAGGTCGAGAACCCGGCGCTTGTGAACCTCCAGGGCGTGCGGGTGATGATGTACCATGGCCGGTCCATCGATGACATGATCGGCCTTATCCCGGGGGCTTCCTACGAGCAGAGCGGTCTCATGATGCAGGAGATGCTCCAGCGCCGCCACCTCGCCCCTGCCTACGGGCGGAGGACCCCGATTGCAGCAGGAAAAACCGACCGGCTGATCATCGATCCCCTGCCGGAGATCCTGCACACCGGCCATGTCCATATCCGGGGGATTACCAACTACCGGGGCGTTCTGGGTATCAACGCCGGAACCTGGCAGTCCCAGACAAAATTCCAGAAGCAGATGAATGTCAACCCGACACCGGCACAGGCAGTTGTCGTGGATTTGCAGACCCTGCAACCGGAGACGTTTACATTTCTTGAAAATACCTGAAAAAGAGGTTTTATTTTTCTGCCGGTTTCGTCCCTTCGGCAGCCGGTGCGGGTTCCTTTTTCTTCGGGCCTGCAACCGTGAACTTATCGACGCCCCCCCGTGCAGTGAGGGCTTTCCTGTACTGGGTTTCCATCGTGAGACACTTGGTCGGGCAGGCTTCAACGCAGGCACTGCAGACCACGCACCGCATGTTGTCGAGCTGCCATGTCTTTTCCTTGACCTCGACACAGATTGCTCCCGTCGGACACTTGCGCTGGCAGAGCCGGCAGGTGATGCATTTCGACGGATCGATAGTCACGTGCCCCCGGGAAAGGGTTGTCTTCTTGGCCGGTTTTGCCGGGTACATCAGGGTCGCAGGCTTTGAGATGAGGCTTTTTATGACCGTTTTTGTCATCTGGAAAAATGTCATCTCACATCACCTCTCCGCACAGCCGATACAGGGATCGATTGACAGGACAATCACCGGGACATCCGCGAGCTCGCAGCCCTTGAGAAGGGTGACAAGCGGCGGGATGTTCGTAAACGTCGGGGTCCGCACCCGGTGCCGGACAAGGTTCTTCTTGCCATTGCCCTTGATGTAGTGGATGACCTCGCCCCGGGGCTGCTCGGCCCGGGAGAGATACTCGCCATCCGGTGCACCGGTTACCTTCATGTCAACCGGTCCGTCGGGGATCTTCTTAATGCACTGCTCGATGATGTCGATCGAGGTGAACATCTCTTTTGCCCGGACCGCACAGCGGGCGTAACAGTCGCCGCCGTGCTCAACGACTGGTTTGAAATTGATCTTCCCAAACGCCGCATAGCCGGTCTCCCGTATATCGATGGCAAGACCGCTGGCCCTGCCAGTAGGACCGACAGCACCAAGATAATAGGCATCATCTTTACTGAGCTTGCCGACATTTACGAGCCGGTGCTTGACCGAACTGTCGTGCAGGAACACATTCGTCAGATCGCTGAGTTCCTTCTCCAGCCCTTTGAGCCCCTTGAGCATCTCGTCCAGTTTTTCCGGGGCAATATCCCGCCGGACACCGCCTACCTTGCAGACACCCTGGATAACCCGGCCACCGGTCGTGGCTTCAAGATCGTCAAGGATGTGTTCGCGGAGCCGCCATGAATTCATGAACAGGCTTTCAAAACCCATGCCGTCTGCAAAAAGCCCGAGCCAGAGCAGGTGGGAGTGCAGCCTTGAGTATTCCGACCAGATTGTCCTGAGATACTGGGCCCGTTCAGGGATTTCCAGGCCCATGATCTGTTCTACACCCTGCACGTAAGCCTGGCTGTGGATGAAACTACAGATACCGCAGATACGCTCGGCGATGAATACGTATTCGGTATATTCCCGCTTCTCGACGAGCTTTTCAAGGCCGCGGTGGACGTACCCGATGGTAGGTATGACATCGACAACGGTCTCATCTTCCAGCACGAGATCGAGATGGAGCGGCTCCGGGAGAACCGGGTGCTGCGGGCCGAACGGGACGGTTATTTGTTTTGACATGGGTCATCCTCCTTGACTACCGTGACACTGAACGGATGTTTGATCGTGGTCTTGTAGAATGTGCCTTTGAAATCGATGTTGATCCCGGTGACGTGAATACCGTAGAGATCATGGATCTCGTTTTCGTACACAAATGATCCCCAGTACACCCCGCTGATACTCGGGATCTCGTCATCCTGTTTTACTGTTATCCGGTAGTTCAGCAGCCTGTAGTCCTTATCGTACGTGTAGATGATCTCGAAATCATCGCCGATTTTGGTGCACCCGATCTGGACGAGCCGGTGACCGTCTTTCTTTGCCTGTTCGGCTTTTGCTACGACTTCCCCGACACTGATCGGGGTTATCGTCTGTGATTCCATCATTGTGCACCTCCCGTTGTGTCTGCCGGGTGTTTGGGATGCTCGCGGTGATCAGAGACCTGCGGGGAGATTACGTTCTTTGCCCGTTTCTCTTCAAGTATCCCGAGAGCCGTTACAATACCATCGATGATCGATTCCGGCCGTGCTGCACAGCCCGGAACGTAGACATCAACCGGGATCAGCTTGTCGATCCCGCCGGCAACATTGTAGCATTCCCGGAAGACCCCGCCGGAACATGCACATATTCCGACAGCAACCACGACTTTTGGATCCGGCATCTGGTTGTAGATGTTCTGGATAATATCCCGGTTCTGTTCGTTGATCGACCCGGTCACGACAAAGATATCGGCATGTTTGGGGTTACCGGTATTGATGATACCGAATCGCTCGACATCGTACATCGGGGTCAGGCATGCAAGTACTTCGATATCGCAGCCATTACAGCTCGATGCATCGTAATGGATAATCCATGGAGACTTGGAAAGGTATGCCATGTTACACCCCCGCAAGGAAATATAAGGCCGCAAGGTTAACAATCCCGACGATCAGGGCAATCGCCCAGGAACTTTTTACGGCAAGCTGCCACTTGACACGGGCATTGGTATTGTCGATGAGCAGTTCGAAGATGTAGATGACGATGACTGCTATCACACCGAGAAGAGGGCTGAACCCGAAGAACAGGAACAGGAACCCAAGTAAGAAGATCGTCTCGTAGAAGTGGGCGATCTCGATTAAACCAAGCGTTGGGCCGGAGAACTCGGTCGTTACCCCTTTGACGATCTCCTGGTGTGCATGGTGCGAGGTGGAGATATCGAACGGGGACTTGCGCAGCTTGATGGTCAGGGTATAGAGGAACCCGAGGAAGATACCCGGAATAATAAGAACAACCGGACTCGTGCTTACGGCGATATCGCTGACATTGAAACTTTGTGTTGCAACATACATGCCGACCGCAGCAAGGATCACCATCGGTTCGTACGCCATGATCTGGAGCAGCTCGCGTTCCGCCCCTATGTAACTATAGGGAGAGTTGGATGCGTAAGCTCCGAGCACGAGGAAGATCTGGGCAAGGGTGAGCGCAAAGATGACAAGCAGGAGATCTCCGCCGGCAAAGAAAAGCGCCCCGGTAAAGACCATGAAGATAACGTAACAGACCGCGTAGAAGATCTGCGTCTCGTTGACAACGATCTGGTCTTTTTCAAAGAGCTTGCCGACATCGTAGAACGGCTGGAAGATTGACGGGCCGACCCTGCCCTGCATGTGGGCGCTGATCTTCCGGTCGATACCGGAAACAAGACCCCCGATGATCGGTGCTACGAGGATGAAGACGATTGCCATGGTTATGGAGATCATAGCAGTATCCCTCCTGCAACAACACCGGCAAGCATGACCACGATACAGGCCGTGCAGAGCCATATGCCCGCTCTCTTGAGTTTTGTCTCACCGAAATAGCGGGTGAGGTAGTAGTTCGAGAGCACCATCTTTTTCTGGACCCCGAGAGATCCGTGGAACCTCATATCTGAGCTCGTTGTCCGGCCGCCCATATATGCAGGGATGTGCCGGTGTTTCCGGTGAGGGAGCAGAATACCGAGCGGGAGAAGGACAAGGATGACCAGCATCAGGACCATGATGAGGATATTGTCCTGCGAGAGCTGGGCGACGTGACCGTAGTTTGCCATCAGGAACGGTTCAAGGAGTTTAACGGAGACCAGCGGGAATACCAGAGTGGTGACAAACGAGATCCCGGCAAGGGTAACCAGGGCTGCCCATTCGTGATGGTCCACTTCCCCTTCGATATTCTTGCTGTCTGAGGTGACGGTGATTATCTTGCCCATCCACTTGGTCCAGAAGAAGACCGTGATCGCGCTCCCGAACGCCAGGATGATGAGGAAGACAAACCCGAACGGGGCGTCAATGAACGCCCTGATTGCAGCCCACTTGGAAATCAGCATACCGAACGGTGCAAGGAACATGCCGGCAATGCCGATTGCCATCATGACGGCGATCTTGGGCATACGCACGATAAGGCCGTTCATGTCATCGATCTCCCGGCTCTTGATCCGGTGCTCAGCAGTTCCTACCGAGAGGAAGAGGAGCGACTTGGAAATGGCGTGGAATACAATCAGCAGGATCGCAGCCCAGATTGCTTCATAGGTGCCGATACCAGCACAGGCTACGATCAGGCCGAGGTTTGCAATCGTGGAATAGGCAAGGACCCGCTTTGCATTGCTCTGGGAGATGGCGATACCGGAAGCGATCAGGAACGTAAGACCCCCGACAAGGGCGAGCATGTAGCCGGTGAAGGTGGCCTGGAAGACCGGGGCAAGCCGGACAATGATATAGACACCGGCCTTTACCATGGTGCTCGAGTGGAGCAGGGCAGAGACGGGGGTCGGGGCGACCATTGCCCCGACAAGCCATGCGGAAAATGGCATCTGGGCGGCTTTTGTGAGCCCGGCAAACCCGATAAGGGCTGCCGGCAGAAGAGCAATGGCTTTGCCGGATGCCAACAGCTGGTCAAGACCGAGAATGCCGTTCCCGTATACTGCAAGGAACAGGATGGCGCCCGCAAAGGCAATCCCGCCAAGAAGGTTCATCCACAGTGCGGTAAACGCGTTCTTTGTTGCCTCTTCTGTTCTTGTATACCCGATAAGCAGGAACGAACAGAGAGTTGTGATCTCCCAGAAGAAGTAGACCCACGTCAGGTTATTGGAGAATACCAGCCCGAACATCGCGGCAATGAAAACGAACATGACAAAAAAGAACGTATTCTGACGGTCAGCGATTCCCGCATGGTGTTCGTGGAAGAATTTCATGTACCCGACCGAGTACACGCAGATGAGACTTCCGATGATCCCGATAATCAGAGCAAGGATATTGGAAAACTCGTCGATAAAAAGGTTTGAAGTTACTTCAGCTGAGTGAGCGTAGAAGAGCTCAAACCCAATCATCATGAGTGTCTGGATCGTTATGAGCCCGACAACCAGGTACTGGCGGTGCTTAAAACCGAGATACAGGATGAAGGCCGCAACCAGCATCTCGATCAAAAACATGACAAGACCGATAGCTTCCCCGGGCAGGCCGGAGACCATCAGGACACCTTTGTCAAACGTGGTTATAAGAAGATACACGGTCGCCACACCGATTGCCAGTGCGGAAAGCCTCACTATCCAGCCGCGTTCGAATTCTTTTCGTGCAAAAAGCATGAAAAACGCGGTGATGAGTGGAAACAGGATGAGAAACAATAAGATCTGTTCTATATTCACCAGACACCCTCCCAGTCTGAATATGGGAATTTTTCGTTATTAATCATATTGAATTGTTCACGATTGATCATGATCCATAGAAAACCGGGAAAATGGGAAGGCTTATGAATATTTTTGATAGCCCGGATCCTGTTTTCCTGCACTTTTTACTGCTATTACACCAGTCCGGCCCTCTCTGAATATGATAAAAGTTTAATGCTTCAAAAATTCACTTATTCTCTTAGGATGGGTTATGGACAAACTTCAGGGTTTATCCCGGTGCCATTGCACCCTCCTTTGGGTCATAAGAGCAGGTTTCTGCTGATGCCAATTATCATACCTGATGTGTTAGCCGGGGGTCCGGATCTCGTGGGAATATTGAGGAGTATCATAATCCTCTCCGTAGAATCTGCGACTGGTTCCCGAATAGTGCAGCAGGGAGGTTAAGGAATGTTAGAACTCGTAATAGTGATTGTAATTTGTATCCTCGCACTGGGTCTCGCAGCACTCCTGACGCGTAATCTTCTCTCACAGGACGAAGGTACGCCCAAGATGCGCGAGGTTGCCGATGCGATCCGGGTGGGTGCGGAAGCATTCATCAAGCGCCAGTATTCGACTATCGCCGTGCTTGCCATCGTGGCTGCTGTGGTGCTCTTTGCGATCTATTATCTTACCGGACAACAGGCGATTGCCCTCGCTACGTCAGCCTCGTTCATTGTCGGTGCAGCCTGTAGTGCAGTTGCCGGTGTTGTCGCGATGTGGATTGCGGTGCGGACCAACATCCGCACGGCAGCAGCAGCGCAGACCAGCGACGGGAAGGCACTTGACTTCTCGTTCCGCGGCGGGGCCATCTCCGGCCTGATCATCACCTCGATGTCGCTCCTCGGAGTCTCGCTCACCTACATCGCTCTCGGT